>JAAIGF010018290.1_pt1 | contig 209122 bp, 165 predicted proteins | sample 6487441 | NCBI WGS metagenome assembly JAAIGF01 (sample SAMN13974129, study PRJNA590717) | phyllosphere metagenome | biome: pepper field; feature: multiple bacterial spot infested pepper fields; material: pepper leaves; isolation source: leaves from pepper fields | host: Capsicum annuum ... | reverse complement strand
GGTGGAAAGCTTCAACGGCCGGCTGCGACAGGAGTGCCTGAATGCGCATTGGTTCTTGTCTTTAGCCGATGCACGGAGCAAAATCGAAGCGTGGCGGCGCTTCTATAACGAGGAGCGGCCCCACAGTGCACTGGCATGGAACCCCTGCGGAATTCGCCCGAGAACACGGGTCCCAAGCGAATTCAATGAGGGTGCCTGCAGGCTGAAGCATGAAACGGCAACCTGCAGGCCGTGGTCGGTAGGGGCGACCAACAGTTGTTTACTGCATCGATGCAGTGTCGCCCGAGAGGCTGAGGCTAGTGTTGAGCCCTCCATCGGATAAACCACCGAGGCGTCCGCCATTCTTCGCCTGTAAAATGTCTCCGATGACATTCATTAGCATCTGGGTGCGTGGCGACGGAAAATCGGTGGGCTTGTCAGAGTTCGGGGAATCATCAGCATTGTCGTCCTGCAGAAGCATTGAAAAGATGAACTGGGTCAGCAGTTGGTCCAGCTGCTTTTCCGAGATGCCTTGATTGCTTTGATTTGAATCGAATTTTTGAAATTGGTCCGGGTTGACTTGCATAAAGGAAGAGTCGACGCCGAGGTGCGACGTATTCAATGAATTGATCATAGCGATTTCTCTCTGGTTTAACTAGGATTTGTCTTTCGCTCAACTGCCGGGGCCAGGAGGCAACGACTGCTGTGTCGCTTTCCGCCCCGCTGAACAGTAGAAGCTGAAAATCATCGGCGCCATAGAGTATGCGAAATTACGCTTGTGCAAGCGAAGAGGTAAATAAAAAAGATTCTTAGGGTCGATAAGAAAATCCACGGGGTGTCGTTGAAAAACTTTTTTCGCTTGCCTATTAAGTGTTTCGTAGGTCCCGAGTAAATCGCGTACAGGTGGCGTTATGTTGCCGCCGTCGAGCGTCGTGGGTCGTTGTGTACCGGCGCTCTACTCACCTGGAGACCTGTATTCAATCGAGATCGAGGTAACGACACATGATCAATTCAACGATCGCATTCAAGTATGTCGATAAAGTATCCAATTGGCAGTGGGAGGCCTCGTCCGGGCTTTCGCCGAAGCGGCGCATGCGCGCGCAATGGTCCGGACGTGGTCGTCGGGCAGGGGCTGGTCCGCAGCGCATTTTGTTTGCGGCAGCGCTGGCATGCGCGGCGCCTTTCGCACGCGCGGATTGCTTCGAAGAAGCTGCCGGATATCAGCACGTCAACCCTTGGGTGCTGCGGGCCATTGCCTGGCAGGAATCGCGCGGTCGCGCCGACGCGATCCATCGCAACAACAACGGTACGGTGGATTACGGAAAGATGCAGATCAACTCCATCCACCTACGGCGGCTATCCGGCTATGGAATCTCCAAGGACGCGTTGATGCAGCCCTGCGTCAGCGTGTATGTGGCAGCCTGGAGGTTGCGCGAGATGACCAATAAATATGGAAATACCTGGGCTGCAGTAGGCGCCTACCACTCCGAAACGCCGGGAGAGCGCGATAAATATGCGCATGCCATTCATTCGATTCTGCTAAGGCGCGGTGTGATTGATGAATAGCGGGTGTGCCACTGCAGGAGGACGTAGGCGCAGCCCGATGTGCGCGGGGATTCCCTGGGGTGATGGCGTAGGACCGTACAAAGCGGCGGCGCCCCGCGACGGAACTATCTGCAGAAATAGCGCGGTGACCGTGCTGTCGCGCATACGGTGACTGAAATGGCGATCGCCACAGCAGCATCCGTCATCATGGGTCGACAAGGTGCGTCGCGCGGCTGGAGACCTGTGGTGCAGAGACCCGCTAGCCGCGACCTGAGCTGAGAACTGGCATACGCAGCCTAGCTTTCGATCAATCCCTGCTGTCCGCCGCCGCCGGTTGGTTTGTTAGGACGTGCTGGAGGCTGCGCATGGAGCCACCACACAGCTGTCGCACACGCACTGCCGTTGAACCGGCAGTGCGTGTGCGACCACCAGGTGCTGCACTCGTCGATGGCTGCGCGATAGCCGTCGCCAGGCGCGGCCACGCTCACTCAGTTCGCGTGCGAGCGCCCTCGGCTTCGCGCACTGCCGCTGCAGCCTGCCAGGTGCCGGCGATGACCTTGTACTGCATGCCGGCGGCCATGCCCGCCAATGTATTGGAGAGCAGCGCACTGCGAGCTGGCGACAAACCGAGCCAGGTGCCAATCATGTTGACTGCTGTACCGAATGCGATGTTGGAGTTGATGGCGGCCGTACGCGCGACAGAATGATCCATGACCCGCTCATAATCCTCGCGCTTGGCCTTCCAGGTTGGTTCCGAGATCTGCTGCGTCCCGGCTTCGTCGGCTTCGTGTTGGGTGACATTGAGCCAGTCGGCTGTCTCCAGACCGACATTCAAGGCCGCGTTCACCGCCGCTTGCTGAAAGACGACCCTGGTCGCCTCTCCCATGTTGAAGGGCGACATCAGTCCTGCCCAGCGCTGCCTGGCCGATGCAAAGTCTGGTGCCTCCAGCTCGTTCGACGCCAGGTTGGTCAGGACGTTGGCCATGCCGTAAAACCTGCCTGCACTGGTGACGTGGGGATCGCTGACGCCACCGTTGGTCGGTGACCGCATTCCCACCATGCGGAATGTCGCCTGGATGGCGTCGCGGGCCGCAGCATAAGGGGCGACCTTGAGCTCACTGGCCAGCAGCCTGGCCGCCATCTCCGGTCGGCCAGAAGCCTTGCCCGCAGCGCCGATGGCGATATTGCTCAAGATGCCGGTCAGCGCGAGCCGGGTGACCAGATCCGAGTAATGTTGCTGCTCGCTCCTCTTGTGATGACGTTCGTCTTCGGACAGCGCTTCCCACTGTTCAAGATTCAGGTTGTGAAAACCTCGGGCGGCGGCATCCGGATTGCGGTTTTCGCGGTTGCGCCGCAGCGTATGCAGGGCCAGATGCAGCGTGCCCGACACCGCCTGCATGGCAACGACCGCTTCGGGTGGGAGCTGGCGAAACGCGGCAAACAGCGCTTCGCCGATCAACTCGCGCACGAACGTGGTCGGTCCCACGGAGGTGGTCTGGTGCACGAGATGTCCCAGCGCAGCGCCCAGGTATTGTTTGTCGAAGCTGATCGGTATGACACCGCGCGCCGCAGCTGCGACTGCTGTCGCGGCGGGTCCAAGGAGGGTGGTGACTCCATGTGTTGCACCTGCGCGGACCGACGCCGCCAGTGCGCCCAAGCGCGCAGTGCCTGTCGCAGAGGTGGATGCATGCGCTTGGGAGCCATGTTGTGCAGCGTGTTCCTGGGGAAGTGATGGCAAAGCCGACGGTTCCAAGGAGTCTTCAGCGTCGTAGAACTGCTCGCTGCTGCTCTCTTCCCCACGCAGCGGAGCATGCGGCTGCGGACTTCCATAGGGGGACAGATCTGCGTCGTTGGCGGTTTCATATCCGCTGTCGCTTCCTGTGCTATTGCGTCGTCCCGAAGGTCTGGGCGGCAGGGCGGAGAGGGGAGAATCGATCCTGGGCGTCGATGTATCGTCGCGTCGTTGTGCCGGTATCTCGATCACAATATCGCCGCTTGTGGCTTGCGGTTGCTGGGAGGTACTGGCTGAAGAGATCTTCGTCACGGCTTGTCCTCGCGTTGGGGGGATATCGGCATGCTCTCGCCCAGGCTTGCGGGGCGATTGATCGATAGCGCCGGACGATGGGTACCTCATCAAGAAGGGCATGGCGGCGAGGGGCTTGATTGCAGCGTGGGGATCGCGATCGGCAGCCAGACGCGTCGACCGGACAATCATGCGTGACGTGCGGCACGCCGACCCGGCAAGGTGCATATGCTGCGCTCAGCTGCCCGTGCAACCAGAGCGTGACTTCTTCGCTCGCAATCGATGCGCCCAGGCGTCCCTGCTATCCACGGCCACCTTGCGTGGTATGTGTCATCGTCGTCGGCGAGCTTGAAGTTCGCATGAATCCACAGAATCTTGACGCGCGCTTGGCGAAACGATCATTCCACATCCGAACAATCAATTCGTCTGTGCTGGCCAAATATGTTTGCTGCCGCGGCCGTCCTTGCAGGGACGAAGACGTGCGCGTGTGCCAGCGCTGCGACATGTGTTGGTTGATGGGCGTCGGTGCCCGCGCAGAGCGATGGCGCAATGACGGGGTGGAGCGTTCGAGCGATCGCCCAGGACGCGTGGTGTGGCTTGGAGAGCAGATGGCAGCATTTCCGAGCACCAAGATCGCGAAGCCAACAAGGTGCAACCGCACCAAGGCTGCAGTCGGCCGTTTTGAGCCGCGTTTTCCCTCCCACCACTGCGACCTCTGTTTCTGCGCATACCCTGATTCGCATGCCAGCCACACGCTGCCGAACCCTGCGGACCGGGGCGAGCTGGGCTGGAGGAGGGAATCGAGTGGCTGCGTCGGTCCGTGGCCAGTCCGCTGTTGAGCGATTGCATTGCTGCGATCATGGAAAATTGCAGCAGCGGTTGGCTATTTTTCCAGGCCTTGCAATTACGGTGACGCGCCTGGGAGTTGCCGGGAACTCGAACGCGCTGACTTACGAATCTGCCGGTAAGAAATGGAGATCGAAAGCCGAACTGCGCAAGGCGAGTTTGATCGGTTTGCTGCCGGACTCAAGACATAATCCCGTGCTGCAGTGGGAAGCAAACCATACGTATACCTTCAGCAATGCCGTGCAATGGGCGAAAGGATCCAGGCTACGTTGCACCCGATTGGTGCGGCTCAGCCTATCGCCGCGCGGGTTATCCGAGTCGGTAGTCATGAGCCCGAGTGCCTGGACGCTGCTGGCGTAAAAGCCAGGGATCAGCTCGAAAATCCTAAGAATCGGCGCCGTGTGCTTGGGATTGGGCTCTTTCCGTAAGCAAAAGATTCAACGCATTCGGCCCGCCACAAGATGAGTGCGACGGGCCGAATGCCGTTTAAGGGTCACAGGTTTTGGAGGGGCGCTTCGCGCATCGCTAGATGACGTGCCGCGATGCATCGCCGCAAAGGTTGGCGGCCGCCGAGGCCACGTGCCAACCTCCAGATCAGATCAAAGCATGTCCGGCGGCGGGGCGGTGGCCTTGGAGTGCTGCTTGCCGCGTGCATGTTCGATGGCAGTGCGCAGCTTGCGTGCAGCTCCGGTCACGGCAGAGGCCGTCGTTTCGGCGCTGTTGGTAGCCGCGATCGGCGGCAGGCCGGCGACGTGCGCCTCGATGCTGCAGGTTCGATCCGCCGCGCCGCCGCGCTGGCCGTTCTCATCACGCAAATGCACTTCCACACGGGTGATGTCGCTGGCGAAATGGGCCAGCTGGGCGGTGCAGGTCTTTTCGACATGCGCCACAACGGACGGATCGTGCGGCACGTGCTTGTCGGTCTGGATCTGAATCTGCATAGAGGATCTCCTTCGCGGTCATCCGCTGCGTCTGCCGCAGCGGTGGCTCGATTCTGCGTCAGCGGCGTGTTGTCGCAAAGTGACAACGCGGCATGCCCATTCATGCGCTAGCAGGGTCCTCTGCCGCCATCGCCGCGGTGCAACGAGATCGTCCGATCGGTTCGCGGACCCAGACCTGCCGCGGCTGAATCACCGGTCCCGGGCAATCGGCTCGATCAGGGGCGGTGCCTTAAGATGCCGGCACCCGCGGTCGCCCGCGCCTGTTCGATGCCTGCCTGTGTCCGAATTCCGATTTACCTGTGGTGCCCGTCAGGGCTTGTTGCGGCGTCTGTTGTTGCTTGCCGCGCTGGGGATGGTCTGTGTTGGCACGGCTGTGGCCCAGGACGAGGACACGGTGCTGGAGACCGCGCAGACCCAACTGGACAGCATGCAAAAGGTGCTGACCCATGCCGAAGCGGGGATGGAAAAGTCCGACACCGACCAGTTGCGCAAGCTGGCTGACGATGTCACCGGCGCACAGCGCCAGGCCCAGGATCTGGCGCGCTCGCTGGAGCCTCCGTTGAAGGAGCTGTCTGTCCGGCTGGCCGGGCTTGGCGAAGAGCAGAAGACCGACCCACCAGATCTACGCGACCAACGCCGCGCGCTCACGCGAGAGCGCAACGGGCTGGATGCCGAGCTCAAGCGGGCGAACCTGCTGGCACTGGATGCCAAGGATCTCGCCGACCGGCTCGAAGGCGAGCGTGCCCAGCGCTTCAGCGAGAAGCTATCCGCGCGCGCTGCCTCGCCGCTGTCGCCCGCGTTGTGGAATGAGATCGCGCGGGAATGGCCCGACGACCGAGCGCGCCTGCAGGCGCTGTCCGACAAGGCCGTACAGGCGGTGCGCACCGGCACAGCGACCAACGGCGTCGCCGGTCTGATGATCGGAACGCTGGCGGCATTGATGCTGGCATTTCCGTTGCGCATCTTCCTGCGTCACCTGGGGCGGCGGTATGCGGCCTCGCGTGCGCCCGGTGGCCGCTTGCGGCGCTCCGGCCTTGCACTGTGGTTTTTGTTGGTGGGCACCCTGACGCTGGGCATGGCGGCATGGGCGTTGGCCGAGAGCGTCCGCGCACTGAGCGAGCTGCCGACCGATCTGGAGCAGCTGCTGAGTGCATTTGTGGTGATCAGTTGCGTGGCGGCCTTCGTCGGTTCGCTCAGCGCCAGCCTGTTGATGAAGCACCAGCCCACCTGGCGTCTGTTCCCGTTGGACGATGCCACTGTCGATCGTTTGCGTGTGCATTGTCTTGCCACGGCCGCGGTGAGCTGGTTTAGCGGTATGGCGATCAGAATCAACGACGTGGCGCGCAGCAGCAGCGCATTAACCATCGCTACCGATGCAGTTGCCGCGCTGTTGTATGCGGGGTTGATCCTGTCGGCACTGGCTGGCCTGACCCTGTCGTTGCGCGCTCATGCCGCAAACGTGGGCGCGGCCGATGCGGACAGCAGCGCACCACCGCCGGTGGTGTCGCGTGGCGGCGGTTACATCGTGCTGATCCGTCTGCTGGGCCATCTGGCGGTGATCTTCGCGTTAGTGGCGGCCTTGTTCGGCTACATCAATATGGCACTGTTCGTCGAGCAGCAGATCATCTGGATCACCATGGTGTGCAGCGTGCTCGCGCTACTGGTGATGTTTGCCGACGACCTGACGACCTGGGTGTTCAAGCCGGAGAGCCGTTTCAGCCGAGCGCTGTCGCATGCACTGAATGTCGGCAGCGGGCGGTTGGTGCAGGTAGGGTTACTGATCTCTGCGGCAGTACGCGTGCTGCTGGTGCTACTAGGCATTGCCGCGCTGGTGACGCCGTACGGCGCCAACCTCGCCGCAGTGACCGGCTGGTTGGAAAACGTTTCGCACGGTATTGCAATTGGCAAGGAACTTGTCATCACGCCCGGCGACGTGGCCAGGGCGCTGTGTGTGTTCCTGCTCGGCATGGGTCTGGTCCATGTGGTGCAGAAGTGGCTGCTCAACACCTATCTGCCCAAGACCGAACTGGATGCGGGAGCGCGGAATTCGATCAGCACGGTGGCGCGCTATCTGGGCTGGTTGATCGTGATGGTGTGGGGGCTCACGGCGCTGGGTCTGGATTTGAAGCGGTTGGCGCTGGTGTTGAGCGCACTGTCGGTGGGCATTGGTTTTGGTCTGCAGGCGATTACGCAGAACTTCGTGTCCGGGTTGATCTTGCTGGCCGAGCGTCCGGTGAAGATCGGCGATTGGGTGCGTATCGGCGATCAGGAAGGCGACGTGCGCAAGATCAGCGTGCGAGCGACCGAAATCCAGGTGGGCGACCGCTCCACGTTGATCGTGCCCAACTCGGAGTTGATCACCAAGAGCGTGCGCAACATGACGCTGTCCAATCCGATGGGCCGTGTGCAGTTGCAGTTCTCGGTGCCGCTGGAAACCGACGTGGCCAAGGTGCGCGACATGTTGCTGGCCTTGTTCGCCGAGCACGAGAAGGTGCTGGCCGAACCGGCGCCATCGGTGTTCATCGATTCGCTGGCCGGCGGGCACGTCAATTTCAACTCGTTCGCCTACGTGAGCAGTCCGCGCGATTCGTATGGCGTGCGCAGCCAGCTGTTCTTCGCGCTGCTGCAGCGCATGGCGACGGTGGGCATTGCGTTGCAGTCGCCGCAGGAGATCCGCTTCAGTCGTGCAGGGGCCGCCGTGGCACGCGAGGCCGGAGATGGTGCGCCTGCGTCGGATGACTGAGCTGGCGAGGTCGACGAGGGCTGCGCAGCGGCAAGTCGGTCGGCTTGCGCTGATTGCACAACCATGCCTGACCATCGATGGACGCATGTCGGCACATCAGGAGCGATCCGCCACCGGGATGTCCTTGACCAAGGCCAGGTCGTCCACGCTGACGTCTTCGGTGTAATCAAGCCAGGCACGAATCTCCAGGTCTTCCACCGCATGTTCCAGGCCCACCGGCATGCGGATGCGCCCGGCGGCGTCGGGCACGACCCATTGCTGTGCCAGCACGACCTTACGTTCGGAGGACACCGCTTCCACCCAGAACGCGCGCGTGGGCCGGCGCTTAGCGTATAGCTCGAGCATGTAGCGGCCGGCATCGGTCTTGCGCGCAGCCTGGGTGAGCATGATCGGCTGACGCACGCGCGGACGCGGGCCCTGCTGGGTGGCTTCCAGCGGCGCGTCGACGGCGATGCCGCGGGTGAGGTCCGGGTCGCGATACAGCTTCATGCTCTGGTGGCGGTCCACCACCAGCGCACACCAGTGGCCATCGGCCGAGCCGTCTTCGAATGCCGTGCAGCGGTCCACATAGGCCAGCGTGCCCTTGGAATGCGTGCGGTCGAACTGACGCGAAGTGTTTTCCAGGTACACCGTTTTCAGGTTGGTGTCTTTGTCGTATTCCAGCAGCACCGGTGGGCGCACCTGTTGCACGCCGACCACCACATCGCCATTGCCATTGATGCGCAGCATGCGCGTACTGCGCCCGGTCCACAGCGTGCGCGCGTAGGCCAGGTAGCGCGGATAGTCCTTGCCGCTGTCGCGGCTGGCGGCCACGCTGGCACTGGGCGGGGCATCGCGGGCCAGCAACGAGCGGCCAAAGCCCAGCGTGCGCATGCCTGGTTCCAGCAACTGCAGCAGCGTTGCGCCCGAATCGAGCGTGCTACCTGCGCGCGTGAGGACCTGTTGTGGCGCGATGTCCTTGCCCAGGAACAACAGCAGGTTCTCGCGTTTCTGCTTGGCCAGCACGTCGCTCAGGTCGTTGGGCATGGCCAGATGATCGGAGGCGATGACGATGATGGTGTTTTTGCCATACCGGCTGTTGCGGATGCGTGCGACGAGTTCGCCGATCAAACGGTCGCTGCATTTGATTGCATGCAGCAGACCGATATCGCCCAGTGCGCTGTCGTACTGCTGGCCCTTGCACGCCAGTGGCAGGTGGCCGGCCGGATGGTGGGTGTCCATGGTCAGCGTGGTCAGCATGAAGGGTTGGCCGGCACGCGACAGCGTCTGGAAGGTATCCCAGGCGTCGTCCAGCAGGACATCGTCGTGCACGCCCCATGCAGAAAAATGCTTTGGCGCGACACCCTGGTCGTGGAAATGGTGCACGTCATGCACCACGTCGAAGCCATGACTGGACAGGAAACGGCCCTTGCCGGCGAAGCTGGCATCGGCACCGCCCACGTAATGATTGCGGTAGCCCTGATCCTTGAGGTAATCGCCCAGGCAGCGCGCTTCGGGCAGGAACATGCCCATGCGGTCCATGCTGTTCTCGTCGCCCGGCGCGGTGGTGAGCGGCACGCCGCACATCGAGGCGACCATGCCGGCGATGGTCCAGCCGCTGCCTTCGGTGGAGGCGAGATTGCGTACGTCCACTGCTTCGGTCGCAAGCGCGCGCAAATTGGGCATCAGGCCCGGAAACACCTGTTCGTCGAAGTAGGTGCGCTCCAGGCTTTCGCCATAGATCCAGACGATGTTCTTGCGCTTGTGCAGCGGTTGCTGCGGCACTTGGTATTCCGGCACCACGGTGGCGTAATCGACCGGGCGCAGCTGGTAGTACAGGCGCTTGCCATCGCGATACAGCGGGCTTGCGGCGATGCCGACCAGCAACATGCCCACAAAGCCTGCGAACACGGCGCCGCCACCACGCGGACGCTGGAAGCGGCGTACCCGCACCAGCAACAGCGGGCTCAGCGAGAGCAACAGCATGCCGACGAAAACCGCGATATAGCCGGAAAAGTCGCTGACGCCGGCGCCATCCATGTCGGCGCGCAGGTGATACAGCGTGGCTGCATTGATACCGTCGCCGCTGAGCCGGTCGACCAATCCCCAGACGCTGAGCAGCAGCAGAAAGAGCGACAACAGGCCAGCCTTGAGCCATGCCAGACGCGGAGAGGCGACCAACAGCCACAGCAATAGCAACAACGAAACCAACAACATCCAATGCATGCGCAGCGTCCGTGGGGGAATGGTGCGAGCGCGTACCGGACGCCTTGCTCGCCATGTCCTGTGCGCCACCTGCAATGTGACACCCGGATGACGGACTATGCCGCGCCGAAGCTGACTGAAATGTTTGTTGCAGACAGATCCGGCATGACCTCCGGCCCAGCATCGCCGGACAGCGGCGACACATCTGTGCGCACCAACCAGCGCGAAGATGCTGAAGCGCAGGTGGCGTCAGATGCCTTGCGCCCACGCGTGATAGTGGTTGTGCTCGCTGCAGCGCTGCTGCACGCAGCGAGCAGGGGTGGGGACACCGTGGTGTGCGCAGGACGCCTGCAATCCGCTGCATCGAGCACGATGCAAGACGCACGAACGGAACCGGCGCTTTTCTTGCACCGTTCCCTGCGTGTCGCGCACGCATTCAACGCGGAGATCACAGGCGCTACGCCTGACGCGCAATCGCTCACACCTGCCTGCGCGGTTGAACGGACTGTCGACACGATAAGAAACAGTCGTTACTGAACGTGGACAGCGCGCAGCAACCGTCGCTTACACGTCACATGCCGGTTCCGGCCGCGCCCGCCGGGTGCGCGCGGTCTTGTCAGGGGCACTTGTTCGCAGGCTGGTGACTGACGCAAATCCAATGCCTGCCCGCAGGGCACCAAGGCGCCCACCTGCGGCAACCAGCCCTAACGGCTAGCGGTGCCCACGCTCTTCGCGCGCTCGCACGCGGCGGTCGAACAGCAGCGCACTGACCACGATGCCCAGCCCCAGCACGACCCCGAGCAGGAACAGCACCATCGCAATAGCCGGGTAGCCCCATAGCTTCAAGCCGGTTTCGATGCGCATCATCTGCGCCGACGCCATGATCAGCGCAGCTGTGACGATGCCCGCCGCCACGCGGTTGGCGATTTTCTGCAGGCTTTCCATCAGGTGCGATTCCTCCAGCCCGGTGACGCGCATCTGCAGGCGGTTTTCCGCAGCCAGCGACAGGATCTCGGACATGCGGCGCGGTCCTTCGCGCACCAGGTGCTGCAGTTCCATCGCCTCGCTGGCCAGGTTGGCCGCGGACAGGGACTTCTTCAGGCGCGCGCGCATCACGTGCTGCAGATGGCGCTCGACGATGCGGCGCGTATCCAGCGTGGGCGACAACGCGCGGCACACGCCTTCCAGATTCAGCAAGGTCTTGCCGAGCAGGCTCAACTCCGGCGGCGTCCGCAAGCCGGTCGAGGTGGCGATGCGCACCAGATCCAGCACCACCCGGCCTTCGGAGGTGGCATCGTGCGCTGCGTAGCGCGCGATCATCTGCCCGGTTTCGCGCTGGTAGCGTTCTTCGTCGTAATCCTCCAGCCGCGTGCTCAGCGCAATGGTCTCTTCGGCCACTTCCTCGCCGCGCCCATCGACCGCGGCAAACAGCAACTTGAGCAGGCGCTCGCGCAGGCGCGGCGGCACATGCGCCACCATGCCCAGGTCGAAGATGGCCAGACGCCCGTCCTGCAGCACCCGCAAATTACCCGGATGCGGGTCGGCATGGATTTCGCCATGCACGAACATCTGGTCCAGATACCCCTTGACCAGTTCCGCGGCCAGCTCGTCCATCGGCTGTTCGGTGCGGCGAAGACCGGAGATCTTGTCCACGCGCACGCCTTCGGCCAGCTGCATGGTCAGCACCTTGCGGCTGCTCAGGTCCCACACCGGTTGCGGCACCCACAGCAAGGGGAACGGCTTGAGGTGCTTGCCGAAGCGCGCCAGGGTTTCGGCTTCGTCTTCGTAGTTGAGCTCGGCGCGCAGGGTCTTGCCGAATTCGCCCAGCCAGTCGGCAAAGCGCACACGCCGGCCAATGCCGGTGAGACGGTCGGCGGCAGTGGCGAAGCTCTTGAGCACGTCCAGATCCGAACGCACCTGCGCGGCCACTTCGGGCTTCTGCACCTTGATCGCCACCGGCGTGCCGTCGCGCAGCGCAGCGCGGTGCACCTGCGCCAGCGAGGCGCAGCCCAACGGGACCGGGTCGAAGAACGAGAACGCCTTGTTGACCGAGACCCCGAGCTCTTCCTCGATGATCTGGCGGATGCGCTCCACCGGCACCGAGCTGGTGTTCTCCTGCATGCGCTCCAGCGCTGTGGCAAATTCCGGCGGCACGATGTCCGGCCGGGTCGACAGCATCTGGCCCAGTTTGACGAAGGTGGGTCCGAGCGATTCCAGGTCGGAGACGAACTGGTCCGGGGTGCCTTCTGCAGGCACTTCGTATTCGTTGATGGCCGCCGGGTCCAGGTTCATGCCAGCGAACACGCCCGAGCCGCGATAGCGCAACAGCAAGCGCAGGATCTGCGTGCGCCGGCTCATGCCGCCAATCACGGCATGATCAGCCGGGCTTGCAGCCGGGGCGCGGTGCGGGTCGTTGTGACTCAAGGCCATCTCTGGGGCATCATGCAGGCGGCGAGTGTGGCCAGCGACGGGTCGTCGCGTGGTGAATCCGCGCGCTTGCGCACACCGCAGGCAAACCTGCCCAGGGCAGGCACGAACGGCCGCAAGCGCAGGCGCAGCGGTGCCTGCATCGCCCTGCCAACAGCATGCAACGACCGCGCAATGGCGGCTCATCACCCCACGCGGGTGCGGGATCGGCGAGAATTCGCGACCAACCCAGAAGGACCTTGCGCATGGCCGGTGCCAGCCTGTTCACCCTGCTCGACGACATCGCCACGCTGCTGGACGACGTTTCCATCCTGACCAAGGTGGCGGCCAAGAAGACCGCAGGCGTGCTGGGCGACGATCTGGCGCTCAATGCGCAGCAGGTCACCGGCGTCACTGCCGACCGCGAACTGCCGGTGGTGTGGGCGGTGGCCAAGGGCTCGCTGGTCAACAAGATGATCCTGGTGCCGGCAGCATTGGCGATCAGCGCGTTGGAAGCGTGGCTGCGCGGGCGCGGCTACAACGTGCCGTTGGTGATGCCGCTGATGATGATCGGCGGCGCCTACCTGTGCTTCGAGGGCGTGGAAAAGCTGGCGCACAAGTTCCTGCACAACGATGAGCAAGAAGCGCAGCGGCATGCCGAACGTACCCGCGCGCTGGCCGACCAGAACGTGGACGTGGTGGCGCTGGAAAAGGACAAGGTGAAGGGCGCGATCCGCACCGATTTCATCCTCTCGGCAGAGATCATCGTGCTTACTCTTGGCTCTGTCACCAGTGCGCCTTTTGCACAACAAGTTCTAACTGTGATCGCGATTGCGCTAGTTATGACTATTGGTGTTTATGGCTTGGTTGCCGCAATCGTGAAATTGGACGACTTGGGCCTTTACCTAAGCAAGAAGGGTACTGCCTTGGCCGCGTTCGGGCGCGGCATCCTTTTTGGCGCACCCTGGCTGATGAAATTTCTGTCGGTAGCTGGAACCGTCGCCATGTTTCTGGTCGGTGGTCACATCTTAGTGAAGGACACACCAATCCTTCATCATTCAGTGACGGATCTGGCCGAGTCGTCCGGCAGCATGGGCTGGCTGGTCGAGGCGCTGGGCAACATGCTGGTGGGCGTGGTCGCCGGTGCGCTCGTGCTGGGCGCGGTGATGCTGTTTCAGAAGCTGCGCGGAGCCAAGCCCGCGCATTGATGCACGGCGCGCCGCCAGACCAGCCAGCACGGTACACACCGCTTAGCGATCGCCCGGATGCACCGGGCGTTCGCCGACGATCGCCGCTAATCGGCGTTGATCACCCGGTTCTTGCCGGCCGCCTTGGCGTCGTACATGGCGCGGTCGGCGCGGCGGATGACCTCGTCCTGGGTCTCGTCGGTCCCGCGTAGCGCCACGCCGGCGCTGAAGCTGATGAACACGCGCACGTCGTCATGCAGCAGCGAGCGCTGCGACAGTGCGCGTTGCAGGCGGATCACCGCCGCGCTGGCTTCGAAGATGGTCGAGTCCGGCAGCAGCAGCACGAATTCCTCGCCGCCGAAGCGGGCGATGGCATCGGTGGTGCGCAGCACCGCCTTGGCCACCTCCACCGTGTGGCGCAGCGCGGCGTCGCCACCGGCATGGCCGTGGGTCTCGTTGAGGCGGCGGAAATCGTCCAGGTCCAGCATCGCCACGCACAGGGGCTGGCCACTGCGCTGGGTGCGCACGGCTTCACGCTGGAACAGTTCTTCGAAGCCGCGCCGGTTGAGCGCGCCGGTCAGTTGGTCTTCGCGCACCAAACCGGCGACGTCCTTGAGCTCCTGTTCGAGCAAGGCGATGCGCTGTTCGGAATCTTCCACCTGCCGGCGTGCCGCGAGCAGTTCGTCGCGCGCTGCCAGGGCCTGTGCCTGCACGCCGGCGGTGTCCTGCAGCAGGTCCTGCAGCAGCCGGTTGAGGTCGGGGATGCCGCGCGCCTCGCCGATCGCCTGCGAATAGCCGGCAACGCGGTCGTGGTATTGCCCGGTGCTGGTGGCCATGCCGTCCAGCCGGTCGACGAAGGACACCATCATTTCGCGCATGGCGGTCTTGGACTCGGCGATGCCCTGCTTGAGCAGACCCTGCTTGTAGGTCACCTCGCGCAGGGTGCCGCGTGCCTGTTCGATGGAACTGACATCCAGCGGGCCGGAAATCAGTTGCCGCACCACCGAGATCTGGCCCTGCAACCAGCTGCGATCGTCCAGGAGTTCGCCGACGTTCTCCAGCAATAGGTCGAACAGGCCCAGTAACAGGTTCTGTTGTTCGCTGGCATCTTCGGCGCGCAGGCCGATCTGGTGGCTGAGTTCGCGCAGGCGTTGTTCCAGCGTGATCAGCTCGTGTCCGGGGCGCCAGTGGCGCAGCGCCGATGCCAGCGTTTGCGCCTCTTCGGCCAGCTCCGGGCTGCGTTGCAACAGCGTGGCCAGGGCATTGCCCAGCGCGTGGCGCAGCAGATCGCGCAGCTGCTCGGCTTCCGTGCGGCCTTCGGCCAGCGAATCGCCGATATCGATGGTGCGGATGTATTTGTCGATGAGCTGGCGCAAGGCACGGCCATAGCCGGGCCAATCGCCGGCCGCGTACGCCGCGCTCAGGCGCACGCCCATGTCGCCGAGCTCGCCATGCAGGCTGGCGATGCCTTCGGCGAACGCGAGCAGCAGCGCTTCGGGATGCGCGGCATGCGAGAACAGCCGTATCAGCAATGCAGTGGCAGCGGCCGGATCGTGCGCGCCGGACTTGGCCTTGGCCGGCACCAGCTGGTGCGCGGCCAGGCCATGACCGCTGCGCTCGCCATTGATCACCGTCGGCAGGGCAGCGGCAGGGCGCGCGGTGTCCGTGCCGCCCCAGGGCAACAGGCGGCGCAGCCCGCCACGGGGGCGGCTTGGGTGTTCGGGCTGGTCTGCCATGCGCCAGGGTCTCGAGAGGTCTTGTGCTAACGCTCGATATCGGCCCATGGAGGGGGGCGCTTGAGCAAGCCGGGCCGTAGCGCGCGGCAACGGCATGCAGGCCGGGCGCGAAGCATGGTCGCCAGGCGCGAAGCAAGGCATCGATGAACCGGTTACCCGGATGAGGGCGAACGCAGCCGGAAGTTCCCGCATTCGGTGCATGTACGGCCAACGCACCGAGACGGGGATGTCATCGCACTGCAATGTGGCGCTTATGCCTTGAGGCGTGCGCAACTGCGCGTAAAGGAATGTGGGCTGTCGCAGAAAAGTCAGCACGTGTTCACGCATATTTTATTTGGTCGGGGTGTAGATTCCTCTGCAAGGGCGACGTGGAGTACGCGCGTTGCCCACGCTCCTCACTCGTAGCAAGTCGTCTGGCTGAATCGGCAGACGGCGGTTTTCGCTTCGCCGTTTTTCCGTCTCCACCCACATTACGACGGATGTTTCGATGGTTGCCATGATGCCGCTTCACGCTACTACCGCACGCTTAGAGCGCAGTACGCTGCTCCCGACTCTGAAGAAGAGTGGGCGCCCGCGCGATGCGCGTGGCCGCTTCATCCGTCACCACGAGCGCTTGCCGGTCTCGTTGGCAGACACGCGCGGTGCCTTGTTCGTGGCGTCGGAAATGGCGGACTTCATCAAGGCCGGCGGGTTGGGCGATGTGGCGGCCGCGTTGCCGCGCGCGCTGCGCCACCGCTACGACGTACGTGTGCTGATCCCTGGCTACCGCGCCGTGCTCGAGCGTGCGGGCAAGGTGGAGATCGTGGGCCGCGTGTTGGCGCATGCCGCGCTGCCGGCCTGCGACATCGGCCGCATCGTGCAATCGGACGGGCTACCGATCTACATCCTGCTGTCCAAGGAGTTGTTCGAACGCGACGGCTCGCCCTATGTGAGCACCAGCGGTTCGGAATTCGAGGACAACGCAATCCGCTTTGCCACCTTGTCGCATGCCGCCGCGCAGATTGCGGCCGGCCACGCCGGCCTGGGCTGGAAACCGCGTCTGCTGCATCTCAACGACTGGCCCTGCGCGCTGGCGGCCGGCTATGTGCGCTGGTCCGGCGGCACCACGCCGTGCCTGCTGACCATCCATAACCTGGCCTACCAGGGCCTGGTGCCGTATTCGATGGCTGCCGCGCTGGGCATCCCCGCCGAGCGGGTGGCCGAGCTGGAGTTCTATGGGCAGATGTCGTTCCTGCGCGGCGGCATCGTCAATGCCGACCACGTCAACACGGTCAGCGTCAGCTACGCCAAGCAGATCACCGGCCCGGCACAGGGCTGCGGCCTGGACCGGCTGTTGGCCGGTCGCGCTGCCAAGGGCGCGCTCACCGGCATCGTCAACGGCATCGACGCCAGCTGGGATCCGCGCACCGATGAATACCTGGATTCGCACTTCAGCGTGAACCAGTGGCAGGGCCGGCAGGCCAATGCAGCGCAGGTGCGCAAGGCATTCGGGCTGCGCGAGAGCACCGGCCCGCTGTTTGCGGTGGTGTCGCGGCTGGTGCATCAGAAGGGCCTGGACCTGATTTGCGAGGTGGCCCCGCAGATCGTGGCCGCTGGCGGCCAGATCGCGGTGATCGGCGGCGGCGAGCCGGAGATCGAACGGCAGGTGGCCGAGCTGACCAGGCGCTATCCCGGTCAGGTGGGCGCCTTCATCGGCTTCGAGGAAGGCCTGGCGCGGCGCATGTTCGCCGGTGCCGACTTCCTGCTGATGCCCTCGCGCTTCGAGCCCTGCGGCCTGAGCCAGATGTATGCGCAGCGCTTCGGCTGCCTGCCAATCGCGCATGCGACCGGCGGGCTGATCGACACCGTGGACGATGGCGTGACCGGCTTCCTGTTCCAGCACGCCAGCGTCGAAGCGCTGCGCCGCTGCCTGGAGCGCGCCTTCCGCACATTCCGCCTGCCCAGCCTGCTGTCTGCGATGCGGCGCGCGGCCATGTTGCGTCCCAGCGGTTGGGACGTGGCAGGCAAGAAATACCTCTCGCTCTACGAACACACCGCCGCAACCGCGCCCGCGCTCGCGACGGTGTCATGAGCGAACGGCAGGGCGGGCAGGAGCAGCGCACGGAAGCAGACGGCATGACCACGGAAGGGATCTCGGAAACGTCGCAGACCCTGCAAGCCCTGGCCAACGGCTTGCCGGCCGATGCCTTTGCGGTGCTTGGACCGAAACCGCTGGCCGAGGGCCGCCGTCAGGTGCGCGTGTTGGCACCGGGCGCCGAGGCGATGGGCTTGATCGACCCGCGCGGCAAGCTGCTCGCGCGTATGCAGGCCAGCGCCATCGATGGCGTCTTCGAAGGCATCCTGGCGGCCGATGGGCCGTACCGGCTGCGCATCGTGTGGCCAGACAGGGTGCAGGAGGTCGAAGACCCGTACGCGTTCGCGGCCACGCTGGACGAATCGCTGCTGCTGCAGATCGCTGCCGGCGATGGCCAGGCCGTGCGTCGTGCGCTGGGCGCGCAGCATGTCCACTGTGGCGATGTGCCAGGCGTGCGCTTTGCGGTGTGGGCACCCCATGCCCAACGCGTGGCGGTGGTTGGCGACTTCAACGGCTGGGACGTGCGGCGGCATCCGATGCGGCAGCGCATCGGTGGCTTTTGGGAACTCTTCCTGCCGCGCGTGGAAGCCGGCGCCCGGTACAAATATGCCGTCACCGCAGCCGATGGGCGGGTGCTGCTCAAGGCCGACCCGGTGGCGCGGCAAACCGAATTGCCGCCGGCAACCGCTTCGGTGGTGCCCAGCGCCGCCGCATTCGCCTGGACCGATGCGGCCTGGATGGCCAACCGCGACCCCGGCGCCGTGCCGGCGCCGCTGTCGATCTACGAGGTGCATGCCGCGTCCTGGCGCCGCGACGGACACAACCAGCCGCTGGACTGGCCAACGCTGGCCGAGCAGTTGATTCCTTACGTACAGCAGCTCGGCTTCACGCATATCGAATTGCTGCCGATCACCGAACACCCGTTCGGCGGTTCCTGGGGCTATCAGCCGCTGGGCCTGTATGCGCCCACCGCGAGACATGGCAGCCCGGACGGCTTTGCGCAGTTCGTCGATGCCTGTCACCGCGCCGGTATCGGCGTGATCCTGGATTGGGTCAGCGCGCACTTTCCCGATGACGCGCACGGCCTGGCCCAGTTCGACGGCGCCGCGCTGTACGAGCATGCCGATCCGCGCGAAGGCATGCATCGCGACTGGAATACGCTGATCTACAATTACGGCCGGCCGGAGGTGACCGCTTACCTGCTGGGCAGCGCGCTGGAATGGATCGAGCATTACCACCTCGACGGCCTGCGCGTGGATGCGGTGGCCTCGATGCTGTATCGCGACTACGGCCGCGCCGAAGGCGAGTGGGTGCCCAACGCGCATGGCGGCCGCGAGAATCTGGAGGCGGTCGCGTTCCTGCGCCAGCTCAACCGCGAAATCGCCACCCAGTTCCCCGGCGTGCTCACCATTGCCGAAGAATCGACCGCCTGGCCGGGCGTGACCGCCGCGATCAGCGATGGCGGCCTGGGCTTCACCCACAAATGGAACATGGGCTGGATGCACGACACGCTGGGCTACATGCAGCGCGATCCGGCCGAACGTGCGCAGCACCATAGCCAGCTCACCTTCGGGCTGGTGTACGCCTTCGACGAACGCTTCGTGTTGCCGCTCTCGCACGATGAAGTGGTGCACGGCACCGGTGGCCTGCTCGGGCAGATGCCGGGCGATGACTGGCGCCGCTTCGCCAACCTGCGCGCCTACCTGGCGCTGATGTGGGCGCACCCGGGCGACAAACTGCTGTTCATGGGCGCCGAGTTCGGCCAATGGGCCGACTGGAATCACGACCAGTCGCTGGACTGGCATCTGCTGGACGGCGCGCGCCATCGTGGCATGCAGCAACTGGTGGGCGATCTCAACGCCGCACTGCGCCGCACGCCGGCGCTGTATCGCGGCAGCCATCGCGCCGACGGCTTCGACTGGAGCGTGGCCGACGATGCGCGCAACAGCGTGCTGGCGTTCGTCCGCCACGATCCTGCCGGCGGCGCACCGTTGCTGGCAGTGAGCAACCTGACCCCGCAACCGCATCACGACTATCACGTGGGGGTGCCGCGTGCCGGCCTCTGGCGCGAGATCCTCAACACCGACAGTGCCCATTACGGCGGCAGCAACCTCGGTAACAGCGGTCGCCTGGCGACCGAGCCGGTGGGCATGCATGGGCATGCGCAACGTCTGCGCCTGACCCTACCGCCGCTGGCCACGATCTATCTGCAAGCGGAGAAATAACGATGAACCAGCGCAATGCAATCACACCGTCCTGGGGCGCCTGGCCGGCGGGTGAAGGACAGGTGCGCTTTGCGCTCTGGGCTCCAGCAGCCAAGAGCGTGGACGTGGTCTTCGACGACAGCGCGCGCTGCGCGCTGCAGGCGGGACAGGACGGTTTTTTCAGCGCCGTCATCGACTGCGCTGCCAATGCGCGTTACCGCTACAGCGTCGACGGCGCTGAGCCGGTCCCGGACCCGGCCTCGCGCTGGCAGCCCGAAGGCGTGCACGGCCCCAGCGCGGTACAGCCGACCGACGGCTATGCCTGGCAAAACGCCCAATGGCAGGGACGGCCGTGGGACGAGGCAGTGATCTACGAAGTGCATGTCGGCACCTGCGGCGGCTATGCCGGTGTGCAGGCGCAACTGCCGCAGCTGGCGGCGATGGGCATCACCACCATCGAACTGATGCCGTTGAGCGCGTTTCCCGGCGCGCACAACTGGGGCTACGACGGCGTGCTGCCGTATGCACCGGTGGAGGCGTATGGCACACCGGACGAACTGAAGGCGCTGATCGATGCCGCGCACGGGCATGGCCTGATGGTGTTGCTGGATGTGGTCTACAACCACTTCGGCCCGGACGGCAATTACCTGCACAGCTATGCCGCGCCGTTCTTCAACGAGGACAAGCCCACCCCGTGGGGCGCAGCGATCGATTTCCGCAAGCCGCCGGTGCAGCGGTATTTTCTCGACAACGCGCTGATGTGGCTGCACGAATACGGTTTCGACGGCCTGCGCCTGGATGCGGTGCATGCGATATCGCCCAACGCGTTCCTGGATACCTTGCGCGAGACCGTCGAGGCCAGCCTGCCGGCCGGGCGGCATGTGCATCTGGTGCTGGAAAATGAGGCCAATCAGGCCTCGCAACTGCAGCGTGGCTATACCGCGCAGTGGGATGACGACTTCCATAACGCGCTGCATGTGCTGCTCACTGGCGAAGAGGAAGGCTATTACGCCGCGTTCGCCGACAAGCCGACCGAGCACCTGGCGCGCGTGCTGGGCGAAGGGTTCGCCTATCAGGGCGAGCCGGACCCGCGCGGGCATGTGCGGGGCGAACCCAGTGGCGCCTTGCCGCCGCACAAATTCGTGGTGTTTGCGCAGAATCACGACCAGATCGGCAACCGCGCCCGCGGCGAGCGGCTGAGCGTGCTGGTGTCGCCGCAACGCTTGCGCGCGGCCTTGGCGCTGACCGCATTGACGCCGATGATTCCGCTGTTTTTCATGGGCGAACCGTGGGGCGCCAAGCAACCGTTCCTGTTCTTCACCGACTTCGGCCCACCGTTGGACGATGCGGTGCGCGAAGGCCGCCGCAAGGAGTTCGCGCACTTCGCCGCATTTGCCGATGAAGCCCAGCGCGCCACCATTCCCGATCCGAACAGCCATACCACGTTCGCGGCATCGCGTGCGCCGATCGCTGACGCCGCGCATGGCGACGGCGCGCAGTGGGCAAGCTGGTTCACGGCGCTGCTGGACGTGCGTCGTCGCTGGCTGGTGCCAGGCCTGGCGCAAGCGCGCGCCGTGCGTGCCAGCGTGCTTGCCGATGGCGCGGTGGCCGCCACCTGGGAGCTGCCGGGCGGGCTGTGGCATATCGCCTTCAATGTCGGCACCCAGCCGGTGCCGTTGCCGCCGCTGCGCGGACGCGTGGCGCATGTCGAAAACGTGGCTGCCGATGCGCGGGAACTACCGGTCGATGGCTTCATCGCCTGGCACGAGGCGCAGGCATGAGTACGCGCGATCCGGGCGGGGATGATCTCAACACCCTGGCCGCCGCGGCCGGGGTGATGGTGGATTGGGTGGATGCCAGCGACCAGCCGCGGCAGGTCTCCGAGCAATCGGTGCATGCGGTGCTCAGCGCGCTGGAATTTCCGGCCGCCACCGCGGCGCAGCGCGCCGACAGCCTGCGCCGCTGCCAGGCGCAGGCCGACGAGCCGGCGCCGCTGCTGACGGTGCAGGTGGGTCAGCCGCTGCCGTTGCGCGTGGCGGCACACGCCAGTGGCCGCTGGAGCGACGACAGCGGCGCCAGCGAAGACGTGCGTGCCGATGCGCAAGGGCGCCTGCGCGCGCCGCAGCGTTTCGGTTACTGGACGCTGCAGATCGGCGCGATTACCCAGCAGGTGGCCGTGGCGCCGCCACGTTGCTTCAGTGTGGCCGATGCCTGTGGCCAGCCATCGCCGCGTGCCTGGGGCATGGCGCTGCAGGTGTATTCGGCACGCAGCCTGGATGACGGCGGTATCGGCGATGCCGCCGGCACGGTGGAATGGTTGCGGCACGCGGCCTTGGCCGGCGCCGACGCCCTGGCATTGAGTCCGGTGCACGCCGCGCGCCCGGTGAGCGGCGGCTACAGCCCGTATTCGCCCAGCGATCGGCGCTTTCTCGATCCCTTGCATGCCGCGCCGGTGCGCATCCTGGGCGAACTGGCGCTGGATGCCATCAACGCGGTGCCCGGCCTGCGCGAACGTTTCGATGGCTTGCATAACGCTGCATTGATCGATTGGCAGGCCTCGGCGCACGCCAAGTGGGAATTGCTGCGCCAGTTGTACACGCGCGTTTCGCCCGATCATGCCGATCTGGTCGCCTTCCGCAACGCAGGCGGCGCGGCGCTGGAGGGCTTTGCACGCTTTGCTGCGCAGGATTTCGGCGACAACGATCCGCAGCTGCATGTGTTCACGCAATGGCTGGCGGCGCGCAGCTGGTCCGATGCGCAGCGCGAGGCGCACGAGCGCGGCATGAAGATCGGTTTGATCGCCGATCTGGCGGTGGGCTTCGACCCCAACGGCGCCGAAGCCGCAGCGGCGGCCGACACCGTATTGCGCGGGCTGGTGCTGGGCGCGCCGCCGGATGCCTTCAATGCCGATGGCCAGCATTGGGGCATCGGGGCGTATTCGCCCACGGCGCTGCGGCGCAGCGGCTACGCGCCGTATATCGCGCTGCTGCGTGCGGTGCTGCGCGACCGCGGCGGCATCCGCATCGACCACATCCTGGGCCTGATGCGGCTATGGGTGGTCCCCGATGGTGCCAGTTCCAATGAAGGTGCGTATCTGGCCTACCCGTTGCACGATCTGCTCAACCTGCTGGCGCTGGAATCGTGGCGGCACCGGGCGATCGTCATCGGCGAGGACCTGGGCGTGGTGCCGCCGGGCATCCGCGAAGAACTCTCGCAGCGTGGAGTGATGGGCATCGACGTGTTGATGTTCACCCGCGACGACGATGGCGCATTCGTCTCGCCGGCGCTGTGGCGGCCGGATGCGATCGCCACCACCACCACGCACGACCTGCCCACGCTCACCGGCTGGCGCACCGGCCGCGATATCGAATGGCGGCGCAAGCTGGAATTGATCCAGCCCGCGCAGGCCAGCGACGATGCCGCCGCGCGCAACAAGGACGTGGCACGGCTGGATGCCGCTGTCGAACTTGCCGGCCTGAGCAGTGCGCGCGACCCGCTGCTGGGCGCGTTGCGCTTCACCGCCACCAATGTCTCGCCGCTGGCCTTGTTGCCGGTGGAAGACGCGCTGGCCCTGGACGAACAACCCAACCTGCCGGGCACCGTCGAAGTGCATCCCAACTGGCGTCGACGCCTGCCCGATCCCTTGCCGCATGCGCGCCTGAATTCGGCGCTGCACGGCTTTGCCGAGGCGCGTCGCGTCGCGGCCGTTTCGGAACCGCATCCATGATCGATCTCCGCGCCACCGCCCGCCTGCAGCTGCATGCCGGCTTCACCCTGCACGATGCGCTCGCGCAGGTGCCGTACTACGCAGGCCTGGGTATCAGTCACCTGTACCTGTCGCCGATCGGCATGGCCGTGCCGGGCTCCGCCCACGGCTACGACAATATCGACCCGACCGTGGTCAATCCCGAACTCGGCGGCGAAGACGCCCTGATGGCGCTCTCGCAGGCCGCGCGCGAACACGGCATGGGTCTGATCGCCGATATCGTGCCCAACCACATGGCCACGCATGCGCAGAACGCGTGGTGGTGGGATGTGCTGCGCAATGGCCGCAGCGCCAGGCACGCCGACTGGTTCGACATCGACTGGCGCGCGCCCGGGCGCGACGGCAAGCTGTGGCTGGCGGTGCTGGATCGCCCGTATGCGACAGCGCTGGCCGAAGGCCTGATCACGCTGGTGATCGAAAACGACGGCAGCGCGGCGTTGGCGCATTACGACCAGCGTTACCCGATTCGTCCGCAGACGCTGGACATCCCCGAGAAAGCCGCACGTGCGCAGTGGCTGCGCGACTACAACGACGGCGCCAAACGCGGCGACGGCCGCCTGCACAAGTTGATCGAACGCCAGCCGTATCGCCTGAACTGGTGGCGCGTGGGCAACGACATGCTCAACTACCGCCGCTTCTTCGATATCACCTCGCTGGTGGCCTTGCGGGTGGAATTGCCGGCGGTGTTCGACGCGGTGCACGCGTTGCCGCTGCGGCTGGTGGCCGAAGGCCATCTGGACGGCTTGCGCATCGACCACGTGGACGGGCTGACCGACCCCACCGGCTATGTGCGCAAGCTGCGCAGCCGGCTGGATGCGGCTGGCCGCACGCGTGGGCTCAAGCCCGGCACGCTGGGCCTGTACCTGGAAAAGATCCTCGCACCGGGCGAGCACCTGCCGGCCGACTGGCCGTGCGATGGCACCACCGGTTACGACTTCATGGACCAGGTGGGCGGGCTGTTGCACGATGCGGCCGGCTTCCGGCCATTGGTCCGTGCCTGGCAGAAGGTGAGCGGGCGCAGCGGCGATTTCGCGCAGGAAGAACGCACCGCCCGCGACGAAATCCTGCGTGGCCCGCTGCAGAGCGAATTCAATCGCGCCGTGGGTGCGTTGTCGGCGTTGGCGCGGCTGGATCCGCCCACGCGCGAGTTCAGCCCGCAGATGCTGGCGCGCGGCTTGTGCGTGCTGCTGCGCTGGTTCCCGGTGTACCGCACCTATGCCGGCGCCAAGGGCGTCACCGGCAGCGAAGCGGAGCGATTGCGCGCGACCGCTGCAAAGGCGCGCGAGGGGATGCCGGAATCGATCGTGGCGGCCGTGGATGCGATCGAGCGGTGGTTGCTCGACGATGCCGGCGCAGACCGTGCGCAGATCGCCTTGCGGCGCATCCTGCGCCGTCGCGTGGAGCAGCTGTCCGCACCGCTCAATGCCAAGTCGGTGGAGGACACCGCGTTCTACCGGCACGGCGTGCTGCTGTCGCGCAACGAGGTCGGCAGCCACCCGACCCATTTCGCCAACGAATCGGCCGAGTTCCACGCGCAGAATCTCGAGCGTGCCAAGCATTACCCGCGCGCGTTGCTGGCCACCGCCACCCACGACCACAAGCGTGGCGAAGACCTGCGCATGCGGCTGGCGGTGTTGTCCGAGCAACCGCGCTGGTGGGTCGAGCAGAGTGCCCAGTTCGATGCGCTGGTCGACGCGCTGGAATCGCCGGCCCTGTCCGGGGGCGACCAGCAGATGCTGTGGCAGACCCTGGTGGCGGCCTGGCCGATCGGCCTGGGCGCCGACCAGACCGAGCCGCTTGCCGGCTACGCCGAGCGCATCGCGCAATGGCTGCTCAAGGCGGTGCGCGAAGCCAAGCTGCACACCAGCTGGACCGACGGCTCGCCGGCCTATGAGCACGCCGTGCAGGCCACCGTGGAGCAGGTGCTGTGCAGCCGCGCCGGGCTGCCGCTGCGGCGCGCGCTGCTGCGCGCAAGCAACTACATCGCCGCCGCCGGCGCGCGCAACAGCCTGGTGCAAACCACCTTGCGCCTGACCGTGCCCGGCGTGCCCGACCTGTACCAGGGGACCGAAGGCTGGGATCTGTCGCTGGTGGATCCGGACAACCGCCGTCCGGTGGATTACGTCCAGCGCCAGCAGTGGCTGCAGCAGGCGCGCGACTTCTCCGGGTTGCTGCGCAGCTGGCGCGATGGCGCGGTCAAGGCGCGCCTGACGGCGCTGTTGCTGCAGTTGCGCCGCGAATTTCCAGCGCTATTTGCGAAGGGCGACTACCAACCCTTGAACGTGGCGGTCGGCGGCGATGCACAGGCGCTGGCATTCCGTCGCCAGTATCGCGGTCAGTCGCTGGTGGTGGCCGTCACGCGGCTGGGCGCCGGCGTCGAAGGCGATGGCGATCTGCCGTTGCTGGTGGCGCCTGCCACCTGGGGTCAGGCGTCGTTGGCATTGGGCGAGGGCACATACCGTAATGTGCTCGATGGCAGCACGCTGCAGTCGCAGCGCGGCCGCGTGGCGCTATCCACGCTGTTTGCACGTGCGCCGGTGGCAGTGTTGTTGTCCCAAGAAAATTGACCCCTGAGAGAAACGTACGCAATGAATGACATGGAACGGCAGGCGCGGCTTGCCCAGTTGGCACGGGAGATTTGGGAGGCGGAGGGCCGCCCGGACGGGCACGCGGACCGCCATTGGGCCATGGCCGAGCGGTTGGTGGAGGCCGAGGAGCGCGCCGCCGAACAGGCCGCCGAATACGCGGCCACCCCGATCGCTGCACGCCAGTAACGGCGCGTCTGGCAGCGTGCATGGGCCGGCCTGCTGCGCGCCGGCCCGTGTGCTGCGGACTGCGCCGCCAGTGCAAAATCGCGCACCGTTTGCGTTCACCGTTCTAAGGAGTCACCGATGGCCACTCGCAAGTTCACCCAGCGCTCGCGCATTCGCGAAGGCCGTCCCAACCCGCTCGGTGCCACCTGGGATGGGTTGGGCGTCAACTTCGCGCTGTATTCGCGCAATGCCACCCGGGTGGAGCTGTGTCTGTTCGACGAACGTGGCCGCGAACAGGAGCGCATTGCGCTCCCCGAATACACCGACGAGGTCTGGCACGGTTATCTGCCCGACGCACGGCCCGGCCAGTTGTATGGTTACCGCGTGCACGGGCCATATGCGCCCGATGCCGGGCACCGCTTCAACCACAACAAATTGCTGCTGGACCCGTACGCCAAGCAGATCGTTGGCGAACTCAAATGGGCGCCGCACCTGTTCGGCTACATCATCGGCCATCGCGACAAGGACCTGAGCTTCGACCGCCGCGACAGCGCCGCGTTCATGCCCAAATCCGCCGTGATCGACCCGGCCTTCACCTGGGGCCAGGACCGCCCGCCGCAGACGCCCTGGAACCGCACGGTGATCTACGAAGCGCACGTGCGCGGGCTGAGCATGCTGCATCCGGCGGTGCCGCCGGAAGAGCGCGGCACCTTTTCGGCGCTGAAGACCGACGAATTGATCGACCACATCAGTTCGCTCGGCGTCACCGCCGTGGAATTGCTGCCGGTGCATGCGTTCGTGGACGATCAATATCTGCTGGAAAAAGGCCTGCGCAATTACTGGGGCTACAACACGCTGGGCTTTTTTGCCCCGCAGGCGCGTTACATGTCCACGCGCACGGTGGCCGAGTTCAAGCAGATGGTGGCGCGCCTGCATCACGCCGGCCTGGAAGTGCTGCTGGACGTGGTCTACAACCACACTGCCGAAGGCAACGAGCTCGGGCCCACGCTCTCGTTCAAGGGCATCGACAACGCCAGCTATTATCGCCTGGCCGACGATCGCCGCTTCTACATCAACGACACCGGCACCGGTAACACCTTCGACCTCACCAATGTCGGCGCGCTGCGCATGGTGATGGATTCGCTGCGTTACTGGGTGCAGGAGATGCACGTGGACGGCTTCCGTTTCGATCTGGCCAGCATCCTGGGCCGCGAACGCTATGGCTTCGATCCGTCCGGCAGTTTCCTGGATGCGGTGCGCCAGGATCCGGTGCTCAGCCAGACCAAGCTGATCGCCGAGCCGTGGGATATCGGCCCCGGCGGTTATCAGGTGGGCAATTTCCCGCCCGGCTGGGTGGAATGGAACGACAAGTTCCGCGACAACGTGCGCGCGTTCTGGCGCGGCGACAGCGGCCAGCTGGCCGAGTTGGCCACGCGCCTCACCGGCTCTGCGGACCTGTTCAATCACAGCGGCCGCCGCCCCACCGCATCGGTCAATTTCGTCACCGCGCATGACGGCTTCACCCTGCGCGATCTGGTCAGCTACGAAACCAAGCACAACCTCGCCAATGGCGAAGACGGCAGGGACGGCAGCGACCACAACATCTCTTCCAACTATGGCGTGGAAGGCGAGACCAACGACCCGGCGATCAAGCAGCTGCGTCGCCAGCAGATGCGCAACCTGCTCGCCACCTTGCTGTTGTCGCAGGGCACGCCGATGCTGCTGGCCGGCGATGAGTTCGGCCACAGCCAGAACGGCAACAACAACGCGTATTGCCAGGACAACGAGTTGACCTGGATCGACTGGACCGCTGCCACCAAGGCTGCCGCCGCCGACCAGGCCGCATTCGTGCGCCGATTGATTCGTATTCGGCAGCGCTACCCGCTGTTGCATCGTGCGCGTTTCTTCGACGGCAAGTTCGACGAAGCGCTGGGTCTGAAGGATCTGACCTGGCTGGCGCCCAACGGCACCGAGATGGATGAAGCCGCCTGGCACGACCCGGAAGCACGCGCATTGATGCTGCGTCTGGATGGCCGCTCGCCGACCACCGGCCTGCGCGAGATTGCCGCCAACGTGACCTTGCTGATGCTGATCAATGCCGCCTCTACCGCGGTGTCGTTTACGCTGCCGGCCATGCATGACGAACATTGGCGCGTGCTGGTGGACACCGCGCGCCACGGCGGCCGTGTGGTGGCCGGTGGCAGCGAATGGAAGGCCCCGGCGCATTCGCTGACGCTATTGGCAGTGGAGCGCGATCGCATCGTCAGCAGTGCGCGGATTGTCTCCGAAGGAGCGCGCTGATGGCGAGGATGGCCTGATGGATGTCTTGTTGGCAGGGGCGACCGGCCTGGTCGGCAGGCACGTGCTGCAGCAATTGCTGGGCGATACGCGCTGCACCGGCGTGGTGGCGATGACGCGGCGGCCGCTGGCGCAGATCCATCCCAAGTTGCGCAATCAGGTGATCGACTTCGAACGGCTCGAGCACTGGACGGCACCGCGCATGGAAGCGGCCATCTGTGCGTTGGGGAGCACGATGAAACAGGCCGGCTCGCGCGATGCGTTCTATCGTATCGACCACGATTACCCGCTTGCCATCGCGCGCGCCGCCTGCGCACAAGGTACCTCGGTGTTCGTGTTGAACTCGCCGGCCGGCGCCAACGCGCAGTCGCGCATCTTCTACAGCCGCGTCAAGGGCGAACTGGAGCGCGATCTGCGCCAGATCGGTTTCCCCTCGCTCACCTTCGTACGCCCCGGCCTGATCGGCGGCGAACGCGAAGAGCGCCGCACCGGCGAGCACATCGGCAGCGTCGTCCTTGGCGCGCTCGGCCCGCTCCTGCCACGTCGTTTTCGCATCAATCCGGCCGAACGGATTGCCGCGGCGATGGTGTCAGCTGCGCTGGCACCGGCACGGGGTGAGCACAGCATCGAGGCGGCGGAGTTGGCTGGCTAACGCGGTCTCGTCGCTTCGGCGTGGGAACATCGGATACAGGCGAAACGCCGCCGTGTCGTCGAGCGTGACTGCGCGCGAGGACGCGTTACCGATGCAGCTGGGTCGCGCGCAGGCACGCTCCTACGAGTCCGCGAGCAGCCGATCGGTATCTCCGTCAGCAGAGATGGTGCTTACACGCCCAGCGACTGCCCGCCATCCACGGCCAACACTTGCCCGGTGATCCAACTCGCCTGTGGCGATGCCAGAAACAACGCGGCATCGGCAACATGCTGCACCTGTCCGAAGCCGCCGAACGGGATGCTGTCGCGGATGCGTGCGTAGAGCTCCGGCTCCTCGCGGCTGCGTTTGTCCCACAGACCACCTGGAAATTCGATTGAGCCAGGCGAGATGGCATTGACGCGGATGCGCTCGCGCGCCAGCTCTGCAGCCAGGGTGGTGGTGTAGTAATCGAGCGCGGCCTTGGCGGTGGAGTAGGCGATCGCGCGCGGGGTGGGGCGTTGCGCATTGATCGAACTGATGTTGAGGATCACCGCAGCCGCGCTGCGGCGCAGATACGGCAACGCGGCGCGGTTGCAGCGCACTGCGGCCATCAGGTCGACATCCAGGCCCGCCTGCCAGCTTGCATCGTCGTTGCCATGGCCAAAGCCGGAGGCGTTGTTGATGACTACGTCCAGACCGCCCAGCGCTTGTGCTGCAGCGTGCACGTAGGCATCGATCTGCGTGGCGTCTGCCAGGTCGCAAGGCAGTGTATGCACCGGGGTGCCATGCGCTGCCAGTGCGTCTGCAGCGTGTGCAAGACCGGCGGCATTGCGTGCGCAGATCGAAACCTGCGCGCCATGACGCACGAAGCCTTCTGCGATCGCCAGGCCAATGCCACGGCTGCCGCCAGCGATCAGCACGCGTTGCGGACGAACTGCGGTGTTTGACATGGCGGCTGCTCGGTTTGGATGGCCGTATTATCCGATAGCCGCGGGCCACGGGGTCGCCACGCGTATCGCAAGTGCGGCACGGACGACGATCGCCCTGCATGTTTGCGCTGCACCGGACCATTGGCCTCAGCCGTTTGCATCGCCAGATTGCGCAGCGCCGCAGAAAACAGCCATGCGCAACGCACGCGGCATCACCACGTACGGTGGCGACCGCTGTCATATCGCTGCCATAGACGATCGGCGCTGCATGCCCCGCCTGCCTCATCACTGCCGGCGATCAGCTCATGCGTTTTTGCTTGCTCGGCGCTAACCAAACGTTTACACATCGGCGGCGCGCTGCGGGCACAACGTGCGGGTCATTCAGCGGGATTTGCACATGGAAACCCATATCACCGTGATCGGCGCCGGCTTCTGCGGCACCGCGCTGGTCCGTGCACTGGCGCAGACGGCCGATGCGCAGGTACGCATCACCCTGGTCGGCGTGGCCGACACCTTTGGCAGCGGGATCGCCTACGGCGCAGCGCGACCAGAGCATCTGCTCAACGTGCGTGCCAAGGACCTGGGTATCGACGCCCAGGCCCCGGGCGCCTTTGCCGACACCCTGCATCTGGGCGAGAGCGGGCGGCTGGAATTCCTGCCGCGGCTGGCGTACGGCGACTATCTGCGCAGCGAACTGGATGCAGCAGTGAGCAGTGCGCAGGCGTCGGTCATGCGGCTGTCGCAGGAAGCGGTGGCGGTGGAGCGCGTGCGCAAGGGGTTTCGTGTGTTTCTGGCCAATGGCGATGCCTTCCAGAGCGATCGCGTGGTGCTGGCGGTCGGCGCACTGCAACCGCAGGCGCTGGCGGGTATCGGCCCGCGCTTGAGCGTGCATCCGCGTTACATCGGGTGGCCGTGGCAGGGCGACGCATTGGCGCGGCTGTCGCCGGACGACGATGTGCTGATCGTCGGTACCGGGTTGACCATGGTGGACGTGGCGCTGACCTTGCACACACGCGGGCATCGCGGCCGCTTGCTGGCGATTTCGCGGCGCGGTCTGGCACCGCAGGCGCATCTGCGCCAGCCCGGCGCGCCATTGGAATTGCCACCGCATCTGCAGCGTGCGCTCAAGGATGCCGACCTGCGCGGCCTGCTGCGTGGAGTGCGTCAGCTCAGTGCGGTGGTCGACGATTGGCGTCGCGTGGTGGATGCGCTGCGCCCGCATCTGCAGCCGCTGTGGCAGCGCCTGGAACTTCCCCAGCGTGCACGCTTTTTGCGGCACCTGCGCCCGTACTGGGAAGTGGCGCGCCATCGCGTGGCGCCCGGTGCGGCCGAACAGCTGGCGCAACTGCAGGCATCGGGCCAGTTGCAGATTGTCTCTGCGCGCTTGCTGCGGGCGCGCTGGGTGCCAGATGGCGTGGAGGCGGTGATCCGCCCGCGTGGTGCTGCCGACGCGCAGACCGGTCATTACGATGCGGTAATTCGCGCTACCGGGCTGGATACCGACATCGATCGCACCAGCGATCCCTTGATCGCCGGCATGCGCGAAGCCGGTCTGTTGCGGGCCGATCCCTTGGGCCTGGGCGTGGACACCGATGCGCAGTTGCGCGTCCGCGACAGCGCCGGGCAGATCGTGCCGGGACTGTATTGCGTCGGGCCGCTCTTGCGGGGGCGTTACTGGGAAATCACCGCCGTGCCCGAGCTGCGCGTGGCCACGCGTGCATTGGCCGACCGCTTGTTGCTGGGCGCAACGCCGGCATTACAGCCCACGCCCGAGCACGTACCGCGCGAGGTCAATGCGCGGTTGTAGATGTGGCAATTGACGAGATCTTTGACGATCTCGACCTGCGCATCGCGCCGCCCGCGCATGCGCAGTGATGGCCGGCCTCTGGATCTGTGCGCGGCGTCCGCCGGCGAGCGCACTCATGCCGCGCGATGCGTAGTGCCGCGCGCTCATGCAGGCCGAACTGGGTCATGTTGGCGGTCCTGGGCGCATGCAAGCCCAGGCCGTCGCATCCATTTCCCCGCCTGGAGTCCGCCATGCCACGTCTTGTTCCTGCCGCGCTGTTCGCCACGCTGTGCGCGTGTGCGCTGCCTGCCCTGGCCACCGAATCGCTGAACAACCGCGCCGAAGTTCTCGCTGCCCTGGACGCCGGCTACGACGTCAGTGTGAGCACCGACCTTGCACGTTGCACGCCCGAAGAAGGCACGCCGGCCACGCAGACCCGCGGCGGCCGCCACATCGACGCCTATCGCATCACCGCCGACGGTACCGTGGCCTTTTCCGATGCGCATTTTACCGTGGCCAACGACGGCAAGCCGATCCAGCAATTCATGCGCTACCAGCTGCGCCCGGATGACACGCTGCGCTTCACCACCTACATGTACGACTTGCCGGGCCTGCAGCAACGCGGGCCGGTGCTGGCGTATCAATGCAAGATCAATGCAGGCGTGCGCTTCCATGCCGATTGAGCACGGCTGACAAGCCGTTTGCTGACCCTGTCGGCCAGCTCTTGCGGTTACGTGTAGCCGGCGACATCGGTAGCGGTGGCGTGCCACCTGCGCAGACGCCCATCAACGTCAGCGTGGCGTGTCATTCACTTAGTTGCTGTCGTGTCGTCTTGGTGACGGTTGCTGTCCACGGCGACAGCGATCGCAGCAGGACCCGCACCGCCGGCCTGCCAACCGCCGCCCAGCGCCTTGAAGGTCGCAACCGCGCTGCGCGCCGCGTCGGTACGCGCCTGCACTTGCGCGTCGGAGGCGCGTAGCAGGCTGTCGTCGGCGTTGAGCACTTCGATCAGGCTCACCGTGCCTTTTTCGTAGGCCAGCGCAGAGGCGCCGCGCGCCTTGCCGAGTGCATCCACGCCCTGCGTCAGCACCGCTGCCTGCTGCTCGCGTTTGATCAGTGCGGTGAATGCATTTTCGACATCTTCGGTGGCGCGCAATACCGCAAGGCGATAAGCCGCGAGTTGTTCGGCTTGCTGGCCTTTGGCCTGTGCGATCTGTGCGTTGATGCGGCCGAAGTCGAACAGCCGCCAGCGCAGGCCGAGTACGCCGGACGACTGCGCGGCGTCGCCGGTAAACAGGTTCGCACCGGAGATGGCGGTGGCGCTGCCAAGCAGGCCGCTGAGCGAAAACTTGGGGTAGTACTCGGCCATCGCCACGCCGATACGCGCATTGGAGGCGGCCAGCCGACGCTCGGCCACGATCAGGTCGGGCCGGCGCCGTAGCAGGTCGCCGGGGGTGCCGCTGTCGGCGATCTGGGGGGCTGGCGGAATGGGTTTGGTCGCCGACAGCTCGGCACGGTGCGTGCCGGGCGGCACGCCAAGCATCACGTCCAGCGCGTTCATTGCCGCAACCAGGCCGGCTTCCAGGCCGGGTACGCCGGCCTGCGCCTGCGCGAGTGCGCCCTGGGCCTGCTGCAACTGCAGTTCGGCGGCAAGGCCTTTGCCGTGCAGCAGCGTCACCATCGAGAGCAGGCCCCGCTGGGTGGCCACCTGGCGCTGCGCCACGTCCAGCCGCGCCTGGAGGCCGCGGATGCTGATGTAGATATCGGCGGTCTGCGCGGCCACTGCCAGACGTGTGGCAGCAGCACCTGCTTCGGTGGCCTGGTAATCGGCCAAGGCCGCCTGGCGGCCGCGGCGCAGGCCCCCGAACAGATCCAGTTCCCAGCTGGCGCCCAGGTTGGCTTCGTACACGCTGGCATGGCGGTCGAAGTTGGGCGTGCTGCTGATCACCTGGCCCAATGGGGTTTCCAGCGATTGGTAGGCACGCGTGGCGCTGCCGCTCACGTTGCCCGCTGGTAGCAGCGCCGCGGTGGCGGCACTCAGCCCGGCGCGCGCCTGGGCCACGCGTGCGCCGGCCTGGGCCAGGTCCAGGTTTTGCGCCAGCGCAGCCGTGACGTAGCGGCTCAGGTCGGGATCGTTGAAGCCGTCCCACCAGGTCGACAGGTCGGCTGGCACTGCGGCCTGGCGCTGCGCGATATCCGCCTGGCCGATGTAGCGGTCCGGCAGCGGCACCTCCGGCCGGGCGTAGTCGGGACCAACCGCGCAACCTGCGACAAGGCTGGCGGCAACGAACACTGCGAGGGTGCGGAGTGACGACATGGGCGGGGCCGGAATGACAAGTGGTAAGTGACTGTAATACGAAATAGTCACTTTTGTAAGTCGGCAACGACGGCGCTAAGCTTTCGCGATGAGCAAAGCATCCAACTATCCCGTGTCGGGCCGCGGCCCGGCCGACCATGATGTCCGCGACCAGATCGTGGTGGCCGCCACCGAGCATTTCAGCCGCTATGGCTACGAAAAGACGGCCGTGTCCGACCTGGCAAGGGAGATCGGTTTTTCCAAGGCCTACATCTACAAGTTCTTCGAATCCAAGCAGGCCATCGGCGAGATGATCTGCTCGCATTGCCTGGGGGAGATCGAGGCCGAGGTGCTGGCCGCGGTGTCTGCCGCGGCGTCGCCACCAGAAAAATTGCGTAGCCTTTTCAAGGCGATTATCGAGGCGAGCCTGCGGCTGTACTCGCGCGAGCGCAAGTTGTACGAGATCGCCACGTCGGCCGCGACCGAGCGCTGGCCGCCCGTCATTGCGTACGAGGGCCACATCCAGGCACTGCTGCAGGACATCCTGGTGCAAGGGCGCCAGAACGGTGACTTCGAGCGCAAGACGCCGCTGGACGAACTGACCCAGGCCACCTATCTGGTGATGCGCCCCTACATCAATCCGGTGCTGCTGCAGCACAGCCTGGATCATGCCGGCGACGTGCCGCTGCTGTTGTCCAGCCTGGTATTGCGAAGCCTGTCGCCGTAAAAAATATTTGTGACTATTGACTGATTTAGTCACAAGTCTCAGGATGCGAGCCTTCATCCGATCGCTCCGGGATTGCCATGCGTCGCTGCCGCCTTGTCGCCTTTACCTTCCTCTGTGTCTTGCCGCTGGCGCTGAGCGCCTGCGGCGGCAAGGCGCAGCCCGATCCACGGACCGCCGCGCCGCGGGTGCGGGTTGCCACGGCTGGCGATGCCAGCGCTGCGGTGCGCACCTTCTCCGGCACGGTAGCGGCGCGCGTGCAGAGCGACCTGGGGTTCCGGGTGGCCGGCAAGGTGTCCGAGCGGCTGGTCGATGCCGGGCAGAGCGTCAAGCGCGGGCAACCGCTGATGCGTATCGACCCGGCGGATCTGCAACTGGCTGCGCGTGCGCAGCAGGACACGGTGGCCGCCGCGCGCGCCCGGGCGCAGCAGACCGCCGAAGATGAAGCCCGGTACCGCGACCTGCGCGGTACCGGCGCCATCTCGGCTTCGGCCTACGACCAGATCAAGGCAGCCGCCGATGCGGCCAGGGCGCAGCTGAGCGCCGCCCAGGCCCAGGCTGACGTGGCGCGCAACGCCAACCGCTACACCGACCTGGCGGCCGACGCCGACGGCGTGGTGATGGAAACGCTGGTCGAGCCGGGCCAGGTGGTTGCGGCCGGGCAGCCGGTGGTGCGGCTGGCGCACGCCGGCCCGCGCGAAGCGGTGATCCAGCTGCCGGAAACTCTGCGCCCGCAGGTCGGCTCGGTGGCCCAAGCCACGCTGTTCGGCAACGCCGCCGTCACCGTGCCGGCCACCTTGCGCCAGCTGTCCGAGAGCGCCGACCGGCTCACCCGCACCTTCGAGGCACGCTACGTGCTGGACGGCGCGCTCGCACAGGCACCGCTCGGCACCACGGTCAGCGTGCGCGTCCCCGGCGGCACCGCCTCCGGGAACCAGGCCGGCCTGCAGGTACCGCTGGCCGCGCTGTTCGACGCCGGCAAGGGGCCGGGCGTGTGGGTGATTGCCGGCAACCCGACCAGGGTGAGCTGGCGGCCGGTGACGGTGCTGGGCCTGGACGATGACCACGCCAACGTGGCCGGCAAGCTGGCACGCGGCGAGCGCATCGTGGCGTTGGGGGCGCATCTGTTGCGCGAAGGCGAGCAGGTACGCATTGCCGGCGAAGGCGTGGCCGGTAGCAGCGCGGCCACCGCTGGCAGCACCGCCAAGGCGGCAGGAGCGCAGCCGTGAGCGAGGGCCGGTTCAATCTCTCGGCGCTTGCCGTGCGCGAGCGCTCCATCACGCTGTTTCTGATCTTCCTGATCTCGCTGGCCGGCCTGGTGGCGTTTCTCAAGCTCGGTCGTGCCGAGGACCCGGCATTCACCATCAAGGTGATGACGATCGTGACCGCCTGGCCCGGTGCCACGCCGCAGGAAATGCAGGACCAGGTGGCCGAGAAACTCGAAAAGCGCATGCAGGAATTGCGCTGGTACGACCGTACCGAAACCTACACGCGCCCGGGTCTTGCGTTTACGACGCTGACCTTGATGGACAGTACCCCGCCTGGGGAGGTGCAGGAGCAGTTCTATCAGGCGCGCAAGAAGGCCGGCGATGAAGTGGCCAACTTGCCGGCCGGCGTGATCGGGCCGCTGATCAACGACGAATATGCCGACGTCACCTTTGCGCTGTTCGCGCTCAAGGCAAAGGGCGAGCCGCAGCGCTTGCTGGCACGCGATGCCGAGACCCTGCGCCAGCGCATCCTGCACGTGCCGGGCGTCAAGAAGGTCAACATCATCGGCGAGCAACCCGAGCGCATCTTTGTCGAGTTCTCGCATGAGCGTCTGGCCACGCTGGGGGTCAGTCCGCAGGACGTGTTTGCCGCACTCAACGCGCAAAACGCGTTGAATGCGGCCGGCTCGGTGGAAACGCGCGGGCCACAGGTGTTCATTCGCCTGGATGGTGCGCTCGATAGCCTGCAGAAGATCCGCGACACCCCGTTGGTCGTGCAGGGCCGCACGCTGAAATTGTCCGATATCGCCACCGTCAAACGCGGCTACGAAGATCCGTCCACCTTCATGATCCGCAGCGGCGGCGAACCGGCGTTGTTGCTGGGCATCATCATGCGCGATGGCTGGAATGGCCTGGATCTGGGCAAATCGCTCGACGCCGAAGTGGGGGCGATCAATGCCGAACTGCCGCTGGGCATGCGTCTGAGCAAGGTCACCGACCAGGCCGTCAACATCGATGCGTCGGTCGGCGAGTTCATGACCAAGTTTTTCGTCGCGTTGCTGGTGGTGATGCTGGTGTGCTTCGTCAGCATGGGCTGGCGCGTGGGCATCGTGGTGGCGGCAGCCGTGCCGCTGACGCTGGCAGCAGTGTTCGTGGTGATGCTGGCGACTGGCAAGAATTTCGACCGAATCACGCTGGGCTCGCTGATCCTGGCGCTGGGCTTGCTGGTCGACGACGCCATCATCGCCATCGAGATGATGGTGGTGAAAATGGAAGAAGGCTATAGCCGCGTTGCCGCCTCGGCGTATGCCTGGAGCCACACCGCCGCACCGATGTTGTCCGGCACCCTGGTCACCGCGGTGGGCTTCATGCCGAACGGATTTGCTGCTTCCACGGCCGGCGAATACACCAGCAACATGTTCTGGATCGTGGGCATTGCGTTGATCGTGTCGTGGGTGGTGGCGGTGGTGTTCACGCCGTATCTGGGCGTGAAGATGCTTCCCGACCTGAAGAAGGTCGAAGGCGGCCACGCAGCGATCTACAACACGCCGCGCTACAACCGCTTCCGCCAGGCGCTGGGTCGCGTCATTGCCCGCAAGTGGCTGGTCGCAGGGTCCGTGGTGGGGCTGTTCGTGCTGGCGGTCGTGGGCATGGGCATGGTCAAGAAGCAGTTCTTCCCGATCTCCGACCGGCCCGAAGTGCTGGTGGAAGTGCAGCTGCCGTACGGCACCTCGATCAACCAGACCAGCACGGCGGCCGCCAAGGTGGAAGACTGGCTGTCCAAGCAGAAGGAAGCAAAGATCGTGACCGCCTACATCGGTCAGGGCGCGCCGCGCTTTTTCCTGGCGATGGGTCCGGAACTGCCGGACCCCTCGTTCGCCAAGATCGTGGTGCGCACCGACGACCAGCACGAGCGCGATGCGTTGAAGCTGCGCTTGCGTGAGGCGATCGCGCAAGGCCTGGCACCGGAAGCGCGCGTGCGCGTGACGCAATTGACCTTCGGCCCGTATTCGAAGTTTCCGGTCGCCTACCGGGTGAGCGGCCCGGACCCGACGGTGCTGCGCGGCATCGCTGCGCAGGTCATGCAGGTGATGCAGGACAGCCTGATGCTGCGCACCGTCAATACCGACTGGGGCGTGCGCACACCGACCCTGCATTTCAGCCTGGACCAGGATCGCCTGCAGGCGGTGGGGCTGACCTCGGCCGCGGTCGCCCAGCAGTTGCAGTTCCTGCTCAGCGGCGTGCCGACCACGCTGGTGCGCGAGGATATCCGCAGCGTGCAGGTGGTGGCGCGGTCGGCCGGCGATACCCGTCTGGATCCGGCACGCATCGCCGACTTCACCCTGGCCGGCGGCAACGGCCAACGCGTCCCGCTGTCGCAGGTAGGTAAGGTGGATGTGCGGATGGAAGAGCCGGTTATGCGGCGCCGCGATCGCGTGCCGACCATCACGGTGGGCGGCGATGTCGACGACACGCTGCAGCCGCCGGATGTCTCGGCTGCGATCACCAGGCAGCTGCAGCCGATCATCGACAAACTGCCCAGCGGATATCAGATCAAGGAGGCCGGCTCCATCGAGGAGTCCGGCAAGGCCACCGCCGCGATGCTGCCGCTGTTCCCCATCATGCTGGCGGCCACGTTGCTCATCATCATCCTGCAGGTGCGCTCGATCTCGGCGATGGTGATGGTGTTTCTCACCAGCCCGCTCGGCCTGATCGGCGTGGTGCCGACCTTGATCCTGTTCCAGCAGCCGTTCGGCATCAATGCGCTGGTGGGATTGATTGCGCTGTCGGGCATCCTGATGCGCAACACGCTGATCCTGATCGGACAGATCCATCACAACGAAGCCGAGGGTCTGGATCCGTTCCATGCGTTGGTGGAAGCCACCGTGCAGCGTGCGCGTCCGGTGATTCTGACGGCACTGGCGGCGATCCTGGCATTCATTCCACTCACCCATTCCGTGTTCTGGGGCACCTTGGCCTACACGCTGATCGGCGGCACGTTGGCCGGCACCGTTTTGACCCTGGTGTTCCTGCCGGCGATGTATTCGATCTGGTTCAAGATCCGGCCCGATCCCGGCAAAGGGAATAACGCACCGGACATTGCCCGGCCTGCATGAAGCACTTCTGCGACGGTGGCCACGGTGCCGTCGCAGCGCAATGTCGTGCGCCATCGTCACCACCTTCCGAACGCATGCCCTGCAGGCCGCACGCGTATCGCCGATGTCTTTCTCTTGATTGAAGGAACCGCAATGCAACAGCAGACCGTTGTGCTGATCACGGGCGTGTCGTCCGGCATTGGCCGTGCCGCCGCAGAACACTTCGCCCGAGCCGGCTGCATCGTTTACGGCAGCGTGCGTCACCTGGCCGGTGCCACACCGTTGACGGCCGTGGAGCTGGTGGAAATGGATATCCGCGATGCCGCTTCGGTGCAGCGTGCGGTCGATGGCATCATCGCCCGCGCGGGCCGCATCGATGTGCTGGTCAATAACGCAGGCACCAATCTTGTCGGTGCCATTGAAGAAACCAGCGTCGACGAAGCGGCCGCATTATTCGACATCAACCTACTCGGCATCCTGCGCACCGTGCAGGCCGTGCTGCCGCACATGCGTGCACGCGGCCAGGGCCGCATCGTCAATGTCAGCTCGGTGCTGGGGTTCCTGCCGGCGCCGTACATGGGCGTGTATGCCGCCTCCAAACATGCGGTGGAAGGGCTGTCGGAAACGCTGGATCACGAGCTGCGTCAATTCGGCATTCGCGTGACGCTGGTGGAGCCTGCGTATACGAAAACCAGCCTGGGCAGCAATTCGCCGGTGGTGCAGGCCACCATTGCCGGTTACGACCGCGAGCGTGGCGTGGTGGCGCGGGCAGTCACGCACAGCATCGACACCGCGCCGGAACCGCATGGCGTGGCCGCCACCGTGGTGGAGGCGGCGCTGGGCAGGTGGCGCATGCGCCGCACACCCGCCGGGCAGGCATCGCTGCTGAGCAAGCTGCGCCGGTTCCTGCCCGCCAGCGCGGTGGACGGCAGCCTGCGCAAGCAGCTCGGGCTGCGGTGAGATGCGTCAGGGCGTCGATGCGGCCGTGAACGCAGGGGTGGGCCGTACGGCGCGATTGCGTCAGTCCAGGCGCGCATGCCGCCATTTGGCGGTTCTGCAGCGCCACTTGATGCTGGATTCACCGAGGATGCCGCCTTGGCCTCACAATAGGCGGCCAGTCCCCACCACCGATGTCGCCATGCGCAAGACCTACCAGCTCAACCTCGAAGGCAAGAACCGCGATCGTCTGCTGGAATCCAGCAAGCACGATATCCGCAAGTACATCCGCCGCGAGCGCCGCAAGGAGCTGCCGGCCGGCGCGGACTACTGGGACTTCGAGATGCGCTTCGGTGTGGATGAAGCCAGCGCCGTGGCACTGCCGCCGGCCGAGCTGATCCGCTCGATCAACGCACTCGTCGCCGACGGTGGCGAGCAGTTCTTCGTCGAAATCCTGCGCAAGCCGGGCAAGCGCACGCCACGCGCGCAGAGCGATCATGCGTTCGGTGATGGCGAACTGGATTTCGAGCAGGATTGAGGTTTGATCGTCGTCCCGTCGGCGGCGCACCGCTGCGGAACGAGCAGTTGCTGGCGGATTGTCGACCGTATCGCATGGACGAGCCAGGCCTCGCGCGTTGCGGATGGCAACTGGCAGGGGTGCAGGAGGCCTGCGGTGCCTTGACGCTGGCGAGCGCCCTTGTTGGCGAAGCGACGGGGACGCTGCCACCGGCCAACCCTGCTGGTGCTTGGTAGCGGGCACTTGCCGCTCGGACGCAGCGGTTCGAGCGGGCCGTGGCTGGCCGACTGCTGTTGCGCCAGAGCGTTTTGCTGGGCGGTTGCGGCTTAGGCATGCTGAGCGCTTTCGGCTGCCGAGGCGGGCGGTTGCCAGGCCAGCCCGCGCTGCAGTGCGGCGGTGTGGGCGCAGTCATCACGCGCCGGTGCTAAGACTGCTCGCGACGATGCGTTCGCTACTCTCAGCCTGGCTTGCCAGCCTGCGCCTGCGCCGCGGCACGTAATTTGTCCTTCTTGCTCGGCCGCTTGCCCTTGATGCCGCCGTTGTCATCCGCTGCACGCACCGCTGCGCCGGGCGCATGGTCGGGGGCAGGCGCCTGGACCGGGGTTGGCTCGAACCCTTCGATCACGCTGGTCGGCACGCGCAGGCCCTGGCGTTTTTCGATCAGCCGCCACTGCTGGGCGCTGTCTGCCGTGACGAAGCTGATCGCCACGCCGCTGGCACCGGCGCGTGCGGTGCGGCCGATGCGGTGGGTGTAGTCGACAGTGGAGCGGGGCAGGTCGTAATTGAGCACGGCCGGCAAGGCGTCGATGTCGATGCCGCGCCCGGCCAGGTCGGTGGCCACCAGCACCTGCACGTCCGCCTGTTTGAAGGCGCGCAGCGTGCGTTCGCGGCGGCCCTGGCTCAATTCGCCGTGCAGCGGCAAGGCGGCGATGCCGGTCTTGCTTAGTTTCTCGGCAACCTTGTCGGCGCCGTGGCGGCTGGCGACGAAGACCAGCAGTTGCGGCCATCCGTGTTCCAGCAGCAGGTGACGCAGCAGCTGCGTACGTTGGCCGGCATCCACTGCGATGGCGCGTTGCGTGATCGACGGTGCCTGTTCGGGCATGGCGTCGTGGGTGATGCGCAACGGATCGCGCAGGCGACGCTTGGCCAGCGACGCGATGGCGGCTGGGAAGGTGGCCGAGACCAGCACGCTTTGCCGCTGCGCCGGCAGCAAGGCCAGGATGCGATCGAGCTCGGCGCCAAAGCCCAGGTCGAGCAGGCGATCGGCTTCGTCCAGCACCAGCGTGCTTACCTGCGAGAGGCGCAGCGCATTGTGCGTCACCAGGTCCAGCAGCCGCCCCGGGGTGGCGATGACGATGTCGGCGCCACCGCGCAAGGCCATCAGCTGCGGATTGATGGCTTCACCGCCGGTGGCGGCGACGATCTTCAGCCGTCGCGGCAAGGCGGCGGCCAGCGACAGCAGGGTCTGCGCGACCTGCGCGACCAGCTCACGCGTCGGTACCAGGATCAGCCCGCCCAGCACGCGCGGCGCCTGTTCCGGCGCCTGCAGGCGCTGCAGCAGCAGCGGCAAGGCATACGCCAGGGTCTTGCCCGAGCCGGTCTGCGCGGTGGCGATCAGGTCGCGTGCGGCCAGCATCGGCGGAATCATCGCGACCTGGATCGGCGTGAGCGCATGCACACCGGCCCTGGCGAGCGCGGACTCGAATACGGGCTGTAGCTGTAGCGACAGCAAATCTGCTTTCAGTGACATCGCGCGATTATCCGCGCATTGTCGACGGCGTGCATGCCGAAACGAAGTGCAGGTGCGCTGGCCGCGCATGGCGCTCCATGGCGCCGCCAAGCGGCAGTGGCAACAACCGGTGTGTCGACCCGAGGTGTGCTGCGTCCAATGCGACTAATCCACGGCCGTGGCCCGGCTTTTTTGGGGTCGGTTAGTCACCGAACATCAGTTGCGCAGATCACTCTTCAGCGTGAATTAGTGTAGCTTATCTGTAGTGCTTCGTTCAGGGTTTTTCAGCTTTTCGCATTATTGCCTAGATCTTCGCGCAACGAAACCGAGTTCTTCGATTAGCGCGATCTAATAAATATATGTGCGACTCCATAAGAGTGCAATTCAGATCCATACAAAAAATGGTGGTAAAAATGAAGAAATTTTTCAGATCATTAGGAGTGGGCGGCTCAAGCAGCAGTCGTTTTCAACATCATATTCCGGAGGCTGACTCAGCACCCAGTAGTAAGGCGTCTACGCCTCCGGCCTCTCCGCCGCCGGATTCCCCGCCCAGTAACTCTGCTTTTTCCGCTCTCCCGACAAGGCCTCGCAAGAAGGCCGAGGCCTTGTCGGATGCGGTGGAGTCGCGCGGACATTTAGCCCCGCCAAGCCTGGTCTCCTATGCCAACGCAACCCTTGATCAACTGAGGCGAAATGAACCCATCAGCGAGTCACTTCGGCTGATGGACATTGAAAATCTCCCCCATCTGGTCCGCTCCTACGACAATAGATTGAATAATCTAAACCTGCGCAGCTTCGACACTCCGGGGCAGTTTTTACATGACCTGAGTCGCTGGCATAAAACAGGATTGCCATTAAGAGCGGTAGTGCGGCTGGATGAAGACCCTAGGAGATGGCATCGCGTCGCGTTCGACGTGCGCAACCACGAGAGTGGACACACGACGATTATCGCATTGGAGCCTGCGTCTGCTTACAATCCGGACCATATGCCTGGTTTCGTGAAAATGAGAGAAAATCTCACGTCTCAGTTCGGTAGGAAAATTTCGTTTGCTGTGATTGAGGCGGAAGCACTTAAGTCAATCGGTGGGTGTGTCATATTTTCTCTTGATTATGCCCTGGCGGCATACCAGGAAAGAAGCACCTTTGACCAATGGCATAAAGATCTTCGAAAGAAAGGAAATATCAAGGGGATGACTCCCGAAAGTCAGCACCTTAACGAGCTTGGCGTCTATTTGCTTAAAGGAACCAGGTTGCTGCCGGCAAACTTCTACAAGCATGCGCATTCCAGGCGCACCATCGACGAGCTCGAGGCAGATCAGCCTGGCGCGTCGGGTACCGACGTGAGGTCAGGCAGAGCCGCTGTCTACAAGGAGTCGCTGAGCCGTAGACTGGAGGAGTTCCAGGTCCAGCGCGATAAGACCTACAGCATGTCAATCGAAGCATCCAGAGCTCGAAAGATCCGTCACGCCTTAGAATCCTGAGACAATTACCAAATATTATTTACTTTCCTTACCTTCACAGGCCCGCTTCCCAGCGGGCTTTTTTTCGGTATGTAATAAGGCGACCCTGATGGAAAGCGCAACGGCAGGCTTGTCGAATGAGGTTTGCTGTGTCTGAAGGGCTTGTCGCTACGCCAGGCAGGATCATCCAGTGGCAGCGGCTGCCGGCGCATCGTGACAGATGCGAGAGCGCAAGCGACGTCAGCACTGGCGCCGTGTTCTTGTCCATGCTGCGAATCTGAACTTGGTGCAACCAACCTGGCGCTTGATCGAGGTTCCTTAGCACACCGCAACATTGCGCGGCTGCGGGCGCCGCTGACGTTGGAAATCATCCGCTGCATTGCGCTCGTCCACCTGGCACACGCGCGCATCTGCGTGTACCCGCGTTCGCGGTTGCTGCCGGGGCGTTTTCCAGCCTGCGCGGCGAGCCGGCAAGCCGCCGCGCAAGTGCTCAGTTGGCCAACGCCAGATCGTCCAGCAAGGCGCGCAGGAAGCGCGCCGCTTCACCACCGGTGGCGGCGCGGTGATCGAAGGTCAGCGACAGCGGCATCACCTTGTGCGTTTCCACGCCGCCCATCACCGGGGTGAGCTGGTAGCGCGCGCGGCCGGCGGCCACGATCGCCACGCAGGGCGGCACCACCACCGGCGTGGCGTAGCGGCCGGCAAACATGCCGAAGTTGGACAGCGAGATGGTGTAGCCGCTCAGTTCGGACGCGGCGATGCTGCGGCTTTCCACCTGCTGGCGCAGCCGGTTGACGCCTTCGCGAATGCCATGCGCATCCAGCATGTCGGCGTTGCGCAACGCCGGCACGAACAGGCCTTCTTCGGTATCCACGGCAATGCCGATGTCGACCTGGTGGTGCAGGGTGCGGCTGAGTGCGTCGCCGTCGAACCAGGCATTGAGTGCGGGCACCGCCTGGCAGGCGCGCACGATACCGCGCACCAGACGCACGGTGACATCGTTACCGGGCTGCCAGGCGTGCAGATCGGCATCGTCGTTGAGCGTGGTCGGCACCACCTTGGTGTGTGCATCGGCCATCACACGTGCCATGTTGCGGCGCACGCCCTTGAGTTGCTCGGGTTGGCCCTTGGCGCTGATGCCGGGCGACTGGGTGCGCATCGGCTTGCCGCTGGCCGACAGCGTGGAGCGGGCGTTGCCCTCGTCCGCCCTGCGGGCACCTTCTCCCGCAGGCGGAAGAAGGGGTGCTGTTGCGGGTCGATCCCTGCCGTCGGCAGCGCTCCCAGCAGCTCTCCCACCGTCACCGATCGGACCACCTCGCCCGCTGGCAGGAGAGGTCGGCGCGCCGTGCGCGCCGGGTGAGGGCTGCGCGGTACCGGCGGCCGCTGCCTGCTTTACGTCTGCCAGCGTGACCGTGCCGTCCGGGCCGGTAGCGCGCACCTGTACCAAGTCCACACGCAGCTTGCGCGCCAGCGCGCGCACCACCGGCATGGCGCGCACGCCGCCGACGGTAATGGCCTGCTCGCTCTGCACGGCGTTGGAGCTCTGCATCGCGCCGACCACGGTGCCGGCATCGTCGCGATCGCTGCTGCCATCGCCAGCATCGGCATCGGCAATTTCGCCGCCGTTATCGGAGGCCACCACGCGCGTGGTGTGCCCAGCCGCGCTGTCGCCGGTGCTGGGCGTGGGTGCGTGCGTCGGCGCCGGTCCATGCGAATGGCCGGTGTCCTGGCCGTCGGCGCGTTGCGGCTGCGAGGCATCCAGCGCGAACTGCGCCAGCACCGAGCCGGTCACGATCACATCGCCGGCGGCGCCGGCGAGCTTGACCACGGTCCCGGAAAACGGCGAGGGCACCTCGACCACCGCCTTGGCGGTTTCCATCGACACCAGCGGGTCGTCCAGGCGCACGGTGTCGCCCTCCTTGACGAACCATTCCACGATGGTGGCGTCGGGCAGGCCTTCGCCCAGGTCGGGCAGGTGGAAATTCTTGTTGTCGCTCATGGCAGGTTCTCTTGCGCGGCCGGCAGCTGCGGCGTGGTGTCGTCGAGGAGTTCAAGGTCGGCGGCCGGCAGCCAGCCCTGCGTGCCGTCGGCACGTTCGGACCACCACCAGCCACCGTGTTCGTGATGCAGCAACACGTCCTCGCCTGTCTGGGCATCGAGTTCGCGTGCGTCGTAATCGCGCAGGGCTTCGGCCCGGCCGTCCCCCAGCGGGCGCAACCAGGCCAGCGGCGCCCAACCGGCGCGTCCGCTATCGGTCGTGACCCAGGCAAACGCCGGCCATTCTTCGTCGCGCACGCCCACGCCGACCTGCTGGCCTGCCTGGAAGCGGACCGGGTTGGCGTAGGCGGCGCGATGGTCGCAAAGCAGACGGGCGCGCATATCAGCCGGCAGCCACCGCGCGACGTGCCGCGGCGACGATGCGCTCCACGCTCGGCAGGAACTTCATTTCCAGCCGGAACAGCGGGATATGCGTGTCGTAACCGGTGACGCGTTCCACTGGCGCCACCAGGTCGTACATCGACTGTTCGGCCAGGCGCGCGGCGATTTCCGCACCGAAACCGGCGGTGCGCGGGGCTTCCTGCACGATCACGCAGCGGCCGGTCTTGGCCACCGATTCGGCGATGGTGTCGAAGTCCAGCGGGCGCAACGTGGCCACGTCGATGACTTCGGCGCTGATGCCTTCGCCAGCGAGTTTGTCGGCCGCTTCCAGCGCCTCTTTCACCTGCGCGCCCCAGGTCACTAGGGTGACATCGGTGCCGTCGCGCAACACGAAGCACACATCCAGCGGCAGCGCTTGCCCATCGTTGGCCACCACTTCCTTGTACTGGCGATAGATGCGCTTGGGCTCCATGTAGATGACCGGATCCGGGTCGCGGATGGCGGCCAGCAGCAGGCCGTAGGCGCGCTGCGGCGAGGACGGCAGCACCACGCGCAGGCCCGGCACGTTGGTGAAGATGGCTTCGTTGGCTTCGCTGTGATGTTCCGGCGCGCGGATGCCACCGCCCCACGGCACGCGCAGCACCATCGGGCAATGCAGGCGGCCACGGGTGCGGTTGCGCAGGCGGGCGGCGTGGCAGATCAGATGGTCGACCATCGGATACACGAAGCCGTCGAACTGCGCTTCGGCCACCGGCTTCATGCCTTGCGCGGCCAGCCCGACGCTCAGCCCGGCGATGGTGGTTTCGTCCAGCGGCGTGTCCAGCACGCGGTCGCTGCCGAAGCGTTGCTGCAGGCCGGCGGTGGCACGAAACACGCCACCGTTGACGCCGACATCCTCGCCCAGCACCAGTACCGCGGGGTCGTGTTCCAGCTCCCAGGCTAGCGCCTGGGTGATGGCTTCGATCAGGGTGATGGGCGAACTCATGGCGATCTCTCCGCGCGTTGCCGCAGCGTTGTAAGGGGCACTGGCGTGCTGCGAGGTGTCTGCGGGCACATGGGTGAGCTCATCCATGGCGCGACTCCAGCGCCATCACCTCGGCGCGCTGTGCCAGCAACTCGGCCGGCGGGTCGCCGTAGAGGTAATCGAACATCGCTTCGACCGGCTGCACCGGCGTGTTGAGATAGGCGTTGACCTCTTCGTCCACGCGCGCGCTGCATTCGGCCTTCCAGGCGTCTTCCTGGGCGGCGTCCCACAGGCCTTGCGCGGTGAGGTAGCGGCGCAGGCGCAGCAGCGGTTCGCGCGCCCAGCCCTGCTTGACCTCTTCTTCGCCGCGATAGCGCCGCGCGTCGTCGGCGGTGGTGTGGTCGGACAGGCGATAGGTCAAAAACTCGATCACCGTGCCGCCATCGCCGGCCAGTGCGCGCACGCGTGCCTGACGCATGGCTTCGAGCACGGCAACCAGATCGTTGCCGTCCACCTGCAGGCACTGCAGGCCGCCGGCCAGGCCCTTCTGCGCAAGCGTCTGCGCGCCGGTCTGCGCCGAGCGCGGCACCGAGATCGCCCAGCCGTTATTGATCACGCACAGGATCAGCGGCAGCTTGTAGGCGCCGGCCGAATTGAGCGCGGCATAGAAGTCGGTCTTGGAGCTGCCACCGTCGCCGCAGCAGGCCACCGCAACCTGCGGTTTGCCCTGCAGCTTGAACGACAGCGCCGAGCCGGCGGCGTGCAGGCACTGGGTGGAAATGGGCACGCAGATCGGGAAGTCGATCGCCGCATCGGCATCGCGCGGATAGTCGCTGCCGCGCTCGTCGCCGCCCCAGTACAGCAGCACATCGCGCGGGCGCACGCCGCGTTCGAACATGGTGCCGTATTCGCGGTAGCTGGGCGCGAACACATCGCCGCTGCGCATCGAAGCGCCGATGCCCACATGCGTGGCTTCGTGGCCGATGCAGGCCGCGTAGGTGCCCAGCTTGCCGGTGCGCTGCAGGGCCACTGACTTGGTGTCGAAGGTGCGCACGAACAACATGCGCTTGAACAGGGCGAGCAGCTGTTGCGGGTTGGCGGCGTCGGCCGGAAGGTCGTCGCGGACCCATTGGCCGTCCGCGTCCATGTATTGCAGATAGTCGATCTGGAACTGCGCGGCTACGCTCATTGCGACGACACCTTCATCAAGAAGTTTCAAATGATATGAGTTGCCATGTTAAGGACGGCGAAGCAAAACGCTGTCCTGCACCGCAGCAGACAATCATGCTGGCTTGCACAAAAAAAAGGGCGCGGACCAGGCCGCGCCCTTTGTCGCAGTAGAGAACTGCGACGTGTTGCACTGCGATCAGCGGCGCCCATCACCTCCGCCGATCGGCGTGACGATCAGCGCAGTGTTGTCGGCTGGGTTGGCATCGGGCGAACGCGAGGTGGCCGTGGCCTGCACCCGCACCGCGCCGTCGGCCGGGATGGGCCTGGCAGCGACGGTCAACTGGAAAGTTGCCTGCGCGCCGGGCAGTACCACCGCGGCGGTGCTGCAGACGAAGCGGGCCCGACGCAGCGATTGGGTCTGCTTGTCGCAACGCCAGCCTTGCGGCGGTACCAATTGCGACAACGCCGACACCGTGTTGCCTTCGATCACCAGGCCGGAGCCTTGCGCCGGTGCGGCGCCGACATTGCTCACCAGCACGCGGTAGGTGGCGCTGAAGGCGGTGGTCGGCAGGCTGCTTGGGCCGTCGAAACGTACCGCCAGGTCGCTGCGGGGTTGCGCCTGTACCGTCACGCTGGCCGCATCGGTGTCGTTGCCCGACTGCGGATCGGGGGTTTGCGAAGCCGCCGATGCAGCCAGGGTCAACGTCCGTCCGGCCAATGCCGCATCCGCCTCCACCTGCACCGAGAAGTTCTGCGCGTTACCGGCTGCCAACGCTGCAATGGTGCAGGTGACCACCGTCTGGGTGCCGGTCTGCGGCGGTTGGCACACCCAGCCAGGTGCGGCGGTGACGCATGGGCTCACTGCGGCATCGAACGCCAAGGCAACCGCAGCGAACGCCGCACTGTCGGGGCCGCGGTTTTCGACGTCCACACTGAAATCGATGCGCTCGCCTTCGGTGACCTGATCACGCGCAGCAGTGACCGCCACGCCCAGGTCCGCATTGACCTGTTTGGTCATGCGCAACAGCACCACGGTGGGATCGTGATCGGACAGCCGCGTCGGCGTATTGGCATCGTTACGCGCGGTGCCGGGGAAGTCGGCATTGATGCGCGCGTGGCCCACCGACAGCGAGGCGATCTGCGGCGCGCGCATCAGCGCATCGTTGGCCAGGATGTGATCCAGCGACTGCACGTTGCCGTCGAAGGCGTACGAGTAGCTCTGGTCGGGCGTGTTGAACCAGGTCAGGTCGGTGTAATCCGGGTTGACCAGATCGGTGCCATCGCCGCCCACCACGGTCTGCGCATCCGGCGCCGGTTTGCCGGTGACGGTGCCCACCGCATCCACATAGCCGTCGTTGAATTCGAAGGCGTTGAAGTCGCCCATGACCAGCACTTTTTCGTCGGGATTCAATTGCTGACGCGTTTGCAGCAGGCGCGCCAGATACTCGGCCTGCGCCTGGCGCTTGGCGCGGATGCGCATGCCGGCGGCATCGTCGGTTTCGGCGCCGTTGAGCGAACGCTGATGCACCACGATGGCGGTCAGCGGCAGCACGCGGCCGTCGGCCTGGTGCACGTTGGCGGTGAGTACCAGCGGCGGGCGGTCGTTGAGCAGGCTCACGCCGCCACCCGGCTCGGTCCAGGTGGTGGTCTTGCCTTCCTGAGCGATCGAGAGCACTTCCACGCGCGCCACGCCGCCGGCGATCTGTGCGGTCTTGACCAGGAAACCGACGTCGATGCCGCCCACGTCGTTGCCTTCCTGCAGGTACGCCACGTACTTGGGATCCTGCTGGCCGGCGGCCACCGCATCGGCGTTGACGCGTGCGGCCAGCGTCTGCAGCACGCTGAGGTTTTCCACTTCCACCGTGCCCAGGATGTCGGGCGTGTGCAGGTAGTTGCGGATCGCCAGCGAGGCCTTGTTGAGGCGGGCCTGGAAGGCGGCCGGCGTGAGCACCGGTTCGCCGATCGCCGGGTCGTTCTGGTCGTCGAAGAAGCGCTCCATGTTGTAGGTCGCCACGGCCACGTCGTCGGCCTGCGGTACCGGTGCCGGGCGCGGTTGGTCGGCACCGTTGCAGCTCACCTGCGGGGTGCGTTCCGGATACAGCGTGTAGCGGCGGAAGCTGTAATCCAGCGGGCCGACCACATCGAGCACCTGGCAGCCGGAGGCCAGATCCAGCCGCTCGGCGCCGACGCCGGCACTGCCGACCGCGATCACTTCGGGATTGGTATTCCAGCGCGGCACGCCGGCAGGCGAGCCGGCCGGCAGCGGGTCGGGCAACTGCACGCCCGGCTCGCGGTAGGCGCGCGGCACGCCGGTGACCACGGCATGGAAGACGCCATTGCTGGTCGCCGTGGCGTTGGTCTCGTTGACGCTGCCGCCGGTGGGGGTATTGACGGTGAGGCTGGCGGCGGCCACACGCATGCCTTCCAGCGCTTCGAGCTGATCGAAGGCACCGTTGGGGTTGGGGAAGTTCGCGCTCAACGCCACCGGCATCGGCAACGGGTTGCCGGTGGAATCGGCCAGCACGGTCAGGCTGCCGCCGATCTCGGTGAGCGGTGGCTGGGTGGGGTCGGCGGTGGGCACGTATTCGATCACCGTGCCCTGCACGCGCACCCGGTTGCCGATGGCGGCCGCCTCCGGCGGTGGGCTGCCGGTGTAGACGTACACGCCTTCGGAGGTGGACGGGTCGGCGTCGGCTTCGCTATCGGGTGCCTGCAGGAAGAACCCGGCGCTGCGGCGTGCCGTCACGATGCCCGAGGTGGCCACCACCTGGCCCTCCAGCGGCGAGCGCGTACCCTTGCCCTGGATGGCGTGGATCGGCAACAGACTGAAGTCGTCGTTGAGGATGGTGCCGGTGGCGCTCAGCGTGGCCGGCAGCGCGCCGGTGAGGCCGCTGATCTGCAGCCGGAAGCTTTCATCCGGCTCCGGCGTGGTGTCGCCCAGGACATCGACGGAAATGGTGGCGCTGCGTTCGCCAGCGGCGATGCGCAGGCTGGTGGCGGGCAGGGCGACATAGTCGCTGCCGGCGGTGGCGGTGCCATCGACGGTGGCGGCGGTGAAGCTCACCCCGCCCGCACCGGCCGGCTGGCTCAGGCTCAGGGTGAATACCAAGCTGCGGGTGCCGGCATTGCCTTCGGCCTGGCTGACATCGGCCAGCGTGGCGACCGGCTGGCCGCCGCCGCTGCACAGGCGCGCGGGGCTGGCGGCATTGCGCGGGGCAGGCGCGCCGGTGGCGAAGTCGGCGGCGTTGTTGTCGGTATCGGTGCAACCGTCGTTGCCGCGCAGCACCGCCAGCGTGTTGCTGGGGGCCGGCGTGGGCGCATTGCCTTCGGCGCAGCTGGCCGTGCTGCCATAGCCGACCAGATCGGCATTGCCGGTGGGGCAGGTGCCGCTCAACGCGGAGGCGCTATTGCTCAGCGCCACCTTGCCGGCGGTGCCGCTCATGGCCAGCGTGCCGATGGCATCGGGCGTGGGCAGCGCCACGCTGCCGCCGCTGCCGTCGGCCTGCTTGATCAGGTAATAGCCGCCGGCCGGGACAGTGCCCGCCAGCGGGGTGACCTGCCAGCTGCTGCCGGCCGCGGAGGCGTACTGCACCGACCAGCCATCCAGGCTGACCGGGGCACCGCCGATGTTGTGCAGCTCGATGAAATCGCTGCGGAGGGTGGCGCCGCTATTGCCGCCACCGCCGTAGACCTGGCTGATGACGACCTGGGCATTGGCGTGGCCGGCCACGGCCAGCGCACACAGAAATACGGCTGCACGACGCTGCAACACATGCATGAGATGAGAGTCCCCTGATCCTTGAGACGTGAAACGCTCCCCTGGTCCGGCCACGTCCCTGGCCGGCAGCGCCGTTCGATTCTGCATGAATTTGCAGACCTAGGTTGACGATATGGTGACAGCGGCGCAGTGGCTGAGACCGCACCGGGCGCCTGCCAAGTGGTTCAAAGCTGAAGGAAGCGGGCTCGACACTGAGGCCCGGGCGTGCCAATCGTGCATACGGATTTTCTACGAGGCACCTGCGCACATATCTCGCTGGCCCCGATCCACTCAGGCAATCCCGCCAGGGCTGCAAGCAGCCAGCCAGGGCCGGCGATAGCCGTGGGCCAATACGCTTCGCCATCCGCCATCCGCCAATCCCGAATCCCGAATCCCGAATCCCGAATCCCGGCCGCTGCGTTACCCTGCGTGGCCCGATCTTCAGCGCGATGCCATGCCCGTCGACAAGAACCTGCGTGACCTGGAACCTGGCATCCACACCGACCTGGAGGGGCGGCTGACCTACGGCGGGTATCTGCGGCTGGATCAACTGCTGTCTGCGCAGCAGCCCCTGTCCGAGCCGGCGCATCACGATGAAATGCTGTTCATCATCCAGCACCAGACCTCCGAGCTGTGGCTGAAGCTGCTGGCGCACGAGTTGCGCGCGGCCATCGTGCATCTGCAGCGCGACGAAGTCTGGCAATGCCGCAAGGTGCTGGCGCGCAGCAAGCAGGTCCTGCGGCAACTGACCGAGCAGTGGTCGGTGCTGGAAACGCTCACCCCGAGCGAGTACATGGGGTTTCGCGACGTGCTGGGGCCGTCGTCGGGCTTCCAGTCGCTGCAATACCGCTACATCGAGTTCCTGCTCGGCAACAAGAACCCGCAGATGCTGCAGGTGTTCGCCTACGACCCGCACGGCCAGGCGCGGCTGCGCGAGGCGCTGGAAGCACCCAGCCTGTACGAGGAGTTCCTGCGCTATCTGGCGCGCTTCGGTCACGCGATTCCGCAGCACTACCAGGCCCGCGACTGGACCGCCGCACACGTGGCCGACGACAGCCTGCGGCCGGTCTTCGAGCGCATCTACGAAAACACCGACCGCTACTGGCGCGAGTACGCGCTGTGCGAGGACCTGGTGGATGTGGAAACCCAGTTCCAGCTGTGGCGCTTCCGCCACATGCGCACGGTGATGCGGGTGATCGGCTTCAAGCGCGGCACCGGCGGCTCCAGCGGCGTCGGCTTCCTGCAGCAGGCGCTGGCGCTGACGTTCTTCCCGGAACTGTTCGACGTGCGCACCTCGGTGGGCGTGGACGGCCGCCCCCCGCAAGGCGCCCCGGACGCCGCGCAGGGCTGAGCAAGGCCAGGCATGCGCAAGGGCAAGGCAAGCGCACGCAAGCGCTTGTGCTTTCGGAACAGGGCCGGCGCGATCTCACGCCGGCCCCTGGTGCCCCAGCACGCGGCCAAATTCCGCCAACTCCACCCACGGCCATCAGGCAGCTGACTCCGGCGAATTTGACGCGTACATGACGTCTAAGTGATCCTCGCGCGTCGCCCGGGCTCGCCTCGGTGCACCCAGCCATCACTGAATACGCAAGGGACCTCTATGAGCGTTGACGCGACCGCGCCGACATCCGCCTCCACACCGCCGCAGCCGCCGGCGCCTCCCGAGTTCCCCACGTTGCTCGGCCACCCCCGGCCGTTGTGGCTGCTGTTCATGACCGAATTCTGGGAACGCTTTGCGTTCTACGGCATTCGCTGGGCGCTGGTGCTGTACATCGTGGCGCAGTTCTTCAATGGCGATGCCACCGGCCAGGCGCCGGCGGGGCGGACCTATGGCGCCTACCTGGCGCTGGTGTACGCGGCGGCGATCTTCGGCGGCTACGTGGCCGACCGCGTGCTCGGTTACCAGCGCTCCATCCTGGTCGGGGCGGCCGTCATGGCGACCGGCCTGTTCCTGATCGCCATTCCCGACCACACCATGTTCGAGATCGGCCTGGCCACCGTGGTGGTCGGCAACGGGCTGTTCAAACCGAACATTTCCACCATGGTCGGCAAGCTGTATTCGGTGGCCGATCCGCGCCGCGACAGCGGCTTCACCATCTTCTACATGGGCATCAACCTGGGCGCGATGATCTCGCCGGTGTTGACCCAGTTGCTGGCCGAAAAGGTCTTCGGCACTGAAGTCATGCCGTCCTACAAGATGGTGTTCATGGCTTCCGGCGTGGGCATGCTGATCAGCCTGGTGTGGTTCTGGTTCGGCCGCGTCCAGCTCAAGGGCATCGGCGCACCGGCGCCCAACGCGCAGGGCATGGGCCGCGTGCTGATGGTGCTGGTGGGCTGCCTGCTGGCGATTCCAGGCGTGTACTTCCTGCTCGCCGTCGGTGCGGACGTGTTGCAGATCGTGCTGACGGTGCTGTTCATCGGCCTGTCGGTGATGCTGCTGGTGGAAGGCATCCGTGAAGGCAAGGTACAGCGCGACAAGGTGATCGCGATGCTGATCATCTTCGCCTTCAACGTGCTGTTCTGGATGTTCTTCGAACAGGCCGGCAGCTCGTTCACCTTCCTGGCCGACAACATCGTCAACCGCAATTTCGGCAGCTGGACCTTCCCCACCGCGTGGTTCCAGTCGGTGAACTCCATCGCCATCATTGCGCTGGCACCGGTCATCGCGTGGATCTGGGTCAAGTCCGGCCGCTTCAATCCGTCGATTCCGCGCAAGTTCGGCCTGGGCCTGCTGTTCAACGGCCTGGCCTTCCTGCTGCTGATGTTTGCGCTGTCCAGCCTGGTCAACGACGCCGGCAAGATTCCGTTCTGGACCCTGTTCATGGTCTACGTCATCCAGTCGGTCGGCGAGCTGTGCCTGTCGCCGATCGGCCTGTCGATGGTGACCAAGCTGGCCCCGGTACGCCTGGTCGGTTTCGGCATGGGTGGCTGGTTTTTGTCCACCGGCATCGGCAACAACCTGTCGGGCATTTTCGCCGGCCATGTCAGCGGAAACGAAGGCATGAGCGTGTCCTCGGCGCTGGGTGGGTATACGTTCGGGTTCTGGGCGCTGGTGGGCGCCGGCGCGTTGCTGTTCCTGATCGCGCCGCTGATCAATAAATTGATGCATGGTGTGAAGTGAGGAGAACAGCGATGCCGATCAAACCCCTTGTCTGTGGCCTGCTGCTGACCGGTCTGTTGAGCGCCTGCGGGCAGACCAGCAGCCCGCAGGAGGCGCCCAAGCCGTTGGATACCTCGATGCAGAAGCCGCCCAGCGCCGATCCCAGCCAGCCGGTGTCTTCGGGCAACACGCCGACCGCGGCCGACATCGCCGCGGCCGCTGCGCTCAATGCGCAATACGACCCCTCGCGCGATCCGGCGGCCGATCTGGAGACGGCCAAGGTCGAGGCCAAGCGCGGCGGCAAGCGCATCGTGCTCAATGTCGGCAATGCCGCTTGCGAGCCCTGCAAGGCGCTGGACGAGTTGATGGGCGGCGATGCGGAACTGCGCAGCTTCCGCGACGCGCACTTCGTGGTGGTCAAGGTCAACCGCGATGCAGCCAACGAGAACGCTGCCTTCCTGTCGGCGTTCGCCCAGCTCAACGACGCCCCGTCGCTGCTGGTGCTGGACAGCGACGGCAAGCTGCTGACCATGCAGTCCGGCCCGGAGCTGCGCAAGGGCGAGGGTTTCGACCGCAAGAAGCTGTTCGATTTCCTCAAGCAGTGGGCGCCACCGCAGGCCTGATGCTGGGCGAACGCGTCACACAAAAACCCCCGCATTGCTGCGGGGGTTTTTATTTGCATCGTGCCGATGGCTATCGCCCGGCGCGAACTCAGCCTGTGACTTCCACGCGCGCAGCCCTGGCGCGATGTGATGAGGCCTTGCTGGCGACGGCAGCCACACCGGCATGCGATGCGCTGCGTCAATGCGCGATTTGCGAGCCAGCGAACAGTCGTTTCCGAGCGCGCCGACAATCTATCGAAATCGCGCGACAGCGCCGCGGCACGGCATCCAGGCCAGTGCTGCGCCAGCGCCGATTGCAACCGGATCCGATCCTGGGCGGCGCCAAGGCACCACGCATTGGCTCCCGGCGTAGCGCTGCTCAGTCCTTGCTGGCCATGCGCGGCAGCCCGTCCTTGGCCAGCCGGTCGATCAGCGTTTCCAGGACCTGCTGTTCTTCGGTGCTGAACACCGACATCAGCCGTTGTTCCATCTCGTTGACCAGCGGCGCGACGGTCTCGTAGACCTGCCGCCCGGCCGGCGACAACGCCAGCATCGAGCGGCGGCGATCGTCGCCATGGGTCTCGCGGCGGATGAAGCCGCGCTCCAGCAGGCGCGCCACGGCGCGGCTGACTGCCACCTTGTCCATCGCCGTGCGGTCGGAGACCTCGCTGGCCGAGGAACCCGGATACAGCGCCAGGATCGTGATCACCCGCCACTCGGGAATCGCCATGCCGTAACGATCGCCGTATACCTTGGCGATGTTGCTGCTGATACGGTTGGACAGCACGCTCAGGCGATACGGCAGGAACTGCTCGAGGTTGAGCAGCACGGGATATTGCGGCGGATGGGGGCTGTCGAGATCGCTCATGTTGCACTGTGTCTTGATTTTGGTTTCATTTGCAACTACAAACCGAGGGTGGCCTGCGCATTCTCGCGGGTCTTCTGCTACTCCGCATAGCCCTGCGGCCCCCTAAGCGTGGAGAAACGAAGATGAGCGCACAACCGAACACCACTGCAACCCGCCCCGATCCTGGCATGCAGGTCACCACCTTCGACAATCCGATGGGCATCGACGGCTTCGAGTTCGTCGAATTCGCCGCACCGGCCGGCCAGGGGGAGCAGCTGCACGATTATTTCCGCAAGATGGGCTTCAGCGCGGTGCTGCGTCACCGCAGCCGCCCCATTACCGTCTATCGCCAGGGCGGGGTCAACTTCCTGCTCAACGAAGATCCTGATTCGTTCGCTGCCGATTTCGCCGCCGCGCACGGCCCCTGCGCCTGCGGCTTTGCCATCCGCTTCCGCACCCCGTCCGAGACCGTGCTGCAGACGGTGCTGGGCAACGGCGGTGAAGCCGTGCAGAACAAGCCCGACACCCGCGCGGTTCCGGCGCCGGTGGTCAAGGGGATCGGCGATTGCATGCTGTACCTGGTGGACCGTTACGGCGAGGCCGGCAGTATCTACGACGCCGATTTCGAGCCGATCGACGGTGCCGACCAGCACCCGGCCGGCTTCGGACTGACCTTCATCGACCACCTGACCCACAACCTGTATTTCGGCAACATGCAGCGCTGGTCGGACTATTACGAGCGTCTGTTCAACTTCCGCGAGATCCGCTATTTCGACATCAAGGGCGCCAAGACCGGCCTGGTGTCCAAGGCGATGACCGCGCCGGACGGCATCGTGCGCATCCCGCTCAACGAATCCTCCGACCCCAAGAGCCAGATCAACGAGTATCTGGACGCGTATCAGGGCGAAGGCATCCAGCACATCGCCTGTTTTACCGACGACATCTATACCAGCGTGGAAAAGATGCGCACCGCCGGCGTGAGTTTCCTGGATACGCCGGACACGTATTTCGATGTGGTGGACCTGCGCATCCCCGCGCATGGCGAAGATGTCGAACGCCTGCGCCGCAACAAGATCCTGATCGACGCCGACCCCGATACCAAGCAGCGCAAGCTGCTGCAGATCTTCACCACCAACTGCATCGGCCCGATCTTCTTCGAGATCATCCAGCGCAAGGGCAACGAAGGCTTTGGCGAAGGCAATTTCCAGGCGTTGTTCGAAAGCATCGAGCGCGATCAGATCAAGCGCGGGGTGCTTTGAGGGCGGGGATTGGGTATTGGTGATTCGGGATTCGGGATTCGCTTGGAGCAAGACCCTCGAGCGCCACCTCAGCAAGACCAGGCTGTCTGATAAGAAAAGCTCATGAAAACGGACGTGCTTGAAGCCCCTCTCCCCACGGGAGAGGGGTTGGGGTGAGGGTACGGTGGAGCGATGAAAATCAAACCGCCATTGCCTACCGTCACCCGTGCCCACGCCCGTGCATCGCGTCGCCACATGACCGAGGCAGAGCGTGCACTTTGGCGCCGTCCGCGTGGGAATCAGCTCCAAGGCTTCAAGTTCCGAAGGCAACATCCGATTGCACCGTACATCGCAGACTTTTGTTGCATTGAAGCTAAGGTGATTGTTGAGTTGGACGGATCGCAGCATCAGGCATCCTTCGATCAGGCAAGGACGCGGTGGCTTCAATCGAAAGGCTGGATCGTGCTGCGCTTTTGGAATAACGATGTGCTGCTTTCGCTGGATGCTGTGGTTGAGGCGATCTTCACGATAGTCGCGACGCCGTACCCTCACCCCAACCCCCCTCCCGGTGGGAGAGGGGCTTGAACATTGCGTTTCTCTAACATCGCACCTCCCTGCAACGGTGGTGCCGCAACCGAAGAGCCCATGCCCATGCATGACCAGACTTCCTACATGACCGGCTTCGGCAATGAGTTCGCAACCGAGGCGGTGGCCGGCAGTCTGCCGGTCGGGCAGAACTCACCGCAGCGCGTGGCGCATGGCCTGTACGCCGAGCAGTTGTCCGGCACCGCCTTCACCGCGCCACGCGGCGAGAACCGGCGCAGCTGGCTGTACCGCATTCGTCCTGCAGCGGTGCATGGGCGTTTCTCGCTGATCGAGCAGTCTCGGCTCCACAACGATTTCGGCGGCGGCCCGGTGCCGCCGGACCAGATGCGCTGGAGTCCGTTGCCGTTGCCGGCCACGCGCACCGATTTCGTCGATGGCCTGTACACCATGGCCGGCAATGGCAGCCCGGAGGCGATGACCGGCGTGGCCGTGCATCTGTATGCGGCCAACGCCTCCATGCGCGATCGTTTCTTCTACAACGCCGACGGCGAGCTGCTGCTGGTGCCGCAGCTCGGCCGGTTGCGGGTCTGCACCGAACTGGGCGTGCTCGAACTGGAGCCGCAACAGATCGGCGTGATACCGCGCGGTTTGCGTTTCCGGGTGGAACTGCTCGATAGTGAAGCGCGTGGCTACGTCTGCGAAAACTTCGGCGGCCTGTTGCGCCTGCCGGAGCTGGGACCGATCGGCGCCAATGGCCTGGCCAATCCGCGCGATTTCCAGACCCCTCGCGCCGCCTTCGAACAACGCGAAGGCAGGTTCGAACTGGTGGCCAAATTCCAGGGCCATCTCTGGCGTGCCGACATCGGTCACTCGCCGCTGGATGTCGTCGCCTGGCACGGCAATTACGCGCCTTATCGTTACGACCTGCGTCGCTTCAACACCATCGGCTCGATCAGTTTCGATCATCCCGATCCCAGCATCTTCACCGTGCTGACCTCGCCCAGCGACACGCACGGGACGGCGAACATGGATTTTGCGATTTTCCCGCCGCGTTGGCTGGTGGCACAGCACACCTTCCGCCCGCCGTGGTTCCATCGCAACGTCGCCAGCGAATTCATGGGCCTGGTGCATGGCGTCTACGATGCCAAGGCCGAAGGCTTCGCGCCCGGTGGCGCCTCGTTGCATAACTGCATGAGCGGGCACGGCCCGGATGCGGCCACCTTCGACAAGGCGTCACAGGCAGATCTCACGCGCCCGGACGTGATCGCCGACACCATGGCCTTCATGTTCGAAACGCGCGCGGTGTTGCGCCCTACGCAGCAGGCATTGAACGCCGCCCATCGGCAAGCCGATTACCAGCAGTGCTGGTCCGGATTGCGCGCTGCGTTTCAACCGCCGACAACGGAAGACGCAACCTAGCGCGCGGCCAAGACCTCGCAAGCAATTGGCAGATGGTGCGGACGATGCTCAGGCACACGGTGCCTGGAGTGGAGGGCGGCCAGATGCCTGCCCCGAGTGCCAGCCGCCTGCACCTCGCGGCTGAGCGGCAGGTTGTCCGACGCTCCCAAGCCGGACTGCAGCTGCTCTGTCTGCGCGCCAGCGATGTGATGCGAGCGGTGGGTGCGCGGGCTGCTGGCGTTGCGGTGATGCGGCGCTCGGCTCCAGCCCCTGCGCATGTTGAGCGACTCGGCAAGAGCCGGTCGGCGCGCGCTGGCCACCACTGCCATATCACGCGGCTTGCAAGGTCTCCGGCAGCAGCTCGCCGATCCGTGTGCGGACGCGTTCGGCGTAGCTCGCCGAGGTGATCTGCGGCAGCGCGTGCAACGCCTCGGCGATGGTCGTGCGGATCTGATCGTCGTCGCGCGCGGCGTGCAGTTGCCGATGCAGCGCAGCGGCAAGGGCATTGCGTTGCAACTGCAGGATATCGAGCAAGTACAGGCGTGCATTGGTCGCTGCACGGCGACGCAGGCGCCGCAGCTCTTCTTCGCTGGGTCCTGCGTCCGGTAGGGCCACGGGTGCTTCGTGCACATCGGGCAGCGCGGCAGTGGCTGCCGTGCGCGTTTGACCCGCAGCACCGCATGCAGCGGGTCCAAGATCCAGATACCCCATCGCGCACAGGCTCTGCACCAAGCCGGTGCCGTCGCCGCCCAGCAGCGTGGCGAGCGTGGCCAGATCGCGCTGGCCGTCGGCCAGGATCAACGCGCGCCGTTGCAGCAGCGTCAGCGGGCTGCGGTGCGATTGCAACGTGGTTAGGGCGAGCTCGGTCTTGCGTGGGATCATGGCGGCGGTCCTGCGAAGCCAATAGCGTGACGCCCGCCAATGAAGCGCCGATGACATGGCGGCGACGGTGTGTGGCCACGCTCTGCACATGCTCGCGATGGTGGCTGTGTACGCTGTACTGCAACTCTAGGAAACGCGCAGATGACATACAGACTATTGGGCCTGATGAGCGCATTGCTCGTACTGACCAGCTGCAACCGCGCCGACCAATCGCCCGCGCCGGCCGCGCCCGCCAACGCCGAGCACGTACCGGTTGCGGCCGCTGACGATCAACCGGCGGCCACTGTCCCGCCGGCCACGGCGCCAGCTGGCACATTTCCACCGCGCACCCAGCAGGACCCCGCTGCGCTTGCGCGCATGGATGGCTATGGCGACTTGCGCTTTGGGATGGATGCCAGCCAGGCGCGGGCTGCCTGGGGTGGCGATTTGCAGGGCGAAGCGGCACCCGATAATGGCTGTTACCTGCTGCGCCCACGGTGGGCCAGCGATCCGCGTCGCTTGGGCTTCATGTTCGAAGGCGGGCAATTGGTGCGCTTGCAGACCAACGAAGCGAAAGAGACGGCGCCGGGCGGCGGCAAGGTCGGCATGACATTGGCGCAGCTGCGTGCGTTGTACCCCGACGGCCTGACCGAGCAGCCGCATAAGTACATTCCAGGCGCGCTGACGCTGCGTCTACCCGACGCTGCCACGCAGACCGCGCTGGTATTCGAGACCGATGCAGACGGCAAAGTCACCAGCTGGCGCGTGGGCAAGCCGCCGCAGGTGGATTACGTCGAAGGCTGCGGCTGACATGCGAGGTGTGCGATGGTGGTGTCGTCTTGCGCAGGCGTTTGTATCCTGCGCTAGCGGAGGGTGTGTCATTCCTGCTGCGGCCCATGCGTCGCGCCGGTTAGCGATGGTGGGCGGTCGCAGAATCGCTTTGCGCAACGGTGGCGCAGCGCCGCGCGTGGTTGTTGAGTCGCGCCACACTGCAGTTGCATGCCCATCTGTGGTTGGCGAACGCACGAAGTGAGCGCTCGTGAGTCGATGCCCCATGTGCCGGCGACCGGCTCAGCCAGTTGCGCCGTTGAGAAGGCTCTGAGCAGCAACCGGACCTGATCGGCAAACACGCCACGCCGGGCAGCAACGCCTTAGCCACCCTCGGACGCAGGCCCCGGATGCTGCTTCTCGGTTTCTTCGTTCTCGCCAAGATCGCCTTTGACCTGCGGCAATCCTTCCTGCTGCGCGTCGCCGTGGTTCGGTACTTCCGGGCGGTTTTCCATCATCAGCGACAGCGCTGCCTTGGCCATCAAGTGCGCGCTGATCGGTGCGGTGATGAACAGGAACACGGTGATCAGCAATTCGCGCGGCTGCGGGTCCACGCCGAGAAACAGGTGGTAGCCCACCGAAGCCAGCAACACGCAGCCCACGCCCAGCGTGCTGGCCTTGGTCGGTGCATGCAGGCGCTTGAAAAAGTCCGACAGCTTCACCAGACCGAAAGCGCCGATCAGGATGAAAAACGTGCCCGCCAGCAGCAAGGCGCTGAGCAAATATTCGGTGAGGGCGATCATTCGACGATACTCCGCCGCAACACGTACTTGCTCAGTACCACGGTGCTACCGAAGCCAAGCATCGCAATGACCAGGGCCGCCTCGAAGTAGATCGGCGAATCCAGGTACATGCCCAGCAGCATCAATTCGGCAATGGCGGTGACCGAGAGTGTGTCCAGCGCCAGGATGCGGTCTGGCACGGTCGGCCCGCGCAGCAGCCGCCACAAAGCCATCAGGATGGCCAGGCCCACCGCGTGCATGCAGATCACGATGGTCGATTCGATGAACATGTGGCCGGTCATGGAAAGATCTCCATCAGGGGCTTTTCGTAGCGGGTCTTGATCTCGGCAATCAAGGCCTGCGGATCGTCCAGATGCAGCACGTGCACCAGCAGATATTTGCGGTCGTCCGACAGCGCGGCCGAGACGGTTCCCGGTGTCAACGTGATCATGCTGGTCAACGCAGCAATGCCGTGGATGTTGGCGATGTCCAGCGGCACCCAGATGAAACCGGGATGGATACGCGATTCTGGCCCGAGCACCTGCGCAGCGACCTTGATGTTGGAGCGCACGATGTCGCCTGCGGCCACCAGCAGCATGCGTGGCACCGAGCGCAGCGAGCCGATCTGTGCGAACTCGCGGTCCAGCCGCGCTGCAAAGATCGGTACCACCACGCCCAGCAGCATGCCCAGGACCCATTGCTGCAGGCCGAAGCTATCGCTGAGCAGCAGCCAGAACACGAAGACCGTCACGCTCAAGGGCGGCGAGGGAAACAGGCGGCGACGCAGTGGCAGACGTGTGTTCATGGCTGCCTCCGTTGCGGCGTGGTGGCGCGGACCTGGTCAACATACGCGCCGGGGTCGCGCAACTGCGCAGCGGCCGCATCGGTGTAATGCATCAGGGGACCTGCGGCGCCGGTCATCGCAACCAGCCCGCTCAGCAACAGCACCGTGGCGGCGGTCTCCACCGGACGCATGCGGCCACGTCGCGGCGGCTGCAGTTCCGGCGCATTTTCCGCCGCCGCCGGCACCCGCCAGAACAACCGTACGCCGGCGCGGGTGAGGCCGATCACCATCAGCAGGCTACTGCCGAGCACCGCGATCCACACCGGTCCCACCAGCCCTTCAGGCACGTGTTGCAGCAATGCGGCCTTGGCCAGAAATCCGGAGAGTGGCGGCAACCCGGCCACCGCCACCGCGGCAATCATGAACATCGTGCCCGGAATGGCCCGCCCCGGCAGCGGCGCCACCACTTCCTTGCGGTCGCTGGCACTGCCGCGGCGACGGCGGATCAGGTCAGAGACCATGAACAACGCAGCGGCGACAAAGCTGCTGTGCGGCAGGTAATACAGTCCCGCGCCCAGTGCGCCGGCATCGTCCAGCGAAAACGCGATGAACAAGGTCGCTGCCGAAAACACCACCAGGTACGACACCATCACCCGCAGCCGCGATGCGGCCATCACCCCGAACGCGGCCATCAGCAGCGTCGCGATGCCCAGCCACAACAGCGCGTGGCGACCGAAGCCGTGCAGCGCGCCGGCACCGGCACCGAACCACAACGACGATACCCGCAGCGCTGCGTATAACCCCACCTTGGTCATGATGGCGAACAATGCAGCCACCGCCGCCGGCGCACGCGAATAGGTTTCCGGTAGCCACAGATACAGCGGCAGCAATGCGGCCTTGCTGCAGAACACCAGCAGCAACAAGCCCAGCGCGGCCTTTGCCAACGGCAGGTCCTGCGCCGGCAGATCGGCAATGCGCTGCGACAGCTCGGCCATGTTGAGCGTGCCGAAAACACCGAACAGCAGGCCCAGCGCAATCAGGAACAACGTCGACGCACACACGTTGAACACCACGTAATGCAGGCCCACCCGCATCTGCAACCCGCGCCCGCCGCTGAGCAGCAGGCCGTAGGAGGCGATGAGCATCACCTCGAAGAACACGAACAGGTTGAAGATGTCGCCGGTCAGGAATGCGCCGTTCAAGCCCATCAACTGGAACTGAAACAATGCATGGAAATGCGGTGCGCGCCGGTCCCAGCCTGCGCATGCATGCAGCAGGCACGCCGAGCCCAGGATCAAGGTCGTCAGCAGCATCCACGCCGACAAGCGGTCGCCCATCAGCACGATGCCGATGCGCGCCGGCCAGTCGCCGAGCAGATAGACCAGGATCCGGCCGTCGGCCGCGCGTGCGAACAGGGCGATGACCGCCGCGGCCAACAAGGCGATGCTGACCCACGCCACGCTGCGCTGCACGCGCGGCCCATAGCGGCGGTGCTCGACGAACAACGATGCCGACGCGCCCAGCATCGGGATCAGGATGGGCAGGATCAGCAGATGGTTCATCGCCGGGCCTGCCGCGTATCCGTGCCGGTCGCGGCATCTTCGTGCGCATCCACATGGTCGCTGCCATTGTCGCTACGGCTGCGGATCGCCAGCACCAGGCTCACCGCGGTCATCGCAAACGCGATCACGATGGCGGTCAGCACCAAGGCCTGCGGGAGCGGATCGGTGTGATGCATCAGCTCGGCCGGCACGCCGTCGCGCAACACCGGCGCCTGGCCACTGCGCAAGCGCCCACCGGCAAAGATCAGCAGATTGGTCGCATACGACAGGAATGTCATGCCCAGGATCACATCGAAGCTGCGCGCGCGCAGCAGCAGATAGATCGCCAGTGCGGTGAGGACGCCGATCGCGCTTGCCACTGCCAATTCCATCAATGCTGCTCCGCGGTGCGTGTCGAACGTTGGGTGGGGTCGATCTCGCCGCGCTGCGAACTGCGCGTACGCGAGGGCTTGATCGTGCCCATCATCGACAGCATCAACATTGCCGCACCGAACACCACCAGGTACACGCCGGTATCGAAGCCCAGCGCACTGGCCAGTTCCAGCTCGCCCAATAGCGGCAGCGGAATTTCCAGATGTCCGCTGCTCAGGAACGGCAGCCCGAACACCAGCGAGCCGGCGCCGCTGATCAGCGCGCACAACAAGCCGATGCCGATCAGGCGGATGTAGTCGAAACCAAAGCGCGACTCCACCGAGGCCGTCCCCTGAATCACGTACTGCATCAGCAATGGCACCGCCAACACCAGCCCGGCAATGAAGCCGCCGCCCGGCGCGTTGTGCCCGCGCAGGAACAGGAACAGCGACACCGTCAATGTCAGCGGGAACATGATCTGCGCCAGATCGGCCGGCACCGGCAACTTGATCGGCGGCCCCGGCATGGTGCGCTCCGGTGCCATGCGCGCGCGGCGCAGCAAGGCGTGCACCACCAGCCCGGCGATGGCGAAGACGGTGATCTCGCCAAAGGTATCGAAGCCCCGGAAATCCACCAAAATTACGTTGACCACATTGCGCCCATACGCTTCGGGCAAGGCGCGCTGCAGCAGTTCGCCGGCGACCGAATGGCTGGGTTGCGTCATCAAGGTATACGCCAACGCCGCAAGACCGGCACCGCCGGCAATGGCAATTGCGGCATCACGCATCTTGCGCAGCCGCGCACGTTCGGGCAACGAGCGCTCGGGCAGGTAGTTCATCGCCAGCAGCATCAGCACCAGCGTGACCATTTCCACCAGCAACTGCGTCAGCGCCAGATCCGGCGCCGACAAGAACACGAACGTCAGGCTGACCGCCAGCCCGGTGCCGCCGAGCACCAGCACCGCCAGCAGGCGCTGCTTGTACAGGAACAGGCTGCCCAGGGCGCATGCGATCATCAACAGCCACACCATCCACCCCAGCGCCGGCATTGGCATGGGTGCAGGCCATTGCGGCAATGCACCGCCTTGCAGGAACGGCACCAGCGCCACCACGACCGCGCTTAGCACCAGCAGCATCAACATGCGCTGCAGGTTGCCGTTGGTGACGGCGTCGGTCATGCGTGCGGTGGCACTGAACAAGGCACGCAGGTTCCATTGGAACAGTGCCTTGCCCGGCGAACGGTTCTGGATTGCATACAGATCCAGCGTGCGGCGCAGCGCCACGTACAACAACGCACCGCCGACGATGCCGGCAACGCTCATCGCCAGCGGCAAATTGACGCCATGCCACAGCGCCAGGCTGTAGTCGGGCAGCTGGTCGCCCAAGATCGCGGTGGCACCGGCGCGCAATACGGGCGCCACTGTCCATGCCGGCACGATGCCCACCGCCACGCAGGTAAGTACCAGCACGTCGACCGGAATCCGCATCCAGCGCGGCGGCTCGTGCGGCGTGGTGTCCAGCGCGCGCGGGCCTTCGCCGAAGAAGGTGTCGTGCACGAAGCGCAGGCTGTACGCCACGCCCAGCAGGCCGGCCAGCAGCGCAGCGGTGCTGGCCAGGATGCGCATCAGTTGCGGCGCTTCGGTATCCAGCGCAACCGCGAAGAACATTTCCTTCGACAAGAAGCCGTTGAGCAGCGGAATGCCGGCCATGGCCAGCGAAGCGGTGATGGCCAGCGCGCTGGTCACCGGCATCAACCGGCGCAGATTGCCCAGCTTGCGCATGTCGCGCGTGCCGGTCTCATGGTCGATGATGCCGGCGGCCATGAACAACGACGCTTTGAAGACCGCATGGTTGATGAGGTGAAACACGCCGGCCACCACCGCCATCGGCGTGGACAGGCCGAACAGCATCGTGATCAGGCCCAGATGCGAAATGGTCGAGTACGCCAGCACGCCCTTGAGATCGTGCTGAAAGATGGCGTGCCATGCGCCCAACAGCACCGTGATCGCGCCGATGCTGGTCACCGTGTAGAAAAACAGATCGGTACCGGCCAGCGCCGGATGCAAACGCGCCAGCAAAAATACGCCGGCCTTCACCATCGTGGCCGAATGCAGATACGCCGACACCGGCGTGGGCGCCGCCATTGCGTGCGGCAACCAGAAGTGGAACGGGAACTGCGCGCTCTTGGTGAAGATGCCCAGCAACACCAGGCCCAGCGCGTACGGATACAGCGGGCTGGCGCGGATCACATCGCCGGCGGCCAGGACGGCATCGAGCTGAAAACTGCCCACGATGCGGCCGATCATCAACACGCCGCCCAATAACGACAGGCCGCCGCCGGCAGTCAGCACAAAGGCCATGCGTGCGCCTTCGCGCGCGTCCTTGCGGTGCGACCAGAAACCGATCAACAGGAACGAGCTGATGCTGGTGAGTTCCCAGAACACCATCAGCAAGAGCAGGTTGCCCGACAGCACCATGCCGAGCATCGCGCCCATGAACAGCAAGAGATAGGCAAAAAAACGCGACGCGCTATCGCGTGGGCTCAAATAGTAATGCGCGTACAGCACCACCAGCGCACCGATGCCCAGCACCAGCAGTGCGAACATCCAGGCCAGGCCATCGAGCCGCAGCGAGAACATCAGGCCAATCTGCGGCAGCCACGCGTGATCGCTGGCAATCACCTCGCCGCGCAGCACCGCGGGCGTCAACAGCGCCAGCACCAGCAGCCCGGCCAACGGCGCGGCCGCAGCCAACCACGCAGTGATCGAACGGGAGGCGCGCCAGAGCAGCGCAGCGGCAGCGGCCATGACAAATGGCAGCGCCAGCAGAATTTCCAACGAGAAAGGCATGCAGGGAACACAAGATTCGCGAGCAGGCCCGAGAGCTTAACAAACCGTTGACTGACGTCCGCGTCAACGCCGCCAGCGCACATGGCCTGCCATCGGCCCCACTGGGCTGCACATCGCAATGCCGCACTCGCTATGCTGCAGGCATGCATGCATCGATAATTGCCCCGTGACTGCCGCCAATCCCGCTCCGTCCACCGCTGCATCTGCGCCGCGCGCCCTGGTCTTCGGCGGCAGCGGGCAAATCGGCGAGCGCTTGCTGATCCGCCTGCTGAGCAGCCGATGGCAGGTGACGGCGTGGTCGCGCCAGCCGCGCGCAGCGCGCTCCGGTCTGATCTGGCGGCAGGGCGATCTGGCTGTGCCGGCAGCTGCCGGCGAGGCGTTCGAGGTGATCTTCAGCTGTGGTCCGCTGGACCACTTCGCACGCTGGTATGCCGAAAACCCGGTGGTAGCGCCGCGTATCGTGGCGTTCGGTTCCACCAGCGTTGAGGTCAAGGAACACTCCATCGACGCGGCCGAGCGCGACGTGGCCCAGCGTCTGGCCACTGCCGAACAGGCGCTGTTTTCCGCCGCGCGTGCGCGTGGCGCTAGTGCCACCGTGCTGCGGCCGACCCTGGTCTACGGCGCGGGACGCGACAAAACCTTGACCCAGATCGCCGGGCTGGCGCAGCGCACCGGCGCGTTCGTACTGCCCGCCAACGCCACTGGCCTTCGCCAGCCCGTGCATGTGGAAGATCTGGCCAGCGCCGCTCTGGCGGTGGTTGGCCAGCCGGCCACCCAGCAGCGCAGTTATGCCGTGGGCGGCGGCGAAGTGCTGGCGTACACGCAGATGGTAGAGCGCGTACTGGAAGCGCTGCCACGGCCTGCACGTCTGTACCAGGTGCCGCCGAGCCTGTTCGGTCTTGCACTCACCGCAGCGCAACGCCTGGGCCGCCTGCGGGGCTTGAATGCCGCCGCGCTACAGCGCATGCGCGAGGACCTGGTATTCGATCTGGAGCCGGCACGCCGCGATTTCGGCTATGCGCCGCGTGCGTTTCGCCCACTGCCCGAAGAGCTCGGGATCGGCGCGTGAGGCCTGGCTGGTCTGTCGGCGACGCTCAGTAACGCCAACCCAGCTGGCGATACGCCTTGGCCAGCACCCAGATCGGCCCGATCAGCAGATAGGTCAGATCGGTCAGGAAGCTCGGTTTGCGGCCTTCGATCTTGTGGCCGACGAACTGCGCAATCCATGCCAGCACGAACACCGTCAGCGCGGTGGTGAACAGGCCGCCAAGCCCGATGCGGCCTTCGATCAACCGGCACAGACAGCCGAAGAAGAAAAAGATCCCCAGCATGCCCAGCCCCAGCGGGCGCGACAGCCGGTTGTAGTACGACCACGCCGCAAACATCGACAGCGCGGCCCACACGCCGCTGCTGAACCAGCTACCGCCGACCGGGATGCACCACAACAGCGCCACCACCGACCACAGGATGGCAGGCACCGCCAGCACGTGGATCTGCTGATTGGTCGCGTTTTGATGATCGTCGGAATAGCTGGCGAAATAGCGCTCGATCGGTCGCGCGGTCGTGGTGCTTTGGCTCATGTTCCCTCCCAGGAATGATCCAAGCATACGCGCGCGGATGGCGCCATGGCAGATGTGCCCTCGCCACGCCTTGGTGGCGTGGCGAGGGACGCACCGTCAGTTCACCGAGACCGCGCTCCACGCCGCCGCTACCGCGCGGTATTGCGTGGACGTGCTGCCGTACAGATCGGTGGCCGCGCTCAGCGTGGCCCGACGGGCCGCCGCGTAGTTGGTGGACGAGGTCATGTAGACCGTCAGTGCGCGATACCAGATGCGGCTGGCCGCGGCGCGGCCGATCGCGGTGAGCGCCGTGGAGCCGCTGCAGACCAGACTGGTCGGGGTCAGGTTGTAGCTGGTGCCCGAGCCGAACCCGCTCGGCACCACCGCCCCTTCGGCCAGCAGATAGTAGAAGTGATTGGCCACGCCCGACCTGTAGTGCACATTGAGCGAGCCCAGGCTGCTGCTGTAGCAATCGGGCGATTTGCCATCCAGGCTTGGCTTGAACATGTAACGCAACGCCAGTGTGCCGGTGCTGTTGTTGGGGATGATCTTCTCGCCAATCAGATAATTGCCCGGCTCGGCGCTGTTGGCAGCGGAGTACTCCACCATGGTGCCCATGATGTCGGACGTGGCTTCATTCAAACCGCCCGATTCGCCCGAGTAGGTCAGCGCGGCGGTGCGGCTGGTCACACCGTGGGTCATCTCGTGACCGGCCACATCCACCGACACCAACGGCGTGAACGTGCTGCCGTCGCCATCGCCGAAGGTCATGCAGAAACAACTGTCCTGCCAGAAGGCGTTGTTGTAGCGACTACCGTAATGCACCCGGCTCCGTGCACCGGCGCCATCGTTTGCAATGCCCGTGCGCGAATGCGTGGTGCGGTAATAGTCCCAGGTCAACGCCACGCCGTAATGCGCATCGACCGCTGCGGTGACCGTATCGCCGGTGGTGCCGCTGCCCCAGGCATTGTCGGCATCGGTGACCAGCGTGCCATTGCCGGAGGTGCTGTTGCGCATGTTGTAGGTCGCACCGCTGCCGCGACTGAGATCGGTCATTTCGTAGCTGGTGCTGCTGCAGCGCGTCGTGTTCACCGTCACGCTGCCCGCATACAACGAACGTCCTGTGCCAGCGGCGCTGGTGCCGCCGCTACATGCGGTATGCACGGTATCCCAGGATTCGAGGATGCGCTGGTTCACCGCATCGACGATGTAATGCATCTCGGTCGGTGTCTGGTCGGGTTTGACGCCGCTGTAAATTACCTCGTACACCAGGCGCGGCGCGCCCTGGCGTGCATACAGCGCCAGACTCGCACGCGGCGCGGCATCCTGCGCCACATCGAAGTGCGAACCGGCCACACGCAACGCGGTTGCCGCATCGATTCCCGGCACCAGGCTCGGACGCACCGTGGTGTCCATGGTCTGGCTCAATTCACGCATCACCCCGCGACGCGAGTGCACCACCACGTCGCCGCCGATCACCGGCAGGCCCTGATAGGTGCGATCGAAACGCACATGTTCGGTACCGTCGGCATCGACGATGCTGTCGCGTGCGATGAAGGCGTCGGCCGGCGCGCGATTGGCCAATGCAGACGCGTTGTTCCCCAATAACGATTGCGCGCGCGAAACAGCGGCATTTGCCGACACATCGGCAGCATTCGCGGCAGCAGAAAACGAGAGCGCGCAGCAGATTGCCGCGCCCAGGACATGGAATTGCATGACGACTCTCTCCAGAAAACGTGCAATGCAAAGACCGGCAGCCCCCCGACAGCCGGTCGCCGATGGCACCTTGGGTGCCGGCAGTTACGCTTGCACAGTCACGAACTGGACAGTAGTAAACATTACGGATGTGTTTCTTTCTGTGCGCCCGGCCACTTTCCGCTGTGGCGCACATCGCAGAGGCGCAGCGGATGCATGGTGTCATTGGCCGCTGCGGCCAAGCATGCGCGCAATGCAGTGGTGTCAGGCAAGGTTGCGCCGTATCGTGCGCCAGCGCGGGGGTGTTGCGGTGTCCCATCACCACGCGCGCTGGCCGTTGAATGGCCATCAGCTTGCGCGATGTGTCGTGACTCCCGCGGTGCATGTGGAAACAAGAACGCCGGCCAATCTCCTGGCCGGCGTCTTCTTGATCTATCGCTGAAAGATCAGCGACCTCCCATCGCAACCTTCTGCAGTTCTTGCTGGGCCTGTTGCTGCTGCGAGTGACCAGCCAGCAACTGCGCGCTGGTTTGCTCAAGTGTCGGGGCAGGTTGGTTCAGGTCCACCGCCGCACGGAAGCCCGGCGTGGTGCCCATGACGAACGCCTTGCCGTCCTGCACTGTCACGTTCTGCAACTTGTCCGCGCTGTCGATCCCATTCTGCTTCGCCTGCAGCGTGACATGTGCCGCCGTCTCGTTGGAGATCATGCTCGGCAGCCTGCTGCGGATTGCGTTATGTAGCGCGTGGTCGGGATGCGATGCATCGTTGAGCGAAGGCCCTTTCGGCCCAGCAACCTGCGCCTCGCGGGTCTGCGCCGGTTGTGCAGCCAATGCTGCACGCGTATCGCGGCCGACAACACCGTCCTGCTGCAGCCCATGCTGCTTCTGGAACGCCATTACCGCCTCACGCGTGTTGTCGCCGAAGCGCCCGTCTTCGGCCAGGCGGTTGCCTTGTGCATCGCGTACACCGAGACGGTTGAGGTCCTGCTGCAGCTTGCCCACATCCTGACTGTTGTCGCCATGCCGCAGGGCACTTGTGCCGCTTGCCGGTGCTGCCTGCGTGTGGCGCGCACCCGCTTCGTGTTGGTGACCCTGATTCCAGAAGGTCTCGGGGCTGGTCAATTTGCCGTTGGCATCGCGCAATTGGTAATGCACATGCTGCGCATATTGGCTTGCGCCATTGGGCCCACGTCCCCCCATCGTGCCGATCGCGTCGCCTGCCGACAATGTTTGCCCTTCTTTGACCTTGACGCCATCCAGATGCAGGATCTCGTGCGAGTTGCCTTGTGCATCGCGAATCTTGACGGTGCCGTAGCTTCCGCCAGCAAAGGTCACCGTTCCGGCGACCGGCGAATGCACGGTTGGATGCTGCAGATTGCGTCCTGCCTGACCGCCCTGATAATTGAAGTCGGTGCCGCCGTGGTCGCGCGCGCTGCGGTGCTCGCCGTAATGCCCGGTGATATGCGGCGCAGTGCCGTTCTGCGGCGGAAGCATGCGCTCCATGGTGGCCTGGAACGAATGCGCGTTCGAACCGGCATGCGGTGCTTGCGTCGGTGCCGAATGCTGCGCGGGCGCGACGGTCTGTCCGAGTTGACCGTGTTCGAGCTTGTGCATCACATCGGGCGTGAGGTCGCGCTGCCAGCGCGCGAAGCGGCTTTCGCGGTCAGCCAGTCCATTCGGCGGATCGCCGCCGTTGATCGCAACGCCTGCTGCATGCGCATCCTGCCTGGCCGCTTGCGGCACATTGTGCTGCCAGTACCAGGTTGCGATCCGCGACGCGTTTTCCGGTTGCGCGGCCAGTTCGGGGTGCGCGACCAGGTCGAGTTTCAACGCTTCGCCGGCCTCGCGATACTGATCCTTGCCGGTGAGCTGGATGTAGCCGCGACCACGGTAAAGATAGCCATCGCCGGGCTCGTTGTTGCCCATGCGCCCGCCATACATCAATTCGGCGAGTTTCTCCGGCTGGCCGCGCAATGCCTCAAGGCGCGCTTCTTCCAGCGCCTCCGGTCCTTCGCGCAGTGCAGAACGCACTTTCGAGCTCACTTGGGAGGGGCCGCGGGTATAGCGGAACCCTTCTTCCAGGCGGTTGAGTCCGCCCGATTCGTGGCCTACCTGGGCCATGAAATTCGCCAATTCGTTGGGCCGGGTGATTCCCGCTGCATAGGCTGCCTGCAGCAGCCCAGTTTCGCGATCGGTTGCCATGGTGTAACTCCTCATTTCTCAGCAACATGAAAAGACGGACCCATCCTTGTCCGTGTCAGCCATTACTTCCCTTTAATTTTGTTTCTGGGCTCCAGCCTCATCCAGCGCCGCGACTTTCTTGAGCGTGACGGGGTCGAAGTCCTGGAACGTCACCGTCCCAAAATCCTTGTCGGTTAATTCCAGGGTGTTGTGTTGTTCGGTCTCGGTATCGGAAAGATCGCGCACGACCTTGTCCAGCAACCAGGTCTGCTTGTCTGCCGAATACTTGAACGTGAAGTCGTCGGCCCAGCGCTCGCGCGAGCCGCCTGAGATGGAGATGGTGAATTGCCCGGGCTGGACGCGCGAAAACGCATACGGGTCGCCTGCCAGACCGCCGCAGCGGGCACAGGGCACGATGCGATTATTTTCAGCGGCCTTTTGCAGGCTGCCATCGGCGTTCTGGGTCAGCAGCAGGACGCGACGTGGCTGCCCTTCGCCGAGCTTTTCGTTGCCGGTTGCCGGCGGAGAAATCACGACAAGTGCGTCCGAATGTCCGGCGCCAGTCAGGTCGCCGCGTTGGGTATCCAGTGCCTTCGATCCTGCTGGAACGAAGGAGTCGATCGTTGCCATGGGTACAGTCCCTTGTGTCGGTGTGGCAGGAGGTGTCGCGGCCGGTGCGGGTGGGCCAGCCGCGGCTGCGGGTGCATTGGCCGGCGTTTCAGGCGCATCGGCTGCCTGCGGACCGTTACACGCGGCAAGCGCTACTGCCAGCACGGGGATGAGCACTCTGAAGGGGGGCACGGCCGTCTCCTGATTTGGGTTTTTGCGTGGCGCGGTGTTGGCCGCGCCGTTACTTGCCCGCGCCGTTACAGCGACTGGTCGTCGACCTTGACCAAGGTCCAGCATGGGCGCTGGGCGAAGTGGTAGACCTGTTGATCGCCGCTGTCAGGTGTACGCACCAGCACCTGGCGACCGCCTGCGTTCTCGGACACCACGACCTCGCGGCCCGCGGAGCGGGCCACGTCCAGGTTCGGGATAACCGGCCATTTGACGTCGGCTAGCGCAACCTCGCGAGTGACTGGCGCCGGTTCCGGCTGCGCATCCGGATCGATCCGGATCATGGTCAGCGGGTCGGCCGTGGCTTTCTCCTGGGCCGCGATGTCTGCACTGAAGCTTTTTAGAAATGCAGAGAAGTCGGCGGTGGGGCAGGTCGTCGGCTGAACGGGCGTGGCCGACGCCGTAGCAGGGGTTGAGGCGGCAGGCGCGGTACCCGCTGCCTCTGCTGTCGCCGCGGGCATTGCCGCGCCTGCTGGCTCTGCTTGCGGTTTGCAGGCAGCCAGCGCCAGGCTCAGTGCGAGGGCATGCAGAGATGTTCGTAAAAGGGCCAACGGATCCTCCTGATCGTATCGGGCGATGTGCGAGCGCGCAGGATGGTATCTGCGCATTGTGTGCAAATGCGTGAAGGCTTGCGGGGGCCAGAGTGCGGCGAGCCGGCCGGACGCAGCAGGCCCGCACCCTGGGAGCGTGACCGGAGTGACGATTGCCGATTGCTCAAACGATGCCAAGGCCGGTGAGTGTCCTCAACACGGGCCGGGTACCTCATCTGGATCCATTGCAGCAATCGTCATGCAGTGATGGATGGGTTGCCTGCAAATCACCCGTTTGGTGCGTGCAACTAGATTCCGTTCGAAAATACTTCGAGTGCGTCCGCACCCACCCATCCTTGCGCGCAATTGCCAGTGGATTGTCCTGGTGCTGCCGCGTGGCAGCTCTCACTACTTTCAGGCTTGATCTGCTTAATCGGCCTGTCGCCATAGGTTTTGCACAATGCGTTGTTTTTGCACTTTGCAATGGTGTCCGCTGGAATTGCGGCCACGTAGTAATAACGCGGGTTTTGTCCGGCTCGGCCGATCGCCTGGACGCAGACGAGCTGGCCTTGGGCAAGATTGGCTGTAGCCGTTGCGCTGCTGCCGGTGACGGGAACGGCATCCAATAGATCTGCTCCGTTCGCCTGGGCGACGCCGGCGAAGAAGCCCTTATCGCCACAATCGGGCAAAAACTCCACATCGTAAAAATCACGCGTGTCGACATTGCCTGCTGTGCATCCTGTTGCATCCGTGCAGGTTGCGCCAGCGGCCTGTATCAGCGCGGCTAGTCTGGCGTTGACCTGCAATGCTGCGGGTGCGTTGTTCTTCGCAGGTGCTACCGGTGCTGATGAGGGAACGGCGTGGGGTGCAGATTCGCCGGGAGTGCAGGCGCTCAGTGCGAGCGCTAGACCTGGAATTAGTGCGCTGCGCAAGGCAGGCAGCACGCGACACAAGTGACTTGACATGGTCATTGCGGCCTTGCTGGGCAAGAGAACACACCATCGCAGTGGGCGCGGTGGGGATACTGGTGGGCGAGTGTGTGCGATAGCCGTCATGAAGCTTCACGCTTGATCACCAACCTGGCCTTCAGTCGGTAGTCGAGGAATCGAAGCGCCGAGAATGTCGGCGCTCGCAGGCATAGGCGTCTGCGTACTTCGCCGCCTCGCCCCTCACCGGGTGCGTGCAATCAATCCACCGAAATGTCCGCCAGCCGCTGCAGCGCTTCGGCATATTTCGCACGCGTGCGATCGATGACGTCGGCCGGCAGGCGCGGGCCGGGCGCGGTCTTGCCCCAGTCCAGGGTTTCCAGATAATCGCGCACAAACTGCTTGTCGTAGCTCGGCGGGCTGGTGCCCGGTTCGTATTGGTCGGCCGGCCAATAACGCGAGGAATCCGGAGTCAGCATCTCGTCCATGATGTACAGGCGGCCATCGGCATCGGTACCGAATTCGAACTTGGTATCGGCCAGTAATATGCCGCGTTCGGCAGCAAAATCGGCTGCGAACCGGTAGATGCGCAAGGTGGCATCGCGCACGCGTTCGGCCAGCTCGGCGCCGACCGTCTTGACCATTGCATCGAAGTCGATGTTTTCGTCGTGGTCGCCAACCGCTGCCTTGGTCGAAGGAGTGAAAATCGGCTCGGGCAGTTTCTCGGCCTGACGCAGGCCGTCGGGCAATTCGATGCCGCTGATCTTGCCGGTGCGCTGGTAATCCTTCCAGCCGCTGCCGATCACATAGCCGCGGGCGATGGCTTCCACCGGCACCGGCTTGAGCTTGCGCGTGACCACGGCGCGTTTGGCGTACAAGGCCGGATCGACACCCTCGGGCAATACCTGCTCCACGCGGATGTCCATCAGGTGGTTGGGCATCAGGTGTTCGGTCTTGTGAAACCAGAAGTTGGATACCTGGCACAGCATCTCGCCCTTGCCGGGAATCGGGTCGGGCAGCACCACGTCGAACGCGGACAGGCGGTCGGTGGCCACCATCAACAGATAGTCGCCCGGGGGCGCATCGGCGGGCAGGCGGTCGCGGGGAAGATCGAAGACATCGCGGACCTTGCCACGGTGACGCAACGGCAGGCCGGGCAGATCGGATTGCAACAGCGTGGTCGACACAGGCACTCCTAAGGACGTCGCTATGACGCTGTCCCCGGGACCCGGCGGGCCCGCGGGTAGGCAGCGGGCCGCGTAGTGTACGGCGCTTCGCCGCCTCCCGCAGAATTTATTGGAGGCCCGCGCGGTGGGGCTTGTGCAGGAGCCGTCAGCTAGGCCGGGCGGGCGTTCGGGTAAGATCGCCAGCCCGCCTCCCGCCCCCGATCGCCCCCATGTCCTGGTACGGAAAACTGCTCGGCGCATTGGCCGGCGCCTTGCTGTTTCGCGGGGCGCCGGTGGTGGGGCTGCTGATCGGGCTGGCGATCGGCCACGCGGTCGACGCCGGCTGGTTCAAACGGCGCGCGGAAAATCCGTACGAGGCGCTTGGCCTGGAGCCGGACGCCACCACTGCCGAGATCGACCTGGCCTATCGCCGGCTGATGTCCCGCTACCACCCGGACAAGGTCGCCAACGCCGACCCGGAAGCCCGCCGCCAGGCCGAAAAGAAGGCCAGCCAGATCAACGCCGCCTACGACCGGATTCAACGGCAGCGCAAGCGCTGAAGCCAAGGCTGCACGCCGAAAACCGCTGTGTTACGCAATGCCGGGCGTCGACGCAGCGCTGTACATCGAAAGCCCCAGCGCTCAGCGGCATCCGGCTTTCCTCGCCGGGCCACGGTTGCGACAATGGCGCTCCTGCATTTTTCCGAGCTGCCCATGCAACCGACGGCGATCGCCCCGTCCATCCTGTCCGCCGATTTCGCCCGTCTGGGCGAGGAAGTGAACAACGTCCTCAAGGCTGGTGCCGACTGGGTGCACTTCGACGTGATGGACAACCACTACGTGCCCAACCTCACCATCGGCCCCATGGTGTGCCAGGCGCTGCGCAAGCACGGCATCACCGCGCCGATCGACGTGCACCTGATGGTCGAGCCGGTGGACCGCATCGTGCCGGATTTCGCCGACGCCGGTGCCACCACCATCAGCTTCCACCCCGAAGCCAGCCGCCACGTGCACCGCACGATCCAGCTGATCAAGTCGCATGGCTGCCAGGCCGGACTGGTGCTCAACCCGGCCACGCCGGTGGACATCCTGGATTGGGTGCTGCCCGAGCTGGACCTGGTATTGGTGATGTCGGTCAACCCGGGCTTTGGCGGGCAGGCCTTCATCCCGTCCGCACTGGACAAGCTGCGCGCCATCCGCCGCAAGATCGACGCGACGGGCAAGCCGATCCGGCTGGAGATCGATGGCGGGGTCAAGGCCGACAACATCGGTGCGATTGCCGCGGCCGGCGCCGACACCTTCGTCGCCGGCTCGGCCATTTTCAATGCGCCCGACTATGCGCAGGTGATTGCGCAGATGCGCGCGGCGGTGGATGCGGTGCGATGAGCCGGCCCGCGCCGCAGATCCGCAGCGCCACGCCTGAGGATGTGCCGCTGCTGCATGAACTCATCACCGCGCTGGCGGTGTACGAGCGCGAGCCGGGCGCGGTCAAGGCCGGCCTGGAGGAGTTGCGCGCCAGTCTGTTCGGCGACGGCGCCACCGCGCATGCGCTGATCTGCGAGCAGGACGGTCAGGCGCTGGGATTTGCGGTGTATTTCTTCAACTACTCTACCTGGCTCGGCCGCAACGGCCTGTACCTGGAAGACCTATTCGTCCGGCCGGAAGCGCGCGGCAAGGGTGCGGGCCTTGCGCTGTTGCGGCACCTGGCGCAGCTGGCCGTGCAGCGCGGCTGCGGGCGGTTCGAATGGTCGGTGCTGGACTGGAACCAGCCGGCCATCGACTTCTACAAGGCAGTCGGTGCGCGCCCGATGGACGGCTGGACCGTGTACCGGCTCGACGGCGAACGGTTGGCCGCATTTGCGGCAGGCGCCTGAGCCGGGCACGCCGCGCAATCCAGCCTCATGCAAAAGGAAGGCCGCTCCTATCGGGGCGGCCTTCAAGAAAATTGGAGGCTGATCCTGCCTCCGCCCGTCGTCCCTGCTATGGCCTTCCACTCTCCGGGTCATCGATGACACCGCAATGACAGTGCGCAGCCAGCGCCTATTCACGATCTGCCCATTGGCCCGCTGCTAGCCTGCGGCCATTACCCTCACAGCATCGGCAGCGCGCATGGCCCCGTCCCACTGGCGTGTGATCCTCAACGGCAAGTCCACCGACAACATGGACCTGCGTGAGGCGGTGGGAACGCTGCGCAAGCGCGGCATCCAGCTCGATGTGCGGGTCACCTGGGAAGACGGCGATGCCGAGCGTTACGTGGGCGAGGCGGTGGCCGATGGCGTGCACACGGTGGTGGCCGCCGGTGGCGACGGCACCCTGAGCGAAGTGGCCGCCGCCCTGGCGCACCACGAGGGCGATGCGGCCTCGCTGCCGTCGCTGGGCCTGGTGCCGCTGGGCACCGCCAACGACTTCGCCACCGCCGCCAATCTGCCGATCGCCCCGCTGGAGGCGTTGACCCTGATCGCCGAGCGCGTCGCGCAGCCGGTCGACCTGTTGCGGATCGACGCCGACCACGGCCCACACTGGTGCGCCAACGTGGCCAGCGGCGGCTTCGGCACCCAGGTCACGGTGGAAACCGACGAAGGCCTGAAGAAGATGCTCGGCGGCCTGGCCTATCTCATCACCGGCATGTCGCGGCTGGGCCGCATCGACCCGATCAGCGCCCGCTTCAGCGGCCCGGAGTTCAGCTGGGAAGGCGAATTCATCGCACTTGGCCTGGGGAACGGGCGCCAGGCCGGTGGCGGCCAGGCGCTGTGCCCGGAGGCACTGATCGACGACGGCCTGCTGGATGTCACCATCGTCCCCGACCTCGACGGGGAAGTGGCCGCCACGCTCGGCACCCTGGTCATCGGCGGCAAACAGGCCGCGCTCGAACGCGTGGCCGTGCGCGCCCGCGTGCCGTGGCTGGAAATCGTTTCCCAGCAACCGCTGACCTTGAACCTGGACGGCGAACCGGAAACCTCGCGGCACTTCCGCATCGAATGCGTCCCGGCACGTCTGCGAATGCACTTGCCGGGTGAGTGCCCTTTGCTTGGCGGGTGAGAATCGGGAATCGGGGATGGGGGTATCGGGAAAGCTTCGCATGCGTTTCGGGTGGGCCAGGCAATCGCCGCAGCCCACCTTCGCCGTTGTTGAACGACGTTCGCCCCCGCCTGCTGCCCTGGGCCAGCAGTTGCGCTACAGTAGCCGCGTGTCCCGCCTGACGACCCCACGCTCCTTCTCTTTCGCTCGCCGCTGGTGGCGATGGTGGCCCGTTGCCGTCGTCCGCCCCGCCACAGAGTCCCGGAAGGAAAGTCGTCTTGATCACTGCAGAGCAGTTCCAGCGCCAGGCCGCTGAAGGCCACACCCGTATTCCCGTTGTCCGCGAAGTGCTGTCCGACCTGGACACGCCCCTGTCGGTCTATCTGAAGCTCGCCGACGGCGCCTACACCTATCTGTTCGAATCGGTCGAAGGCGGGGAGCGCTTCGGGCGCTACTCCATCATCGGCCTGCCGGCGCGGCGCGTGTACAGCTTTCGGGGCCACACGCTGGAGGTCAGCGAACACGGCGAAGTCGTCGAGACCCGTGAGGTCGCCGACCCGTTGGCCGAAGTCGATGCGTTGCGCGCCGAACATTCGGTGCCGCAACTCGATGGCCTGCCCGGCTTCACCGGCGGGCTGGTCGGCTGGTTCGGTTTCGAATGCATCCAATACATTGAACCGCGCCTGGGCAGTGGCGACAAACCCGACGAACTCGGCACGCCCGACATCCTACTGATGCTCTCCGAAGAGCTGGCGGTGTTCGACAACCTCAAGGGCCGTCTGTACCTGATCGTGCATGCCGATCCGCGCCAGCCGCAGGCCTATGTGCGCGCCAATCGGCGCCTGGACGAGCTGGCGCATCGCCTGCGTCAGGGCGGCGCCGGTTATCCGCGGGCGCAGATTTCCGACGCGATCGACGAAGCGGACTTCCATTCCTCGTTCACCCGCGAGGAGTACCACGCCGTGGTGCGCAAGGCGCAGGAATACGTGCGCGCCGGCGACATCTTCCAGGTGGTTCCATCGCAGCGCTTGCGCGTGCCGTTCCGCGCGCGCCCGGTGGACGTGTATCGCGCGTTGCGTGCGTTGAACCCGTCGCCGTACATGTATTTTCTCGATGTCGGCGGTACCCAGGTGGTTGGTTCGTCGCCGGAAATTCTGGCGCGCCTGCGCGATGGCGTGGTCACTGTGCGCCCGATCGCCGGCACCCGCCCACGCGGCGCCACGCCCGAACTGGACAAGGCACTGGAAGCCGAACTGCTGGCCGACCCGAAGGAACGCGCCGAGCACGTGATGCTGATCGATCTGGGGCGCAACGATGTCGGCCGCGTGGCCGAACCGGGCACGGTCAAGGTCAGCGAGCAGTTCGTGATCGAACGCTATAGCCATGTCATGCATATCGTCAGCGAAGTGACCGGCACCCTGAAGGCCGGCCTGAATTACAGCGATGTGCTGCGCGCCACCTTCCCGGCCGGCACCGTCAGCGGCGCGCCGAAGATCCGCGCGCTGGAAATCATTCGCGAGCTGGAGCCGGTCAAACGCAATGTCTATTCCGGCGCGGTGGGCTATATCGGCTGGCATGGCGATGCCGACACCGCCATCGCCATCCGCACTGCCGTCATCCAGGACGGCTACCTGTATGTGCAGGCCGGCGGCGGCGTGGTCTATGACTCCGACCCCGACCTGGAGTGGCAGGAGACCATGAACAAGGGGCGCGCGCTGTTTCGCGCAGTTGCCCAGGCGGCCAAGGGCCTGTGATGGACGGGCAGGGCAGCACGACGCGCATCAGCTTTCGCAACGACTACAGCGAAGGCGCGCATCCGCGGCTGTTGCAGGCGTTGGCGCAGGCCAGCGCCGATCAGCACGCCGGCTACGGCACCGATCGGCACACAGCGCATGCGGTTGCCTTGATCCGCCATGCCGTCGCGCAGCCGCAGGCCGACGTGCATCTGCTGGTCGGCGGCACGCAGACCAATCTGATTGCGATCAGCGCGTTCTTGCGCCCGCATCAGGCCGTCATCGCGGTGGACGCGGCGCATATCGCCACGCACGAGACCGGCGCCATCGAAGCGACCGGCCACAAGGTGCTCACTGTCCCGGCGCTGCACGACAAGCTGACGCCTGCGTTGATCCAGCCGGTGCTGGCTGTGCATGGCAACGAACACATGGTGCAGCCGCGCCTGGTCTACATTTCCAACAGCACCGAAAGCGGCACCCTCTATACACGTGCAGAACTCGAAGAATTATCTGGCTTCTGTCGCGCGAACGATCTGCTGCTGTACCTGGATGGCGCGCGCCTGGGGGCGGCGCTGACCGCCGACGGCAACGATCTGGATCTGCCCACCATTGCCGCGCTGACCGATGCGTTCTATATCGGCGGCACCAAGAATGGTGCGCTGCTCGGCGAAGCGCTGGTCATCGTCAATCCGGCGCTGCAGCCCGATTTGCGTTACCTGATCAAGCAGCGTGGCGCGCTACTGGCCAAGGGCATGGTGCTTGGTGTGCAATTTGCGGCGTTGTTCGAAGATGGTCTGTTCTTCGAACTGGCCGCGCATGCCAATGCCATGGCGCAACGCCTGCGCGCTGGCCTGCTTGCGGCAGGCGCGCATTTCACCAGCGACTCGCCGACCAACCAGCAGTTCATCGCCGTCAGCGCGCAGCAGGCCGCGCAGCTGGCGCAAGGCTACGACTTCGAGCGCTGGGAAATGCGCACCGATGGCAGTCAGGTGATCCGCTTCGTGACCTCGTGGGCGACCACGGCCACGGCGGTCGATCGGCTGTGTGCGGATGTGGCGGCCCTTTTGCAGCAGCACGCAGTGCAGGGCCATGACTAGACCTCAAGGACGACAACGATGAACACAATCGCTGGTTGGATGCTCGCCGCTGTGCTGACGCTGCCCACTGTTGGAATGGCGCAGATCAATGCCCTGCCGTCGCAGCCGCATTTGTTGGTCAAAGGCCAGGCGTTTCGCACGGTCGATCCAGACCGCTTTATCGTTGACCTCAAGATCAGCAAGACGGAATTACAGCCCGACTTGGCGCGGAAGTTTGTCGAAGGCCGTGCCAGGTTGGTTCTGGATGGATTACAGCGCGATCACGTTCTCAAGGACTCCCTTTACGCCTCTGCACTCTCGATTTCTCCGCAATCGCGTTATGAGGCGGGCAAATCCGTCTTCGATGGGACCCGGGTGGAGCGCAGGATTCGTGGCGCCTTTACTTCATTGAAAGATGTGCATGCCTTCCTCGGCGACTTGGACGCCAACGAGAATGTGCAGGTGTTATCGATGCAAACGGCCTACGCCGATGCTGCCGCGTTACGTGCGGAACTCAAGCGTGAAGCCGCGACGCAGTCACGCCAGTCCGCTCAGGGGCTTGCCGCTGCGTACGGCGTCCGGCTCGGCGGCATTTACAGCATTTCGGATGTCGCTCCCAATTTTGCCTATGGCGTCGAAGCAGGCACCTGGTCGGCCGCCACAGCGGCAACGCCAGGCTCGATCGTGTCTCCGCCTTCGCCGCCGGCTCCACCGTCGTCGCCTGCGCCAAGCGCAGTGGGCCAGGGAGTCGGCGAGAGCCTGATGACCGGCACTATCACTTATACCGAAAACATCTATGCGGTCTTCCTGATCGCGCAATGAGTCCTTTGCCATGCTGCTGATGCTCGATATTGCCATTACGGGTCGCCGCCGCTCCAGTATGTCTAATGGTCTGGGCAATCTTGGTGCCCGTGAAAACGCCAGCGAGCGCAGGGTATTCGCTGGCGATGGATGTAAAGATGGTGCGTGATATGCGAGGCGTTCAACGTATGCATCGCCGCGTTGCCCGGCTTTCGACGTTGCGCTGGCGAGTCACTGGCGAGCTTTAACCCATCAGCGATCGCTCGCTCCATGGGAGTCGGCGGCAGCCTGCCGGGTGCCGCATCCGGTAAAATTGTCCATCACTTGCCGAACATTTTGATGGCGCGGCAACCATCCGAGATTGAGGTTTCATAATGCGCGTCAGGGAAGCCACCATCGAGCAAGAACTTGTCGAAAAGCTTGCTGGGCTCAAGTACACCCTGCGATCTGACATTCGCAGCCGTGCTGCGCTCGAAGCCAATTTCCGCAAGCATTTCGAAGAGCTGAACCGGGTCGCCTTGACTAACGCCGAATTTCAGCGCCTGCTGGAAGAGGTCGTTACCGCGGACGTATTCAAAGCCGCGCACACGTTGCGCCACCGCAGCGCCTTTACGCGCGACGACGGCACGCCGCTCAACTACACCTTGGTCAACATCAACGACTGGTGCAAGAACACCTTCGAGGTTGCCAGCCAGCTGCGCATCAATACCGACGACAGCCACCATCGTTACGACGTCATCTTGCTCATCAATGGCGTGCCGGTGGTGCAGATCGAGCTGAAAACGCTTGGCATCAACCCTCGCAGGGCCATCGAGCAGATCGTCGAATACAAGCACGATGTCGGCAACGGTTACACGCGCACACTGCTGTGCTTCATCCAGCTGTTCATCGTGAGCAATCGTGACGCGACCTATTATTTCGCCAACAACAATGCGCGCCATTTCGCCTTCAATGCGGATGAGCGCTTTTTGCCCATCTACCAATACGCTGCGCCGGACAATGGCAAGATCAGCGGCCTGAATGCCTTCGCTGACGCCTTCCTGCCCAAGTGCACGCTGGGGCAGATGATCAGCCGCTACATGGTGTTGGTGGCCAGCGAGCAGAAGCTGTTGATGATGCGGCCGTACCAGATCTACGCGGTGAAGAACATTGTCGAGTGCATCGACAAGAACCTCGGCAACGGCTATATCTGGCACACCACCGGCAGTGGCAAGACGCTCACCAGCTTCAAGGCATCGACGCTGCTCAAGGCCAACCCGGCCATCGAGAAATGTCTGTTCGTGGTGGATCGCAAGGACCTGGATCGCCAGACCCGCGAGGAGTTTAACCGCTTCCAGGAAGGCTGCGTCGAGGAAAATACCAATACCGAATCAATGGTGCGCCGCCTGGTCTCCGACGAGGCGGCAGACAAGGTCATCGTCACCACCATCCAGAAGCTGGGCCGTGCATTGGATCCTGCCCGTGCCGACTACCGGCAGCGGCTGGAACCTTTGCGCGACCAACGTATTGTGTTCATCTTCGATGAATGCCACCGATCCCAGTTCGGCGAGAACCACCAGGCCATCAAGGAATTCTTTCCCAAGGCCCAGCTATTCGGCTTCACCGGTACGCCGATCTTCGAGGACAACGCCAGCTACAAGCGTATCGAAGGCGACGAACAGACGCTGAAGACCACCGAGGACCTGTTTCAGCAATCACTGCACGAATACACCATCACCCACGCCATTGAGGACAAGAACGTCCTGCGTTTCCATGTGGACTACTACAAGCCCGATGGAAAAAGTACGCCAAAGCCCGGCGAAACGCTGGCCAAGCGCGCGGTGGTCGATGCCATCCTCAGTAAGCACGACGCCGCCACCGGCGGGCGGCGCTTCAACGCCATCCTCGCCACCGCGTCCATCAACGACGCCATCGGGTACTTCGGGCTGTTCAAGACCGCGCAGGCCGAAAAGCAACGAGTCGAGCCCGGCTACGTGCCTCTCAACATCGCCGCGGTGTTCTCGCCGCCCAGCGACGTCAGCGCCGATGTGCGCCAGTTGCAGGAAGACCTCCCGCAAGAGCAGGAAGACAACAAGAAGGATTCGGACGCCAAGAAAGCCGCACTCAAGGCCATCATCGGCGACTACAACACGCGCTTCGGCACCAACCATCGCATCGAGGAATTCGACGCCTACTACCAGGACGTGCAGCAGCGCATCAAGGATCAGCAGTTCCCCAATGCCGACCTGCCGGACAAGGGTCGCGAGAAGCTGGACATCGTGATCGTGGTGGACATGCTGCTCACCGGCTTTGACAGCAAGTACCTTAATACCCTGTACGTGGACAAGAACCTCAAGTACCACGGCCTGATCCAGGCGTTCAGTCGCACCAATCGCGTGCTTAACGACACGAAACCGTATGGCAACATCCTCGACTTTCGCGGCCAGCAGAAAGAAGTGGATGCCGCCATTGCGCTGTTTTCCGGTGCGAAGGCGGACAAGGCCCGAGAAATCTGGCTGGTGGATACCGCGCCGGTGGTCATCGACAAGCTGAAGGAAGCGCGCGGCAGCCTCGACAGTTTTCTCGCCTCGCAAGGGCTGGGCGGCAAACCCGAAGACATCGCCAACCTCAAGGGCACGGCAGCCAAGGTCGCCTTCATCAAGCACTTCAAGGACGTGCAGAAGCTGCAGACCCAGCTGGACCAGTACACCGATCTGACCGCCGAGCAACAGGCGCAGGTCGAGGCCATCCTGCCCAAGGACGAACTGCGCAGCTTTCGCGGGCAGTACCTGCAGAAAGCCGAGGAACTGCGCGCCGACCAGAAGAAAGCCGGCGGGCTGGATGATGTAACACGTAACGATGTCGAGCAGCTCGATTTCGAGTTCGTGCTGTTCGCTTCCAGCACTATCGATTACGACTACATCATGAAGTTGATCGCCGATTACTCGGGCAAGGCGCCAGGCAAGGCCAGCATGAGCCGCGAGCAGTTGATCGGCCTGATCGCCAGCGACGCCAAGTTCATCGACGAGCGTGAGGACATCAGCGCGTACGTGCGCGGGCTCAAAGCTGGCGAGGGCCTGGGCGAGGAGACCATTCGCGCCGGCTATGAAGCGTTCAAGGCAGAAAAAGCCGCGCAGGAAATGACCGCGCTCTCCGGCAAGCACGGCTTGCCGGTTGCCGCCCTGCAGACGTTCGTCGATGCGATCCTGGCCCGCCGCATCTTCGACGGCGAACGCCTCACCGAACTGCTGGCCCCGCTGGACCTGGGCTGGAAGGCGCGCACCCAGGCAGAACTGGCATTGATGCGCGATCTGCTGCCGCTGCTGCACAAACGTGCCGGTGGGCGAGAGATCGCCGGTCTGAAGGCGTACGAGGAGTGAGCATGGGAAAGCAAGGAGTGAAGACGGTGGTGCCGAGATTGCGCTTCCCGGAGTTTCGGAAGATGGCTTCGTGGCCGATAGTGCCGCTTGAGCGAATAGCTGCACGTATTTCCACGAAGAATTGCAATGGTCAGGTGACACGCGTTCTTACGAATTCGGCAGAGTTCGGTGTCCTAGATCAGAGAGACTATTTCGACAAAGACATCGCGACGGCCGGAAAGGTCGATGGCTATTACGTCGTCAGTAAGGGCGACTACGTTTACAATCCGCGAACGTCAGCCATTGCTCCTGTTGGTCCGATCTCGCGGAACAATCTTGGAGAAGGCGTGATGTCGCCTCTCTATACTGTTTTTTGCTTTTCTGAAGAAAAAACGGATTTCTACGAGCATTACTTTAAATCGCCTGGCTGGCATTCATATCTGCGGAGTGCGGCAAGTACTGGTGCCAGACACGATCGCATGAGTATTACGGCCGGCGCTTTTATGCGTATGCCTGTTCCATCGCCGTCGCGCGAGGAGCAACAAAAAATCGCCGACTGCCTGACGTCGCTGGAGGAAGTGATCGCCGCGCAGGGGCGGAAGGTGGAGGCGTTGAAAGTCCATAAACGCGGCCTGATGCAGCAACTCTTCCCCCTCGAAGGCGAAGCTCTTCCCCGCCTCCGTTTTCCCGAATTTCGCGATGCGCCGGAGTGGGCGGAAAGGCCTCTTTGCCAAGTGATTGAAGTTGCCTCCGGGCAGGTTGATCCGACAGAAGCGCCATATTGCGACTTTCCACACGTCGGCGGTGAAAATATTGAATCGGAGACCGGTAGCCTGGTTGGCCTAAAATCCGCCCGTGAAGATGGTGTAACGAGTGGCAAATATCTTTTTGATGAGAAGGATGTCCTCTACTCGAAGATTCGTCCCATTTTAAATAAAGTCGCAGTGCCGGATTTCAACGGCATCTGTAGTGCGGACATCTATCCGATACGGCCATCAAGCAGTGATATCACACGTCAATTTCTAGTCTACTTACTCCGTTCCGCCTCGTTCGTAGAGTACGCAACGAAGCATTCCGAGCGTGGAAAGATCCCCAAGATCAACAGGGAGGCATTAGCTGCTTACGGTGCACGTCTCCCGCAGCAGGTTGAGCAACAACGCATAGCTGATTGTCTGTTCTCTGTGGACACCGCGATAACCGCAGAATCCGCCCAACTCACCGTCCTCAAGACCCACAAGCAGGGCCTGATGCAGCAACTTTTCCCTGCGCAGAGGGCGGGCTGAAATGGCCGATGTGGCGCTTCCCGATCTTCCGGCCCTGGCCCAGCATCTACGCGACGAGTTGGAACGCAAGAAATTCGTATTGCTCTACGCTTACAACGGTGTCGGAAAGACACGCCTGTCTGGTGCCTTCCGCGATCTGGGGCGTGTGGTGGACGCTGACGGGCAAACCACGCAGCGCGATACGCTCTATTTCAACGCCTACACCGAAGATCTGTTCACCTGGGACAACGATATAGCGTTCGAGAGAAAGCGCGTTCTGGAACTCAATGCGGATTCTAAGTTCTTCGCCGGCTTGAGCGAACTGGAGATGGAAGTGAAGATCGGGCGGCTGCTGGCACGCTATACCGATCTCAACTTCTATATCGATTACGAACGTCGCCAATCGACGGAGTCTTCCAGCGAACCCGGCATGCTGCTTCCTCCTGCCGTAACCTTCTTTCGCGAGCGCGAGGAGGATGGCGATCCTCGGCCGATCAAGGCATCCCGTGGCGAGGAAAACATCTTTATCTGGTGCTTCTTTCTGGCCATAGTCGAGCTGGCGATGGACCCCGAGATTGAGGTTTACCGTTGGGTGAAGTACGTCTACATCGACGATCCGATCTCATCGCTCGACGAACAGAACGCCATCTCCGTTGCCAACCATCTCGCACAGCTTTTGACGAGCGTGGAGAATGGCCCGCGTGTCGTTGTCTCGACGCATCATGTTTTGTTCTTCAATGTGCTGTGCAACGAACTCAAGAGCAAGGCGTTCCGGCACTTCCTAAAGAATGGGGTGGAGCCCGGCCGCTATGCCTTGCTGGATACCACGTCCAAGCCATTTCTTCATCATCTTTCGACATTGGTTGAGTTGCATGAGGTGCAGGCATCCGGAGAGCTATACACCCATCATTTCAACATGCTGCGTAGGGTGATGGAGCAGACCGCCAATTTCTTGGGATTGGAGGACTGGAAAACCTGCATCAAGGTGACCGACGTTGACCCGGATCGAACCTTGTTTACCCGGATGATCGATCTTATGAGCCACGGCGATTACTCGATCTATGAGCCGCGGGAAATGATGGAAGAGAACAAGGCGCACTTCCGTACCGTTTTTCGCCGGTTCGTCACTGGCCATCCGTTCAATCCTGCGCTGTTCCCACGCATGGAACAGGGGGTAGGTGATCCATGAGCGAGCTGATCCTTTACACCAGCGAAGACGGCAAGAGCCGCATTCAGCTGCGCGCCGAAGGCCAGACCGTCTGGCTGACGCAGGCGCAGATGGCGGAGCTGTTCGACGTCAGCACCGACACCATCAGCCTTCACCTGAAAAATATCTTTTCAGACAACGAGTTGGAGCCTGAACGAACTACCGAGGAATCCTCGGTGGTTCAGCGGGAGGGCGAGCGCGAAGTGCGCCGGCCGGTTACGCTCTACAACCTCGATGCCATCCTGGCGGTCGGTTACCGCGTGCGATCAAAGCGCGGGGTACAGTTCCGCCGTTGGGCCAGCACCGCGCTCAAGGACTATCTGCTCAAAGGCTTCGTCATGGACGATGAGCGCCTGAAGAACCCGGATGGCCGTCCGGATCACTTCGACGAGATGCTGGCCCGCATCCGCGACATCCGCGCCTCGGAAAAGCGCTTCTATCAAAAAGTACGCGAACTGTTTGCCCTGAGCGTGGACTACGACAAGACCGACCGCGCCACGCAGGTCTTCTTCGCCACTGTGCAGAACCAATTGCTTTACGCGGTGACAGGGCAGACCGCTGCCGAACTCATCACGGCCCGCGCCAATCCCGACGACCCGCATTTCGGGCTGCGTGCCTGGAGTGGTGGGCGCGTGCGCAAGCAGGACATTCTGATCGCCAAGAACTACCTGAGCGAGGACGAGATCGACACCCTCAACCGTCTGGTGACGATCTTCCTGGAAACTGCAGAGCTGCGCGCCAAGAACCGCAAGGAGATTCACATGCGCTTCTGGCGGGAAAACGTCGGCCAGATTATTAGTTCCAATGACTTCCCCTTGCTGGCCAATGCCGGTTCCGTCAGTCACGCACGGATGGAGACGGAAACCAACGCGCGCTATTTCGCCTTCGACGAACAGCGCAAGCAGCAGGAAGCGCAAGCCGCCGATACTGCCGACGCGGTCGAACTCGCCGCCATCGAAAACAAGATCAAACGACGCTTGAAACCATGACCAAAGACGACCAAAAAGAGCTTGGTAAAACTCTGTGGGCGATTGCCGACCAGTTGCGCGGAAGCATGAATGCCGACGACTTCCGCGACTACATGTTGTCCTTTCTGTTTTTGCGCTACCTGTCGGATAACTACGAGGCGGCGGCAAAGAAGGAGCTTGGCTCGGACTATCCCGACGCGAAAGCCATCGGCAATAGTGACAAGACGCCGCTGTCGGTCTGGTACGCGGCCAATCCAGATGACGTAGCCGCATTCGAGCAACAGATGCGGCGCAAGGCGCATTACGTCATCAAGCCTAAGTACCTGTGGGGCAACATCGTCAATCTGGCGAAGACACAAAGCCACGATCTGCTCGACACCTTGCAGCAAGGCTTCAAACACATAGAGGAAGATTCGTTCGAGAGCGAATTTCAGGGCTTGTTCTCGGAGATCAACCTGGCGTCGGACAAGCTTGGCAGAAAGTACGACGACCGCAATGCCAAGCTGTGTTCGATCATCAGCGAAATCGCGCGCGGCATGGCGCTGTCTACCAAGACCGATTCGCTTGGCGATGCTTACGAGTACCTGATCGGTCAGTTCGCCGCCGGCTCCGGCAAGAAGGCTGGCGAGTTCTATACGCCGCAAGAGATCTCCAACATCCTGTCCGCCATCGTCACCCTCGACAGCCAGGAGCCGAAAACCGGCCCGCGCGGCAAGTTGGATAGCGTGTTCGATTTCGCCTGCGGCTCAGGCTCGCTACTGCTCAATATCCGTAATCGTATGACGAGCAGTGGCGGCAGCATCGGTAAGATCTACGGGCAGGAATATAACGTCACCACCTACAACCTTGCGCGCATGAACATGCTGTTGCACGGCGTAAAGGACACCGAGTTCGAGATCTATCACGGCGACACGCTGAAGAACGACTGGGACTGGCTGCGCGAAACCAATCCGGCAAAAAAGCCCCGATTTGACGCGGTGGTCGCCAATCCACCTTTCAGCTACCGCTGGGAGCCGGGCGAAGCCATGGCGCAAGACGCGCGCTTCAAGAACCACGGCGTGGCGCCCAAGAGCGCAGCCGATTTCGCCTTCCTTCTGCACGGTCTGCAGTACCTGAAAGACGATGGCGTGATGGCGATCATCCTACCGCACGGTGTGCTGTTTCGTGGTGGCAAGGAGGCCGACATCCGCCGCAAGCTACTGGACGACGGCCACATCGATACGGTGATCGGCCTACCGCCCAACCTGTTCTACTCCACCGGCATTCCAGTGTGCATTCTGGTGCTTAAGAAGTGCAAGAAGCCAGACGACGTGCTGTTCATCAACGCGTGCGAGCAATTCACGAGAGGCAAGCGGCAAAATCAGCTTACTGATGAGCACATCAAGCGGATTGTTGACACATACAAGAATCGCGATGAGCAGGAGCGCTATTCAAAGCGTATTTCGATGACGAGGATCGCCGAAGAAGGCTACAACCTCAACATATCTCGTTACGTTAGTACTGCCAAAGCAGACAAGGAGATCAATCTGGAGGCTGTGCATGTCGATTTGAAGGCGATCGAATCGGAGCTCGAAAAAGCGAAGAAGCGCCACAATGCTTTCCTGGTCGAGTTGGGACTCAAACCCTTGCCGTGAAATTGTAGCCGGGCTATCGAAGCATCCTGGCTCATCGGATAAGGTTGGCTCACGCTCGTTTGACGGTTGCCGAGGCGTGAAGTCAAGTCTGGATCGGCGTGTTGAATCTCGAAATGTCTCTTGAAATCAATTGGGTGAAGAAAACGTGCTCTTGATGTTAGACAACTACGACAGCTTCACCTACAACCTCGTGCAGTACCTGCAGGCGCTGGGCGCCGAGGTCATGGTGGTGCGCAACGATGCCATGAGCGTCGACCAGATCGCCGCGCTCAAGCCCGAGCGCATCGTCATCTCGCCCGGTCCGTGCACGCCCAACGAAGCCGGGATCTCGCTGCAATTGATCGAGCAGCTGGGCCAGACCACGCCGATCCTGGGCGTTTGCCTGGGCCATCAAAGCATTGGCCAGGTCTACGGTGGCGATGTGATCCGCGCCGGCAACATCATGCACGGCAAGACCTCGCCGATTCGTCATCAGGGCAAGGGCGTGTTCGCCGGCCTGCCGGACAGCTACGAGGCCACGCGCTATCACTCGCTGGTGGTGGACAAGACCACCTTGCCGGACGCACTGGAGGTCACCGCCTGGACCGAAAATCCGGATGGCTCGATGGAAGAGATCATGGGCCTGCGCCATCGCCAGTTTCCGGTCGAAGGCGTGCAGTTCCATCCCGAATCGATCCTGACCCAGCACGGACATGCCTTGCTGAAAAACTTTCTGCAGCGTTGATTGCGATGTGCCTGTGTCATCGTGACGTATCGCATTGCGGCATCGGTGCAGCGACGATGCGAAATCGCGACATCGCCCGACGCGCGCCGTACTGCGCTACGTGTTCAAACACCGCGCCGACTTCCACCGCATTCGGATCACGATGAGCACACCCGACGACAGCATCCATTTCTACGAGCCGACGCAGGGTCACGGGCTGCCGCACGATCCGTTCAACGCCATCGTCGGCCCGCGTCCCATCGGTTGGATCGGCTCGCGCAGCGCCGAGGGCATCGCCAATCTGGCGCCGTACAGCTTTTTCAATGCATTCAACTACATCCCGCCGATCGTCGGCTTTGCCAGCATCGGTCGCAAGGACAGCCTGCGCAACATCGAAGCCACCGGCGAATTCACCTGGAATCTGGCCACCCGGCCGTTGGCAGAAGCAATGAACGCCAGCGCGGCGATGGTGCCTGCGGAGGTCGATGAATTCGGTCTGGCCGGCCTGCAGGTGGCGCCATCGCGGCTGATCGCTGCGCCACGGGTCGCTGCCAGTCCGGTCAGTTTCGAATGCCGGCTCAGCCAGCTGCTGCCGCTGCAAACCGCTGCCGGTCACGCCATCCAGACCTGGTTGGTGCTGGGCGAAGTGGTCGGCGTGCACCTGGCCAAGTCGGCGCTGCACGAGGGCATCTATGATCCGGGCGCAGTGCAGACGATTCTGCGCGCGGGCGGGCCGGCCGATTATTACGAAGTGCAGCCGCAGGCGCGTTTTCGCATGACGCGTCCAGGCCAATGATCGTCGCAGCTGCGACGGCAGTCGCCTCGCCTGGCGCTTGCGCTTTCCTGCATTGATCGCGCGCGTCGCAAGCCGCCTGCGTCTCCATCCATCACGTTCTGCCACGGTTGTTTCCATGCCCATCACGCCGCAAGAAGCCCTGCAACGCACCATCGAACACCGCGAGATCTTCCACGACGAAATGGTCGAGTTGATGCGGCAGGTCATGCGCGGCGAGGTCTCCGACATGATGGTCGCGGCCATCCTCACCGGGCTACGGGTCAAGAAAGAGACCATCGGCGAAATCGCCGGTGCGGCCACGGTGATGCGCGAGTTCTCGCGCCGCGTGGACGTGGCCGATCGCCAGCACATGGTGGACATCGTCGGGACCGGCGGGGACGGTTCGGATACCTTCAACATCTCCACCTGCGCCATGTTCGTCGCCGCAGCCGGCGGTGCCAAGGTGGCCAAGCACGGCAATCGCAGCGTCTCGTCCAAATCCGGCAGTGCCGATGCACTGGAAGCATTGGGCGCGGTGATCGAGCTGCAGCCCGAACAGGTTGCCAGCGCGTTGGCGCACACCGGCATCGGCTTCATGTATGCACCAGTGCATCACCCGGCCATGAAGGTGGTGGCACCGGTGCGGCGCGAAATGGGGGTGCGCACCATCTTCAATATCCTTGGTCCGCTGACCAATCCGGCCGGCTCGCCGAACATCCTGATGGGCGTGTTCCACCCCGACCTTGTCGGTATCCAGGCGCGTGTCTTGCACGAACTCGGCGCCGAACGCGCGTTGGTGGTGTGGGGGCGCGACGGCATGGACGAACTTTCGCTTGGCGCTGGCACGCTGGTTGGCGAATTGCGCGATGGCCAAGTGCGCGAATACGAAGTGCACCCGGAAGATTTCGGCATCGCCATGTCGGCCAGCCGTAACCTCAAGGTGGCCGATGCTGCGCAATCGCGCGCGATGTTGCTGCAGGTATTGGACAACGTGCCCGGCCCCGCGCTGGATATCGTGGCGCTCAACGCCGGTGCTGCGTTGTACGTGGCCGGCGTGGCCCACAGCATTGCCGATGGCGTGCTGCGCGCACGCGCGGTCATCGCCGACGGCTCGGCGCGCGCGCGGGTGGACGCCTATGTCGCCTATACCCGCCAGCTTGCCGTGCAGGCCTGAGCCATGCCGGCAACCGCCACGCAGCGGCCATCACCCGCCGGCGTCCCCACCGTGGCGCTGGCATGCTGCGTGATGGCGCGCAGCCGCGCTGCAGTACGCCCGTCTTGACCGATAATGCCCGCCCGCCAGGACCCGATACGATGAGCGACATCCTCAACACCATTCTTGCCCGCAAGGCCGACGAAGTCGCCGAGCGCAGTGCGCGCGTGCCGCTGGCCGAGTTGATCGCGCGCAGCGCCGACCTACCGCTCACGCGCGGATTTGCAGCTGCCATGCAGGCCAGCATCGCCGCAGGCGACCCGGCCGTGATCGCCGAAGTGAAGAAGGCCAGCCCGTCCAAGGGTGTCATCCGGCCGGACTTCCAGCCGGCCGATATCGCGGTCAGCTATGAATTCGGTGGCGCGACGTGCCTGTCGGTGCTCACCGATGTGGATTTCTTCCAGGGATCGGATGCCTATCTGCGCCAGGCGCGCGACGCCTGCACGCTGCCGGTGCTGCGCAAGGATTTCACCGTCGACCCGTATCAGGTCTACGAAGCCCGCGTGCTCGGCGCCGACTGCATCCTGCTGATCGTCTCCGCGCTGGAAGACGCCCAACTGGCCGATCTATCGGGCCTGGCCATGCAGCTGGGCCTGGACGTGCTGGTGGAAGTACACGACATCGACGAGCTCGAGCGTGCGGTGCAGGTGCCGGTGCCGTTGATCGGCATCAACAATCGCAACCTGCGCACCTTCGAAGTGACGCTGCAGACCACGTTGGACATGCGCGCGGCGGTGCCGCGCGATCGCGTGCTGGTCACCGAGAGCGGCATCGTCACCCAGGCCGATGTGCAACTGATGCGCAGTCACGATGTGAACGCGTTTCTGGTCGGCGAGACCTTCATGCGCGCGGCCGAACCCGGCGAGTCGCTGCGTCAGCTATTCTTCGCGCATGACTGAGTCGTATCCCGTTCCGCGCGAAGACGCACCGCTGGTGGTCTTCGACTTCGACCACACGTTGTACGACGGCGATTCCGGCAGTCATCTGTTTGCCTGGCTGATCAAGCGCAACCCGTTGCGCTTGCTGGTTGCGCTGTTGGCCTCGCCAATTCTCGGCCCGATGGTGGCGATGCTGCCAACCCGGCGGCGCGGCGTGTCCGGCTATGTGTGGATCGCCACGTTCGGCCTGCACCGCGCGCGCGAGTTCAACCGTTTCATCGACGCATACGTGCTCAAGCATGAAGCGCAGATCCGCCAGCGCCTGCTCCCGCATGCCTTGAAGGTCTTCACCCAACACCGCGCCGCCGGCGACCGTGTGGTGGTCGCCACCGGCGCACCGCCGGAGTTGGCGCGCGCCATTCTCGGTTTCGTGGCCCACCAGGACGTGCCGGTCATCGGCAGCCTGGTCGGCCCGCGCCTGGGCGCAGTCACTGCGCGACGTCACTGCCATAACGAAGAAAAGATGCGCATGCTGCGCGAGCGCGGCTACGCCGATATCGCCATCGCCTACTCGGACAGCACCGCAGATCTGCCGCTCTTGAAGGCCGCGCGCGCGCCGGTGGTGGTCAATCCCAAGGCCAACCGCGAAGCGCTGTTCCGCCAGGTACTGCCGACAGGCACGCCCATCCTCAACTGGGGTTGCCGCGACCGCGGCGGCAAGGCGCTGTAGGCGAGCGCAACATTCAGGCAGCTAGGTCGTTTCGCGCGGAGCGCAACGATTGCGCAGTCCAGCTTGCAATGGCGCATTTCCATGGCGGGTCGCGCGGGCAAACGGATGCGACCTGTAGCGCAACGAATCTTCAGGATCGTGACGCAGTCGCGATGCAGAGCGTGCGGTTCGACGGCGCGAAGACTCTCTTATAAGAGGTATCGCGCAAAAGTGCCGCTGCAGGGACATGACAATGCCGATGTCGACACCGTCGCAATCAATCCATCGGAGCTGAAACCGGCATGCAGCCAGTGCACAAGGCACTGGCTGCACAGCGCCGTCAGCGGGTGCCGTACAGCACGACGGTCTTGCCGCGTGCATGCAGCAGGCCGTCGGCCTGCAGCTTCTTGAGCACGCGGCCGGCCATTTCGCGCGAGCACCCGACCAGGCGTGCCAGCTCCTGGCGCGAGACACGCAGCTGGGTGCCCTGCGGGTGGCTCATCGCTTCCGGCTCCTTGGCCAGGTCGTGCAGCGTGCGCACGATGCGGTCGGTCACGTCGAGGAAGGCCAAGCGGCTGGCTTTCCTTGTGGTATCGAGCAGCCGTTTTGAAAGCTGAACACCGATCGCATACAGGATCTTCGGCGCATCCGGCGACAGGCTGGTCTGGAACAGCTGCTGCAGCCGCTCGTAGCTGATCTCGGCAAGCTCGCACTGGGTGCGGGTGCGCAGGATCACCTCACGGGTATCGGATTCGATGAACAACCCCATCTCGCCGACGAATTCGCCGCTGCCGAAGTAGCCCAGCACCAACTCACGGTCGTCATCTTCCTCGGCGATGATGCTCACCGAGCCGCTGATCACGTAGTAGAGGGTGCCGGCCGGGTCTCCTGGCCGGAACACATCGGTCCGGGTCGGATAGCGCCTTCGATGGCTGTGCGCCAGGAAACGCTCGATGGTGCCCGCGTCCAGCGCCAGGGAAGGGGTAGCGTTACGTACCGTCGTAGTGACAACCGTCGTATTTCCTGGGCTCATGGTAGTTCCGCGTGTGATTCCTGAAGCTTAACGGCATGAGTCATGCAAGGTAAACCACTCTTAACATCGGCATTTCGTTGCTGGGATCTTTGGCTCATAATTGACTCCTTTCCCGCTTTCCATAAGGACAGACCGACGTGGTCAAGCCGTTGCCTCGTCTGAGGCTACAGGGGTTCAACAACCTCACCAAGGCGTTGAGCTTCAACATCTACGACGTCTGTTATGCGCGTACCGAAGAGGAGCGTCAGCGCTACATCGAGTATATCGATGAGCAATACGACGCCGATCGTCTGACGCAGATCCTGACCGATGTGGCCGAGATCATTGGCGCCAACATCCTCAATATCGCACGTCAGGACTACGATCCGCAGGGCGCATCGGTGACGATCCTGATCTCCGAAGAACCGGTGATCGACAAGAAGCAGGCCGGCAAGGAGTTGATCTCCGATGCCGTGGTTGCTCATATGGATAAGAGTCATATCACTGTCCATACATATCCGGAAACGCACCCGCAGGAAGGCATCGCCACATTCCGCGCCGACATCGACGTCGCGACCTGCGGCGTGATTTCGCCGTTGAAGGCGCTCAACTACCTGATCGAGAGTCTGGAATCGGACATCGTGATCATGGATTACCGCGTGCGTGGCTTCACGCGCGATGTGAAGGGCAGGAAGCATTACATCGATCACAAGATCAACTCGATCCAGCAATTTCTCGCCAAGAACGTGAAGTCGCGCTACGAGATGTTCGACGTCAACGTCTACCAGGAAAATATCTTCCACACGAAGATGCACCTGAAGGACTTCGACCTGGATCAGTACCTGTTCGAAGAGCGCGCCAAGAACCTGTCGTTCAAGGAGCGCATGAAGATCGAAACGCTGCTCAAGCGCGAAATCGAAGAACTGTTTCACGGACGCAACCTGAGCGAATAAGCGCAGGCGCATCCTGTCGCGCGTGCTTGCTCGCAAGCGCGCAAACGCCACAAGGCGGGACGGCCCGCCACGCGACGACCTCGCGTTCCACAGCCGACGGCGGCCCAGTGTGCAGACACTGGGTCGCTTTTTTTTTGTCCGTTTTTTCTGTGAGGAGTACTGCAATGCCCTGGATCTATCTGTTGCTGGCCGGCCTGTTCGAGATCGGCTTTGCCATGGGACTGAAATACAGCGACGGGTTCACTCGCCTGTGGCCGACCGTGCTGACAATCGGCCTTGCCGGCATCAGCCTGTGGTTTCTGACGCAGGCGCTGAAGACCATTCCGGTCGGCACCGGCTATGCGATCTGGACCGGCATCGGCGCTCTGGGCGTGACCATTGCCGGTATCGCGCTATTTGGCGATAGCGCCTCGTGGTCGCGATTGGCATGCATCGGTCTGATCGTGGCCGGCGTGATCGGGCTGAAGCTGGTCGGGTAGTCAGTCCTCCAGCGTTTGCTGCGCAAACGCTGGGCTCCGACTGGAGGCTGCCTATCCCCGCGCATTCGGCCGTAGCTGCACGCGCAATGCGGGCACAGCCCCAGGTTTGCGGCGCAAACCTTGGGACCCCGACTCAGAGGCTGCCTATCCCCACGCCTTAGGCGCGCCCCCCCTCAACAAGGGGGGGCTGTGCTTCAGTGGTGTGCCGGCCAGCGGTTGATCGCCGTGTCGGGTGTACTCGGGTACGGGCTAGATTCTGGTCGTCAGTCCCCAGTCCCCGATTCCCAATTTCCAATTCCCAACTAGAGGCGGTAAGCAACCGTCTTCATCAGCTTGGAGGCCAGGGCCATCGCGCTTGGGATCGGAGCCGGGAGCGGGCGGGCGCCAGCCTGCTCGGCCTGGTCGGCATGGCGGGCCTCGTCGATCTTCATCACGCGCAGGATGGCGCGGCTGCGTTGGTCGTTCTGGGGCAGGGTTTCCAGATGCTCGTCCAGGTGCGCTTCGACCTGGCGTTCGGTCTCGACCACGAATCCCAGGCTCCAGTCGTCGCCGCGCAGCCCGGCCAGCGCGCCGAGCGCGTAGCTGCCGGCGTACCACACGGGGTTGAACAGGCTGGGGCGGCTGTCCAGCTCGTGCAGGCGGTCGGCGCACCAGGCCAGGTGATCCGTTTCTTCCTGGGCAGCTTCCAGCAGGTGGTGCTGGGTGTGTGCGTCGCGGGCGACGGCGGCCTGGCCGAAATACAGGCCTTGCGCGCACACCTCGCCAACATGGTTGATGCGCATCAGGCCGGCCGCATGACGACGCTGCTCCGGGTCCAGGACGACGTCGGGCGTGTCGGCGGCGGGATTGGGACGCTCGGCCGGCGGATTGCCGAAGACGGTGTCCAGCGCGCGCTGGGCTTCGACCAGCAGCCGGTCGAGCGGGCTATGCAGGCGGGTGGGGGAGATCTGGGTCATACGGCGATTCTGGCCCCGCTCCGCCGTGCTGCCAACCGCCATGGCGCAGTTGTTGCTGCAACTTGCGCAGCCGCCGAACGTCCCGTACAATCCCGGCTCTTCTGTTTCGCCTTCACAACGCGTGGCAAAGTTCCAGTGGTCATCGGCCGCTGCAATCCGCCCGACCACTCAAGAGTTTTCTCATGACTACGTTCACCGCCAAGTCCGAGACCGTCCAGCGCGACTGGTATCTCGTTGACGCCGCCGGCAAGACGCTCGGCCGTCTGTCCACCGAACTGGCCCGCCGCCTGCGCGGCAAGCACAAGCCGGTTTATACCCCTCACGTCGATACTGGCGATTACCTGGTGGTGATCAACGCCGAGAAGATCGTCGTCACGGGCAACAAGCTGAAAGACAAGAAGTATCACCGCTTCACCGGCTACATCGGTAACTTGAAGACCGAGAGCCTGGAGCAGGCGCTGCAGCGCCACCCGGAGCGCGTGATCGAAATCGCCGTCAAGGGCATGCTGCCGAAGGGCCCACTGGGTCGCACCATGTACCGCAAGCTCAAGGTCTATTCGGGTGCCGAGCATCCGCACGCCGCCCAGCAGCCGCAAGTTCTGGATATCTAATCATGGCTATCACGCAAAACTACGGCACTGGCCGCCGCAAGTCCTCCACCGCTCGCGTGTTCCTGCGCAAGGGCACCGGCAACATCACCGTCAACGATCGTCCGCTGGACGAATTCTTTGGTCGTGAGACTGCGCGCATGATCGTGCGCCAGCCGCTGGAACTGACCAAGAACACCGAAAGCTTCGACATCATGGTCACTGCCTCCGGCGGCGGCACCACCGGCCAGGCCGGTGCGATCCGTCTGGGCATCGCCCGTGCGCTGGTCGAGTACGACGAAACCCTGAAGTCCGAGCTGCGCAAGGCTGGCTTCATGACCCGTGACGCTCGCGAAGTCGAGCGTAAAAAGGTCGGTCTGCACAAGGCCCGTCGCGCCACCCAGTTCTCCAAGCGCTGATCCATTGTGTTTGGTGCATCCCGGTTCGCCGGGATGCCTGCTTCAAGAGCCCGGCCACGCCGGGCTTTTGTCGTTTTGGGTCCTGGTATGTGCCCTGTACGAGCGCGTGGCCAGGATCGTCCTGGAGGCCGAATGCGATATGCATGAACGCAGATGCGCCATGCGTTGCCGCCGGACGCCGGGCAACACAAAAGGCCCGATCTTTCGATCGGACCTTTTGTGTTTGGCTGCCCCGGATGGATTCGAACCACCGAATGCCTGAGTCAGAGTCAGGTGCCTTACCGCTTGGCGACGGGGCAATAAAACGTGTTGGCCCAAGATTATTGCATGCCGGTGACGGCGTGAACACCTTGGTGGCTATGGGTGGACTCGAACCACCGACCCCAGCATTATGAGTGCTGTGCTCTAACCGGCTGAGCTACATAGCCTAGGGAGGCGGCAATTCTCACGATGCGTCGTGCTGTTGTCAAGCATTTCGTTTTCAGCTTGTGAGCCGGGCGTCGCCGTGGCAGAGTCGGTGGCAGTAGATTTTCAGGAGTCCGCATCGTGATCGATCCGGACGGTTTCCGGCCAAACGTCGGCATTGTGCTGATGCGGCAGGACGGTCAGGTGTTCTGGGCACGACGCGTGCGCAGGGACGGCTGGCAGTTCCCGCAGGGTGGCATGAACACCGATGAGACACCCGTTGAAGCCATGTACCGCGAGTTGCGCGAAGAAACCGGGTTGTTGCCCGAGCATGTGGAATTGCTCGGCGCCACGCCTGGCTGGCTACGCTATCGGCTGCCCAGCAGGGCCGTGCGCCGCAATGAGCGGCAGGTGTGTATCGGGCAGAAGCAGGTCTGGTTCCTGCTGCAGTTCACCGGCGACGAATCCCATCTCAAGCTCGACCATACCGACACCCCGGAGTTCGACCACTGGCGCTGGGTGGATTTCTGGTATCCGGTCGAGCACGTGGTGATGTTCAAGCGTGGCGTCTATGCGCGCGCGCTGCGTCATCTGGCGCCGCTTGCGCAAAGCCTAGCCGGCCCGGCGGCAGTCGGTGCGATGCCCCAACGTGCGCTGGAGGCGTGGCTGCCGGGCAGCAGCGCGGCGGGGCACGACAGCCCACGCAAGCGGCCACGCAAGCGCAGCGGGGCTCGCGCGATGCGGATTAATAATGATTAACGGATGGAATTGACACCTATTCTCGTTTGCGGTGCAATCAGCGCCGGTCCTTTCCGGATCGCCAACACCCGACCGATACTGTGTACGTCTGCATCTGTAATGGGGTCACCGACCACCAGATCCGCGAAGCGGCCGAGAATGGCTGCGCCAGCCTTGCCGAACTGACCATGCGTACGGGCTGTGGCTCCAATTGCGGCTCATGCCTGGAGATGGCGGGCGATCTGTTGAACCAGGCACATGCCACCCGCGCATTGCCGTTGCCGCTCCTGGGGCTGGCTAGCGCTGCCTGAGGCAGGCGCTCGGAGCCGATGTCCCGGCAATGGCTGTTCCGGGATTCCCGCGCGGTACCTGATGCCAGATGCATCTGCCGGCCCGCGCCGCGAATGCCAGTTCCATTCCTGCCTCGCTGGCGCTACCTGCGGTGAAGTGGTCGCCCGTTGATAGCCGGCACAAGACTGCGGCCGGTTCCACGCCTGATCCGCGATTGCAGCTGGTAGCTGCCCGCGACGCGCGACGCGTCCCGCAACTGATCACGATTCGCGTTCCTTCATGTGCCGCGCCAACGCGCTAGAGTGCGGCCGGCTCACTGTCTCGGAGACATCGCATGAAGGGCGATACCAAGGTCATCGAGTACCTCAACAAGGTGCTCTACAACGAACTCACTGCGATCAACCAGTACTTCCTGCACGCCAAGATGCTGAAGAACTGGGGCCTGAAAGAACTGGCCGAGCATGAGTACAAGGAATCCATCGACGAAATGAAGCATGCGGACAAGCTGTCCGACCGCATTCTGTTTCTCGAAGGACTGCCCAATTTCCAGGCCTTGGGCAAGCTGCGCATCGGCGAGAACCCGACCGAGATGTTCCGCTGCGATCTGACCCTGGAGCGCGAGGCGGTTGTCGTGCTGCGCGAGGCGGTGGCGTATGCGGAGACCGTCAAGGACTACGTGAGCCGCCAGTTGCTGGTGGACATCCTGGAGTCCGAAGAAGAGCACATCGACTGGCTGGAAACCCAGCTGGACCTGGTGGCGCGCATCGGCGAGCCCAATTACCTGCTGACCAAGCTGGACGACTGAACGCGCATTTGGTCGAGGTTGTCTTGTTTTGGTCTTGAATTTACGAGTGCGCTGTAGTTCTGCCGGTCGGTGTTTCAGCGATGGGTCGCTGATGATTTTCCTTCACAAATCGGTTGCCGGATGAGCGTGCGTAGCTTCGCCCCCGTCCCCTCGCCCCAACCCCTCTCCCGCAGGAGAGGGGCTCTGGTGTCCTTCCGGGACCAGGATCCTGGGCCGCTCACCGCGCTGTCAGGGCAATGGCCGAATAACGTTCGTGGTCAGGGCGGCTGTGCCCGAGCGTGTTCGCGGCCGAGATGGCATCCCTCAGCAGTTCGATGCAGGTCGCGGCGCCAGGCGTCTGCTGCTGCTTCGGCAGCGCTGATGCGACTACTGATTTGTGGTGCTGGCGGCGGCTTGCAGGCGGGCGACCTGGCCTAGCAGCGCCAGGCGGGCGCGGGCGTATTCGGCGATGACCAGGGCGACCATGACCGAGGGGCGTTCGATGGTGCCGGTGCGGGCGGCCAGTTCGATGCGCCGGGCCGCGTTGGAAACCGCCTGCGCACCGACGTTGGCGCTGGAGGACTTGAGGGTGTGGGCGAGGTCGCGCAGCTGCATGCTGTCGCGGTTGGCGGCGGCCGCTTCCAGTTGCTCGATGATCAGCGGTGCGTCTTCCAGGAACAGCTGCAGGATGGTGATGGTGTCCGCGCCGGCCACTTCGTACAGCTCGTCGATGACGTTGTTGTCCAGGATCGGCAGTGCGCGTGCCTGGGCAGCGGCGCTGGCGCTTTCGGGGTCGTGGGTCGCCTGGCCGGCGCTGCTTGGGCCGGGCAGCAGCGCCTGACGCGGCAGCCAGCGCTGCAGACAGGCGTCGAGCTGTTCGCGTGCGACCGGCTTGGACAGATAGTCGTCCATGCCGGCGGCCAGGCAGCGTTCGCGATCGCCGGCCATGGCGTTGGCGGTCATGGCCACGATCGGAATCGGGCGGCCGCCGCTCTCGGTTTCCATCGCGCGCCAGCGGCGGGTGGCGGCATAGCCATCCAGCACCGGCATCTGGCAATCCATGAAGACCATGTCGTAGCGGGTGGATTCCATGCTGGCCAGTGCGGCTTCACCGTCGGTGGCGGTGTCGGCCTCGAAGCCAAGCACGGCCAGCAGCTTCTGCGCGACCAGCAGGTTCACCGGGTTGTCTTCGACCAGCAGGATGCGCACCTCGCGCGCATTGGCCATCGGCGGCGGCAATGGCTCGGGGATCATCGCCGAGGCCAGCGTGGTGACGTGGGCGGGCTTGGGTTCGGGCGGCAGCACCAGGGCGCGCAGGGTTTCGTCCGGGCTCTGGCGCGGCACCAGGGTGGCGTGATCCTGCAGTTCGGCCGGCACCGGTTCTTCGCCGTACAGCCAGATCAGCCGCGCGCTGTTGGCGTTTTCCGGGCGGGCGAGCGCGCGGTGCACCGCGCGCGCGCTGTAGCGCAACGTGTCGTGGTCGGCGATGACGCAGCGGAAGCCCTCGCTGTCGTTGTGCCGGCGCACGCGTTCGAGCGCTTCCTGGGTGGTTTCCATGAGCACGTGCGACACCCCCCAGCTGTCGAGCAGGCGCTTGAGGCGTTGCGACAGGCGCGCATCGGAGCTGATCACCATCACCCGTGCGGCATCGGCGCCGGTGGCCTGCTGGAGGTCGCCGATGACCTTGAGCAGCGGGATTTCGAACCAGAAGGTGGAGCCGCGCCCGGGTTCGGATTCCACCCCGATGCGGCCGCCCATCAGGTCGATGATGCGCTTGCAGATCGCCAGCCCCAGGCCGGTGCCGCCGTACAGCCGCGTGGTGGAGGCATCGGCTTGTGCGAAGGAGCGGAACAGGCGTGCCTGCTGGTCCGGGGCGATGCCGATGCCGGTGTCGCGCACCTGGAAGCGCAGCAGGTGCTGGGCGCGCGTTTCGCCCAGGCGGCGCAGCTGGATGTCGACGCTGCCGCGTTCGGTGAACTTGATGGCGTTGCCGATCAGGTTGCCCAGCACCTGGCGCAGGCGGATCGGGTCGCCGCGCACCAGCAGCCGTACCGACGGTTCGATATCCAGGCTCAGGCGCAGCTGGCGGCCTTCGGCGGTGCGCTGCAGCAACTGGATGACGCCGTCGAGCAGCTCGCGTAGGTTGAAGGTGGTGATTTCCAGTTCGAGCTTGTTGGCCTCGAGCTTGGAGTAATCGAGGATGTCGTCGACGATGCGCAGCAGCTGCAGCGAGCTGCCGGTGGCGGTCTGCAGCATGTCGCGCTGGTCAACGCTGAGCTGGCCACTGGAGATCAGCTCCAGCATCGGAATGATGCCGTTGAGCGGGGTGCGGATCTCGTGACTCATGGTGGCCAGGAATTCGCCCTTGGCCAGGGTGGCGGCCTCGGCGGCCTGCTTGGCGCGCAACAGTTCCTGTTCGAGTTCGCCGTGGCGCCGCAGTTCCTGCTGCAAGCGTTCGCGGGCCAGGTCGGCCTCTTCCAGGCGCTGTGCCAACGCATGCTGCGCCTGGGCAGCCCGGTGGGCCGCAAGTGCGGCGCACAGCCCGCAGACCACCGCCAGTACTGCCGACACCGCGCTGACGGCGCGCCAGGGGCCTTGCAGCGACGACCATTGCAGGCCTGCGCCGAGTGCGGCCGCCAGCGCGGCCAGCACTGCCAAGATGCTCCAGGCGCGAAGACCTGCTGCCCGCTCTCTCACTCAGAGCACCGCGCTCGTGAAGTCGAAGTCCAGTTCCTTGCCGACCGTCTGCACCAGGTTGCCCTGGATGAAATCCACGCCGCTCATCCACATCGCAGCCGCAGCCTGCGGATCTTCGATGCGTTGGCCGATGATCAGCAGGCCGCGCTGGTGGGCGATGTCGATGACGCCGCGCAGTTCGTCGCGCACCGCCGCGTTGCCGTGCGCATCGGCGAAGCGGTTGGCCATGCGCACGAAGCTCAGCGGCAGCTGGGCCAGCAGTGCGTTGGCCTCGTCGCCGGGTTCGAACTGGCTGAGGCAGAACTGCACGCCGGCCGGCATCAACTTGGCGCAGAACTGCTGCACGGTGACGGCATGGATCAATGCATCGTCCAGGCGCAGATCCACGATCAGCGACTGGCCGGCCACGCCACGTTCGACCAGCGCCTTGAGCAGCCAGTCGGCGAAGGCGTCGCGGGCCAGCGTGCGCGGCGATTGCGAGACGAACAGGCGCAGCGGCGGGCTGGCGTGCTGGTACAGGTGCAGCAGGCCCAGCGCGTGGTCCATGACCTGCTGGTCCAGATCGGCGATGCGCCCGGCGGCTTCTGCGGCAGGAATGACCTGGCCTGCCGAGAGCAAGGTGCCGTCAGCCTGGCGCAGCCGCAGCAGTACCTGGTACTGCGCGGTGTCGCCGCCGGCCACGGCCACGATCGGCTGATAGGCCAGTTCGAGCTGGCCTTCGACCAGCCGCAGTTGTTCCTGCTGTTCGGCCTGGCTGGGCGCCAGGTAGGTCTGCACGCCGTCGCTGCGCAGGCGTGCCTGCAGCGCGGTGCGTTCGACCGCTTCCAGCGCGCTACCGGTGTCGTCGAAGCCCACGCCCAGCGGTGCCACGCCGATGGCGCAGCGCACGTGCACGGATTCTTCTTCGCGCACCGGGAAGGCGTTGGCAGACAGCCGCTGGCGGATCTCCAATGCCTGCTGTTCCAGGCTGGCTTCGGGCATGTCGATGGCCAGCAGCAGGAAGCTGTTGTCGTTCAGGCGCGCCAGCGGGTAGGGCTGGGCGGCGCTGGCCAGGCGGTGCCCGGCCTGGGTCATCAGGCGCTCGTAGGCGGCATAGCCGTAGCGCTCGCGCAGGCCGAGCGCGCTGGCGATCTCGATGAAGAACAGGCCGCCGGACTGCTTGCGCTTCAGCGCATCGGCGAGCAGGTCCATCACGTGGCCGCGGGTGGGCAGGCCGGTTTCCGGATTGCTGCGCGCGCTGACCTGTTCGCCGGCTTGCTGCAGCGCCTGTTGGCGTGCGCGCCGGATGCGGTTGGACACCGCAGCGATCAGGTGGCGCGGGCGGATCGGCTTGGTGAGGAAGTCGTCGGCGCCGCTGTCGAGCACTTCGAACTGGCGCTCCGGGTCCGGGTCGCCGGTCAGGAACACGATCGGCAGCAACTGCTGACCGGGCTGCTGGCGGATCAGCGTGGTCAGGCGGATGCCGTCCAGCTCGGGCATGTGCAGATCCATCAGGATCAGATCCGGGTGATAGTCCTGGATCGCTTGCGGCACGCTGGCGGCGGTCATTTCGACCTGCGCATGCATGCCGGCGCCGTGCAGCACGCTCTGCGCAAACAAGGCCTGCGAGCGGTCGTCCTCGACGATGAGGACGCGGTACGGCGCATCGGCGGCGACATTGTCCTCGCCGTCGTGCGGCGCGGTGGCCGCTGCCGATGTGGGTAACGCCGTGGGCGCCGATGCTGCGGCAGCACGCGCGCTGCCGCTGGCCGCCGACGCGCGCGGCGCCGACACGGCCGCGGCCGGGCTGGGCACCGCTGCAGCGGCAGGCGCAGGAATGATCGCCGCGGCCCAGCGACGCCAGTGGTCGGCCGGCGGCGTCTCGGCGCGAAGTGGACGATTACGCGTGGCGGTGTCGTCACGTGTGGTGGAAGAAACCGGATCTCGGGCGGCCATCGATACTCCCTACAGTCGCTGTGATTATGCGATGAACTTCACGGTAGCGGGGATCTGCGTGCAGTTGGCGTAGCGGCGGGGCGCATCGGCGCAACCAGCCGACGCATTCCCCGCCACAGCAATCGCCAGACCCACCACACCACCAGCCCCGCCAGCAGGCTGGAGCCCACCGCCAAACCCAGTGCCAGCCAGGGGTGCGCCAGTGCCAGTGCCAAGGCCGTGGTGGCGATGGTGTCCTCGGCCAGCGAGGCGATCCAGTTGCTGGCCGGTTCGGGCGAGGTGTTGAGCAATGCGCGCGTGCCGGCCTTGAGCGTGTGGCTGGTCAGCGCCACGCCGGCACCGGCCGCCAGGGCGCCCGCGCCCAGGTCGCCGTCGGGCGAGAGCGTTGCCGCGGCCAGGAAGGCGCCGGCGGGCACGCGGGCCAGCGTCTGTAGCAGGTCCCAGCCCGAATCCACCCCCGGGATCTTGTCGGCGAAGAACTCGGCCACTGCCAGCGCGCCGGAGGTGCCCAGGACCCACCACGACTGCGCCGGATGCAGCGCCGGCGGCAAGTCGATCCAGCCCAGCAGGCCGGCCAGGCCGACGCCGAACACGGTGAGATAGACCCGGATGCCGGCCAGCCAGGCCAGCAGGATGCCGATCACGAACAGATGCGCTTCGCTCATGGCGTGGTTCCCTGCAAACAATTGCAGAACTATCGCAGAACTTTGGGATAACCGCCGGTCCAACGCCAGCGCGACCATTGTCTGGGCTCTGGCACACTACGCCGCCCATGATTGCGCCGGCCCGTCCGGACCCGATGCCTATGAGACCAGCCGCACGCGTGCAGATCGTCCAACGTGCCTCCGGCGGCGGCCGGCCCGGTCGCCGCTGGTTGTGGCTGCTGCTGGCCATCGTGTGGCTGGCTTCGCTGGGCGGGGTGTGGTGGATGGCCACGCGCACGGCTGCACCGCGGCTGGTGAAGGCCGAGGCAGCGCTGCAGCAGGCGCAACGCAGCCAGGCCCAGCAACGTCGGCAGATCGAGCAGTTGCAGCAGCGCCAGGTCAATCTGGCGATGTCCGACAAGATCAGCCGCGCAGCCAATACCGAAGTGCAGGCCTCGCTGGCCGAGCGCGACGAGCAGATCGCCGCGCTGCGCGCCGACGTGGCGTTCTACGAGCGGCTGGTGGGCTCCACCGCGCAGCGCAAGGGGCTCAACGCGCACTCGGTGCAATTCACTGCCGAAGCCGGCGGCACCTGGAATTACAGCGTGGTGCTGACCCAGAACCTCAACCGCGGCGCGATCAGCCAGGGCCAGCTGCACTTTGCGGTGGAAGGCGTGCGCGCCGGCAAGCTGGTGACGGTGAGCTGGAACGAATTGCACCAGAAGCCCGATGCCGCCGGGCAGCCGTACTCGTTCCGCTATTTCCAGCAGCTGGACGGTAGCGTGATCCTGCCGAAGGATTTCACCCCGCAACGTGTCAAAATCTCCCTGAGCGGCGATGGGGCGCCGGTCAGTCAGACATTCGATTGGAAAGTCGCCGGCAATGGCGCGGGGGAGTAGCTCATGTTCGGAAACAAGTCCAACCGTGGTGCGCAGACCGTGGTCGATACCTTGATCGGGCCGCAGGTGGTCATCCGCGGCGACCTGATGTTCAGCGGCGGGCTGTATGTGGAAGGCCGCATCCTGGGCAAGGTGATCGCCGAAGACGGCGCCAGCGCGACCCTCACGGTGGCCGAGCAGGGCAGCATCGAAGGCGAGGTGCGTGCGCCGGTGGTGATCATCAACGGCCAGCTGACCGGCGATGTGCATGCGGCCGAGCGGGTCGAACTGGCCGCCAATGCGCGCGTGCAGGGCAATGTGCACTACCAGGTGGTGGAAATGAGCGCCGGCGCGCAGCTCACCGGGCGGCTGATCCATGCCGCGACGGCCGGTGCAACCGCGGCGCTGCCGGCGCCGGAAGCCGGCCGTGCCGAGCCGGCCACGGCGTTGCAGGCCGAAACCGCCGACGCCTGAGTGCGGCATGCGCGGTGAATGCCGCGGCAGCCGATGCGGCGGCCTGGCTTGAAGTAGGACCGTCTGGCCCCCATGCTGGCGCCATGAGTACGCTCGTTTCGCTTCCTACTGTCGCCCCGGCGCCGGACTACCAGTCCATCGACCGGCCACTGAACTTCTCCGTGGCCGCTGCCGCCAAGGTGCGCGAGCTGATCCAGGAAGAAGGCAACGCCGACCTGGCATTGCGCGTGTACATCCAGGGCGGAGGGTGTTCCGGTTTCCAGTACGGTTTCGAGTTCGACGAGAACCGCGCCGAGGACGATCTGGCCGTGGCCACCGATGGCGTGACGCTGCTGGTGGATCCCCTGAGCCTGCAATACCTGATGGGCGCCGAGGTGGATTACACCGAAAGCCTGACCGGCGCCCAGTTCGTCATCCGCAATCCCAATGCGAAGACCACCTGCGGGTGCGGAAGCAGCTTCAGCGTCTGATTGCCTCTGGATAGATGCGGATCGTTCGACGTATCTGGGCAAATGCGAATTGCTGGCGCGTAGCGCCTATTCCTGCAGGCACCTGCGTTGATGCCAAGGCGATTGCCGAACGTGTGATCGATCGCGGCAGGGCTGCGCGCTGTTTGCGTGAGATGTTGACCGGCTCGCGATGAGGTGGGCGTTGCAGGTGGCGGGACTGGCCGGTATGCCTCGCTCGCCTTGCAGTGCGCGCTGTGATGAGGGTGGTGCATCGCTTGTTGTGCGGCTGCAGTTCGTCGGGCGACCGCCGGCCGCCATCACGATGAGGCGGCCAACCCGAGCTGCGCAGTGCGTACATGGCCGCCACTGGTCAGGCATGCGTGTGAGTGCTTCCACGTTGCCCAATGACTGCGGCAATGCTTCAAGACGATGACAGCGCTGTGCGCCACGTGGAGACGAGCGAACCGCGCGCGTCGTTGCGAGCCACGTGCGTAGTTGAAAATGCCTGCGTCCTGCGCGGCGCTGCAGGGTGCTTCAGCACGACGGCAGGAATGCAGCGAGTCGCTGGCGGTCGATCGCCGGGCACGCACCCGATTGCTTGGGCTGCGCCCGCAAGGCGGGCGATCTGCACGCGTGCGTAACGCGCCACGCCACTTTCTGCGCTGCAGGTTTCGCGGCGCGCGCGCCAGCTTCGTGCGTGCGCGATGGTGCGCAGATCCGGATGACCATACTGCGTGCGTGCTTACCGCTGGCGCCACGATATGCGCGTTTTCTCCAGGCATTGCCGCTTGTCCACGCTGATCCACCGCAGTCGTGTGCAACACCGTGCTGATGCGCAGGCCATGCCTTGTGTCGATTCCACGCCGTGGTGCAGTGACCGTTCCCGCTCGTTCCGCACCTGGATCGGGCACCGGCACCGATCCGGGTGTCGGCTGATTGCTGCGCGTCTGTTCCGTCCTTCCCCAAGAGAGCATCACTTCATGTTGCAGATCAACTCCCGATCGGCATTTGGCCTGGCGGCCATGTTGGGCATCGCCAGCGCAGTGCTTGCACCCGCCGCGCAGGCCGCGCCCGCGCGCGGTACCTTGCTTACCAGCAATTTCCTGACCAGCTACAGCCGTGATGCGATCGGCGCGATGCTGGCCTCCGAGCCGCAGGCCGAACAGCCCAAATGCAACGTCCGTGTCGCCGAATTCACCTATGCAACCGTCGGTGTCGAAGGCGAACCTGCAACCGCATCTGGCGTGCTGCTGGTTCCGGATGGCGAGCGGTGCGTAGGGCCGTATCCGTTGCTCGGCTGGGGACGTCCGACCAGAACGGTTCGCACTGAGGAGCAGGCCAAGGACATCCGCGATGCCAAGGGCAACGACCCACTGGTCACGCGCCTGGCCAGCCAGGGGTATGTCGTGGTCAGCAGTGATTATCTGGGGCTCGGGAAGTCCAACTACGGTTATCACCCGTATTTGCACAGCGCGACCGAGGCGAGTGCGACCATCGATGCGATGCGTGCGGCGCGCAGTGTGTTGCAGCGCTTGAACACGCCGCTGTCGGGCAAGGTGATGCTGTCGGGTTATTCGCAGGGCGGCCACACGGCGATGGCCACCCAGCGTGAGATAGAGACGCATCTGTCCAAGGAATTCCATCTGGTGGCCAGTGCGCCGATCTCCGGGCCTTACGCGCTGCAGCAGACATTTTTGGACAGCTGGAGCGGCAGCAATGCGGTAGGCGAAAGCAGCTTCGGCATCATTCTGGGCAGCTATGCCATCGTCGCGATGCAGCACACCTACAAGAACATCTATCTGGAGCCCGGACAGGTGTTTCAGGAGCCGTGGACTGCCAAGGTGGAGCCGTTGTTCCCGGGCAAGCAAAGCCTGACCGATCTGTTTCTCGGCGACACCTTGCCAGGCATCGATCAAATCAAGGCGTATTTCCAGCCTGGCTTCTACCGCGACTTTGCCAGCAACCCCGCCAACCCGTTCCGCCAGGATCTGGCGCGCAACGATCTGCTGGCGTGGACGCCGCAAACTCCGACCTTGCTGTGCGGTTCGTCCAACGATGCCACCATTCCGCTCAAGAACGCGCAGACCGCCATCGCCAGCTTCAAGCGGCGTGGCAGCAACCAGGTGGCGTTGGTGGATATCGGCACCGGCAACTCCAGCGACAACTCGGCCTTCGCCCATCTGTTGACGAACGAGCCGTGCATCGTGGCGGTGCGGCATCAGCTGTTGGACAAGCAGCGCTGATACAGCGCTCGTTGCTTGACCCTGCCGAAGGGTTTGCAGGTGCGGGCGTATCCCAAGCCCGCACCTGCACCGTTCTTCACTGCAGCCGGTGCAGTGCACTGCCGTGACCACTGGCGAACGTGCGTGCGCTTGCATGGCCGCGCCTGCGCGCGGTCCCGTGATGGGGGCCGCGCGACCAGGCGTGAACCGCGTCCCAAGCCGGTGGCCAGCGCGGGCGGCGCCCGCGTCTGAACACGCACCGCAGGCACGCTCGGTCGAGTGCGTACGATGGTTGCAGGCGCTGCCGATTATCGGCAGGCTTGCGCCGATGTCAGAGTCTCTTTTTTCATCTTCCGGTTTTGCCTTCACCCACGCGCCGCTCGATCGCGGCGATATGTTGCGTGACGATCCCGACGCCCTGGCGCGTCTGTGGCCGCAGGGCCGTGTGCTGTTGATCGACGCCAAAGGCGCGGCGCTGGCCGATGCCGATGGCCAGCCATTGTTGCTGGATGGCGCCGAACTGGGCGACGGGCCGGAGGCTGCGATCTTCCTGGGTCTGCGCGATGCGGTGGGCTGGTTTTGTGTGCCGGCCGACATTGTCGCGGTGCAGGCGCCGCAGCGGATCGATCTGCGCCAGGCCGCCGCCGACTGGCCTGCCGAGATCGCTACCGCCTTCGCCTATGCACGCGCCATGTTGCACTGGCAATCGCGCACGCGCTTTTGCGGTGTCTGCGGCGGTGCGATCGCGTTCCGGCGCGCCGGCTTCATCGCGCACTGCACGCAATGCCAGACCGAGCATTACCCGCGCGTGGACCCGGCCATCATCGTGGCGGTCAGCGATGGAGCGCGCTTGCTGCTTGGTCGCCAGGCTAGCTGGGCCCCAGGACGTTATTCGGTGATTGCCGGGTTCGTCGAACCGGGCGAGTCGCTAGAGCAGACCGTGGCGCGCGAGGTGTTCGAGGAAACCCGCGTGCATGTACAGGACTGCCGCTACCTGGGCGCGCAGCCGTGGCCCTTCCCGGGCGCGCTGATGCTGGGCTTCACCGCGCGTGCCGCAGCGACCGAGGTGCCGCAGGTCACCGGTGAGCTGGAAGACGCGCGCTGGGTCAGCCATGCGCAGGTCAGCGCTGCGCTGGCCGGCGAGGGCGACATCGGGTTGCCGCCGCGCATTTCCATTGCGCGTGCGTTGATCGAGCATTGGCATCGTGCGCATGGCTGAGCCAGGCCGGCTTTTGCAGTGTTGCAGCGGCGCTCGCGTCCGCTCGGCTAGACTCGGCTGAGGAGGCCTGCCCATGTTCACCACCTTGGTTGCCGTCGTCGTCGCGCTCACGCTGGGCCATCTGGTACCGGCGCAGGTAGCCAGGCTGCGCAATTTCGCCTGGTTCGGCCAATGGCTGCGCCGGCTGGACGGTTACGCGGCCGGGCGCGGTGCGTGGCAAGGGCGCTATGGCGTGCTGCTGGCGGTGCTGCCGGCGCTGGTGGTGCTGCTGGTGCAGTGGCTGCTGGACGATGTCTGGCACGGTTTTCTGGACTTGCTGTTCGGCGTGGCGGTGCTGGCCTGGACCTGGGGCCCGCGCGATCTGGATCGCGATGTGGAAGCGGTCATCGACGCCGACGAGCCGCACACGCGACGCGAAGCGATTTCGCACCTGCAGGCCGCCGGCGGCAGCGTGCATGAAGATGCGCCATCGCTGGTGGAAGCGGTGGTGGTCAACGGCCTGCGGCGCTGGTTCGCGGTGCTGTGGTGGTTTCTGCTGCTGGGGCCGTTCGGCGCGGTGCTGTATCGGCTCACTGCGCTGGCGGTGGAAAGCCCGCTGGCCGTGTTGCTGCCGCCCCGCAATCTGGCTGGCGCGCGCTGGTTGCTGGCGGTGCTGGAATGGCCGGTGGCGCAGTTGATGACGATGTCGATGGCGCTGGTGGGTAACTTCGATACGGTGTTCCGCGCCTGGCGCGAGGCGCACGGCAATCGCTGGTCGCTGGAGCCGCATTTTCTCGGCGCGGTGGCGCGCGCCAGCGTCAGCGCCGAGCTGCGCGAGGAAGCGCACGACTACACCGATTCGGGCCTGGTACCGGTGTGGCGCCGCCTGCCGGAAGTCCGCGATGCGATGAGCCTGGTGTGGCGCGTGCTGCTGCTGTGGTTGGTGGTGCTGGCGTTGTTGGTGATTGCGGGATGGGTGCGGTAGCGCCGCGCATGATGTCGTGCGAAAGGATGTGTAGCGCGCGTCCGCGTGGGAACCTCGGCGCATCGCGCTTGTTTGCGGTCTAACCCGGCGCCAGCAGCGTAAACGGGTACCACGGCAAATTCCTTGCGATCCAATACATCGGCAAGGCCCATAACCAGAACTTCGGTTCGGACATCACGGCCACCACCGGGGCAAACCAGCGTGCGCGCCAGCCGGCTTTCCAGGCGATCAGGCCGGGCAGGGTGAACAGGCCGAGCACGGCGGCCGGATTCATTGCGAAGGCGCCGGGCAGGTCGAAGTGGACCAGCGCATACAGTGCGCGGGTCATGCCGCAGCCGGGGCAATAGCAGCCGGTGACGGCGCGGAACACGCAGGGCGGGAACGGGCTGTTGCCCGCATTCGGATCGAAGCGATACAGCAACGACACGCCAAGGGCGGCCACGCTGGTGGCCGCCCCCAGTCCAAGCCAGTGGCGTGGACGCAGTTCCATTACTGCATGTGCTGCAACTGCTGCATGTAGTCCATGTAGCCCTGCATGCCGCCGGTGGCCACCATGCCGATGTTGATCAGCAGGCCGATCGCGGCCAGCACGCTGGTCACGATGCACCAGGTCTTGGCGGTGTTGGAGGCGCGACGTGCGCCGTCGATGTCGCCCTGGTTGAGCAGGCCGTTGACCTTGCTGGAAAACACGATCGCCACGATGCCGGAGATCAGCGCCGGGCAGCACAGGCAAAAGCCCAGCACGGTGGAAACGATCGCCCAGATCAGGTGATTCGGTACCGGGCCGGGCGCGGCGCTGGACGAGGGATGGATCGGCGGTGGCATGGCACTCATGGTGAAGCTCCTTGGGTGGTAAACAACAGCGAACTGATGGGTGAGTGGGGTGGATTATCGGGCGCCATGCGCGGCGGCGATGCGCCCGGTGTGCGCTGACGACGGCCGAGTGACTCTCATGCGCGCTTTGGCGCGCGTGGGAGCCGGGGCCCGCGTTCGGTCGCGGCAGCGGCGAGTAGCGTTGCGCGGTGCCGGAGGGCTGCTCGCGCTAGCGAACGGGCGCTCCACGCCTGCGCAGCGAACGAACGCGGTGGCATGCCCATCGCTGCCGGCACAGCCAGCCGCTGGAATGCGTCACGCCCGCCGGTTACGGCAGACGCCTCAGGCGCGATGATGTTGAGCACAACGACGTCCCCCCGGTACGACCGGCCGCGTCCGCTTGGCGGCTGCGACGGCAAAGCGTGCAATGGCGCACAGGCTACTCGCGGCGCGCCATGGACGCAAAGCCTGCACCGGCCGGGCTCAGGGCTGATCCTGCCGCAGCGCGCGCACCTGTTGTTCGAGCAGCGCGGCACTGGCCTGATCGCCGGCCACTGCTGCCCCTGCCACCACGTCGATCTGCGCGCGCATCCGCCGCGGCACCCGCATGCGGCCCAGGCGCGTGTCGCGCCGGCTCCACATGCTCGACCACATGCCGCGCAGCGCCATCGGAATGACCGGCACGTTGCGGCGCTGCAGAACCTTTTCCACGCCGGATTTGAAGGGGGCGATTTCGCCATCCTTGGTCAACGCGCCCTCGGGGAAGATGCACACCAGCTCGCCATCGGCCAATGCGGCATCGATGCGGTCGAAGGCCTGCTGCATCAATGCGGGGTCTTCGCGCGCGCCGGCGATCGGGATGGCCTTGGCGGTGCGGAAGATCCAGCGCATGACCGGGATGCGGAAGATCTTGTAGTACATGACAAAGCGCACCGGACGCGGGATCACCGCCGACAGGATCAGCGCGTCCATGTAGCTGACGTGGTTGCACACCAGCAGGGCGGCACCCTCGTCGGGCACGTGCGCGTCGATGTTGCGCGCGCGCAGGCGGTACAACACGCTCACCAGCACCCAGCTGAGGAAGCGCATCAGGAATTCGGGCACCAGGGTGAAGATCCACAGTGCCACCAGCGTGTTGGCGATCGCCAGCGCCAGGAACACTTGCGGAATGCTCAGGCCCGGCAGCGGAATCCGCACCCCGAACAGCACCACCTGCGGCAACTGCAGCGCGATACCGATGACCGCCGCAGCCACGATGAACAACGAGTTCTGGATATTGAGCCCGGCGATCACGCGCGAGAGCTCGGCCTTGGGCGTGCGGCTCTGGATCAGCGCAAACAACGGCACCACGAACAGGCCGGTGAACAGGCCGATGCCGACCAGGTCGATGATCAGCCGCACGCTGCCGGGCTGCTGCACGAACTGGCCGATCGACAGGCCGGTGGCCGGCGCCGCGCCAGGCCGGGCGAAGTACAGGTCCAGCAGGAAGGCGCTGATGCCGAACGCGCCCAGCGGCACCAGGCCGATTTCCACGGTGCGGCCAGACAGGCGTTCGCACAGCAGCGAGCCGGCGCCGGTGCCGATCGAAAACAGCGCCAGCGCGAACACGTACAGGTCCTGCTGGCCGCCCAGGTTGAGCTGCGCATAGGTGGGCAGCTGCGCGGTCAGCACGGTGCCGACGAACCAGAACCACGACACGCCCAGCACCGCGTTGCGCACCGCCAGCGTGCGGCGGGTCAGGCGCATGATGGCGCGCGATTCGGGAATGGGATTCCAGTTGATCTTCAGCTCGGGCGCGCCGGCGTCCACGCGCGGTACCAGCCGCGCCACCAGGTTGCCGGTAACGGCAATTGCGATCACCGCTGTGGCGGCAGCCTCCGGCCCATGACTGCCGGCGATCTGGAAGATCAGCCCGCCGAAGATCATGCCGCACAGGATCGAGATCGAGGTGCCCATCTCGACCAGGCCGTTGCCGCCGGTGAGTTCTTCCGGCTTCAGCACCGACGGCAGGATCGAATATTTCACTGGCCCGAACAGCGTGGACTGCAGGCCGGTGCAGAACAGCGCAATCAGCAGGATCACCATGTTCTCGGTGATGAAGCCGACGGCAGCCAGCGACATGATCGCAATCTCCATCGTGGTGGTGATCACGATGAGCTTCTGCTTTTCCAGCTTCTCGGCGATCTGCCCGGCCAGCGCGGAGAACAGGAAGTACGGCAGGATGAACAATGCCGGCGCCAGGTTCGTATACAGCGTGCGCTGGGCGGCATCGATGCCGAGATAGAACAGCAGGCCGATGATGGCCTGCCGATAGACGTTGTCGTTGAACGCGCCCAGCGCCTGGACAGCGAAGAACGGCAAGAAGCGGCGCTGCCTGAGCAGGGCGAACTGACTGTGACCGGACATGCAGTTTCCTTTGCGAACGCGCGCAGCCTAGCAGGCTTCCACGGCGTGCTGGTGGATGGCGGCTGCGTTCAGCGGCTTCTACGTGCCGGCGGCCTGCGTTGCGCGAGCTGGGCGCGCAGCAAGGCCACGAAGGCGCGTGCGGCCGGGCTGGGATCGGGCCGCCACACCGCGTAGGTCAGAAAGCGGTAACGCTCCTTCAAGGCCACCGTGACCACGCCGTGCATGGCCCCGGCCATGGTCTGCGGGACGATGCCCACGCCCAGGTTGGCGGCGACCAGTTCGCGCACCAGATCGGCGTGGGTGACTTCGTACTGCTGGCGTTGCCGCAGGCCCCCGTGCGCAAACGCAGCATCGATGATGCCGCGCACGCCGGCACCGGGAACCAGCCCGGCCATCGGTTCGTCGTCCAGCTCGGCCAGTGCCACCCGTTTGCGTGCGGCAAAGCGGTGGCCCGGTGCCACGATCAAGGCCAAGGCCTCTTCATGCAGCAGCAGGCGCTGCGCCGGCACCGCAAGCTGCGGGCCGACCCCCACCAGGGCGACATCCAGCCGGCCTTCGCCCAGATCGTGCAGCAAGGCCTCGCTCATGGCGGTGCGCAGATGCACGTCCACCCGCGCATGCGCGCTGCGGAACTGCTGTAGCAACGCCGGCAGTTGCACGGTGGTGAGCGAGGAAATCTGCCCCAACGCCAGCCGCCCGCGCACGGTACCCAGGGCCTGCGCCATTTCCTCGTGCAGGCGCTCGGCAGCGCGCAGGGTCTGGCGGGCGTTGTGCAGGAACACCTCGCCGGCGGCGGTGGGCCGCACCTGGCGGATGCCGCGTTCGAACAGGCGTGCGCCGAAGGTCTCTTCGATCTTGGCGACCTGGTGGCTGAGCGCCGATTGCACGGTGTTGCAGCGGCGCGCAGCAGCGGTGAAGCCGCCTTCTTCGGCCACGGCAATGGCAAATTCCAGTTGGCGCAAGGTCAGCATGCAATCTCGAAAAAAGATGGCGACGGTGAAAACAATACATTGGAAAGATGCGTGTCGGCTGCCCACACTGTGCACATTCCTTGACCAGGCAGCAGCCATGCAGACCGAGCCCACCTCCCACCCGCCCTTGCCCCGTCGCCTGGTGCTGCTGATGGCTGCCGCCACCGGGTTGGCGGTGGCGAGCAATTACTACGCCCAGCCTCTGCTGGAAACGCTGGCGCAGGCGTTCGGCATCCAGGTGCGCAGTGCCGGTGCGGTGGTCACCGCGGCGCAGCTGGCTTACGCGGCAGGGTTGCTGTTGCTGGTGCCGCTTGGCGACCGGCTGGAGCGCCGCGGCCTGATCGTGGGCCTGTTCGTGCTGAGCGCGCTCGGGCTGCTGGTGAGCGCCAGTTCGCACAGTTTTGCGATGTTGCTGGTCGGCACCATCGTGACCGGCGCCAGCTCGGTGGCGGCGCAGATCCTGGTGCCGTTCGCCGCCACGCTGGCGGCGCCCCACGAGCGTGGCCGGGTGATCGGCACGGTGATGAGCGGGTTGCTGCTGGGGATCTTGCTGGCGCGCACCGCGGCCGGCGTGCTGGCCGGTGTCGGCGGCTGGCATACGGTGTACTGGATCGCCTCGGTCGCGTTGTTGCTCACCGCCGGGCTGTTGTTGCGCGGGCTGCCGCGCCATCCCGGCAACGCGCAACTGGCGTATCCGCAGTTGGTGGGCTCGGTGCTGGCGCTGCTGCGCGACGATGCGGTGCTGCGTTCGCGCGCGGTGCTGGGCGGGCTGATCTTTGCAGGATTCAGCATGTTCTGGACCACGCTGGCGTTTTTGTTGTCCGGGCCGAGTTATGGCTATGGCACTGCGGTGATCGGCTTGTTCGGCCTGATCGGTGCGGCCGGTGCACTGGCGGCCAATCGTTCCGGGCATTGGTCCGATCACGGCCATGGCGACCGCGTGAGCTGGGGCGGGCTGGCGATGTTGCTGCTGTCGTGGGGCTTGCTCGCGTTTGCGCCGCAGTCGATCGGGCTGCTGATCGTCGGCGTGCTGCTGCTGGATATCGCAGTGCAGGGCGTGCATATCGCCAACCAGAGCGTGATCTATCAGCGCAACCCGGCGGCGCGCAATCGCATCACCTCGGCCTACATCACCTGCTATTTCATCGGTGGTGCCGTGGGGTCGACGTTGGGCACGGCCGCGTATGCGCAGGCCGGGTGGATGGGTGTGGTGATCGGCGGCGCGGTACTGGCTGCAGCGGCACTGGGTTGGGTGGGGCTGAGCGTGGCGCGCAGGCAGTGGAAGTGAGCGTGGCCGGTGGGGCGACGACGCAGCGGTTGCACGCAGTGGCGAATACGCGGCATGGCCGTGTTCGACATCGCTTACCGCATCGAGGCTGCATGTACGGCGCGGCGCCCATGCCTGTCGACCGCTGGCGGCTAGGTCTTGCTGGCCGCCAGACGCGGCGTGTTCTCCGCCGGCGCCGTTGTCACCGCCAGCGCTGCAGCGCGGAGCTTGGGCAGCAGGCGCAGCGTCAATGCCAGTTGGTCGCGCACCAGGCGTTGCTTGGGCGGTAGTTGCACCGGATGGTGTTCCAGCGCTTCGGCGGTGGCCAGTTCTTCGCTTTCGTCGTGCGCCGGCAGCGGTTGGCGTTGGCCAAGGGCGCTGGCGATCTCGCTCAGTGCGCGCTGCAGATATTCGCCGGCTTGCGCGATGGTGGCGTCGTGTTCGCCCTCCAGTGCGGCGCGGTGCGCGCCCAGTGCCGACAGATAGCCGAGCAAGGTGTTGGACAGCGCCAGGAAGCGAAAGCCCGCATCTAGATTGCGCCGATAGCGGCCGGGTTCGCGCAGCATGTTGGATAAGGCCACCGACAAGGCAGCATCGGCGTTGTGCATGTCGCGGCGCGCAATGCGGTAGGGCAGGTCGTCGCGCTTGCCGCTGGCGTACTGCTCCAGCACCTGGGCCAGATAACGCGCGCAGCTGGCGAGCACCGTGGCCATCACCTGGTTCAGCCGGCGGCCCTGCCAGTCGGGCAGGATCAGGAACGAGGCGGCCGCGGCAATCGCGCAACCGATCAGGGTGTCGATCAGGCGCGGCCAGATCAGCACGAAGCCATCGCCCAGCAGGTTGAAGCAGAACAGCGCCATCACCGTGATGCCGGCGGTGGCCAGCATGTAGCGATCGGTGCGGGTGATGAAGAACACCAGCGCGCCGGCCAGCGCCAGCAGCAGCTGCACTTCGGTGGTGGGGAACAGCTGCATCAGCGCCCAGGTGGCGACCAGGCCGATCAAGGTGCCGGCAATGCGCTGCACCAGCCGCAGGCGCGTGGCGCCGTAGTTGGGCCGGCACACGAATGCGGTGGTGAGCAGGATCCAGTACCCGTTGTCGGCGTGGATGGATTGCATGATGGCGTAGCCCACCAGCAGCGCGATGGCCATGCGCAGGCCATGGCGGAACAGCACCGAGCCGGGCGTGAGTTGCTGCACCAGCCGCGCGCCCATTTCGCGCAAGGTGTGCGGCGAGGAATCGCGTAGCCGGGTGTCGAGGTTGTCGCTGGTGGAATCGGATTGCGCCGCTTCCGACAACCTGCGTTCGATGCTCTGCAGATTGGTCACCAGCAGCTCCAGCGCGCCGAGCAGGCGGGCCAGTGCGGGGTCGGCGCGCGCGTGCAGATAATCCAGCGATTGGCGCAGGTCTTCGGTGGCCAGGCGGCTGCTGTCGCCGTAATCGAATGGTTGGCGCAGGCGAATCGCCTCGCCCAACGCCGCGCACGCCTTGCCTTGCAGGGCGAGCAAGCGCTGGCAGCGATACAGCACGTCGCTGTGGAAGAACGCGTCGGTGAGCGCCTCGTAGGGATAGTGCGAGGAGCTGGCGCGCTCGTGGAAGTCCTGCGCCATGTAATACAGCCGGAAATACAGGCCCGATTGCACGCCCGGCCGCCCCGAGCGGCCGAAGCGGCTCATGATCGCGGTCTTGGCCGCATTGAGCGCGCCGACGACCTTGGCGTTTTGTTCGGCCAAGGCCAGCCGGCGTGCATGCAGGTCGCTCTGGCGCACCGGTTCGAACAGATCGGCCTTGAGCTTGAGGTAGCGGCCCAACTCGAAGAACAGCCGCGACAGCCGCTCGCGCACCGGGCGATTGGCGAACAGGATGGTCCACAGGATCGACAGCACGCCGTACCAGGTGGCGCCGATCAGCAGCAGCGCCGCGCCGTGCCAGGCGACCAGCGGATCGCGGCTGCCATGCTGGTCCATGCCGATCATGGCGTAGATCGACAGGGCCACCGTGGCCTGCGCGATCGAGGCATAGCGCTCGCCCAGTGCGCCGAGCAGGGTCAGCGAGAACGTAGCCAACGCCATGCCCAGCACGAACGGCAGCGGATACGGAAACAGCACCACCACTGCGGCGGCGGCGGCGGCGAAACACAGCAGCGAGAGCAGCACCGATTTGATGCGGCCCAGCCAGTTGTCGTCGGTTTCGGCAATGGCGCTGGCGATCGCGCCCAGAAACAGCGCCGGCACCGCAGTGAGCTGTTGCCAGTGCCAGCACACGCCCATCGCCACCGCCAGCGCGATGAACACACGCAGGCCATAGCTGGCCTTTTCATGGGCCCACAAGCGGCTTAAACGGGTTTCGAAGGAGGGAGTGGCCACAGTCTCTACAAGGCAGGGAGCCCGGGCATTATTGCCGCAGCCACGCGCCGCCGGTGTGGATGGCGGCTAGTTCTTTGTCAGTAGCCGCACGGTGCCAGGCGCCGCAGGTGGCCCGCGCCGGTATCGGCAGGATGCCTGGTGGTGCGCAGGAACCTGCAACCACCGCGTGGCGACAGCGCGCAACGCGGTGGTTGCAGGCGCGAGGCGCTTAGCCCTGCGCCGCCTGCTCGCGGGCGATGGCCCGCCAGCCGATGTCGCTGCGCTGGAAGGCGTTGGGCCAGTGGATCGGCTTGAGGCCAGCATAGGCGTTGCGCTGGGCGTCCTGCACGCTGTCGCCGAGCGCCGCAACGCACAGCACGCGGCCACCGGCGCTGATCACCTCGCCGGCGGCATTCAGCGCAGTGCCGGCGTGGAAAACCTTGGCGCTGGCCGGCACCGCGTCAAGCCCGGTGATGACCTCACCGGTGACCGGTGTGTCCGGGTAAGGCTTGGCGGCGATGACCACGCCCAGCGACGGGCGCGGGTCCCACTGCGCGTGCGCGCCATCGAGCTTGCCGTCGATGGCCGCGTCGAGCAGATCGACCAGATCCGACTGCAGGCGCAGCATTACCGGCTGGGTTTCCGGGTCGCCGAAACGCACGTTGAATTCGATCACCTTCGGCGCGCCGTGCGCGTCGATCATCAGCCCGGCATACAGAAAACCGGTGAACGGCACGCCATCGGCGATCATGCCCTGCACGGTCGGCTCGACCACCTCGCGCATGACCCGCGCATGCACCTCGGGCGTGACCACCGGCGCCGGCGAGTAGGCGCCCATGCCGCCGGTATTGGGGCCGGTGTCGCCGTCGCCGACGCGCTTGTGGTCCTGGCTGGTGGCCATCGGCAAGGCGTGTTTGCCATCGACCATGGAGATGAAGCTGGCCTCTTCGCCGTCGAGGAATTCTTCGATGACCACGCGTGCGCCGGCATCGCCGAACGCATTGCCCGAGAGCATGTCGCGCACCGCGTCTTCGGCCTCGGCCAGGGTCATCGCCACGATCACGCCCTTGCCGGCAGCCAGGCCATCGGCCTTGACCACGATCGGCGCGCCTTTCTCGCGCACATACGCCAGCGCGGCGTCGACTTCGGTGTGCACGGCGTAATACGCGGTGGGAATGCCGTGGCGGGCGAGGAAATCCTTGGCGAAGGCCTTGCTGCCTTCCAGCTGCGCGGCCTTGGCGGTGGGGCCGAAGATGCGCAGGCCGGCGGCATGGAAGCGGTCGACCACGCCCAGCACCAGCGGCACTTCCGGGCCGACCACGGTCAGCGCGACGGCTTCGCGCTGCGCCAGCGCGAGCAGGCCGTCCAGATCATTGACCTTGATCGCGACATTGCGGCATTTGGCTTCGGTGGCGGTGCCGGCATTGCCCGGTGCCACCAGCACCTCGCGCACGCGCGCGGACTGCGCGATCTTCCAGGCCAGGGCATGTTCACGGCCGCCGGAGCCGATGACGAGGATTTTCAAGGCAGTTGCTCGCTAGTACGGGGGAAGGGGCGTTACCTGCAGCCTTCGCGCTGCAGTGCATTGGGAAACGGGTAGGTCCAGGTCTTGGTGTCGAGCGCGAAGACGTGGGTCTTGTCCAGGGCCACCCCGCAATCGCTGCCGTGCTCGCGGATGCGCAGCGGCCAGGTGCGCGCCTGCGGCGCGCTGTTGTCCACCTCCAGCGCGAAATCCACGTCGAAGGCCTCGGCAAGGCATTGCGCCTGGGTCTGGTCCGGCTCGCGCGCGTCGTCGTCGCAGGCCAGTGCGCCGCTGTTGTCGATGTGCGCCCGCAGCGAGCCGGCATTGACCAGGCTCTTGGGCCCGGGCACGACCAGATCCTGCGATTCGAGGATCAGGCCCTGGCCCATCCAGAAACTGTGCACGGCAAAGCCGTAGAAATCGTTGCCCAGGCGCAGGACGTCCACGCTGCCGGGTTGGCCGGCGCTGCCGTAGCCGTCGGCGAGCCGTTCGGCCACGACCTTGAAACCGTCGCCATCGCCGCGCAGCACGAAGAAATCGATGAGCCCCGGATTGCCGTGGCCGGCATCGCTGAGGCTGTGGCAGACCGCCAGCAGTTGCTGTACCTGGTCGCCCACCACCACCGGCTGTTCGGCGCAGACTGCGCTGTCGGCCTCGAAGCCGTCGGCTTCGCCGCTCCACTGCTCGGCCAGGCCGGCCTTGGCGCCGTAGCGCGTGCGCAAGAACCCATCCAGCCGCTCGGTGCGGCTCAGACGGGGGCCGTCGCTGGATGCGGCAGGTGCCGCGGCGCCCGGCGCCGCAGCGGGCGCAGGCGCCTGCTTGCACGCGCTCAACAGCGCGGCGGTGGCAAGAAACGCGGCAAAACAACGCAGACGCTGCATCGACCTATCCCTGTGCCGGTGACATCAATGCCGGAAGTGGCGCACGCCGGTGAACACCATCGCGATGCCGTGTTCGTCGGCGGCGGCGATCACCTCGCCATCGCGCATCGAACCGCCCGGCTGGATCACCGCCTTGATGCCGGCCGCAGCCGCCGCATCGATGCCGTCGCGGAACGGGAAGAACGCGTCCGATGCCATCACCGAGCCGGCCACGGTGAGCTTGGCTTCTTCGGCCTTGAGCGCGGCAATCTTGGCGCTGACCACGCGGCTCATCTGCCCGGCGCCCACGCCAATGGTGCGGCTGTCCTTGGCATAGACGATCGCGTTGGATTTGACGTACTTGGCCACGCGCCAGGCAAACAGCAAATCGCCCAGTTCTGCCTCGTTGGGCGCACGTTGGGTGACCACGCTCAACTCGCCCAGCGACATGCTGCGGTTGTCGGCCGACTGCATCAACAGGCCCGAGCCGATCCGCTTGGTGTCGTAGTTGTTCAAGCCATTGCCGTGCGGAATCTTGAGCACGCGCACGTTGGCCTTCCTGGTGGCGTATTCCAGTGCGCCGGCCTCGTAGTCGGGCGCGATCAGCACTTCGACGAACTGGCGGTCCAGAATGGCCTTTGCCGTCGCTGCGTCCAGGGTCTTGTTGAACGCCAGGATGCCGCCGAACGCGCTGGTGGGGTCGGTGGCGTAGGCCAGTTCATAGGCATCGCCGCAGCCCGCGCCCACCGCCACGCCGCAGGGGTTGGCGTGCTTGACGATCACGCAGGCCGGCGCGTCGAACTGGCGCACGCATTCCCACGCCGCATCGGCATCGGCCAGGTTGTTGTAGCTCAGTTCCTTGCCCTGCAACTGCTGGAAGGTGGCCAGCGTGCCCGGCACCGGATACAGGTCGCGGTAGAACGCGCCGGACTGGTGCGGGTTCTCACCGTAACGCAGGTCCATCACCTTGACGAAGTTGGAATTGATCTGCGCCGGGAACGGGCTGCGCGTGGGCACCGCCTCGCTGCTGTCGGCCACTGCCGAGAGATAGTTACTGATCGCCGCGTCGTACTGGGCCACGCGATTGAACGCAGCCACCGACAGCGCAAAGCGCTTGGCCGCCGACAGCTGCCCGTCGTTGACTTCCAGCTCGGCCAGCAGGTCGGCGTACTGCGCCGGGTCGGTGGCCACGGCCACGCGCGCGAAATTCTTGGCCGCACTGCGCAACATCGCCGGGCCGCCGATGTCGATGTTTTCCACCGCATCGGCCAGCGTGCAATCGGCTTTCACCGTGACCGACTCGAATGGATACAGGTTCAATACCAGCAGGTCGATCGGCACGATGCCGTGCTCGGCCATCACCGCTTCGTCGACACCGGCGCGCCCGAGCAGGCCGCCGTGCACCAGCGGGTGCAGGGTCTTGACGCGGCCATCCATCATTTCCGGGAAACCGGTCAGCTCGGCAACGTCCTTCACCGGCAGGCCGGCCTCGCGGATCGCCTTGGCGGTGCCGCCGGTGGACAGCAGCTCGACGTTGCGCGCCACCAGCGCGCGGGCCAGGTCGATCAGGCCGGTCTTGTCGGAAACGGAGAGCAGGGCCCGGCGCACGGGCAGGAAATCAGAGGCCATCGGTGGGGGATGTCGTTGCGGAGCAGCCGATATTGTAGGCTGCGCCAGCGCTCGAATGGACTCAACACCCCGTATGGCCTCGATCTATGCACTGAAGGGACGCTTCCAGGCGCTGCTGCGGCCGATGGTGGGCGCGCTGTATCGCGGTGGCATCACCGCCAATCAGGTCACGCTGGGCGCAGCGGCGGTGTCGCTGATGGTGGCGGCGGTGGTGTTGCGCGGCGGCCCCAGCTGGCCGCTGCTGTATCTGCTGCTGCCGGTGTGGATGCTGCTGCGCATGGCGCTCAATGCGGTGGACGGCATGCTGGCGCGCGAATTCGGCCAGCAGTCGCGGCTGGGCGCCTACCTCAACGAGCTGTGCGATGTGGTGGCCGATGCGGCCTTGTACTTGAGCCTGCTTGGCGTGCCCGGTGTGAGTGCGCCCTGGCTGTGGATCTTCGCACTGCTGGCCGCGCTGACCGAGTACGCCGGCGTGCTCGGCCTGATGGTCGGCGCCAGCCGCCGCTACGACGGGCCGATGGGCAAGAGCGACCGCGCCTTCGTCATCGGCGTGCTGGGCGTGGGCCTGGCGTGTGGCTGGCTGGGTGCGCGCGGCGTCACCTGGGTCGCCATTGCCGTGAGCCTGGCCTGCGTGGTCACGGTGTGGCGGCGGGTGCGCGCCGGCCTGGCGCAGGCGCCCGCACGCACCTAGCGATCCATTCCCGCAGCAACGCCGCTGGCCGCTGGCCGCTGCGCTGTGGTGATCTCTGCGATTCAACCTTTCGACTTTTCAGGATGCTTCGATGCGCACAGTGCTAGAGCGCGAGTTCGTCAGTTTCGATGGTGTGCCGCTGTTCTACCGGCACTGGCCGTTGCACGATGCCGCTGCCACCGGCACGCCGAAGGCGGTGGTGGTGCTGCATCGCGGCCATGAGCACTCTGGCCGTGTGATGCATCTGGCCGAAGAACTCGACATGCCCGACGCCCAGTTCTTCGCCTGGGACGCACGCGGCAACGGCCGCTCGCCGGGCGTGCGTGGCGATGCGCCGGGCTTCGAAGCGCTGGTGCGCGATCTGGACAGCTTCATCGCGCATCTTCGCGCCACCCACGGCATTGCGGTGCAGGACATCGTGGTGATTGCGCGGAGTGTGGGCGCGGTGGTGGCCGCCACCTGGGTGCACGATTACGCCCCGCCGCTGCGCGCGCTGGTGCTGGCATCGCCGGCGTTCAAGGTGAAGTTGTATGTGCCGTTTGCACGCCCCGGGTTGGCGTTGCTGCATGCGCTGCGCGGCAACTTTTTCGTCAACAGCTACGTCAAGCCGCAATGGCTGACGCATGATCCGGCGCGCGTGGAAAGCTATCGCACCGATCCGTTGATCACCCGCCCGATTTCGGTGCGCGTATTGCTCGGGCTGTACGCGGCCGCCGATCGGGTGGTGGACGATGCACAGGCCATTACCGTGCCGACCCAGTTGCTGGTCTCCGGTGCGGATTTTGTGGTGCATCGCGGCCCGCAGGACCGCTTCTACGAAAACCTGCGCTCGCCGATCAAGCAGCGCCACTGGCTGCCGGGGTTCTTCCACGACACCTTGGGCGAACGCGATCGCGCGATGGCCATCGCGCACATTCGCCAGTTCGTCCAGGCGCGTTTTGCGCAACCGCCGGTGCGCGCCGCGCTGGGCGATGCACACCGTGCCGGGCCCAGTTTCGAAGAGGCCGAACGGCTGGCCTGGCCGCCGCAGCGCAATAGCCTGCAGGACCTGCGCTGGCGTGGCGTGCGTGCCGGCCTGCGCCTGGGTGGCAGGCTCTCCGAGGGCATCGCGCTTGGTCTGCAGACCGGTTTCGATTCCGGCAGCACATTGGATTACATCTACCGCAATCAGGCGCGTGGTCGCGGGCCGTTGGGGCGCATGATCGACCGCACGTATCTCAACGCGATCGGCTGGCGTGGCATCCGCATCCGCGGCAGCCATCTGGGCGAACTGCTGCGCGATGCGGCGGCGCGCTTGCGTGGCGCCGGCAAGCCGGTGCGCGTGCTGGATGTCGCTGCCGGGCACGGCCGCTATGTGCTCCAAGCGCTGGGCAGCGGCGCACAGCGTGCCGACGCGATCGTGCTGCGTGATTTCAGCCCGCTCAACGTGACCCAGGGCACGGCGCTGATCCAGGCGCTGGGCGCAGGCGATATCGCCTGCTTCGAACAAGGCGATGCGTTCGACCCGGCAGCGCTGGCCGCAGTGCAACCGGCACCGACGCTGGCGGTGGTGTCGGGCCTGTACGAGCTGTTTGCCGACAACGACCAGGTCGCGCTTTCGCTGGCCGGCCTGGCCACGGCGGTGCAGCCGGGCGGTTATCTGCTTTACACCGGCCAGCCCTGGCATCCGCAACTGGAATTCATTGCGCGCGCGCTGACCAGTCACCGCGATGGCGTGGCCTGGGTGATGCGCCGGCGGAGCCAGCAGGAGATGGATGGCCTGGTGGAAGCGGCGGGCTTTCGCAAGGTGGCGCAACGCATCGATGCGTTCGGCATCTTCACCGTCTCGATGGCGCAGCGAATCGACGCATGAGCCACGTTGCGCGCCCATCCGGCCGTGCCGCGCTGTGGCTGGCGTTGCTGGGGCCGTTTTTCTTCCTCAGTTACGGCCTGGCCAACACGCTGGCCGGGCGGGCGACGCAGGTGCCGTCGGTGGTATTCGGCTGGGAACACGGCATGCCGTTCTGGCCGTGGACCATCGTGCCGTACTGGTCGATCGATGTGTTCTACGCGGTCTCGTTCTTTGTCTGCCGCAACCGCCGCGAGCTGGACACGCATGCACTGCGCTTGCTCAGCGCCCAGCTGATCTGCGTGGCGTGTTTCGTGTTGTGGCCGCTGCGCTACAGCTTCGTACGGCCGCAGACCGAGGGCGTGTTCGGCTGGTTGTTCGCGGTGCTGCTGGGCTTCGACAAACCCTTCAATCAGGCGCCGTCGCTGCACGTTGTGCTGCTGGTGGTGCTGTGGGTGCGCTATGGGCAGCATCTTTGCGGGGTGTGGCGCTGGTTGCTGCATGCCTGGTTCGCATTGATCGGTGTGTCGGTGCTGACCACGTATCAGCATCACTTTCTCGATATTCCTACCGGACTCGCGGTGGGCTGGCTCTGCGTGTGGCTATGGCCGGAGCGGGTCGCCGCACCATTTGCGCAGGCACGGTTTGCACGCGACCTGCGCCGTTGGCGCCTGGCCGCGATGTATCTGGCCGGCGCGCTGGTCAGCGCTGCGCTGGCGCTGTGGAGCGGCGGTGCAGCACTGTGGTTGCTGTGGATCACCCTGGCCTTGCTGCTGGTTGCCTTGAATTACGCGCTGCTCGGGCCGGGCGGATTCCAGAAACGCAGCGATGGGCGCCTGAGTCTTGCTGCCCGTTGGTTGTATGCGCCGTATCTATCGGCGGCATGGTGCAACTCCCGGCTCTGGACGTGGCGTGCGCCGTCGCCGCGCGCGGTGTGCGATGGCGTGTGGCTGGGGCGGATTCCGTTGCCCGGCCAGCGCGACAAGCGTGCCGCCGTGGTGGACGTGTCTGCAGAGCTCTCGTTGTACGCCGCGCAGGCGCAGGACCGTGTGGTGCCGATGCTCGATCTGGTCGCGCCGTCGCCGGCGCAGCTGCGCGAGGCCGCGCAGGCGATCGCGCAGGCGCAGGCGATCGGGCCGGTGCTGGTGTGTTGTGCATTGGGCTATTCGCGCAGTGCTGCCAGTGTGGCCACCTGGCTGGTACGCAGCGGTCGCGCCCGGGACGTGGATGCGGCCATCGCACAGCTACGCACCGTGCGGCCGTCGATCGTGCTCGGGCATGCGCATCGCGCGGCGATCGTGGCGGCATGCGACGGTCATGACGGTGGCGACGACATCCCCGAACGGAGAGCGCAATGAATATCGCCCCGCTGACCTTGGCGGCCATGCGCGCAGTGCTGCGGCAAGGTGCAGCATTGGACCGCTTCTCACTCCTGCTGCTGGCAGCGGCCATCGGCTTGCTTGGTGTTGCGCAGGCGCCGCCATTGATGCAGTTGAGCTATGCCATCAGCATGCTTGCGGGCGTGCTGCAGCGCTATTGGGCGTTTCGCGTGGGCCTGGATGCCGACCTGCTGGCAGCCTCCATCGCGCATCTCGAACGCTGCGGTGGCACCGAGCAAGACGCCGCGCACCAGCTCGATGCGGCGATGCATGCGATTGGCCTGATACCGAAGCCTTCGCCCACCCGCGACTGGGCATCGCGCTGGACCGGCATGCGCCGCCTGCTGCGTTGGCAGCTGGCAAGCGTGGTGGTGCAACTGCTGTTGGTGGCTGCCGCGCTCGCTCTCAGGATATTCGGATGAGCAACCAACCCGATTCCGCTCAGCGCGAACCGCGCCATGCCACGCAAGCGCAGCGAGCGCTGTGGCAACGGCTGCAGGCCTATCGTTTTGGCCAGGACGAAGCAGCGTTTGCCGCCTTCGTTCGGCGCGTGGCCAAGCAGGCACAGTGCAGCACCGCGCAAGCGCAGGCGTTGGTGGAGGAGTACCGACGGTTCTGTTTTCTTGCCTGCACCGACACCGTCGACGTCACCCCCAGCCCGTTGGTCGACCAGGTCTGGCACACGCATCTGACCGACACCCGCGAGTACTGGCAGCAGTTCTGCCCGCACGTGCTGCAGACCACGCTGCATCATCGACCCGGACGCGGCGATGCCGGCGAAGAAGCGCGTTTCCAGGCGCAGTACCGCCAGACGCTGGAGCGTTACCGCACGCAGTTCGGCGAGCCGCCGGCGCAATGGTGGCCTGTGGCGCGACCGCCGCAATCGACGCTGGATCCGCTGCACGGCCACACTGCCGAACAGACCTTGCAAGCCTTGCGTGGAGCGCCGCAGTCAGCTGGGCCGCAGCGCGGTGTGCCGTATGCCGTGGTTGTGTGGGCAATCATCGCGGTGACAGTGGGCATGGTCTGTCACTCAGCCAATGGCAGGGCGCTGTCGCCGCTTCACTGGCGCGGTGTCTATTTCCTGCCGCTGTTCATCGCGCTGATCGGTCTGGCCTGGTCGATGGCGGCATGGTTGCGACGGGTGCTGCGACGCGGTCGCACCGCAGCAGCAGTGGATGCCAGCGAGCTTGCATATCTGAGCGGCGGTGCCGATCGCGTGGCCGACCTGTGGTTCACCGAATTGCTGGTGCGCAATGCGGTGTATCTGGAGCGCGACGCAACCGAACCGGCACGTCGCTGGGTACGTTGCCACCGGCAGATTGCAGTCCCGCCTGCGCTGGAGCCGGCACTGGAAGCGGTGCGCACCACCGAAGACCCGGTGTGGGCCTTACGCGCCTTGCGTGCGCTGGCCGCACCGCTGGAGCAGCGCTTGATCGACAAGGGCCTGTGGCTGAGCCAGGCGCAGGCACACGCGGTGCGCCTGGCATGTACCGTGCCGGTTGCGCTGGTATGGGGGCTTGGCCTGTGCAAGCTGGTCATCGGCGTGCAGGGCAACCATCCGGTGGGCTATCTGCTGTGTCTGATGGTGCTGACCACCTTGCTGGTGCTGGGCTTTGCGCTAGTGCCCGTGCGGCGCACGCTCGGCGGCGAGGCCCGCCTTGCGACACTGCGTCAGGCGCGGCGACGCGATGCGGCGCGCACCGGCGGTGATCCAGGCGAGGCGGTGGCGCTGTACGGCACTGCGGCACTGATCGGAACCGCTTGGGCCGACTACCACAGCCTGCGTGCGCCGCATGGCCACGCCGGTGGCAGTGGCAGCAGCTGCGGCGGGGGTGGCGGCGACAGCGGCGGCGATGGTGGTAGCAGCGATGGTGGCGGTGGCTGTGGCGGCTGCGGCGGAGGAGGCGACTGATGCAACAGGGACGGCGACAGCGGCAGTTGCTTTGGGCGCGCGTGCTGCGCGGACGTGGCGCCACGCCCAATGGCGTGTCGTGGGTGGGCATCGCATGTGCGGCGTTGGCCGGGCTGATGTTCTACATCGGGTTGAGCGCGCCTGCGCGCGAAGGAGCCATGCCGCTGCTGCTGGCGGTGCTCGGGCTGCAGGGGCGGCTGTGGTGCAACCGCATGGATGGCGTGCTGGCGCGCCAGGCGCGCATGGTCTCGCGCGCCGGTGAGGTCTACAACGACGCGCCCGATCGGTTGTCCGATGTGCTGGTCTGCGTGGGCCTGGGCTATGGACTGCAGGCCGGTCTGCCGTGGGCTGCGCAACTGGGGTGGGCGGCGGCGCTGTGCTGCGTGACCACCGCATACGTGCGCATGCTGGGCCTGGCCTGCGGCACGCCAGAGCCGCGGCAGGGGCCGATGAGCCGCGTGCAACGCATGCAGTGGTTGTCGCTGGCAGGCGCGCTGGCCTTGCCGCTGCAATGGATGGGCCAGCCGCGTCTTGCGGCCTGGCTGCTGATCGGAGCACTGGCGGTGTTGATCGCCGGTGCCTTGCTGACGGTGGCGGTACGACTGCGCACGATCGTGCGCACCCTGGAGCAAAAATGATTGCCCGTTTGATCGCGCGCGCTTGCAGCGGCGCCATTCGTACCTTGACCGGCGCGCGTGCGCTATGGCGCGGTTGCGCGCCCTCCAACGAGCGTCGCGTGTATTACGGCAACCATGCAAGCCACGGCGATTTCGTGCTGATCTGGTCATCGCTGCCAGCCAGCCTGCGGCATGAAGTGCGCCCGGTGGCGGCGGCCGACTACTGGCAGCGCACCGCCCTGCGGCGCTACCTAATCCACGCGGTCTTCAACGGCGTGTTGATCGAACGCGACCCGGCGCAGCGTACGCGCGACCCGATCCAATGCCTGTGCGATGCGGTGGACGCCGGCGATTCGTTGATCCTGTTTCCCGAAGGCACGCGCAACCCGGACGACGGCGTGCTGCCGTTCAAGAGCGGGCTGTATCACCTGGCACGGCAACGCCCGGAACTGGAGTTCGTGCCGGTGTGGATCGATAACCTCAAGCGCGTGATGCCCAAGGGCAAGTGGTTGCCGTTGCCGCTGCTGTGCACCACCACCTTTGGTGCGCCATTACGCCTGGATGCGGACGAAACCAAGGATGCGTTTCTGGCGCGTGCACGTGCGGCGTTGCTGGCGTTGTCGCCCGATCAGTTGGAGGCGCGCGCATGAGCCTATATGTGTACAGCGGGCAGCTGCAGCAGTCTTCGATGCATCAGCAGACGCTGTGGCTGTTCAGCGGTATCGCGCTGGTGCTGGTCATCGCCACGCTGATTTCCGAAACCCTGCGTTGGCGCGCACGCGAACGCCCCAGCGCAGTGCTGGACAACCTGGTCGCCCGTATCCGTGCGTGGTGGGTGATGGCTGCGGTGGTCGGCCTTGCGTTCGTGTTTGGCCGCGCCGGCGTCATCGGCTTGTTCGCGCTGGTGTCGTTGTTTGCGCTGCGCGAGTTCATCACCTTGACCCCGACCCGGCGCGGCGATTACTACGCATTGCTGGCCGCGTTCTACATCGTGCTGCCGTGGCAATACGGCCTGGTGTGGACCGGCTGGTACGGCATGTACACCTTGCTCATTCCGGTCTACGCGTTCTTGGTGTTGCCCATCCTGGCCACCATCGGCGGCGACACCACGCGCTATCTGGAACGCACCGCCAAAGTGCAGTGGGGCCTGATGATCTGCGTGTTCTGCATTTCGCATGTGCCGGCACTGTTGAACCTGGACATTCCCGGCTATGCCGGGCGCAATCTGCTGTTGATCGCCTTCCTGGTGATCGTGGTGCAGTCTTCGGATGTGCTGCAGTACGTGTGGGGCAAACTGGCCGGCCGCCATTTGATCGCGCCGAAATTGTCGCCGTCCAAAACGGTGGAAGGATTCATCGGCGGCGTGTTGTCGGCCAGCCTGCTCGGGATGGCGCTGTGGTGGATCACCCCGTTCGCGCCGTGGCATGCCTTCGGCCTGGCGTTGGTGGCCAACCTGATGGGATTTTTTGGCGGGCTGGTGATGTCGGCGATCAAGCGCGATCGTGGCATCAAGGACTGGGGCCATATGATCGAAGGCCACGGCGGCGTCCTCGACCGCCTGGATTCGGTGTGCTTCGCCGCGCCGGTGTTCTTCCACCTGATCCGCTATGGCTGGGCGTGACCGCTTGTCACATCGCCCGTCATGAAATCGCAACACGTGCATCGCGTGCCGTTGGCAATCTGCAGCATCGGATCGGCGCAGCGCACGTCGGTCAACCGCCGCATCTGGCCAACCGGAAAGCTGACCCCCACGAAACCACGCTGTGACCGGTAACCCGTGCGCGCACCGTCTGGCAGATGCACGCTTTTACGATTCCCGATTCCCGATTCCCGATTCCCGATTCCCAAGCCTACGTCAGCCCGTACTCTTTGAGCTTCTTGCGCAAGGTTGCCCGGTGAATGCCCAGCATCGCCGCGGCGCGGCTCTGGTTGCCTTCGCAGTGGTTGAGCACTTCGACGAACAGCGGGATCTCCATCTCGCGCAGCACGATTTCGTAAACGTCGTCCGCGTCGCTGCCGTCCAGGTCGCGCAGATAACGGCGAACGGACTGGGCCACGTGTTCGCGCAGGGGCGACTTCGGGGCGCCACGACTGGTGTCAGGACGAGAGGGGGCTGCGTTCAAAGGAGGTTCCCAGTGTCACGAAGCCGGGACGCGTGGCCGGCGAGGGGGAGTGAGTCTAGCGCGTGACCTCATCGCTCGCCACGCCCATGTGGCGGTCGCGCCCGTTCACCGGAAGTCGAAACTGAAGGCGGCGGTGCTCGCGGCCGGTTCGCGCACCCGGAACGCGACCTGCACCGCCTGACCCGGCGCCAGCGTGTCCTGCGCCGGCGGCGATGGTCCCAGATACTCCTGCGGCGACAGGATGCGGGTGCCGATCACCCGGCCGTCGGCATCGGACAGCGACAGCTGCAGCCACGGCCAGGCCTGTGCCCAGCGCGCGTCGTTGCGGAAGCTGGCCTGGATCTGCAGCACCCCGGCCACACCGGGCAGCGGCCGCACCTCGCGGTTGAGCAGGGTCAGCGCCTCCGGCTCGCGCCAGGCCGGCAAGCTGCAGGGCGCCAGCGTGCAGGCCGCGCCGACCAGCGGCCGCCAGCGCGCGTTGGCGGCCAGGTGCGCGCGGTCGGCGATGACGATCTGCAACCCGAGCACGCCGACCAGCCCGACCAGCAGCGCCCACTGGCGCCCGCTGGCGCGTAGCCGCGGGCGGGTGACGCCACGCCGCGCGAATGCGGGTGCGGCCAAGGCGGGCGCGGGCAGGGGTTGCATTTGCACGGCAGTGGTACGGGGCTGCGCGATGCCGGCATCGGACTGCGCGTGCTCGCCTGCCAATGCGCTGGCTGCGCCGGAATCGGTGGTTGCCGGGTCGGGATGGCTGGAGGGGCGGCCCGGGTGCGACTGGCCGTCGGCTGTGCCCGCCGACCGCTCGCTGGCGCTGGTGTCGGCCTGCGTTGCGGCTGCCGCCGTTGCCACAGCTGGGGTAGATCCCGCAGACGCTGCTGACGTTGCGACTGAAGCCTGGCGCGCGGGCGTTTCTGCCAGCGCCTTCGGCGTGCCCGGCGCATTCTGAAATGCCAGATCTGCATCCGCCGAGGCGCGTAGTGCCCGTTGCTGCGCTGAATTCGATGGGCCAGGTGCAGCCCGCGCGGTTGGGTGCCCGAGGTCGTCAGCATCGGTCGCGGCCAGCCCGTCGTCGGCCCGGGTATCGGTGGCGGCCGACGCCGAGCGAGGTGGATCGAGCATCGCATCAGGAACGTGTCCGGCCGCGGGCGCGCTCGCCGAAGCGGACGGCGTCGCGGTGCCGGGCGCGGGCAGTGGCGTCTGGCCGGACACCGGCGCCTGGAGACCATCGTGCCCGGACGTGCCCGTTGCGCGCTGCGGCGCCGGAGCCACCGCGGCAGCAGGCAATGGCACACGCGGTGCCGGCTGTGCATCCACCTCTGGCGCTGGCGCCGGCGGCAACGCAGAGCCCGGGGCCGATGTGGCCTGCTCGGCCGGCTCCGCAGGCGGAACCACCGGGGTCGGAACCAGCGGCGGAGCAGCCGGCGTCGCACGCAGGAACGTGGCCAGGGGGCGGCGCGGTGGCGGAGTCTCGGACATCGGCAGGCGTGCAGCGGGAAGACCCCTATTCAACCACGCGCACGTCCAGGGGCGAACCTGTGCCGACGGCGATGCGGTCAAGCCGCCACGCGCATGCCTGCAGGTGTTCGTCTCCGGCCCAGGTGGTCATGGCGGCGTCTGCGTCGATGCCCACGCAACGCACGCAGCGCATGCCTTCTCCGAAAAAGGGCCGCCGCCACGCCCATGCAAGCCGACGAAGACGCCCGGGCGCATCCAGGATCAGGAGGCCACAGCCAGCGGAATATCGCCTTGAAATCTCGGTGCCGGTTGCGTCGGCTCGTCGATTCCCGATTCCCGATTCCCGATTCACCGCCTGCGCCGCGTCTTCCCTTCAGCCAGCAACAGATCCAACAGGCCGGCGCGCTGGCGCGGCGTCAGGGTATCGAAGCGCGTCAGCAGCACGCGTTGCTGGTCATCCAGGCGGCGGTACTGCGCCGGTTCTTCGGCGATGGCCGACACCGGCGGGCCGAACACGCGGTCGCCGCGGCCGGTGGCCAGGTATTCGAACGCCATGCCGCTGCGCCTGGCCAGGCCGATCAGGTTTTCCACCGACGGTGCGGTGCCTTCAGCCATCTCCCATTGCGCCACCGCACTGCGGGTGACACCCAGCTCGCCGGCCAGGGCTTCCTGGGTCAGCTTGGTGAGGCTGCGGGCTTCGCGTACTCGTTCGTACAGCTTGCTCACACGGCACCGTTGGAGGGCAGGCAGGGGCGGGAGATATAGCCCTAGCAGCGCCTGGAGATAGTTCGTATAACTTTCATATCACCATATGTTTGCGATACTGTCGGTGGATCAATGATGGCTACATCACAGCGAACTCAAGGAGGATGTTCATGGTCGAGCCTGCCGGTCGAAAACCCGACCCCCAGCGGCGCAGTCCGCCCCCTCCCGCCGCGCCCGCAGACGCGCCATGGCCGGCCCATTCGCCGCTGGACCCTGCGGTGAGACGTTTTCGGGGCGCGGCCCGGTACGCGATCTGGCGGCGTGGCGACGAGTGGACGGCCGTGGCCGATGGTCCGCAGTGGTCAGCGGCGCTGGCACCGCGGGTCTGGGCGCTCCGTCAGCGGCACTGGCCGCTGCTGGCGGTGAGCGCGCTGATGCTTGTGGTTGCCGGCGCAGTGGCGCTTGCAGGTGTGCGGGCGTGGTCGCCGGTGGCCTGGACGGCGCTGCTGGTGGCTGAGATGCTGCTGCGGGTCTGGGTGGCCCGGCAGGCCGGGCCGTGGCGCACGGCGGCGCTGCAACGCGACGGCTGGCAACCGGTGACCCGGTTGCGGGCGATCAGCGTGGCCGATGCAGTGACCACCGCGCAGATTCGCGCCGGCCGGCCACAGCGCTAGCCGGCGTGGACGATCAGCCGGATCAGCCGCGGCGCACGCCGTCGATCCGCATCCAGTCTTCGTCGCGTTCGCAGCGCAACTGGTCGAACCAGGGGGCGTAGCGTTTGAGCAAGTCGTCTTCCTGGCCGTGCAGGATGCCCGACAGCGCGATCCGTCCGCCAGGTGCCACGCGCGCGGCCAGGGTGTCGGCCAGGGCGTCCAGTGCCGAGGCCAGGATGTTGGCCACCACCACCTGGTAGGTCTGCACCGGTTCGTCCTGCGGCATGTAGACCGTCAGCTGCGCGTCCACACCGTTCCGTTGTGCATTGTCGGCGGTCGCCAGCAGCGCCTGCGGGTCGTTGTCCACGCCGACCGCGCCGGCGGCGCCCAGCTTCAGCGCGGCGACCGCCAGGATGCCCGAGCCGCACCCGAAATCGAGCACGCTGCGGCCCTGCAGCTCGCCGCTGCCGGCCAGGCTGTCCAGCCAGCGCAGGCACAGCGCGGTGGTTTGATGGGTGCCCGAGCCGAACGCCAGGCCCGGGTCCAGCCGCACCACGGCGGCCTCCGGGGTGTCGGCGGCTTCGGGCAGTGCGTGATTCCACGGCACGATGAAGGTGCGTTCGCCAAACTGCATCGGCTTGAACAGGTCCATCCAGGCGCGTTCCCAGTCGCTGTCTTCGACCATGCGAAACGCCACCTGGCTCCAGTCCAGGCCCGGATCGAAGGCTTCCAGCGCTGCCAGCACCACCAGCGCGTCGCTGTCGCCATCGAACAGCGCGGTCATCGTCAGCCGGTCCCACAGCGGCATTTCGCCCACGCCCGGTTCGAGAATGGCGCGCTCGTTGCTGGTATCGGCATCGGCGTCGAGCATGGTCACCGCCAGTGCGCCCACATCGTCCAGGGCGTTCTGGAAACGGGGCAGGGTGACCTCGGAACAGGAAAGCGTCAGTTCAAGAAACGGCATCGTGGCGGTCGGGCAATTCGAAAGCACGCATCCTAGACCATTCGTGTCGGCGTGCCTGCCGCGCTGCAGGCGACGGCGTTCGCAGCCGCCGTCGCTTCGGCGGTGTGTCTTGCCCATGCGTGCGGTGAAAACTGCCTTGCTGATCAAGATGCGTCCGCCGCCAGGCAGACGGCGTGCTGCTGGCGAATGGACGACTGCCCGGTGCGACGGTGCCAAACAGCGCATCTGCGGCTGGATGTGGTGCCCGGCGGATGGCTGTAGGCCGATGCCGCCACGCCTGGGACTGAACCGATGATGCTGCTGCGCAATCGGGCACGGGCTTGGTCGACGGCCGCGTCGAGCAACCAGGAAGAGGCGTTGCATCTTTGCGAACACGCGCAATCGCGTGCGCAGACAGCTGCGTGATGTGCTGCCGTGTTGCGTACCACCGTGCAGCGCGATGTGTGCGGCACGCTGCGTCCACCGATGACGCAACAGCGCTGCAGCTGGGCATCGCAGCGTCGGCGAGTGATGTTGCCAGAGGACAGGCTCGCTCGAAGCGGCGCTCTCCAACATGCGCTGCTATCGGATGCCCAACCGGCGAAGATCGATGCCGCATCCGGCAATCGGCAACCGATCAACTCAACCGCAAGCCACACGCAGCTGAGCAACACCGACACCACACCAACACCCAACACGCAGCACGGCACGGCAAACACCACAGCGCAGCACACCGCACAACCGAACGCATGCAGCGCGCCACTCACGTGCAGTCCGTTCAGGCCGTGACGCATGTCGCTCCCTTCCCGCCACCTCCACTGGCAGCGTCTGCTTGGCGGCGGCTGTGCGCGTGGGTGGGTGCTAGACTCCGCGCCGTCGCTGCGGGTGGTTCCGCAGCAGGGTCGCCGCCATCCATGCCGCTTGCTCGTGCCCGCCATCTCTGGCTGCTGCTCGCTCCCGCTGCGCTTGCGGCGGCCGCGTGGTGGCATGTGCGCGCGCAACCGGCCGAGCGTGATGTTGACCGCGCAGTGCCGGTTGCTGCAGAGGCGGCGCCGGTCAGCGCTGCCACACCGCAGCTGCACGCGGCCGCCGAGCACGGCGCCGCGTTGCAGCTGCCGCATCGCGATGCGGTGGAAGCGCAGCCGGATCTGTATCGCTACGCGCAGCAATTGCAGCAGCAGGTGCGTGCCGGCGACGCACAGGCCGGGTGGCGGTTGAGCCGTGTCTACGATTACTGCGCGCCCTATGCGGCCAGCCCGTCCGGCTATGCCGCCGATAGCGCATGGATCGCCGCGCAACGCACGCCGGGAGTGGCAGCGATGCATGCCGCACGCGAGCGCCTGGCGCAGCGTTGCGCCGGCTTCGCCCCCACCGACGGGCTGAGTCCGCGCATGGTTGCGCAGCAACGCCTGGCCGCGGCGCGCGCCGGCAGCCTGGCCGCCGAGGCCGCCATGCTGGCGTTGGGCGAACCGTTGCACGCATCGCCCGGCTACAAGCGCGCGCTGGTGCAACGCGTGCTGGCCTCGCGCGATCCCGAGGCCTATCTGGCCCTGGCCCCGGCGATGGGCGCGCGGGCCAGCGGCGATGACAGCCTGCAAGGCTATGTGGCCGGCGATCAGTTCGCCGAGCTGGCCTGGCAAGTGGCTGCGTGCCGGCTGGGGCTCGATTGCAGTGCCAGCAGCACCTTGGTCACCAGTTATTGCGCCAACGCGGGCATCTGCTCGCGCGACAGCGCACAGGATTTCGTGTCGTTCGTATTCGATGCCGCGGTGCCGCGGCAGGGAGCAGACAGGGTGGATGAGATGGTCGATACATTGGTCTCCGATGCGGGAGCGCAGTCATGAATTACCGTCGGTTGGCGCACGGCGCCAAGTTCTGGTTATGGGTGGCGTTGTTCGTGGCGTATTCGGCGGCGGCAGTGAGCATCGTGATGATCGATACCGCCGATCACCGGTACCAGCCGCTGTCGGTCAAATCCACCAGCGTTACCGGCGACGAACAGCAGCGACGGCGGGGCGCAAGCCAGGTCGCTGCGGTCTACCGCGCCAGCAGTGCCATGCCGTTTTCCACCTTGCCGGCCGGCTCCACCTTCCAGGTGGTGTGGCCGGACGGCTCCACCGAAACCATGACCGTGGTCGACCCGTCATCGGCCAGCGGCATCGTGCCGGTGCCCGGCAGCCAGCAGGCGCCTGCGCCGCGGCGGTGAGGGGTGCGGCGCGTTACATATCGACACGGCCGCAGCCGCTACGTCTCCGGTAGCGCAGGCGGCGAAGGCGGCTAGGTGCGGCTGCAGCTTCAGTCATTCTCATGTGTGCAGACGACCGAGGGTCTGCAGATCGGATCCGGCGCTGGCTTGCGCCATCCGGGCGTCGAACCCTCGGGCTCTGTAGGAGCGCACCCGGGCGCGACCGGGCTTTATCGGTAAGCCCGGTCGCGCCCAGGTGCGCTCCTACGCATGGACTGGCCGGCTACAGGGCTGGCAGCGCGACGCAGTGTCGGCGCGATGCACCGGGGAACAACGAAAAAGCCCGGTTTCCCGGGCTTTTTTGCTTCATCGATACGGCGGCAAGTGCGATCAGGTCAGCGCGATCGACTTGTTCTTGCGCTCGGCCAGGCGCTTTTCCAGGTAGTGGATGTTCTGCCCACCGGCCTGGAAGCCCTTGTCGCGCATGATGCGCTGCTGCAGCGGGATGTTGGTCTTGATGCCGTCCACCACCATCTCGCTCAGCGCCACGCGCATGCGCGCAATCGCGGTTTCGCGATCGGGGCCATGCACGATCAGCTTGCCGATCATCGAGTCGTAGTTCGGCGGCACCTTGTAGCCGCTGTAGATGTGCGTATCCACACGCACGCCAGGGCCGCCTGGCGGATGGAAGGCGGTGATCAGGCCCGGGTTGGGCATGAAGGTTTCCGGATCCTCGGCGTTGATGCGGCATTCGATCGCATGCCCGCGCAGCACGATGTCGCTTTGCTTGATGCTCAGCTTGTGGCCGGCGGCGATGCGCAGCTGCTCGCACACCAGGTCGATGCCGGTGATGCGCTCGGTGACCGGATGCTCCACCTGGATACGCGTGTTCATTTCGATGAAGTAAAAACGCCCGTTCTCGAACAGGAATTCGAAGGTGCCTGCGCCGCGGTAGCCGATGCGGATGCAGGCGTCCACGCAGACCTTGCCGATCTCGTTGCGCAGTTCCTCGGTGATGCCCGGTGCCGGCGCTTCTTCCACCACCTTCTGGTGGCGTCGCTGCATGGAGCAATCGCGTTCGCCCAGATGGATCGCACCGCCCTGGCCGTCGGCAAGCACCTGGATTTCCACGTGGCGCGGATTTTCCAGGAACTTCTCCATGTAGACCTGATCGTTGCTGAAGGCGGCCTTGGCTTCGGACTTGGTGGTTTCGATGGCAGCCTTCAGCGCAGCCTCCGAATGCACCACGCGCATGCCGCGTCCGCCGCCGCCGCCGGCCGCCTTGATGATCACCGGGTAGCCGATTTCGCGCGCGACCTTGGTGTTGGCGACGATGTCATCGCCCAGCGGGCCACCCGAGCCGGGCACGCACGGTACGCCGGCGGCCTTCATGGCGCGGATCGCTTCCACCTTGTCGCCCATCAGGCGAATGGTGTCGGCCTTGGGGCCGATGAAGATGAAGCCGGATTGCTCCACGCGCTCGGCGAAATCGGCGTTTTCCGACAGGAAGCCGTAGCCGGGGTGGATGGCCTGCGCATCGGTGACCTCGGCCGCGGCGATCAATGCCGGAATGTTGAGGTAACTGTCGCTGGAGGCGGCCGGGCCGATACACACCGACTCATCGGCCATGGCCACGTGCTTGAGGTTACGGTCGACCGTGGAATGCACCGCGACCGTGCGGATGCCGAGCGTGTGGCACGCGCGCAGGATGCGCAGCGCGATTTCACCTCGGTTGGCGATGACGACTTTATCGAGCATGGGATTGGGGATTCGGGATTGGGGATTCGTAAAAGGCGCTGGGTTCGCGGAGATGTCGCGACTTTTCCAACGAGCGGATCAATGCGTTGAGCTTGGCAAACGTGCGATTCAGCAAGTCGGCAATTGCCGCATCGGGCGATGCGAACTGCAGTCGTGTTGCGATCTGCAGCTGCGTGTCCAGCTCCGCCAACGAACCACGCGCCATCGAGAGATAGCGCAGGTACTCGGCCGTGGAGCGATGTGCAGCTCCTTCGGCAATGTTGGATGGAATGCTGATCGCGGCGCGGCGCATCTGTGCCGTCAGCCCAAAGCGTTCGGAATCAGGAAAGTCGTGGCTCAGGCGATAGATCGCTTCGACGAGCGACATCGCGTCGCGCCACACCGTCAGGCGCTCGTGTGGTCGCTCTTGCGAATCCCGAATCACGATTCCCGAATCCCGGCGCTTCAGCCAATCACAAACAACGGCTGGTCGAATTCCACCGGCTGGCCGGTTTCGCCGAGGATGGCGACGATGGTGCCGGAGGCGTCGGCTTCGATGGGGTTGAACATCTTCATTGCCTCGATGATCGCCAGGGTATCGCCGACCTTGACCTGCTGACCGACGGTGACGAACGCCGGCTTGTCCGGGGAGGGCGAGGTGTAGAACGTGCCGACCATCGGGGCGCGCAGCACGTGGCCTTCCGGCAGTGCGGCGGCCTGCTTGGCGCCGCCGGTGGAGGCTTCGGTGGGCGATTGCATCGGCATGGTGGCCGCGGCGGCCGGCGCCTGGACGGGGGCCGGCGCGTACTGCTGCTGCACCGGGGCGCTCAGCATGGCCGCGCCCTTGGGTACGCGCGCCAGGCGCACGCTTTCTTCGCCTTCCTTGATCTCGATTTCGGCGAGATTGGATTCTTCGAGCAGGTCGATCAGTTTCTTGATTTTGCGGAGATCCATAAGGGCCTCTGGAAGTGAAACGGTGGGGAGTGCCGGCGGATGCCGGCGGAATGGGATCAGGACGCCGGCGCGCTGGCCGAGGTCATGCGGCAGGGGTCATGCGTCGCGCTCCAGACGCGCGATCACCGCTTCCAGCGCCAGCCGGTAGCTGTCGGCGCCGAAGCCGCAGATCACCCCGTCGGCCTTGTCGCTGAGATAGCTGTGGTGCCGGAACGGCTCGCGCGCGTGCGGGTTGGACAGATGAATTTCCACGAACGGCAGCCCCACGCCCAGCAGCGCATCGCGCAGCGCCACCGAGGTATGAGTGAAGGCGGCCGGGTTGATCAGGATGTAGGCGGTGCCGTCCTCGCGCGCGGCGTGGATGCGCTCCACCAGCACGTGCTCGGCATTGGACTGCAGGCAGTGCAGCACGTGCCCGGCCGCCTGCGCGCGGTCCACCAGGGCTGCGTCGATTTGCGCCAGCGTGGTACGCCCGTAGACCTCCGGCTCGCGGGTGCCGAGCAGGTTGAGGTTGGGGCCATGCAACAGCAGCAGATGGGCCATGGGATCCGGAAGAGCGGAAAGGCCGGAAGTCTGCGCGATGTCGCCGATGCTGTCCAGTTCGACGAACTTAGGTCTGTTTAAAACGATTGTTTTAAATTTCGAATGGTTTGGGCGGTGGCTAATGGCGGCGGGCAATGGCGTGCCGGAGGTCATCGTGCCGGCCTTGAATCGCCCGGACCGCTGCGAGCGGAACCGGCAGCTGGCCGCGCGCATCCGGAGCGCAGCGTTTGCGCCTGACGCGATGGAGGCAGCCTTCCCGGCGGGTAACGCGGCAACGGCTGCTGGCGGCATCCTCTCCTGTCGGGCGTCGGAATGTTGTGCCGGCGGCAGCAATTCGGTGAGTGTCCGGCTTGTTCATGGCAAGCGCGCAGGAGGTGAGTTGCAGCAGGGCGCGATCTGCGTTTTGCGCGGAGATGCAGGCTCCCAACAACGTGGCGTCGGGCCGGAACGGCCGGCGTGCCAGATGAAGGGCGATCAGCGCGATCGCCCCCCTCTGTTGCCTCGCTTCCTGCAGCTTCCCGCCGTGCAGGCCGCGGCCACGGTCGCCTGCTGCGCATCGCATGCATCAAGGCGTTGGAGGTGCCAGGGGCACCGAACAGGCGACGCCGCGCGCAGCCTGACGCCACCTGACGCCATCTATGCGCATGCCAACATCGGCCGGTCAGGTCTGCAGGGCGCCGGCAGCGCGGGGCGTGCAGACCCCGGCCAGGAGGGGCCGAACCCGTGCTTGGACCTGTCGCAACACGCCCATGGCACGGGTGTCGGCCTACACGGTTCGCAAAATCTTCGGCCTGGCCCGCCAACAGACGGCCGCCCAGGCCACCAGCCGCAGCGAAGGCGCGCCTTACCGCGCAGCGCGCAGCAAGGCGTCTTCGGTAATCGCGCCGGTCAGCACGGTCGGCAGGATCGCCGGCGGGGCGCCGGGGCCGTAGACCACGTACAGCGGCACGCCGACGGCCTGGTGCTGGTCGAGGAAGGTGCTGATGGCGGGGTCGACATTGGTCCAGTCGCCCTTCATGTAGACCGCATCGACGCGGCGCAACGCGTCGCGGAATTCGGCGCTGCTCAGCACGTTCTTTTCGTTGGCCTTGCAGGTCACGCACCAATCGGCGGTCATGTTGACGAAGACCACGCGGTTGTCGGCACGCAGGCGGTCCAGCAACTGCGGCGAGAACGCCACCACGCCCTCGGCCGCGGTGGCCGCTGGCAGGCTCAGGCGCGTGACCGCGACCACCGGCACCAGCGCCAGTACCAGCATCGTCGTGGCCAGGCCCATGCCCAGGCGGTGGCTCTTCCAGCGGCTGCGCTCGAAGCACCACAGCCCCAGGGCCAGCAGGGTGGCGCCGACCAGCATCAAGGCCAGCGCATCCACGCCGCGCTGCTTGCCTAATACCCACAGCAGCCAGATCGCGGTGAGATACATGGGGAACGCCAGCACCTGCTTGAGCGTTTCCATCCACGCCCCGGGGGTGGGCAGGCGCCGCGCCAGCGAAGGCACGAAGCCGATCAGCAGGAACGGCAGCGCCAGGCCCAGGCCCAGCACCAGGAATACCAGCATCGCCAGCAGCGCGGGCGCGGTGAAGGCGTAGGCCAGTGCCGTGCCCATGAACGGCGCGATGCAGGGGCTGGCGACCACGCAGGCCAGCACGCCGGTGAAGAAGTCGCCCAGCGGCCCGTTGCGCGCGGCCAGCGACTGGCCGATGCCGCCCAGGTTGGTGCCCAAGGTGAACACGCCCGACAGGCTCAGCCCCACCGCGAACATCAGATACGCCAGCGCCGCGACGAACCACGGCTGCTGCAGCTGGAAGCCCCAGCCGGCGGCCTGCCCGGCGGCGCGCAAGCCGATCACCAGGCCACCGATGGCGGCAAAGGACACCAGCACGCCCAGCGAATACCAGATGGCATGGCTGCGCGCGTGGCTGCGGCTCTCGCCGCTGTGCGCCAGGCCCAGCACCTTCAGCGACAGGATCGGCAGCACGCAGGGCATCAGGTTCAGCACCAACCCACCAAGCAGGGCCAGCACCAGCATGCCCAGCAGGCCCTTGTCGGTATGCGGCGGCGGCGTGCGCTCCGGGTTGCCGGCCGAGGCATCGGCGACCGGGACGGCCGTGCTGGCGGCCGGCGCCGGCTCGACCGGTGCCTGGCCGGCGGCCAGCGGCGAAATCATCAACGGCGCGGCCTGCGCCTGGTTCTGCGGCGACACGGTTCCGGCCGGTACATCCAGGGCGACGCGGCGGGTCATCGGCGGATAGCAGATCCCGTCGGTCTGGCAGCCCTGGAAGGTGGCCACCAGGGTCACGTGGGCCGGGTCAGGGTGGTCGCGCAGCAGCGGCAAGGTCACTTCGGCCTGGTCGAAATACACCACCACATCGCCGAAGTGTTCGTCGCGGTGGGCCTTGCCTTGCGGCCAGCGCGGCAGCCCGGTGCGCACGCCGTTGGCGCCTTCCAGGGCCAGCGAGGTGCGGTCGCGGTAGATGTAATAGCCCGGCGCCGGGGTGAAGCGCAGCAGCAGGCTGTTGCCGTCGCCGACGATGGCTTCGAAATTGAACGCCTGCTCGGCCGGCAGCGGCAATGCGTCCACCCCGGCGGTCTGGCCGGGGGCGCCGAACAGGCGCGGGGCGGCGGCGTTGCGTGGCACCAGCGCGCCCAGGTTTTCGCGTGGCGCGGCGGTGGCCTGCGCCCCGGTGGCATCGGCCGCGGGCAGGTCGAGGCGGATTTCGCGCCGCTGCGGTGGATAGCACACGCCGGCATCGGCGCAGCCCTGGTACTGCACCTGCAGGACGGCGGTCTGCACTGCCGGGTCGGCCTTGCCGGCCAGGGTGGCCTGCAGTTGCTTGCGGTAGGTCTGCACCTGGCCGAAGAACTCGTCGTGCTTGCTCTCGCCTTCCGGCAGCGCCAGTTCGCCCGCGGCAAACCCCTTTCCGGCCTTGACGCTGATGCGGTGGCGATACAGGTAGTAGCCCGGTGCGATCTTCCAGTGCAGCGCGATGCGGTCGCGGCTGTCGGCGGTGGCGCTCAGCGCGAAGGCCTGGTCCACCGGCAGCAGGTCGGCTTCGGTTACGGCGGCCTGCGCGGGGGCGGGCGCCAGTACCGCCAGCGGCGCGGCGAGCAAGGGGGCGGCCAAGAGCGCGCAGCGGGCGATCCAGCGGGACAGAGACTTCATGGACGTCAGAATTCCTTGCGGGTTTCGGCCCGGACCCAATCGAGATATGCCGGCAGCCCGGCGCTGGCTTGGACAGCGACCGCCTCCGGCAGTTCATACGGATGCAAGGCCTGCAGCCGCGCGATGGCGTCGGGCAGGCAGTCGTCCCAGGTCTTGATCAGCAACTGCACCTCGGTGCTGCGCTCGATCGCGCCCTTCCAGCGGTACAGCGATTGCACGCCGGGCAATAGGGTGACGCAGGCGGCCAGCCGTTCGTCGAGCAAGGCCTGCGCAATGCGCTCGGCGCTGTCGGTATCCGGGCAGGTGCTCACTAACAAATGGAGGGAAGGTGCGCTCATTGGACCCGGCAGTGTAATCCCCTGTTTGCGGGGGATCGACCGCCGATTCCGGAAAACAAGACGTTAACTTCGTGGCCCCGGTGAGATGGCGTGCTCAAGCGATCCTGCGGTCAGCACGCGGCGCCTTGGATGGTTCCGTGTTCGCTTGCGCCCTGCCGTGCACGGCAGGGCGGCTACCCGGGTTCGGTCAATGGGGGATCAATGCCGTGGCGCCTGCCGGCAACGCACGCCGTCTGTACAGACGCCCGGCGTCACCGGTTGGGGGCAAGGCGCCCGGCGCGATCTGCTCCGGGCCCCGCGCCTCACCCGCCCGGCCGGTGCACCAGGCCAACAGGCAACACGGTTGCGCTTGCCGCCAGGCGGGTGCGGGCGGGGCCCGGAATCGGCATGTACCACGCGTACAGTGCGGTTCCGAGCGTGCCGTTCACCCCGCCTGGCGACTGCGCGCGACGTGCGTGAGCCGGTCTTAGTTGGCCAGCTGGCAACTGGCCGGCTTGGCCGAGTTGAACAGGCTGGCGGTGGCCCATTCGGGGTGATCCACGAACGGGTTGCGGTTGCCCTGGAAGCTGAAGATCACCTCGTTGCGGGCGCGCTCGGCATCGTCTGGTGGGTCGGCCTGATGCCAGGCCAGCAGGGTGGAGAGCAGGCCCATGTAGGCCGGTGAGGCTGCGGTCTGCACGATCTTGCTGCGGTCGTCGGTCAGCTCCAGGTCCGGCTCGGATTGTCCGGTAGCCGCATCCAGCCCGCCTTCATAGCGGATGGCCATGTACATCACCGCGCGCGCCATGTCGCCCTTGCGCCGGCCCCACACCTCGAAGGTGCCGCTGTTGCCGTCGGGCGTGCGGACCCAGTTGGAATTGCCCGGGTATCGTCCGCTGCCGCCGCCACTGCCGTCGTTGACCTCGGTCACCCGCTCGCCGCAGCTGCTGGTGCAGGTGGCATAGGGCTTGTTGCCGCGGTCTGCGTTGAAGCTGGTGTCGGTCAGGTACAGCATGTGGGTGTCGGTATAGGGCGCGTACGGCAGGCCGCGGTCGCCGGTGGCGCTGCCAAAGCCCAGCGAGTTGGGCCAGGTGTGCTCGCGGTTGTAGGTGAGCCCGCTGCCGGTGCCGGCGCGGTCGCTGACCTTGGCGTAGCTGCGGTTGCGGTAGGCGTCCAAAATGCGGCCGCTGTTGTTGGGATCCTCGTCGGCCATTTCCAGGATGGTCCAGGTGCTGGTGCCGCTGCCGCTGTACGGGTAGACCGTGTGCCCCTTGATGGTGGCGTGCAACGAGCAGCGCAGCTGGCTGGCGCTGGCGGTATTGACCCGCGCGTAGTACCCGGTACCGCCGCCGCTGGCGGTGGCCACGGTGAAGGCGATGGACTGGTTGGCGGCCGGGCTCAGGCCGCTGGCATCGCGGATGGCGCTGGCGGTGATGGCCAGCGTGCAGCGCTCGCCGCCGACCAGGGCGGTGTTGGTGGACAGGGTGAAGCGGGTGCCGCTGGTCGGGTACGTCAGCGCCACGTTGCCGGAGCTGGCGCAGCTCAGCGCAAACGCACCGCTGCCCAGCGTCACCGCTTCGCTGAAACCCACGGCCAGATCGCCGGCAGCCGGAAAGCCGGTGGCGCCTTGCGTTGGTGTGGTGCTGCTGATGGTGGGAGCACCGGTACTTCCACCGCCGTCGCTGCCGGTGAAGGTCTGGCCGCGGTTGCAGGCGCCGAAGGTCTGTGCCGCCGAGCCGGCCCAGCTGAAGTTGGCCGCGCTGCTGCCGGTACCGGTCAATTGCAGCGAACTGCCGACCGCGGTGCTGTTGCTCTCGCTCACCGGCAGGTTCTGGCTGGTCACGCCGGCCGCCGGGCCGCCGCTGCCGGTGATGGCGCCTTCATAACTGAGGAACTGCACCAGCTGCCCGTTGGGGTCGACCAGCGCCACGCCGTCGTTGGGGCCGTTCTGCACGCCGTTGCTGGCATAGCTCACCGTGGCCATACGCACCTGGCTGCCGCAGCTGACCACCGTGCCGGCCGGCACCGCCGTATTGGCGTACACCACTGCCGCACTGGGGCTGTTGCCGTTGTACAGGTAGATGCGGTAACCGCTCAGCGATTCGCCGGCGGTGGCCACCACTTCCACACCCTCGCCGCTGTCGCCGGAGGCGCCCACGTCGTCGTAGTGCAGTTCGTTGATGAAGACCGCCGCATTGGCGGAGGTGGCACCGAGCGCGAACGCGCAGGCCAGGGGAAGGGTGCAACGCAGGGACACGAAACGGGACGGCAACCTCATCGACAGCTCCTTGTGATCGGGGAATGCGTTCCCGACTGTAAGGCGCGCGCATGATAGGCGATGGAACCTGGTTCCATTTCTAGAGCATTGGACGAGACTCCTATACGCCTGCCAGGTGGGCGCGCCCGGTGCCCGTGGGCATGGACCCCATTCCGGTTCCCCAGCGACGTTCGCGCCCACCTGACAACCGCTCGCTCCGTTTTGTCGGCTGCCCTCGGCGGTTCGGAGAGAAGCGGTCGGCGAAAAATTTTTGCCGCCAGCCCTTGAAAGCCACCCGCGCAGCACAATCTCTGGCCCGCACCCGCTTGTCGGGTTTTTTCCGCGCGCTGTGCTGGCAGTCGTCATGTGCGAGTGCTAACATCGCCGATAATTTCCAGGCCAATCAAACACTTAAGAGGTCTTCTCTCTATGAGCATCAAGCCGCTTCACGACCGCGTTGTAGTCAAGCCGATCGAAGCCGACGAAGTTTCCGCCGGCGGCATCGTGATTCCGGACTCCGCCAAGGAAAAGTCCACCAAGGGTGAAGTCGTCGCGATCGGCGCCGGCAAGCCGCTGGACAACGGCAGCCTGCGCGCGCCGGTGGTCAAGGTTGGCGACAAGGTCATCTACGGCCAGTACGCCGGCAGCAGCTACAAGTCCGAAGGCGTCGAGTACAAGGTGCTGCGCGAAGACGACATCCTGGCCGTCATCGGCTGATAGCCGTTGCCGGCGGGATTCGGGAGTCGAGATTCGGGATTGGTCACCGCGGCTTGCCGCACCAATCCGCCTCTCCTCCGGATCCCGCTCTAGCCAATCCCCAATCCCCAATCCCCAATCTCAAATCCCGGAGTAACAACCAATGGCTGCTAAAGACATTCGTTTCGGTGAAGACGCACGTACCCGCATGGTTCGTGGCGTCAACGTGCTTGCCAATGCCGTGAAGGCCACCCTGGGCCCGAAGGGCCGCAACGTCGTGCTCGAGAAGAGCTTCGGCGCGCCGACCATCACCAAGGACGGCGTTTCCGTCGCCAAGGAAATCGAACTGGCCGACAAGTTCGAGAACATGGGCGCGCAGATGGTCAAGGAAGTCGCGTCCAAGACCAACGACAACGCCGGCGACGGCACCACCACCGCCACCGTGCTGGCCCAGGCCCTGATCCGCGAAGGCGCCAAGGCCGTGGCCGCCGGCATGAACCCGATGGACCTCAAGCGTGGTATCGACCAGGCCGTCAAGGCTGCGGTCGTCGAGCTGAAGAACATCTCCAAGCCCACCACCGACGACAAGGCGATTGCCCAGGTCGGCACCATTTCGGCCAACTCGGACGAGTCGATCGGCAACATCATTGCCGAAGCGATGAAGAAGGTCGGCAAGGAAGGCGTGATCACCGTTGAAGAAGGCTCGGGCCTGGAAAACGAGCTGGACGTGGTCGAGGGCATGCAGTTCGACCGCGGCTACCTCTCCCCGTACTTCATCAACAACCAGCAGAGCCAGTCGGCCGACCTGGACGACCCGTTCATCCTGCTGCACGACAAGAAGATCTCCAACGTGCGTGACCTGCTGCCCGTGCTGGAAGGCGTGGCCAAGGCCGGCAAGCCGCTGCTGATCGTCGCCGAAGAAGTCGAAGGCGAAGCGCTGGCGACCCTGGTGGTCAACACCATCCGCGGCATCGTCAAGGTCGTGGCCGTCAAGGCGCCGGGCTTCGGCGACCGTCGCAAGGCGATGCTGGAAGACATGGCCGTGCTGACCGGCGGTACCGTGATCTCCGAGGAAGTGGGCCTGGCGCTTGAGAAGGCGACCATCAAGGACCTGGGCCGCGCCAAGAAGGTGCAGGTCTCCAAGGAAAACACCACCATCATCGACGGCGCCGGCGACACCGCGGCGATCGAATCGCGCGTGGGCCAGATCAAGACCCAGATCGAAGACACCTCGTCCGATTACGACCGTGAGAAGCTGCAGGAGCGCGTGGCCAAGCTGGCCGGTGGCGTTGCAGTGATCAAGGTCGGCGCCTCGACCGAAATCGAAATGAAGGAAAAGAAGGCACGCGTCGAAGACGCCCTGCACGCCACCCGTGCAGCCGTCGAAGAAGGCGTGGTCCCGGGCGGCGGCGTGGCCCTGGTGCGTGCGCTGGTGGCCGTGGGCGAGCTCAAGGGCGCCAACGAAGACCAGACCCACGGCATCCAGATCGCCCTGCGCGCCATGGAAGCCCCGCTGCGCGAGATCGTGGCCAATGCCGGCGAAGAGCCGTCCGTGATCCTGAACAAGGTCAAGGAAGGCAGCGGCAACTACGGCTACAACGCCGCCAACGGCGAGTTCGGCGACATGGTCGAATTCGGCATCCTGGACCCGACCAAGGTGACCCGTTCGGCACTGCAGAACGCCGCCTCGATCGCCGGCCTGATGATCACCACCGAAGCCATGGTGGCCGATGCGCCGAAGAAGGACGAGCCGGCGATGCCGGCCGGCGGCGGCATGGGCGGCATGGGCGGCATGGATTTCTGATCCACGCCACTTCGGCTGTTGCAGCAAAAAAAACCCCGCCCAACGGCGGGGTTTTTTTATGCGCGTCACTTGCGCAGGCACGCGGCAGTTGCCGATGACCGGCGGCCGTACCGTCAGGACGAAGGCACAGTGCTGGCTGCGGCCTGGTCCGGCGACGGATGGGTGCGCGCAGGCGAGCGTTGCTCAGGCGATGCGCTGGCTGCGGCGAGCGCCTCCTCCTCGTTTGCCTCGGTGATCTCGGTGATGGTGACGCTGCTGGCGGGCCTGGTCTGCGCCTGCGCGCCGGCGTCCTCGATCCCCTGCAGGGCGCTATCGGCAACGGTCTGCGCGTACTCCTGCGCCTGTTCCGGCGACAGGCTTTGCACATATCTGGCGGTGTCCTGCACGTGCTGGATGAGTTCCTCGGGCGAGGACGGCATGCGGGTTGCGAGCGCGGTACCGTCGGGCCCCCTGAAGACACGCATGATCTGACCGCCGCCCCAGTTCATCGCCAACTCTGCGCCACGCGCCATGGGGCCGGGCATGGTCATCGACATCAGCGACATGATCGCGCCGGCGTAGTAGGGCGATGAGGACGAGGCTTCGATCAGGCTCTTGTCTGCGAAGGTCTTGGACAATTTCTCCACGCCCAGGGCCAGCGCCATGACCAGGCTGCCGGAGCACATGGCCTTGAAGCGTTCCATGGCGTCCTGACGGGTCGCATGTGCGTTGACCGCCGATTGCATCATCACCGCCGTCACCACGACCGAGTCGGCCAACAGATCCACCGTGCCGATGCGATCGGGCTGAATCAGGTAGACCGTCAGCCCGGTCACTCCGGCTCCCAACAATGCCAATGCCAACTTGGGGGCGATGTCGTGGTTGGTCACCTGGCGCGGGAGGGTGGCTGGCTGGTCCTGGTCCACTTGTAGCGCAGCGCTCAGTCGCTTGCTGCATCGGTCCAGGGTCTCCAGCAGGTGCGTGCACTGGGCATTGAGCGTGCGGGTGAGCTCGCGCCCTTGGCTTGGGTCGGTGAAGTCGCGACGTGCCTGTTGAAACGCTTCCCGGCCGTGCTCCAGAGCGGCGCAGATCTCGTTGAGTTGCGTGCGCAGTTGCGCGCTGACCTGGCCGGGCGTCAGGCGTGCACGCAACCGCTGCGCCTGGCTCTGAAAGCCGGCGTTTTCTGCAATGCCGGCGCCCAGATGCGACAGCTTGTGCTGCAGCCGGTTGCCCAGCACGTTGAGGCTGTTCCAAAGGAAGGGCGTCAGCACCATCGCCGCGCATGCCGTCGATGCGGCCGCGGCAAATCCCAGGTTGTTTTCCACTGCTTCGGCTTGGTGCCGCATGGAGGGGGTGCCGAATTTCTTGGGCAGTTCGGTGGTGAGAAACAATCCGTTGAGCAGAACGGAATAGAAGTGCATTTCGTTGGCGTCGCGCCCCAGCTGCCCGCCCATCAGCGGGAACGGAAGCCCGTCGGCGGTGGGGCGCAGTGCAGATGCCGAGAGCGTCATCACGCCCTTGGTTGCCGCGGCGATGGAATAGGCGAAGGTCTTGGCCTGGTTGCCCAGCAACGGACTGGGGACCATCAGTGGCCAGAGATTGACCAGGTTGGCCAGCGACTTGAGCGCCCGCCCGGTCGCAGGTGTGCCGTGCTCCAGCGGCTGCAGGGCGTCTTCCACGGCCTTGATGTCGCCGAGCAACTGCTGCCTGAAGCGTGCTTCCAGGCCGGTTGCCGCTTCGATGGCATCGCGCAGCTGCGTGATCTGTTGGCGGCACGCGGCCAGAGTGTGCGGGGCGCTCTGTTCCGGGTCGGTGTGACGCACCATCTGCAGGAATGCGGGATCGTCCGCATGGATCTGCAGCATGGTGCGCAGGTCCGCCAGCGACCAGAGATTGGACGCCCCCTTCGATACCGCAGCGTAAGCCTGCTGAACGCCGCTTGCCAATGCGGCGTTTGCGCGTGCGGCAAGTGTTGCGGCGGTGGACGGGCCGGAGGCGCGTTCGGGTGAGTCGGCCTGCGGTTCGGTGTCGTGCGAAGGCACCGGCGAAGCGCCGTGCTCGGAGTCGGCGCTGGATGCGCGCGAACGGCTGCGCGGAGTGAGCGCAGCCAGGCTGGGGTGGAGCGGGGTTTGCGTCGGCGATGTGGCGTCGGCGACGGGGGCATTGTCGGTATGGATGTCGTGCAATGGCGCCAGAGAAGAGGGGCCTGCGGTTTGCTGTTTCTTGATCTCCATGGTGGGTTTCCTTGATGAGGGGGAGCGGCCAGCGCGTACTGGCTGGCGCGCCTGCATCATTTGAACAAGCCTGCCCGGCCGGCCTAACGCGATGCGAACTACTGCGTTGCAGGAAGAACCAACCAGGCAGGACGATGGCAACTTTTGATCGCATGACCTGTTGCCAGCTGCGCAGGGTCGAGTGCGCTGGGAGCGCAATCATCGCAGTGAGGGCAGCCCCAGCCTGCCGGATAGTCGATCGCCGTCACACTCCGCGACCACCTGTTGACACCGATGTCATCGCAGCTTTAGCGTCGCTGGGCAGGCGTTTGCGCCGAGCGGTCGGGGGGCCATCGGACAAGGGGCAGCGGTGCACGCATCGCTGGCAGGCGTCGTTGCAGCGCATTGCCACGCCGGCCACGTCCGGCCTCTCCCGGGGGATCTTATGAACTGCCGCAGTCATCGCCTTGCCTTGTCGATTTCCGTCTCCCTTGCCGTGACTGCCGCGTGCGCGCCGCCGCTCATGGCCCAGCAAACCGAACCCGATGCCACGCGCGCCACCTCCACGCTGGATGCGGTCAGCGTCACCGGCTCGCGCATCAAGCGCGCGCAGGTCGAAGGTGCGCAACCGGTGGTCACCATCAGCGCGCAGCAGATCCAGCAGGAAGGCTTCGCCACCGTCTACGACGTGCTCAACAGCATGAATCAGCAGGGCTCGGTGGAAGCCGATACGCAGTGGGGCTCGCATACGCCCAACGCCTCGCCGATCAATCTGCGCGATCTCGGGCCGGGGCGGACGCTGTTGCTGGTCAACGGGCATCGCGTGGCCGATTACCCGCTGCCCTACGGCGGCGAGAGCAACTTCTCCAACTACAGCAATATTCCTTCCGCTGCGGTGGAGCGCATCGACATCCTCACCGGCGGTGCGTCGGCGATCTACGGCTCCGATGCGGTGGCCGGCGTGATCAACGTGATCCTCAAGCGCGACTATCAGGGCGACCAGGTGCGCCTGCGCGGCGGCACCGCCACCGAAGGTGGGCGCGACAGTTTCGACGTGTCCTGGGCCGGCGGGCGCACCGGCGAGAACTGGAGCCTGACCTACGCGCTGCAGGCCACCAAGCGCGACCCGTTGAGCGGGCGCGATCGCCCTGAAATGGACGATTCGGACGACATGTCCTATTCCAACTGGACCGGCCAGAACCGCCTGTACGGCTTCAATCCGTTCACCGGCTTGAGCCTGATCGACGCCAATACCAACGAGCGCCTGGCACCGCCGGCCGGCACCTGCGCGCGCTTTGGCGGTGAGTTCATCGACGGGCAGCGGCTGAGCTACAACCAGAACACCGGCGCGCTCACCAATGCCGGCGATTACTGCGGCGTTGCGCGCGATTACGGCGACTGGGGTCTGGTCACCGGCAGCGAGGATTATTCGGCATATCTCTACGGCACCTGGAAATTCGGCGAGCACACCGAGGCTTGGGCCACGCTGTCTGCCAACCGCAGCATCGGCCGCTGGACCTACGACCCGCCGTACGCGTACCTGGGCCCGTTCCAGGACGCGGCCACCGGGCGTTCGTTGAACCTGATCCGCCAGCTCACCCGGCGCGAAGCCGGCGGCTGGGACCGGCTTGCCAACTACAACAAGGAGCAGTCCTGGGATCTGAGTGCCGGCTTGCGCGGCGTCTGGGCCGACCGTTTCGATTGGGAATTGAGCGTGGGCCGCTCGCGTTACACCGTCGACGAATACATCCGCACCGTGGACACCGCGCGCGCCACCGACTACTTCCTCGGCAGCTCCCTCGGCACCGCCGCCGATGGCACGCCGATCCATGCGATCAACGAGGCGCGCCTGTACACGCCGCTGTCGTCGGACCAGTACGACGCGCTGGTCGCCAAGTCGCATAACTCGGCGTATTCGTGGGTGAATCAAGCCAGTTTCAGCGTGAGCGGCGATGTGGTGCAGGGCTGGGCCGGGCCGATCCGCTTCGCCACCGTGGCCGAAGTGGCCAAGCAGGGCTATCAGCTTTCGCCCGATCCCTGCGCCAACGCGTGCTACCCGGTGGATGTGGTGGACAGCGGCGGTGGCGAACGCATGCGCAGTTCGGCCGGTCTGGAATTCCAGATTCCATTGCTTTCTACGTTGAGCGCGAATGTGGCCGGCCGTTACGACCGCTACGGCAATTACCGTTCTTCGGCCGCCATCCCCACCGATGTGGGCACGCAGAGCGACACCACCTGGAGCGCGGGCCTGGAATGGCGGCCGGTGGAAAGCCTGCTGGTGCGCAGCACCGTGGCCACCAGCTTCCGCGCACCCGACATGCATTACGTGCTCGGCGAACCCAGCTCCACCAACCAGACGGTGATCGATCAGTACCGCTGCATTTCCTCGGGCGCGTATTTGACCGGCGGCTGCAACGACGAGAACAACAACATCTTCTACACGGTGGACGTCAATCGTCGCGGCACCCCGGATCTGCGCTCGGAAACCGGCCGCTCGTTCACCGGTGGCGTGGTGTGGGACATCGCCCAAGGGCTGTCGTTGAGCGTGGATTACTACCGCATCCAGTTGGAGGAAATGATCAAGGACCTGGACCGCGATGAGATCCTGTCGGCCGAAGCCGGCTGCCGTACCGGCACCACCATCAGCGGCGGCACGTGGAATAACCCCGGCGGCGCGGGCTATTGCGACACCATCACCTCGCGCGTGATGCGCAATGCCGACGGCACCATCGCCAGCATCGAGCGCGGCCCGATCAACCTGGCGCAGATGGAAACCTCCGGCATCGATGCGTCGCTGAAGTATCGCCTTGCCACCGCAGGCTGGGGCAACTTCCAGCTGTCGCTGGACTACAACAATCTGATCGCCTACCGCGAGCAGATCTACCGCACCGACAGCGACGAAAACCGCCGCGACGAACGCGTGCGCAGCCGCGTGCGTGGCAGCGTGCATTGGGACAACGGCGGCGCCTGGGACTGGACCGTGTATTTCCGCCGGATCGGCTCCATGCGCGCGGTCAACTGGGGCACCTGCGAACGCTTCGACGACGGCTATCAACCCAGCGCCTCCGATGCGTGCCTGGTGACCGACACCGCCAACGTGCATCTGGGCGAAACCAGCAAGCGTTACTTCGGCCGCGTGGGCCCGGCGATCTACTGGAACCTGAGCACCGGCTACAGGATCACCGACCACGCCAAGGTCAATTTCTACGTCAACAACGTCTTCAACGAAGTGGGCTACGACCACAAGGAACGCTTCTACGGGTATGGCTTCTACAACACCACGCTGTTCAACCCGATCGGCCGCGAAGTGGCGGCCGAATACGTGTTCACGTTCTGAGCGAGCGCGGCGCTTGCGCACGCCACGGTGGCGGCCGTGGCGTGCGCGCGTCTGCTGTCTGCACTGCTTTCGGCATGGCCGCAGGACCTGGCGAGACGACCAGCTCGATCAGCGCGTCATCGATTGTTTGCATCGCGCCGATTGGCGACAGCGCCATCGTCACCCGTTGGATTGGCGGCCGCCGCGGGAACCTGTGCCGACTTCACCGCTGCGGCCGTATGCATTTCAACGCGGGGAGGTGTGCCGGAGCCAGTGGAGGGGCGTTCGCTTCCACCTGTGCCCGGTCCGTTGCCGATGAAACAGTGGCAACGCGCAAAAGTGCGTGGTATCAATGCATCCCATGAACGCACCCCGCAGCCAGTTTTATTTTTGGTACTACGGTTTTCCGATGCCGCTGGCGGAGGAAGGATTGCGCTCACCCTGAAGGCAACTTCAGCAGCATTCCCGAAAAGCCGCCAGCGCACACCTGGCGGCTTTTTTGTTGCCGCCGCGCCTGGCTCCCCGATGCAACACCGCCCACCGAGACACTGTGATGCCGCCTGTAACCGATGACCTGCGTATCCGCAAGATCGAAGCCCTCGCACCGCCTGCGCAACTGCTGTCGCTGCTGCCCTGCGATGAGCGCGCCTCCGAAACCGTCACCAATGCGCGCGCCGCGCTGCACGACATCCTGCACGGGCGCGACGATCGCCTGGCCGTGGTGATCGGCCCCTGCTCGATCCACGACCCGGTCGCGGCGATGGAGTACGCACAGCGCCTGCGTCCGTTGCGCGACCAGTTCGGTGACGCGCTGGAGATCGTGATGCGGGTGTACTTCGAAAAGCCGCGCACCACCATCGGCTGGAAGGGCCTGATCAACGATCCGGACCTGGACGGCAGCTTCCAGATCAACAAGGGCCTGCGCGTGGCGCGTGGCCTGCTGCGCGATATCAACAATCTCGGCCTGCCGGCCGGCGTGGAATTTCTCGACATCATTTCGCCCCAATACATCGCCGACCTGGTGGCCTGGGGCGCGATCGGCGCACGCACCACCGAGAGCCAGGTGCATCGCGAAATGGCATCCGGGCTGTCATGCCCGGTGGGCTTCAAGAACGGCACCGGCGGCGACGTCAAGATTGCGGTGGACGCGGTGGGCGCGGCCTCGCATCCGCATCATTTCCTGGCCGTGACCAAGGACGGACACACCGCCGTGGCAGCGACGGCGGGCAACCCGGATTGCCATGTGATCCTGCGCGGCGGCAAGCAGCCCAACTTCGATGCGGCCCATGTGGAAGCGGCCAGCCAGGTGCTCAATGCATCCGGCCTGCCTGCGCGCCTGATGATCGATGCCAGCCACGCCAACAGCAGCAAGAATCCCGAGAACCAGCCCAAGGTCGTCGAGGACATCGCCCATCAGCTGGAAAACGGCGAAACGCGCATCGTCGGCGTGATGGTGGAAAGCCATCTGGTCGGTGGGCGTCAGGACCTGTTGCCGGGGTGCGAACTGACCTACGGCCAGAGCATTACCGACGGCTGCATCGGCTGGGACAGTTCGGTGCAGGTGCTGGAACGCCTGGCGAGCGCAGTGCGCGCACGGCGCATGCGCCGGATTGCCGAGGCTGCGTGAGTGGCGACGCAGCAGCATCGGCAGAACATGTGCTGATGCTGCGTGGAGCATCGCCAACACGGAATGATTGCCAGGCAGCGCGTTGGCTGGTCTGCGGTGAGCGTGAGGCCTCGCGCGTCCCTCATCCGGCGCTGGGCGTCACCTTCTTCCGATGGGAAAGCGTCTTGCGGCTGGCACGTGCGTCGGTGCAGCGGGCGTCGGCAACTGCGCAGGCGATGAAGTGGATGCGCCGAACGCTCGTCCACGTCTGACCGAGGAGAAAAGGCACAGCTGGCGCGCCGATCTCGTGCAGGTGCAGCACGTTCAAGGTGACGCGCAGCGGCGCCATCGGCGACGACGCTCAGCGACGACCAATGGCGACATTGATCGGCTTTGGCAGTGAGCGCAGGCGTCTGGCTGGCCGCTGCAGGCTGAGAACGTCGGGCCGGCGCAGGGAGCCGGCCCGACGGATTGGACACCACCCAGTGATGGCCCGTTTCGCTCAGTGACAGAAGGGGGAGAGAGCCTTCCTGGCACAGGAAGCGAGCGGGCAGGACCGTTATCCACCCGGCACGTGACCCTGCGATGTCGCTGCATGTCGTGCACAGCAATGAAGTTCGAGAAGCGTTAAACGCAGGGATTGCGCGATTGCAGCGGTTCAGCGCATCGCGGCGCAGCACCGGTCACCGGCCGCGCGCCAACTTCCAGGCTCGCCGCCGATTCCCGATTCCCGCAACGGCACCAGCCTTGTTCACGCGTCGCGGTCAGCGCAACCGGGATAGTGGCGGCAGACTCTTTCCTGCCTGTGCCCATGCCCTCACTTCGCGACCGCTTCCAGCGCTGGCCACGGCCGTGGCGTCGTGCAGTGGGCGTGGTGTTGGCGCTGTACGCGCTGTATCTGCTGGCCGGCAACCTGTATCTCAATACCCCGCTGTTCGACGCCAGCACCAATCGGCAACCGCACAAGTTCACCATGCAGACCGGCCCGGCAGTGACGCTGTTTCCGGGCGAGGTCATCGCCTGGAACGTGCGCATGCGTGGGCAGGCCAACCGCACCGTGTACGTCTTCCACGCCGACCGCGCACATGCGCGTATCGCCCTGCTGGCCTTGTTTCGGCGCGAAGTGCGCCTGCCCTGGCTGCATGCCACCGGCGTGAGCGCAGAAGTGGAAACCTCCGATACGCCGATTCCGCCACCGCCGCGGGGCAACCAGGGCTGGACGTTGCGCTTTGATGCAATCACCAGCAACAGCATTCGCAGTGCCCGCCTGGGCAAATTGCTGATTGCCGGACAAGGGCACGGCAAGGTCGGTTTCCTGAAGCAACTCAAGGGCGGGCCGTCGGAACTGTTTCCTTCCGAAGCGGGCTTTACCGACGCGGTGGTCAGCTACGACGGAGTGCAGGTGTTCAACGGTGCGCAGCTGGATGCGCAGTTCCAGTTTCCACGCCATTACCGCGACCAGGCGCCGGGCTTGCGCAAGCTCGGCATCACCGCCGCACGGCTACAGCTCAAAGCCAATTCCGTGGCGCTGAAGATCGACACCGGCGCGCCGCATGTGGACATCGGCAGCGGGCCATCGGCCGCGCGCGTGGAGGCCGATATCCGCCTGGCCAGCGGCGCGCTGCAGCCGGGCAGCCGTGCGGTGTGGCGGCTGCCATTGCTTGCGGGCGTTGGTGCCACCGACCGCGGCATGCTTGCGCTGCAACTGGACGTGGCGCAGGACATCCGCGTGCAGGCGCGGCTGCCGCGCGATGAGAAGACCGGCAGCGAGCTGCACGCCGATCTGCGCGTCGCCGGGCGCAGCGTTCCGTTCGAACGGCCTGCGCAGCTGTTGCCGCGCCTGTCGGGGCAGGTGCGTGGGCGCTGGAAGTTCGAATCGTTGAACTGGATCGCCGAGCTGTTCGTGCGCAAGCCGTGGTTCCAGCTGGAAGGTGGCGGTCTGGTCGAAGCGGACCTGCGCCTTGCACAGGGCCGGTTGAGTGCCGGCAGCACGCTGGATATTCCGCGCGTGGAGGCCGTGGCGCAGGTATTTGACACGCGCCTGGCCGGCGTGGCCAAGGCGCACGGGCGCATCGACGATGCCGCCACCCCGCAGGCGCATCTGGATGTCAGCATTCCCACCTTCAAGGCGGCGCCGCGCGATGCGCCCAAACAGCTCCTGCTGGACGGCCGCGATCTGCAACTGGCCATGCATGGCGATGCCGAGCTGGCCCGCCTGAGCGACACGCTCAAGGCGCAGCTGCGTTTCAGCGATGCGCGTGTGCCCGATCTCACCGCCTACAACCGCTATCTGCCGGGCAATAACGTGCGCCTGCTCGGCGGCAGCGGCAGCCTGACCGGCGATGTGGCGCTCAATGCCTCCGGCGATGTCGGTAACGGGCATGCGCATCTGCGCGGGCAGGGCGCGCACCTGGCGTTGGCTGGCGTGCAGATGCGCGGCGATGCCGAGTTGCAGGCAACGCTGCAGCGCGCCGACTTCAAGAACAAGTTCTTCGACCTCAGTGGCACACGCATACGCCTGCGCAACATGCGCGTGGGCGACGACGGCAAAGACGCCGATTGGTGGGGCGAATTGCAAGTGGGTGCCGGCACCATCCAGGCCGAGGCACCGTTCCAGGTGGATGCCGAGGCAGCCCTTCGCATGCGCGATATCGCACCACTGCTCTCGGTGTTCGCCCAGCGCGCCGACTATCCGCGCTGGGTGCTGGGTTTGCTGGATTCGGGCGAACTGGATGCGACCGGCCGGCTGCGTTGGCGCAAGCAGCAGCTGCTGATCGACGACCTGCATGCGGAAAACGCGCGCTTGTCGCTGCGTGCGCGGCTGGCCTTGAACGATGCGCAGCGGCGCGGCGATCTGTATCTGCGCTGGGGTGTGCTGGGTGCCGGCATCGAACTCGATGGCAAGCAGCGGCAGTGGCATCTGGCCGGTGCGCGCCAGTGGTATGACGCGCAGCCCGCACTGTTGCCGGCGGTCTCCAAAACCAAGTGATGCGGCCGCTGGCGTGAGCGTGCTGCGCCCTGCTCACGGCTGGCTTGGCACACTGTGCCCAGCCGCGTGCGCGGTTTCCAGGAGCCTGCCGTCATGACGATGCCTGTTCGCGCCCGCTGGCGCGCCTTGCCACGCTTACTGCGATGGCCGCTATCGGCACTGATTGCGCTGTACGCAAGCTATTTGCTGCTGGGCAACCTATTGCTCAACACGCCGCTTGGCCCGGCTGCGCTGAATCGCTCGCCCGACAAGTTCACGATGCACTGGGGCCCTGCGCTGACCTGGTGGCCGGGGCGTGTGGTGCTGTGGGATGTCGACCTGCAAGGCCATTCGGCACGCACGCACTGGAATGTCAGCGCGCAGCGGATGAGTGGGCAGATTCGGCTGCTGCCATTGCTGCACCGCCAGCTGCTGGTGCCGCAGTTGCATGTGCGCGGTGTGCGTGGCGGTATGCAGGCTGCAGCCGCAACGCCCGGGACGGGGGCGATGCAATCCCCTGCGGCGGCGCAAGCGACGCGTGCTGCTGTTGCTGCGGCGAAGGGGGCCGCGGATACGCCGGCCGCTTTAGCAAACGAGCGGGCGCCCACAGCAACGCCCAATGCCGAACACTCGGCGACGACGCAGACGCCCGCGCAGGATCTGCGCGTGACGATTGCAACGGCCACGACGGACGCGAAGCCCGGAATGCCTATCACCAGCACACCGCAATCAGCCAGGCGCGCCGACACGCAAGCCGGTACACCCGCCTCGCCAACCGCCTGGACCCTGCAATTGGACCGCATCGTTGCCGAGCAGGTGCAGGCCGTGTCGCTGCGTCAGCTGCACATCGAAGGGCAGGGCCAACTGCAACTGGGCCTGTTCAAACAACTGCGTGGCGGGCCGATGGAAATCTTCCCCTCCCATGCAGTGTTCGAATCGGCGCGTGTGCGGTGGGGGCAGGACGAAGTGATGCGCAATGGGCAGCTGCGTATCGACGCCAGCATCGCACGGCATGCACCGGATCAGGCAAGCGGACTGGCGGTGCTGCAACTCACCGATGCGCTGATCGCCGTGCATGGCGACACCGCAGCGCTGGATGTCACCCGTCATGCGCAGGGCCGGCACACGCTGGCGACCCGTGCCGGCAAGGGGCGTGCAGATGGCGAGCTGCGCTGGATACGTGGCGCGTTGCAGCCCGGGAGCCAGCTGCAATGGCGCGCGCCGCTGCACGACAGCACGCGCACGCCGGCCGCATTGCTTGGCGAATTGACGGCGCAGTTACAGGTCGATCAGGACATGCGGCTCAAGGTCAGCATGCCCGAGCCGGCCGATGCCGGGCTGACGCTGGACGCCGACCTGCGCGTGCAAGGCAGGCAATTGCCGGTGCAATCCATGCGCAGCCTGTTGCCGCGCACGTCCGGGCATGCGCGGCTGCATTGGCAGCTGTCTTCGTTGCGCTGGATTGCTGCGCTGTTTCCGGATGTGGATTGGCTGACCCTGGAGGGCGAGGGCCTGGTCGATGCCGATCTGCGGATCGATCGCGGCCAGCTTGCTGCCGGCAGCCGCCTGCAGGTGCCGCACGTGCACGCGCAGGTGGGCGTGATGGGGCATGCGATCACGGGACAGGCCAGTGCAGATCTGCGCGTGGACGCCGATGCCAGTGGACAGTTGCTGCCGGCGCTTGCACTGCAGATGCAGCAGTTTTCGATCGCGCATACCGACGCACCCGCGCGCCCGTTCGTGCAAGGCCGCGATCTGCGCCTGGATCTGCGCACACGCGCCGATGCGCGCAACCTGAGCAGCCTGCGCGATGCCACGCGCGCGCATCTGGTCTTCGCCAATGCCCGCGTGCCGGATCTGCGTGCCTACAACCGCTATCTGCCGCAGCAGCAACTGCGCTTTGACGGCGGTAACGGCGTGCTCAGCGGCGATCTGCAGATCGAGCCGGGTGGGCGCATCGGCAAGGGCGGTGTGCGCATCGGGGCGCGTGCAGCGCGGCTGCAGTTCGCCGGCCTGGCGTTGCGCGGCGATGTGGATGCGGATCTGCGCCTGCAGCGCGGCGATCTACGCGCCGAACAGTTCAGTCTCGATGCCAGCAGCATCCAGCTGCGCAATGTCGGATTCACCGGCCCGGATGGACAACAGCGCGATGGCTGGTGGGCGCGCATCGTGCTGGACGATGCGCGCATGCAATGGCGACAACCGGTTGGCGTGGATGGGCGTGTACGCATCCAGGTGCGCGATCTGGCATTTCTGGTGGCGTTGTATGCACGCGACCGCTCGATTCCGAACTGGATGCTCCGGCTGGTGGATGCAGGCCAGGCGCAGCTGACCGCACGCGCGCACTGGCAAGGCGAGACGGTCATCGTCGATGGCTTGCAGGCGCGCAACGAACGCTTTCAGGTCGATGCGCGCCTGCGCCTGCAGGACAATCAACGTCGCGGCAGTCTGCTGGCCCGCTGGGGATTGCTGAGCGCGGCAGTGGGCTTGCGCGGCGACACGCCCGAATGGCATCTGCGAGGTGCGCCGGAGTGGTATCGCGCGCAACCTGACCTGTTGCGCTGAGGCCTGCATCGCGCGCGCAGGCGTGAAGAAAAAACACCAGTTCTGTACTGCCTGGTATTGTTTTGCAGTGCAGCGTGCAAGTCCGATTCGGGGCGCGCACTATGATCCTGCATCCCGACGTGGGGGAGGGAGCAAAGCCCGCTGGCAGTTCGCTGCAAGCGGGCTTTTTTTATGCCTGCAGGTTGCCGGGTCAAGCGCCAATCCGCGCGAGATCCGCTGCAAATGAAGGCCGCACCTCATGCCGTGGCTGCCGCCTGCGCGCATCGCGGCGAGCAGGCTTGCATGGCGTGGCGCTGCGCCCAAAACCTGGCGAGCGATCATGCTGCTGGATGTGCACGGCGTGCGTGCAACCGTTCGTACGCGTGATCCCTGCCATCGCGGGCAGCGGCCGCGTCCGCCTGGCGGTTTTCGTTAACCGTTCTTATTGCTGCAACTCCAGCAGCCACAGCGTGCTGCCGCCAGTGATGAACAACCGCCGTTGCTCCAGGTCGAAGGTGCAGTTGGACGCCGTGGCCGGTGTCGGCACCAGGCCGAGGTATTGGCCATCGGTGTCGAAGACGCACACGCCCGCGCCGGAGCTGCTCCATAGCCAGCCCTGGCGGTCCACGCAAAAGCCATCCGGCAGGCCGTCCGGCACCACCGCGAAGCGGCGCCGGTTGTGCAATGCGCCATCGCGCCAGTCGAAGGCGGTGATCTCCGGCGAGGTCGGGCCACCTTCGGGCGTCTGCGAGACGTACAGCACGCGTTCGTCGGGGGAGAACGCCAGCCCGTTGGGGTGATCCAGGCCGACCATGCACTGCAGGGCACCGCCATCGGGCGGCAGCCGGTAGACGCCGTGATGGTCCAGCTCCTGTGGGCCCGGGCAGCCCTGGCTGGGCTTGAGCAGCCCGAACGGCGGGTCGGTGAACCAGATCGCGCCGTCGTGCGCCACGATCAGATCGTTCGGCGAATTGAGCCGTTTGCCCTCGAACCGCCCGACCAGCAGATGCGCCCGGCCATCGACATCGCTACGGGTGATCGCGCGGCGCCCGTGTTCGCAGTGCACCAGTCGCTGTTGCGCATCCACCGCATTGCCATTGGTGAAGGCGGTGGCATCCAGCAGCACGTCCACCGCGCCGTCCTCGCGCCAGCCAAGCACGCGGCGGCCGACCACATCGCTCCAGACCAGCGTGCGCTGCGCCTCCCACCAGGCTGGCCCCTCGCTCCAGGTCGCCTGGTCGTAGAGGGTCAGCAGGCGCGCGTTGCCCAGGCGCGCCGCCAGCCCGGCGTGGCGCGTGGCGGGGGGCGGGCACTCGGCCGGCCGGGCGGCGCCGGGCGCGCGGACGCGGCAGTGGCGGTCCATCAGCGCGGCGCCGGATGGCCGAACGGATGCGCGGTGGCCGCGCCCGGCGATTGCGCAAACTGCACCATCATCTGCAGGCAAGGTTCATCGCCCAACTGGCCGGAGCGATGGCCGCGCTGATCGGTGGTGCCCTGGTCCTGGCCGAAATGGATGTCGCCAGGACCCATTTCCACGCGTGTGCCGTCGCCGGTTTCGATGAACCAGCGGCCACGCAACGGAATCACCCATTGCGGGTGCGGGCTCTCATGCCAGTCGCCGACCCAGCCTACCGGCAGCACCGCGAACTGGATGCCGAGCACCTCGCCGGGAAACGGTCGCAACCACTGCGGTGCGGCACCGCCACCCACGCTCTTGCGACCGAAGCCGGGCAGCTGCGAGGCGTTGAGGCAGCTGTTGCCATCCGGCCCGGTCCATAGATGCAGAAAGGGCAGGCTGGGCGGCAGCGCAGGATCGTTGCCATCGGTCTGGAGCGGAATCTGCGAGGGCAGCAAGTGAGCAGGCAAGGTGGTGGGCGACATGGCGGGACCTCGTGCGAAAGCCGCAGTGCAGCATGGCTGCCGTCAGGGCTGCGTAAGCGAGATGTTCAAGGCGGCGAAATGCTGCACGCCCTGTTGCAGTCGCCCTGGGGGATGTCGCGCATGCGTGTACTCCCCGCGTGGCGGGGATGCCAAAATCCGGTCATGCCGATGCCGACCGTTTCCATGTCTCCTGCGCTCACCGCCCTGATCGAGCGGGCCGTGGCGCGTGTTCGTCAATCATTGCCTGTCGAGCAGGCGTGGCCGGGCGGCGCGTTCGATCGGCAGCTTGCGCAGGTCGCACTGGCCAGCGAGTTCGCGCTCGATACCTTGGCGCGGCAACCGGCATTGCTGCAGCACCTGGCCCAACCCGATCCGCCGCCACTGCCACTGCCGCAGCTGGATCCGGCCCAGCCACCGCTGTGGCCTGCGCAATTGCGACGCTATCGCAGCGCCGAGTCCACGCGCCTGGTCTGGCGCGATGTGCTCGGTCTGGACAGCGTCGAAGCCACCCTGGCCGGCGCCACCCGGCTGGCCGAGCACTGCCTGCAATGCGGCCTGCAAGCGCTGGAGCAGCAGTTCCACACCCGCCACGGCAAGGTCATTGCTGCAGACGGCAGCGTGCAGCGCCTGGTGGTGTTCGGCTTGGGCAAGCTGGGCGGTGGCGAGCTGAATTTTTCCTCGGACGTGGATCTGGTGTACGCCTATCCGCAGGGCGGCCAATCCGATGGCGCGCGTCCATTGGCAGCAGAAGAGTATTTCGCGCGATTGGGCCAGCAGTTGGCCAGGTTGCTGGACGAAACCACCGCCGACGGCTTCAGCCATCGCGTGGATCTGCGCCTGCGTCCATTCGGCACCGCCGGCCGCGTGGCGTTGTCGTTCGCCGGCATGGACCAGTATTTCCAGCGCGAAGGTCGCGATTGGGAGCGCTATGCCTGGCTCAAGGCGCGCGCGGTGGCTGGCGATATCGACGCCGGGGAAGCCTGGCTGGAAACGCTGCGCCCCTTCGTCTACCGGCGGTATCTGGACTTCACCGCACTGGATGGCTTGCGCGAAATGAAGGCCGCCATCACCGCCGAAGTGGCGCGGCACGATCGTCTGGACGACATCAAGCGCGGGCCCGGCGGGATTCGCGAAATCGAGTTCCTGGCCCAATCGCTGCAGCTGATTCGTGGTGGACGCGAACCGAGTCTGCGCGAACGCCGGCTGCTGCCCGCGCTCCAGGCGCTGGTGGCCGCAGGCCAGATCGACCAGGAGAACGGCCAGGCGCTGTCGACGGCGTATCGTTTTCTACGCCGGCTGGAAAATCGCCTGCAGATGTTGCGCGATGCGCAGACCCACGCATTGCCGCAGGCGCCGCTGGATCGCGAGCGCATTGCGTTGGGCCTTGGGTATGCGGATTGGTCGGCATTGCTGGACGCGCTGGCACCGCAGCGCACACGCGTGGCCGCGGAATTCGCCGAACTGCTGGCCCCGCGCGTGCGCGCCACCGCACCGGACGCGCTTGCCGATTACTGGCGCGCGCTGCCGGGAGGCGATGCTGCGCCGTTGGCGGGGATTGGCTTGCACGATCCCGATGGCGCGCATCAGGCGTTGGCCGATTTCGCGCAGTCTTCCGGCGTGCGCGCGCTGTCCGATAGCGCGCGTGCGCGGCTGGATCGGGTGATGCCGGCACTGCTGCACGCGGCCACCCGCGCCAGCCAGCCCGACGCGGCAGTGCGTCGCATGCTCGGCCTGCTGCAGGCCACCTTGCGCCGCACCAGCTATCTGGCCTTGCTCGACGAGCAACCCAGCGCGCTTGCGCGCCTGGTCGATGTGCTCTCGCGCAGCGCGCTGCTGGCCGAGCGGCTGGCGGCGTATCCGTTGCTGCTGGACGAATTGCTCGACACCCGCATCAGCGGCCCGCTACCGGATCGCGCAGCGTTGCACGCGGCCTGCGCCGAGACCTTGCAGATCGACGACACCGAAGCGGCGCTGCGTGAACTCAACGAGCGCCGGCTTGCACTGAGCTTCCGTATTGCGCTGGCCACGCTGGATGGCCGCCAGCAGGCGGTGGAGAGCACCCGGCAACTGGCCTGGCTTGCCGAAGCGGTCGTGCAGACCGTGCTGCACCTGGCGCGCAGCGACATGCTGGCCGCGCACGGACACGTGCCCGGCGGCAGCTTCGCCATTGTCGGCTACGGCAGTCTTGGCGGGCTGGAGCTGGGATTCGGATCGGATTTGGATCTGGTGTTTCTGTACGATCATCCGCCCGAGGTGGACGCCTCCGACGGCAAGCGCCCGCTGGAAGCCGGGCGCTGGTTTGCCCGGCTTGCGCAGAAAGTGATGGCATTGCTGGCTGCCGAGACCGGCGCCGGCCGGCTGTACGACATCGATGTGCGACTGCGCCCGGATGGCGGCAAGGGCGCACTGGTGTCCTCGCTGGCCAGTTACCGCGACTACCAACGCGATCGCGCCTGGACCTGGGAGCATCAGGCCCTGGTGCGTGCACGCGCGGTGGCCGGCGACGCGGCGCTTTGCGACGCGTTTGCCCACGTGCGTCGCGACACGCTGATGCGGGTGCGCGACACCGCGCAGTTGCACGAAGACGTGCGCAAGATGCGGGCGCGCATGCGCGCCGAACTGGATCGCAGCGATGCCGGCCGGCTGGATCTCAAGCAGGGCGCTGGCGGCCTGGTGGATCTGGAATTCGTGCTGCAGGCCGGCGTGCTCGGGCTGGCAGCGCAGCAGCCGCAGCTGCTGGACGCCTGCGACACGCCAGCGTTGATCGACGCACTGGCGCGCACGCACTGGCTCCCGGACGAGAGCAGCGCACCACTGCATCAGGCGCACGCAGCGCTGGTCGATGCCGGCCTGAGCTGCACGCTGGACCGCCGCCCACGCCTGCTCGCACCGACGCCGGCCATCCAGCAGGCGCGCGGCATCATCTTCAACGCAGCACGTGGGCAGGGCCTGACGTTTCCGCTGGGCAAGGATGAAACAGCGCTGTAAGGGCCCCGGTGAGTGCGCCGCTTTCGATGCAGCTGCGGCAAAGGGCGGCAACGGTGCCTGGCTTTCCTGCCGGGAAGCCACGCATCCATGCGCGTCATGCGTTCTACCGACGCGGCGCACTCCGCCACAGCAGGGCGCGAAACGGGCCGAGCAGGAACACGCCCATGCCCAGTTTTACCGCCAGATCGCCTGCGGCCCAGCTGACCCACGGCAGGCTCGCGCCGGCAAACGCAATGCTCCAGAAGATGGTGGTATCCAGGGTGGCGCTGCAGGTGGTGGCCACGATCGGCGCGCGCCACCAGCTGCCGTCGCGCAGGCGGTCGAACACGCTGATGTCCAGCAATTGTGCCGCGATGAAGGCACTGCACGAGGCCACCGCAATGCGTGGCGTCGCCAGCCAGATCGACAGCAGCACCGCCAGCGCGAACCCGCACCAGGCAACGTGGCGCGCAGCGCGTGGACCGAAGCGGCGGTTGACCAAGTTGCTGACCCTGGGTCAGGGCGTGAAGCTTAGGTCGAGCTCCGCCTGGGTGAAGTACGCTGGCCTTGCGCGGGATCTCGCTGGCTTGCTCCAACTTGCGCACTTCGCGTTCCAGCGCTTTTATCCGCGTCCGCTCGTCCGTCGTCAGCCCCCTGACGCTGTGGGCATCACGCTCGGCCTGACGCACCAAGTTACACAGCGTCTGCGACGAACAGCCAATTTTTTTCCCGGGAATCGATTCGATCGCCCATCGCGAGCTGACTACTTCGCGGGGCGGTTCACCCCGCAATGCTTCGCCGTCCCAACCATGACTTCGGGAAAACAACGAAATTCAGAGAGCTCTGCGCCAAACTTTCTTAAATGCTCACTGCAGGAGATCAACATGGGTCTATGTAGTTCAAAGCCGCGCGTGCAGGCTCAGCTGAACATTATGCGACCACGTCATAGGGCAGATTGATCAGACCATCCTTAGAAATAATTCTAAAATTGATTTCGAGGTTTCACCAACACCAAATGCGGCTAATGAAACGTAGCCGGCGATCGTCAGATGGTTGCGGGCGGCGAGCAGAACCGGATTTTACGAGTCGTACATGCCGATTCCGATCACCAGCCGCGCCCGCATAACGGCCGCGCAGGAGTTTTTTAGCCGCTCTAGAGATCCTGAATTTTAAACCAATTTATAAAAAAGAAGAGGAAGGCATGAAGGCAGAGCTCACACGATCCCATTCCCTGTCGTCACTCGAGCGCATACGTCACCCCGAATCTGATATGGGTAACGACTGTGATCTAGAAGTTGGCGCACAGCCCAAACATAGCGGCTTCTGTCAGTCCGAAGATAGCAGATTGCCAACCACCAGGCCCCCCCGGCGGCGCAGCACAAGTAGCGGGGCTACTAGCCCCAAGTCCACTGTGCAAGGTTCCGGTCATACCGATAACAGTGGGTTAGAAACTCCGCTACTGATCTCGTTAACAGGTTTGCAAAAGCCCAGGCATATGGGATTGGTGCGCAGGGAGTCGAGCCGACTTGTTTCTGCCGACCCGGTAGTGCACGCGCTGCTATCTTTCGCGCAGGTTGACCAGCCATTTCCACCACAGGTCGCGAGCACTGACGGGGTCCGACTAGAGCTGGTGTCCCGTCGAGACCCGGAGAAAGCGCTCGAGGAATTCAAGGACGCATTCACGGTTGAGACGGCGCAATTAATGCCCGCCGCCAACTCCTCAGAGCGGACAGCTGAGCAAATCGACGCTGACATTCATATCCCCTTGTTGCTTAAGGCGATCGAGCGGGGCTCCGCAGCATTTGGCCCAAGCGCTTTGATCGAGATGGCAGACGGCAGCCAGATCAGTGCGAAAGCGTTCCTCGCCTCGTGTGCCCCCGATGTCATGTCAAATGACGATGTCCTGTCGGCGTTCATCAATCAGAAACTGAAAGGGGATGAGGACCTCCAGGTCCGTCTGGGGGCACAGGAATTGCTATATGTGGCGACCAAGAAAGAGTTTCAGCTCGGCGGCTTGGCCGGTAGCATCGGCGTTAGCAGCGTAATCGGCTCCGTATGGGAACTCGGCGCTTCGGAACTGTTGAAAAAAGCCATCTTCGGCAAGAATTTCTCGCCCAGTCAGTATGCTCTGCAATTGGCCGGAATCGATTCAGTTCCCCCTTTGATAATCGAAACCATGGACACCATGTGTGTGCTTGCAATCATCAAGGGTATGAAGGGTGAGGACTGGTCCTTGCGCGACCTGCTCCCCAAGGCAATGAAAGCCGGTGCCATCTCCTCAATTGTGTCATTCCCCAATAACGTCCTGCAGTACACAGGCTTTAAATCAGGATTAGGTGATCTTGCGGCCAATATGACGACAACCGAAGCGGCCATCTTTGGCGCCGCCTCTGGCATTCCACCCGAAGTCAAGGAAAGCGAAGAGACGATGCGTGCTGGATTATTCCAGAGCATTAAGGACGGCGTCATGGCGTGCCCCAGCGAGAAGATGGGCCCGGAAGAGGCGATTGAGCAAATGGCACGTCATGCGCTCGATGTTGCCCCCGGCGAGAGCACCGCCGTCAAGTCTATGGGGCTGGCAGCCATTGTCGGGATGATCCCGCTGATCGCCGGCAGCAAAGCCACAGGATTACTCTCGGAAAAAGTGCTGCGTATCTTCCGGAGCACCGTCTTTAATCCGATCGAAGCCATCGCTCTGAACGCACTGGCGCTTGGAGGACGCATTCATGTCCCTGGGCTATTTGAATCAGACAATGCTAAGCACGCGCGGGTTGTGCAAACCATTCTGGCGCGAGCAAGCGAGCAAATGGAAAGCGAGGCACGGGAAATTACTGCAGAAGAATTGCATCATATTTTGGCTCCCAGGAGTGAGTTCCTTCGCCATGTAGGAACCGCAATTGTCAAGGGCATGAATGCAAGCTTCGAAGTCCTTCCCGCGCTGGCCCGTAAACTTGGATACGGCGAAACTCCCTTGAACAAACGTATTCCGTATCAGGATCTGGCGGTGTCTAATACTTCGCACCAACCCGCGCCTGAGCCGTAATCGACGTAATATCCCGGGTAGCAATCAGTGGTCGGGGACATGGGGTACATCCCTCCTGTCGACTCTCCACAATTCAATGCCAGCTAGAATTAGGGGTCTGCGGTCGATGTATTGAGGGTCGGCAGGGATTCGTATTGATACTCTCTCTGACAGAGAGTTAGCTCACTTTTGGCTGTTGTTTACACGATCCCTGCCGACCCTCAGGAACGCCAGTGGGTAGGAGAACGCGCCCCAGGTCAGCCAGTCGTTGATCGGGTATTGCACCAGGATGTTGGACAGCAGGACCGCTGCGCCCATTGCCAGCACCGCCCAGAGCGATGCATGGGCGGTGAGCGGGGCGAATACAGGTGTCGAGGCAGGACGCATGGCGACACGGTTGATTGGGCGCGCAATTATCGCTTCGACGGCAGAGCTGGACCAGCGCAGCGATACGCGCCTCGACCACGGCGCCGCTGCGCGAAGACCCCTTCCCGTATCGCGCAGCCGCCTGGCGCCGGACCGTGCCTGTATCGGCGGCGGCGGCGACTGGGCGCGTGCGCACATCGCGGCCACAATACAAAGGCGCGTGCGTTCGTGGCGGCGGCGACGCTCGGCTGCACCGTCGGCATGCGATGTGCGCAGCGGGGCAAGCCTGCGCCACGACATTGGGTCGTCATCGGTGACGCGTGCACATGACGCCTGACCGGCGGCATCGGCAGTACGCGGTGATCGCAAAGCAGGCGGCAGCCTCGACGTAGGAACTGCGGTGATGAGCGGGCGCAGGTGCGCGCAATGGGCGCTTGCATGTACTCGCGGCAACGGCGTGCACCTTGAGGCAGCCACGCGCAGTGAGCTGGCACGCAGCGGCACCTGCTGCCGCAGGCGCGCGCACCTCGCTGATGGCGACACAACCTCGCCCGCTGGCATTTCAGCGGTAGACATCGCACGTATCGTCCCGGCTCCCGACCCGCCGTCTGAGTGATGGCAGCCCTTGCAAGCCGCGCGACCTGCCGATGCCGATGGAGAGAGCCGCCGAATGTGCAGTGTCGCGATGGTGCACCGGCAGCGCCCGGCCTTGCCGTGGTCTGCAGCGGCCAGCCGCGTGGATCCCGGCCCGCGCGGCCATCGATCGCAGCCGGCATCCGTGTCCTGTTTTCCGTGTCGACATGATCGCGCCGGTGGTCGCGAGCGTTCGTGCACGTCCCTGCGATGCCATTCGGCCTCGCTCACTGCTGTGCCCCCTGGAGAGATCCATGCTTACTCGCATCCGCTGTCGGCCGCTGCTGGCTGCCGTGCTGTCCGCTTCGCTGTTGGCCTTCGGCAGCGCCAACGCTGCCACCACCGTCCCCGATGCCCGGATTGACGCGATCACGGCCAGCTTGCGCACAGCGCCGGTGTCCTTCGACGTGCATCTGCCACCACGCGACCAAGTGGCCCTGAACGCCCTGCTGGCCGACATCCAGGACCCGCTGTCGCCGCAGTACCACAAGTGGCTGTCGGCGGCCGAATTCCAGCGGCGTTTTGGTCCGGCGCCTGCGCAGCTCGCGCAGGTACGCGCCGCCCTGCAGGCCGCGCACATGACCGTGGTGCAGCAAGGGCCAACCCTGCATGTCAGCGCGAATGCCGACAGCGTGGAGCGGTTGTTTGCCGCGCCGCTGGTGGCTGATCTGAACGCCGGCCAGCAGGTACGCCTGGCGGCTGCCGCTCCGCTGCAGCTGCCGGCCGCGCTGCGTGCCAACGGTGTCACCGTCACCGGCCTGAGCCGCGGGCTGCCGGCGGCGCGCATGGACTCGCGCATGCTGGCCGGCACGCCCGGCAACCGCACCGGTGATGGCACCACCAGCTATTGGTACAACGATCTCAAGCAGGCCTACGGCTATCCTTCCTACCAGACGATGATCGGTGCGCCAGGCAAGCAACAGCGGCTCGACGGTAGCGGCAGCACGATCGCCGTCCTGATCGGCAGCGACGTGCTGGATACGGACATTGCCGCGATGTTCGACCACGAGCGCTTCAGCCGCTATGCCGGCAACCATGCCAACCCGACACTGTATGCACGCCGCTATGTGGCCGGGGCCAAGCCCGGGGTGCAGGGCGGCAATCGCGCTGCGGTGCGCGAGGCAACGCTCGATGTGGACATGGCACTCGGCGGCGCACCGGGCGCGCACGTGCTGCTGTACGTGATCCCCGATCTGTCCATCGATTCCATCCTGGCCGGCTACCGGCAGATCGTGCAGGACAATGAGGCGGACGTGGTCAGCTCCTCGTTCGGGTTCTGCGAACAGATCTTCACCGCGGCCTATAACGGCAAGGACGCCACTTCCATCCTTGGCCTGTTCGATTCGGTCTTCAAGCAAGGCAATGCGCAGGGCATCAGCTTCGTCGCCTCCAGCGGCGACAATGCCGGCCTGGATTGCCCGGACACGCAATACCTGGTGGAAGGCAAGAACGGCCGGTACGTCCCCAGCGTGCATTGGCCCGCCGCCGATGCGCATGTCACCGCGGTCGGTGGCGGCAACCTGCTCACTGCCTACAAGAAGGGCAGCCTGGATTCGAGCTACCTCAGCGAAAGCGCGTTTGCCGACCCGTTGCAGGCCGAGGACCCGTATGGCGTCGGCGCGCTGCTCAGCGGCGGCTACTGGGGTGCCGGTGGCGGCGTCAGCACGCTGTTCCAGCGTCCGGCATATCAGCTGCGCGCGCTGGGCGGCACGCGCACCTCGATGCGCGCATTGCCCGATGTCGGCATGTTGGTCGGCGGCTGCCCGGGAATCGCCGTGCATCCCTGTCAGCAGGGCACAAGCTCGGTGTCCATCTACGTGGCCGGTGCCATCACCAAGGTGATCGGCACCAGCGTGGCGGCGCCGGAGTTCGCCAGCGTGGCCGCGTTGCTGGTGCAGAAGCAGGGCCGGCAGGGCAATCTCAACGATTACCTGTATCGCCTGGCCGCCAACGGCCCGCAGGCCTATCACCGCGGCATTCCCGGCAACAACGGGGTCGTCGGCAACGACGTGCCGATCGCCGGCAAGTACAACTACACCACCGGCTTGGGAACCCCGGTCGTGCGGCTGATGATCGGCGCGCTGGATGCGGCGCCTGCCGGCATTCCGCGTTCTCCCAGCAATCCGTAAACGCAGCGCGGTTGGAGGCATCGGCGTCGTGGCAACGCCGCCGATGCAACGACGATCGCGCTGCGGTCGATCAGAGGTGGCCCCGGCCTGCGGCGCAGGGCGTGCACGTCACCAGGTCTGGCTGCTGCCGTATGCGGCGGCCGCTTCTGTCGGTACGAACGCCAACGCCTGGCCTTGTTCCGCATGCACGGTCCAGCCGCTGCCTGCGGGGCTAGGTTGGAACGTCACCATTTCGCCGACGTGGAAGCCTGCGGCGGGGTCGTCCTGGCGTGCCTGCCATTGCAGCACTGCGGTGTTCTCGGCTTGTTGCGGGTCCTGCAGGCGCACCTGGCGTGCACCCGCAGGCAGGGTGTCGACGGCTTGCACGCGCATTGGCGGCAGCTTGCCTGCGCGTGCCTCGCGGCGTGATTCGGCCACTGTATTAGATGCAGCAACGGGTGCGGAAAACACAGAGCCCGCCACACCGGACGCGATCAGCACTGGCATGGCGAGCGACAGCGCCGAATAGAACTTGGATTTTTCGCCGGGTGTGGTCGCTTCACCGGCGTGTGCGCAGGGCAATGTCAAGGCGGCGAACAGGCATGCGCTGGCAGCGAGAAAGGAACGGGCGTGCATCATGGTGTTGCTCCAGGAGTAGGGGCGGCGCGTGCAATCGACAGTTCCTTGTCCACCGCGTCGCGCTGATGCAGGAAGTCGAATACCGATTCGACCGTGACCACCGAATAGTTACCGGACACACGTTCGCTCACAGGATGATCGGTGACCGCCGCATTGGCGGCGACAAAGCGCGCGCCGATGCGCTGGCTCAGGTCCAGATGCAGGGCGCTTGGGTGATAGCGCGCGGTGCGCAGCCATGCCTGTGCATCACCGCTGTTGGCAATCGCGACCGCCGGTTGCGCGTCGGCCGCCAGCGCGACGGCCAGCACTTCCAGCACCCATTGGTTGGAGTTTTGATAGTCGGTGGAAAACGGATACGCCACGATGCTGTAACGCGTTTCATGCAGGCGGTGCGCAAGATCGCCACTGCCAGTCAATCGCGCGTACAGACGTTGCTGCAGTGCCTGGGTGGGAATGCCCACGCGCAGATCGCTGCTCAACGCGCTTTCGCCGATGAAGTTGCTCAGGCCTTCCTGGTAAAGCTGTGACGCATCGCTCTTGCAGCGATTGAGCAGGTGGCGCACCCGCCAGCCGCCATCATCGTCGCGCACGGCAAATGCCAGGTGGCTATGTTTCAGGCCGTAGCGGCTTAGATCCTGGCCGCCGCGCGCCAGCAGCACCACCTTGGCATCGGGCAACGCATCCAGCGCCTGCGCGGTGGAGGTGGCCATGTCGAACATCGCGGCAGCGGCGTGCGGCGTGGGATAACGCGGCACGCAACGCGGTGTTGTTGCGGTGGCGGCCAGCGGTAATGCGGCCAGTACCAGCAGCGCAATTGCCTTGCGCCGGGTTTGCCGAATCCATCGCGCGTTGATCGTCCCTGTCATGCACATCGTCCTTGTCTCGCTGGCCCGCTGGCGGGCGTTGGGTTATGGCAGCAGGCGCGCGCGTACCTGCATGGCGATGCGCTCGGTTTCGCGCACAGGAACGATATCGACAGCGCTGGCGAGAACTTCATCGACTAAGTGCAAGCGCTGGCGTTGCCGCAACGCTTGCAAATAGGTGTCAACGCGCCCACGTGCCTGCTCGCCGAACGCGGCAGCGACCGGTACGCGGGTGGCACAGGCTTCGGAGAGCAGATTGACCGAATCGGCGCTGGCCACGATGGCATCGGCCCAGCCGAGCAGTCCAGCGTAGGGGTTCGGCCCATCGCGCTCATCGCACCACAGCAGATGCGGCAGGCCGGCGCAGGCCGCGCGCAGCGTTGCGAGTGCATCGCCCGGTGTGCGGCGCGAGGTGGTCACCAGCAGGCTGCCGCCCAGCGCGCGCAGTTGGGCGCTCACGCGCGTGCACAGCGCCGCCAGCGCCTGTGGCGTCCACGGCACCTGGGCGGTGGGGCCACCGACCAGCAGCGCCAGCCGCGGGCCCGGCAAGCCGCCCAAGGCGGGGAAGGCGGCCCGCCCGGCCGCCAGCCACGCATCGTCCACCGGGTGCAGGCTGCCGAGCAGGGTGAGCACGTTGCTGCCGCGCAGTGCATCGTGCTCGGGCACCACCAACAGGTCCCAGTGCCGCGGGTCCAGCCGCGGATCCAGGATCTGCACGCTGCGGCTGCCGTGGGCACGCAGCAACCGGGTGGCCAGCGCCGCCTGCCTGCCGCAGCCGATGGCCAGCGCCGGGGGCTGCTGCAGTTGCCGGGCAAATGCCGCGCCAAACGCCTGCCGTGCGCCGGGGAGCCGCCGCGGCGCCGCCCAACGCCACGGCGCGTTGGTCTGCAGGTGCAGTGGCTGGTAGGCAGCGGGGTGGAATGCACGCGCCAGCGCCTCGGCCTGGCGCGCATTGCCGGCACGGCCGTCGCTCAGTGCCCAGGTCAGCCCCATCGTTTCAGATCCGACATAGATTTGTTTCAGATTGAACGCGTGTGGCGGCAATCGCGCCACTCTACACTGCGGGTCTTCACACTGGCGCCGACGCCGCAGCCTACCGTCGCACCACCCCTTCCTCTGGAGTGCTCATGTCCGACTCGCTCAATGCCGCCGCACTGGATCAGCTGTTCCGCACCGCCCGCACGCAAAATGCGTTTGCCGACACGCCGGTCAGCCACGAGGTGCTGCGTGAGCTGTATGAGCTGGTGAAGTGGGGACCCACCGCGGCCAATAGCGGCCCGGCGCGCTTTGTGTTCGTGACCAGCGCCGAAGGCAAGGCCAAGCTCAAGCCGGCGCTGTCGGAGGGCAATGCCGCCAAGACCCTGGCCGCGCCGGTGACGGTGATCGTGGCGCACGACGAAGACTTCCACGAGAAGCTGCCGTACCTGTTCCCGCATGCCGACGCCAAGAGCTGGTTCGACGGCCCGCGCGAGGGCCGCACCGAATCGGCGTTCCGCAATGGCTCGCTGCAGGGCGCCTACCTGATCCTGGCCGCGCGTGCGCTGGGACTGGACGCCGGCCCGATGTCCGGCTTCGACAACGCCAAGGTGGATGCGGCGTTCTTTGCCGGCACGCCGATCAAGTCCAACTTCCTGGTCAATCTTGGCTATGGCGACCCGGCCGGGCTGTTCCCGCGTTCGCCACGCCTGAGCTTCGACGAAGCGGCGCGCTTCGAGTAAGGCGATGCATGCGTGCCGGCTGCCGCGCAGCGCCGTGGACGGCGTGCGTCGGCCCGGCACACCGCGTGTGCCTGCCGCGTCAAGCGACGCAGTTGGCCGTTCGCCTGACGATCGCTTGATCTGGCTCGCCGTGTCGACGTACATGGTGTCTTGCGTTTCCTGCAGTCCTCGTCCGTCTGCATCTGTCCCACCCGCGTTGATCCGACGCGTCTCTCATCCCATGGAGTTCCAATGAAGACCACCCACAAGCTGTTGCTGCCGCTCGCCCTGACCCTGGCCATTGCCGCCTGCTCCAAGCCGGCCGAGAACACTGCCGCTCCGGCCGCCGAAACCCCGGCGGCGGCCACCGCACCGGCCGACGCCGCTGCTGCGCCGGCACCTGCACCGGCGGCTGCCGCCTCGACCGCCCCGGCCGTGGAAGTGGCGTCGGGCACCTACACCCTGGACCCGTCGCACACCGACGTGCTGGCGCAGTGGAGCCATTTCGGTTTCTCCAACCCGAGCGCGCACTTCGGCAATGTCGACGGCACCCTGGTGTACGACGCGGCCGACGTGACCAAGTCCACCGTGCAGGTCACCCTGCCGCTGTCCGGCTTGAACAGCTTCACCGCCAAGTTCGACGAACACCTCAAGAGCGGTGATTTCTTCGACGCGGCCAAGTTCCCGACCGCCACCTTCAAGAGCACCAAGGTGGAAGCGGCCGGCACCAACAAGCTGACCGTCACCGGCGACCTGACCATCAAGGGTCAGACCAAGCCGGTCGTGCTGGACGTCACCCTCAACGGTGCCGGCGAGCACCCGATGAAGAAGGTGCCGGCCGCCGGTTTCGACGCCACCACCACCATCAAGCGCAGCGATTTCGGCCTGGGCCAGTACGCCCCGAACGTCAGCGACGAAGTGAAGATCCGCATCACCACCGAAGCCCTGCAGGCCAAGGCGGGCGATGCTGCGGCGAAGGATGCCGCTGCCAAGTAAGCGGTCTGGCTGCTGTCCAGGCAAAGGCCCGCTTCGGCGGGCCTTTGTCGTTGAGGGTAACGGCCAAGTGAGATGCCGTCGGGCGTGGTCACGTCATGTTGGGGCGGCCTGCGTGCCGGGGCGAATCCTGGGAAACACCGCCGCTCACGGCATCGCCGGCAGCGTGGACTGCGTGACCGTGGCATCGGCAAACAGGTGGCTGCCGCGACGTTTGGCAAACCTGGCGCCGCTGCACTGTCTCGATAGATCGCGCCATCGCCATCGCCGCGAATCAACGGCCGGGCGCAACGCCCGGCAACGGAGTTGCGGCTGTCATCCACGCGTCATCCGGTCCACGCAGGCTGGGCGCATTTTTCTGGAGCGGTGATGTCTGTCGTGCGCTTGGGTAGATTGTTGCCGCTGTTCCGGCAAGGGCAGCCATTGCGCCACCGCGATGTCCGGCCTCGCGGCACGCGCACCGTTGGCGCGCGTTCCACCCATGCACCGCGGTATGCCGGTCAGCCTGGACGCGGGAGAGTGCTCGCGTTGTCGGCAACGTTATGAGGCAAGCCATGCACAATCGCTCTTTTGCCGGAACGATGCGGCACGCACTGCTCGGTCTGGCGCTCTGCCTGCCGATGGCAAAACCGGTCGTGGCAAAAGAGACCGCCGCTGCAACCGCGCACCTGCGCCTGACCATCGTGCTGGTGCGGCATGGCATCCGTGCACCGACCCAGCCCGGCAGCGAGCTGGATCGCTACAGCGCGCAGCCATGGCCGCACTGGCCGGTGGCCACGGGCCAGCTGACGCCGCACGGACGAGCCGGCATGCAGGCGCTGGGCGCACGTTATCGCGCGTTATTCGCGCCGCCGCTCGGACTGGCGCCCAGTGGCTGCGCGGGCACCGAACAGATCGTCACCATCGCCGACAGTACCGCCCGCAACCACGCCAGCGCGCAGGCGCTGCTGCAGGGCATGGCGCCGGGCTGCGCAGTGCACTACCAGGCCCTGCCGGAGGGCGAGCGCACTGTATTGTTCGATGGCGGCAAGGCGCCCACGCCGCCGGTGCGGCTGGAAGCTGAGACGCGCGCGCAGCTGGCGCACTTGCAGGCGGTGTTGAGTGCCTGCCAGCACGGACGCTGCGCCACGCCGCCGCCTACCCGCCTGCTCTACGAGCCGGCTACGCGCGATGGCTCGCCGGCCGCGGCCAGCACCCTGAAGCTGGCCGGTGGACTGGCCGAGAACCTGATGCTGGAAGACATCGAAGGCTTCGATGCGGCGCAGCTGGGCTGGGGCCGTGTGGATCGCGCCGCAGTGGCGCAATTGATTGCCCTGCACAACACCTCGTTCGCCCAGAGCAAGCGTCCGTTGCCGGTTGCCACGGCGGCGGCATCCAACCTGCTCGCGCATCTTCTGGCCACCGTGCAGGCCGCGGCCGGGCAGACGCCGTCGGCGGCGGCATTGGCGCCGCCTTCCACGCGGCTGCTGGTGCTGGTGGGACACGACACTACCTTGGCCACGCTCGGTGGACTGCTCGGCGTGCAGTGGCATCGCAGCGATCGCCCCGACGACTATCCGCCCGGCGGTGCGCTGGTGCTGGACGTGCTCGAACGCGACGGCATGCCGTTGCTGCGCGTGCGGACCTTGATGCCAAGCCTGGCGGCGCTGCGCAGCGGGCGCCTGGATAGCGATGCGCTGGCCTCGTCCACACTGGTATTGCCCGGTTGTCACGGGCAGGCCCTGTGTCCATTGCCGGTTGCGTTGGCCTGGCTGCGCACGCGCATCGATCCGGCGCAGGTGCAGACGGCCTTGCCGGAGTTGCGCTCCTGGCCTGCAGGATCGTGAGCTAGCGCATCGCGTGTGCCATCCATCGGAAGGAGGCCCTGGCACTGAGGACCTCCATGATGAGAGGCTTACCGATCATGCCCTTGCGCTTGGGACGCACGTTGCACGCGTTTGGCTTGCTCCAGCGAGAGCAGATACACCTGGACGCGCTGTTTGCCGAACGTCGCGGTTGTATTGCTCGCGATGTTCATTTGGTTGAGCGGATTGCCGGACACGTCCGCCAGGACCAAGGCATAGATCGGTCCGAACCTGGGATCTGTCCGAATCATCGAGGCTTTGACGCGATAGGTTCTGCGGTCAGGCAGTTTGAAGCCAGGAGACAGCTCGCCAGGGGCGAGCTGCAACGCCACGTCTCTGCCACTCAAATCCCCACGCACCCTGATTTCCAATAACCGACTTTCAGAAGCGACTTGCTGCTGGGGTGTTGGATATTCAGGCTGTCCTGAGCAGATGGCCAGAGGGGAGGCTGCCAAGAGCGCGAACGTCGCTGTTGCTTTCAGGAGGCGATGGCGGCGGTCGTCCGGGGAGTTTGTCATGGTGGTGTCTCGCTGATCGTGTCCAGGGGAACGGCTGTTGCCTGACCTGCGATTGCGGCACCCCATCTTACGTGAGCTGGCGCAACGCACAATCACCGCTCAGGCATCCGGGGCCGCCTTCCAATACCCCTTCGCGCGCACCGAATCCTTGTCCACGCCATGGTGCTCTTCGAGGAATTTGCGCATGGCGCGCGCGCGCATCGATTCGGCGCCGATCCAGTAGAACGTGTCGCCATCCTCTGGCTCGTAGTCGCGCAGGCTGTCTTCCAGCAGGGTGCTGCTGACGGCATCGAAGCCATTGCGCTCCAGCCAGTTCACCCGCACCTCGGCCGCGCTGAGCAGTTCCTGCCGCTCGGCGGCATCGGCGATCTCGATGAATACTTGCGCGTGCATGTCGGCGGGCATCGCTTCGAGCCAGCGGCCGATCGCCGGCAGCGCGGTTTCGTCGCCGATCAACACGTAGTGGTCATAGTCATCGGCAACCAGGAACGAGCCGCGCGGGCCGCCCAGTTTCAGTGGATCGCCGGGCTGTGCGCGCGCGGCCCAACTGGACGCCACGCCCTCGCCGTGCAACACGAAGTCGATGCTCAACTCGCCGCTCTGCGGATCGAAATCGCGCGGCGTGTAGTCGCGCGCGGGCGAAGGCAGCGCGCCTTCTTCGTAGCGCGGGCCTTCCGGCGTCATGGTCGGCAGGACGAAGGCGCCGTCGGCGTTGGGAAAGAACAGTTTGACGTGATCGTCCGGCGCATCGCTTTGAAAGCCGGCCAGGTCGCTGCCGCCGAACACGATACGGCGCATATGCGGGGTGATCGCTTCGCAACGCAGCACCTGCACGGAACGCAGGCGTGGGTCGCGACGGAGTTGGGTATTGGTGTGTGCAGCCATGGGATGCAATTCCTGGAGTGCCGCACGGATGCGCGGCGGTGCGGGGGAAGAGGGAGCGTTACGAAATCAATGCGTGATCAGTCAATGACGTGGTGAGTGGCGATCGGCCATGCTGGTGTGCTGTCATCCAGCGCAACGGCGTGGTCTTCAGCTCTGCAGGAGAAGTGCCCGCAGGGGCAGATGAGGGGGCGTGTGAAGCTGCATGCAATTGCATCGCTTCACCTCGAATCGGGGCAGCGGGGGCGTTGTATCGCCCTGCGCGGTTCGCAGATCGCTGTCGGGCCGAGCCCAGGCGTTACCGCACACCCGCTCAGTCGTCGTCGCGCTCCATGCCGTCGGCGGCGGCGTTGAGTAATGCAGCAATTCGCGCGGTTTCTGTCTCGCTCCATTGCCCATGGCGCGCGAACAAGCCATGTTTGATGCGATGAATCGCCTCGCGAATCGGGGCCGGCGTTTGCGACTTGATCAGCTCACGCGCGCGTCGATGGGTGCGGGCCAGTGCGGCATCGAGCGCATCGCGTTGCTGTGCAACGTAGTCGCTGCCAGCGGCAGTGACCTGATAGCGCTTGCGGCCGGCATCCAGATCGGTGTGCACCCAGCCGGCGGCCTCCAGTTGCGCCAGCGCCGGATAAATCGCCCCGGCGCTGGGCGTGTACAGCCCTTTGAAGAGGGCGGCGATCTGCCGCATCAGCTCATAGCCATGGCACGGGCGCTCGGCAATCAGCGCCAGCAGCAGCAGGCGCAGATCGCCGTGCTCCAGCGGGCGCACACGTGCGCCGGCACCGCGCGTGCGGGCAGGTGCCGCATCGAGATCGGCCGTTGGCCTGACGGGCGGGCGCTGTTTCATTCGATATATCGAATCATGGAGAAACGATATATCGAAGTGTGTTGACGCGCAAGCGCTCGGCTTGCTGGCGGCTGACGCCTGCCCAGTGGCAAACCCGGATGCTGCAACGCGTCTAGACACCCGTAAATTTCATAATTACGATGTAATTAATTTGACATTACGGGCTCGCCCCGGCGAGGCAGAGGCATGAGTCGACAGTGGGACACCCAGGCCGAAAGCCGGCGTCAGCGTCTGCAGCGGGCCGCCGCGCTGGCGCCGCAGGGTCGCGTGGTGGCTGCCGAGGATGTCGTGGCGTTGCTGGAAGCGGTCATCGAGCCCGGCGACCGTGTGTGCCTGGAGGGCAACAACCAGAAGCAGGCCGATTTCCTGGCGCGGTGCCTTACCGAGGTGGATCCAGCGCGCGTGCATGACCTGCACATGGTGCAATCGGTGTTGTCGCTTGCCGCGCATCTGGACGTATTCGAACGCGGCATCGCCAAGCGCCTGGATTTTTCTTTCTCCGGCCCGCAGGCCGCGCGTCTGGCCGGGCTGGTGAGCGAAGGTCGCATCGAGATCGGCGCCATCCACACCTATCTGGAATTGTTCGGCCGCTACTTCATCGACCTGACCCCGCGCATCGCACTGGTCACCGCGCAGGCGGCCGATCGTCACGGCAATCTCTATACCGGCCCGAATACCGAAGACACGCCGGTGCTCGTGGAGGCCACCGCGTTCAAGGGCGGCATCGTGATTGCGCAGGTCAACGAAATTCTCGACACCCTGCCGCGCGTGGATATTCCCGCCGATTGGGTGGATTTCGTGACCCAGGCGCCCAAGCCCAATTACATCGAACCGTTGTTCACCCGCGACCCGGCGCAGATTTCCGAGATCCAGGTGTTGATGGCGATGATGGCCATCAAGGGCATCTATGCCGAATACGGTGTGGACCGGCTCAATCACGGCATCGGTTTCGACACCGCCGCGATCGAACTGTTGCTGCCCACCTACGCCCAATCGCTGGGGCTGAAGGGCAAGATCTGCCGCCATTGGGCGCTCAATCCGCATCCGGCGCTGATCCCGGCCATCGAATCGGGCTTCGTGCAATCGGTGCATTCGTTCGGCTCCGAGCTGGGCATGGAGAACTACATCGCCGCGCGTCCGGATATCTTCTTTACCGGCGCCGACGGCAGCATGCGTTCCAACCGCGCGCTGTCGCAGACCGCCGGGCTGTATGCCTGCGACATGTTCATCGGCTCCACCTTGCAGATCGATCTGCAGGGCAACAGCTCCACCGCCACGCGCGACCGCATCGCCGGTTTCGGCGGCGCGCCCAACATGGGCTCGGATGCGCGCGGTCGCCGGCATGCCAGTGCTGCCTGGCTCAAGGCCGGGCGCGAGGCGGCAACGCCGGGCGAGATGCCGCGCGGGCGCAAGCTGGTGGTGCAGATGGTGGAGACCTTCCGCGAACACATGGCGCCGGCATTCGTCGACAAACTCGACGCCTGGGAACTGGCCGAGCGCGCCAACATGCCGCTGCCGCCGGTGATGATCTACGGCGACGATGTCAGCCACGTATTGACCGAAGAAGGCATCGCCAACCTGCTGTTGTGTCGCACGCCGGAAGAACGCGAACAGGCAATCCGCGGCGTGTCCGGCTATACCGCGGTGGGCCTGGGGCGCGACAAGCGCATGGTCGAAAACCTGCGCGACCGCGGCGTCATCAAGCGGCCGGACGATTTGGGTATTCGCCCGCGCGATGCCACGCGCGACCTGCTTGCAGCGCGCACGGTCAAGGACCTGGTGCGCTGGTCCGGCGGCTTGTACGACCCGCCGAAACGTTTTCGCAATTGGTAAGGGCACAGCATGGAAACCCTGCGATATCGCTTTGATGGACAGCGCGGTGCACGCGCCGGGCTGGAACACGCGCTGGTCGGTGTCGTGGCCTCCGGCAATCTGGAAGTGCTGGTCGAGCGCGTGCCGCTCGAGGGCGCGATGGAGATCGAGATCCTCACTGCTGCACGCGGCTTTGGCGCAATCTGGCAGGCAGTGCTGGACGATTTCGCTGCACGCCATCCACTGCGCGATGTGCGCATCAGCATCAACGATGTCGGCGCCACGCCGGCGGTGGTGAGCCTGCGCCTGGAACAAGCGCTGGAAGTGCTGCAGGGAGCTGACGCATGAGCCGCCCGCTCCACTGCGTAGGAGCGCACCCGGGCGCGACAGGCGTTCCCAATAACGCTGCGGTCGCGTCCAGGTGCGCTCCTCCGCAAGTCATCGGGAGTCGCACATGAGCACCGTTCCCATGGCCCAGCGCAGCTACTACGAAGCCGATGCCCGCGAACGTATCGAGGGTCTGCTGGATGCCGGCAGCTTTCGCGAATTTGTTGGCCCGCGGCGTCGCTTGATCAGCCCGCACCTGGCACAACTGGAAACACCCGGCGCCTTCGACGACGGCATCGTGGTCGGCGAAGGCACCTTGCGCGGCCGCAACGTGTTGATCGCTGCGCAGCAAGGCGCCTTCATGGGCGGCGGCGTGGGCGAAGTGCATGGCGCCAAACTCACCGGCCTGCTGGAGCGCGCCGCAAACACGCAGCCGGCAGCGGTGCTATTGCTGCTGGACACCGGCGGCGTGCGTCTGCACGAAGCCAATGCAGGGCTCATCGCCATTTCCGAAATCATGCGTGCCACCTTGGGCGCGCGTGCCGCCGGTGTGCCGGTGCTGGCCTTGATCGGCAGTGGCAACGGTGCGTTCGGCGGCATGGGCATCGTGGCGCGCTGCTGCAGCGCGGTGATCATGTCCGAAGAAGGCCGCCTGTCGTTGTCCGGCCCGGACGTGATCGAAACCGTGCGCGGGGTGGAAGAGTTCGACGCGCGCGACCGTGCGCTGGTGTGGCGCGTCACCGGCGGCAAACACCGCTACCTGCTTGGCGAAGCCCACACGTTGGTGGCCGATCGCATCGATGCCTTCGCCGATGCAGCGCTGGCCACGTTCGATGCGCTTACCGAAGCGACGGGTGAGGCCGCATTGCAGGCACTGGAGCATGCGCAGCAGCAGTTGACAGCGCGCATCGATGCCTACGGCGATTGCCGCGACGGGCTGGAGATCTGGAAGCGCCAAGGCATCGTCGATGCGCAGCGCCTGCCGCTGCTCGATACCGAGGCCTTTCTTGCCGCGACCGCAGACCGGAGCCTTCCATGGACCTGAGTCACTTGCTCGATCAGCTGTTTCCGCTCGGTCACGCCATCGCGCGCAACGACGATGTGCTGACCGGCAGCGCAACCACCGCCGCCGGCGATGTCACCGTGATCGGTACCGCCAACAAGCTCGAAGTCGGTGTCGATCACGCCTTGGCCCTGGCTGCCACTGTCTTGGCGAGTACCCGCGCATACCCGCAGCGCCCGATCGTGATGCTGGCCGACACCGCCGGGCAGCGGCTGGCACGGCGCGACGAACTGCTCGGCATCAACGGGTATTTCGCGCACCTGGCGCGTGCGCTGGAGTTGGCACGCACGCGCGGTGCGCGGCTGGTCACGCTGGTCTATGGCGAATCGGTCAGCGGTGGATTCCTGTCGTTCGGGTTGATGGCCGACCATATCCATGCATTGCCCGATGCGCAGATCCGGGTCATGGATCTGCGTGCGATGGCGCGCGTGACCAAGCAATCGGTCGACACCTTGCAGGCGTTGAGCAAGAGCTCGCCGGTGTTTGCGCCGGGCGTGGAAAACTACGTGCGCATGGGCGCGGTGGAATCGCTGTGGGAAGGCGATCTGGCGCAGGTGCTGCTCGACGCACTGGCCGCGCCGGTCGACGGCGACCAGCGCCGTGCACGCGGCGCGCAACGCGGCGGGCGCACGCTGGCGCGCGATGTCGCCAGCGCCGTGGCTGCGGGCGAGGCCTGAGCATGGCCGGCCGCCACGCTCTGGTGTGGTTGCGTGAAGATGCGCAGTGGCAGGCCGTCACGCCTGGCGCGCAGCCACGGCTGCGGCAGTGGTTCGCGGCCGGCCTGCCAGCGGTGGTGGCACGTGGCGATGGCAGTCAGGCACCCGGCAGCGTTCGGCTTGGCGTGCCGCTGCCGCCCAGCGAAGGCAAGCAGCGCTTGGCCCTGCAGGCGCACGTGGCCGATATCGCACGCTGCACTGCCCCGCTGACACTGGATGCGGTGACGCCACAGGCACCTGTCGCGGTGCAGCCGTTACTGCAGGCCCTGCTCGCTCAAGCGCGCGCACATGCGTTGCGCCCGCACGTCTTCGGCAGCTTTGCCTGGCAAGCCCTGACCGGCCTGACGTATGTGCACGCGCAATCGGATCTGGATCTGTTGTGGCCCATCGAAACGCCAGAGCAAGCGCGCGCGCTGGTCACGCTGCTGCAGCGCTGGGAGCAGCAGCACGGGCTGCGCGCCGATGGCGAACTGCTGTTGCCCGAAGACAACGCGGTGAACTGGCGCGAGTACGCCGGCACTGCGCAACAGGTGTTGGTGAAATCCAACCAGGACTGCCGGCTATTGCCGCGTGCTGCGCTGTTTCCGGTCCGGAGTGCGGCATGAGCGCACAGCTGCAGCAAACCTGGGTTGCCGGTGCACCTGCACCGCCGCACGATGCTGCCTACCAGCTCGCACGTCTGGCGGTTGGCGCCCTGCATGCAGAGCTGGCCTGCGCGCCCAAGCCTGGCTTGGTGACGCCGTTCGACAGCGGCAGCCACACCGACATGGATGCCGCCACCTTCATGCGTAGCCTGTTCGCCTTGCGTGGCTATTTTGCCGCCATTGCCCAGGCCGGCATCGACCATGCGCCATTCGAGCGGCTCCGCGAGCTGGGTATCGGGGCCGAGTCCGCGATGTTGCGCGCTACCTGTGGCATCAATACGCATCGCGGCGCGGTTTTCAGCCTTGGCCTGCTCACTGCGCAGGCTGCACGCCTGTGGGTTGCGCAGCGGCGGCGACCCACTGCAGAACAGGTCTGCAATGGCGTACGCGCCTGGCGCGATGCATTGCAGGCTGCACCGTTGGATCCGCACAGCCATGGCCAGCGGGTGCGTGCGCAGTACCGCATCAGTGGCGTGCGCGAACACGCCGCGGCAGGGTATCCGGTGCTGCGCGAGATCGCCCTGCCTGCGTTGCGTACTGCGCTTGCGGGGGGCGCCACGCGTGAAGCGGCGCTGGCGCAGACCTTGATGCAGCTCATCGCCCAGGTGGACGATCTCAATCTTTTGCATCGTGGCGGGGCGGAGGGCCTGGCATTCGCCAAGGCGCAGGCGGCAGCCTTCCTTGCCGACGGCGGCGTTGCGCACCCGCAGTGGCGCGTGCAGTTGCATGCCATCGGCCAGCAGTTTGTCGCGCGTCGCCTGAGCCCTGGCGGCAGCGCGGATCTGCTGGCCTGTGCATGGTTCCTGCATCGGCAGGAGCTGGCATGAGCCGCGTTTGCTCGCTGGCTGCAGAACATGTGGTGCATGCGCAGGCGCACTGCCGCGGCGTTCTGCTCAGCGGCGCAACGCCGGCTGGCCTGCCCGCCGTCGCAACACACGTCGCACATTGCTCCTCAGTCGACCTTCGCATCCAGGTGTCTCGCCACATTGCTTGCAATACGGAACACGGCAGCGTGCGCGCAAGGCATTTCTGCGAACACGGTCAGGCTACCGCATGAGCCTGGCCGTGCTCTGCCCGGGCCAAGGCGGCCAACATGCCGAGATGTTCGCGCGTGTCGGCGATGCGCCTGCGGCAGCCGCCGTCCTCGCCAGCGCACAGCGCGTGCTTGGCGCCGCACCACAAACACTGGCCGCAGATCCGGGCCGCTACGCCAATGCCATCGCACAGCCACTGGTCTGCGCCGGTACGCTGGCGCACTGGCAGGTGCTGCATGCGCAACTTCCCACGCCGCTGATGGTGCTCGGCTATAGCGTTGGCGAGCTTGCCGCCCATGCGGTGGCCGGCAGCATGTCCATCGACACCTGCCTGCAGCTGGCAGCGACGCGCGCCCGGTTGATGGATGCGGCCAGCCCGCAGCAGGCAGGGCTGATGGCGGTAGTCGGTGTGCCCTTGCGCGGCCTGGAAACGCTGTGTCAGACGCACGGCGCAGCGCTCGCCATCATCAACGGCGACGATCATGCCGTACTCGGCGGCCCGCGCACTGCATTGCAGGCGCTTGGCGAGGCTGCCAGCGCACAAGGTGCGCGCGTCACGCTGCTGCCGGTCAGCGTGCCGGCGCACACGCCGTGGTTGAGCGCGGCTGCCGAAGGCTTTGCCATTGAACTGGCAACCGCAGACCTCGTCGCGCCCAAGTTGCGCGTCTTGGCAGGCATCGATGCGCGTGCGGTCGGTACGCACGCCCTGGTGATCGACACGCTGTCCAGGCAGATCGCGCAGACCGTGCGTTGGTACGACGTGCTGGTGCAAGCCGCCGAGCGCGGCGCACGCGTGTTTCTCGAACTCGGCCCCGGCAGCGCATTGGCGCGGATGGCGCGCGAGGTGCTGCCGGCATGCGAAGCGCGCTCGGTGGACGAATTCCACAGCACTCAGGGTGTTCTCGAATGGGTCACGGCTGCGTGCGAGCGCGCGGCATGACGGTCCGGCAGGTGCTGCACACGGTGTGACCCCAGGGTGGCGGGCGGCCATCCGTGTTGTACGCGTATCAGGTGTCTGGGAGGGCGCATGACCCCGCAAATTGCAACGATTCTTGGCTTGGTGATCATGTTCATCGTCGCCACCGCATTGCCCATCAACATGGGGGCGGTGGCGTTCGCGCTGGCCTTCATCATTGGCGGCGTGTGGGTGGGGCTGGAGGGCAAGGAAGTGCTGGCCGGCTTTCCCGGCGACCTGTTCCTGACCCTGGTGGGCATTACCTATCTGTTCGCCATCGCGCAGAAAAACGGCACCATCGATTTGCTGGTGCACTGGGCAGTGCGCGCGGTGCGGGGGCGCATCGTCGCCATCCCCTGGGTGATGTTCGTCATCACCGGGCTGCTGACCGCATTCGGTGCGCTGGGGCCGGCAGCGGTGGCCATCATCGGGCCGGTGGCGCTGCGCTTCGCCAAGCAGTACCGCATCAACCCGTTGATGATGGGCCTGCTGGTGATCCACGGTGCACAGGGCGGCGGCTTCTCGCCGATCAGCGTGTATGGCGGCATCACCAACAAGGTGGTCGAAAAGGCCGGGCTGGACGTCAGCGAGATGGCGGTGTTCCTCACCAGCCTGGGCTTCAACCTGATGATGGCGATCATCTGCTTCTGCGCCTTCGGTGGGTTGAAGCTGATGCGCCGGCAGGAGCTGTCGCTGGCCGATGCGCAGTACGTGGCGGTTGCCGGCGACCAGGCATCGCACCGCGGCTTCGCGATCGAAGGGCATGGCGCGCTGGTGGCGCCGGGCGGCGGCACCCTGTCCACCGACCCGCTGGCATTGGAGGCGGTGTTCATCACCCGCGACCGCGTGATCACCTTGATCGGCCTGCTGGGCCTGGGCGTTGCTGCGCTGATCTACAACCTCAACGTCGGCCTGGTCTCGATCACGGTGGCGGTGGCCCTGGCGCTGATCTCGCCCAACGCACAGAAGGGCGCGGTGGACGGCATCAGTTGGTCGACGGTGCTGCTGATCAGCGGCGTGGTGACCTATATCGCCGTGCTGGAAAAATCCGGTGCGGTGGACTACATCGGCACCGGCGTGTCGCACATCGGCATGCCGCTGCTGGGCGCGCTGCTGGTCTGCTACGTCGGCGGTATCGTCTCTGCATTCGCCTCCTCGGCAGCGGTACTGGGCGCCACCATTCCGTTGGCGGTGCCATTCCTGATGCAGGGCCAGTTGGGCGCGGCCGGGGTGATTTGCGCGCTGGCCGTGTCCTCCACCATCGTCGACGTCAGCCCGTTTTCCACCAACGGCGCGCTGGTGGTGGCCTCGGCGGCCAAGGAAGAGCGCGACGGCCTGTTCCGCCGCTTCCTGATCTACAGCGGCCTGGTGGTGTTGCTGGGGCCGCTGGCGGCGTGGCTGGTCTTCGTGGTGCCGGGCTGGCTGTGATGCGGTCCGCGCGCCACAGCGCAGCGGGGCGCCCACGTAGAATGGGTGCCCCGACCCGATGCCGACAGCCTGCCCGCCATGACCCTCGCTCCTGATTCGCGCGCCTCCAAAAAGCGCGTGCCGCTGTACGAGGAAGTGGCCGAGCGCCTGCGTCAGAAGATCTACGATTACGCGCTGCCGCCGGGCGAGTGGATCGACGAGCCGGCCCTGGCCGAAGAGCTGGGCATCAGCCGCACGCCGCTGCGCGAAAGTCTCAAGCTGCTCGCGGCCGAAGGCCTGGTGCAACTGGATGCCGGCCGCGGCAGCCGGGTCACCCGGCTGACGCTGGAAGACCTCAACCAGTTGTTTCCGGTGATGGCGATGCTGGAAGGCCGCTGCGCGCACGATGCGGTCAAGCGCATCGATGCGGCCGGCGTGCAGCGCCTGGAAGAGCTGCACGCGGCAATGGAAGCCGCATCGGCGGCCGGCGATGTGGCCGAGTATTACCGCAACAATTACCTGATCCACGAAACCGTGCAGCAGTACGCCGGCAATCCGTGGTTGATCCGGGTGACGCACGATTTGCACCGCATCTTGAAGATGCACCGCGGCCGTCAGTTGCTCACGCCCGGGCGCATGGCCCAATCGCTGGCGGAACATCGCCAACTGATGGACTGCGTGCGACGTGGCGATGCCGAAGGCGCCGAGCGCACCATGCACGGGCACCTGTTGAGCCAGGGGCAGGCCCTGGCAGCGTATGTCGCGGCCGGTGGCATGCTGAACGTACCGGCGCCGTTGCCGCGGGTAGGTGGGGTGTAGAGATTGGCACGGTCCGGGCGCAGCGCCAGGCGCCCCGAGATCCCGCCTTCCTTCCTCCCATCGCAAGAAGGTGCCCGACGGGCGGATGAGGGTATGTCGACACGCATCACCGGCAATGCCCAGCGCTTGCCAATGCGCAGTTCCGCCGCCTAATCCCCGCTCAACGCAAGCAAGTCTTCCACGCGTTCGATCAACCGCGTTCCGGCCAACCCGGCGAACACGTCCGGATGCGCATAGCCCCAGGCCACTGCGGCAAACGGCAGACCCACGAGCTGTGCGGCTTCCCAGTCGGCGACCTGGTCGCCCACGTAGACCGCTTGCGACGCAGTGTGCCCGGTGGCACGCAGCACACGACGCAAGGCGCGTTGTTTGCCCAGCAGATGCGCGCCGCCTTCGATGACGGCAAATGTGGCGCTCAGCTCTGCGCCTAGCGCGCGTTGCACGTTCTCCACGGAGTTGGACGACACCACGGCCAGCCGGCTGCCGCCGGCATGCAACGCGCCCACGGTGTGGGCAATGCCGGGAAACAACGCCACCGGTGGCGCGGCGCGCATGAGCCGGATGAAGTCGGCCGCCACCCATGGCACGCGCCACGCGCTCAGGCCCGATGCCTTGAGCAATTCGCGCGTGCTTAGGCGACGTGCATCGTCGACTTCATGCGCTTGCGCGGCGCGAAAGCCATGCCGTTCGGCCAGCAGCCGCTGGGTGCTCAGGAAAAAACCAAACGAATCGGCAAGCGTGCCGTCGAAATCGAAGATGATCAGTGCGGGCATGGCAACGCGCAGGGCAGGGCGTCATAGCCTAACCAAGGTGGTGCCGGCACCCACGCGCACAGGTCCCCACATGTGCGCGCAGGCGACGTCGGCGGCGACATCGATGTGGCGCGCAGTCGTCAGCCCCGATGGAAAGCCCGCAGCGACCGCACGGCGCGCGTACAAGCCGCAACGTGCCTTGCCGCGCCCGGCGGTGGGCCCCGTCGGTAGTACAGCTGCGCTCAGGCTTCGGCGAAGTGCGGCACGATCGGCGTATCGCTTTGCGCGCTCTGTTCGATCACCTTGCGCTGCATCGCCGCCAGGTACGCGTCCAGCTCTTCGGTGGAGGCGAACACGTCGCTCAACGGCACCGCCTTGACCATGTCGAAGACCTTGCGGATCTGCGGTTGCGGGTTGCTCACCAGCACCTTGCCCTGGCGCGTGGCCAGCGCCTTGCGCGCCTTGAAGATGCAGCGGATGCCGGCGCTGGAAATGTATTCCAGTGCGCTCAGGTCGAGCACCAGCGTGGTGATGCGGGTGCCCAGCAACGGCGACAGTGCCGCGTCCAGGTCCTGGTAGGTGTGGGTGTCCAGCCGTCCGGTCAGAATGACGCGTTGACGGGTGTCTTGCGGCGGGTCGATCTGAATGGCGAGCGTGGTCATGACGGGGCCTCGGGGACAGGGGCGTACGGGTGCAGCAGGGTGACGCGCACGACGTTATATGCACCATCGCGGCGATAGTCGATGTGATCGGCGAACTGATGGACCAAAAACAACCCCAGCCCGCCGATGGCGCGGTCGTCGAGCTCGTCGGTCACCTCGGGCATGGGCGCGGCGCAGGGGTCGAAGGCGCTGCCTGCATCGTGCATTTCCAATACCAGCGCCTGGGCGTCCAGCTGCAGCTGCAGGCGCAGCGGCTGTGCGGCGCACTGGCCGTGGGTCAGCGCGTTGCAGCCGAGCTCTTCCACGATCAACCGCACCTGGCCGATGCGCTCGGCGTGCAGGCCCTCGAGCGTGAGCGACTGTTCCAGCGCATCGTTGGCGCCGGCCAGCTGGGCCAGCGATGGCGCGATGGCCAAATCGAGCTTCATGCAGTCGTTGCCTTTCCGGGCGCGTCCCGGCCAGCGTGTGCGACCCGCCCAGCATGCTCCTGGCGCAGCCGGATCGCCAGCAGCGTGATGTCGTCGTACGGATCGGCCGTGCCGGTGAAACGGGCGATATTGGCGATCACCGCCTTGCACTGCGCCGCCGCGCTGCGGCGCGGGTGCAGCGCCGTCAGCAACCGCTCCAGTCCGTAGCTGGCGCCGCGCTCGTCCATCGCCTCGGTCACGCCATCGGTGTAGCCCAGCAAGGTCTGCCCTGCGCTCATGCGGCCCTGCAGCACCGGGTAGGATTCCTGCGGCTCGATCCCCAGCGGTGCACCGGTTTCCAGCGGCAACGGGCGCGCCTTGCCATCGATATCGATCAACAAGGGCGGCTCGTGCCCGGCGCTGGCCAGCCAGTAGTCGCCGCTGACCACGTTGATCAGGCCGCACAGCACGGTGGCGAACATGCAGGTCTCGTTGTTTTCGGCCAACCGCGTGGAGGCGGCAATCAAAATCGCGTCCGGGCGCGTGTACCGCCGTGCGGCAATCTCCAGCACGCTCACCGCGCGCGCCATGAACAAGGCCGCCGGCACGCCCTTGTCGGAGACATCGCCCACCACGAACCACAGCAGGCCCGGTTCGGTTTCCACGAAGTGGTAGAAATCTCCGCCCACCGCCTTGGCCGGCTCCAGCCATGCGCAGGTTTCCAGATGCGAACTGGCGCGGTCGAAGGTGCGCCCGGAAGGCAGCATCGCCTGCTGGATCTCGCGCGCAATCTGCAGCTCGCTGTGCATGCGTTCGCGCGCGGCGGTCATCTCGCCGATCTCGGCGATGTGATGGCGGATCGCATCGCGTGCGCTGTCGAAGGCGCGTGCCATCACGCCTACCTCGTCGTCGCGTTCGATGTGCTGCAACGGGTATTCGAATTCGCCGCGCCGGAAGTGCTCGGCGGTGTCCGTCAGTTCTTCGATCGGCCGCGTCAACTTGCGCGTGATCCGCCGCATCAACCACCACCACACCAACGCGCCCAGCAGCGCGGCCAGCGCCACCCACGCCGCCAGCCAGTTCAGGCCGGCCAGCACGTAGCCTTCGGAGGCCGACAGCACGAAGGTCCAGCCGCTGCGCCCCACCGCCGCGCTGTGGGTCAGAAAGCGCTCGCCATCGGGCGCGGTATGCGAAAACGAGATCGGCTGGCCGGCAGCGACGGCGCGCTGCAATGGCCGCAGATCCGGGCGCGACCGGGCCACGTAGGCCGTGAGCGAATGGCGCAGATTCAGTGCCGGGTCGGGGCTGAAGACCAGCAGGCCTTCCGGCGACAGCAGCATCGTCTGGATGCCGATATCGCGCGGCAGCTGATCGATGATCTCGCGCAGATGCTGCAGCGGCAGATCCACGCTCACCATGCCGACCGGCGCCGTATCCGGTGCATCGCCAGGCCGGCGCAGCGGCAGGTTGTAGCTGGTGTACAGGCCGCCGCCGTTGGCATCCAGGTAGGGCTCGGACCACCATGCGCGGCCCTCGCGCTGGGTGCGCAGATACCAGGGCATCGCGCGATAGTCATAACCCAGTTCCAGCGCGGATTTTTCTGCGATGCGCGTGCCGCTGCGGTGCACGTACCACACAAACCCGCTGTCGCCGGCCTTTTGCGTACGCGGTGCGATGATCAGCCGCGCCGCCCCGATATCCGGGTCGCCGGTGAGCGTGGCCAGCAGCAACGCACGCAGATTGAACGGCTGCAGCCCCACGCCGCTACTGCTGGCGGCCAGCGTGCGCCCGCTCACCTGCACCGAATCGAGCAAGGCCGCCAGGCTGCGCGCGGTCTGTTCGGTCAGGCCATCCACCTCGGTACGCGCCGCCTCCACCAGCTCGGCGCGTGCGCCCAGATAGAACACCGTGCCCAGCACCGTCAGCAGGGCCACCAGCACTGCGGTGGCCGCCAGCAGCACACGCATGCGCAAGCTGCGGCGCCAGGGCATGCGCGCGGCGACCGATGTCTGGGGTGGCAGTGATCGCGGGCGGTTGCGCATGGCGCATTCTTCGTGGCAGCGGCTGCGCTGGATCATGGCAGCTTTGCTGCCACGCACAACTCTCCCTGGCAGCCTCATCCTCACGAGGTCTCGATTGACCGGCCGAACGCGAGCGGACTAGATTGGCCGCCCACCTGCCACGGAGGCCGGCCTTGCGCCAGATGTTGACCCCAAGCCTGCTGGCCCTTTTGCTTACGGCCTGTCACCCCCCGGAGACCAGCATGACCCAGACCCATTCCCCCGCCACCGAGGCAACTGCAGCAGCCGACGTCCAGGCCGGCGGCCGCGGTCTTGCCAAGGTGAATCCGAGTCCGCGTAGGGCCTACGAGGTCACGCTCACCGTGGACAAGGCGCCTGGCGCGTTTGGCCTGGTGGAGGCTGCGGCGCAATACGACGTCAGCAATGAGCAGGAATGCGGCAAGATCCAGCCCGAAACCGGCACAGCCGGCCGCATCACCAGTCAGGAAAATGTCGCGCTCAAGAAGATTTCCGAGACCGAATACCGCGGCACCGTGTATCTGGATCTGATGCAGGACGAGGACTACTACGGTCGCGGCGTGTGCCATTGGGAATTCAGCGGCGCCAGCGTGTTGCTCAAGGCCACCGGTGCCGAAGAAGACACGCGGTTCTTGTCGTTTATCGAAGCCAAGACGGTGACCGCGCAGCAGGCGGTGACCAAGTACTACTGGAAAGACGGCTATCCGCGCTCGGAATCCAAGAGTTTCCCGGACACCGGCGAGGTCAGCCCGGAGAACTTCAAGCCTGAGATCCGCGACAATCTCTTCACCATCACGCTGGCTGCCAAGGAAGTTGCGCCATGAGTATTCCGTCACCGCAATATGCCGGTTTATCCGAGGACGCCTACAAGGATCGCGCCGTCGGTCGGCGTGCACCGGGGCACGAAGAGATCGTCACGATCGAGGGAGAGCGTTATGCCGTTCTCGATCACGTCAACAATCAATCCAACGGTTACCAGGGCACGGTTTACCGCCGTGAAACCAGTGGCGAGATCGTGGTTGCGCATCGAGGCACCGAGGGCGCGGTCAATGACGTGCTCACCGATGCCACTATGGTAACCTCGCGGACCAATCCACAGGCTGCAGATGCGCTTGCGCTGACCAAGCATGCGATGGACATCGCCAAGGATGTCGGCAAGCGAACCGGTCATCAACCGGAAGTGACCGTCACCGGCCATTCGCTCGGCGGCGCGCTTGCGCAGGTGTCCGCACACCACTACGACCTCAAGGGCGAAACCTTCAACGCGTATGGCGCGGCCAGTCTGAGTTATCGCATTCCGGAAGGTGGCAATAGCGTGATCAATCACGTCATGGCATCGGACCCGGTCAGCGCGGCATCGCCGCACTTCGGGCAGGTGCGCATGTACGCCAAGCCCGATGAGATTGCCACCTTGAGTGGTGCCGGCTACAGCAATAGCAAGGCGAACTTTCTGATTCCGGACTACCCGCTGGTCGCTGCCGGCGGGTCGCTCGGAGCGCACAAGCTGGGCAACTTTCTGGGCGAACATTCTGCGCTCAGGGACCCCAACGCGCGCCCGCTTGCCGAGCAGAACAAGCGCATGATCGAGGAGTACCGCAGCGATATCGATGGGCTGCGCACCGGTACCACCATCCTTACGCGTAGCGCGCGCGGCCTCGGCCAGGACGCCATCGATGCCATCCGCGGCCCGCTCGCGCCGGGCGAGCCGGCCAAGCGCGACGCACGCGAGCATGGCAACGGCCACACCTCCTTGCGGATCGATCAACCTGGGCACGTGGGCAATGGCCTGTTCCAGGATGCCCAGCGCGGCGTGCATGCGCAGGACGCACGTGCCGGGCGCACGCCCGACCAGCACAGCGCGCAGTTATCCGGTTCGCTCGCATCGGAAATGCACGCCGCCGGTGGCCAGCGCATCGATGCGGTGATGATGAGCCCGGATGCCGCACGCACCTTTGCCGTGCAGGGACGTGTCGACGACCCGGCACAGCTGCGCGTGAGCGTGGACACCATGACGGCAATGAATACCCCGCTGGAACAGAGCAGCCAACGCGTCGCCGAAAACGCGGCGCGTCAGTCGGTGGCATTGGAGCAGCAACAGTCCCAGACCCAGCAACAGCAGCAGGGCGCACGCGCCATGGGCTGAGGGGCGTTTGGCGCTGCAGCGTTTGGGTGTGAAGTGACACATCACGCTGCGGCCCATGCCGCACGCCGGCCGGACTTCACATCGCCACCATCGAACATTGCATCAAGACGCCGGGCCTGCCCGGCGTTTTTGCGTTCATTCGCGCAGTCATGCGCACCGCTGCTGCTGCATCTGCACAACAACCGGCCCGCGCGACGTGTGCAAATGCAAGGTTTTCCTGCATCGAGCTATGCCACAACTCCCCGCACCTATAGCGGCCTCAACCGGGCTGTACGGCCGTGCTTGAATCGCCACGGATTTGCAGCAATGCACGGCCAGGCACATGCCACGCCGCGCACACGCACCAGGCAAGACAGGGGATCAAGCAAGGCGCCAACCGGCGCGACATCCATCGATCGAGGGAGCGTTTCATGACCATCTTTTGCAGGCACTACCACCGTGTATGGCTCATCGTGCTGCTGTGTCTGTGCAGCGCCGGCGTCAGCGCGCAAGGCATCGCCAAAGGCGCGGACGTCAGCTGGCTCAATCAACAGGCCGCCAACAATCCGCCGCAGGTCTTTCGCGATGCAGCCGGCAACACCACCGACTTCATCAAGCTGTTCAAGGATGTCGGCGGCAACGCCATTCGCCTGCGCGTCTGGGTCAACCCGTCCGGCGGCTGGAACGATGGCCGCGACACCCTGGACAAGGCCAAGCGCGCCGCCGCGCAAGGCATGCGCATCATGATCGACTTCCACTACAGCGACAGCTGGGCCGACCCGGGCAAACAGACCAAGCCTGCGGCATGGGCCGGCCACTCCGTTGCCCAGCTCAACACCGATGTGTACAGCCACACCCAGGGCATCCTCAAATACCTCAAGGACAACGGCATCACCGTCAGCTGGGTGCAGGTGGGCAACGAGATCAACAGCGGCATGCTGTGGAACGAGGGCAAGACGCCCAACTTCGCCACCCTGGGCCAGTTCATCAACAGCGGATACACCGCCACCAAGGCGGTGTATCCCAACGCCAAGGTCGTCTTGCATCTGGCCAATGGCTACGACAACGCCAACTTCCGCTGGTTCTTCGACAACCTGCGCTCGGCCGGCGGCAAGTGGGACGTGATCGGCATGTCGCATTACCCGCCCGTCGGCAGCTGGCAGGATTACAACAGCCGCCTGGACACCAACATGCGCGACATGATTGCGCGCTACGGCAGCGATGTGGTGATTTCCGAGGTCGGCATGGATTGGCAGCAGGCGGCCACCACCCGCGCCATGCTCAGCAACCTGCTCAGCCGCAGCAGCAGCATCGGCGCGCGTCCTCGGCGTGTTCTATTGGGAGCCCAACGCCTACCCGGGCTGGCAGGGCTACACCATGGGCGCAGTCAACAACAACGGCCAACTGACCGAAGCGCTGCAAGCATTCTGACCAGCACGCTGCCACGGGACGGCGCCCGCCGCGGGGCGATGTCCTGCGCAAACCCAAAGACCACGCCATCGCGTAGGAGCGCCCCCGGGCGCGACGGGCTTCACCGATAAAGCTGCTCGCGCTCAAGTGCGCTCCTGCAATCGGTGGCGCCCGCCGCTGGGATGTGCTGGCGACGGCACCCAGCTGCACCCACAGACCCGCTATTGCGTAGGAGCGCACCCCGGCGCGACACTCGTCACCGAGAAAGCCTCTCGCGCCCAGGTGCGCTCCTACGGGGGGCATGCACAGCGGCCCACTCGATACGGCAGCGCCCGGCCATCGCCTGCCGCTGGCCCTCATCCTTTGGTCGTACACCGGCCGCGCCCGCTGCGCCGCATCGGCGTTCCAACACGTACCGAGGCTCCACGCAGCGCACGACAGCGTCCCATTCCATACGCACCCGTAGCGAGGAATGGCAACAGGTGCGTGCGGTACACTTGGGGGTTCACGAATTCACGATGTCGACACACCCGCGGGGTGTGTCCCCCCGGGAGCGCTAATGAACTGGTTGAACGAAGTGCTGCACAACGATCCGAACCCGCTCGAGACCCAGGAGTGGCTCGAATCGATCAAGGCCGTCATCGACGTCGAAGGCCCGGAGCGCGCCCATCAGCTGCTGGAAGGCATGGTCGAACAGACCCGCCGCGCCGGCGCTTACCTGCCGTTCTCGCCCACCACCGAGTACGTCAACACCATCTCCCCGGCCAACGAGGCCAAGCACCCCGGCGACTCCGCGCTGGAGTGGAAGATCCGCTCGATCATCCGCTGGAACGCCATGGCCACGGTCGTGCGCGCCAACCGCAAGCCGGGCGACCTGGGCGGCCACATCGCCTCGTTCGCCTCCAGCGCCACGCTGTACGACGTGGGCTTCAACCACTTCTGGCGTGCGCCTTCGGACAACCATCCGGGCGATTTGCTGTTCATCCAGGGCCATAGCGCCCCGGGGATCTACGCCCGCGCCTTCCTCGAAGGCCGCATCAGCCAGTCCCAGCTGGACAACTTCCGCATGGAAGTGGACGGCCAGGGCATCTCCTCCTACCCGCACCCGTGGCTGATGCCCGAGTTCTGGCAGACCCCCACCGTGTCGATGGGCCTGGGCCCGCTGGCCGCCATCTACCAGGCGCAGTTCATGCGCTACCTGGAAAACCGCGGCCTGATCGAGAAGTCCGACCGCAAGGTGTGGTGCTTCATCGGCGACGGCGAGAGCGACGAGCCGGAAACCCTCGGCGCCATCGCGCTGGCCGGCCGCGAAGGCCTGGATAACCTCATCTTCGTGGTCAACTGCAACCTGCAGCGCCTGGACGGCCCGGTGCGCGGCAACGGCAAGATCATCCAGGAACTGGAAGGCGTGTTCCGTGGCGGCGGCTGGAACGTCATCAAGCTGCTCTGGGGCGGCTACTGGGACGCGCTGCTGGCCAAGGACACCGACGGCGTCCTGCGCAAGCTGATGATGGAAACCGTCGACGGCGAATACCAGAACTGCAAGGCCTTCGGCGGCGCCTACACGCGCGCCAATTTCTTCGGCAAGTACCCGGAGACCGCGGCCATGGTCGCGGGCCTGTCCGACGACGACATCTGGCGCCTGAACCGTGGCGGCCACGACCCGCACAAGGTGTATGCCGCCTACCATCAGGCCGTGAACACCACCGGCATGCCCACCGTGATCCTGGCCAAGACGGTCAAGGGCTACGGCATGGGTTCGGCCGGTGAGGCGCTCAACCCCACCCACCAGACCAAGAAGCTGGACGATGCGGCGGTCAAGCACTTCCGCGACCGCTTCAACATTCCGGTCACCGACGCCCAGCTGGAAGACGGCCAGGTGCCGTTCTACCACCCCGGCGAAGATTCCCCGGAAGTGCAGTACCTCAAGGAGCGCCGCAGCGCCCTCGGCGGTTACCTGCCGCAGCGCCGCACCAAGGCCAGCAAGTCGTTCGTCGCGCCCACGCTGGACAAGTTCGACCGCCTGCTCAAGGAAAGCGGCGAGCGCACCTACTCGACCACCATGTCCTTCGTGCAGAGCCTCAACATCGCCCTGCGCGACAAGGAACTGGGCCCGCGCATCGTGCCGATCGTGGCCGACGAAGCGCGTACCTTCGGCATGGAGGGCATGTTCCGCCAGATCGGCATCTATGCCCCGTTCGGCCAGAAGTACAAGCCGGTCGACGCCGACCAGCTGATGTACTACCGCGAAGATCAGACCGGCCAGGTGCTGCAGCAAGGCATCAGCGAACCGGGCGCGATCGCCTCGTGGATGGCCGCCGGCACCAGCTACTCGGTGTCCAACGTGCCGATGCTGCCGTTCTACATCTACTACTCGATGTTCGGCTTCCAGCGCGTGGGCGACATCGCCTGGCAGGCCGCGGACATGCGCACCCGCGGCTTCCTGCTCGGCGGTACCGCCGGCCGCACCACCCTCAACGGCGAAGGCCTGCAGCACGAAGACGGCTTCAGCCAGCTCGTCGCCGGCGGCATCCCCAACGTGCGTAGCTACGACCCGACCTTCGGCTACGAAGTCACCGTCATCATGCAGCACGGCATGAAGGCGATGATGGAAGACCAGATCGACGAGTACTACTACATCACCCTGATGAACGAGAACTACGCCCACCCCGGCATGCCGGACGGCGCGGCCGAGGGCATCATCAAGGGCATGTACCTGCTCACCGACGCCGGCAAGCCCAAGAAGGGCGAGCTGCGCGTGCAACTGCTGGGCAGCGGCACCATCCTGCGCGAAGCCATTGCCGCCGCGGAACTGCTGGACAAGGACTTCGGCGTCACCGCCGACATCTGGTCCTGCCCCAGCTTCAACGAACTGCGCCGTGATGGGTTCGATGCGGAGCGCTGGAACCGGCTGCACCCGGAAGGCCAACAGCGCAAGCCCTACGTCACCCAGCTACTGGAAGGCCGCCAGGGCCCGGCGATCGCCGCTACCGACTACGTGCGCCTGTTCGCTGACCAGATCCGCAGCTTCGTCCCGATGACCTACAGCGTCCTCGGCACGGATGGGTTCGGTCGCTCGGATACGCGTGCGAACCTGCGCCGGTTCTTCGAGGTGGATCGCTACTACATCGCGCATGCGGCGATTGCTGCGTTGGCGAAGGATGGGAAGATGACGGGGAAGGATGTGGCCCGGGCGATCAAGCAGTACAAGATTGATCCTGAGAAGGCTAATCCGGTTGGGGTTTGAGGATTAGCGAAAGACGGGACAAAGAAGGCGGCTTTAGGGGCGCCTTCTTTTTGCGGCCAACTCACCTGATCCTTTTCCTCGTGTAGTCAACGCATCCCTCGGTTCAGCGTCCTTAATCGGCCCGGATCCATTAGTGAAAAGATGTCAATGCCGACGGAAGGCATAGATTGCAGGCGCTACGTGCCCGAACTTGTTACCTGACTTGTCTCAACGGAGGCCTTGCAGATATATGACGGTCCTTTCGTCCGATGCAAAGTTCGCGAGCCACGCGGCCGCCGACCGACAAGGCCGAACTTTTCCCTTTCCTATGATCGCGTGGTTTGTGATAAGTGGTCCTAGCGCCGTGGGCGGATGAAAGGTTTTGTGCAAGCAGTGGTCAGGTCGGGTTACGATGACGGTAGGGCGCAGCCCAAGGGGGAGGCTCCATGTCAACTGCAGAACAACTAAGAGCGCTGGTGCAGTCCCATCGCGATGGCGATGAGGCGCATTTCTATGCTGTTGCTCTGCAGCTTGCTGCCCAAGAGGCGCGCCGCGGCCATTTGAAATTGGCGGAAGAGATTCGCCAACTTGTCGATTCGGCAAAGGCGCGAGCGAAAACCGTCGCGCTTCATCAACCCCGTGGGGAGTTGGGCACGCTGCTGCTCGCCTCATACCCGGCAACGCGCTTGAGCGATTTGGTCACTGACCCGGTTCTGGAGCGTCAGCTGCAGCGTGTGATTCGCGAGCAGCGGAACGTCAGCCGTTTTGTGGCGCATGGCTTATCGCCTCGGCGCAAGCTGTTACTGGTGGGTCCGCCTGGCACTGGGAAGACGTTGACCGCTACTGCGCTGGCTGGCGAACTTGGTTTGCCGCTGTTCCTGATTCGCCTCGACGTACTGATTACAAAGTTCATGGGCGAGACTGCCGCGCGTTTGCGGCAAGTGTTCGATGCCATCGGCGCGACACGCGGTATTTATTTTTTTGACGAGTTTGACGCTATCGGATCGCAACGTGGGACGCCTAACGACGTAGGCGAAGCCCGTCGCATTTTGAATAGTTTCTTGCAGATGCTCGAACACGATCATTCCCAAAGCTTGATCATTGCGGCGACAAATCACCCAGACATTCTGGACTCAGCGTTGCTGCGGCGATTTGACGACGTATTGCACTACCGGCTGCCAAATGCCGAGCAAATTGAGGCCCTGCTGCGCGGTCGGTTGTCGAATTTCATGCCGAGTCGCGTGCCATGGAAGACATTAATCAGGCAAGCCGAGAGCCTTAGCTACGCCGAGATTGCGAAAGCTGCCGAGGACGCCATCAAGGAAGCATTGATGCATGGCGATGACAAGGTCGCTCCAAAGCATGTTGGCGATATGCTTGAGGAGCGCAAGCTCATGCGCTCGGCTTGGGGACAGCTATCACCATAGGTCGTGCTGAATGCCGCCGCGAAACCCTCGTCCACATTTTGTCCTTCCCGAATCTTCAGTTAGCGTTTCGCCTTACCGGGCGGTCAATGCCTTTGGCCGGAACGCGATAATTCCCGCCCAATTCCGTCCCACACACGCCGCTACGCTGCGTCGAGATTTGATGGAGCTTGGTCTGGTAATGCCGGGTGTCATCGATCAGCAACGGCAAGCTGGATGGGAGGAGGGGTTGGGCCTGCGGGTGGTTTTTGCCAGCTTTCCGGACGTTCACTTGGCCATCGACAGCTTGGATCTCAAGAGCGAAGGCATCGAGCTGCTTAACGTTCGCGAGACGCTGGGTGGAACCCTTGCAACGGTCTGGTTGCCTGAGGGGAAGTTGGAGCTTTTCGAGCAGAAGATCATTAGCTACTTGGCAGCTCCTGGCACAGGCAATCCCCGCGACGGCCGAAAGTTGCTCGATGCCATTCGGCAGATACGTGCTGCGGTTATAGAAGATCTCTGGACCGACGACTCCCCAATTCCGGTTGTTGATCGGGTCGCGAATTTTGAGGCGTGGATTGGCACGCCGGTCATCCAAGAGGAAGCGCGGCGCGGCCGCCGAAGTGCATTGCGTCTTACGCCAATGCAGCGGATTGCCCGCTTTCGTGCCGCCGCAGAACTCGTCGGATTGCGGGTAGGGCAGCGTCCGCTGCTGTTCCCCGAGCGCGCTGTCCTCCAAGTCCGTGGCACGTTGGCCCAATTTCAGCAATCGGCCCCCCTTTTGGGTCAATTGGCTGAGTTGCGCTTCGCGCCCGAGGTGGCAGAGTTTTTCATGGGGCTTGATGCCGCGGAGCAGCGGGAGTGGGTGGACGAGCTTCTCGGCCGAACCGGATTCGCTGGCCCTGGCGAGGACGTGCCGCACGTCTGTGTGTTGGACACTGGCTGTGCACACGGCCACCCGCTACTAGCGAGATCGATCTCGCCAGACGACGTGCACGCGGTCGACCCCGACTGGGGCACTGGCGACGAAAACGGTCACGGAACCGGACAATGTGGCCTCGCGCTTTGGGGTGATCTTACAGGTGCGCTGGGGGGCGAGGGGGTGTGGGGAGTTCGGCATCGCCTTGAATCAGTCAAGTTGTTGCCGGACCGGGGAACAAACAATGAAGATCACTTTGGGCCTATCACTGCGCAAGCCGTGAGTCTTCCAGAGATTCACGCGCCGCATCGTCGGAGACTGTTCTCCATGGCGGTTACGAGCGACACGCATGTCATGACCGGCCGGCCAACAGCGTGGTCGGCCGAGGTCGATGCGCTTTGCTCCGATTGGAGTGGAAATGGTGAATCGCCAAGATTGATGATCGTCAGCGGCGGTAATGTCTCGGGCATCAGGCCTGGTACATATTTCGCTGCCAACTCCGCGGCGTCGATCGAAGATCCGGCGAATGCTTGGAACGCCTTAACGGTGGGAGCCATTACGCGCAAGACAAATATCACCGAAGGCTTCGCAGGAGAGTACGTGCCGGTGGCTGATTTCGGCGGCTTAAGCCCGTACAGCAGTACTTCGGAGAGGTGGCAGCGCGAGGCACCGTTTAAGCCGGAAGTGGTCTTCGAGGGGGGGAACATTGGTAACGACGGCCTGTGGTGCAGCCCGTTGGACAGCTTGAGCTTGTTGACTACGCATCACCGGCCAATTGAGCGCCAGTTTGCAACGACTTGGGCGACGAGCTCGGCTACCGCTATCGCATCGCGATTCTCGGCCGAGATCATGGCGCACTATCCCGCCTTTTGGCCGGAAACTGTGCGCGCTCTTATGGTTCATAGCGCTCAATGGACAGAACGCTTGGTGCAGCAGTTCCCAGGTGGCAGGGATAACATCGAGCGAAGGCTTCGTCATTGCGGTTGGGGTGAACCCGACCTGGCGACCGCGATCAATAGCGGCGCTGATTCGCTGACACTGATCGCGCAAAGCGAGTTGCAGCCATATGAGCGCAATGCCATTAGGCGTAACGTCACTGCGCGCGATATGCACCTTCACCGGATGCCGTGGCCCCGCGACATCCTACAAGGGCTGCTGCGCCAGGACGTCGAGTTGCGCGTGTCGTTGTCGTATTTCATCGAACCGAACCCCGGTGAGCGCGGTCGTAGCGATCGCTTCCGCTACGCATCGCACGGCCTGCGGTTTGCTGTTCAGCGTCCGACTGAAACTGCGGTGCAATTTCAGAGCCGCATCAATGCGCTCTCGAGAGAGGACGACGAGGCTTTCGAGAACTTTGAGGGGGCCGACCATCGATGGCTTCTTGGACCGCGCAAGCGTTTTCGTGGTTCGCTCCATCATGACCGCATGACTTGCTCAGCGCCGGAGCTTGCCTCACGTGAACACATCGCCGTCTTCCCCGTTGGCGGATGGTGGAAGAGTCGCGAGGCATTGGAGCGGTTCGAGCGCCGCGCGCGCTATGCCCTCGTGGTTTCCATTCATGCGCCCGACTTACCAAGTCATATCGACCTCTATACTTCAGTAGAGCAGGCGCTGCAGGCAGAAATCCAGATCACGGTTCCGATTGAGGGGGCATAGCAGGGGGAATAACGGGGTCAGGTGCTTAGGTATCCCCACGTTTTAAGGCACCAGCGTCATCTGCGCGCGCACCGAATAACGGGGTCAGGCTAACTTATCAGTCGGTGGTGTTGGGGTTGCGTGGCCGATGAGCGGGCCTGACGCCTGCAAAGCGGTTGGTCTTGGCTTGGACCATTGCGCGGAAGGCGTCGTGGCCCAGGGCTCGCTGCTGCTGTAGATGAAGGCGAATACTGGCGAGCAGTTCGTCGGAGAGGGTTTCATCGAGCAGGGCACGGTAGGCGTTGGATCGCTCGATCGGGTCGCTGCCAAGCGCAAGCCAACAGGCATGCGGTGTCAGGGCGGAGTGCCTGCGCTGGCCTAGGTTGGCAGCGCAACTGGACCAGCGATACGCCGCCGGGTTGTCGGTCAGGCGAGCACGCACCGGATTGAGCTCAATGTAGCGATAGCAGCGAATGACGTAGTCCGCACTGTCCACAAGACATGCCTTGTACCGGCCTTCCCACAGCGTGCCCGTGCGCCCGTGGCGGCTATTGAACAATGCGACGTAGTTTCGTCCAAGCCGCTGCATCAGTTGCCCGATCCGTCCCGCATCAGGTGGCGTGACTAGCAAGTGCACATGGTTATCCATCAAGACGTAAGCATGCAGCTGGCAGGCTGTCGCGTGCAGGGCCTCATGTATCAGGTGTAGATAGCGCAATCGATCGCCATCATCCAGAAAGCAGGGCAAGCGGTTGTTCCCGCGCTGCACGATGTGCTGCGGGATGCCGGGAAGGTCGATGCGCGGAAGTCTGGCCATGGCACAAGACTCGCAGCCAGGCGTTGATGCTGATATCGAGAAAACCTCTCGAGAGCTGACGACGTAGCCTGAAATTTGCGTAGGAAGTGAACCTGACCCCGCTAGCGGAACACGGCGATGATCTGGCTATCGGTGGAGCGGGATGTCTTCATGGAACCTCCTCGGAAAGGGTACGAGAAAATTCCACTCTGGCGTCAGCTAACCTGCGGGGGGATTACCGCGCCACGTGCCCTAATTTGCTCGGCGTTCTTGCGTTAAGCGAGCTGGGATTGTGGAACGTCCCTGGCCTAGTTGCTATCTTCCGCACATACGAGTCGCAGACCATGTCCAAGGAGTGACCGATGGCTGAGCAAGAGCGATCAAGCCCGCGTTTTCCAGTGGCCGCGCTAGTGATGATGATGGCATTGATCACCTCGTGTGCTACCTCCGCTTCCGCGAGCAAATCCCCGTCGTTCTCCGGGGAGTGGGCGTATGCCAAGAAATGCGACTTGGGCCACTATTTGAGCCTGCATCTGCAGCAACGTGGCAATCGCGTGACGGGGGATTGGAGCGAGGGAACCAACGTTCGCGGCAATGATGGCCAGTTGCAGGGAGAGGTGCGTGGAGACGCGTTGTATCTCCGCTACTGCAGCGATGACGGAGGAACGGGCTACTCCGCGTGCCCGACGTTCTCCGAGCGAGAGGATCAGTTCAAGCTGGAAAAAGGACAGCTCATTCGATATGAGAAGTATGGTTCCAGCTATCGCCGCACTGTTGCCCTTTATCCGGATATCGCAGGTAAGGACGTGCCTTATGACAAGGATTGTTCGGACCCGGAGGACGCACAATGAGTACGCTCACAGACAAGGAGCTGCGCGCAACGCTTTACTTCGCTGTGGGTGTCACCTCCGAGAGTCGATACGATGCATATCGACTGGTTGTTGCAGGCGACAAGGCTTCAACGCCAACGCTCGAACCAGCGGATAGCAGTGGTTACTCGATCGGTACCATCCAGACGGACCTGGGCCAGCACTTCCAGCC
>JAAIGF010026247.1_pt1 | contig 221884 bp, 205 predicted proteins | sample 6487441 | NCBI WGS metagenome assembly JAAIGF01 (sample SAMN13974129, study PRJNA590717) | phyllosphere metagenome | biome: pepper field; feature: multiple bacterial spot infested pepper fields; material: pepper leaves; isolation source: leaves from pepper fields | host: Capsicum annuum ... | reverse complement strand
CGCCGTTGCGGATGTCCGCCGCCTGCAGCTCCAGCGCCTGGCTGCTGCGCAGCGTGCCGCCGTTTTCCAGCTGACCGGCCAGCTGTGCGCTCAGGCCGCTGGCGGCGCGGGCGCTGCCGCTGTTGTTCCAGCGGTCTGCCGTCACATCAAGCGTATCCGCCTGCAGTTCGCCCTGGTTGTCCAGCGCGTCTGCCGTCACGCGGGTGTTCCCGGCGCTCAGCAGCTGGCCGCTGCTGGCGTTTTTGAGTGTGCCGCCTTCCAGCACCAGGCGGCTGTCGCCCTGCAGTAAACCGCTGTTCACCAGGTCGCCGTGCAGCGCCAGCACTTTTGCCACCACCAGGCCGCTGTTGCCGGTATCAGCGGCGGTCACGTCCAGCTTCTGCTGGCCGAGGAGTTGCCCGCTGTTGCTCAGGGTGCCCTTCACTTTAACCGTCGCGTCCTGCGCGCTCAGGGCGTTGCCGCCGTTGCGCCAGTTGTCTGCTGTGACGTCAAGCGTATCGCCCTGCACTAAGCCGTCGTTTGCCAGCTCGCCGCTGTTCAGGGTGAGCTTGCCGCCGGTCAGCAGTTCGCCGCCGTTCCGGTTGGTAAGGGTGTCCGCCTGCAGGCTGAGTCCGTTCGTGCCCTGGATACCGCCGTTATTGGTCAGGGTGGTGGCGCTGACAGCCAGCCCGTCCGCCGCAATCTGTCCGGCGTTATCCAGCTGCGCGTTTGTCAGCTGCATCGCGCCCGTCGCCAGCAGTTTGCCGCCTGCGAGGTTGTTCAGGGTGCTGTTATCTGAGGTGAGTGACGCGGCGTTGATTTCGCCGGAGTTAGTCAGGCGTTCACCGCTGAGATGCAGCGCACCGCCCGCACTCAGCAGGCCGCTGCTGGTGAAGTCGGGCAAATCGAGCGCCAGGTCGCCCGCGGTGGCAATGCTGCCGGATGCCTGGTTATCGAGGCTGTTGCTGAGCAGGCTCAGCGACTGCGTGCCCTGCAGCAGCCCGGCGTTGGTGATGGCGCTGCTTTCCAGGCCCAGCAGCGATGCAGACAGCGTGCCACTGTTACTCAGCTGCGCTGTTTTGACCGCCAGTCCATTATCGCTGCTGATACTGCCGCCGGCTTTATTTTTCAGGCTGTCACGCGCGACGATTTCTGCGTTGCCTTTCGCGCTGACCGTACCGCCCTGTTTCACTGTGCTGGCGGTAATTTTCAGCTTCTGCCCGGCCAGCATCTCACCACGGTTATCCAGCGTGTCGCTGTCCGTTTCAAGCGTGTCGCCCACCAGCTTCCCGCTGCTGGTCAGTTGCTTCGCCTTAGCTGTCAGTGAGCCTTTCGCCACCAGCGAACCGTTGTTGTCAGCGGTTTCCGCATCCAGTCTGATGTTTTTCCCTGCCGTCAGCTGCCCGGCGTTATCCGCCTTGTTCTGCGCCGTCAGGCTGATATTGCCCGCCGCATCCGCCGTGCTGTTTTTATCGATGTTAAGCTCAGCACCCGCCAGGCGGATATCTTCCCCGACAGTCACTTTCGCGCCGCTCAGCTGCACGCCTTCGCCGCCGTCCAGCGTCACCGTTTTATCACTCACCAGCGAACCGCCGTTCAGCGCAATGCCGTTGTGCGCCGTGACCGTCGCCGCGCCGCTGGCCTTGTTATCACCGCCCAGTTCCGCGCTGTCGGCTTTCACTGTCAGCGCCCCGCTGCTCAGGCTGTTGTTCAGCACCAGTTTGCCGTTCGCATCCAGCGTGATATCACCCTGGCGCGCGTTCAGGTTACCGAGGTTGACCCCGACACCCTTCTCGCCCGACACCAGGTGAATACGGTTAGCGTACATGCCGCCCAGCGCCCCGGTATCCACCGCCACCACCGGCGCTGCGCCTTCCCCGGCAATCGCCGTTACGCTGCCGTCACTGCCGACGCGGTTTGCCCCGGCGACTACTTTTAAATCCTTCGCATGAATCGCCGCGTTCACTTCCGTCGCGCGCGAAATAATCGCAAGTGCATCGCTCTGGCTGGCGTCCAGCCCCTGCCCTTCCACGGTGATGGTGCCTTTGCTCACGTCCAGCGACTGCAGGTTGCCTTTGGCATCAAACACCGGCTTGCCGGTGGTCAGCGTGGCGTTCGGCGTGTTGATAAAGCCGCAGCCGCTGCAGGTAATGCCGTAGGGGTTGGCAACAATCACGTTGGCTGCCTTACCGGCAACTTCGGTGTAGCCCTGCAGCTGCGAACGGCTGCCGCCGGTCACTTCGTTGATGATGCCCTTCGCTTCGCGTCCGGCGGTGAGATTGGGGTTGTTCTGGATATAGCCGCCGAGCTGGGTCTTGTTCAGCTGCCCGGTGGCGTTGTTGAGGATGAGCCCCTCTTTGCCGACGTTGTAGTCTTTGAACTGATTATGGGAAATCCCGGCGCCGTTCGGCGTGGCAATGTTCATCACTGGCACGCCGTTGGCGGCCTTATCCATATTTGTCCCGCTGGTCACCGGATTAATGGTGGCAGAGATGGCTGGCAGCAGCGGCTGCCAGGCAATCAGGCCACACACCAGATAAGTCAGCAGGCGCTGCGAGGCGCGCAGCGGATGAAGTCGATTGTCCATAATCATTGCCTGTTAAATCGCTGTACAAGACTTTCGCGCCAGCGGAATGCAGGCACGGAATGAGAGTCGGTTATATGTCTGCCCGCAGAATGAACCCGTTGAAAACAGAGTATTCTGATGAGCAAAGAATGAGCACTATATTATCATTAATATTTAGAAACACACTTCACGACAATTAATAACATATTTAATAAATTAAATTCCACTTAAGTCGAAAAATTATCTTTTACAAAACAAAATCAACAAGTTAACAAATTGCAAAATGAACACAAAACGCTATTGAAGTAAAACCAGTCGCCCTCCCTTACATTTCCCTTACATATTGGGAACATAAGTTTCAGCGTTATCAAAGAATGCCAATAACTCAAATTTATGATAATCACTGAATATACAAGCAAGCTTATTGCGGTTAATCGTTCCCCCAGATGTTATGCTATATATTTCAGCTATTGTGATAACAGGTTAAGAATAGCCGTACATCATGTTTCGAGCCCTGGTGCTGAGCTGACAACCCTGTCTGTACTGGAAGCAAGATGAATGTTCATGCCTGCGACATAAATGGCATGGAAGAATCCGGATTCATATGGAAATTGATAAACACGTCCAGGCTCACCTGTAAGCCTGCAATTCTGAGGCTATAACCCTGCCTGTTTTTAAGATATCGTAGTCACTCTGTAACTTCAGTATTTCAGCTATGGATAAGCAATGAAAAGAATAACCGCATTTTCCCTGGGATTACTCTTCACCGCACCTGCACTTGCCATAAATTTGCCCCCACCCGTCCCCATTAAAAGTATCGAATGGATACCCGAAAGTACTGTCAGAACTGAACAAGGAATTAATGCGGCATATCGCATTGTTACCATAACAGGCCAGACAAGCGAATTATGGCTCCACACTGATTGCCAGACTCAGGAGAAAACACTGCTGTTTATTAACGCTCAGCCAGGTAAAGGGCTGCGCGTCTACAGTACGGATTCAATTAATCGCTATACACCAGGCACATCGTTCGAACCAGATGAAGACAGCCTGTATGCGACAAAACCGGAGCTGAACCTCTGTAACCGCAACATTCCTGAGTCGAAGTGGGCTGGTATTGTTTCGCGGGAGCAAACCGGTGAAAAGCGATTTGTGGATGTTAACAATAGTCAGCGAAATGGGGTGATGCTTAAAACTCGCCTGGCGACCGATTACGACCAAATTCATCATGATGAAAAATACGGCGCACCCTATTCAGTTAAAATTCAGGATGTCATGCTCAACTGTGAAAAAGCGGAAAGCAGGGTTTTAACGACTTTCTCACTGGATGACCAGGGCGTTGTCTCCGACAGCGCTTTCGCGAAAGATGATACGTTCGCTGCATTGCCGCCCGGCATGGCTGATGTGGCAAAAGAACTGTGTGCGGTCAAAGACTTCACTCATTACACGGGGCATGGAACGCTTCAGTGGCGTAAAAAAGAGATTGCTCAAGATACGCCTGCGCAGCCGGATTTAGAGCACAATACTCAGTCAGCGTTACAACGCTTCGCCCTCCCTGCAGAAGTAACCCGCGTCATTGATAAAAGCTTCTCCGCACCTCAGCAAAGACCGGCATTCCGCTCGATACGTTATACTCAGAGCGGCCCGGATAAAGACGGGTTTGGTTCCATGAACAGAATTGACGCTCAGCCGGACGGCACAACGCTGACTATCGTAAAGATATCGATGTTGAATACTGTCTTTTATATGCAATACCAGCGTCTGTTCAATATGGTGGACGTGAAAAAATGGGAAATCATGTCTGAAGCGCCGTGGGTCAGTAAAACCCTGGATAACACCTTTGCGCTCCCGTTGATGTCGGGTAAGGTTTACACGTCGCACAGCCTGATCGTCAACAGAGATAAACCCGATACGGATAAATCACTCAGCGAGACCTGCGTTGCCGGTAAAGAATGGCTGAATGCCGCCGATCTCAACCCAGCATTTCCCGGACGCTACCTGGAGTTTATCTGTAAGCAGGATCTCGGTGATGGGAAAGAAGCCAGCGGAGACTACGCTTATTTTGAGGCTCTGAGAATCTTTATTCGCATCGGGTATCAGGAGAACGGCCAGCCGAAACGTTTTACCTTCACTGATGTTCAGGTTACGCATTAACGGTCATATATAACAGCCCCTCTGCCATTCCCTTCCACCTCTGGCATGAGGGGGCTAATTATCTCAGAGCATTTTATATTATCGGAGGGACATGAGGGGCAAGTTTTGCGACCTGATCCTTATGGTTGGCCTGGGTTACTGGTCATCCTGAATTATCCTCAAATCATGCTGTTTTTTTTATGCCGTGTTGTTATAAAAGTGCGCAATAACAATAGTTTCTTATTTCTCTTACGGAGTATCTTACGCCCTATGACCACTCTCGTTTTTTCCTATTCTCATGTCGATGAAGCATTACGCAATGAGCTCGAAAATCATCTTTCCCCTCTGAAGCGAATGGGGAAGATCACCACATGGCACGACCGCCGTATTGTACCGGGCCAGAATTTTGAATCTCAGATTGATCTCTATTTTTCACAAGCAGAGGTTGTCCTGCTGCTAATTAGTAGCGACTTTATCGCTTCCGATTACTGCTATCAGGTTGAGATGACAAACGCGCTGGCTCGACATGAACGTGGCGAGGCTGTAGTGATTCCGGTGATCCTAAGGGAGTGTGCATGGCACCAGTTACCATTCGGACACCTGCTGGCGGCAACAACAGACGGAAAACCCGTCACAAAATTCGCCAGCCATGATGAAGGTTATGTACAGGTCGTCAATGCCGTTGCCCGTGCACTTGAAAATATGGCAGCAAAAAGAACACATCAAAATGGACATATTCCGTCCCCTTCGCCGGCAAAGCCGATGCTCCACGATACTGATACCGTGTTCAGACCACGCTCCAGTAATCTTTCACTACCAAAGAGTTTTACCGACCTCGATAAAGATCGTGCCCGTCGTGAGGGGTTTGCGTATGTCGCCTGTTATTTTGAGAACACTTTAGACGAGCTCAAAAAGCGTCATAGTGGATTAGATGTCGATTTTCATCGCCCTGACGCGGATTCTTTTACTTGTGCGGTCTATATCAATGGCAGCAAAGTGGGTCAGTGTGCTATCTGGCGTGGAAATCAGTTCCATGGAATGGGCGATATCTGTTACAGCCAGGATAGCGTAGCCAGGAACAGTTATAACGAGGCCCTGAGCCTTATTGATAACGGTCAGACACTTGGTTTTCGTGTACTGATGGGGGGCTTTAGTGCTGCCAGTACCCGGGATTCGTTACTGACGAATGAAGGAATGTCTGAACATCTGTGGGAAATGTTTTTTGGGTTAGTAAAGCAGCGAATCTCCAGATGATTCACAAGTGCGACAAACGCGCTGGTTGCAACTCAAGCGGTACGGCCTCTACAGGCATTATGAGCCCTGTCAGGCCATCACTCGAAGTTGCGCGTTGCGCTGCGGGCTGCTTAGTACCAGAAGTTATTTCCAACGCCATAGCGCGTCAATTAATGTGAAGCCGGTCGGATTTCTTTTAATTACCAGCAGTCCAACATTCCTGATAATGTTGGACAAAGGAGGCAGACGCGATGCCAGAGATGACTTCACACAATGTCGTACAGACTTTGCCCCAGGATCGGGAAACGCTGTACCACCTGGTCTGGCGTGAGCCTGCGGAGCGTATAACAACTCTCTATGGAATCAACACTGAGTTTCTGGCAAAACTATGCAGCAAAATGCGCATCCCAAGACCACTTGCCGGTTACTGGAAGGCCATGGAGAAAGGGACTGCAACAGCAATTCCTGCACTACCTGCTTTAAAAAAGAGTGAGTCAGTAAAGGTGTTTATGTAGTGGTCAAACAAAACTGGCCACGGCTTTAGAGTTTTTCCAGAACAATCGTTCTGATTCATTCGGCGTCAAACCACCATTATATTGATGAGGTCTGAGCTGGCTGTAATATCCCGTTATGTAATGCTGATCGAGTACAAGCTGGGCTGCTTCGAGGCGAAACTCGGGGCTGAAATTACGTCTGTTACGTCCTGTCATAATGTCACCTGTTTTGGCAATGAGGCGATGATATCACCTATATTCAGGTGGCCAAATTAACTATGCCACCACACTAGTACTGATTTAAATGAGTAAGGTTTTAATGCTGATGTGATAGAAGCGGCTTTAGCCCATTCAGATAGAAACGAAGTGAGAAGAGCTTATAACCGTTCGACATATCTAACTAATAGAGTAGAATTGGTGGGGTTATAAAGTTCGAGGATGATAATCAGCAAATAAGGAGGCCCCTCCTTATTTGCTGATTATTTTTACAAAGTCATACCATTAATTACACTGAAAATTTCAAATTTAACTAATTCAGGTAGGTCGTCAAGCATATCCCTATTATTTTCAATCCAGTCAACGCATGCTATTTCATCTAAATCATCCGAACTTATATATTCGGATATCATAACCGCAGATGTACGTGAAAAACCCAAACCAATTAAAGAAATTTGCGTCTTCATGCTAACACCTAATTCAAGATAAACACCTATATCGTCTATTTTCTCTACGAGATCAGCTCTATCACTATTTATATAGAAACTTTTGAGGAGATCGTTATAACAAGTGAGCAATCTAGGAGCGTGGTATCTCGCTATCTTCTCAACGTCTTCCATGACCCCACGGATTACAGTAGGTTCTTTATACTCTTTTTTGCTTTTCTTAAGATATGCAATTCTTTCGGATATTAACCTCGCGAGCGGGTAACCTCTCATCCAATTAAGAACCAAAAGCGCAACAACAAATGCACCTTTAGAATTATGGCCAAGTTCAATGCTCATTGTTGATGAAATTCTAGTAAAAGCAGATACGTAGGATGATAAGGCATCACCGCTTGCTGGGTCAGAAAGTAGAAGTTTATGCAGCGAGTCTTTATCATAACTGTGAAACTTTTCCCATAAAGACTGCATCAACATAGGGCTTATTCCGGGATTCCGTGAAACTATCGACAGGGGAAACCCTAAACCATTCAAAACCTCACTGACCTTGCCATCTAAATATTCAATATTATCCAACCCATATTTTTCTATATATGGATTATTCTCTAGCCCCTCATGTAAGTATGAAGAAACACATAAATAACTTAATAAGCTTTGAAGTTGTGGATTGCGCCTAGTCATTCCATAATGATGAGGTGAATCAATATAACCCTCAATATTTTCAATTTCATCCTTTAAACTATCAGTGGCTCTTATTATTTTTATATTCTTTTTATTTACAGGAGGAGTACCGTTCCAAATTTTTTCAATGTTAGTATCAATGCATATGACATTCCCTTGAAATTCTTTTCCCCACCGACCAGCTCGACCAGCCAAATTCCAAAAATCATCATCTTTCATAGGTTTGCCACTACCTTTCTTGGGGCCTCTTATGAAAATGTTTTTACATGCCATGTTTACACCTTCAACCAAAGTTGAAGTGCAGACTAAATATTTCAACTTACCTAGTGAAAACAGCCTCTCTATTTCACTTTTGATTATTAATGGCATATTTCCATAATGAAAAGCCACTCCTTTCCTCAAGGTGAAATTTAATGCGTAACGTTCATGGATAACTTTTTTACTGAGTTCAATTAGATCTTCAACTTCTTTGCTTGATTCTGCACTCACTATGCCGTCAGCTATTTGTTTTGCAGTTTTTTCTGCATCAGCAGCTCCATTCACATAAACCACATTACCTGAAGTATGTCCGCCCAAAGCTAATGCTATAAATGGTAAGCGTTTGCTGTCTGGAGATGGTTTATTTTCTAGACAAAAATCACCAATGTGTTTTTTCTGGCCTCGTATAAACAAATACATAGACCAATCTTTTGCAGAACCTTGTCTTTGCTCGATCCATATCAGATTCTGGTTTACAGTGACATAGCTGCTTTTTACAATATCTTTCTTTCTGCCATAAGGTGCATCAATTAACAAAATCTCTGGATTTGAGGTAAATGGACTAGCAAAAATCACTTTTATATTATGATTACGAGAACAGCTCATTTCCAGAACATACTGTAAGAACACCCCCCTATGGGAGTCGCCAATTTTATGAGCCTCATCGATGACAAGCAAATCTACTTTAAATTCCCCCCCCAAAGAGTTATTAAATATATTCAACCTTTCTTGAGTGAATACAAAGACATTAACTTCGTGAGACTTAAAAGAGCTTTTCAACGGTAAGGTCTGAATATTGACATCACTATTTCTATTCGGGTCTAAACGATTCATTAATGAGTTATAAACTTCCGTGATTAATGCTCGTGTGGGAACAATATAAACCACAGTACAGCACGGATTTTTTTTAATAAAATCTTCAACCCAAGACTCTAAAATGTAAGATTTACCGACAGACGTAGGAGCAGAAACACTTATCCATTCATTATCTGTTGCAGCATCCCAAAACTCAGCTTGAAACTTGTTCGCGCGGATATATTTATCCATGCCGACTTCAATAGTATGCTCAATCCTTCTTTTTGTTGACTCAAGTTGACCAGCAAGAGGAAGCCTGCTTTCAAAATTATTTTCTAATAGCCCTTTATTCATGGCTAACTGCAAAGTAGCATTATTAGATAACGCATCTAAAATCAATGCTGCGCAATCTTTCCTATGTTCACTAATATCATTCTGGAGAAAATACTGAGCGATTCTTAATGCTGCATCTTGGCATATCTCATCATCTGAGTGAGAGAGTATACTACCGCATGTTAATAGATAACTTATATCCATATCCACGTTATCGCTGTCATTACAGGGAATAACAGGAGGAAACTGCTCCGTAACAGACTTTATGCTTAACTGTTCAAATTTAGCAAGAAAACCAGAATTATTGACTAACCACTTCGGCAACCCTTTCATTAATTCAGCCCCCGCTAAATGATTTTAAAAGTGTCTTTCTAAATTCCTCGACAGAAGGAAACGGAAGTAAAAAAACATGCATTGAAAAACCATTTAATTTTTCTTCTGTCAGTCTTCTATGGATACTTTTCTGCCAGGCCGCAAGCTTACTATTGAATCCCTCAACCAGTTTATTAAGGGAAATTTTGTTTGGGTCTGTTGGATAATCATCAATATCGAATCCAACTAAACATATCCCTCTATATTCCAATTTATTGAAAAAAGGATCGTCGGGGTTTAAGTATTTTTTTAATGCTGACTCTAAATCATCATCGTCAACATTCATGAAATCACTAAGTAGTTGGATATCTCTTTCTTCGGCACTACCAGCGCCCATATTACCTGTAATTATCGGTGTAATGCTTTTCATGCATTGATAAATAGCTTGAGTTGAATCAGAGTATAGTTTCGACTCTCCCCAATATAAACATAGTTTTTCCGTTTCCTTATCAACACCAATGTGCACTGCATCTGCACCATGAAAATGCATTTGAGAGCTAGTTTTAAGATTCATCTTACAAATAACTTGAGGTAACTTTAAAAACTTCTCCGCAAATAAAAAAAGTATTAATTCTCCACCCTCTCCGCTATTCGATAGACGTGTAAATAGCCCCATAGCTTGAGAAAACAACCTGCCTATTTTTAATGTTGAATTTGTTTCCTGTTGATGCTTTATCGCTTCGTTTATTTTTTTCCTAGGAATAGCATAATCAATTATATTACTTACTAAAAACTGTACTAATGCATCAACTTTAGGTCTGCCATTCCCATCAAGATTTATGCAATGAAAATGACATGATGCTGATGTCCCCTCAATCAAGCAGTGTGTCTTAACTTCGTGGAAGTAGCTACTTATCGTATCCCCATCATTTCTAACCAATTTTTCCAATGCCGAGTGTAGTGCATCCATGTAGCCTCCCTTTAAACATAAATTTTTAAGATAGTTCTAATCGATTTTAAGGAAAACATCCAGCGCGCAATACTTCCCTAGCCACGCCTGCCCGCTTTATGCATCGCTGACGCCGTGGCGATTGACCCGAATACCGCGACGCCTACTCCGCACACATCCAGGCGGTGATTCTAGCGGTGAATAACAACCGATGCGCTTCAGCGACCGCAGCTGCGGGGCTGGCTGCAGAAGTCAGCCTGGTTGATGCCGCAAATCCGCAATCAGTCATTAAGCTTGTTCAGGAAACAGAAGCACAATATGACTAGCTGGCGGTATTGCACTACAATGCTGCACATCTCCATCAGGCAACCTTATTCCAGCAGGATGCCAAAACATTCAATGAAGATTCGGCCGTGAACATTGGTGGTGCGCAGACGGCTTTACAGATCTCATTCAATATTATGTCGCCGCGACGCTCTGGAACTATTCTCCTTACCGGTGGCGGCTTCGCTATCCACCCTAACCCGAATTTTATTTCATTAAGTCTGGGCAAAGCGGGCATCCACGCGCTGGCATTGGGACTTTTTGACACGGCGCGTGAAAAGGATGTTCACGTAGCAACGGTAACAGTAGCCGCTCTTGTGCAACCGGAATCTAAAGAAGCAAAAGGGATTGCAGACGCTTTCTGGGATCTGCATAGTCAGAAGAAAGAAAACTGGACAGCCGAAACGACATTTGCGGGTTAGTATGAAATAAATACCCTTAAGAAAATGGAAATGTTCATCATTTTCTTAATGATGGGAATCTTATCCCCATCATTAAAAACAGTTCAATACGTAATATTATTTCTTTCTCGGTTTACCCGCATCACTTCTCTTGTCGCGGATTTGACCATCATTATTACGCGAACGCGGTTGCTCACCGCCCCCAGGCTTAGGAACGTTAACATTAGGATTAATTGGCCTTCTGTCAGTCATCTTCAACATCTCCGTTGAGTGATATCACTAATAGTATAAACTCATGCAATAATTAACCTGCTCATCAACTACGCCTGTAGATTACATCCGCGCTTAAAAAATCGCATTACGCTTTCCTTACAGTTATAAAATATCGACATATCAGTTGATCTGGATCAGATTTATTCTCGATCCAATAATGGGCCAGGATAGCGCAGAATATTTCCATGAAAAATGAAATTATCGCAGCATGTGATTAATGACTCATACGGCTAATCAGCAACAGTAAAATACTCCACAGTAATAAAAGAGTTAATTGTTGTTAATTGAGTGCTCTCATGGTTATCTGTCCGCAGAATCCTGTAACACGTTTTACGTATTTACCCGGTTCAGGGAGGAAGGCTATGGCAAATCACAGACTACTTCGGCTGCATCAGGTCGAAGAAAAAACCGGCTTTGGCAGATCCTGGATATACCAGAAAATCCAGGATCAACAGTTCCCGCGTGGAATTCATATCGGCACCACCAGTGTCGCCTGGCTGGAGAGTGATATCGACGACTGGATCCAGCAGCAAATCCGGCAAAATCATGCAGCCCAGCGGCGTTAATCAGCCAGAGAACCCAAGCCATGAACGCGCAGCTGAAGCAAAATGGCGATGCACCTCTTTCGGCAGATTCAGAAAGTTTCGGCGTTAAAGTCTCGCTGGAGCAAATCAAATCCTTCGTGCTCAATCCGAGGCGCAGCCGTAATCCCCGCTACGAAAAGCTGAAAGCCTCAATACGCCAGCGCGGACTGGATAATCCCCCTTTGCTCACACGCCATCCTGATGAAGAGCTTTACACCATTGCCAGTGGCGGTAATACCCGGCTCGCCATTCTGAATGAACTCTGGCAGGAAACCGGCGAAGAGCGTTTTCATACTCTGGTATTTCCCTTCCGTCCGTGGCCGGAATTACACGAAGAAGACGATGCCCTGCCGTCAGCCGATATTCAGGGTGAACTGCAGTGTCTGATAGGCCACCTGGCCGAAAGCGATCTGCACAGTCAGCTGACCTTTATCGAGCGGGCAGAAGCCATTATGCAGATTCGCGATATCTGGCTGCAGTCGCAACACGTCCTGTTATCTCAGCGGCAGCTGGCCAGGCTGCTGACACACAATGGTTACCCGGTATCCCAGGCGCATATCAATAAAATGGAGCAGACCATCACGTGGCTGCTGCCCTGCATACCGGATCTGCTGCGCAGGGGGCTGGGCAAACCGTCGGTAGAAAAACTGCTGGCACTGCGCGCCGCCGTCCTGCGCCTGCAGGAGAAGTTCTCACCGGAGACGGACCTGAATCCGGTTTTCAGCCAGTCTCTCGCCCTGTTTAACGACTGCGAAGAAGGATTAATTATCAGCCATTTCCGCGACGAACTGCTGGGGCAGCTGAGCCAGGCGATGCAGCTGGACTATAATCTGCTGATACTGGAAATGGACGAAGCAAACTGCAGGCGCCAGCAGTTGCTGGGTCCGCCACCGGAGCCGCCCGCCTGGCATCCCGCGACTCCGGAGCCGCTGCCTGTTCATGAGCCGGAAACAAAACCTAAAAAACAGCCCTCTCCGCCTGCCGCTCATCCACATACAGAAAGCTGTACCGAACCGGTCTGCGATATCTGGAAGATTGAACCGCTGTTCGATCATCTGAAAGCATTACGCGCCATGGCTGACCGGCTGGCCTGGGATATCGCCTCGGCCAGCGAGATGGAAAATTACATCACACCTGATACCGACAACGGCGTTGGCTTCCGACTGGCGCCCCCACCTGTCAACGCTGACAGCTGTTGTTACCAGCTGCTGTCCTTTCTCACCGGGGATAAAAGCCTTCGTATGCCGGGATTGTCATTGCTGCTGTCTCCGGAGCGCGAAGATGAGCAGATCCTGAAAATCTTCAGGCTGATACGCATAAGCCGGCGGATTTGCCAGCTTATGCAACAGGAGGAAAATCGATGATCCCCTCGATAAATCAGGCTGTGCTGACGCATGTCGTCACGCAGCTGAAGGAAGGTAATGTGCGCTACTGTGAATCGATGGGCTTTGACCAGTATGAACTGATTGAGCTCAGCGTGCTGAACCTTGAAGACGTGCTTTATCTCAGCAACAGTGCGGCGCAGTTTCTGAAAGTGGACATTAATCATGTTGTCCTGCGCCAGATGCTGGCGCAGGTCAGGCAGGTGCAGACTCAGCAAAAACTGATCGAACAGGCGCTGGCGCTGGGTGCGTCGATAGTCATGCTCAATCACTACTTCGGCATGACCACCACTGAAGTCAGCGCACGCCGCCGCCTGCTGGGAATGCACGTCAGAGCCGGACGCAATGAAAACCCTGATGAAGCAACAGAGCACCAGGTATGGAACCGCTGGCAGACGCTCAGAACGGAGAAACTCGATTCTCTGGAAGGGCTGAAAGCGCTGATGCAGGTTGCTGAAGAGCTGTCGCTGTCACTGACCGTCGTCTGGAATCTGGTCCGGGAATGGGAAAACACTGCCCGGCGGGCGTGATCCATGTCAGATGCCATCGATGCGTTGCTGAAGGCATGGCAGGAAGAGCTGCGGCATGATGAACCGGATGAAATGCCCTCTGAGGGTTTGCTCTGCACAGGCAACCTTTTGCACAGCGTGCCCTGCCAGCTACTGCTGGATCCGCTGCTGTCGCCGCGCGACAAACTCGCCTGGCAGATCCTGCGTCTGCATGCCAGCTCCCGGGATGGCACGGTGTTCCCTTCTTACAGTGCTCTGCAGCGGCTGCTGACAACCAGCCCGGCAACGGAATGTGCTTCACGCAGTACCGTCAGCCAATGCCTGACCATGCTGCGCCTCACCCGCTGGCTGAGTCTGTGCCAGCGGGTGCGGGATAAAACCACCGGACGCAACCTCGGCAATATCTACGCTCTGCATGACAGCCCCCTCACCCTGCTCAATGCCCATCGTCTCGACAGCGGATATCTGCAGTTTCTCAGCGACTGCATCCAGCATCGCTGCAAGTCTGTTCGTCTCACTGCTCAGGCAATTACACAGTCATTGAAGGATGATCCTGCCCAGCGCTATCTGGTTTCACGTCTCGAACACCTTGAGGCCGGGGTCCGGCTGTCGCATCAGGCTGCTGAGTCTTCTCACAGTACCCGGGATGCGCCGGGTACTGTGACAGGACTCAGCGAACAGCCTTCCGCCCCTGTAAAGGGAAGCGCTGATAATTCAGCAGGTTGTCCCTTAGTCCTCTGTCAGGACCCGGGCCACGTACTTAATACCGTAAAAAGAAAAATAAGTAGTACGCAGCAGCAGTGGCCGGAGAATTTGTCACTCACCAGCGCGCAGCGTGGCGCCGTGTGGCAAGCCATGGCTGAACTGCCGGAACAGCTGCGCCAGGAGGTGCTGGATAACTGCAGCCGCCGTATCGCCGCAGGCAGTATCCGTAATCCGCTGGGATATATACTGGCGACGCTGAACAAGGCGAAACGCGGTGAGTTCAACCTGTTAAAGCGCCAGAAACCTTCTCATCAGCGCAGAACGCCAATACGTCCGGAAGCCACAGGCAGCACACTCGCTGATAATCTGAAGTATCTCTGCCAGCACACCAGAAAACGTCATCCGTCATAGCGACATCAGCGGGGGTGATTCCAGTGGAATCACCCTGATCTAATTCTCCTGACGCCAGAGTGAATAGTCGCTGTTCCACCCGCGCTAATTTCGCTTTGCTGGATATGTAAGAACGCTGTCCCAGACAGCTCCCGCCATCAGGCTCCCCAACTCGTGATGCATTCGAAATTCACGAGCGCGTTATGCGTGAATGCGCTGTCACTGACTGTCATCCCGCGTACAGGGAATGAAGGCTTCTCAGCCATATACTCCGGAGAACTATCATGACTCAGCAAAACTGGTTTAACCTGAATATCAGTGGATTAGGTTATGTAAACCGTATCCGTGAAGTGAAACCGAAGAAGGGTCCGGCCTTTCTGTGCTGCGATATTGCGGCGCTGCGCGGCCCTTCAGATGATGTTGACTACCTGCGTTTCGACTGTCTGGTGACGGGCAAAGAAGCGCAGCAGCTCATCCGCCGCTGCATCCATGCCTGCAAGGAAGATCGCAAGGTGCTGATCCAGTTCCGGCTGGGTGACCTGTATATCGATACTTTTGTTTATACCCAGGGTAAGCACCAGGGGCAGACCGGCGTGTCACTTAAGGCCCACCTGCTGTTTATTGGCATGATTAAGGTTGGCGGTGAAGTGGTTTATCAGGCGAAGCCGCGTGAACCGGCGGACAGCGAGGAGAGTCCACAGCAGCCCGCACAGGTTGACCAACCCGCAGCCGGAAGTCAGGCGACCACAGGCGAATCATCAGCGGGGATTGACCAGCCACCCGCGGGAACTGCGGTAAACAGTCCTCAAACAGGTATCACTCATTCTGAGGGAAGTGAAGCCGACACTTCAGCGGCTAAGGCGGCTGTGGCAGACAATCAGCCCGCTAAAAAAGATGATGAACTGGCCTGGTTTTAACAGTAACAGTGCCTCTCCGGAGGCACTCCAGCAGTAAAGCGAAATAAGACCGCTAAGCGACCTATTGGATTTTAATAACAATTAAACATTTTGAAAGTCATGGATGAATTAATTAAAGCATCGAGATTTAATTAATATAGCCAAATGTTATCCAGATCATTATATGTTGTAAAACTGCGCCACCAGCCTTTACCATGCTTCGGCTCCCCAAAAAAATATTATCGTACCGATTACCCTTGCCAGCCTGACCCTTTTCTTTCCAGCACTCCTGAATTGTATAGCGCTTATTCATAGAAATTATTTCACGACGGAGAAGGATAACCATGAACACGACAAGCCATTCAGATTCAGCTAATAATCTTATTATACAAGACACCTTAACCCGTTCACTTGACCTGCTGCCCGACCCTATCGCGATACGCACCCCGGACGGTCATTTTCTGTATGCCAACCTCGCCCTTGCTAAACTTTCTGGTCTTCGCTCCCCCTATGAGATAATGGGCAGAGTTGACTACGAAATCCCGTCACTGCTGTTTGAGGACGAAGACGTGCTTGATGCATGGAGAGATCAGGATAAAAACATTGTTTCCAGCAAAAGAACGCTGGCAATGCTCGAAGTTCATCCCGGCGCTGTTGACTCTCCTTTGATCTGCAGAAAAGTCCCTTTTTATAACAATAACAATGAATGCATCGGCACATTTTGTACCATTAAATATCTTGAGGTTTTCTCCGCGAATGATTTTGTTAAAGGGAGACTTCCCGGCTCACTGCTGTTAAACCGGCCGGATGATTTTTTTACTGAAAGAGAATGCGAGATAATCTTCTTTAAGTTACAGGGGATGAGCAGTAAAGAAATAGCCAAAATTTTATATCTTTCCCCACGCACGATTGAAAACCGCATGGCAAATATGTACCTCAAAGCAGGCGTAAATCATCACGACGACTTTACCGCGTTTTGTCAAAAGAAGAACCTTCACCGTTACCTGCCAAAGCGGCTGATGTCCAATAAAAGAATTGGCTTTAGCGGCGATTACGAAGAAGATGTCACTTCTGAATAATCCCGGAAAGGCACATGCCTTTAACCGTTCAACATGTTCATGATGCAGCAGTCGCAAACGCGGCCTGCTGCATTTGTGCTGGTATTATCCTTTGCTCCAGCCCGAATCCTTCACTAAGTGGCAAAACCGTCTGCACGCCTGGAGCAGGAGACTATTTACGCTGACGGAATGTTGGTTTCCCCTTGTCTGTTTCAGGCATCAAAAACACACTCCGCAAAACCACCACACGCGGAGATCCGGCAATGAACCTGTCTCAGTTCAGACCGCAACTGCATTCATCAGTCACCTTCCCGCTGCATTCCACCGACGCCATGCGCTTATGGCAGGGCATTTCCGGCAGGCAGCCTGCAAGACGCAATGTACCCGGTATACAGTCCTGCCTGATAAAGCTCAAACGCATTCAGTATGCTGCTCTCCATGGGGACAGCAACGCTGACGCCTGGCTGTGGTGGCTGGAGCAGAAACGACTCAGCGCCATCGCTCAGATTGCTCAGTTGCGCCAGCTGACTGGTGAGAAGCTGCAAACACTTCCTGACCGCCTGACCACCGGGCATTGCCACAATCCGCACCCCACCATCATTACGCTGCCACAGTCCGTTATCTCGCCGCCGGGTATGCGGATCATCTACCTGCTGCTGGATTTCGATTTACTGGCAGGCGAAGTGATTCAGACCAGCCAGCTGGCGCTGTTCACCCGGCGCGAAAGGAACAGGTTGCTGTGGCAGGGTTCTCATGTGGTGCGCAGCCTGCTGATGCTGGCGCAGGGGTTTTCTTTCACCGCTATTGCGGGGAACAGCAAAGTGAATTCAGTCCCGCCCGCAGAAAACAATATCGTTTCGGGGAGCACAGATGAGTAACCGGCAAACACACACTTTCGGCGATGACGATTATCAGTTCATTGCCTGCAAAAGCTCGCTAAAAGGCCTTTTAAAGGCCTTTAAGGGTAAGGGAGAGCTTGCGGCAGTGATTGACGAAATCAGCCGAAGCAGAAGTGAACTGGCGATCCTGCAGCAGCGCCTGGTGCAAAGTTCCCAGCGCTGGCCGGTGAGATATATGCCGCTGCTGCTCTGCCGCAGCCCGGCACGCTCGGGAGCAACGTTTTTGCGCTGGCGCAATATTGATAATAACCGTTCCGGTCTGCCTGCCATGCAGGAGATTCTGGCCAGTCACAGTACCAACCCGGAAGTGAAAGAAAAGCTGCTGACGATGGAATATGAGCGGCAGTTGCTGAACAGCCAGGTTTCGGTGCTGACGTTTGTGCTGCGGCAGCTGAAGAGTATTACTCCACTCTGAACCAAAACATTACCATTCACACACTGGAACTTGTCATTCATATGAATTACATTAGAGCAAATATCACACAACCATTCTGGTGAGTTATGGCTGCTAATAGTCTGGTTCAGACCCGTATCGATGCCGAAGTAAAGGAAAAAGCCACCGAGGTTCTGGAACGCCTGGGCCTCACGGTTTCCGATGCCGTCCGTATCCTGTTAACCCGTGTGGCGAACGAAGGCGGTCTCCCGCCTGGCTTTACCACCGATGCTGAAACCTACGATCAGTGGTTTCGCACAAAAGTGCATGAGGCGCTGAGCGATCCGCGACCTGAGTTGTCAGATGAAGAAGTGAGACAGCACTTCGCCAGCCGCAAGGCGCAACTACGGAAACAGTAAACCGCATGGAACTGAAATGGAGCGCGTTCTCTGTTCAGGACAGGAACGCAATAATGGATTATATCGCCAGAGATAACCCTGGCGCCGCCGCCGATCTGGATGACCAGTTTGAAACGGCAGCAGAACTCGCCTGTCATCAGTCGGAACAACATAAGGCAGGCCGTGTTGCAGGAACCCGTGAAATTGTGGTTCATCCGCATTACATTATTGTTTATCGCGTTCAGCACAACACGCTGACTGTTCTGCGTGTACTGCATACAGCACAAAGCTGGCCGTAAAAATCCCGAAATTATCCCGCTGAAATAAACAGTTGTTACTGGCTGCATGGTTCTGCAGCCTTCATCCTGCCGCTATCAGTTTCATCAGAGGCAAAGACGATGAAGGCAGGGATTCTGGCTATGCTACTTTCGTTTCTGGCGGGCTGTCATATGTTGCCCGCCCGACAATCTGCGTTGCCTGGCCATAGCAGCACCGTTGCGGTTGCCACTACCAGCTCACCGGCAGTCGTTCGCTATGACCGCTACCTGCTGCTGAACACTCTCCCCCTTAATGACCAGCGCGACCCGCTTAATCAGATGGTGGACGTGACCATCCCTGCAGCTCTGCACCCGACTCTCGCCGAAGCCATGCGCTATTTACTGCGCGACAGCGGCTATGCGCTTTGTTTCCCCTCATCGCAACGCCAGCTGTTGTTTGATCAGCCGCTGCCGCTGGTGCAGGCCCATATCGGTCCGGTGAAATTACGTGACGCACTGCAAATGCTGGCTGGCAGCGAATGGCGGCTGGAAATCGACCGGCTGTACCGTATCGTCTGCTTCCACCTGCAGCCGCGATCGGGTGAGCGTAATGCTTAAGCGCTATCAGTACCGCGACCTGCTGTTACTCAGCATGCTGGTGGTGATCGGCGCGCTGCTGGTGTTAAGCCAGCGCAGCCTCAGTCATTTGCAGTCCGGGTTGTCGCATCAGCTTGCCCCTCTGCTGCAGCGGATCACTGTACTGGAAACACGCCCGCAGCCCGACATGACCGGACTCGGTCAGCATATCGATATGCTGTCAGCCCGCCAGCTCTCTCAGACAGCAGAACTCACCCGGAAAATCAGCGTGCTGGAACAGCAAATTACTGCCCTGCAGTCCAGCGTTGCAGCACTGAAAAGACAGGCTGAGAAACCCTTGCCCGCTCTTCCCCACCCGCCGGCAGCGTTTGTCCGCTGCCGTGCTCCCGTCCACCACTCCCCCCGGGCCGCAACGGCCCCTTTTTCACTTACCGGGATCGAATACCGTGCAGGCAACCCCGTGGCAGTGATCGTGCCGCTGCGCGAAAAACATCTGGATAAGATTATCCTGCTGCGACCGGGAGAACAGTGGCAAGGCTGGCGGTTAATCAGCCTCAGCCACCACCAAGCACGATTCCGCCACGGTAATCAGCTGCAACGGCTTCAGGTTCCGGAGTAAGGCGACGCAATGAGCAAAATCTGCTGGTTATTAATCACCATGATTTCACCTCTGCGGGCAGCGGAACTTCCCTTGCAGACCCAGTCCGTTAACGTCCAGCCGTTATCCATTATGCAGCAGGCCGTCCACTGGGGGCTGACACAACAGGAGTGGCTGCGCTATCTGCAGCTTATGCAGGAAGAGCGCGGTATCTGGTCGCCCGGTCTAGACCCGTTGACCACGCTGGGCGTGGAAGCACAGAGTGACGCCGAACGACGCCGTTTCGCAGAACTGCTGGTGCAGAAAGATTTCCACCGTGTCGAACATGAGCTGGCCTTTCAGCGTGCTTATGATGCCGCCTGGAAACGTCTCTATCCTGACCTGATGCCCGTCAGAACCGCCTCTGCCAGCGCCGCGCCACATCATCAGGCGCTGTTTGTCCGCAACGACTGTCCGGCCTGCGACAATAAACTGCGCGAACTGCTGGCGGAACGGCATCCGCTGGATATCTATCTGGTGGACAGTAATGGTGATGATAAGCGCGTGGAACAGTGGGCAAAGGAGCACGGCATCGACGCCCGGCAGGTACAGCTGCGCAATATCACGCTGAATCATGATGGCGGCCGCTGGCGAAAATACGGCCAGAATCAGTTACCCGTCGTGCTGCAACAACAGGGGGAGACATGGCAAATTGTCTCGCCCTGATCTGCCTGCTGCTGTTACCGCTGCTGGTGCGCGCAGGGTCGATCCCTGAAGGCTACCGGCGGGTGGCTGCCCGTTACCAGATCCCTGCCGAACTCCTTTATGCCGTGGCACTGACCGAAAGCGGCACTCGCACCGGCAGCGTGGTGCGCCCCTGGCCGTGGACGCTGAATGTGTCCGGCACCAGCCACCGTTACCGGCACCGTCGCGCTGCCTGCCACGCGCTGGAAAGCTATCTGCGCCATACCGATGCAAAGCATATCGATGTCGGACTGGGGCAAATCAATCTCGGCTGGCACCCCAAGTTGTTTGCAAGACCCTGTGATGCCCTTTCTCCCTGGCGCAATCTTGCCGTTACCGCTCAGTTACTGCGCCAGCACTATGACGCGCAGCCGGGCAGCTGGCTGAGCGCTGCTGGCAGCTATCACCATCCTGCGGGCGGCGTCAAAACCCAACGCTATCAGCTGGCAGTTTCCCGTCATTTGCAAATCCTTACCGGAGGCTGAAATGAGATCAATTACTGCCCTGCTGCTGCTTTTTTGCCTGCCGCTGCATGCCGCACTGACGGTGGTCGCCGACCTCGGTGGCGAATCCGCAGCACCCTGGTATGACGTCATCAGCCCGCAACCTGAAGAACCACTGACCCCGGTTCCTGTTAAGCCCATCGACGAAAATCACTGGTTACCGGTTACCAGCTATGCGCTCAGCCCCGGTCCGGTGATATCGCGCAAGGTTGATCTGCCTGGAATGCCGCCGCTGTTTCTGGTCGGCGATGACCCGCGCTCTCAGCAATGGCTGGATGCCCGACGACAGCAACTTCTGGCGCTGCAGGCCTCCGGGATCGTGGTCAGTGTGCGCGATGCTGTTGCGCTGAACGCGTTACGTTCCCATACGCCCGGCGTGATGATGGCAGCCGAGCCGGGTGATGACCTCGCTGGTCGTCTGCATCTCAGCCACTATCCGGTTCTGATCACCGCCACGCAGATAAGCCAGTGAGCCAGCGTTATCCGTTAGAGACCCTGTTGCGTCCTGCCGTGGAGTTTTACACCATGTGGACCGCCCTCTGCGCCGTGCTGCTGTGCAACCTGGCGCCGAACTGGCTGATGCTGTCCGCGATGAATACCGCCATGATGACCTGCGCCCTTTCCCTGCTGGCGCTGCGTCGCGGATGGCAGGGGTTGCAGGTGCTGCTCTACCGGCGCAATCTGCTGCGCCTGCCACGCTACCAGCTGCGCAGCGGGCAATTTCCCACCAGCACGAACAGCCTGTTTCTGGGCAAAGGCTTTCGCTGGAAAGCGGAGCATACCCAGCGCCTGCATGACTGCTCACTGCCGGAAGTCCGGCACTGGCTGCGCCCCGGCAGACTTCAGCAAATGGCGCGCAGTCTGGAGCAGCAGATGCCTGTGCTCAAACCTCTGCTGAGTGCAGACAGCCTCCTGAACCCTGTGCGCCCTTTGCCATCCACAGGAGGCAGTTCGCTGCTGCATGGCGTGGAACGTCGCGAGCAGGATGTCACCCTGCCACTGGCCGACCGTACGGGACACACGCTGGTCTGCGGCAGTACCCGGGTGGGGAAAACGCGTCTGGCAGAACTGCTGATCGCTCAGGATATCCGTCGCGGTGAGGTGGTGATTATCTTTGATCCCAAAGGTGACGCTGACCTGCTGAAGCGTGCCTGGCTGGAGGCGGTGCGTGCAGGTCGTCAGGATACCTTTTTCCTGTTTCATCTCGGCTGGCCGGAGCTGAGTGCGCGATACAACGCGGTCGGTCGTTTTGACCGCATATCCGAAGTCGCCTCACGCATTGCCGGCCAGCTGAGTACCGAAGGGAATAGCGCCGCGTTCCGCGAATTCGCCTGGCGCTTTGTCAATATTATCGCCCGTGCACTGGCGGCGCTGGGTAAGCGTCCGGACTACCAGCTAATCGCCCGCAATGTGGTGAATATCGACAACCTGTTTATCAGCTATGCACGCCACACCCTGCCCCGCACTGACCGCAGGGCGTGGGAAGCCGTGGTTCAGATTGCGGATAATATCAGTGAGAAGAACACGCCACGTAATCTGCAGGGACGCGACAAGCATGTGGTGGCGCTGGAGCAGTATCTCAGCCAGTCCGACAGCTACGACCCGATCCTTGACGGGCTGCGCTCGGCGGTGCGTTATGACCGCACCTACTTCGACAAGATTGTCGCCTCCCTGCTGCCGCTGCTGGAAAAACTCACTACCGGCAGCATCGCGCAGTTGCTGGCGCCTGATTACTGCGACCTGAACGACAGCCGCCCCATTTTCGACTGGATGCAGGTGATCCGTAAACGCGGCATCGCCTATATCGCCACCGACGCCCTGTCCGACAGCGAGGTCTCCACTGCGGTGGGCAATTCGATGTTTGCCGACCTGGTAGGCGTCGCCGGACATATCTACAAGTTTGGTGTTTATGATGGCCTGCCAGCCAGCGACAGCCCGCGTGTTCCGATCAACCTGCACTGCGATGAGTTTGCCGAACTGATGGGTGACGAGTTTATCCCAATGGTGAATAAAGGCGGCGGCGCGGGAATTCAGGTGACCGCGTATACGCAGGTGGTGTCAGATATTGAGTCGCGTACCGGCAGTGCCGCCAAAGCCGGTCAGGTGATTGGCAATTTTAATAACCTGATTATGCTGCGCGTGCGGGAAACCGCGACGGCGGAGTTACTGACCCGGCAACTGCCGGAAGTGGAGATCCGCAGCAGGTGTGTGGGTTCGGGAGTGACCGATGCCTCAGACCCTGCCGCACCGGGTGACTTCACCAGCCATATCACCGAGCAGGTTGCGCTTACCCGGGTACCGATGCTGCATACGTCAGCGCTGGTGCAGCTGCCGAAGGGACAGGCTTTTGCGCTGCTGGAAGGCGGGCAGTTGTGGAAGATACGTTTGCCGCTGCCGGTAGACGATCCTGATATCGCTTTACCGGAGTCTGTTGGCGCGATCGCGCAGGCGATGCAGCGGGGTTACCGAACGGGTGAACGCTGGTGGAACAGCGCCCAGTAACCTCCCCTCCCGCCAGGAATACCGGACCGTTCAGCATTTTGCTATCTGCTATCGGTGTGATCACTGGTGGTCTGTTGCTGCGTATTCTGCTGGAAAGTTTAGGGCTGGCTTTCTTCTGGCCTCAGGATGGCGCCACACATAGCTGCGGTGTCATGATGTCCGAATGGCAGTGGCTTTTTGAGAAAATGAAAAATCTGCCTTGGTTACTTCATCTGCCGCTGAATGTGATGATGTGGATGAGTCGCCTGGCAAACTCCTGCTCACGTCTTATCGGCCGGTGGATGCATGATGCATCGCCACACGCGGTTAACGCTTTGCTGGGAACCTATGCCTGTTCCATCTGTGATATCTGCATCCGCCTGATGCAATTTCTCTCTGGCATTCCGGCGGTACTAATTTGTGTCGCCATCGGGGTCACTGACGGTCTGGTAAAACGCGATCTTAAGCGTTTTGGTATCGGGCATGAGTCAGGCTTTTTACACCATCGAATACGACATGACCTGCGTAAAATACTCGTAACCATGGCTCTTGTTTATCTGGCACTGCCTTATCCGATACCCGGTGAATGGTTTGTTTTACCCATATTCGTTTTGTCTGTGGGTGGTTTTCATATAATGGCTTCATTCAAAAAATATATGTAACCCGTCCCAGCGCGCATGCTATTTTCCATCAACAGGAACAGTGTGATGGATTACCTCGACCTCTGAATCCAGCTCAATATCCGGATAATGTTCGCGCATTCCCGCCAGCAAGACGGCATCCGGCCATTCATCAGATTTATTCAGCCACGACGCCACCGCCGAAAGTGGCATTGGTCTTACCTCGGTTACCTGCACCATCACCTGATCGGAGGCATTTTCTGTACTGATATAAAGCATTGGCCCCGGCACAATAGCCCGCTCGCGCCAGCGGATAGTATGGCGCTTTTGGCCTGAACGTACTTCAGGAAGAAGTCGGGAGACGATTGTGAGGGACTGCATAATGAAACCTCTCAAATCAGCATTTGACTATGTCGCAATGATATTCCCAGCATGGTTATTCGGGTATGGGCCAACGACATGCCGCCAGTGTAAGTATCATCATAGGTTCGATAGGAAGACATAGTCAAAATCATAATTTTAATCAAAATTATTCTAGTTTTTATGGTTACCGTAGTGATTTTTAGACCATTTTCATTTATGTTTTCACCACACAGCACATTAATAAAACTTCACATTTGCGCGAGGATGAAAGCTTGGCAACGGAAGAACTACTAATAACAACAGAAGAGCAGGCCTACGCCCTCATAGAAAACTATCTCTCTGGCTATTCATTGCCAGAGAACATATCATTTGACGGTTGGCCCAATCTGACATTTAAACTTGAAGGTGAAAACTTCAACCAAAGCCTCACCCCTTCAGTTATGAAAGGGTTCATTGAGATGCAAAGTCAGATTAACAAATCTTATGCTCTCGCAAAATATGGCATCCCTGACCCTCGGAAGCTCACGAAAGAAGAGCGCGAAGAGCTTGAAATTAAAGTAACTGTAGAGAAAGGCTCTTCAGTACTCAATGTTGATATAGATGGTTTTTTAACAAAACTTGCACAGGAACTAGTGGGAAAAATGAGCCCCCAGGAAATTATGGTTACTGTTATAAGTGCTGCGTTGATATGGGGTGGAGTCTCCATTTTTCGTCGTTACCTTGATAACCGTAAAGAGGTGCGACTCGCAGAAATCAATAAAGATGGTGATAAAGAACACTTACGCACCATGCAGACTATGAGCCTGGAAGAGACAAAGCGGACAGAAATCATCACTCGTTTAATGGAACAGAAGCCCCTTGTCGACAACATGGATAGAATGTCGTATGACGCTAAAAACGAAATGGTAAAATCTTTTGTCCGTGCTGATAAAGCAGTTATTGATGGCGTAACAATCGATTCAGAGATGGCGCGCGAGTTGACAACGAATGCCAGAAGACGCTCAACCGAGATGCGGATCGACGGCGTCTACCGAATTGAAGAAGTTAACAATACAGATCCAGAATCATTCAAAGTCAAAGTCAGAAACGTTCGCAACGATCAGCGTCTCACCTGCATTGTTCAAGATGTTTTTCTCGATGAATCAGGGCATAAGGCAGCTCTACAAAATGCAGAATGGGAGCGAAAGCTTGTACATCTCACGATTAATGTAAGTCATATTGAGGGTGTTATTAAATCAGCAACGATTCTGTACGTTCGTGATGTTGAAGATAAGAAAGACTAATCGAGTTTTAGATATCAATTCAGCTCGGTTAATATGAGTAATTGTTGTTGAAATTTAACCACCGACGAATACTTCAAACTTCAGATATCTTATTACTGTCAGCCCGACATTGCCGGGCTGATTTTTAACATTAATTTTGGTGTTTACGTCTGTTATTTAAGATACGACTTAGTATTACCTTTTGTTATGTAAAACGTATTCTGCCTAATCTAAGTTTTTTACCAATGTTGATGTTCTTGGTTAAAACTCACCCGCCTTAATTAATTCAATCAGTTATGGAATCAGGAAGAAGAAAACTAACATTATAAATCCTTAAAAAATGATTCTTTCATGAAAAATCCATGACATTTTTCCATCCTGCCCACCTGTTCGGACTCAGTGAGGTCAGCCATGAACATCATGACATTTCCCCTAATTCTCTTGCACCTACCCACCCTTGCGTTTAACGCCGGGACAACTTAGTCCGAATAACTGTCACTGCCTCTCAGGCGGCTCAGTCGTCTTGAAGCATCACTGAATAGCGCGGAGCAAAACGCTATATCTCCCCTGCCGCACGCTACTATTTTGACTACCGCCGGGCACATCAAGACATCACCAGCATCCGTCATGGCATTGCACACTACCTGACGCCGGAAGAATACCGGCTGATGGCTGAAAACCCGGAAATATTAAAAAGTGCGTGGTACTAAAACGGGTGTGCTTACAATAGTATCGGCCTTGCTCAAATCAACCTGCCATGAACGAAAGATCCTTCGAGTGGCAAAGGACTCTCCACTAGCGAGTGCTATCCGCAACTTAGTTATTGTCTAAATCTCGTTAAGGAATCTAACTTAAGCCAATGAAAATAAATGAAAAATTGAAAGCATGGTTCCATTACAGATATGTTTTCAGGAGCTACGGCCCCTTAAGCACTTATTTTACCAGCCATATCAACGAGCAGATTGCCCCTGCTCGCATGCCAATGCTGCATAGCCCCGCGCTGGTACTACTAACGAAGGGTCTTGCACTGCAGCAAGGCGGAGGACAGTGGAAAATACGTCTGCCACTGCTGGTCAATGATTCTGATATTGCCTTACCGGAACTATGAACGGCTGATGTATTTTAGCCGTTTTAATAGAATATCACATTGTAGAAAATAATTACTGGGGAATAACAATAGCTGACTCTGTCGGAACAATGATTTTTCTTATCCGCTGATCTTTTCCCTTAACACTTAAGACTGTATATTTTCCTAATCCACTGAACAGCACCTCAACTTTTTCATACTTGAGATATTCGTCACCAAAAGCACTTTTAGTGCCATCTACCCCAGCTTCGGCTGCGTATGTGGGGTAAGGATTTTTTAAGTGAACAACAACGTTGTCGTTTCTTATTTTTAGTGTTCTCATGGCACCTGAAACTAAATTCGACGTAATGCCACCTAAAATTAACGGCGCAAAGAAAAGAGTAAAAAAGTATGCGATACGGAATTGTTTCTTTCTTCGCTGCTCGTCTCCGGTTAAACCAGGCAGGGATTTACTTATCTCAATAATCTCATCAAATGAATGAGCACATAGCCATGATATAAACAGCAAAAAGAAAAAAGGTTGGATGTTAATAGGGTAAATACTTGGTCTGCTTAATCCCCAAACCCACCACAATCCCAAAAGAGCTGGAAACCATAAGACACGCTCAGTTTTATTTGGAGTGAAAATTAATTCATTCTGCCCAGGGGAAATTGAGAACTTATTTTTAATAAAAAAACAGCTTTTCTCAAGCCCTAACCATAAAGGCCTTAATTTCAAACCGAGGCTTGTGATCAGCATTAAAAATAGTGAGTAGTAGAAGCCGAAGGCGATAGCAATCATTGTAAAAAAAAGACCATCACCAACGCTTATGTCGAACGGATAATAGTCTATCGATTGAAAGTAGCCCATTAAAACCCCACCTCCGACAATGAGACTGAAGGCGAAAAGTGCTTTAAAAAATGAGCTAATTAAATCAAAAAAATCCTTTATCTGTGAAAAGTTCATTCTCTCTCCCTACATGGGCATACCAGGTAAAAACCAAACAATAACGCTTATTAATAATTACCATAGCTTCCCACTAAAATAAATTGCAAAAAATTCACTTATCTCAAAAATTAATTTCATAATGTCAGCTTCGGAACTTTAATGCATCCTGACCACCTGTTCGAACTCAGTGAGGTCAGGCCATGAACATCAAGGTATTTCCCCTGCTACTCTTGCACCTTCCCACCCTTGCGTTTGCCGCCGGAACCACTGAGTCCGAACAACTTACTCATGCGCTCAGGCAGCTCAACCGCCTCGAAAACACGCTGAATCGTGCCGAGCAAAGCGCAGACATCTCCCCGGTAGCCCGTTACTACTTCGACTACCGCCAGGCTCACCGGGATATCGCCAGCGTGCGCCGCGGCATTGAACATTACCTGATCCCGGAACGCGCTCAGCCCAGAAGCGTGGCGGAACTGGTGACGCAATACCGCCGTGAGCGAACCACACCATGAGTGACGCACAAATTAACGCTTTCCGCGCTGCGGGCATGATGGAACCCGGTGATCTCAGCCAGCTGATGCTGGCGCTGTTCTGCGCCGCCTTTTTACTCTGGTGCAGCTGGGTGCTGGTCAGCGCCTGGCGCGGTGTCGTCAGCCACCGCATGAGCTGGCGTGAACTCGGCGGCATCGCCGCGCGCGCTTTCCTGCTGATGCTGACAAGCTTCTGGCTGGTGCTGAGTTAGCCAGGATGAAACTAATGCTGCCCGCCTTCCTCACCCTGCCCCTGCTCTGGCTTATCGCCGGACTGGCCTGGGCTGACTTGCCGCGCATGGAAGATCCCTCGCGTGGCAAAGGACGCAGCGCCATTGAGACAGTTCGTAACTATGCCTACGACGTCGTGATACTGCTGGCGCTCGGGATCTGCGCGGCGGCGTTTCTGGTGGTCGCCAACAGCTGTATCGCCACCTATTCCGAGATCCATGAAGGCAGGAAACGCTGGAAAGACCTCGGCGCTGTCGCGGGTGTCGGCGTAATGCTGCTGGTGATCATTATCTGGCTGCTCACCCAGGCAACGGACATTTTGTGATATGGCAACCATTGAGCTTCTCCCGGACCGCCTTAACCGCGAACCCACCGTGTATCGCGGCCTGACCACCAGCGAGCTGCTGCTGGCAGTGCTCTCCGGGCTTATCGCTGGCTTAATCGCGGGCAGCGTGCTGGCAATCCTCACCGGAAGCTGGCCTGTGATCCCCACCGCCATGCTGCTCTCTGCCGCCTTCTCCGTTCAGGCTGGGGGGCGCTGGCTGGCACGTCTGAAACGCGGCCGCCCTGACTGCTGGCTTTACCAGATGCTGGCCGCGCAGCTGGCGCGGTATGGATTGGGTGAGCAGAGGCTGGTGCAGCACAGTGCTGTCTGGGTGAACCGCAGGAGCATGAAATGAGCCACTTCCGCCATGCACTGGCCGAACGCGACCATCATCTGCGAACCCTGAAAATCGCCCTGCTGGTGCAATGCCTGATTATCTGCGGCCTGGGCTATGGCTGGTATTCCGCCCCCCAACGGCTGACGATTTATCTGCCGCCCGACCTGCGTACCGGCAGCACGCAGCCATGGTGGGAGATCCCGCCCGCCAGCGTGTATACCTTCAGCCTGTATCTGTTCCAGCAGCTCAACCGCTGGCCCGCCAACGGCGAGGCGGATTATCAGCGCAATATCCGGCGTCTGGGGGCGTATATCACCCCTTCCTGCCAGTCATGGCTGAATAACGACTACCAGTTGCGTAAAGATCGCGGCGAACTGCGCGACCGGGTGCGCGGCATTTACGAAATCCCCGACCACGGCTTTGCCGATGTGGTGCATCTGCAAAACGGTGAGACGGGCTACCGGGTGAAAGTCGTCAGCCGCGACAGCTGGGTGGTGATACTGGACATGGCCGTCGATGAGTATCTGCACAGCGAACCGGTGAAACGGACGCTGGTGCGCTATCCGCTTAAGGTGGTGCGCTTCGCCGTCGACCCGGAGAAAAATCCCTGGGGCCTGGCGCTGGACTGCTTCGCCAGCCCGCCGGAGCATCTGGTCACAGGCAACGGACAGGCGTCATTATGAAAATTCTGCTGCTGCTGATGCTGCTCAGTCCGGCCATCTGCGCCACTGAGATTCTCCGGTGGGAACGCGTGCCGCTGCCGGTTGGGCTGGCAGTCGGGCAGGAAAGAGTGATCCAGACAGATCGTCCTTTCCGCGTGGGCTACCCGCCCTCTCTTGACGGCAAACTGCGTATTCAGAGCGCTGGCGGCATGATCTACCTGCGCGCCAGCACCACGTTCCCGCCAGCGCGTATCCAACTGCGCGACGTCAGCAATGGCGAACTCATCCTGCTGGATATCAGCGCCAGTGAGCTTCCATCGCCGCCTGACGCGCTCAGGCTGGTTTACGGTAATGACGCTGAAACGCAGAAAGCGGCTGCACAGCGCATTCCTTCTCAGGAGCCGTTACCGGTGCGGCTGGTGCGCTATGCGGCGCAAAGCCTCTATGCCCCGCTGCGCACCGTGGAACCTCTGCCGGGAGTGAGCCAGATCCCTGTGCATCTGCCTGCCTCTCTCCGCTCCCTGCTGCCGGATATCCCGGTCAGCGCCACGCCGCTTATCGCCTGGCGCGCCGGAGACTATACGGTGACCGCCATCAGGCTTAAAAACCAGAGTGACCGCATGCTGGTGCTCGATCCGCGAGACCTGCAGGGGCAGTTGCTGGCGGCAGCGTTCCAGCATGACACGCTGGAGCCGTCCGGCTCCCCTGCCGACACCAGCGTGGTGTATCTGGTGACCCATTCACGGGATGTCAGCGAAGTGATTCCACTGGAATCACCTGCAGGAGGAACCGCACAATGCGCAGCAGCGGGCTGTTAAGAATCGGCGTGCCGCTGCTGATACTGTTCACCACAGTCATCCTGCTGCGCCACGGCAACAGGAGCAGCGAACCGAAGAGCAGCGTCATCCGGGATCTGACGCCTCAGCAGCTGCACGATCTCGGTATTGACAGCGATACCCCTGCCGACACCGTCGCCACCCTTGTGGCGCAGATGAAGCAGTATCGCCAGACGCTGCAGCAGGTCAACAGCGACAATCAGGCGCGGCAGGATGAAAACCGCCGCCTGCATGAGCAGCAGCAGGCGCTGGAAACGCGCATTAATAACCGCGTCCATAACAATCAGGAATCACTGAAATCGGAACTGGAACGCCGTCAGCAAAACCTGCTGGATAAACTGGAAACAGGGCTGCGCAGCCTTGCCGAAAAGAATAAAAACGACAGCAGCGATATTCCGCCCGGCCTTGGCCTGACGCCCGGCGCAACGCCTGCCGGCGTGGAAGATGCTGTGCGCTGGGTGGAACCGCTGGATGCGCCAGCAGAGTCGTCCACGCGCGTAATGCTTCCCAGCGGTTTTGGTCATGCCGGTGAAAGTGGCCCGCAGCAGTCGGGCCATAATGACTCGCCCGCCCCCGACATTCCGGTTTACACCCTGCCGGAGAACGCCACCCTGACGGGGTCTGTCGCCATGACCGCACTGATAGGCCGTATCCCGGTGAACGGCAGCGTCAGCGATCCCTATCCTTTTAAGGTGCTGATTGGCAGCAGCAACCTCACCGCCAACGGCATTGAGCTGCCCGATATCGCCGGTGCGGTGATTTCAGGCACCGCGTCGGGCGACTGGACGCTCTCCTGCGTGCGCGGACAGATCCACTCGGTCACCTTTGTGTTCCATGACGGCACGGTACGCACCCTCCCCGACAGTAAAAACAGCAGCGACGACACCCGCGGTATCGGCTGGATATCCGATGAACAGGGTCTTCCCTGCATTCCGGGCGCGAGGAAAAGCAACGCGGCGCAGTATCTCGCTTCGCAGTTCTTACTCTCCGGCTCCGGCGCGGCGGCGCAGGCATTTGCTAACAGCCAGACCACCAGCATGGCCGAAGGCAGCAATATCACCAGCGCGGTCACCGGTAATAACGGCCAGTTTGTGCTGGGACAGGCGCTGGGCGGCGGCCTGAAAGACACCGCAGAATGGATGAAGCAGCATTACGGCCAGACTTTCGACGCCATTTATGTGCCGCCTGGCCATGCCATCGCCGTGCATATCACCCGCCAGCTGGCCATCGACTACGCGCCTGCAGGCCGCAGGGTGAAATACCCCAACGCCGATCCCCTTCCCGGAGGGCTGGACTGATGAAACCGTTAATCCCTGTTCTGCTGCTGACGCTGATGTCCGGCTGCAGCACCTCGCAGCAGCAGATGCTGCCGGTTAACCCCGACACCACCATGCTGAAACTGTGGCAGAGGCAGAGTGGCGGCGCGCAACGGCTGATGGATAGCCGTGCCACGCTGCGCCGGGGGCCGGAACAGGCCTCGCGGCTGACGACAAATCAGCACAGCTATACCCGCGATGCCGCCAGTGAAGTCCGCCAGCAGTTCCCGCGCCTGCCCAACCCCGATATGGTGCTGTATGTGTTCCCGCATCTTGCGTCGGGTACCTCGCCCGTGCCCGGCTACAGCACCGTGTTCCCGTTCTACACCCGCACCCAGTATGCCCTGCCGGGTGAACGCCTGGCGCCACTGTAATGCCCCCGACGCCGCGCACCGGACGCTACAACGAACAACAGCGTGCCGCTGATGAGGCCAGAGGTCCGTCATTTGCTGACCATCTGCCGTGGGTAGAATATCTGCCGGAAAGTGAGTGCCTGCTGCTGGAAGATGGCCGCTCGGTGGGCGCAGTTTATGAAATCATCCCAGTGGGCACGGAAGGCCGCTCCCTGGACTGGCTGGAAAAGGTACGTGACGGCCTCAGCGAGGCACTGCAGGACAGTTTTGACGAACATGATATTGCGCCGTGGGTCGTCCAGTTTTTCTGTCAGGACGAGGACAACAGTGAGCAGTGGATGGCGACATTACGCGACTATGCGACAGCTGACGCGCGCGATTCGGCCTTTACCCGCGACTGGCTGGCGCAGAGCGCGCAGCATCTGGAGAGGCTGACCCGGCCCGGCGGGCAGTTCCATGACGCCATGGTCACCCGCGCGCAGTGGGGAGCCCGCTGGCGGCGCACCCGCCTGGTGATATACCGCTGGCGGACCGATGCGCCTTCACAGGACCTGACACCCGAAGCCGCACTGAACCAGGTCTGCCAGCGTTTTACCCGCGCATTGCAGACAACAGGCATCAGCGCCCTGCGGCTCAGCGAACAGGATATTCACGGCTGGCTGCTGCGCTGGCTTAACCCCGCACCGGCGCTGCTGGCCGATAAAAAGGCGGTCTGGCACCAGCTTGATCTGCCGCCGTCCGGCCAGCAGCCTGCCCCTGTCGATTTTGCCGAGCGTCTGCTGCTAAATGAACCGCGATCAGACCATCAGGCAGGGATCTGGTGGCTGGATAACCTGGCGCATAAAGTGGTGATCGTCGACCGCCTGCGTAAAGCGCCACCGCCCGGTTTGCTGACCGGAGAAACCGCGCGCGGCGATGGGATAAATGCCCTCTTCGACCTGATGCCTGCGGGAACCATCATCGCTATGACGGTGGTTATCCATCCGCAGGATAAGCTGGAGGAGCACCTGAACCGGCTGTCTGACCGCGCGATTGGCGACAATACCAGTTCGGTATATACCCGGCGCGACTGCAAACAGGCCAGAGAGCATCTGCAGTGCGGCAATAAACTGTATCGCAGCGCGCTGGCGTTTTATCTGACCGCCAGCGATGAGAACGCGCTGCGCCACCAGCAGTACCAGCTTAACAGCATCCTGCTCAATGCCGGGCTGGTGCAGGTCCAGGAGAATCATGACGTCGCGCCACTCAGTAACTGGCTGCGCTGGCTGCCGATGTGCTTCGATCCTGCACGCGATAAACGGGCGCTGTGGACCCGTTTTAACTTTGTCCAGCATCTTGCCTGCCTTGCACCAGTCTGGGGACGGGCTACCGGGACTGGTCATCCCGGCATCAGCTATTTTAATCGCGGCGGCGCGCCGCTCAGCTTCGACCCGCTGAATAAACTGGACCGTTCGCAGAATGGTCATCTGCTGTTGCTGGGACCCACCGGTGCGGGAAAATCCGCCACGCTGATCGCCAAAATCGCCCAGCTGATCGCCATGCACCGTCCACGGCTGTTTATTATCGAAGCCGGTAACTCCTTTGGCCTGCTGGCCGACTATGCAGAACGTTACGGGCTGACGGTGAATAAAATCAGCCTGCGCCCCGGCAGCGGCGTCACCCTGCCGCTGTTTGCCGATGCCTGGCGGCTGGTTGCCGGGGATCGTGTCAGTAACGAACTTCCTGAAGATGAAGAGCAGGAGGAAAACAATGAACAGCGTGACCTGCTGGGTGAGATGGAAATTGCCGCCCGGCTGATGATCACCGGGGGTGAAGCGAAGGAGGATGCGCGCTTTACGCGACCTGACCGGGCAATGCTCAGGGAAGCGATTATCGTCGCCGCGCAAAACAGCTATCAGCAGCAGCGCCAGACGCTGACGCAGGATGTGCGCGATGCTCTGTTTACGCTGGCGCAGGACAGTGCCCTGCCCGCTTCCCGTCGCGCCCGCGCCTGGGAGATGGCGGAATCCATTAACCTGTTCTGCTCGGGTTTTGAGGGAGAGCTGTTTAACCGCGAGGGGCAAATCTGGCCGGAGGCGGATATCACCCTGGTCGACCTGGCGACCTTTGCCCACGAGGGTTATGAAGCACAGCTGGCCATCGCCTATATCTCGCTGGTGAATCATATCAACAACATCGGTGAGCGCGATCAGCACCTGGCGCGCCCTGTGGTCAATATTACCGATGAGTCACATATCATTACCGTCAATCCGCTGCTGGCGAGGTTTCTGACCAAAGCGTCGAAGATGTGGCGCAAGCTGGGGATCTGGCTGTGGCTGGCGACACAGAATCTGGCGGACTTTCCTGATGAAGCAAAGAAGCTGCTGAATATGATTGAGTGGTGGGAGCTGCTGGTGATGCCTGCCGAGGAGATTGAGCAGGTGTGCCGGTTTAAGGCGCTGACAGATGAGCAGCGATTGCTGCTGCAGTCCGCGACCAAGTCGCCGGGGCAGTATACCGAAGGAGTGGTGCTGGCGCCGAAGGTGGAGGCGCTGTTTCGGGTGGTGTCCCCAGCCCTCTATCTGGCGCTGGGGATGACGGAGAAGCATGAGAAGGCGGAGCGAATGGCGATTATGAGGGAGTTTGGGGTTAGTGAGTTGGATGCGGCGGTTAGGGTTGCGGAGAAATTGGGGCAACTTTGAGTGCCCTGAATCATGCTTGAAAATGGTTTGGCGATTTTGCATGCTATCTGTTCTGAGGGCGGCCATGTGCCAGTAACGGAAGTTACTAAAATGGTCTGTACTAATCAAAGGGAAGTATGTCAGCCGTGATTTGCCATGAAAGCATGATTACTCATAAAAATGACATCATCCCTATTTAAGTTATCTCAGAAAAGTGCGATAACAGGTTATAAATCAAACAGAAAAGCATGAACATTGAGACAAGCGCCACGGATCAGAAATTTTCAATACTCTTATTGGGGCTAAGTATGAGCAGAGAAAAGGCTTTCGAAAAATTCAAGGAAGTTCAGGAACGGTATATTGCTCGAAAAGATACTCTTTTTGAAGCAAATGAAGCTGAAAGCCGCTTATTGGTGATAGATGAAATCCTAAATATACTGGGTTGGAATAAAGAAGAATTTACTCCAGAAGCGTATTGCAGAACAGCGGGGTATGCCGATTATATACTGAGTACAGAAAGAACACCTCGCCTTGTAGTTGAAGCAAAAAAAATCGGCGTAACCTTCGGACTCCCCAAAAACACCTTAACTTTAAACGAATACTCTGTCGCCTATCTTAAAAAAGCATTCAATAAGAAAATATCTGAGGTGATCGATCAGGCACAAAGATACTGTGTTGAAAAAGCGGTTCAATATGCATTGATCACAAATGGTGCAGAGTGGTTTGTTTGCCCAATGCTGCCAAAAGCAGGTAAAACAACTGACTCGATGAAAGGCGTTTATTTTGGGAATATCTTTGGAGATGAGTTTTCATTTGATCTCATGTATAACCTCATTTCTAGGGAGAGCACAGAAAAGAACAATCTGGACAGCTATCTCTCAGAACTGAATCATGTACCGTCAGAAGTGTGTTACATGCTAAAAGATCATGTCCATGATTTTATTTGGGATAGTAACAAAGACAATCAATGGATAGATGATTTTTATGAAAACTTTTTCTCCCAGATAACAGAAAACAATCAGAGAAAAATGCTGGAGCACTGCTTTGTCAGTGACTCTAAGTTGGATCAGTTTAAAGGAGAAATAAAAAGAGCGTTAAAAGATTCAAAACCCAGTTTTCTTCCTAATGATGCGTTAGACCTCTCACCTTCTGAAGGTAAAGAATTCATCCTAGAGCATCATACTGGTAAAGTTATCATTATTACTGGTGGCGTTGGATGTGGAAAGACCACTCTGGTGACTAAATGTTTAGTAGAAGCAAGACAGCAAAAGAACATATATGCAACCCCAATCATCATAGATTTGATAAATGATGTATCAAAACATAGCATTGATGTGAAAAACATCGTATTCAATTATTTGCATGACAAGATAAAAAACGAATATGAAAGCGAGTTTACATTAGATGAACTACGCATCACATTTGCGCATGAAATTAAAGTGTTAAAAAACGGCCCCTACAAGGATATATTTTCCAAAAATCCAGAAACATTTATGGTCAAAGAAGCTGAACTACTGGAGAGGGAAAGCTCCAACCGGCAGAGCCTGGTATTAAAAATATTCCAAAAACGTGTCAAGGAAAATAAATCCGTTATTATTGTGATTGATAATGTCGACCGAGCTTCTGAATCGTTTCAAGAGGAAATTTATGCTTTATCTCATTTAATAACCCAAGCATCGGGTGCAACAGTCATCATCACACTCAGGGAATTCACCTTTTTTAAAAATAAAGATAAAGGCTTTCTGGACGTTAGGCCAGAAGATAAGATCATTCATCTCAAATCACCGGACTTTAATAAACTAATTTCGACTAGGATAAAGTATATTAAAGAATGCCTGAGTGAAGACTTTAGAATTAGAGACTGGAGAAAAAAATACCAGCTTCAAGATTTCTTGGATAAAATGAATTTCTACGCTGATGTGCTGAGGAAAAATCTTCAACTGTCGAATGATAGCATGCCCATTCTGGAAATATTATCTTCCGTATCTTGGCATAATATCAGAAACTTTTACCAATTGATTAAACACGTACACTACCAATTGGGAAATGAGTCAGCATGGCGTAAAAAGGATGTTATCTCCACGCTCACCTACCATCCTGATCACACGGAAAAAGCATATATACCGAATGTCTACCTGCCCTATCAGAACGTAAACCAGTGCTACTTCCTGAAGTTAAGGATACTCTATTTTCTGAATGATGCTGTTTCCCCCGGCGAAATTGCAAAAGGAATTAGCCTTGAAAGAATACTCCGGTTCGCATCACTTTACGGGTATAAAAAAGACTGGATTAGCAAAGCAATTGAGAGTTCGGTTAAAGAAAGGATTATCGAATGTATTGAACTACCCTCTGACAGCGACTTCAACATAGAGTACACCGTTAGCTCAGTCCATACATTTCGTATATCGCCTTTAGGCACTTGTTTGATACTCGATATCTGCCATACATCAATTTACCTGTCTTTAACATCTCTTTATTTGCCTTTCCATGAAAAAAAACCCTATAACGAAGCAAAACAAGAGCTCACCAGACTGATTAATGCGATTTATAATGATAAGAGTATTAACACAAATCATGAAATTATTGATCTGGTCGAAGAAAGTCAGATACCAGTTATAATATCAAAATATCTGTCATCAGAGTATTTAAGAGAAAAACTGACTTTATCGTTACTGAGAACTCAAACAGACGTACTCTTAACGGAAAAAAGTATAAACCGACTGGTGGCATCGTTCAGTCGTAACATAGGTAACAACGACGAGTTTACCGCTAACCGTGACAAAAGCGATCAAGGTAATTTATCCTTCGACTTTGGCGATGGAATTGAAAAAAACAGTACATCCGGTGAAGAGATAGACATCCCGCCTTCATTCAAGCCATTATCTCTTGAAAATGTCATGTCCTGCGGAAGTGAGTATATCCCTCTCATCTTTGTCGCCTTGGTGATACGATCCTATCTTGGTTTTGAGACCAGCATTGGAACTCAGATTACAGAAACAATTAACGATCACATAGTAAACGATGACAATAAAAAATATACAAATAATGTTTCACGCGCGCTGCGTTCTAACTCTCTAATCAAACAGAAATGGTTGCTGATTAGGACGGATTTGCATCCTAAGTTCAGGAAGTTTTCACTGAGCAGCACCTGGCAGTCAGAATGGATTGAAATATTCGGTGAAGAACCGCCAGAAATCGAAATTTGACGTGCGGGCTAAGGAGCAAAGTATGCAATTAAACTGTCAAAGTGAAATTAAGGATCAGTTAATAGTTGACCTACTCCCCGTAGATCCCCTCGTGGCAATGTTATTATTACAACTATGGGCGAACTTCCGCTTACTCACAGCGAACCTCTAGCCTAGTTAGCTCGTCCGCTTCGTGCCAGAAGCGGAAGTGATGACCAAGTTTAAGAATCATCCTTGGCTTTTATGAGAATGGCACTGATCTGGCGGTCAGTAAAACTCCATCTCTTCATCGAAATGCCCTAAAACCTTACATTAGGAGAAAGTTCTATTTATGCCAGCAGCGATTTTCGGGAGGATTACCTTACCGCTAAATAAACCGAAAAACCGACGCTGGAGAATTTCTAACTCGGTTGTCAATTTTTGTTGACCACTACATTATGGTCTGAATGAAGCGTCTGATGTATCAGGAGGACCGTCCTTCGACACGACAAAACCTGTGATAGTTACTATGGATTCCTCGATGAAGGAACGGTAGTATAGCTATTTTGGTTGATACAAACAGTGAATGTCATTGCTCTAGTTGAAGTGAGTCAGAGCGCTTAAAATTAAGTTGAGAAAAAATGAAACTACTTGATAAAAAGTATTACAACCTAGAGCCTAAATATGAGTACCTTAAGGACTCATTTATTTTAGGGCTAGCATGGAAAAAAACAGATAGTTTTGTAAGAACTCACAATTGGTATGCGGATATTTTAGAGCTGGACAAGTGTGCGTTTGATATTAGTGATGAAGTCACTAATTGGTCAAGCGAGATCTCAAAGGGCGCTCTTTCCAAAAGTGATATTGAATTGATACCGGCTCCGAAAGGAGCAAACTGGTTCATTAATGAAGGTAAGTGGACTACCAATAAAGATAGTAGAAAGATAAGGCCTTTGGCTAATATATCTATTAAGGAACAGTCTTTTGCTACAGCAGTAACGATGTGCCTTGCTGATGCTATTGAAACAAGACAGAAAGACTGTTCATTGAGCAATCTTGGCTATGACGAGCATGTAAAGAACAAGGTTGTTAGTTACGGAAATAGGCTTGTCTGTGATTGGGACAATGAAAGAGCAAGATTTCGTTGGGGAGGAAGTGAGTATTATAGGAAGTTCTCTGCCGATTATCGAAGCTTTCTACAAAGACCTATCTATATAGGCAGGGAAACTGTAAATAAAGTTAGCGGAATAGATGATGTATATATCATAAGTTTGGATCTAAAAAATTTTTTCGGTTCTATAAAAATAAATCTTCTTTTAGAAAAAATCAAAAAAATATCCTCTAATCATTATGGAGATAAAATCATAAATGATAATGAATTTTGGAATTTGGCGAAACAGATTTTAAGTTGGAATTGGCCTGAAGAATCTTTATCTTTACTTAAGAGTTTAGATATAAAAGAAGAAAATGTTGGCCTTCCCCAGGGGTTGGCTTCTGCTGGTTCCCTGGCGAATGCATATCTCATTGAGTTTGATGAATCTTTAATTTCTAAGCTTCGTACTAAGATAGAAGATAGCCAAATAATACTGCATGATTATTGTCGATATGTCGATGATATTAGATTAGTGATATCTGGAGAGGCACTAGATAGTAATAAGGTCAAGGAATCTATTCATGCATTAGTTCAGGGTATTCTCGATGAGACATTGGCTCAAAATGAGTCAGATAACGAACCATATTTAAAAATTAACGATAGCAAAACTTATATTCTTGAGCTTTCAGATATTGATAACGGAAGTGGGCTTACAAATCGAATCAATGAAATTCAGCATGAAGTAGGAGCTTCGAGTATCCCAGAGCGTAACGGACTCGATAATAATATACCGGCACTTCAACAATTATTACTGACCGAACAGGATAATTTTTCAGAGGATGTTGATAATTTATTTCACGTGTTTAAAAATGATAAGTCGATAAAAGTAGAATCTGTACGTAGATTTTCTGCCCATAGGTTGGAAAAAAGTTTGGCTAAAAAAAGCAAGCTAATTTCACCTGAGGAGAGAAAACAATTTGATAATGAATCTTCACTGATTGCAAAAAAATTACTAAAAGCCTGGCTAAAAGATCCATCGATTATGGTCATATTTCGCAAAGCGATAGCTATAAATCCTAATCTAGATGCTTATAGCACCATTTTTGAAGTTATTTTTTCAAGAATACAACGCAATCGTGATAAACTTGATAAATATATAATGCTGTATCTTCTTTCTGACATATTTCGTAGCGTCGTTGATGTCTATCGAAACCTACAATCAGAATACGTCGCCGATTATCAAAAATTGATGGGTGAAGTTACATTATTTGCCCAAAAAATAATTTCTTGTAGATCTTTTATTCCAAACTATACATATCGGCAAGCATTACTTTATCTCGCAGTGATCAATAAACCGTTTATAGCTAGTAATAAAGATTCTTTTGATCTTGCAAGGCTTCAAAGCATCTTAATTAAACAGCATTTAAAACCGTTGAATAGTAGTGATGGATACCTATTTGAGGTGTCTGCTCAAATCAGTAAAGACTACCGAGCAAATGCAGCTTTTCTACTTTCTCATACAAATACTAACAAAGTAGTAGACTTAATTATCAAGAAATTTGCTTTCCGAGGTGGTGAATTCTGGAATGCAATTTGGAAAGAAATTGTTAGGATGCAAAATAAAGATAGGATTAACGAATTTAGATGGGCCATATCAAAATATGAGTCAAAACCAAATAGTTCGGAGCACTATCTTTCATCAGTGATCAGTTTCAAGGAAAACCCATTTAGATACGAACATGCGCTTCTCAAGCTAGGTGTAGCATTGGTTGAACTTTTTGATGATGCAGAGAAAAACGTATGGCAACCTGATGGCAAGCAGTATTCGCCACATGAAATAAAAGTAAAACTAGGCGGTAACTCAACCTCATGGGGTGAATTATGGCATCCAAATGTTAGTATTTCATGTTCTATAGATACAAAAGGTAAACCTGGTAAAGACCCACGCTATGTAAGCCCTGAGTGGTTGGCAAATTATCCACAAACTCAAAATGATGAACAAAAACTCTATTGGGTTTGCAGTGTACTAAGAAGTGCTGCTTTAGGCAATGTAGATTATACTCAAAGAAATGATTTAAAAATTGATAAAGATAAGTATGATGGTATCCATTCTCAGTTTTACAAGCGACGTATGGGAATGTTACATACACCAGAGTCAATTGTTGGTTCATATGGAACTATAACTGATTGGTTTGCAAGTTTTCTTCAGCATGGATTGCAATGGCCAGGTTTTTCTTCTTCTTACATAAGCCAAGAAGATATATTGTCAATTACTAATCTTAGTGAGTTTAAAAACTGTTTGTTGGAAAGGCTAGGCTACTTAAATACGCAGATATGCATTTCATCGAATGTTCCAACCTTACCGACTGTAGTCAATAGGCCTGAATTAGCATCTAACCATTTTAGAATTGTTACGGTTCAGCAGTTATTTCCTAAGGATAATAATTTCCATCCTTCTGATGTGACCTTGGATAATCCCGATGTACGCTGGAAGCACAGAGAACACCTTGCGGAAATCTGTAAGCTAACGGAGCAGACTTTAAATGCAAAACTTAAAACTGAGTTTAGGGATCATACAAGCACAGCTGATCTGATCGTTTTTTCTGAGTTGGCAGTTCATCCAGAAGATGAAGATATAATTAGAGCGCTGGCCTTTAGAACCAAAGCCATCATTTTTTCCGGCTTTGTCTTCTGTGAACAAGATGGTCGAATAGTTAACAAAGCTCGTTGGATTATTCCAGACTCTTCAGAGTCTGGTATCCAATGGCGTGTCCGTGATCAGGGGAAGCATCATATGACTAGTGATGAAGTGGCTCTTGGAGTTCAAGGATATAGACCATCCCAACATATTATTTCAATTGAGGGTCACCCTGAAGGACCATTTAAATTAACTGGTGCGATTTGCTACGATGCAACAGATATAAAGCTTGCTGCAGATCTGAGAGATTTGACTGACATGTTTGTCATTGCAGCATACAACAAAGATGTAGATACATTTGATAATATGGCTTCAGCACTACAATGGCATATGTATCAGCATATTGTTATCACGAATACGGGAGAGTATGGTGGTTCAACTATGCAAGCCCCGTACAAAGAGAAATATCATAAATTGATTTCTCATGCTCATGGGACTGGTCAAATAGCAATTAGTACTGCTGATATAGATTTAGCAGCATTTAGGCGGAAGCTGAAAGTATATAAAAAGACCAAAGCCCAGCCTGCTGGATATAATCGAAAACATTAAGGGTTCTTATGGATACGTTAGTTAAGTTAGCTACGATTGTTTCTCCATTAGTTAGTGCTGGAGTAGCTATTTGGGCGATTTTGGTTGCTAAAACAACCATTAGTGAGAGCAAAGAAATTGCCAAAAAAACCATTGCAGATACGGCCTATCAGGCATATTTGCAATTAGCCATGGAGAACCCGCAGTTTTCGAAAGGCTACAGTGCGGACTGTAGACAGGAGCGAGACCCTATGTATGACCAATATGTTTGGTACGTGGCCAGGATGATATTCTGCTTTGAGAAAATCATTGAGGTTGAGGTAAACTTAAAAGATAGCTCTTGGGCAAATACGTTGGAAAAACATTTGAAGTTTCATTCTGAACATTTTAAGAAAACTAATGTTGTCGAAGAGGCTCTCTATATTCTTCCTATTTTGGATCTCATAAAATGCGCGGCTAAATAAGAACCTATCCCAATAGGAGATTATTACACACGATAATCCCACTGGAAAAATGTAACATCCCAAGATAGTTTTGGGGTTGTTACCCAGTGGGAGGTAAGTATCTTGATAATTGTCCCCCCAGTGGAGCTGCAAAGTATTTTGTGGAGCGGGTGTTACATTACGCGGCAAATTTGGAGTTGTGGCTTTAATTCCTGCTTCTCGCTCATAGCAGACCTGATGATTTCCTGTCGACTACTATGTGCCAGATAAGGACCATTAATCATCAACTATTAGTTGACCATTCTCTTACTGAAAAAAAATATTAGGTAAAAAATTGAGCCGCAGAGAAAATATATTGAATTAACCTATGGCTCTTTAACATTAGAGGTACATGCTCATCGGTATGCCTTTTCCTACTTCAAGAGCAGCTTTACCCATCCATGTATCATGAACAACAAATCCATATTTTTCAAAATGATTTTTGAGTGGTATATCAGCAGCGGTAAGATATATTTCCTCAATACCTTCTTTCTTACAATACTGAATGGCATTTTCCAGAAGTTCGGCGAAAAGCCCGAGGCCACGATATTCTTGGAAAGAATATTTTTGAGGGGTTACTGGTTTGTAGGGATTAACAAGCATCACATCAACGATCATTAAAATATTAGGGTAGGAATGTGCTAATATGAGCTCTACTGTGTCTTTATAATCCAGCTCTGGATCCTGAACCTCTCCATGTACGTATAAAATATCTTTAATGACATTTCCATTTATATGTCTTGATACTTTTTTATACAATAGCGGGTTATTAGTTTGACATTCCTTTCCAAATATAAATTTATCTTGGTTAGGATTTGCATTGCAGAAACGGTCCCACGCTGAAATGCCTATTTGAAAAAGATCATTTGGCTTATTTCTCACAAGGTATTCTATTTGTTCAATTCCATATCCTATGAATTTTACTGGATTTGTAAATTTTTTACTTATTGATTCAGAAGGAAGTATAGCGTTTAATTTTTTCTGGTTTTCCATAATTCACACCTTTTAATCACTTTATAAAAATAAGCTAATCCTGCACCAAGAAAGGTAACATTGCCATAATTTATTAATTGGTCTATGACGCACATCAAGAATAGTCGTATCGGAAGAAGGGACAGTGAAAGATTATGCCAGCAGATTTGCTGCAGATCTTAATAGCAGTTCTGGTGATGTTATGGTCTAGCATCAGGAAAATGAGGGCAATTATGTGGTCACGATACTTGATCATAACGACTGCTCTTCGCTCATAGCCTACCAGTCCTCACATCAGCTAAACTCTAAGTGCGAGAGAGGACTGATCCTGACCAGCCCTCTGAAGTATAGTGTCGGCTCCCCTCCCCCTGAATCACAATCTCAGACGTTGCTTCAAGAAGAGATAACCTTGTTTGCCGGGGTACTTAAATTATCTTCAGTCAAAAACATCCCTTGTAGAATTAAAAGCCATCATCCTACTGCGGCATAATCATAATCCCAGCACCCGGATTATTTTTTTTATACCTGTGGAACTGCAAAATCAGCGCAGCCAGATCCTCATCCACCGCATAAAAATAAGCCTCCGGCACATCGAGAACCAATGCAAACTGGCAGACCAGTTTAAAATCCGGTGCGTGCGTTTCCTTCTCATACTGACTTACCCGGGAACTGGCAGACTCTTCATCGATGCCAGCGCGTCGTCCCAGCTCGGCTTGAGTGAGTCCGGCATTGATTCTTGCAAGTTTCAGTCGTTTACCAATCACAGGTTTGATCCGTCTTCCAGGGGCTAATGTGATTGATTATCAAATAAACAGGCACATGCATCTTAAAGGATTACTTTAATTAGTTAAGTAATCCTATAAAAAATGGAGTATTGCATGATTACGCGAGGCGCGTTATGAAGTGACCTGCTTTAATATAACATCCAGGCCAGATCGTGAGTGAAGGCTCTACTGGTCTCCCTGCCCTCTGGATTCCACTGTAAAAACATCCCCGGGTCTGGCTTTTTTGCGATGATGATACTGCAGGATAAGGCACGCCAGTTCATCGTCCACCGCATAAAACCAGGCTTCCGGTACGTCCAGCACGACAGCGAACCTTTTTACAATCTCGAAGCCTGGGGCATTGATTTCCCTTTCATACTGGCTGATGCGCGAACTGGCGGACTCTTCATCCAACCCAGCTCTGTGGCCCAGTTCCGCCTGGGTCAGTCCCATGTTTACTCTTGCAAGCTTCAAGCGTTTTCCAATCACATCGTCACCTGACCTCAATCCCTGTATGTCCCTGATTATCACGCCATCATGCCGCACTCATCTTAAAGAAAAACTTTAATTAATAAAGTTTAGCTTTATTTTTGTATTTTTATTGATCAATTTTTGAGTTATCCTTTTACTGTTCAAGTAATACTTAACAGGAGTGACTTATGAGAAAGGATAATTTCGATAATCTCCGGGACTGGCATGCTGCAGACATCCTGGCTGCATTGAGGAAACGCGGAACTTCAATGGCTGCTGTTTCAAGGGCGGCGGGACTGGCATCCAATACTTTGCAAAATGCGTTATACCGTCCGTGGCCTAAGGGAGAGTGGCTAATAGCCAATGAGCTGGGGATGCATCCGGCATTGATATGGCCGAGTCGCTATAACAATACAGACCAGCCGAGAATCCCCAGAAAACCAGTTTCAACCAAAAGTGGAGTAGCTCACCAAAAAATTAAATTGAAGCCTTAGTATTACAAGCTAATAAGTCTTTGACTCACTATTTCCGCGTAGCAATTCGAAAGCACCGAACTCAGTGCCAGTAAGGTATAACCTGCTGGCGTGAGGCCAAAAACTAATTAACCCGAAACTGTATTCGTTTCTTTGCTGCACCATCACCATGCTCAGGCTATTTCTCTGTGAAAAATCACTATGAGAATGCCGTTATGCTCCGTTGCCCTGTCATGCTGATACCTCTGCTGTTAAGCGGCTTCCACAACGTGCTGGCATCAGAAACCGATATATACACCATTCATCGTTACCCGCCAGCAGTACAGGCTCCCGGTGTCGCGATCCATTACCTTGACGCGGTTACACAACTGGAAAACCGGCTTTTCCCTCTCCTTTCACCTGCCCCTGAAATTGCCAGAGAGCAGTCACTGCCGCTGCTGTCAGCGCCAAACTCTATACAGCAACGACAGCAACTCGAAACTGCGTATCAGGATTTAATCGATGCGTGGTCACTGGGAATCAGGAAGGTTCCGGCAGTAGTCTTTGATCGTCGGTATGTCATCTACGGCACCACAGATGTCAGAGCCGCACGTCAGCAACTGGCCGCATTTCAGAGTAAACAGCAATGAAGCCGCTCATTGCCGCACTGCTGCTGCTCCCCTGCCTTGCCGGTGCAATCAATACCGCGCAGATAGCCCGTTCATCACTGTCGCCGCAATGTGTGGCTTACCGCATCACCGGCCTGTGCTACTGGTTATTCTGCACCCCATTCGGCTGCACCATTCGTACCTCTGTAAAAGTGCGGCATTATCGTCCCGACCTGGTTGTCTCCGCCTACGGCCAGACAGGACACAATCCCTGGTCAGAAGTCGCGGGCCTCTCTCCTGCAATCCCTGCGGTAGCCGAAGGCGGTGGCGATACCTATCCGCGCACGGCTTACCAGCACAGCAAAGTCCGCTTTAAAAATGCCGATGCCATCGGCCATCCTGGCGGCGTACTGTTCGACCAGTTTCTGGCTAGCTTCGGCACTCTCTGCCCCGGTAGCACACGACCACTACAGCCCTACTTTATCAGCCAGCTGGATACGCTTGCATGGCGCGAAGGCATACCCGAGAAGTTTTATCCTGAAGCACTGACGCCCGGCCTGCGTGAACTTGAGATCCCCGGCGACCGCTGGGGAAATATCTATCCCCGCACCGGCTCGCTGAGCCAGACTGACGATTACAAAGCTGCGGCAGTCATCGCACAGCGCGTGGCCGATATCATCACGCGTGACGGCCAGCCCCATATCTACCGCTCTGCCAGTGCCAGCGGACATGATGGCTGGTGGCCGCCGCCCCCCGTTCACGAAAGTGAACCCGACAGCCATAAATGGCAGATGCTGGCGCCATCGCTCAGCCGTGACTGCATGACCTTCCCCGACGGCGCAGCAGGCGACAGCGAGGATGACAGGGTCGCCAGTGACGGCGGTTACGTCTGGTCGCTGTGGCGTCCTTACAGCTGCTGCAAAAAACGTGGCCAGATATTCCTCGGCAGTAGCGGAGGATAACCATGCGGCGAACCGCTCTGCTGATATGCATGCTGCTGATACCGTCCCTGTCCCGTGCCGACAGGGACGCCCCCTACAGCCTGCAAAAACAGGGCAGCATTGCCGATACGGTGTATTACCAGATCGGCGGCGGCGCAGTGATTTCACCGATTTTTACAGAGCACAGTCCGAACGCGATCAGCGTGGGTGTCGGCTGGAACAGCGACCTGATGTGCGGCAACTTCGATATCCGCACCACCATTAAAAATCAGCTGAATGGCGTCACTCAGGGATTTCAGGATCTGATGGGTGATGTGATCAACAGTGCAACCGGCGCAGTGAAGAGCCTTCCGGCGATGATTATTCAGCGCTCAGACCCACAGTTGTATGACCTGCTGACCAACGGCATTCTGCAGGGACGGCTGGACTTCGACCGTTCCCTGCTGAGCTGTCAGAAGATGGCGCAGAAAATGGGTGACCTGGCGTTTAACAGCTCCTGGACCGAGGGCGCCAAAGCGGAAAACTATCAGAGCATCGCCACCGGCTCGCAGGACGCCGTGCGCGCTGATTTGCGGGCATCCAGGGAAGCCGCCGAGAAAGGTAAACGCTGGGTCGGCGGCGAACGGCGTGGCGGCAAAGGCCAGCCGCCGATCCGGCTGGTGCACGATACCGCGTCAGCGGGCTATAACCTGCTGAACAACCGCAGCCCGACGGATAACTCATCCATTCCGGAAAGTGACTGCCGTAATCAGACCTGCACGCTGTGGCCATCACCTGAGCAGTCTGCGCAGTGGCTGACCCATGTTGTCGGCGAACAAAATATCAATGTCTGCCAGGACTGCAATGACGGCGTGTCAGACAATGATAAAACCAGCGCGCAGGCGGGCGTCGGTCTTAATCCGCTGATCCAGCAGGCGCAGGAGGAGATCCGCCAGGTTATCGTGGCGCTGGTTAACGGCTCACTGAAAACCACGCCGGAAAATCTGCATAAAGGCAGCGGCGGCAGTCTGCTGTTAACCCGCGGTGTCGTTGAAGCGCTGCGCGACGATCCTGATGCCAGTATTCTCATCGAACGCCTGTCCGGTGAGATGGCGCTGGCCAGAGTGACCGAACAGGCGCTGACCGCACGGCGTACTCTGCTGGCGGGCATGCGTGAACCCAATATTGCCAACGAGAAAACCGCGCAGGAACAGCTGAATACCACCCTGTCCCATCTCGATGAAGAGCTCAGCCAGCTGAAACTGGAACTGGATTTGCGGCGTGAGCTGGCTGACAACGCGGCAAGTAAGATCCTGCAGCGCCAGCAATTACGCACGGCGTTTAAAGGCAGAGCTGTTGAGGTCAGTGATGATGTCGACAAACGCATCAACGATCTGCAGCATCCCGTTAAGCTGGATGCACCATGAGCACGAACAGTTATCTGGAATACTTCCTCACCCTGCTGGGCTGGCTGGTGAATAATGGCATCTGGTCAGTGATCGCCGACACGGGGCTATTTGCTTTTCCCCTGCTGCTGAAGATGATGGCGCTGTGGCTTAAAGTCCGCTCACAGGGCATTCATGAAGGCAACAAGGGCAGTCTTTCGCTGCTGTGGACGGAAAACCAGATATATACCTCGCTGGTTGTGATTCTGTTTGCCTGCATCCCCTTCCTGAATATCGATCTCGATACCATCAAATTCGACAGCAGCCGCACCAGCCAGTGCGGCTACTCGGTGCCACAACCTGCAGACACCGGTTATCGCAGCCTGGTAAATCAGATGGGTGGCCGCAGCGCCTCAGTGCCGGTGTGGTGGTACTTTGTTCATGCGCTGGCAAAAGGCGTCACCGGTGCAGCCGTCGCCTCCCTGCCCTGTGAGCCAGACCTGCGACAAATCCGCTTTGAGGTGCAGCATACGAGGATCAAAGATCCGGTGTTTGCGCAGGAGCTGGAAGATTTTGTGCAGGAGTGTTATTCCCCCTCGCTGGCGCGCGTAAAAGCGCGTGGAGGTGAGCTGAGCGAACAGCAGGTTGAGGATATCGGCTGGCCCGGGTCGGACTATTTTCTGCAGACCCATGGCTACTACGACAGCGACCATGCGCAGTCTCCGCATCGGGAGTGGCCTTATGACAGCAACCGCGATGCCGGGCTGTATGACACCGGTAACGGAGGTTACCCGACCTGCCGCGAGTGGTGGAGTGACAACAGCAGAGGGTTGCGCGTAAGGGCATTACGGCTGGTCACGCCGGATTTAAGCCAGCAGCTGCAGCGTCTGGCGCAGCCAAAAGAGGTTTATGAACAGGCGGTTCTGCGCTCGCTGGTCAGCCAGCGCAATATGCAGGTATCGCAGGACGGCCGGGTGTATCCGGGTTATGGCGGCAGTACGGTCGGTTTATTGTCTGATAACGCCATCCGCTCGCTTTCAGCGCTCGGGAATGCCGTCGGCAGTGCTTTTATCCTCCCGGCTCTGGACAGTGTCCGGCAGGCGCTGCCGATGGTACAGGCGATACTGATGATGGCGCTGGTGATCTGCTGCCCGCTGATTACTCTGCTTTCCGTCTACGAGCTGAAGACGGTCATGATGCTGACGTTTGTGCAGTTTGCCCTGTTCTTCCTTACCTTCTGGTGGGAACTGGCGCGCTGGCTGGACAGCTGGCTGCTTTCGGTGCTGTATGACAGCAGTACACACAGCTACTGGAATCTGGCCGGGATGCAGAATACGCAGGACGATCTCATCGTCAATATCGTTATGGGGACGATGTTTTTGATCCTGCCCGTGTTGTGGCTGGGTGCGATGGGCTGGGCGGGTGCTCAGGTGGGTACGGCGTTAAGCGGTATTGCAGCTGGGGGGACGGGGGAAGTTAAAAACACGGGAAGTATGGGAGCTGGCTTGCTAATGAAATAGATATGTAAATCACTTATTTATTACGAGCGCTCTCACAAAATAACTGACGTTATTTGCCTGCTGCAAACGTTTTGCTTAAGGTAACCAGTATTATCCATGAATCGCAGGGAAGACAGATGGAAAATGATGATGCTTTTGATAAGAATAAAATTAGTCAACATGCATCTATGAATAAGATGAATTATTCAGATATCGTTCATCAGACGCTTGATGATATGAACAGTCTCCTCGCGCCTTATGATCTGACGGTCAGTCAGATATCAAAATCAGATGAAAAATGGATTTTTAATAATCTGGATCGCCTGACTTTATTGTGGCAGAACGTTATATTAAATTACGATAATACACTTATTGATGATCCTGCAAAGAGAGGTTTCGAGTTTGCCTTCAGGCTCTGTACTGAGTCAGGAAAACCCGCTGGCATATGCTTCTGTATTTATGATCCTGGTACGAATACCATTCAAATTCCCGCATTCGAGAACTTTACTCGTGACGAGCTTACGCACCCACTGAATGGCCGGATGTTCAGGTATATTCTTTATACGGTTTACCTGTACGGCCTGGCACTGATTGAGCACTATAATGTCGCCGAAAGCACACTGAAAATCCGTGTTTGCCAGGCGATTAATGTGGAGGTGCTGAACCACTATCTGAAACATGCAGACCTTGTTCAGCTGGCTGACACGATGGACTGTGAGACGACCTTTACGGCACTGGACAGCTACATTGCAACCCTGGACAGCAGCTTGGGTATCTGAACATGGCATGGTATAATATGGTTAAAATTCGCACATTACGCTGAGGAGTAGATGATGAATAAGATGAGACTTACTCCTGCTGAACGCAGACAGCAAGCGTTAAGCCGCCTTTCACGACTGGTGGCAGCTGATCAAATGGATACGTCTAACCTTGGTCAGGTAGAAGCGGCGGGGCCAACGGCTATCAGCATCACGGTCCGAAGCTTTAAGCACGCCGGTGTAGGCGAGAGAGGCAAAGTGGCTTCATTGCCTAAGTTAAAGGTTTGATATCCGTTTTCGCAAAACAGCTGAGCTTTATCATATGAAACGCCTGACCACCGGTCAGGCGTTTTCACTTTCATCCGATCATTCTGGTCGCTCTCATGCACATCACTAATTTTCATGATTCGTACCCTGAGACTAACATCGATATTGCGTGCTGTTCCTGATGCAGGCAGGTTGGATGCCCCCGCATTTCCTCAATGTGTTCTCTGCCCTTTTCGCCCTATATCACCAGCATAATTATTGAACAGAGAAACAACTAAACCTTTCTGCAACAGACTTTCTTTAGCCATACTCTGTTGAGCACTGAGCATAGTTTCGCCATAGTGGTTAGGGTATATTTTCTTCGTTGTGGCTAAGCCACAACCGGAATTGGCGTTCCGTATTATCACGCATGGCGGTAGCAGCCCTTTGCTACCGCCACGGCCTGTGCTCGTCCGTCAATGGTGGCTCAGGCAGGGGCTTCGCAAGAAGCGCCGGGTCGTGATACCGGTACGCCAACCCTGTCTGGGTCACCACCATGAGCGTGGCACCTCCGGTGGTGTGATGACCAACTCAACCATGGAGCGCCTGCGCTATGTATTCCATTCGAATAAACACGATTGCACTTGCCTCCGCTGCTGGAGGTATGTATGAATCTCTCTGAGGTTGCACCAACAGCCAGAGATCTGGTCGACCGTTCGCGGGTTCTCGTAAAAGTAATGATCGACCATGATGATGTCGGGCCAAATTATGTATTATTACTGATTCTCGCTGATCAGCTAAGGATGCTTTGTGATGCGTTTGAAGAGGCAGAAATTCGCCAGGTCAGGAATGAAAAGCCACCCGAATGAAATTTCCTCACCCTACTGCGTATGTAATATCTTATGCAACGCAAGCCAATAAAAATTAATTAAAAACAAAAAAATAAAAAGAAATGAAAATTGAATTCCAATAAAACCTAAAAAGGCTAAAGAGCATAAACTTAACTAGTATGGATGATATTTAACCCAACCACATTAAAATAGATCATTGTAACAACTGGATGTTCTAAAAATTAATTTACCCAGTCTTACCTCATCTAATTTAGAAAACTTCCTTTGAGAATGTTGTTTTTTCATGTATTATAAAATAATATTAATTTTCAAATAAACGCATTTTAAGATCGAAATGACAACCACAAAAAAACAACACTATGTATTTAGAAAATATCTTTCATCATGGAGCCATGATCTCAAAACTAATGGACAAATATGGTGTTACCTTAAAGACAGTAAAAAAATCATCCGGGCCAACCTTAAGGACATTGCTAATCAACGGTATTTTTATGAGCTACACGAGCTAAATGATCTGGAGATGATAGTTTTGTCTATGTACAGTAAACTGGGTAATAACATCGTTCCTCATGATGGTCACCTTGATACTTTACATTTTGTAAAAGACACAGAAAATATTTTCAATCTATTCCCCGATGACAATAAAAACACAAAAGAAAAAGGAATGGCTAATTTTCGTCGTCAGGCAGGAGAAGAATTACAGTCTTTTTATGAGTCTTTAGGCATCGAGTATCTTGAAAAAATCACTGACAGGAGTGTTGATTTTTTCATGGTGGAAAGTGAAAGGAAGGCCTTTTTGGTGTATTTATTCATGCAATACTTTAGAACAAAAACAATGAAAGAAAGGATAGTAAGCATAAAGGAAATGATAATAATGGGGCGGGCATCATTTGGCGCTAACCTTGAAAAATACGCTACCCCTTTAAAGGAGGAAGGGATTCACGTTTCTTTAAAAAAAGCACGAGCTCAATTATACGAATTCGAGAATTCGTTAAGAATTGATAGAATCGTACCATATGTTATAGAACATCTGACAAATGTCTTTGCTACTTTATTCTCAGTTCTAAAACCAATGCGCATGGAATTACTCATCACAACTGATAATTCTCGCTTCATTAGTTGCGATCAGCCAATATTCAATATTAAGGCATCGACGCAATATGAAGAAGTGAAGGAACATTTATTTTTTCACCCAATCAGTCCAACACTTGCAATACAGTTAGTGGAAGATGATGTATGGAGAACACACATAATAAAAGTATCTTCCAGAGAGGTCTGTTCTTTAAATGATCAGTTATTAAGATTTTGTCACTCTCAGATTTATGCTTCCCAAAAAGAAGATTTAGAACATCTAATCAAAGTCTGACATCGAAACGACAACTCATAATGCATTGAAATTCAATGTAAAAAAACCTTTGCGAAATCTTTATACATCAGAAATGTGTAAAAATTTTTATCTATTAAACTAGCAAAATCGCCCTATGAACTTCAGGTGGAGTCATTATTTCCACCCCCAGACTTGCTGTATTCTGGTAAGACCAACTAAATCCTATATCTTCCAATCTAATTTGGCCCATCTATACCACCCATAATTATCTTGCTGGGCAGCGCGACTGATACTTATTAAAAAATTTAGTTGAGGCACGCTTGGGCCGAAGAAATTTTGCTTCAAGCAAGTATGGGACTAGTGATTAAGGCAATATGATTTTTTACAGGTTGCCCCAATCCATTCAATTTTCAGACTGCACAATCTGATTCACGCTTTCCACCGCGCAATTTGCGCACAACACTGCTCCCGTAATCGCTGTTTATCAGCATCCCGCAACCCGAGCTTAAGGTTGCCACCACGATAGTGCTGCTCGCCCGGTTCGCTGGTATCCGTCAGAGCGAACGGTGGAGACACCGGATACCGTTATCCCTGCACAGGCACCTCTTCCCTGTAGCGACGTGCCCCCTGATTCAAAGGAGAAATACCATGAGTACGGAAGGAATCATACATCACCACATATTACCCGTCGTTATCGCACCGCAGGTCTGGGAAATCGCAGTTCGTTTCCCCGTAGAGCCTGAACGTGAGTCGATGCGATTAGGTGAGTTATTGATGATGACGCTGCGCTCATACTGCGCCGCCGATTCAGACTGTAGACAGATCAATTATGAGCTTTATTACGTAACGCCGGAACCGGGTCAGCACAAGGTCGAACTGTTAAAGCTTCAGCTGACCCGCACAGAGTCTTTCCTGTCAGTACATCTTAACCCCACTGACATCCAGTGATGTGAGCTGACATTTTCATCTCCTTGCGGAGGAATTCTCCGTACAGGGAGAGTTCCTCTGCTCTTGTCTGAGGAACCCGTGATGGAAAAGAACCATGATGTTTATCAGAAAGTGACGGATGAAATTATCCTGTCACTCGAAGCAGGCACTGCGCCCTGGATACGTCCATGGCGTGACGGTGAGCCAGTATTTCCGATCAATGCGGTAACGAATCGCGCCTATAACGGTATCAATATCTCATTGCTGTGGCTCAGCGCGAACCGCAATGGTTATGAGCATGATCGCTGGCTGACCTTCCGTCAGGCCATCACTGCTGGCGGAAATGTGCGTAAAGGCGAGAAGTCGTCGCTGGCCGTGCTGTATCTGCCGCAGGAGCGCGAGGTGAAGGATGCCAGAGGTGAACCCTTGCCTGACAGCAACGGCGAGCCGGTGATCCAGCACTTTGCGCTACTGCGTGAGTTCAGGCTGTTTAATATCGCTCAGTGCGAAGGGCTGCCGCTGTCGCTGCAGCAGCCGGTGATCCATACCGACGCGCCGGTGGAAGCAGCTGAAGCGGTGATCTGCGCCAGCGGCGTACCGGTGGTTCACCGCCGTCAGCAGCGGGCTTATTACTACCCGTTGCGCGACGTAATCGTGATCCCGCATCCGGAACAGTTTGCTGGAATACCGGATTACTACAGCACGCTACTGCATGAGATTACCCACGCCACCGGGCATGCTTCACGGCTGGCGCGCGAGGGGATCACCTCTTCCGGCAGAGTTTTTGGCGACCCGGTTTATGCCTTTGAAGAACTGGTGGCCGAGATGGGTTCAGCATTTATCTGCGCCTATGTTGGCATTCAGGCAAAACTCCAGCACGCCAGTTATATCGCCAGCTGGCTGGAGGTGTTGCGCAGCGACAAACGGGCGATTTTTCGCGCCAGCGGCTTAGCCCGTCAGGCCTGCGATTTTTTACTTGATCGTGTGAACAACCCTGTCCAGATCAGCGCTTAACCTTTTCCCCTCCGGTTGCTCACGGAGGGGAAATGGGGGAAAAAGGCGAAAGGGAAAGGGCTAAATAATGGAAGGGGATTAAAGGCAAGGGGCTTACCCGCAAAGGAGCGACCGATGCTGAAATGGCTGAAAAGTAAAAGGCCAGCTGCGCCAGACGCTACGCTACCTGACGGCTGGTTCAGACCTGCGTCAGCGGAAAGCCTGCTGGCAGAGCCAGAACGACAGCAGCAGCTGAATTTGCTGTGGCAGCGCACGTCTGTGCCAAAGGATCTGTTCGACCAGCTGTACCTGACGCCGGTTTCCCGACTGGCGGAGCTGGTGCAGCAGTTCCCCGCCTCAGAAAACCACCACCACTCGCAACCCGGCGGTATGCTCGATCACTGTCTCGACGTCGCCTGTCACGCCGCGCAGCTGCGGCAGAATCATTTACTCCCCGCCTCTGCACCAGCGGAAGAACAGGCAAAACAGACAGAAATGTGGACTGCAGCAGTGATCTACGCCGCCCTGTTGCATGATATCGGCAAGATTGCTGTGGATATCGTGGTTGAGCTGAATGATGGCCGTATCTGGCACCCGTGGATGGGTCCGGTTCCCCTGCCCTGGCGTCTGCGCTATCACTCACACGCCAGGGATTATCATTTGCATCCTGCTGCTGGCGCACTGTTATGCGCGCAGATATTGCCACAGCAAGTGATGAACTGGCTGGCGGGTTACCGGGAAGCGTTTGGCGCTCTGATTTATTGTGTCACCGGACACTATGACAAGGCAGGCATTCTGGGTGAGCTGGTGCAGAAAGCTGACCGAGCGTCGGTGGCAAGGGAGCTGGGTGGTGACTCGGTTAAGGCGATTCAGCAGCCCGTAACGTCGCTGGCCGGACAGATTGTCAGCGCACTGCGCTATCTGGTGCAGAATGAATTTACGCTCAACAACCCCAACACTGGATCCGATGGCTGGCTGACGGAGGATGCGTTGTGGTTAGTCAGTAAAACTACTGCGGACAGGATACGGGCTTATCTGCTGAAAATGGGGGTTACTGGCGTGCCCGACAGTAATATCCGGCTGTTTGATGAGATGCTGGCGCACAGGATTGCCCTGCCTAATGGGGATAAAGCGATCTGGTCGTGTACTGTGGAATCTGACAGTGGCTGGTCGGCAGGGTGTGAACTCACTTTACTAAAAATATCCCCTGCTCTGGTCTGGGAGCAGCATCAGCAACGGCCTGCTGCTTTTGCCGGAAGTATAGAGCCATCGCCCGTCAATCTGTCTGCCAGTCCTGAATCACCAATATATGTCGGGGTAAATAACAGCGCTCCAGTGCATTCCGCTAAGTCAGCTCAAGCATATTATGATGGCACAACCGAAGTCGTGCCGGAATACCCGCCAAACCTGGGAGAGGATTTTTTCACCTGGTTAAAGGCAGGCCTCAGCTCAGGACGCCTGGTCGTCAATGAACGCACAGCGCTGGTTCACAGGGTGGAAGATGAAATTTTTATCATCACCCCCGGTATTTTTAAGTGTTATATGAAGGAGACCACGGGTGAAGCCGGTGAAAAATGGCGGCAGGTTCAGAAGGCGTTTCAGGAACTGAAGGTTCATCATCGCGGAAGAGACGGTCTGAACATCTGGACATGTGAAGTTAAAGGGCTGCGTTTTACGCGGGCAATTAAAGGTTTTTTGCTTGGCGAACAGTTTAAGCAAATTCTGGATAAGAAGTGGGGAAACAATCCCTGGCTGGTGTTAAAAAAAGAATAAAGGCGCTATTCATAACCAATTCATTCATATTAACTCTGTTACGTTACTCTAAAGCATAACTAATAAATAATGCGCTACAAGATGAGTTATTCTGTTATCATCACCTTTGCGGTCGGGACGATAATGTCAAACCTGGCTGGCGAGATGTTCTGCAACGTCCCGTGCCGCTCCTATTCCATTACTTGAACGAAGACATCAATCAACATAACTATTCTTTGGAAAATAGCAGGAGGTTTTTTACTTTCTGGATTTTTTTACCGAGCGGTAATTTAATATTATCTCAGCAAGATCATTCTCAGGCGTATAAAAATAGCTAACCGGCACATTGAGCACTTCCGCCAGCTTGCAGGCAAGCGCAAAATCCGGCGTATGGACTCCACGCTCATACTGATTCATCCGAGCACTGGCAGTTGCTTCATCAATCCCGGCCAGCACCCCCAGTTTCTGTTGTGACAAACCGGCCCGTAATCTGGATTCCTTTAAGCGATGTGGCAGCATGGCAATCCTGACCTTACTGAAGTGAGTACATCCTTTGTTGGAGAATGCGATGAAATAATGGTGAGTTCATACCACTTATAACCTGAGCACTCACTTACTTACGGCGCAGTAACACTGCGTATTCCGATGTTATTGATGAACCCAAATTCGATCTAGCATTCCTCATCATCTTCCAAAGGCTCGACAGCATCCAATGCCACTTGCAGCATTGCTATCGAACCAGCACGAATGAATGCATACTCACCATCCATATCTTCTATGTAGCAGCGTTCATTTGGATCAACTTCAAGCTCAAGCATGCAGAAGAGATTACTGAGCTGCCCGAGGTCATCTTCACTATCTGTATAATCAGGATCGACTGACAAACCGATCACAGGCCCGCCATTAGTAAGAATAATCTGTACATTATATGAATCATCTAACTCGCCAGCTTCAGAGTCATCCTGAAAAGGTTCCAAAGGCCCATCAAACAGAAACTGATGAAAAACCACTTCATTAACGTTTAAAGCTACACGGTGAGTATCAGTATCGAACATAAAAAAAGTATTTTTTTCGCTACTATCAGGCTCACAAAAATAGCGGAACATTCGTCTTTTATCTTCCCCGTTCATTTTTAAAATATAAAAATCATTTCTTCCATTAAGATATAACTTGAGTGTCCAGTTACATGCGTCCATTTCAATACCCGCATCGGCAACTTTAGATAAATCTTCATCAGAATAATGACCGATTTTAGTTCTTTGATCCTTAAAGGAAGACACAGCCGTTTCTGCCCCCGGAAAAACGTCTTCCAACGATTTACCCAGTGCCTTGCTGATTGCTATCGCAGTCGTAAGACTGGCGGCAATCTGGCCGGTTTCAATGCGCTGAATCTGCTGCTGACTGGTGTTAGCAAGCTCTGCCAGCTGCTTTTGGGTTACAGATAACTGGGTGCGATACTCCCTGATGTTATTTGCCTTCATTTTCAACTCCCAAATGTGTGTGTGTTAAGCACACAAAATACACACAAAAGAGTAAAAACACAAATAAGTGTTTTAATAATACAACTCAACAGATGGGTTCTGACGTGTGACGCCCGAACGGCTGTTGATTTTTTAATGCATACGCAGTCAGGGCTCCTCCTCCCAGAGAAAATCATATGGACTGACCCAGCCGGTTCGATTTGCGTCAAGGTAATCAGCCCACCACTGCATCATTTTCTCGCGCTCGTGAATATGCTTAGCCTTATGAATATAAGCTGCACGAACACCACTACGTTCCTGATGGCTCATCTGTCGTTCCACTGCATCACTTGACCATCTGCCAGATTCAATCAATGCACTACATGCAATTGTGCGGAAACCATGCCCGCAAACGTCCTTTTGAGAATCATAGCCCATCACCCGCAGGGCTTTGTTAATGGTGCCTTCGCTCATCACTCTCTTTCTGTTACGGGCTCCGGGGAAGATCAAATAATGATCCTTTACCTGGATAAGATGAATACGTTCTAATAACCGAACAGCCTGACGGGATAAAGGTACTAGGTGAGGCGAACGCATTTTTGCTCCACGTTCCGAAAACTTTACTCCTTCAATGGGTTCTCTTCTTGCAGGAATGGTCCACATCCCTCTGACGAGATCAATCTCATCCCACCGGGCAAAACGCAGTTCGCTGGAACGGATAAAAATTAGTAGTGTGAGCTGGAGCGCTAACCTGGTTTGCTCACGCCCTTTGTAGTTATCAATTCGTTTGAGGAAATCAGGGATTTGTTCAAGTTCGAGTGCGGGAAGATGCCTTGTTTTTCTTACGGCCACAGCCCCGCGAAGATCGAGAGCAGGATTGTAGTCTATGATGCCATTCAGAGCAGCATACTGCATAACTGAAGCGGTACGCTGCTGCAATCTACGAGCAACATCAAGCTTTCCAGCTTTTTCTACCGTTTTTATTGGTTCAAGCAACTCCGGCAGGGTAAGTTGCTTAATATCCCGCGTACCGATGAAGGAAAAAACATACATATCAAAGTAGCGCCTTACCCTTTTAGCGTGCTCTTCTGACCAATGATGATTACTGTCAAGCCAGTCCTGGGCCACAGAAGAGAATGTATGCGCGGGCACTCCACCTCGTTTTTCTTCCTTACGCTTTTCTGCCGGATTTATACCCTGGGCCAATAATGAGCGAACCTGTGAACTGAGTTCCCGCGCTTCACGCAAAGTAACCGTAGGATAAGCACCCAGTCCTAGCCGGTTCTCTTTACCAGCGTAGCGAAATTTTTGATACCAGTGCTTTGAACCGGACGGTCTTACAACAAGATGTAGCCCGTGGCTGTCACTCAGCTTATAGAGCTTTTCACGCGGCATAGCTTTACGAATGGCAAGATCTGTTAGCGGCATTGGGGGTTCCTCTTTGACCTTACTGGCGGAACCACTATTTGAACCCCCAAATGTTATGGCTGTCCACGGAATCATACGGAACGTTGCGGAAGGGTTGAAGGTCGCAGGGAAATTGCTAATGGAGCATTTAAGAGAGTAAAAACAGGGAATTGCGGAAGGATACGGACGCCTGCGGACACAAAAAAGGCCACCTGACGGTGGCCTGTTTCTGAATCAATGGTACCCGGGGCGGGACTTGAACCCGCACAGCCATAAGCCGAGGGATTTTAAATCCCTTGTGTCTACCGATTTCACCACCCGGGCAAAGGTGTAAACTGGAGGCGCGTCCCGGAGTCGAACCGAGGTAGGCGGATTTGCAATCCGCTGCATGGCCACTCTGCCAACGCGCCTTAATCTTGTCTGCCTTTTCAGGCCGCTAACAGAATATTTCTGCTAACCAAATTTGGAGCGGGAAACGAGACTCGAACTCGCGACCCCGACCTTGGCAAGGTCGTGCTCTACCAACTGAGCTATTCCCGCATTATCAGCTGAGTGTAAGTCTGGTTAATCTGATGATATTACCGAACTTGCTGATTTAATTTATCTTCTGGCGCTTAGCTGCCGTTCGATGCGTTGCATTCTACTGACCTGAGGAAATGAGTCAATAAAATTATCCTCACTCCGTGTCCGTTTGCTGCTTTTTAAGTCGCATCGATCACCGTTCAAACAAATCGCCGCGTGCAGCGTTCAAATATTGGAACATTGACCAGAAAGTCAGCACCGCCGCGATGTACAATGCGAACACGCCAATCCCTTCCACCAGCGCATCCGGACGCCATAGCAGCGCAAACAACGCCAGCATCTGCGCCGTGGTTTTTACTTTACCAATCCATGACACCGCCACACTGCTGCGTTTGCCAATTTCCGCCATCCACTCGCGCAGGGCAGAAATAATGATTTCACGGGCAATCATGGTCGCCGCCGGCAGTGTAATCCACCAGGCATGGAAGTGTTCGGCAATCAGCACCAGCGCAATCGCCACCATCACTTTATCCGCCACCGGATCAAGGAAAGCGCCAAAACGCGTGGTTTGCTTCCAGCGGCGGGCGAGAAAACCATCAAACCAGTCCGTTACGGCCGCCACAATGAAAATCAGCGCGCAGGCCAGCGGCGCCCACTGAAATGGCAGATAAAACGCCAGCACGAAAAACGGGATCAGGATGACACGAAACAGGGTAAGCCACGTCGGAATATTAAATTGCATATGCTACGGTAACTGTCTGGCCGGAGTAGGATTTACCTGTATGTTCCTACATTGCACCCCGGTATTCAATGCTAGTGTTTCAGCGAATGGTAGATTTTTTCCGCCAGCGCATGGGAAATCCCCGGCACTTTGGCGATTTCATCTACCGTCGCGGCCATCAGCGGTTGCAGTCCGCCCATATACTTAAGCAGCTGCTGGCGGCGTTTCGGCCCGATTCCTTCGATCAATTCCAGCGCGCTGGTGTTCTTCACTTTGGCGCGTTTATTACGATGTCCTGTAATTGCATGATTGTGAGAGTCGTCACGAATATGCTGTATCACATGCAGCGCCGGGGAGTCTGGTGGCAGTGAGAATCCCTCCCCCTCCGGCTCGAAGAACAGCGTTTCCAGTCCGGCTTTACGATCGCTGCCTTTCGCCACGCCCAATAAAATTGGGTGGTGCTTGTCCCAGGGCACATCCAGTTCGGCGAAAACATTTTTCGCCTGCGCCAGCTGGCCTTTACCGCCATCAATCAGGATGACATCGGGAATTTTGCCCTCTTCCAGCGCTTTGCCATAGCGACGTCGCAGCACCTGGTTCATTGCTGCATAATCATCGCCGGGCGTGATGCCGCTGATATTGTAGCGCCGGTATTCCGCGCGCAACGGGCCGTTACTGTCGAAAACCACACAGGAGGCAATGGTCTGCTCGCCCATGGTATGGCTAATATCGAAGCACTCCATGCGCCTGATTTCCGGAATGTTGAGCGTTTCCGCCAGTGCCGCCAGCCGCTGATGGATCGTCGACTGCTGCGCCAGGCGCGTCACCAGCGCAGTGGCGGCATTGGTGCGTGCCAGCTTCAGATAACGCGCACGGTCGCCGCGCGGTTTACTCTGGATATTGACGCGTCGTCCGGCCAGTTCCGTCAGTGAATCGGCCAGCAGTTCCCGCTCTGGTAAGGCGAAATCAAGCAGGATTTCACCCGGCAAAGTACGCGCTTCACTGCCCTGCAGATAGAACTGACCAACAAAAGTCTGCACCACTTCGGCCAGTTCGGTACCACCGGGCACTTTCGGGAAATAACTGCGGCTACCCAGCACTTTCCCCTGGCGAATAAACAGCACATGCAGACAGGCCATACCGGCATCAAAGGAGACGCCAATCACATCCAGATCGTCGCCCTGATTCGAGACGAACTGTTTCTCTGTCACCCGGCGCACCGCCAGAATCTGGTCCCGCAGCCGCGCGGCTTCTTCAAACTTCAGGTCGCTGCTGGCTTTTTCCATACGGCCAACCAGCAGGTTCAGCACCTGATCGTCTTTCCCCGACAGAAACAGGCGCACATATTCGATCTGCTGCGCGTACTCTTCTTCACTGACCAGCCCGCTGACGCAGGGTCCCAGGCAACGGCCAATCTGATATTGCAGACAGGGGCGTGAACGGTTGCGGTAGACGCTGTTTTCACACTGGCGCACCGGGAACACTTTTTGCAGCAGCGCTAAGGTCTCGCGTACCGCATAGCCATTGGGGAAAGGACCAAAGTATTCCCCTTTGGCATGTTTGGCGCCACGGTGCATCGCCAGCCGCGGATGGGCATCCGCACTGAGGAAAATATAGGGGTAAGATTTATCGTCACGCAGCAGGACGTTGTAGCGCGGCTGGTAAAGCTTGATGTAATTGTGTTCCAGCAGCAACGCTTCGGTTTCTGTGTGGGTAACAGTGACATCAATCTGACTGATATTGCTGACCAGCGCTTCCGTTTTACGGCTGGCCAGATTGCCGCGGAAGTAGCTGGACAGCCGTTTTTTCAGATCCTTGGCTTTGCCAACATAGATAACCGTACCGCCCGCATCGTACATCCGATAGACGCCCGGCTGGCTGGTGACCGTCTTCAGGAACGTTTTGGCATCAAAAACATCATTCACTGCTAATCAACGACTCCGCATTAAGCATGCCATGACGAATGGCTAAATGCGTTAACTCAACATCGCCACCGATATTCAGTTTGCTGAACATGCGGTAGCGATAGCTGTTAACTGTTTTCGGGCTGAGATTCAGTTGCTCGGAGATCTCCGTCACTTTCTGCCCTTTCGTGATCATCAGCATAATCTGTAATTCACGCTCCGACAAACAGCTGAACGGCGATTCCGCCTTCTGCGGTTCGATCTGACTCAGCGCCATTTGCTGCGCGATATCGGAAGCAATGTAGCGCTGACCGGCGTTGACTGAGCGAATGGCGCTGATGACTTCCTGCGGTGCGGCGCCTTTACTCAGGTAGCCCGAAGCCCCCGCCTGCATCACTTTGGCAGGCAACGGATTTTCTGTATGAATGGTGAGCATGATGATTTTGATATCCGGGCTGAAGCGCACGATTTTGCGCGTCGCCTCCAGTCCACCGATACCGGGCATGTTCATGTCCATCAGCACCACATCAACATTGTTGTTGCGACACCACTTGACGGCGTCTTCGCCGCAATTTGCCTCGCCGGCCACCCGAATGCCTTTGATATCTTCCAGTATGCGACGAATCCCTGCGCGTACCAGTTCGTGGTCATCAACAAGAAGAACGCTGATCAAAAGGATCTCTCCACAAGGGTCGAAGGTAAAAGAAGAATACACAGGCTAATTTAACGCCTGATGTTACTCTTTTTTCGTTCAGGAATGAACATAAATCGCCATCCACTGTATCAATATTGTTCTAAAAATGATGATGAAATAATTACCAATATTAGAAGTAAATTCTTATATATGTTAATTATCAGCGTGTTCAGAGTTAATTGGCTCGATATCCAGTATATTACAACCCAAAACAATCTGATTAAAATCATGTCATTACAATGATAACACACGTTATCATTGGGACTGGTGGCAATAATCTTTTCCCGTTTATCTAAATTATTTCACCTTCCCACCGTGGCGCTGCACGAGTCCGCTACAGGTTATGGTATACTGGCATCACTTTTTATTCACATAACCGCAGGATTATGTGAGAAATAAATCCCACGCAGGAGACACACATGAGTCAGAACGACTTTTCAACCTCTGAAGATACCCAGGCGCTGGCGCACGAAGTCGGCTGTCTGAAAGCGATGGTCACCCTGATGCTTAAGGGAATGGGCCAGGCTGATGCCGGTAAAGTGATTGTCAATATGGAAAGATACATCGCGCAGCTGGAAGATCAGCAGCAGGCTGGCGTATACACCAACACCGTACAGCAGATTAAAGCCGCCTACCGCAACTAACGATTTTCGCGGCAAGCCCATTGCTTTTAGCCGTCAGCTGGTTCACTTTAGCTTTCTGGCAACTGACTGAGCGAACAATGGGCTTACTTATCAAGGCAATACTTGGCGCCGCCGTGGTGGTGCTGATCGGTTTACTGGCAAAAACGCGCAACTACTATATTGCTGGTTTGATCCCGTTGTTCCCGACCTTCGCGCTGATTGCTCATTATGTGGTGGTGACAGAGCGCGGCATTGAAGCGCTGCGCACCACTATCGTCTTCGGCATGTGGGCCATTCTGCCCTACTTTGCTTATCTGCTTTCCCTGTGGTATTTCGTCGGCGTTATGCGTCTGCCGTTCGCCTTTGGCAGCGCTATCCTCTGCTGGATCGCCGCCGCCTGGTTACTGATTGCGCTGTGGTCACGCTGGGCGTAATCAGTGCTCGCGCGTGTGCCAGTTGACGGAAACCCCCAGTGACGGCAGCACCTCTTCCGGGCTGAAGCGGCGCGCGCCCTGATACTTATTCGCCAGCACCGGTTGATCCACCGGGATCTTGACGGCGAAGAGATTATCTTCAGTATGAATCAGTCCCGGCGTCAGCGGTTCATAACTGACCTGATGCTGTTCAAACATTTTTTCCAGCATCGGCGTCGCCGCGCTGACTACATGCCGGATACCGGCATTTTCCGCCATCTGCAGCGCATGCCATAAAATATGTAGCGGCAGTTCCTTATCGATTTCCAGACGCGCGGAAAAACGCGACATCTCCCAGGTGGTGCTGGCGTCGAAAGGCACCGTAACCCCTTCCAGAATATCGGTATCCTGCCATGGCATCAGGCGCACGCAGCCGCTGATGCCGTACTTTGCACTCCAGGCAATCAGCCAGGTCACATCGGAACGGTCAAAGCGATCGTACTCCTGACCAGGCGTACGCAGCCGCGATGGAATGGACCAGCCCTCACCGCGGGCAAACACGTTATAACGGTAACTTCCCAATTCTGCCAACAAGGAGGATGGCATGTCCTTTAGCTGAGTTTGAATTATCTTCATCACTATCCCCTGTAGCATTCCCTCGTCGATACCGTACCTCAGGGCACGGCAGGTATAACCCCGGCGCAGGGTAGACAACCGATTAGCGAGATGTAACTACCAAAATTGGCAGTTGCGTTTGTTCTAAAGCAAGCCTATAGCCGCGGCGTAACAAGCCAGCTGCGTTTTATTGGCGACGTTAAACTTTTTTTGCATATTTTTTTGATGAAAATTAACGGTATGCTCGGAAATTCCCAGAATAAGTGATATTTCCGCTGCGGTTTTCCCCTCCGCAGTCCATTTCACAATCTCCAGTTCGCGCTCGCTAAAAAGCATATCGAGCACCAGCATGGAGCGATCTTCAAGGCGCAGCAAGGTCTTCAAATACAGCTCCGTCAGATATTGCAGTTTCATTTCAAACACCGATCTCAGCTCGATGGTTTTCAACGAAATGCGTGACGAAACCGACAATATGCCGATGGCACGGTTAGTTGCCATTATAGAACATGAAAAACCCGATCGCAGGCCAAAATCTTTCGCATCACGCCACAACCGTTCGCAGCCAGTGAAAAGCTCATCACACCACTGCACGATTCTCCCCGGATACTGGCGCAGCCGCACTACCGGGTCGATGTCGCTAAATTTTTCCCGGTGGTAGTGACGTAACCAGCGTGGCGGAAAAGTGGTGAACAGATGCGTTTCCGGGCGGGTAAAAGGCACCGGGTGCTGAATAAGCAGCGCAAAATAGTCGAAACCCATGCGTTCAATCTGTTGCTGAACAAGCTGGATCAACTGTCCTGTTTCGCTGACTGAATGAAAAAGTCCGCCAATGTCTCCATGCCAGCTGAAATAGTTTTCAGACGTCATTAATCCCTCATTAAAACGCTCAATCCTGTGCCGCATGCCTCATTGTGAATTAACGCTGTAAACAATGAATGGCGATAACAAATATCAACCATTCATACTCTATATTGCCTAAAAAGCCGTCACTCATCTGGCGGGATAATTATTTCCGCAAAGAAAGTGATAACCCACGATTGGCAGATACAGATGCAGGCATGTCATCCCTAATCACTAATAGTGCTCGTCGCGCGGCGGGCACTCACTCTTCCATTTATTAATAGTGAAAAGAATAGGATTTTTCTTATCAATGTTCAATGCTTTTGGCCTGTTTATTGCGCCTTTAGCTGGCTAATGTTTTTCAGTAAGTGGGTTAAGCCAAATTAACAAAATGAGGGAAATAAAAACACATTTAAAACATAAAGATAAAACAGATGAATAATAGTGCTGGTAAGAATACTGATGTAAAAAAACATTCCTTTTTGCGATATGTTAATGATTCCCTCACGAGAGCATCAAAAATATATTATTGTTCATAACGTTTCAATCCGTCCAGTCATGCTACTTATCGCGTTATAACCAACAATAGCGGGCACCATCACGGTAATAAATAAATTAACGTTGATGAACATTACGCCTCTCAGCGGCAGACACCAAAACCGCGCATGCCGAGATGAAAGTGGTTGGCATGGGCTGCGTTATACTCCGGCCCAAGAGAATTACCAAAATAACGGCAACTTTGCCGGAATGTCTGCTGCAGCCAGGCCGCCTTATCCTGCGGCTGTCGCCAGTGATCATGCACACTGATGCGCTCACCATTCTGCAAACGAAAACCGGCAATATCCCACGCATCTGCCGTGGCATGTTCACTTAAGCGCCCCTGATCACGGTGATAGATATTACGACAGGCAAAACTGCCGAGATGGTCAATACGCGCCAGCGGAGATGCCAGCGCATGATGTTGCTGAATATCCGTCACAAACATCACACTGCTGACGGCCAGCGGACAGCTGGCAAGAAACGGTGTATTGAGTTGCACACTGCCAAAACGCTGAATGATAAAAGGCTGCTCCAGCGGGCAGCGCCCATGCATACTGCCAGTACGACGGAAACTCACCCAGCCATCGTCCCGCGCACGTGTCATCACCGCCAGACAGGCTTCAGGATCGGTTGCCAGTCGTTTTAATTTATAGCGGGTAATAATATTCGCCGGGTCAGTCACCGTGAGTGGTGCGAAGGGATTATATTGCGCAGGCAAATGCTCTTTAATCCACGGCGTGGCGGCAATAAATGCCAGAATAATGATGATTAGCACGGCGAGAAATTTCACGGACAATGATCCCTTGATACACAGTGGCTCACGTTAATCCACCCATGAGATCAACCATAGCCCCGCCGCCAATATCTGACAGCAGTGGCGACAATTTATACTGAACTTTACCTTTCCCCGGCAAAAATAAAAAAAATTACCAGTTACCCCGCCAATTACACTATCTTATGCCCACTTAGCTGGTGACCAACCAGATTAAATAACAGCCAACAGAGCTGACACACCATCACTGACAGGAACAAATCGTTATGGTTGATCAATCAAAAGAGACTGAGCTGGGCGGCAAAGAGCCAGATAAGCTACAGCGTAATCTGCACAATCGACATATTCAGCTGATTGCTATCGGCGGCGCAATTGGCACTGGCTTGTTTATGGGCTCAGGCAAAACCATCAGCCTCGCCGGGCCTTCGATCATTTTCGTCTATATGATCATCGGCTTTATGCTGTTTTTTGTTATGCGCGCCATGGGCGAGCTGCTGCTTTCCAACCTCGAATATAAATCCTTCAGCGATTTCGCCGCGGATTTACTCGGTCCCTGGGCTGGCTATTTTACCGGCTGGACTTACTGGTTCTGCTGGGTAGTCACCGGCATCGCCGATGTGGTGGCCATCAGTTCCTATTTTCAGCTCTGGTTCCCGGATTTCTCAATCTGGATGAGCGCCCTGCTCTGCGTGTTGCTGTTCCTGACACTGAATATCGCCACGGTTAAGTTGTTTGGCGAGATGGAATTCTGGTTTGCGATTATCAAAATCGTCGCCATTGTGGCGCTGATTGTGGTGGGCATCGTGCTGGTGGCGATTCATTATCCCTCTTCCGGCGGCAGCCATGCAGCGTTATCCAATATCTGGGATCATGGCGGCATGTTCCCGAAAGGTCTTAGCGGCTTCTTCGCCGGTTTTCAGATCGCGGTATTTGCCTTTGTGGGCATTGAGCTGGTCGGCACTGCCGCGGCAGAAACCCATAATCCGAAAACCGTGCTGCCACGCGCGATCAATGCCATTCCGATCCGCATCATCTTCTTCTATGTGCTGGCGCTGATGGTGATTATGGCCGTGACGCCATGGAACCAGGTAATTGCTGACCGCAGCCCCTTTGTTGAGATGTTTGTGCTGATTGGCCTGCCAGCAGCGGCCAGTATCGTTAACTTCGTGGTGCTGACCTCCGCCGCCTCTTCCGCTAACAGCGGTATCTTCTCCACCAGCCGTATGCTTTACGGCCTGGCGCAGCAGGGTGTCGCTCATCGTGGGTTTGGTCGTCTGTCATCACGCGCCGTGCCAACCAATGGCCTGTTCTTCTCCTGCCTGTGCCTGCTTGGCGGCGTGGCGCTGATTTACCTGATCCCGAACGTCATGACCGTCTTTACCATGGTCACCACCGTTTCCGCGATCCTGTTTATGTTTGTCTGGACCATCATCCTCTGCTCGTATCTGGTGTACCGCAGGAAGCATCCGCAGCGTCATGCCGAATCCATCTATAAAATGCCGCTGGGCAAAGTGATGTGTTGGGTCGTGATGGCGTTCTTTGCCTTCGTACTGGTATTGCTGACGCTGGAAGACGATACGCGTCAGGCGCTGATGGTCACCCCGCTGTGGTTTATTCTGCTGGCGGTGGGCTGGTTAATGCGCAAAAGAAAACAGGGATAATTTGCAACGGGCGGCAATATTGCCGCCCTTTTTCTTTCAGGCATCTCAGAAATACAAGGCACAGGGAAGACGCTCAGAAGAGGAAAGCGTCCCGCGCCTGGCAGGACGCGGTCCATGCCGCTATGGACGGGGCGTGCCGAGCGGCCAGGATGGCGAACAGCGACTTTCCGATCTGACCGTGTTCCCTGGCAAGCACGGAATCCGCAACCACGCCCTGTCTTTATAAACGCTGCCACAGAGCGCTGAACGACGCCGATAATGACGGACGCGGCGAAGGCAACCGCGTCGGCTGTGCCTCTTTCAACCCTTCTGGCCCCCCCAAATCAAAGGTGAAGGTGTAGCTGGGCTCTTCTCCCATACGCAAATCGCTAATCAGTAAACGCCCTTCCTGTTCGCGCATCGCGAAGAAACCGTGGCTGAACCAGGCCACGCGATCCACATACCACTCTCCTTTGTAGCGCTGATACAGTTCCGCGCCACGATCGTGCAGGCTGAACTGCAGCGGGCGCTGCGGCGACAGCAGAGAGTAAAAACCTTCGGCATAACCCTGCGGCGTCATCACCAGCACGCGCCATACCAAAGTATTAAACGCGGTCGGCGAGACCAGCACCCGCTGCGCCGGCAGTTGCTGACGGGCGATTTCCGCCTTCACCTGCTGCGTGGCGTAACTTTGCGCCAGCACGCTCCAGACAAGATACAGCGTACTAACCGTTAGCCCGAGACGGTTCCACCACAGACCGCGCGCGCCACGCCGCCAGAGCGCCAGCACCAGAGCAAACAACAGCGGCAGGGTGTACAGCGGATCGATAATATAGATACTGCTGATGGCGTACGGGTGGTCGGTTAACGGCAGGCCGAGCTGGGTGCCATACACCGTCATTAAATCCAGCAGCGGATGGGTAATCAGCGCCAGCCAGATCGCTATCCACCAGTTCACCCACAGATGACGCTGGCGCAATGCACCGGCCAGCAACCAGGCCAGTAACGGCGAGGCTAGCGTCAGAAACAGCAACGAGTGGCTTTCGGTACGGTGAAACGTCATATTGCGGATGGCGTCACCGTGATCGAGAAACACATCCAGATCTGGCAGCGTACCACACACTGCCCCTACCGCCGCCGCCTGCCAGAGCGGCACTTTGCGCCCCATGGCCGCCATCGTGACCGAGGCACCGAGCACCAGCTGAGAAACCGAATCCATCGTTATTCCCTGATAAACAGATATATGAAGCGGCTATCCTGCCATATGCAATGTAAAGAAAGTTACGGCTGCGCAAACTTAGCGCACGCGAATCCCTTCAATCACCATACGCTGCACATTTTCCACCGTTTGCTGAAAGAAGACCGGATCGCTGAGCGTCTGCCCGGTGATCGCCTCAACCTGGCTGGCAAAATCGGCATAGTGCTGGGTGGTCGCCCACAGCATAAAGATCAGATGATGCGGCTCGACCGGCGCCAGACGCCCCTGCGCAATCCAGCCTTCAATTACCGCAGACTTCTCTTCCACCAGTGCTTTTAAATCCCCTTCCAGCTCCCCTTTCAGCAATGGCGCACCCTGCAACATTTCGAGGCAGAACAGCCGCGATGCCTGCGGATGGTCGCGTGAGACTTCCAGCTTCATGCGAACATATTCACCAATCGCGTCCAGTGGCTGCAAATCGTCACGCAGCGCGCGCAGCGGCGCCAGCCAGACGTCGAGAATGTCTTTTAGCACGGCGATATACAGCGCCTCTTTCGAGGGAAAATAGTAGAGGAGATTGGTTTTCGAGACGTCGGCGCGTTCCGCGACCTGATCGAGGCTGGTGCCATGGATGCCAAACTGGGAGAAAAATTCCAGCGCCGCGGCGAGAATCGCCTGGCGTTTGGCGGCAACCGCGCGCGAACGGCGCGTCGGGGCTTTTTCTGCAGACTTCACTGTAACTCCTTCTCCATCGCTGTTGGCAGATAATAGCAAAACGCCTGCACTCTGATGGCACATCTGTGCCTGTTTTGTGTGCAGACATTTTTTACCAAATGGTCTGTTTCGGACCACTCACTCCGCAACAAAATTGCGGAATAATTATAACACACTGTTTACACGACACTTTTATTTTCTGGCACAGTGTTTGCAATTTAACACGGGAGCGCCGCCTCGGGGAAAGTTGCAGGATGCATCGCCGCGCGTGAACCACATCCATCGTTAAGCAGAGGGGTTTCACATGAAAATTGGTGTCTTTATTCCTATCGGTAACAACGGCTGGTTGATCTCAACCCATGCGCCACAATACATGCCAAGTTTTGAACTCAACAAAGCCATCGTACAGAAAGCAGAGCACTACCATTTCGATTTTGCGCTGTCGATGATCAAGCTGCGTGGCTTTGGTGGAAAAACCGAATTCTGGGATCACAACCTCGAATCCTTCACCCTGATGGCGGGTCTCGCCGCCGTGACATCACGTATTCAAATCTACGCCACTGCCGCCACCCTGACGCTGCCACCGGCTATTGTGGCACGCATGGCCTCGACGATCGATTCGATTTGCCCCGGCCGTTTTGGCGTTAATCTGGTCACCGGCTGGCAGAAACCCGAGTATGAGCAGATGGGCATCTGGCCAGGCGATGAGTACTTCTCGCGCCGCTATGACTATCTGACCGAGTATGTGCAGGTGCTGCGCGATCTGTGGGGCAGCGGTAAATCGGATCTGAAAGGTGAATTCTTCACCATGAACGACTGTCGCCTCAGTCCACGTCCGCAGCAGCCGGTCAAAGTGATCTGCGCCGGGCAGAGCGATGCCGGTATGGCGTTCTCGGCTAACTATGCCGACTACAACTTCTGCTTTGGCAAAGGCGTTAACACGCCGACCGCCTTTGCGCCCACTGCCAGCCGGATGAAAGCGGCAGCGGAGCAGACCGGACGAGATGTCGGCTCGTTTGTGCTGTTTATGATTATCGCCGACGAAACCGACGAGGCGGCACGTGCGAAGTGGGAACACTATAAAGCGGGCGCGGATGAAGAGGCGCTTTCCTGGCTGACCACCCAGAGCCAGCAGGACACCCGCTCCGGCAGTGATACCAATGTGCGTCAGATGGCCGATCCGACCTCAGCAGTGAATATTAATATGGGCACGCTGGTGGGTTCTTACGCCAGCGTGGCACGCATGCTCGATGAAGTGGCGACGGTTGACGGTACCCAGGGCGTGCTGCTGACTTTTGACGATTTCCTGCAGGGCATTGAAGCTTTCGGCGAACGCATCCAGCCGCTGATGAAAAGCCGTATCGGCGTGATCGATGCTGCGCGGGAGGTGGCCTGATGCATAACCCTGAAAGCGTGGTGTGCGCCACTATGCAGGCCGATACCCTGGTGCTGCCCGCACGCCCGGAGGCGATCGCCTTCCCGCCAGCACAAAGTGCGCTGATTGTGGTGGATATGCAGAATGCCTACGCTACCACGGGCGGCTACCTCGATCTGGCTGGTTTTGATGTCTCCGCCACCAAACCGGTAATCGAAAAAATTCATCAGGCGGTGACCGCCGCACGCGCGGCTGGCATTCAGATTATCTGGTTCCAGAATGGCTGGGATGAGCAATATGTAGAAGCCGGAGGCGCTGGCTCGCCCAACTTCCATAAATCCAACGCGCTAAAAACCATGCGCAAACGGCCGGAGCTGCAGGGCAAACTGCTGGCAAAAGGCGGCTGGGACTATCAGCTGGTTGACGAACTGCAGCCACAGCCCGGCGATATTGTGCTGCCCAAACCGCGCTACAGCGGCTTCTTTAATACGCCGCTGGACAGCATGCTGCGCAGCCGCGGCATTCGCCACCTGATCTTTACTGGCATCGCCACCAATGTCTGTGTCGAATCGACGCTGCGCGATGGCTTTTTCCTCGAATATTTCGGCGTGGTGCTGGAAGACGCCACCTATCAGGCCGGGCCGCCATTCGCTCAGCAGGCGGCGATTTTTAACATCGAAACGTTTTTTGGCTGGGTCTCCGATGTGACGACCTTCTGCCAGACATTGCAGGACACCCCTGCTGTAGTCCATTCAGCCTGATCAGGAGCCATAACGATGCCAAAAACTGTGATTATCCCACCGGGCAGCGGCACGCCGCTGGCACCGTTTGTTCCCGGCACGCTGGCTGACGGCGTGGTGTATGTCTCCGGCACTCTGCCGTTTGATAAACAAAACAATGTGGTGCACGTCGGCGATGCCGCTGCGCAGACACGTCATGTGCTGGAGATCATTAAAAGCGTGATTGAAACCGCAGGCGGCACCATGGCTGACGTCACCTTTAACTCCATCTTTATCACCGACTGGAGCAACTACGCGGCAGTCAACGAGGTGTATGCCGAATATTTTCCCGGCGATAAACCGGCACGCTACTGCATTCAGTGTGGTCTGGTGAAACCGGACGCCCTGATCGAGATCGCCACCATCGCGCACATCGGCAAATAACCCGGCCAGCAGAGGAGCAGCACTATGTATATCGAGCTGTCAGGTCAGCAACATGCCGCGGCAAAAACCGTGGTGCTCTCCGCCGGTCTGGGCGGTTCCGCTCACTTCTGGCTGCCCCAGAAGCAGGCGCTGGAGGAGCATTTCAGAGTAGTGGTGTATGACCAGCGCGGTACCGGGCGCAGTGCGGATACCCTGCCTGACGGCTACAGCATGCAGGATATGGCCGCCGAACTGGCGCAGGCGCTGCAGCAGCACGGCATTACCCGGTTTGAGGTGATCGGCCACGCGCTGGGCGGCATGATCGGCCTGCAGATGGCGCTGGATTATCCGCAACGGGTGGCGCGAGTGGTGGTGGTGAATGGCTGGCTGAGCCTCGATCCTCATACCCGTCGCTGCTTCCATGTGCGCCGCGATCTGCTGCTCAATGTTGGCGTCGAAGCCTTTGTGCGCGCGCAACCGCTGTTTCTCTACCCCGCCGACTGGCTCTCTGCCAATCAGGCGCGTATTGAGGCAGAGGACAGCCTGGCGGTAGCGCATTTCCAGGGCATGGACAATCTGCTGCGCCGCCTGCATGCCCTGATGGCTGCCGATTTCCGTGCCAGCGCGCAGCGCATCAGTCAGCCGGTGCTGGTTATCTGCGCGCAGGACGACCTGCTGGTGCCCTGGACCTGTGCGGAAACCCTGCACGACGCGCTGCCCAACGCCACGTTGCAGAAAATGCGCTGGGGTGGTCATGCCATGAGCGTAACTGATAGTCTGACTTTCAACCGGTTAGTGCTGGATTGGCTTAATGCCCCGCCGCCGGTTGTCACTTTTAACCCGGAAATGGAGTCAACATGGCAGAACCACTGAATAACGCAGCCCTCGCCACCCTGTTCACTGACGCGCACACCCACAGCGTCTGGCAGGACAAACCGGTGACCGATGCGCAACTGGAAGCGATTTATAACCTGCTGCGTCTTGGACCAACCTCAGCCAATTGCAGTCCGGCACGCTTTGTGTTTGTACGCAGCGCGGAAGGAAAAGAGAAGCTGCGCCCGACGCTGTCCAGCGGCAACCTGGAAAAAACCATGAAAGCGCCGGTGACGGCGATTGTCGCCTGGGACCCACAGTTTTTTGACGCATTACCAAAATTGTTCCCGCACACCGATGCCCGTTCCTGGTTCACCTCCAGCCCGGAACTGGCGGAAGAGACGGCATTTCGCAACAGCTCGCTGCAGGCTGCATATCTGATCAGCGCCTGTCGTGCACTCGGCCTCGATACCGGACCGATGTCCGGCTTTGATCGGGCGAAAGTGGATGCGGCATTTTTTGCCGGGAATGGCTGGAAAAGTAATTTGTTAATCAATATTGGCTACGGCGATGCCAGCAAGGTACATGCCCGTCTGCCGCGTCTCGATTTTAGCGAAGCCTGTCAGCTCGCTTAAGGAGTAAACCATGTCGCTGCACACCCTGCCGCTGGCTGCCGCCAGCGTGGAGAAACAGGAGTTCCGTAATGCCATGTCGCGCCTCGGCGCGGCAGTGAATATCATCACTACCGACGGACCGGGCGGCCGGGCGGGTTTTACCGCCTCCGCCGTGTGCAGCGTCACCGATAGCCCGCCGACCTTACTGGTGTGCCTGAACCGTTCGGCCTCCGTCTGGCCGGTGTTTCAGCAGAACCAGGCGCTGTGCGTCAATACACTGGCGGCAGGCCATGAGTCACTGTCCAACCTGTTTGGCGGTAAAACGCCAATGGAAGAACGCTTTGTCGCCGCCGAGTGGTCAACGCTGGTCACCGGCGCGCCGGTGCTGGCGGGAGCCATTGCTTCATTTGACTGCAAAATCAGCCAGGTGGTCAGCGTCGGCACCCACGACATTCTGTTTTGCGAAGCGCAGGCGCTGGTGTGTAACGAAAGCAGCCACGGCCTGATCTATTTCGATCGCGGATATCATCATTTGCTGCGGCAGGAAGCCTGCTGATCCCCGCAGTCCGGCAGTCACGGTTTTTCACCTCTATCTGGAGAAGACGATGGCAAGTTCCTGGTTCCCGCAATGGCGTAAAGTATCCGCAGTTAACAGCCACGGTATCGTGGCGCCTGATGAAGCGCTGCCCGTCGGGCAAAGCCTGATTATGGGGGTGCAGCATGCAGTGGCGATGTTCGGCGCGACAGTGCTGATGCCGCTGCTGATGGGGCTGGACCCCAATCTGGCGATCCTGTTGTCCGGCATCAGTACCCTGCTGTTTTTCCTCGTGACCGGCGGCCGGGTGCCGAGCTATCTTGGCTCCAGCGCTGCCTTTGTCGGCGTGGTGATTGCCGTCACGGGCTATAACGGCCAGGGACTCAATCCCCATCTCAGCATCGCGCTGGGCGGCGTGATCGCCTGTGGCCTGCTGTATACCCTGATTGGTCTGGTAGTCATGAAACTGGGCACGCGCTGGATTGAACGTCTGATGCCGCCTGTCGTGACAGGTGCCGTAGTGATGGCAATCGGCCTTAATCTGGCGCCGATTGCCGTGCGCAGCGTCTCTGCCTCCAGCTTTGACAGCTGGATGGCGGTGATGACTGTGCTGTGCATCGGGCTGGTGGCGGTGTTTACCCGCGGTATGGTGCAGCGTCTGCTAATCCTGGTGGGACTGATCCTCGCCTGGGCGCTGTATGCGCTGCTGACTAACGTGCTGGGTTTCGGCAAACCGGTTGATTTCAGCGCGCTGGCTGGCGCCGCCTGGTTTGGCCTGCCGCAGTTCTCTTCACCGACCTTTAACCCGCAGGCGATGGTGCTGATTGCGCCAGTGGCGGTGATTCTGGTCGCGGAAAACCTCGGCCATCTGAAAGCGGTGGCGGGGATGACCGGCCGCAGCCTCGACCCGTATATGGGACGCGCCTTTGTCGGCGACGGGCTGGCAACGATGCTTTCCGGTAGTGTGGGCGGCAGCGGCATGACCACGTATGCGGAAAACATTGGCGTGATGGCGGTGACCAAAGTCTATTCGACACTGGTGTTTGTCGCGGCGGCGCTGGTCGCTATGCTGCTCGGCTTCTCACCAAAGTTTGGCGCGCTGATCCATACCATTCCCGGTCCGGTAATTGGCGGCGCATCCATCGTGGTGTTTGGTCTGATTGCGGTGGCGGGAGCAAAAATCTGGGTGCAGAACAACGTCGATCTGGGTCAGAACGGCAACCTGATTATGGTGGCAGTGACGCTGGTGCTCGGCGCGGGCGATTTTGCCCTGAATATCGCGGGCTTCACGCTCGGCGGTATCGGCACCGCCACCTTTGGCGCCATTCTACTCAATGCGATTCTCAGCTACCGCCGCAGAGCAGCGCTGGACGGCAGTGACGTGGTGTCGCAGAAGGGTTAAGCGTTTTCAGTGAGATTGTCAGGCGAAGCAGCAGTCTTCGCCTGTTTTTTCCGTTTCAGCTTCAGTTCGCTAATCAGCACCCCGAGCACAATCAACGCGCCGCCGATTAAGGCAATGCCCGGCAGACGCTCACCGGCAATACGTCCGACAATCCCCGCCCAGACTGGCTCCCCGGCATAAATCACCGTCGCCCGCGTTGGTGACACGCTGCGCTGCGCCCAGTTCATGGTGACCTGAATCAGCGCGCTGGCAACGCCCAGACCGACTGCGCTGTAGAGCAGATAAGGAGAGAACGCCGGAACCGACTCGCCATTCGGCGCCATAAACAGAAAGGCGCTGGCTGAAGCGACGGCCAGTTGCACAATCGTCACGCGCCGCACATCGACTTTTCCGGCGCAGGCGCTGATGAGGATAATCTCGGCGGCAATCGCCACAGTGCTGATCAGGGTTGCGATTTCCCCGGCGCCTAACGCCAGTGAATCGCCATCTGGCCCGGCCAGCAGCAGTAAGCCGCTGAACGCCAGCGCCACGCCGATCCATGACATCAGCCCCGGCATACGGCCAAGAAACAACCACTGCAGCAGCGGCACCAGCGGCACATACATCGCGGTAATGAAAGCGGATTTACTGCTGGAAATAGTCTGCATGCCCCAGGTTTGCAGGCCATAGCCCGCCGCAATGGCGAGACCAATCCATGCGCCGGCTTTCACTTCATGCCATGTCAGGCCGCGCAGGCTTTTCCATGAGATCAGAGCCAGCAACAGCGCCGCAGTGGCAAAACGCAGGCCGACAAAGAAAAACGGGCCGCTGACGGTCATCGCGTGGTGAACCACCAGAAAGGTTCCGCCCCAGAGCATGGTAATCAGGATCAGCACCATTTCCGGCATGCTGATGCTGAACTTATAACGCGATAATAACGCTGACATAGTGCTGGCCTTGCCAAAAAACAGGGCGCTAGTGTGCGTTGGTGGCTAATGAAGGTCAATGATTAATACATGAACCGCCGGGCGACACCCGGCGGCGGGGGAATGCTTCAGAATAACGGTCACGGGCGATTATTTTTTACCGCTGGACCGTCCCCCTTTTTCACCTGCTTTGGAAGCGCGCTGCGGATCATTTTTAAAATTACCCCCGCTGCTTTTGCCCCCTTTTCGTCCAGCTTCTGATGCTCTCTCACGGTCTTCAGCGAAATTACCAGAGCCTCCACGATGTTCTGCCATTTCTTACCTCCGAATAGTTAAGACATCATATTGCTAACGCCTCCTGCAGTAAGGCGCAGAAGGAGGTGGCGAAAACGTCGCCACCCTGATTCAGTTTAGACGAAACGCGCTATTTGCCGCTGTCTGTTTATATTTAGAAACAAACATTCCACTAAAAAATGGTGTTAATACCGCAGAGTTCTCTTAACTCTTTCTAACCGTTATTGAATTTTTTACCGCTCGCCAGAGATACTTTTTTACCGTTTCGCTGACCGGTGACGAGACGGCAATGCGCTATTTCTCTTCTATACTTCATTGATAACCGATCAAGTGCAGCAATGCAGGAGAACGATAATGGCAAACCAACCGCAGGTCCCCGCGAAAGACGATCCCCATAACGCGCCAGAATCAGGCGATAAAATGCCAGACGCAGCAAAGAAAAAATCATGACTGACTCAACCACTCGCTGGCCCTGCGCGGCCAGCGAGTTTTTTATCTCCCCGAACAACATCATGGAGTAAATAATGGCGAAGATACTTGTGCTCTACTATTCGATGTACGGACATATTGAAACCATGGCTAACGCGGTCGCAGAAGGCGCCAGCAAGGTGCCGGGTGCAGAGGTCACCATCAGACGCGTTCCGGAAACCATGGATGCGGAGCGTTTTGCGCAGGTGGGTGGAAAAACCAGCCAGGCGGCGGCAGAAGCCACAACGGATGAGCTGCCACAGTATGACGCGATTATCTTCGGTACCCCAACGCGCTTTGGCAATATGGCTGGCCAGATGCGCACCTTCCTTGACCGCACAGGTGGCCTGTGGGCCTCTGGCGCGCTGTACGGCAAACTGGCCAGCGTTTTCTCTTCCACCGGTACTGGCGGCGGCCAGGAGCACACCATTTCCTCAACCTGGACCACCCTCGCGCATCACGGCATGGTGATTGTGCCGATCGGCTATGCCGCTAAAGAGCTGTTTGATGTCAGCAAAGTGCGCGGCGGTACCCCCTACGGCGCCACTACGATTGCTGGCGGTGACGGTTCGCGCCAGCCAAGTGAAGAGGAACTGAATATCGCCCGCTATCAGGGTGAGTATGTCGCCGGTCTGGCAGTAAAACTCAATGGCTAAGCACTCAGGAGGCAGTTATGACAACGCAACAGGCAAAAGATCATCACGTCGGTGAATGGTCCTCATTACGCGCCACTTCCCGTGAAATTGGCGAGGCGATTTTTGAGGTGGCCTCTTACGATGAGCGCCTCGCAGAAGAAATCTGGCGTCAGCAAGGCAGCGACGATGTGTTGTTGCGCGCTTTTGAGAAGACCGACCAGGATGTGCTGACCTGGGATGGTAAGGTCGTTGAACGCAAAAATGTATGACATCAGATGAAGCGGGCGGCGCTTGCCGCCCGGTCTATTTTTCCCGCCAGAACAGGCCCATTCGAAATAAGGAGCGTATGCATGTCTTCCTACCAGAGCATCAATCCGGCGAATAACCAGCTGCTGAAAACCTGGCCGGAACACAGTTCTAAAGACGCGCAAGATGCGCTGGCTGTCGCCCATCAGCTGTATCAGTCGTCATGGAGCAAAGGCGATATCCAGCCGCGTCTGCAGGTATTGAAAAAGGTGGCGGATATTATTGACCGCCGCACCGAGGAACTGGCGAAAATCGCCAGCCTTGAGATGGGCAAGCTGATTAATCAAAGCCGTGGTGAAGTAAAGCTATGTGCGCAAATCGCCCGTTATTACGCGGAAAATGCGCAGCGTTTTCTGCAGCCCACGCGCTATCCCAGCGATCTGGGCGAAGCCTGGGTCGAACATCATCCGATTGGCGTCATCATGGCAGTAGAGCCGTGGAACTTCCCCTACTACCAGCTGATGCGCGTACTGGCGCCCAATCTTGCCGCCGGTAATCCGGTGCTGGCGAAACATGCGAGCATCGTGCCGCATTGCGCCGATATCTTTGCGCAGATCGTACTGGAGGCCGGTGCGCCACACGGCGCATGGACCAATCTGTTTATCTCCGGAGAACAGGTTGCCAAACTGATCGCCGACGACCGCGTGCAGGGCGTGGCACTCACCGGCTCGGAAAAAGCAGGCAGCGCTGTCGCCGCACAGGCGGCGAAGTACCTGAAAAAATCGACGCTGGAACTGGGCGGCAATGATGTGTTTGTTGTGCTCGATGACTGCGATCTTGATGAAGCCGTGAAACAGGGCGCGCAGGCGCGGCTAAGTAATGCAGGCCAGGTATGTACCGCCGCCAAGCGCTTTATCGTCCACGAAAAGGTGGCGGATAAGTTTCTGGAGAAATTCACCGCAGCCTTTGCCGCAGTGAAGACGGGTGATCCGCTGGACGAAAGCACCACGCTGGGTCCACTCTCCTCCGCCAGCGCGCGTGACAGTCTGGATCAGCAGGTACAGCAGGCAATCGCCCATGGCGCGACGCTGCATTACGGCGGCAAAGTACAAGACGGTGCTGGCTGCTTTTACCAGCCGACGATTCTCACCGGTATTACGCGTCGGAATCCAGCTTACTTCGAAGAGTTTTTCGGCCCTGTCGCGCAGGTATATGTGGTAAAAAACGATGACGAGGTGGTCAAACTGGCCAACGATTCCCACTATGGCCTGGGCGGTTCAGTATTCACCGGTAATATTGAGCGCGGCAAGCAGCTGGCGTCGCGCATTGAAACCGGGATGGTGTTTATCAATTCAATGAGCGATACCGCGCCGGAGCTGCCTTTCGGCGGGATTAAGCGTTCCGGTTATGGACGTGAGCTGTCCGACCTTGGCATTAAAGAGTTTGTGAACCAGAAGTTGGTGGTGGTGGCGAAAGGCTGATCACGACCCGGGCGCAGAAATAAACAGGGCCGACGATGTCGGCCCTGTTTTTATCGTTACGGCGTTTTCGGCGCTTCAGTGGCCGGTTTTGGCTCCGCAGGTTGCGCCTGCTGAGCGGCCTGTGGCTTCGCGGCTTTGTCCGCCGCCGCTTTATCTGTCGTAGCCTTTTCAGCAGTAGCTTTTGCTGCGGCTGCTTTATCCGCGGCTGCTTTTTCTGCTGTTGCCTTATCAGCGGCGGATTTCTCTGCTGCCGCTTTTTCCGCTGCAGCTTTATCGGCTGCCGCCTTCTCCGCCGCCGCCTTCTCTTCAGCTGCTTTCGCCTGCACCGCTTTTTCAGCAGCGACTTTATCCGCAGCAACTTTTTCCGCTGCCGCCTGTTCTGCAGCATTCTGCGCCGCCTGCGCTTTATCGGCTGCGACTTTCGCCGGATCGTTGCTCTGCTCAGCCGCAGGTTTCACCGCAACAGCTTTCTCCAGCGGCGTCCCTTTCAGCGCGCCATCCAGCACCTGAGTAAACTGCTCCCATGAGCAGAAACCGTTGGCGTCGGTGTCACAACCCTGCAGTTGCAACGTCACACGCTGTGGTGGCGTTTTCAGCGTCAGCGGCTGAGCATCACGCAGTTGTTCTGCACTCTGGTAAACATACTCAATTTTCACCAGATCTTTATTATTCTTGCTGTCATGCCAGCGCTCAAACACCACCTGGCCGCCAATCGGCGTACGCTCGTGCTGACCCGGTAAGGTGTAAGGTTTCACATTCAGCGCCGTCAGCATGGAAGCGATATTAGAATCATGCCCCACCATCAGCGTCACTTTTGGCGCAGTCTCTTTATCCTGATCCATCAGCTGGCTACGGATATAATCCACCAGAGGCGCCGCGACATTACGCGCCACATCTGCTGAGGTGAACAGGGCATCCTGGTAGCCATTTTTAATCGCCGACAATTCCTGCCACTGCTCATCGGTTTTAATCTGGCCCCAGGCAACCTGATCCAGCGGGAAACCTTCGTAATATTGCAGCGTGAACGCATCCACCAGCGAATTACCTACGCGCAGCGGACCAGAAACGCCTGGCTCTTCGCCTTTATTGGCTTTGAAGCTGTTCTGGCTGTCGCTCAGCGTGCACTGTTTGTTGTCCTTACAGGCGGGTGCATTTTTATAATCGGTGATTTTTTCCAGACGCTGGAAAGCGGGCTTCAGGCTCAGTTTTTCCGCCGCGCTGGTCATCGACGTCAGAGCCTGTTTGTTAAACGCTTCGCTGTCGTTGGTGATCACCGGATTAAAGATGGGATCCATCGTGCCCACCTCATCCTGGTGGGTCACCGGAATATCACAGCCCGGGAAGGCGCCGGTAATAAAGAACTGGGCGGTGGCGATGGTGCGTTGCAGACTGTTGGCATAAGCGAACACATCATTCCCTGCCGGGCACTCGCCGTTTTTAACCAGCCCCTGCTGTGCCAGCCACTCGCGGGTATAATGCCCCATATAGACTTCCAGCACCCCGCCCTTAGTCGTCAGCTGGCCGCCAGGTACATCCCACTGCGGCCAGGCTTTTTTAGTCGACTGCTCTAAAACACTGCCATTATCCGCCAGCGGTGCACGCAAGTTATGGCGACTCATCATTAATACTTGTTGTAACTGCAGGTCGCCATCTGCCGCGTGGGCAGCAAACCCGACCGGTAAAGCGGCCAGTACGGACAATGCGCAGAGCGTGTATTTTTTGATCATTGAGCTTATTCCATTGATTCAGATGCGAAACATCCGGGCTGGCAAACACGCTATCACAGCGGACAGCAAAATATCGCAACATCTTAGCCTGCCGCGTAGCGAAATACTCCGGGAGTTTGCAGTAGCATATCGTGCTATGCAATATAGCAGACTCTGGCCATTGTGGTTTAGTGCATTAGCAGATTGAAAAGCAACAAGATGTTTTTCGGATTTGAGGAAATTGCAGGCAGAATTTGTGCATCACGCGATATGCAAGTGCAATGTGCTGACAGCGCTGGTTTTTTGATATTCGGGAGTGAGACAACAGAAAGGAAAAACAGGAGAGTAAAGATGGCGGAGGAGGAGAGATTCGAACTCTCGAACGGTTTCCCGTCGCCGGTTTTCAAGACCGGTGCCTTCAGCCACTCGGCCACCCCTCCGCAGACTCTATTACTAAAGCCACCTTAAACACCGCTCAGGTCTTTAAGATGCGAGCAGTGTAATGGCTTGATGCTAAGAGAGCAACAGACAAATCGTCTGCCGCTGACTGTTCGCCGAAATTATGCGCTAATTGCTTGTCTTTTAAGTTGTTATGCTGAAAAAATGCGCTTTTCAGTGACATCTGGCATTACGGTGCGGTGTGGGCAATCGCGAAAACAACCAAAACCTGCCCGATCATCGCGCACGGAAAAATAAGCCGGATGGTATGAGCAGCCACCTGCAAACACTTTTTGCTATGCATAATAAGGTGTGATTAATACGACGTCAGAGGATTCAGGATTCAGGATTCAGGATTCAGGATTCAGCAGAACAAAACGTATTCATTTCGTGGATAAAAAGGAATGTTTGAAATACTGATTAGCAGGACGCTAAGAGAAGATGGCGGAGGAGGAGAGATTCGAACTCTCGAACGGTTTCCCGTCGCCGGTTTTCAAGACCGGTGCCTTCAGCCACTCGGCCACCCCTCCGCAATGAGGCGCACTATAAACATGTGCCTGAGCCTTGTAAAGCCTGAAGTGAATCGTTCGGCTGAAAAATCACCACTTCGCTGTTTTTTGCCGTTATTATCGCCATCCTGTATGCACAATCAGCAGCTTAACGCGTAAAGAAGGGTAAAACGGCTTTCTTTCCCTCCCCCACCTCATTATTGTCATACTCAAATCTGTGACCTGATAAGAGGCGCTTTATGGATCGTATTGTTACCTCCACACGTGAAAGCTCACTTCTGAGCACCCACAAGGTTCTGCGTAACACCTATTTTCTGCTGGGTCTGACGCTGGCGTTTTCCGCCGCGACAGCAACAGCCAGTACGGTATTCGCCCTGCCAGCACCGGGATTAATCCTGATGCTGGTCGGTTTCTATGGCCTGATGTTCCTGACATATAAACTGTCAAACAGCCCGGCGGGGATTCTGGCGGCCTTCGCCTTTACCGGCTTCCTCGGTTATTGCCTGGGGCCAATCCTGAATAGCTTCCTCAGCGCGGGCATGGGTGATGTGATTGGCATGGCGTTAGGTGGCACCGCGCTGGTGTTCTTCTGCTGCTCCGCCTATGTGCTGACCACGCGTAAGGATATGTCCTTCCTCGGCGGGATGATGATGGCAGGCTTTGTGGTGTTGCTGGTTGGCGTTGTGGCGAACCTGTTCCTGCAACTGCCGGCGCTGCATCTGGCGATCAGTGCGATGTTTATTCTGTTCTCTGCGGGCGCTATCCTGTGGGAGACCAGCAATATCATCCACGGCGGTGAAACCAACTATATTCGTGCGACGGTGAGCCTGTACGTATCGCTGTACAATATCTTTGTCAGCCTGCTGAGCATTCTTGGCTTCGCGCGCAACGACTAATCTCACTCTGCAGTGCATCCAGAAGCCCCGCTTGCGGGGCTTTATTTTTGCCTGCGTAAAAGTTTGTTAAACTGTGCAGCGAAAATTGTGGAGGCAAAAGCGTGTTATTTGAAGGCAGAGAGATTGAGCGCGACGCACAGGGCTATCTGAAACAGGTGAGCGACTGGAGTGAGGCGCTGGCGCAGCACATTGCCGCGGAAGAAGGCATCGTAATGAGCGATGCACACTGGGAAGTGGTGCACTTTGTGCGCGACTTTTACCTCGAGTTTAATACCTCACCAGCAGTACGTATGCTGGTTAAAGCCATGGCAAACAAGTTTGGCGAAGAGAAAGGCAACAGCCGTTATCTGTTCCGCCTGTTTCCTGATGGCCCGGCAAAGCAGGCGACCAAAATCGCCGGCCTGCCGAAGCCGGTGAAATGTCTCTGAGTTAACCCGTGGTAAAACCGCGCGGTGCGGATGCAGGCTGATGCGGCTCAGTCAGCACTTTATCCACCCGCGCGCTGCGTGGCCCGCCGGCTTTCAGCCAGGCCACCAGCTCATCCACCTGCTCCGCCGTACCGCAGGCCAGCACTTCCACGCTACCATCGTCCAGATTGCGTGCATAACCGGTCAAACCCAGTTTTTTCGCCTGCATCTGGGTGAAGTAGCGAAATCCAACGCCCTGAACCATGCCATGCACCCACGCTTTAATGCATTTATCATTTTCGGCATTCATAGTAGCCTCCGGTTATTTGCTGTGTCCGCTAACCAGATTGTATACCCTAAACAATAATCTATTAATATCATGCAGTTATTTTTTGCTGCATCCACACTGCGCCATACAGGCGCCCTGCTTGCCTCTGAATATTTTTACCGGGATTCGCTGAAGTGCCCTGCACGGCTGCGCCATTTGCATTTTTATCCGCCGCACCGGACAATACGCGCTACTTTTTCCTCAGAAACAGAGCAATATGACCGTTCGATTGATTCTCGCTAAGGGCCGTGAAAAGTCCCTGCTCCGCCGCCATCCATGGGTTTTCTCCGGCGCTGTCGCGCGCATGGAAGGTAAAGCTACCAGTGGCGAAACCATTGATATATGTGACAGCCAGGGTAAATGGCTGGCACGCGCCGCGTATTCACCACAGTCACAGATCCGCGCACGCGTCTGGAGCTGGCAGGCTGATGAATCCATTGATATCGATTTCTTTGTGCGTCGTCTGCAGGCGGCGCAAACGCTGCGTAACTGGCTGGCGCAACGCGATGATCTCGACAGCTATCGCCTGATCGCGGGCGAGTCAGACGGCCTGCCGGGCGTGACAATTGACCGCTTCGGTCATTTCCTGGTGCTGCAACTGCTCTCTGCGGGTGCGGAATACCAGCGCGCGCCACTGATTGCCGCACTGGGCCAGTGTTATCCGGACTGCGCTATCTACGATCGCTCAGATGTCGCGGTACGTAAAAAAGAGGGACTGGAGCTGACTCAGGGCGTGGTTTTGGGCGAGAAGCCACCTGCGCTGCTACCCATTACCGAGCATGGCATGAAATTGCTGGTGGATATCCAGACTGGCCATAAAACCGGTTATTACCTCGACCAGCGCGACAGCCGCCTGGCGACGCGCCGCTATGCGCAAGACCGTCGCGTACTGAACTGCTTCTCCTACACCGGCGGCTTCGCGGTTTCCGCGCTGATGGGCGGTTGCCGGGAAGTGATCAGCGTTGATACCTCGCAGGCGGCGCTGGATGTGGCGAAACAGAATGTCGAACTGAACCAGCTCGATCTGGCAAAAGCGCAGTTCCTGCGTGATGACGTGTTCAAACTGCTGCGCACCTATCGTGACAGTGGCGAGAAATTCGATCTGATCGTGATGGACCCACCCAAGTTTGTCGAAAACAAGAACCAGCTGGCAGGTGCCTGCCGCGGCTACAAAGATATCAATATGCTGGCGATGCAGCTGCTAAATCCAGGCGGCATGCTGCTGACTTTCTCCTGCTCCGGATTAATGACAACGGATTTATTCCAGAAAATCATCGCTGATGCCGCGCTGGATGCGCAGCGTGATGTACAATTTATAGAGCAGTTCCGTCAGGCAGCCGACCATCCGGTGATCGCCAGCTATCCCGAGGGTCTTTATCTGAAAGGATTTGCCTGCTGCGTGCTGTAACTTGAAAACAGTGTCCCTGCCCCCATCTCTGTGGCAGGGCAATGTTTCTCAGGAGGTGACCATGATTGCCAGTAAATTTGGTATTGGACAGCAAGTTCGCCATAAGCTGCTGGGATTTCTCGGCGTGGTGGTGGATGTTGACCCAGAGTATTCCTTAGCCGAGCCAGACATCGAAGAGATGGGCGAAAGCGAAGATCTGCGTTCCTCCCCCTGGTATCATGTGGTGATGGAAGATGACGACGGCCGTCCGATGCATACCTATCTTGCAGAGTCACAGCTTGCCTGGGAAGTGCAGGCGGAGCACCCGGAACAACCTTCACTTGATGAGCTGGCGGCGTCGATTCGCAAACAGCTACAGGCGCCACGCCTGCGTCACTGACCGCCAGCACAGGGGCATCAGGCTTTTTCCAGCGCCAGACGCGGAATTTCGATCTTCGGACAACGATCCATCACGACCGTCAGCCCCGCGTCACTTGCCAGCACTGCTGCCTGTTCATTGATCACACCGATTTGCAGCCACAGCGTCTTTGCGCCGATGGTAATCGCCTGCTGCGCCACTTCCAACGCGGCTTCGGAATTGCGAAACACATCAACCATATCAACCGCCTGCGGGATATCTTCCAGCGTCGCGTAAACCTGTTGTCCCAGCAGTTGCTGGCCCGCCAGCTTGGGACTGACCGGAATAACCTGATAACCCTGCGCCAGCAAATAAGCCATCACACCATAACTGGGTCGCGCCGGATTATCACTGGCGCCGACCAGCGCAATGGTTTTGGTTGTCTTCAGCACGTCCGCAATTGTTTGATCGATCATATCTCACTCCTGTTGCGATGATTACAAACATTTTAGGTGATCTGTGGTCGAATGGAGAGGAATAAACTGGACGGCGGTTTTTTCTGGGGTAATAGCACGAATAAATATGTTTAAATGTTAATATGCTGCCATAATGTAAGAAATTGATACATTCGTTGCGTTACAGGTCCCTACCCTCTGGAGTGAAGATGAAACTGCGTCTGGTGCTGTCAGGTATCATAGCCCTGCTGATTGCTGCCTCCTGTCAGGCGACCACGCTCAAGCTCGCGCCTGAGATCGAACTGCTGGTGCTGGACGGACGAAAAATTTCGGGCTCACTGCTGAAAGGCGCAGAAGGCCTGGAACTGGAACGCGGTGAACATCAGTTTCTGTTTCGCGTTGAAAAAACGACAGGCAGTAACCGACCGTATGTTTCCGCGCCGATGATCGCCACGTTCAACGCGCAAACTCAGGCAGTGACTATCCGTCTGCCAGCGTTACAAAACCACCACGATGTGAAGAAGTTTGAGCGCACACCTGATTTTCAGCTGGTTGATGAACAGGGCAACGAAATCGCCAGCAAGCGCGATCGCCTGCTCAGCGGCCATGACAGCGATCTGGAACAAGCGATGATCGCCTACAACCGCACCGGAAAAATCGCTTCAGTGCCCCGCTTTGCCCAGCCGCATGCAGCGGCCAGCGTCGCCACCCCTGCCGGTGATTTAGCGCTGAACCAGACGTCTGCCGAACGACTGCTGAACCTGTGGTTCCATCAGGTTGATACCGCTACCCGCCAGCGCCTGTTATTGTGGATGAAGTCACTGCGCGCAAGTTGATGTTTCTGCGTAAGCAGCGGTAAACTCAGGCCATTCACTCAATGATCTCTCCCCACGCCAACAGGATGCCTGAATGGAGCAAACCCGTCGTACTATCCGTAAGTCGAAACACATTGCTTTAGTCGCCCACGATCACTGTAAATCCTCTCTGCTGCGCTGGGTCGCAACGCATAAATCACAGTTACAGGCTCACACGCTGTATGCCACCGGCACCACCGGCAATCTTATCCAGCGCGAAACCGGCTTAACCGTCAATGCCATGCTGAGTGGCCCGATGGGCGGCGATCAACAGGTTGGCGCCCTGATTGCGGAAGGAAAAATTGATCTGCTGATTTTCTTCTGGGACCCACTGAATGCCGTGCCACACGACCCCGATGTCAAAGCGCTGCTGCGTCTTGCCACCGTGTGGAATATTCCTGTCGCCACCAACCGCTCAACCGCGGACTTCCTGATCTGCTCGCCGCTGTTTGCTGAGGAAGTGGAAATTGATATCCCCGATTATCAGCGCTACCTGCAGGAGCGTCTGCAATAATCCCTGTCGGCCAGCGATGGCTGGCCGCAGAAACGCTTACGGCTTACGCAACAGCGGCACGCCGAGCCGCTTGAACTGCTCGACAAATACCGACGGCTGATCCGGCGAGAACAGCAGCCATACCTGCTGTTTTGCCCTGGTAATCGCCACATACGCCAGACGGCGCTCTTCTGCGTCCGGGAAATCTTCCGGTTGCGGCAACAGCCCCTGCTCCATCACTGACTCACGCGCCGCCGCAGGAAAACCATCTTTCCCTTCCTGCAACCCCAGCACGATCACATAATCCGCCTGCTGGCCTTTACTGGCATGGATAGTCATAAAGTCGAGTTTCAGCTTTGGCCAGCGGGTATGAGCCTTCTCCAGCAGTTCCGGACGCAGATGATGGTAGCGAGCCAGCAGCAGCACCCGTTCCTCTGGTCGCGCGTAACCGCTGATCTTGTTCAGCAACGCTTCCAGCTGCGCTTCCGGCAGCAGCGAAATCGATTTTTTATTGCCTTTACTCAGGCTGTTGAGCGGTTTTGCCAGTTGGTGCGGGTTTTGCTGCACAAACTGGTTGGCAATTTCACCAATGCGATCGTTAAAGCGGTACGTGGTATCGAGCACACAGCGGTCGCCCTCGCCAAAATGGTGGTGGAAGGCAGTAGTCAGGGTCATCTCCGCGCCGCTGAAGCGGTAAATCGCCTGCCAGTCATCCCCGACGGCAAACAGCGTGGTTTGCTTATTCTGCTTACGCAGCGCCGCCAGCAGCGCAGCGCGTTGCGGCGAGATATCCTGAAATTCATCCACCAGGATATGTTTCCACGGACTGATAAAACGCCCTTTCTCCAGAATATTCACTGCCTGATGGATCAGGCCGGAGAAATCCACAGCGCCTTCCTCTTTCAGTGCGCTCTTCCAGGCTTTCAGCAACGGCGCCATCAGTTTGACGCGCTTGCTGAACAGATCGCGCACCTCTTCCGGCGCAGATTCAATCATCGCCGCCTGTGCCCCCCCATGCATGCGCATTAATCCCAGCCAGCGCTCCAGGCGAGCGGAGAGGCGCTGCGCCAGACGCTCATCCTGCCAGAAAGCGTTATCTTCCAGCTCCCACTCCAGCTCATCGCACAACCACTGCCGCCAGCCATTCGCCTGGGCTTTTTTCTCGCTGCACTGCTGTCGCCAGGTTGCAATCAGCAGCTCACGACGATGACTGCTGTCTGTTTCCAGCTTACTGATGGCAGGCGCTTTATTGCTGCCCTGCTGAATAATATGCAGCGCCAGCGAGTGGAAAGTGCGTGCTTCAATCCCGTCAGCGCTGCCCTGCAGGCGGCTTTCAATTCGCTCGTTCATCTCCTGCGCCGCCTGACGGCCAAAGGCCAGCAGCAGAATCTGTTGCGGCGAGGCCAGCTTGCGCATCAGCAACCAGCCAGCGCGGGCCACCAGCACCGAGGTTTTGCCGCTGCCTGCGCCCGCCAGCACCAGCAGCGCATCTTCACCGTTGACAACCGAGCGCGCCTGCGAAGGATTGAGCGGTGAGGTCTCCACCGTATTAAAGAAATCGGCATACTGCGCCAGCATACGTTCCGTCCACTGCGCATTACGCGTTGCCAGCTGTTTCTCCCCATTGCGCAACCATTGCAGGCAGAACTGATACAGCTCGCGGCAGTTATCAAATTCATCCAGACGTTCAACCGGCAATGGCAACGCAGCAAAGGTTTTGCTGATGGCGCCCGCCAGTTCACCCAGTTCGCTGCGTTTTAACCAGCGATCCTGCTGTTCGAAGCGCTGCACATTATCCACCGCCTGCTGCAGCGCGCCTGCGCTGACTTCGCTCATCTCGGCGCTCCATCCCTGCCAGGATTTCAGCAGATAATGATAAAACCGTTGCGTCTCCTGCCACTCAGTACCGTGCAAACGCACCACTTTGTTTTCCGGCAGGGTAAATTCCAGTTCTCCCCATACCAGACCGCGTTTGCAGGCGATAGCAAGCAGTTGGTTGAAAGGGATAAGATACTCATGTTTTTCACCGCTGACTTCGACGCCTGCCGTCAGCAACCGCACCCGGTTGTAAGGATGTTGCGCCAGGTGTTTGCCCAGCGACGTTGATTTAAGTTCCATGCAAATTGACCATGTCGCGGTGTTATTGTCCATTCATGAGTTTAACGGGCGGGAGTTTACCGCTCCAGCGTTAAAACAAGGTACTATACGGTTATCTTAATGAAATGAATTGTCTGACAGCTGTAACAGCGTACTGATCAAGGAAGCACTTTAATGCGTACTGTTCTCAACATTCTTAATTTTGTTCTGGGTGGCTTCTTTACCACACTGTCATGGTTGCTCGCGACGCTCATCAGCATCGTCCTGATCTTTACCCTGCCGCTCACCCGTTCCTGCTGGGAGATCACCAAGCTTTCGCTGCTGCCTTACGGTAATGAAGCGGTGCATGTGGATGTACTGTACCCGGATAACAAAAGCGCCGTGATGAATTCAGGCGGCACCATACTGAATGTGTTGTGGTTTATCTTTTTCGGCTGGTGGCTGTGTATCGCCCATATTGCTGCGGGCATCGCCCAGTGCCTGACCATTATCGGCATTCCCGTAGGTATCGCCAATTTCAAAATTGCCGCGATTGCACTGTGGCCCGTGGGCCGTCGCGTGGTCTCGGTGGAAGAAGCACAGGCCGCACGCGAAGCAAATGCGCGTCGCCGTTTTAACTGATGTCCGGCTCTCTCAGTATGTTGGCGATCAAACCCGGCCTGCGCCGCTACGCTTTTAACAGCGCCTGGTTATATAACCTGCGCATATTACTGGCGCTCTCCGGCGCAGCAGCATTCCCCTGGTGGCTGGATCAGGTTATCTGGACCATTCCGCTCACACTGGGCGTGGTGGCTGCCGCACTGACCGATCTTGACGACCGTCTGAGCGGACGCCTGCGTAACCTGCTGATTACCCTGGTTTGCTTCTGTATTGCCTCAGTCTCCATTGAACTGCTGTTTCCTTATCCGTGGCTGTTTATCTGCGGGCTGGCGCTGTCGACCTGTGGTTTCATACTGCTGGGAGCGCTTGGCCAGCGTTACGCCACGATTGCTTTTGGCGCCCTGCTGATCGCTATTTACACCATGCTCGGTATTGGCCTGTTCCCGCAGTGGTACCTGCAACCGGCACTGCTGCTGGTCGGTGCTGTAGGGTACAACCTGCTGACTTTGAGCGGTCATCTGCTGTTTCCCATCCGGCCATTGCAGGAGAATCTGGCGCGCAGCTTTGAACAACTGGCACACTACCTTGAAGCCAAGGCCAATCTGTTTGACCCTGATATCGAAGCCAGCGATGACAAAACGCTGATCGAGGTGGCAATGGCGAACAGCCAGCTGGTGGCGGTATTAAACCAGACCAAAAACTCGATACAGTCACGCCTGCGCGGCGATCGTGGCCAGCGCGGCACCCGCCGCACCCTGCACTACTACTTTGTCGCGCAGGATATCCATGAGCGCGCCAGCTCATCGCATGTCCAGTATCACCAGCTGCGCGGAGATTACCGTTACAGTGAAATCCTGTTCCGCTTTCAGCGGCTGCTGCACATGCAGGCCAAAGCCTGCCATCAGCTGGCCAATTCCATCCTGTTTCGCGAAGCTTACCAGCATGACAGCCGTTTCGAGCGTACCTTCCATCATCTGCAGGAAGCGCTGGCGCGCTTGCAGGCTGAGCAGCCGCAGGACAGTAAAATTAACGCCATGCGTTATCTGCTGAGTAACTTAAAAGCTATCGATGCTCAGCTCGCCACTATCGAGTCCGGGCAGGTACTTGAGCAGGAGCAATCCGGCCACGATAACAGCCTTGCCAGTGATGGACTGACAGGCTGGAGCGATATCCGCCTGCGCATAAGTCGTCATCTGACAGCAGAATCGGCGCTGTTTCGTCACGCGGTGCGCATGTCACTGGTGTTGTGTGTGGGTTATGCGTTTATTCAGCTTACCGGCCTGCAGCATGGTTACTGGATCCTGCTCACCAGCCTGTTTGTTTGCCAGCCGAACTATAACGCCACCCGCCGCCGCCTGGCGTTACGTATTCTCGGCACTCTGGCGGGCATCGCCGTCGGTCTGCCGGTGCTATGGCTGGTGCCCTCCACTGACGGGCAGCTGATATTGATTGTCCTGAGCGGCGTGCTGTTTTTCGCCTTCCGCAATATCCGTTATGCCCACGCCACGCTGTTTATCACCCTGCTGGTGCTGCTGTGCTTTAATCTGCTGGGCGAAGGTTTCGAAATCGCCGTCCCGCGCATTATCGATACCCTGCTGGGTTGCGGCATCGCCTGGCTGGCCGTGAGCTTTATCTGGCCTGACTGGAAATTTCGCCGTTTGCCTGCAGTAACGGAGCGAACGCTGAACGCCAACTGCCGCTACCTTGATGCGATTCTGGTGCAGTATCACCAGGGCAAGGACAACCGGCTGGATTATCGTATTGCGCGTCGCGACGCGCACAATAGTGATGCCGAGCTGGCTTCGGTGGTGTCCAGCATGGCGACAGAAGCGCGCCGTAATCCGGCCTTGCTGGAATCTGCGTTTCGCTTGTTGTGCCTGAATCACTCCTTCCTGAGCTACATCTCTGCACTGGGCGCACATCGCGAAAAGCTCAGCAACCCGGAGATGCTGAGCCTGCTGGATGACGCCGTGTGCTATGCCGATGGCGTACTGCAGGTGGATAGCGTCAGCGAGCAACGCGCCACCCAGTTGCTGGACGATCTCGCCACGCGTATCACACAATTCATTCCGGCAGCAGAGACAAAAGAGCCACTGGTATTACAACAGGTGGGATTACTGGTGGCCCTTTTGCCAGAGATCGCCGCGCTGAAAAAGCAGCTAACCCAGCCCCCTGCGCTGCAATAAGGTTACTCGGTACGTGTTTTAGCATTGCGGTTAAACCAGTTCCGCAACTCTTCCTGCACGGTGCCGGGTAGCGCAGCCAGATGGGTACCGGTGATCGCGCCCTCCAGTGCGAACAGTGTGGTAATGCCAAGATGTTTGTGCGCAGCCTTCAGCTTCAGCCAGCAGCGCCGGGAGCCTTCAGCACAGAGAGTCTGCACGCTGCAAATTCCCACCTGGCGCAGCATCATTTCCAGCTTTAGCCCGACATTAGGCAGATCCTTCAGGCGTGGATTGGCGATCTTTTCCTGATACTGGCGTCGCGCATGACTCAGCGCGCAACGTGACAGCGCCAGCAAGGTGTCAGGCTTCGCCCAGAGCGCATCATCGACACGAAAATAGTTGAGGGAAACGGGCATACCACGCTTATGCAACACCAGCTTCGGCATTTTTCCCTCAACGATGTACGCCTTCATCTGTTCGCAGGCGCGCAAATAGAGTTCCCCTTCCGCCACCACTGCAAACACGATGTTCTCGACGGCAAGACTATAACCACCGAATTGGGTACGCGTATCGATTTTCCCCAACGGCGACAGATAATGTTTCGACTGTGCAATCCTTTGTTTAGTGTTCTGCATGCAATTCTCCTTCAGCATGACCAATCGAGGATAAAAAAACCCGCTTTTACATGAGATTAGAAAATATTCAAATCGGGTAACAGGTTCAATCAATAAATCTCTTTGCAGTGATTTTTCATTTTAATCTGCGAGATGTTTTCAAAAATTGAGGTTGATCTTTGCCCACAACCTCGCTACTGTATATTCATACAGTAACATTGCGAGCGAACAAACATGCGTACTCATTTACTGAAAACTCAATCTGCTAATGCTGTGATTCATACCGCACCGCGCACCACCACTGCGCCCACCGCATCTGGTGGCTGGATTAGTGAACTGACCTACAGTGAAGATCAACCAGGCATGACCCAAATGCTGCTTTTGCCTCTGCTCCAGCAACTGGGTACGCAGTCTCGCTGGCAGCTGTGGTTAACGCCACCGCATAAAATCAGCCGCCACTGGTTACAGCAATCCGGCCTGCCACTGAACAAAGTGATGCAGATTCCACAGACAGCGGAAATCCGCACCGTAGATGCCATGATTAAAGCGCTGCAGACGGGTAATTACAGCGTGGTGCTGGGCTGGTTGCCAGCAGAGATTGACGATGAAGATCGCCGCCGCCTGAATGAAGCCGCCTCAATGGGCCAGGCGTTGGGATTGATTATGCGACCTCAGTATCGGGTTGCGTCATCGGCGAGACCGGCAAATGCGTTAAAAATTCACTCGACTTTGTATCATTAAGTAAAAATGAGATTTTTCTCAGCGTCATTACCTCCTCAACCTCTGATAACCCACTGATTCTGCTCCGGCGCGGCTGAACAATGGGTTAGCCGCATCGCAAACGGGATTTTATTGCACAGAATCCCCCTCCAAATGTGTAAAATTATGTACGAAACCCTGATTTTTTACCGACCTGCATCACATCCTACTTGTAAGTTTGCTGTTACGTTGTAGACTTTATCTCGCCAGGGTGCTCAATAACCTCCGTTTTGTCGGAAGAGTAATAATCGAGCTTTATAACCCGGCGAAGGATTTAACCAAGGGCTTCAATTAAAGCTCATTGCCTATTTGGATGATAACGAGGCGCAAAAATGAAAAAGACAGCTATCGCAATTGCAGTGGCACTGGCTGGCTTCGCTACCGTAGCGCAGGCCGCACCGAAAGACGACACCTGGTACACCGGTGCTAAACTGGGCTGGTCTCAGTACCATGACGTTGGCAACGACGGCAACGGTTATGGCAGCAACAATGGTCCAACCCACGAAAATCAGCTGGGCGCGGGCGCATTCCTGGGCTACCAGGCTAACCCTTACCTGGGCTTCGAACTGGGCTATGACTGGCTCGGTCGTATGCCTTACAAAGGCGACGCAGTAACTGGCGCTAACGGCGCATTCAAAGCGCAGGGCGTTCAGCTGGCAGCTAAATTAAGCTACCCAATCGCTGACGACCTGGACCTGTACACCCGTCTGGGTGGTATGGTTTGGCGTGTAGATGCTAAACAGAACAACCAGGGCCAGCAGCTGAGCGACCACGACACTGGCGTTTCTCCGCTGGCTGCTGTAGGTGTTGAATACGCACTGACTCGTGACCTGGCTGCTCGCCTGGATTACCAGTGGGTTAACAACATCGGTGACCGTGCTACCGTTGGTGCACGTCCAGACAACTCCATGCTGAGCCTGGGCCTGTCTTACCGTTTCGGTCAGGAAGAAGTGGCGGCGGCTCCAGCTCCTGCTCCAGCACCAGCTCCGGCTCCAGTAGTAGAAACCAAGCGTTTCACTCTGAAGTCTGACGTGCTGTTCAACTTCAACAAAGCAACCCTGAAACCAGAAGGCCAGCAGGCTCTGGATCAGCTGTACAGCCAGCTGAGCTCTCTGGACCCGAAAGACGGTTCAGTTGTTGTTCTGGGTTACACCGACCGCATCGGTTCAGAGCAGTACAACCAGAAACTGTCTGAGCAGCGCGCTCAGTCTGTGGTTGACTACCTGGTATCTAAAGGTATCCCAGCTTCTAAAATCTCCGCACGTGGCCAGGGTAAATCTAACCCAGTTACTGGCAACACCTGTGACAGCGTGAAAGGCCGTAACGCCCTGATCGAATGTCTGGGTCCAGATCGTCGCGTAGAGATCGAAGTTAAAGGCATCAAAGACGTTGTAACTCAGCCACAGGCTTAAGTTATCACGTAACAAAAACCCCGCTACGGCGGGGTTTTTTATTGGTTCTGCATTCCTGCGGGCAAACTACAGGTTAGCTGTCAGGTTTCCCCAGCATATCTTTCAGTCCCTGCTTCAGCGATGACATCTGGCTGGCGTACTGCTCTTTACGCTCAGCATCTTCAATCAACTGCACAATGGTTTCCGACAGCGTACAGTGACGACGCTGCGCCAGACCTGCCAGACGCTGCCACACCAGATACTCCAGATCGATAGACTTCTTGCGGGTGTGCTGATGCTCAGCATTGAAATGCCGCTTGCGACGCGCACGAATGGTCTGCTTCATACGATTTTCCAGCGCCGGATTCATGTGCAGCTTAATCCACTGCAGTACCTCTACCGGGCGGTTTTCTAAAGCCAGTAACGCGTCCACCGCTTCCTGCGCCGCGCTGGTCTCGATATAGCGCGTGATCAACTCCCCTTCCCGGTGTTTCTTCACCAGGTAGGTCCATTTCCATCCGCTTTCCAGGTTTTCGAGTTGCTGATATTTCATCGGGATCTCATCGTGACCACGTAACAAGCTAAGAATAACAGCTTTTTTCTGGCTTGCGGCAGAGAAAAACAGGTGATTAAACAGGATCAGATTTCCACCGTGGCAAAATGCCATCTCTACGGTGCTTAACCGGCTGAAATCTTGTATAATCGCGCTTTTCCTTAATTCAGATAAATTCGGATAACTTTGACCAGCAACCGACTTGAATGGCGCGCCCTGCAGCCTGATACTGACAGCTTCCAGCCTCTTTTTTCCCGCTCATTTGATGATGATGCAGACTGCCTGGCTGCGGTACAGCCTCGTCTAATCAGTGCGTTAGGCTTACTGCAACTCTCATCGGCAGCCTTCCCGTTGATGCTGGTAAAAGCGGCCGAAAGCCACGATTACCTTGCATTGCTGGCCGATGCCGCACGCAGCGTCAGTGAAGAGAGTAAGACCGTTTACGGTGGTCAGTACACGATTAGTGGGCATAACGTCAGCTGGCAAACTACTGAAGTGGCGGATGCCCGTTTTGCCAGCCATGGCGAGACACATTTTGCCGACTGGATTGAAGCTGAACAGCTGTTTGGCTGCGTACGGGTTTACCAGGACACTATTCAGCTGGAACCCGGTCTGTTGCACCGCGTTAACGGCGGCACACTGGTATTATCACTGCGCAGCGTACTGGCGCAACCGCTGCTGTGGCTGCGTCTGAAGCAAATCATCAGCCGTCAGCGCTTCGACTGGTTATCGCCGGACGAAACGCGCCCGCTCCCCGTTGCCATTCCTTCCATGCCGATGCAGTTCCGCCTGGTGTTAAGCGGCGAGCGTGACGCGCTGGCTGATTTCCAGGAGATGGAGCCAGAACTGGCGTCACTGTGCATCTACAGTGAGTTTGAAGAGAATCTGCAAATCGCGGATGAAGAAGAACTGACCTTATGGTGTCAGTGGACGCAACATCTTGCCCGCGCGTCTGCCCTTCCGGCCATCAATGCCGATTTCTGGCCTGCACTGATCCGTGAAGCCGTGCGCTACACCGGCGATCAGCAAACGCTGCCGCTGTGTCCCGCCTGGCTGAACCGTCAGTTGCGTGAAGCCGCGCTGTACAGTGAAGACGAGCAGATTACTGCCGCCAGCCTGAGTGCGGCGCTGGAAGCACGCCTGTGGCGTGAGAGCTACCTCTCCGAACGCGTACGTGATGAGATCCTGCTGGATCAAATCCTGATCGAGACCGAAGGCGATGTCATCGGTCAAATCAACGGTCTGTCGGTAATTGAATTCCCTGGACACCCGCGCGCCTTCGGTGAACCTTCACGTATTAGCTGTGTCGTACATGCTGGCGACGGTGAGTTTACCGACGTCGAGCGCAAAGCCGAGCTGGGCGGAAATATTCATGCCAAAGGCATGATGATTATGCAGGCCTATCTGATCAGCGAGCTGGAACTCGAGCAGCAATTGCCCTTCTCCGCCTCGCTGGTATTTGAACAGTCCTATAGCGAAGTCGACGGCGACAGCGCCTCGCTGGCTGAGCTGTGCGCCCTAATCAGCGCGCTGGCGAATCAGCCGATTAGCCAGCATATTGCGGTCACCGGCTCAGTCGACCAGTTCGGTAATGTTCAGCCTGTGGGTGGGCTGAACGAAAAGATTGAAGGTTTCTTTGAGATTTGCCGCCAGCGTGAGCTGAGCGGAAAACAAGGGGTGATCATTCCCGCCAGCAACGTCCGCCATCTCAGCCTGCATCAGGATCTGGTCGATGCGGTGCGTGATGGTCAGTTCCATATCTGGGCAGTCAGCAGTGCAGACGAAGCACTGCCATTGCTGACCGGTGTGGAATGGGATAAAGAAAACGCGCCCTGTCTGCTACGATCTATTCAGGAGCGGATCGCCCAAATTCAACAGCAGGACGCACGCCAGCGTCCCTGGCCGCTGCGTTGGCTTAACTGGTTTAACCACAGCTGATCGGAGTTGTTCAGCTTACACCTGTTAGCTAACCTTCGTGATTCACTAAAATAAGGCTTATTGAGAACATGGTAGATAAACGCGAATCCTATACAAAAGAAGACCTGATTGCTTCTGGTCGCGGCGAACTGTTTGGCGCCGAGGGTCCACCGTTGCCAGCAGGTAATATGCTGATGATGGACCGCGTGGTGAAAATGACTGAAGCAGGCGGTAATTTCGATAAAGGTTACGTGGAAGCGGAACTGGATATCAATCCGGACCTGTGGTTCTTTGCCTGCCACTTTATCGGCGACCCGGTAATGCCAGGTTGTCTCGGCCTGGATGCCATGTGGCAGCTGGTTGGTTTCTATCTCGGCTGGCTGGGCGGTGAAGGCAAAGGCCGTGCGCTGGGCGTGGGTGAAGTGAAATTCACCGGTCAGGTACTGCCAACCGCGAAAAAAGTGACTTACCGTATTCACTTCAAGCGCGTCATTAACCGTAAACTGGTGATGGGCGTGGCAGACGGTGAAGTGCTGGTTGATGGCAACGTGATTTACACCGCCACCGATCTGAAAGTGGGTCTGTTCAAAGACACCACCGCATTCTGATCCGCTGAAACAAAAACCTCCGCGCTTAGCGGAGGTTAATTTCCCTGACCTGAACAGTCAGTTACGCTGCGGTAACTGCCCTGTCCTCCATGGCTTGTCGCCAACCTCCCAGCCAGTGTGATCTCGCATCAATCATTTGATAGGGACACATCTCTTTTGAGCGTCCGCTGATACCAGCCTGATAACCTCGTGAGTGTGCGCGTTCCAGGCGATCACGTTTCTGTCTCTTCATCATGCCTCGTTTCCCTCATTTTTAGTCTGCTGGAATGTGGTTTCAAAGAAAACAGTGGTCACATAATGTGCAGCCACAGTTAAGTTCTACCCTCTGAGAGCAGAAAGATCAATGCGCAAAATTCACGCCAATGTCATAAAACTGGCATAAGATTATTAAATGTTTCGGATAGTTTCTCTGCTTATTTTTCGCTTATCTGACTGATTCGGAAAATAAAAAGTCCCTGAATCTCAGTCAATAGCTGGTACTGAGAATCAAGGACTTAGAACGGAACGTCAGGGTTTGCAAAGCAATGAAAAAAATTTGCTACTCTGCGCGGGATAACGCATTTGCGATCTGCTGTGCCTGCTGTTGCCAGCCTTGCGCCAGCGTTCGCACCAGCGCGTCGTAGCCATCTTCCTTCTGCGGCAGCGAGATCATAAACGGCTGCTTAATCAGACGCTGGTTGTGCTGCAGCGTCCATTCGCCACTGACAATGACCTGACCATCGTAGCGGCCATGGAAGCCCGTGACGTTAACGTTTAGCGTGTCATAGTCGCTGCCTAACGCCGATGCCGAGACAACCCAGCCCGGCAGCGCCGCCCCGAGATTACTGACTAAGCGCTGCTGCAATTGCTGATCAAGCGGACTGGCCCACTGATTATTGGCGGCAATGACATACTGCACATCGCTGGTCTGATACACCACGCCATTTCCCGCCAGATAATCCGGTACAGAGACATGTTCCACCCATAACACACGCTGACGACGTGCGGTGTCACTGGCGGACGTCAACCCACCAGCAACAGGCTGAGTCTGCGCTACTACCGCCGGGCTGCCGCTTCCCGGCGGCAGCTGGTAGTAAGTGGTTTCCGGCGTACTGCTACAGGCGCTTAACGTCAGCGCGGCGGCCACGGCAATCCATTTCATCATTATTTGGCCCTCTTCGGCTGTGGGTCCTGACCGGGTTTGGCTTCAAACACCAGCGCGTTACTCTTGTTATTCAGCGTCTTCAGCACCGGCTGCAATTCACGCAGCACCTGATCCAGCCGCTGCATGTCAGCCACCATCTTGTTGTAGGCTGGTGAGCCTGGCTGGAAGCCCTTCATACTGCGATTAAGCTCGCGCAGTGTCTGCTGCATATCCTGCGGCAGATCCTTCATCGACTGGCTTGAAGTGATCTGGTTCAGGCTATCAAGCGTTTTCTGCAGTTCACGCAGTGTGCGCTGACTCTCCGCCAGCGTATTGGTCGCCTGGTTAATCATCGGATTCAGCGGCAGCGCATTGACCTTGTCCAGCGTCTCCATCAGTTTCTGCTGGATCTGGTTAAGGCCGCTGCTGGTGGTTGGGATCACTTCATACCCACCCACCTTCGCCGGACCGGTATACGCTTTCGCACCATCGTAGAAATCCAGATCGATGTACAGCGAACCGGTCAGCAGGTTAGCGGATTTCAGTGAGGCACGCAGGCCACGTTTCTTACCATCCTGCAGACGTTCTTCCAGATCGAAGACACCGCCCACCTGACTAATGAAACGTTCTGGTTCAATACGAATCAGCACCGGAATACGGTAATCGGTGTTAAGTTCCTGGTTGTCCGCGCCCGGCAGCGGGAATGGCGCCTGCGCTACCGTACCCAGGCGAATGCCGCGGAACTCCACTGGCGCGCCCGCCTGCAGGCCGCGAATCGAATCGCTGAAGAACATCACATAATCCGTATGTTCGGTGTAGAGCGAATCCTGGATGCTGCGCTGGTCGTCGAACAGCTGGTATTCGTCGCGGTTTTGCGCCACCTGGCCCAGCTCACGCCCCTCAGGAATATCGAAACTGACGCCGCCACTGAACAGCGTAGTCAGCGAGCCCATCTCCACGCGCATACCCGACGCGGACATATCCACCGCTATGCCACTGTCCTTCCAGAAGCGCACATTGGTGGTCACCAGACGATCGTAAGGCGCGGCAATAAATAGCTGATAACGCATCGCGCGTTTATCAGCATCGAAGTTACTGGTTTCTACCGAACCGACGCGATAACCGCGGAACAGCACCGGATCGCCCGGGTTCAGCTGGCCGGCTTTGTTGCTGCTCAGAACGACGCGAACCCCTTTCGCATCCGGCGGCGCCAGAGGCGGTGCATCAAGCAGCTGATAATTCTCCGGCTTCTCACCTTTGCTGCCAGGCTGCAGTTCGATGTACGCCCCCGACAGCAGCGTACCCAGTCCGGTGACGCCTTCACGGCCAATCTGCGGCTTCACCACCCAGAAGGCGCTGTCACCGTGCAGCAGTTTCTCCATGCCGGTATTCAGCCGCGCTTTAATCTCCACATGGTGCAGGTCGTCACTCAGCACCGCGCTCTCCACCACGCCAACATCGACACTGCGGCTTTTAATCGCGGTTTTTCCACCCTCGATACCTTCCGCATTGGTGGTAATAAGGGTCACTTCCGGTCCCTGATGGCTAAAATGATAAAACAAAATCCATGCACCAATCAGAATGGTGACAATCGGTACAATCCAGACAGGCGACCAGCGTTTAATCTGCTCGACTCTGGCGACGCCGTGATTATTTTCCGTCAACGCTCGGCTCCTCAAGATTTGTTTCGCGAACTCGATCCCAGGTCAGACGTGGGTCAAAGGTCATGGCGGCGAACATGGTCAGGATCACCACCAGCGCAAACAGCAGCGCACCCACCGCCGGATAAATGCTCATTAAACGCCCCATACGCACCAGCGCACTGAGCACGGCAATGACAAACACGTCGATCATAGACCAGCGACCGACAAACTCTACCACCTCATAAATCAGGTGCATTTTCTCGCCATCGCGGCGGCCATAGCCATGGGCATCAAGGCATAACCAGCCAATGGCGAGCATTTTCAGCGACGGCACCATAATGCTGGCGATAAAAATCACCAGCGCCACCGGATACGAACCATCACTCCATAGCAGAATGACCCCGGCCATAATGGTGGAGCTAATCTGGTTGCCCAGCGCTTCCGTCACCATAATTGGCAACAGATTGGCGGGGATATACAGCACCAGCGACGTCAGTAACAGCGCCAGCGTCCACTGCAGACTGTGTTTACGCCGCGCATGCCCGGCCACGCCGCAGCGCGGGCAGACGCGCTGATCGACCGGCAAAATCGCCGTGCAACAGCGACAGGAGCGCACGCCCTGACGCAGTCCGCTGACACCCGCCAGCGGTTTAACCGGCAGCAACGGCATCGGGTCGACGCGCTGCCATAACCAGCGGCGATCGACACACTGAAAAGCCCGCAGCTGTAATACACAAAACAGACACCAGGGAATAAAACTGGTGCCGATGCCAATCTCGCCATACGCCATCAGTTTGACAAAGCTCACCAGTACCCCGGCAAGGAAAATCTCCGCCATACCCCAGCTTTTCAGCTGAAACAGGATGCGCGCCATCCAGCGCCGGATGGGTTCGGGCAGCGGTGCCTGATTCACCAGCAACAGGATCGCCAGCATACAAAAGGCTGGGACACCCTGGACAAACAGCAGGAACAGGGTTGCCAGGCTGGTGTAATCTTCCGCAACCATGACCCGCGGGATTTGCATCAGGGAGATTTCGCTGCTCAGACCGGAAACCTGCATATTGACGAAAGGAAACAGGTTGGAGAGCAGCAACATGACGAGCGCAGAGAAGGCATAACCGGAGGGCCGCCTGCGCGGCTCCTGCCAGTTCATGACTAAGGTAGTATGACACCGTGGACAGCTTGCCTTGCTGCCGGGCCGGATGTCCGGCAGCTGTGTCATCAGGTCACATTGGGGACAGAGCATCCAGTGATGCGCGTGGTCCGACGAACACATAGCCGTTTTCTCCCGTGGTATTAACCGCCGTTTTTCAGGGATTCCAGATATTCCCAGCGTTCAAACGCAGTTTCCAGTTCCTGCTCACTGCTGGCCAGTGCATCAAGCACTGGCTGCGTGGTTTCACGCGGCTGGTTAAAGAAATTAGCATCACTCATCTGCGCCTGCAGTTCGCCAATTTTCGTTTCCAGCTCTTCCAGTTTTTGTGGCAACTGTTCCAGTTCCCGTTGCAGGTTATAGCTTAGTTTGCTTGCCGCACGTTTGACATTTTCTGGCTTCGCGCTTTCCTGTTTTACAGGCGCAGCAGGTTTTGCCACACGTTGCTGCTTATACGCCGCGCGTTGCTGCTGCGCATCGTGATAACCGCCGACAAAGCTGCCAATTTCACCATTACCTTCAAAGATCCAGCATTCGGTAACAGTATTATCGACAAACTGACGGTCGTGGCTGACCAGCAATACGGAACCCTGATAGCCATCAATCAGCTCTTCCAGCAGTTCCAGCGTTTCCACGTCGAGGTCGTTGGTCGGTTCATCGAGGATCATCAGGTTGCTGGGTTTCAGGAACAGCTTCGCCAGCAACAGACGGTTACGCTCACCGCCGGACAGCGCGCGAACCGGCGTCATGGCACGCTTCGGATGGAACAGGAAGTCCTGCAGATAACCCAGCACATGGCGTGGTTTACCATTCACCAGCACTTCCTGTTTGCCTTCGGCGAGGTTATCCATCACGGTACGGTCCGGATCGAGTTCCGCGCGGTGCTGATCGAAGTAAGCCACTTCCAGCTTGGTACCGATATGAACCCGGCCGCTGTCCGCTTTCAGTTGATCCAGCATCAGGCGCAACAGCGTAGTTTTACCACAGCCGTTAGGTCCCACCAGCGCAATTTTGTCGCCGCGCTGTACCTGAACAGAGAAGTCTTTCACCAGCTGCTTACCGCCCACAGCGTAATCAACGTGCTCCAGTTCAAAGACGATTTTGCCGGAACGGCTGGCTTCGCCGACCTGCATATTGGCTTTGCCCATGACATCACGGCGTTCAGAACGCTCGCGGCGTAAGGCTTTCAGCGCACGCACGCGCCCTTCGTTACGGGTACGGCGCGCTTTAATGCCCTGGCGGATCCACACTTCTTCCTGCGCCAGCTTGCGGTCGAACTCCGCATTCTGCATCTCTTCAACGCGCAGCGCTTCTTCTTTGCTGAGCAGATACTGATCGTAATCGCCCGGCCAGGAGACCAGCTTGCCGCGATCAAGATCGACAATACGCGTCGCCATATTGCGGATAAAGGAACGGTCGTGGGAAATAAACACGATGCTGCCCTGGAAGGTTTTCAGGAAACTTTCCAGCCAGTCGATGGTTTCGATATCGAGGTGGTTAGTTGGCTCATCCAGCAGCAGTACGCGCGGGTTACTGACCAGTGCGCGGCCCAGCGCCGCTTTACGCAGCCAGCCGCCTGACAGCGACGACAGCGCTACATCCGCCTCCAGACCAATCTGCTGCAGCACGTCGTTAATACGGCTTTCCAGCTGCCACAGGTTCTGATGGTCGAGAATACCCTGCAGGCGCGCCATCTCATTGAGATTTTTCTCGCTCGGATCTTCCATCACCGTATGCGAAATGGCGTGATAGGCTTTCAGATGTTCCGCCTGCTCCGCTACCCCTTCGGCGACAAAATCATATACGGAACCCTGCACATTACGCGGCGGGTCCTGCTGCAGGCGGGCAACGATCAGGTCCTGCTCATAAATGATGCGTCCATCATCCAGCGGCTGCTCGCCGTTGATGATCTTCATCAGCGTTGATTTACCGGCGCCGTTACGGCCGACCAGACAGACGCGCTCATTCTCTTCGATATGTAGCTCAGTGTTATCCAGCAGCGGCGCATCGCTGAAAGAGAGCCAGGCACCATGAATACTGATTAATGACATAAAACTTATTCCTTACCGGCGTGAGTAATCAGCCAGCAGTTATGAATGTGACGGTTACGGGCAAAATCCTGCGACTGCGTTTTGGCGGTGATCTCCTGCGCCGCCAGGCCCAGCGTCGCCAGACCTTCGTGATCCATTTTGAATCCACGTTTATTGTTGGAGAACATAATGGTGCCACCGCGACGCAGCAGACATTTTAAATCACGCATCAGGCTCAGGTGATCGCGCTGCACGTCGAAGCTGTCTTCCATACGTTTTGAGTTAGAGAACGTCGGCGGATCGATAAAGATCAGGTCAAACTGTTCGTCGCTGTCACGCATCCAGCTCAGGCAGTCCGCCTGCATCAGACGGTGCTGACGCCCGGTCAGGCCGTTGAGACGCAGGTTACGCTCCGCCCACTCCAGATAAGTACGCGACATATCCACCGTAGTGGTGCTGCGCGCGCCGCCCAGCCCGGCATGCACGCTGGCGCTACCGGTGTAAGCAAACAGGTTAAGGAAGTCTTTGCCCTGGCTCATCTGGCCAAGCATTTTGCGCGCGATACGGTGGTCGAGGAACAGCCCCGTATCGAGATAATCGGTCAGGTTGACCCACAGTTGCGCATTGAATTCGCTCACCTGGAAGAAATCACCCTTCTCGCCCAGTTTTTGATACTGGTTCTTGCCCTTCTGCTTTTCACGCGTTTTCAGCACCAGACGATTCGCTGGCAGCTCCAGCACGCTGAGCGTGGCGGAAATGACATCAAACAGGCGCTGGCGTGCTTTATTCGGATCAACGGTTTTCGGCGGCGCATACTCCTGCACCACCACCCAGTCGGCGTAGCGATCCACTGCGACGTTATACTCCGGCAAATCGGCGTCATAGATCCGGTAGCAGTCGATCCCCGTCTGTTTCGCCCATTTTTCCAGTTTCTTCAGGTTTTTGCGCAGGCGGTTGGCATAATCTTCGGCAATTTGCGCCACCGCGCCGCCTGACGGATTGGCCGCCAGCTGATAGTTTTTCTGCACGCAATCCAGTGGACCATTTTTCGCTTTAAACTGACGGTCAGCGCGCAACTGCAGGCAGCTTAACAGTTCTGGCGACGCGCTGAACAGCGACAGGCTCCAGCCGCCAAACTGCTGCTTCATAATGCGTCCCAGCTGGCTATGCAGGGCGATCAGCGCGGGTTCACTCTCCAGACGCTCACCGTAGGGCGGATTGCTCAGCACCGTACCTGCCGGACCTTCCGGCAGTGGGTTAGTCAGTTTCACTGCATCCTGCGCGGTGAAGGTCATCAGCTGTTCCAGCCCCGCGCGACGGGCGTTAGCGCGCGCACGTTCCAGTACGCGGCTGTCGTTGTCGTAACCATAGAAACGCGACGTGGTTTCCTGCAGTCCACGGCGTGCACGTACCTGCGCGTCGCTCTTCACTTCACGCCACAGTTCGTCGTTGTGCTTGTTCCAGCCGAGGAAACCCCAGTGGTTACGATGCAGACCCGGTGCACGATCGGTGGCGATCATCGCCGCTTCGATCAGCAGCGTACCGGAACCACACATCGGATCGAGCAACGGTGTGCCCGGCTGCCAGCCGGAGCGCAGAACAATCGCCGCCGCCAGGTTCTCTTTCAGCGGTGCCATACCGGCCTGCTGGCGGTAGCCGCGCATATGCAGGCCATCACCGCTGAGGTCCAGCGCGATGCTGGCATTGTCGTTATTCAGCCAGACGTTAACGCGGATATCCGGCTGCTCGCGATCCACGTTTGGGCGCGGCAAATTTTTACGCGTAAAGCTGTCGACGATCGCATCTTTGACTTTCAGCGCGCCAAACTGGCTGTTGCGGATTACTTCACTGGTGCCGCTGAAGTGCACCGCGAAGGTTTTATCGCTGTCGAACATGGCCGTCCAGTCAATCGCCTGCGCGCCCAGATAGAGATCAAGGTCGCTCCAGACGCCGCATTCGCCGAGTGGCAGCAGGATACGTGAGGCGAGACGGCTCCACATCAGGCTCTGATAGAGTAAACGATCGTCTCCGTCGAAATGCACGCCGCCCTGCACGACCTGGCAATCCTGGGCGCCGAGCGCTTCCAGTTCACTTTTTAATAGCTCTTCGAGCCCACGCGCCGTACTGGCAAACAGAGAATTCATATCGTCACTTACTGTCCTGAGAAAATAGTTGCGCATTATAGCTAATCCGCACCGCATGTCATAAAGTTAGCTTCTTTTCGTCCGACATTTGTCGCGACACCGCCCAAGCATGACCCCGCAATTGTGCAGCATTGTATGGAGATGTCGATGATTAGCCTGACGCGCCTGTTTATTCACCCGGTAAAATCGATGCGTGGACTGCAAGTTTCCCACGCGCTGGCGCTGGAGAGCGGTCTGACATCCGACCGCGCCTTTATGATCACTGAGCCGAATGGCAAATTCATTACCGCCCGCCAGTTTCCGCAGATGGTGCTGTTCACGCCTGCGTTACTGCCGGATGGCCTCTATTTGCAGGCGCCGGACGGCAGCAATGCCATGGTGCGTTTCGCCGATTTTGCGCCGCAAAGCGCGTCGCCTACCGAGGTATGGGGCACGCATTTTAGCGCGCTGATTGCGCCAGACATTATCAACAGCTGGCTAAGTGGTTTCTTCCCGCGCCCGGTGCAATTGCGCTGGGTCGGATCGCAAATGAGCCGCCGGGTGAAGCGCAAGCCGCAGGTGCCACTGGGTTTTGCCGACGGCTACCCTTTCCTGCTGCTGAATCACGCCTCGCTGGCCGATTTGCAACGGTGCTGCCCGGCCAGTGTCAAAATGGAACAGTTCCGCCCCAACCTGGTGGTGAGCGGCGCAGAGGCCTGGGCGGAAGACAGCTGGTCAGTGCTGCGCGTCGGTGATGTCACCTTTGAAGTACCGAAACCGTGCAGCCGCTGTGTGTTGACCACCGTCAGCCCGGAACGTGGCCGCAAACACCCGGACGGGGAGCCGCTGGCGACATTGCAGTCGTTCCGCAGCGCGCTGGATGGCAGCGGCGATATCGATTTTGGCCTCAACCTGATCGCACGTAATACCGGTATCATTCGCGTCGGCGATGCGGTGGAGATCATTAAAACTCACCAGCCACGCGCCTATGGCGCTGGCAACGTGGTGCAAAGCGTGGCGGCGCCAAAGCAAGCCACCAGTGCAGTCAACATTGCCTATCAGGGTAAAACATTCAGCGGCGATAACCAGCAGGTGTTGCTGGAACAGCTGGAAATGGCAGGCTTCAGTATTCCTTACTCGTGCCGTGCCGGCATCTGCGGCAGCTGCAAAATGACACTGGTGTCCGGCAACGTCACCGCGCTGAAGCAGAGCGCCATTGGCAACGATGGCACGATCCTGAGCTGTAGCTGTATTCCGGCGGGAGATATAGAACTGGCTTAAGGCAGGTTTGTATCCGGCCAACAGACGGCGTCTGTTGGCCGGACATGTTATACGGCGCGATCGAGCTGAACGTCGTGACTCTGCGCACAAGGCAACAGACGATCATGCATGACCTTAATGGCGTCGCCCAGCACCATATTGCGGCCAGCCAGTGTCAGCTGATTTTGCGCCAGCAAACACAGCGCCGCACTTTCGCCGCTTTCCACCACCAGCAGCGATGCCTGCTCACCATTTTCGCACAGCTGCACGCGCACCCTGTCGCCATCGCCCGGCCGCCAGCCCTGATGCTCATGGCTTTCGAAGTGCCAGCTCTTTGGCATCAGTGGTTTCAGAAAACGCGTCGCGACCAGCGCATTCAGCACCAGCTCAGCGCGCTGATCGGCATTAAGATCCAGTGCGCGACACTTTTCATCGAAGGTAAAGAATAACGCGGCATCATCAACGCAAAAGCCCGATTCGGCAAAAGCATCAGGCGTCAGCATCTTACGCGGAAATCGGGAACGGAATAACATACCATCCGCCAGATCGAGCATCATTCGATCGTGCTGTTCATCAAAAAACCAACGCCAGTTGTCGTCAGGTTTAATTCTCATGGTATGTCCTTCAGGAAATAATTTGTTACTTTTACCCTCTGCAAAACGCGACGGCAAAATGAATATAGACCAAATAATGATTGATTGGGATAAAATATAAACGAGCCAGAGGCAGAAATAAAGCCCCCGACTCATTTTGCGACAGATTGTCTCAGAGGTGGGTCACAATTTCTTTAATTAGTGGCGGGCCTTTAAAGATAAAACCAGAATATATTTGCACCAGCGTTGCGCCTGCGGCGATTTTTTCCCGTGCCGCGACCAGCGAATCAATACCGCCCACGCCGATAATCGGAATCCGGCCCTGCAGTTCCTGAGCCAGACGGCGAATCACTTCAGTGCTGCGTAACTGCACCGGACGGCCACTCAATCCCCCCGCTTCGTCGCAATTTTTTAATCCTGCCACTAGTGAACGATCGAGTGTGGTATTGGTGGCGATGACACCATCAATATTATGGCGCAGTAAACTGTCCGCTATTTGGATCAACTCTTCTTCGGAAAGATCCGGCGCGATCTTTACCGCCACAGGAACATAGCGGCTGTGAATATTTTCCAGATCCTTTTGCTTTATTTTAATCGCCGCCAGAAGATCGTCCAGCGCTTCGCCATATTGCAGCGTACGCAGTCCGGGAGTGTTCGGCGAGGAGATATTGATCGCAATATAACCTGCATATGGGTAAACTTTCTCCATACAGATTAAATAATCGTCTTTCCCCTGCTCCACCGGCGTATCTTTATTCTTGCCAATATTAATGCCGAGGATGCCCTTAAAGTGGGCTTTTTTGACATTCTCCACCAGATGATCAACACCGAGGTTATTGAAACCCATGCGGTTGATAATCCCTTCCGCTTCAACAAGGCGGAACAGACGCGGCTTATCATTACCCGGCTGTGGACGCGGCGTGACGGTGCCAATCTCGACAAAGCCGAAGCCCATCGCGCCCAACGCATCAATACACTCACCATTTTTATCCAGCCCGGCGGCCAGCCCTAACGGGTTAGAAAAGGTCAGTCCCATGCAGGTGACGGGTTTGGCCGGCAGCTTCTGCCGAATCAATGCTTCGAATGGGGTGCCGGACAGCCGGCGCAGCTGCTGAAAAGTTAGTTCATGCGCCCGCTCTGGATCGAGCTGAAACAACGCTTTACGAACGAAGGGATAGTACATGCACTCTCCTGAATTCCCGGTGGCAAATCGGGGCGCTATTATCCGGCATCGCGAGCAGAAAAAACAGGACTCCGGACAAAAACGCAAACGTTTTCTTCGCAACTGCTCCAGCCTGCACGGCTCAAATCGCAAATCTGACTTAGATTTCCCGGAAAAATCATTTAAACGCCTGTTCGCGCTCTGCCAGGATACTTTTACCTGTTCTGAAAAATAGTCGTTCAATAACTAATAGTTATAAGGAGTCTTTATGCGCGTTATTACTCTGGCGGGAAGCCCTCGCTACCCTTCCCGTTCCACCGCACTGTTAACCCTGTGCCAGGCGGAACTGGAAAAGCGTGGAGTGGAAGTGATCCCATGGAATCTGCATAACTTCCAGCCAGAAGATCTGCTTTATGCGCGTTTTGACTCACCTGCGCTGCAGGCGCTGAAGCAGGATCTGGAAAGCGCCGACGGGGTGATTGTCGCCACGCCCGTTTATAAAGCCTCCTTCTCCGGCGCACTGAAAACGCTGCTGGATCTGCTGCCAGAGCGTGCGCTGGAACATAAAGTGGTGTTACCGCTGGCTACTGGCGGCACCGTTGCCCATATGCTGGCGGTGGATTACGCGCTAAAACCGGTGCTGAATGCGCTGAAAGCGCAGGAGATCCTGCACGGCGTGTTTGCCGATGATTCACAAATCAGCCACTACGACCGTCAGCCCGAAGTGAACCAGACACTGGCTGCGCGTCTTGATGACGCGCTGGATACCTTCTGGCATGCGCTGTCGCGCCGCCGCCCACCCCTGGCGAAAGCCGTATAACAGGAGCTGCAGCATGAAAGGATTACGTTATCTGCTCTCTGGTATGGCGCTCAGTGCGTTGATGGCTGTGGGCAGCCAGGCCAGCGCCGCGGAAAATGCGCCAAAAACGTTCCGCATTGGTTACCAGAAAGGATCGGTCAGTATGGTGCTGGCGAAATCCCACCAGCTGCTGGAGAAGAAATTCCCCACGACCACCATCAAATGGGTCGAGTTCCCGGCCGGACCGCAAATGCTTGAAGCGCTTAATGTCGGCAGCATTGATCTCGGCAGCACCGGCGATATCCCGCCAATCTTTGCCCAGGCGGCGGGCGCGGATCTGCTGTATGTCGGCTCGGAACCGCCGAAGCCACAGGCGGAAGTGATTCTGGTGCCAAAGGACAGCCCGCTAAAAAGCGTCGCCGATCTGAAAGGTCATAAAGTCGCTTTCCAGAAAGGCTCCAGTTCGCACAATCTGCTGCTGCGTGCGCTGAAACAGGCAGATCTCGATTTTAGCGATATTAAACCTGTTTTTCTGACGCCTGCTGACGCGCGCGCCGCTTTCCAGCAGGGTGATGTCGATGCCTGGGCTATCTGGGACCCTTACTACTCCGCCGCGCTGCTGCAGGGCAATGTACGGGTGCTGAAAGACGGCAGCGACCTGAATCTGACCGGCTCCTTCTATCTCGCCACGCGCAGCTTCACCGAAGCCAATGGCCCGTTTGTACGCGAAGTGCTGGCCTCCTTTACCGAAGCCGATGCGCTGACGCACAGCCAGCGCGACGAGAGTATCGACCTGCTGGCGCAGGCAATGGGATTGCCAAAGCCGGTGCTGGCGAGTTATCTCAGCCACCGTCCACCGACCACCATCACGCCGGTGAGTGATAAGACCGCCAAAGCCCAGCAGCAGACTGCTGACCTGTTTTATGACAGCCACTTAATTCCGGTGAAAGTTGAGATTGCCAGCCGCATCTGGCACGACAACGCCGCCCAATAATCAAGGAGCACATCATGAGCCTTTCCGTCTTCTGGTTTCTGCCCACTCACGGTGATGGTCACTATCTTGGCACCTCCGAAGGTGCGCGCCCGGTGGATCACGCTTACCTGCAGCAGATCGCACAGGCGGTGGATCGCCTCGGCTTTGGCGGCGTACTGATCCCCACCGGGCGTTCCTGTGAGGATGCCTGGCTGGTGGCGGCCTCACTGATTCCGGTGACGCAACGCCTGCGTTTTCTGGTCGCCTTGCGCCCGGGCGTTATCTCCCCAACCCAGGCCGCACGCCAGGCCGCCACGCTGGATCGCCTGTCCAACGGTCGTGCGCTGTTTAACCTGGTGACCGGCGGTGATGCAGAAGAGCTGGCGGGCGATGGCGTGTTCCTCGATCATCGCGAGCGCTATGCGGAATCGGCGGAATTTACCCGCGTCTGGCGGCGCGTGCTGGAAGGCGAAACCGTCGACTATGAAGGCAAGCATGTGCATGTACGTGGCGCACGGCTGATGTTTAAACCGGTGCAGCAGCCGCGTCCACCACTGTGGTTTGGTGGATCGTCGGATGCCGCGCAGGATCTGGCTGCGGAACAGGTGGATGTCTATCTCACCTGGGGCGAACCGCCCGCGCAGGTTAAAGAGAAAATCGAAACCGTGCGCGCCAAAGCGGCGGCGCAGGGTCGCAAAGTGCGCTTCGGTATTCGTCTGCATGTAATCGTGCGTGAAACCACAGAAGAAGCCTGGCAGGCCGCAGATAAATTGATTGCCAATCTGGATGACGCCACCATCGCCAAAGCGCAGACGTTACTGTCGCGCACCGATTCCGTTGGTCAGCACCGAATGCTGGCGCTGCACGGCGGACGCCGCGATAAGCTGGAAATCAGCCCGAACCTGTGGGCAGGCGTTGGCCTGGTGCGCGGCGGCGCGGGCACCGCACTGGTCGGAGATGGGCCAACCGTGGCGGCGCGAATGCAGGAGTATGCCGATCTGGGCATCGAAACCTTTATTCTCTCTGGCTATCCGCATCTGGAAGAGGCGTACCGCGTCGGTGAACTGCTGTTCCCGCACCTCGACCTGAAAGTGCCAGAGGTACCGCAACCGTTCAAAGTCACTGCGCATGGTGAACATGTTGGTCACGACTTTGCGCCGCAAAAAGTATCGCAAAGCTAGGGAGGCGCGATGAGCAAAACTGCAAAACGGCTGGCGAATCAGCTGGCGCCGTGGGCGCTGCCGCTATTACTGATTGTCATCTGGCAGATCGCTTCGCAAACCGGTCTGCTGTCGACGCGTATTTTGCCGTCGCCGGAAAATATTGTCCTCACCTTCTGGCGCTTATCCGCCAGCGGTGAGCTGTGGCAACATCTGGCGATCAGCGGCTGGCGAGCACTGATTGGCTTCAGCATCGGCGGCGCGATTGGTCTGGTGCTGGGACTGATTACCGGTATGTCACGCTGGGGTGAACGCCTGCTCGACACCTCAGTGCAAATGCTGCGTAACGTGCCGCATCTGGCGCTCATCCCGCTGGTGATCCTGTGGTTTGGCATCGATGAAGCCGCCAAGATTTTCCTGGTGGCGCTCGGCACCCTGTTCCCGATTTATCTCAATACTTATCACGGCATCCGCAATATCGATCGCGGGCTGGTGGAAATGGCGCGCAGCTATGGTTTGTCCGGCTGGAGCCTGTTTGTCCAGGTGATCCTGCCTGGCGCCCTGCCCTCGATTATGGTCGGCGTTCGCTTTGCCCTCGGCCTGATGTGGCTGACGCTGATTGTTGCTGAGACCATCTCCGCTAACTCCGGCATTGGCTATCTGGCGATGAACGCGCGCGAGTTTCTGCAAACAGATGTGGTGGTGGTGGCGATTATTCTCTATGCCCTGCTCGGTAAACTGGCGGATGTCAGCGCGCAACTGCTGGAGCGCGTCTGGCTGCGCTGGCATCCGGCTTATCAACTGAAGGAGGAAAATGCATGAGTGCAGTCAATCTCTCTCCGGCACGCCTCAATGCCGGAACGCCACTGGTGATCAACGGCGTCAGTAAACAGTACAGCGGGCGCACCATCCTCAGTGATATCAACCTGCATATTCCGGCAGGGCAGTTTGTCGCCGTGGTGGGCCGCAGTGGCTGTGGTAAAAGCACCCTGCTGCGCCTGCTGGCCGGGCTGGAACATGCCAGCCATGGCGAACTGCTGGCGGGCAGCGCACCGCTTAGCGCGGCACGCGACGATACCCGCCTGATGTTCCAGGATGCCCGCCTGCTGCCGTGGAAAAGCGTGATTGATAATGTTGGCCTCGGCCTGCGTGGCAAAAGCTGGCGCAAGGCGGCGCTGGACGCGCTGGACGCCGTGGGGCTGGCGGATCGTGCTAACGAATGGCCTGCGGCGCTTTCCGGTGGCCAGAAGCAGCGTGTGGCGCTGGCGCGCGCGCTGATCCATCGCCCGGGACTGCTGCTGCTCGATGAACCGCTCGGCGCACTGGATGCCCTGACGCGCATTGAAATGCAGGGACTAATCGAATCGCTCTGGCAACAGCATCACTTTACCGTACTACTGGTGACCCACGACGTCAGTGAAGCAGTGGCGCTGGCGGATCGCGTGTTGCTGATAGAAGAAGGCCGGATCGGACTGGATCTCACGGTTGATCTGCCGCGTCCACGCCGACGTGGTTCCGCGAAACTGGCGGAACTGGAAGCGGAAGTGCTGGATCGGGTGATGAAGCGTGCGGCTGCGGAGCCGGAAAGGCGGTTTGCTCAACGCTGAGAAGTTAGCCTGATGCTGATTCGCCAGGAGGGAGTGCTTTTCTGGGGTCTGGGGTCTGGGGTCTGGGGTCTGCTTTTACGAGCCTGCAGCTGGCTGCAACAGCGCCTTCCCCCGCGATGCGGGGGAAGGCCGGGATGGGGGAGCAAACAACTCAGCATCTTAACCGTTTGCTCCCCCTCCCTGCCCTCCCCCATTTTATGGGGGAGGGGATCAGATCAGCGATGCCCGATAATCAGAGGGCAAGATCCTGCCCTCCTGATATTCAGTTCACGCACTCAGCGCCTTACTGATCTTCTCATACAGATCACCCGACAACTTATCCAGCCCTTTCAGCTGCTCCAGCGCCTGACGCATCAGCCCCTGGCGCGTCTCATCATAGCGCTTCAGGCGAATCAGTGGCTCAATCATCCGCGCCGCCACCTGCGGGTTACGCGTATTGAGATCGGTCAGCATCTCCACCAGGAACTGATAACCGCTGCCGTCGATGGCATGGAACGCTGACGGGTTGGCCGAAGCAAACGCGCCAATCAGTGAACGCACGCGGTTCGGGTTGCCCATGCTGAAAGAACGGTGCTGCAACAGCGCACGTACCCGCGCCAGCACATCCGCCGCCGGGCTGGTGGACTGCAGAATAAACCACTTGTCCATCACCAGACCATCTTCATGCCAGCGCTCATCAAAGTGCGCCAGCAACGCTTCACGACACGGCAACTGCGCCGCGACCGCCGCCGACAATGCCGCCAGCGCATCGGTCATATTGTTGGCGTTTTGATACTGCGCGGTCACCAGCTTGTCCGCCAGCTGAGTATCACCAAACGCCAGATAGCCGAGACAGACATTTTTCAGTGAACGCTTGCCGATTTCCGCATGCACGACGCGGTAGTCACTGCTCTGGTTCGCGCGGTACACCGCCAGCAGTTCATCCGCCAGCTCCGTCGCCAGCGTGCGCACCAGTGCATCACGCACCGCAGCATTGGCTTCAGGATCGATGGTATCGAACAGCTCGGCGATCTCATTCTCGCCTGGCAGCGTCAGAATTAACGCCGTCAGCGCCGGGTCACGATCCTCATCCAGCAGCACCGCGCGGAACGCATCCGCCACATGCAGCGGCAGCGACAGCGGCTGTCCCTGCTGGTGACGCGCGACATTCAGCTTAATATAAGTCGCCAGCAGACTCTGCGCGGCATCCCAGCGTGCGAAATCATTGCGCGCGTGACGCATCAGGAACGTTAGCTGCGCATCGCTCCATTTATAGTCCAGCTTCACCGGCGCGGAGAACTCGCGCAGCAGCGACGGCACGGGCTGGAAGTAAATATTGTCAAACACAAAGCTCTGGAATGATTCGGTAACATTCAGCACGTGGTGCACCGGATGACCATTGTGCTGCAGCGGAATCACCTTGCCTTCACCGTCGTACAGCTCAATATCCAGCGGAATATGCAGTGGCAGCTTCTGTTTCTGATCGGCAGTGGGCGGCGTCATCTGCGTGACATGCAGCCTGTACTGCTCCAGCTCCGGGTTATAGTCATCGCGAATGCTCAGCACCGGCGTACCGGACTGGCTGTACCAGCGGCGGAACTGTGACAGATCGACATTCGATGCATCTTCCATCGCCTGCACAAAATCATCACAGGTGGCGGCACTGCCGTCGTGACGCTCAAAGTACAGCTGCATCCCTTTCTGGAAATTCTCTTCGCCCAGCAGGGTGTGCATCATGCGGATCACTTCTGAACCCTTCTCATACACCGTCAGGGTATAGAAGTTGTTCATCTCGATGACCTGCTCGGGACGAATCGGGTGCGCCATCGGGCTGGCGTCTTCCGCGAACTGCGAACCGCGCATCACGCGCACGTTGTCAATACGGTTCACCGCACGTGAGCCGAGATCGGAACTGAACTCCTGATCGCGGAACACCGTCAGCCCCTCTTTCAGGCTCAGCTGGAACCAGTCGCGACAGGTAACACGGTTACCGGTCCAGTTATGGAAATATTCGTGGCCGATGACCGCTTCAATACCGAGGTAATCTTTATCGGTGGCGGTTTCCGCCTTCGCCAGCACATATTTGGAGTTAAAGACGTTCAGCCCTTTATTCTCCATCGCGCCCATATTGAAGAAATCCACTGCGACGATCATAAAGATGTCGAGGTCATACTCCAGACCAAAGCGTTCTTCATCCCATTTCATACTGTTCTTCAGCGAGGTCATCGCCCAGTCAGCACGATCCAGGTTGCCGCGATCGACATAAATCTCCAGCGCCACATCGCGGCCGGAGCGGGTGGTAAAGCTGTCGCGCAGCACATCGAAATCACCCGCCACCAGCGCAAACAGATAGCACGGTTTCGGGAAGGGATCTTCCCACTTCATCCAGTGGCGGCCATCTTCGAGATGTCCACTGTCAAGGCGGTTGCCGTTAGACAGCAGGAACGGATAACGTGCCTGATCGGCAATAATGGTGGTGGTAAAACGCGCCAGCACATCGGGACGATCGAGATACCAGGTAATATGACGGAAACCTTCCGCTTCACACTGGGTACAGAGCGCTGCACCTGACTGATACAACCCTTCCAGCGCGGTGTTCTTGTCCGGGTGAATCTCGTTGATAATTTTTAAGGTAAAGTTTTCCGGCAACTGCTCCAGCACCAGCGCGCCTTCCTGCAGCTGGTAATGTGTCCATGGCTGATCATTCACTTCCAGTGAAATCAGCGTCAGCGCGTCGCCACCGTCCAGACGCAGCGCGGCATTGCTGGCGCCCAGCCGCTTAATACGGCTCACTGCCGTCACCTGAGTGGTGCTGGCATCGAGGTTAAACGTCAGATCAATATCGGTAATGGTGTAATCCGGCGCACGATAGTCATGGCGATTCTTGGCTTGCGGCTGTTGCGTCATAGAATTCTTCTCACGTCATCAAAAAGTTAACCTAATCAAGTCTATTCCTGTTACGCCCAGGTTGCCACGCAGAATGGCGCTAATGATGCCAATTGATACATTTCATTAACAATGGCACTTTTTATCCTCGACCTGACTGTCCTATTTGTGCTGTGATCAGGTTCATAAAACAGAATATGCGGTTATACTCCTGCCTCTTGATTGAGACATTTTACTTATACCCGTCATACTTCAAGCTGCAGCTGCGTTGGCTGCCCCGCTCACCCTGGTCACATAGTTATCTATGCTCCCTGGGATTCGCGGGCTTGCCGCCTTGCTGCAACTCGAATTATTCAGGGTAATACAGGGATAACGCTCCGCGCGCGAGACTGCTGAAACGCACTATGACACGACAAGCTTCCCCGATATTGCACACGCTGCTTGATACCGATGCCTATAAGCTTCATATGCAGCAAGCCGTGTTCCACCGCTACCATAACGTTTCTGTTGCGGCGGAATTTCGCTGCCGTGGTGACGATCAGTTAGGTATTTACGCCGATGAAATTGCGCAACAGATTGCGCTGATGGCTTCGCTGGCACTGAGCGACGACGAGTACACTTACCTCGCCAGCCTGCCTTTCTTTACCCGCGACTATCTCGACTGGCTGCGTGAGTTCCGTTACGACCCGTCACAGGTGCAGGTACGTAACCACGACGGTAAGCTGGATATTCGTATCGCTGGCCCGTGGCGCGAAGTGATTATGTGGGAAGTGCCGCTGCTGGCGCTGATCAGCGAAGTGGTACACCGCCACCGCTCGCCGCAGGTCACCCCGGAAATGGCGGTTGACCATCTGCAGCATAAGCTGGCCGCCTTTAACAGCCTGACCGCCGACCTTGATATGTCGCGTTTCAAACTGATGGATTTCGGCACCCGCCGCCGTTTCTCTTACGATGTGCAGATGGCGATTGTCAGCACGCTGCGGCAACAATTCCCCTGGCTGGTTGGCTCCAGCAATTATGATATCGCCCGCCAGCTCACTATTGCACCCGTCGGCACTCAGGCCCATGAGTGGTTTCAGGCGCATCAGCAGATCAGTCCGGTGCTGGCCAACAGCCAGCGCGCCGCACTGCAGGCGTGGCTCGATGAATATGACGATCAGCTGGGTATCGCCCTCACCGACTGCATTACCATGGACGCGTTCCTGCGTGATTTCGGCCCGGCCTTTGCCCGCCGCTACCAGGGACTGCGCCATGACTCGGGTGATCCGGTCGAATGGGGAGAAAAAGCCATCGCCCACTACCAGCGGCTGGATATCGACCCGCTGAGCAAGACGCTGGTGTTCTCCGATAATCTCGACCTGGAAAAAGCCGTCAACCTGTATCGCCACTTTGGCCAGCGCGCCAATGTGGTGTTTGGTATCGGCACCCGCCTGACCTGCGATATTCCCCAGGTTAAACCGCTGAATATCGTAATTAAACTGGTGGAGTGCAATGGCAAACCGGTGGCGAAGCTCTCTGACAGTCCGGGCAAAACCATCTGTCAGGATCAGGCATTTGTGCGCGCTCTGCGCAAAGCCTTCGACCTGCCGCGGGTGAAAAAAGCCAGTTAAGGCGTTATCACCCCTCGTCTTGTATTACTCCGGTCTGGTTCCCTCCCCCATTGAATGGGGGAGGGTTAGGGAGGGGGAACACGCGACACCGAGTCGTCAGCTCCCCCTTCCCAGCCTTCCCCCGCTCGCGGGGGAAGGGGCAGTCGGTGCTTCCTGCAGGGCCCATACTCTGGTAGTCGCCCATGAAGACGCCGACGACTTTGCCATCAATCCCGTAAGCAAAACCATTAATCCCCCTGTCATCCCTGAATAAATCTCTGCTTTCACCGTGAATTCTGCTTGTGTCCTGCCAGACGCAAAGTAACATAGCAAGACCCCCAAATCCGGGGGCCTTAATTTTCTAATCAGTTCACATATAAGAGAGAAATTTATGAGCATAGTGCCTGTAGCGGATGTACTGCACGGCCGTGTCTCGGTTGACAGCGAAGTCACCGTACGTGGTTGGGTACGTACCCGAAGAGATTCAAAAGCCGGTATTTCCTTTATCGCCGTTTATGACGGTTCCTGCTTTAATCCCGTTCAGGCTGTCGTAAATAATTCTCTGAATAATTATCAGGATGAAGTGCTGCGCCTGACCACCGGCTGCTCCGTGATTGTGACCGGCAAAGTGGTGGAATCACCGGGTGAAGGCCAGAGTTTTGAAATCCAGGCCAGCCACGTTGAAGTGGTTGGCTGGGTTGACGATCCAGATACCTACCCGATGGCGGCAAAACGCCACAGCATTGAGTATCTGCGTGAAGTGGCGCACCTGCGTCCACGCACTAACCTGATCGGCGCCGTGGCACGTGTGCGTCACACTCTGGCGCAGGCGCTGCACCGCTTCTTCCATGAAAATGGCTACTTCTGGGTCTCCACGCCGCTGATCACCGCGTCCGACACCGAAGGCGCAGGCGAAATGTTCCGCGTCTCCACGCTGGATCTGGAAAACCTGCCGCGCACGCCGGAAGGCAAAGTGGACTTTAACGAAGACTTCTTCGGTAAAGAGGCGTTCCTGACGGTATCCGGCCAGCTGAACGGCGAAACTTACGCCAGCGCGCTGTCCAAAATCTACACCTTTGGCCCAACCTTCCGTGCCGAAAACTCCAACACCAGCCGTCACCTGGCGGAATTCTGGATGCTGGAGCCGGAAATCGCCTTTGCCAGCCTCGACGACGCAGCAGCACTGGCGGAAGCCATGCTGAAGTACGTGTTCAAAGCGGTACTGGAAGAGCGTGCTGACGATATGGCCTTCTTCGCCGAGCGCGTAGACAAAGATGCCGTCTCGCGCCTTGAGCGTTTTGTGACTGCTGATTTCGCCCAGGTGGATTACACCGATGCGGTTGACATCCTGCTCGCCTCCGGCCAGACCTTCGAAAACCCGGTGTCCTGGGGTATCGATCTGTCGTCCGAGCATGAGCGTTACCTGGCCGAGAAGCACTTTAAAGCGCCGGTGGTAGTGAAAAACTATCCGAAAGACATTAAAGCCTTCTATATGCGCCTTAACGAAGACGGTAAAACCGTTGCCGCAATGGACGTGCTAGCACCGGGTATTGGTGAAATCATCGGTGGTTCACAGCGTGAAGAGCGTCTCGATGTGCTTGATGCGCGTCTGGAAGAGATGGGGCTGAATAAAGAAGACTACTGGTGGTATCGCGATCTGCGTCGCTATGGCACCGTGCCGCATTCCGGTTTCGGATTAGGTTTCGAACGTTTGATCGCCTATGTCACCGGTGTACAAAATGTAAGGGATGTTATCCCCTTCCCACGTACCCCGCGCAACGCGAGTTTCTGATATTCAGCATTAAATATAAGAAATTCATATATATAAGAAGGCCGGCTCTGCCGGCCTTTTTTTATTTTTGTAAATTTTGAGTTGGTTCACAAAGTTCCGTATTTTTTACATTTTGTAATACATATTTTCCTTTTGATACAGGAATAGGAGATTAGTAGCATATTCGGGGTAGATTAACCGGGCATGGAATGGAAAGATGCGTGCAGACACAGGAAGACACCATACTTCAGTCGTAGTTCCGTAAAGGTTTTATGACAGCAGTGGCAGGTGTCCGAATAAACTCCAATGAGGGTAATAAATAAATGATGAAGCGCAACATTCTTGCAGTGGTAGTCCCAGCTCTGTTAGCAGCTGGCGCAGCAAACGCAGCAGAAATCTACAACAAAGATGGCAACAAACTGGATCTGTATGGTCGCGCTCAGGGCCTGCACTACTTCTCTGATAATGCAGCCAACGATGGCGACCAATCATATGGCCGTCTGGGCTTCAAAGGTCAAACTCAAATTAACGATCAGCTGACCGGTTACGGCCAGTTCGAATATCAATTCCAGTTCAACAACTCTGAGAGCGTCGGTGCAACCGGTGGCGATAAAACCCGTCTGGGCTTTGCAGGTCTGAAATTCGGCGATGCAGGTTCTTTCGACTATGGTCGTAATCTGGGTATCGCATACGATGCACTGGCGTATACTGATATGCTGCCAGAATTCGGTGGTGACTTCAGCAAAACTGACACCATGACTGGTCGTACTACTGGTGTTGCTACCTACCGTAACAAAAACTTCTTTGGTCTGGTTGATGGCTGGGACTTCGGTGTTCAGTACCAGGGCAAAAATGACCGTACTGACGAAATCCAGAAATCTAATGGCGACGGCTGGGGTGTGTCTACCTCTTACACCTCACCAATCGGTGTGGGTATCGTAGGCGCATACGCAAGCCAGGATCGTACTGAAAGCCAGAACACCGTAACATATGGCCGTGGCGATCGCGCAGAAGTCTGGGCAGCCGGTCTGAAATACGACGCGAACAGCCTGTACCTGGCTGGTACCTATGGAGAAGGCCGTAACGCGACTCCTATCACCAATGGCGCCGATGATACTTTGTTAGGTTATGCTAACAAATCTTCTACTATCGAATTTACCGCTCAGTACCAGTTCGATTTCGGTCTGCGTCCTGAAGTGTCCTATGTTCAGGGCAAAGCGAAAGACGTAGAAGGTATCGGCGATGCTGATCTGTACAAATACGTTTCTGTTGGTGGCGTTTACTCCTTCAACAAAAATATGTCCACCTATGTTGACTACCAGATCAACCTGCTGAATGACGACAATGCACTGGGTCTGGCGACCGACGACGTAGTTGCAGTTGGTCTGGTTTACCAGTTCTAATTGCCTGACGTAAACCGCGCGTGAGCGCTGTCTGCGTCGACCAAAAAACGGAGCCTTACGGCTCCGTTTTTGTTTGTACAGAATGCAGAAAATAATAAGCCCCACTACAGAGTGTGAAGCCAGCATAATAATTACTTTTCTTCCACGGCAAACGGTTGGCATTTCCCCGTTCTGGCGTTAACCTGAGTCCTCAATTTGCTTTAGTCTAAGCTGATACGGACCTCTCTCATGTTTGAAAACATTGCAGCCGCACCCGCCGACCCGATTCTTGGTTTAGCCGATCTTTTCCGTGCCGATGACCGCACCAATAAAATCAATCTCGGTATTGGTGTCTACAAGGATGAAACCGGTAAGACGCCGGTACTGACCAGCGTGAAAAAAGCAGAACAGTTCCTGCTGGAAAATGAAACCACCAAAAACTACCTGAGCATTGACGGCATCGCCGAGTTTGCCCGCTGTACCCAGGAACTGCTGTTTGGCAAAGGCAGCGCAATGATCAGCGACAAACGCGCCCAAACCGCACAAACCCCGGGCGGCACAGGCGGCCTGCGTGTTGCAGCGGATTTCCTGGCCAATAACACCAGCGCGAAACGCATCTGGGTCAGCAACCCAAGCTGGCCAAACCATAAAAATGTGTTTACCGCTGCGGGCCTGGAAGTGTGTGAATACAGCTACTATGACGCCGCCAGCCATCAGCTGGATTTCGACGGTCTGCTTGCCAGCCTGCAACAAGCGCAAGCCGGTGATGTGGTGCTGTTCCACGGCTGCTGCCATAACCCAACCGGTATCGATCCCACTAAAGAGCAATGGCAACAACTGGCCGATCTGTCGCTGGAAAAGGGCTGGCTGCCACTGTTTGACTTTGCTTACCAGGGCTTTGCCCGTGGTCTGGAAGAGGATGCTGAAGGGCTGCGCATTTTTGCCGCCAGCCATAAAGAGCTGATTGTCGCCAGTTCTTACTCCAAGAACTTTGGCCTGTACAACGAACGCGTCGGCGCCTTTACGCTGGTTGCTGCTGATGCCGCCAGTGCCGATACTGCGTTCAGCCAGGTGAAAGCGACGATTCGCGCTAACTACTCCAACCCACCCGCGCACGGTGCGGCAGTGGTGGCCACCATCCTGAGCGACGAGACGCTGCGCACCCTGTGGGAACAGGAACTGACCGCGATGCGTGAGCGTATTCAGCGTATGCGTCAGCTGTTTGTGAATACCCTGCAGGAGAAAGGCGCGGACCGTGACTTCAGCTTTATCATTAAGCAGAACGGCATGTTCTCATTCAGCGGCCTGAGCAAAGATCAGGTGATTCGTCTGCGCGATGAGTTTGGCGTGTATGCGGTAAACTCGGGTCGTGTTAACGTTGCAGGTATGACGCCGGACAATATGGCGCCACTGTGTGAGGCGATTGTCGCAGTATTGTAATTGTGGCTTCAGGATGCCACTCTCACAATGCAAAAGGGGCCGTCATGGCCCCTTTGTTATTTACTGCGTCCTGAGACGTCTTACTGTAAAAATGGATTACTGACGCGCTCACGCCCCAGCGTCGACATCGGCCCATGCCCCGGGATAAAGGTCACGTCATCCCCCAGCGGCAGCAGTTTCACCCTGATGGACTCAATCAGCGCCTGATGATCGCCCTGCGGGAAATCACTGCGCCCGACGCCGCCATTAAAAATCACATCACCCGACACCAGCAGACGACCAGCGCGGTCAAAAAAGACGATATGTCCCGGGGTATGGCCCGGGCAGAGCAGGGTCTCCAGCGTGATATTGCCAACCTGCACGCTGTCGCCCTCTTCCAGCCAGCGATTCGGCGTCACTGGCGCGCATTCCGCCAGGCCAAACATCTGGCTCTGTACCGGTAAGGCATCCAGCCAGAACGCATCCCGTTTATGCGGGCCAATTATCTGCACGCCATAATGCGCCGCCAGCTCAGCTGCCGCGCCAACGTGATCGAGATGACCATGGGTTAACAAAATCTGGCTAACCTGCACCCCTTTCTCCGCCACGGCACGGATAATCTTTTCCGCATCGCCGCCAGGGTCGACAATCGCCGCCTGATTCGTTGCCGCACACCAGATTAAAGAACAATTCTGCGCGAACGCCGTCACGGGAATAATGTGATAGTCCATAACACTCCGTTACCGGCCAGCTCTGCAGCCGCCGGGATTTCTCTTCATTACCAGTGCCGCACCGGCCCGGTATCAATATGCACAAAGTCACTGCTCGGGTAGTATCCTACACCACCCGCGCGCATAGATAACGCGGCTTTGCGAATATTGCTCAGAGAAACCCCTTCAATATGGAAATCCATCGCCCGCCCCTGCATGTGATAGCTCTGTTTCGCCACCCCTTTACTGTGCGCACGCAACTCGGCATTGGTCGCTTTTGAGCGATAACCGGAAATCAGCTGTACCGGTTTGCGTGTGTCCAGCATGGTCTGCAGACGATAAAGCTGATCGAACAGCTTTGGATCGATGCTCTTCACTTTATTGGCGCGGTAATCGCGGAAAAAATGATTCAGACGCGACAGTTCAGCCTTGTCATAGTTACGCCCATCGAAAAACTCAGTTTTAAGGGTTTCACCCGTATTGAGATTATTAAGCGTCAGAATGCGCGGACGGGAGGTGGAAAGCGAAGCGAAAGCCTGCCCCGGCAGCAGAGCCAGACCTAACGCGGCGCCGCCAAAAGCCAGTAATTTACGGCGATGTGAATCGAAATTATCCATGAAAAACTGTTACCCGAGTGAAGATAGCAAAATGAGCAAAAACTGCACAAGTTCGAACCATAACCGCCGTCCAGCCATCCGTCAACCGCTAATCTGTAAAAGCGCGCGCCAGCGCGTGGCAGTTTCTGACAGATAAAAAAAAGCCGGACGCAGGCCGGCTTATTTCTGACTGTATTTTCAATCACTAGAGCAGCAACTGCCCGGCGCTGGCCAGTACCTGCGAACCGGAACGTGCGGTCATATCATAATTGTAAATATCTGTGCGGAACTGCGGCTTGCCATCGTCGGCAACCCAGGCCGTCAAATAATACAGGTTGACCGGAATACGCTGACGAATCGGCACATACTGCGTATTACCATCCTTCAGCTTGCTGGAGATACGCGTATCGTTCCAGCCAGCATCCTGCAGCAGCAGATTAGCCAGATCAGACGCCTTATTCACCCGCACGCACCCCGAACTCAGCGCACGGATATCACGCTGGAACAGCGCATGGTTCGGCGTGTCATGCAGGTAGATGGCATCCGAACTTGGCATATTAAATTTATAACGCCCTAATGAGTTGGTACTGCCCGGCGCCTGACGCACGCGGTACGGGAATGAGGCAGGAGATACCATGCTCCAGTTAATCATCGACGGGTCGATCACTTCTGCATCGCTGCTCCAGCCTGATAACAGCGTGTAGCCATGCTTGTAGAGATAAGTCGGATCCTGGATGACTTTGGGAATGATATCCTGGCGTACCAGATTGGTCGGTACGTTCCATGGCGGATTGAGCACCACATTGTTCAGCGCGCTGCGCATCAGTGGCGTCTTGCGGTCCGGTCGCCCGACAATCACGCGCGATGAAAGGATCTCATTGCCATCGGCATAATAGATCAGGGAATAGTTGGGAATATTCACCATGATGCCGTTATGCATATCGTCGGGCAGCAGGCGCAGACGCTGAATATTCAGTGCCAGCAGCGCAGCACGCAGCTGCGGCGAGACATTCAGCCATTCACGGGTGCGCATGCCAATCGCGCCATCCGCCGCTAACCCCTGCCACTGCTGGAAGCGTTTCACCGCCGCGACGAGATCTTCGCTATAGACTGTATCAGCGCTGCCCGCCACAGACGGCTGCACGTTACCCGGATGTTCAGGGGTATTGGCTGGCAGATCTGTCACGCTGGTCGCGGATGGACTGACGGTAACTGCAGCATTGCTCTGTGCCACCGGTACTGGTGCAGTGGGAACCGCATCCTGATCGGGCTGTGGCGTGGCCGCTGCTGCATCAAACATGCCGGTGCGCTGCAGAATCTCACGCAAGGCAGGCACATCCTGACTCACCTGACCCGGACGCAGCGTCTGCTTGTCATTCAGCTGTGGCCAGGGACGGTTGTCCGCCATCATGGTTTTCAGCGCCTGATGCATCCGGCTGTATTGCGGATGTTGCGGCGCCAGCGACACCACAAACGCCGCTAAGCCACCGGCATCCGTCGCCGTCTGCCACTGGTTGATCGCCGCCAGCGGCGGCAGTGCCATTTTGTACGGCACATTGCTGTACAGCCAGGTTTCGCCCTGCGCGGGCACGCTGGAGACAAACTGCAGATAGCCGAGCATAGCGTCCGACAGCACGATATCGCGCGCCAGTCCGCTGATGTTCGGATTGGTTAACTGCTGCACCCACTGGGTAAACTGTGGCTGCACGCCAGAGATGGCCACTTCGGCCAGCTGCTGCTGGAATTGCTGTACCGCGTTACGGTCCTGCCAGACGGGACGCATATCACGGGCGGCATAAATTGATGCCAGTGAAGCCAGATAAAACGGTTTCACGTTGGCCGGTAAAGCAGCCAGGATTTGCGTCTGGCTCTGACTAACCGACATCACACCCGCAGGCGCAGCGTCCGGCAGCGATGGTGAGATCGCCGCGGTTGCGCTGGTAACCTGGGCAAGGCAAAGCATGACACAACACCCCAACGTCGCTTTTCTCAACGTAACTAAATTTGCCAGCAACATCCCTTGCCCCCTGTATTGCAAGTGGCCGCGCCAGGAAAAACCGCGTTTTTCTGTCGGCCGTTAGTCATTGTTCTAAGTATATACCCTAAATAATTCAGGCTGCGGCAAGCGAGCGAATCCCCGGCAGCATAGATAACTATGTGGCAGGTAAGTAAGCGTAGCTGCTGCCTGATGTATGACGGGTATCAAAGTAAAAACGGCATTTGCGTCAACAGTCGCAAATGCCGTTATCAGATTAATGCCTGTACAATTTTTTTACTATATCTGGATCTGTGATTTTTCTGTTTCTGTATTGGCCGCAGGCGTCGGATCGGCCGAGAAGCCACGCAGCCCCACCACATGCACATGCTCAGTATTCTGGAATACCTTACGCACCAGTTTATAGGTGGTGCCTTTCTCCGGGCTGATATTTTCCGGCGCCGCGATAATCAGCTGCATCTCCAGACGATCGCACAGCTCAAACAGCGTGGCGATGGACTTGGCATCCAGACGCGCCGCTTCATCGAGGAACAGCAGACGACACGGCGAAATATCTTTGCCGCGCAGGCGACGCGATTCCTCTTCCCAGCTCTGCACCACCATTACCAGAATTGACATACCGGTACCGATCGCTTCCCCGGTGGAAAGCGCGCCACTCTCAGCACGCAGCCAGCCATCAGAGCCACGGTTGACTTCCACTTCCATCTCCAGATAGTTGCGGTAGTCGAGCAGCTCTTCACCAATGGTCTGCGGCGTGCGCTGTCCCATATCAATTTGCGGATTCAGGCGCTGATACAGTTTCGCCAGCGCTTCTGAAAAGGTCAGGCGGTTGCTGCTGAACAGATCCTGATGCTGCTCATGCTGTTCCGCCAGCACGTCCAGCAGCGTGGCATGGCTCTCTCGCACGTTGACGTTCAGTCGCACACTGCGCACCTGACCGAAGCTGACGCTGTTCAGGCCCTGGTTCAGCTGGCGAATACGGTTCTGCTCACGCTGGATGGTCTTACGGATAATGTTCGACACACTGCGTGAACTGATCGCCAGCGTCTGCTCGCGCGCCGTCAGCTCTTCAGTCAGACGGTTCAGCTCAATTTCCATCTGCTCAATCGCTTCTACCGGGTCATCGGTGCGGATAATATCCTGACGGATACGCTCACGCAGATGCTGGTAGACGGCGATAAAGAACTGGATTTTGCGTTCCGGACGTTTCGGATCTTCTGAGGCTCGCAGCACATCGCGCAGATGCTCGTTATCCGCCACCGCCAGACGCAGCGCACCGAGCGCCTTATCCGACATGGAACGCAGTTCATCACCGCCAAGATAGGCCAGTTCGCGGCGATGCAGACGGCGCTCGACGCCATTATCTTTCACCATGCGCATCACGGCACACCAGCCCGATTTCGCCGTCACTACCTGCTCACGGTTCTGGTGGTAGTCACGTTCCAGACGACGCAGTTTCTTCTGCAGTCCATCCATTTCCGCTTCACAGAAAGTCAGCTGTTTCTCCAGCTGATTGCGGCGCAGACGGTTGTTACTTAACGCGGTATGCAGCTCATCACGGCGGATGCGCGCACGCTCTTCCGCGCTGGCGTCAGCCTGTACGCCGATATCCTGCATCTCCTGATTCAGCTCTTTCAGCATATCACGCTTGGCATCATAGGAACTTTTCAGCGACGCCTGTACCTGTGAATACTGCGTCAGTTGTGCCTGATGCTGGCGCAGCTGTTCGCGTGCTCGTGCACGCTCGGCTTCCGCCTGCTCCAGACGCTGACGCAGCTTCTCATTCAGATCGCTGTTGCCGCTCAGCATGCCGGCAGAATCAACGTAGCTAAAGTGGGCACGGCGCTGCGTCACTTCCGTCAGGGCAAAGGCCTGCTGGCGGGCATCACGCTGCATCTGCTGCGCCTGCTGATAATCAATCTTCAGCTGGTCATGTTGCTCAGGATCGCTCTGCAATACGGAAACAATCGGTTCCAGTCGCGCCAGGCTGTTGCCATGCTGCTGAATAAAGCGCGATGCTTCATGCGCTTCATCGATGCGTTCGCGGATCTCTTCGTAGCGATCCTGCAGCGTTTCATCAGTCAGTAAGGTAACGCGCGGCAGCAGGCGGTTAAGCTGGGCAACGCCCTCTTTCGCCTGTTCAAACTGCTGGCGCTGCTGCTGATTGTCACTCTCATGAGTCGAGAGCGCGCGTTCAATCTCAGTGCGACGGGCATTGAGCTGGCGGATCAGTGCTTCCGGATCGTCCTCGAACGCTACCGCCAGGTGGCTGCCAATAAAGCGGCTGAACGACTGATGCAGGCGCTGGGTTTTCTGCACGTCAAACGACAGTGTGGCGTAGCTTTCCGCCAGCGCTTCGCGTTCATTACGCAGCAGTTCCAGCTGATTTTCACGCGCGGCGCGACCAAACAGCGGCACTTTCGGGAAGCGTGAGTAACGCCACTGGCGATCGGCGATTTTCACCACCACCGCCTGCTCCAGCTCTTCAGTGCTGAACACGCTGTCGTCGAAGGATTGCGGATCCCCTTCGATCAGATAGAGATCTTCCGGGCAATCCTCCAGCCCATCGAGTTGCTCGCGCACCAGAGACAAATCCGGTACCACAATCGCATGGCGCGATGGACCATACAGCGCCGAAAAGTAAGGCGCGTCTTCCAGGGTTACATCATCATAAATTTCCGACAGCAGCACACCACCAAAGCGCTCGGCCAGATTATTCAGGCGCGCATCTTCAGCGCCGCCCGGCTGACTGAGTTTTTCGATCTGCTGTTCAACGTCGCGTTTACGCGCCGCCACGTCATCACGCTCGACGGTGGATTCACGTTCGCGCTCCAGCAGTTGCTGCATATACTCGGTCACCTGCTGGCTGTTCTCCAGCGGCTGCCCGGTCTGTTCGCTAAGCTGAGTGAGGATCTCCTGCGCCGCCAGCCACTGTGGCGCACGCGCCGTCAGGCTGCTGATACGTTCGCGCAGTTGATCCAGTTCCTGGCGCATCACCAGACGGCGTTCACCTGCATCCGCCACGCTGCTGGACAACAGTTCGATCTGCTCTTCCAGCTCCTGCTGCAGCGCTTCCAGCTCCAGCGGGTCATACTGCTGCCCCTGGCGCTTGCAGAACTCATTCAGCAGGCGTTCAGCTTCCTGCTGCTCACGCAGACGCTGTTCCAGTTCGCTGAGACGCAAACGCAGCGACGACAGTTGTTCAGCATGGTGGCGCTGGTTCGTCGCCTCACGCAGCAGGTCGCGACCGGTTTGCCAGGCATCACTGCGACTGACCGGACCGGCAATCTTGTTCACCAGTTCAAACGCCTGCTCAAACTGGCTGTGCGCGGCTTCCGCCACACTCATTTTCTGTTCCAGCTGCAGCAGCCGTTCGGTGGCCTCCTGCTCTTTCGCCTGGAAGATATCCAGCTGCTCATCAGCATCTTCAATACTGAGTTGCGGCAGACGGCAGATTTCCTGTGCACGCTGCAATGCCTGCAACGCCTGCTGATATTGGATGGCGCGCGTTTGCTGCACGTCAAGCGCCTGCTGGTAATCGGCCAGCTGGCTCTTCAGTTCATCCACTTCCAGTTCAGCGGCTTCGGCGCGGGCTTCATTTTCTTCCTGCACCTCACGCGCTTCCGCTACCACCTCATTCTGCTCTTCCAGACGATAGGTCAGCTCATCGAGATCGGCTTCATAGCGCTCGATTTTTTCCTGCTGCCGCATCGCGGTTTGCACCAGATTCAGGTGATCGCTGGCACCCTGGTAGTCGGTTTCCAGATCGTTTTCTGCACCAGCATGTTCAGCCAGTTCGCGCGCCATTTCGATATGGCGATACTGCTCAGCGGCCAGCTGTTTGCGGCTGCTGAACAGATCATTACGCAGCAGCAGCGCACCATCGAGATGAATGCGGCGCTCATTAGCATGACGCATATAATCGGCGGCTACATAGCTGGTGGCTTCAGAGATCAGATGCTTAAACAGATCGCGATCGGACTGGGTGACGCGAATCGCTTCCAGCGTCATACGGTTCTCGCGCAGCGCCGCTTCCATATCCTGGAACGCCTTACGCACCCCGCTGTTTTCCGGCAGCAGGTAGTCGCGCAGAGAGCGGGTAATGGCGCTGGAGATCCCGCCGTACAGCGAGGCTTCGATAAGGCGGTAGTACTTACTGCGGTCGCTCGCGGAACGCAGACGACGCGCCACGATACCGAGATCAAACATCAGCGCGTGATAGTCGGTAATCGAGTTGTACTGCTTAAACTGTACGCCTTCGATGGCTTCAAGACGCTCTTTTAGCTCCGCCAGCGGCAGTACGCGCGCCTGGCGCTCATTCAGCGTTTCGGTGAGAATTTCCGTCGGGTTCATGGCCGTCGGCAGGCCGTGAATACTGAATGGCTTAATGTCGACCTTTTTATCGCGACCCGCCACCTGCTGCAGACGCACACCGACAATCACGCGCTGGTGGCGTGAATTGACGACATCCAGCGTCGAGTAGCAGACACCCGCTTTCAGCTTACCGTGCAGACCTTTGTCGCGCGAGCCGGAGGTCGCACCCGCTTCGGTGGTGTTACGGAAGTGCAGCAGGGTTAAATCCGGGATCAGCGCAGTAATAAACGCCGCCATGGTGGTGGACTTACCGGCGCCGTTACCGCCGGAGAGCGTGGTCACCAGTTCATCGAGATCGAAGGTGCGCGCAAAGAAACCGTTCCAGTTAATCAGCGTCAGCGAGCGAAATTTTCCGCGTTCAATCATTCCTGTTCATCCTCCGCGTTGTCTGACGTCGTGCTGTCGCTGTCGTTCTCGTTATCATCGCTTTCATCATTTAGCGTCATGCCCGATTCCAGCGCCATCGCTTCACCGTCACGGATCATGCGCAGCTGCGCTTCGCGCGGATCGTCGCCGCTGCGTACATCGGCGCCAAAGCGGAAGACGGATTCGTTAATGCGAAACTTGCTGCTGTCATTACCCATAAACCACACCATACCGAGGCGGCGCAGACGGTTTAATGACGCACGAGTTTTTTCCTGCAGTTTCTGCTTGTCGAGATCCGAGCCGGTGGAGCGCTGGTTGACCAGCTTGAGTAGCTTACTTTCATCCGCCAGGCTCAGCAGCTCGTCATACAGCTCCTGCTGGGTAAAGATGCCTTCGTTCGCCAGCCGTTCCGGGCTGAGGTAGAGATAGCACAGAATTTTCCCTACCATCATATCCAGTTCGGACAGTACCGAACGCGGGATTAGCGTCGTGGAGCGCGGACGCAGATAGAAGAAGCCCTCCGGCGCGCGGATCAACTCAACGTTGTAGCGCGTGTAGAACTCTTCCAGATACTCCTGATAATCCATCAGGTAGGCGTGATTATCTAACTCTTCGATGCCAATATGGCGCCCTGCACGCAACTGGCTATCCAGCGCCGGGAAAATCGGGTTGGCCAGTGCCTGAGCCAGCTTGACCGGCATCACTTGTTCAATATTTGTCGATGACATGTGCCTGCACCTTGGCTCCGTAATCATTAATGACCTGCCATTCAGCAGACAGGCCGGAGAAATCAGCTTCGGCCACGCCTAAACGCACGGCCTGATCCACCACGATGCGCGCCACGTCGAAATGACGTGCACGCGGATATTGCGCCAGATATTCGCGCATCACCGAGGCTAAGTGGAGCGGTTTCTGCTCCAGTTTGTAAATTTGCAGCGCTTCTTCAATCATCGCTGCAATCTGTTCGCGAATTTCATTAAATTCTTCGTATTCCAGCTCAGAAGGCAGCTCGCCAGTGACCTCTTCGTTACGCAGCGTCAGCTCTTCATCACGCATATCGTACAGGCGTTCGGCATTGGCATAGGTCAGCGCCCACGGGCTGTCAAAATAGTTCTGCACTGACTGGCGCAGGCGCTGGGCGAAGACGCGGTTTTTATCCATATCAATGGCAGTACGGATAAATTTGTGCACGTGGCGATCGTAGCCAATCCACAGGTCAATCGCCTGCTGGCCCCAACTGACAATACGGTCAAGCTTGCTCTGCAGGTCGAACACCAGTTTGTCGACAAAACCGAGATCCGGGCTGCTCATAGTGGCATCCTGAATGCGCAGCAGGTTTGCCTGTAGTTTGTCACCCGCCGCTTCCAGCGTATCCTGCAGTTCGCGCAGGGTGCCGGAGGTTTCTGACAGCAGCAGTTCACAGCTGGAGATTGCCGCACGCCAGTCCTGGTTCAGCAACTGGGCGATATCGTCTTTCACCGCCTGCTGCTGCTCGTCCATCATGCGCTGCGTCAGATCGATACTGTCGAAAATCTCGGCAACAGAATACTTCAGCGGTGCAAAGACGTTACGATGCCAGTGAAACTCGTCGCCATCCTCTTCTGCCGCGTCGGCGGCGCGCTTCAGCTCCTGTGCGACAATCGACAGCTGCATAGAGAGGCGCAGAGTGGAAAACTCGCGCTGGCGGATGTAATAATCGGTAATGCCAATCGCCAGCGGCGTCAGGCGGTAAATGGCGTTGCCGTCGGTCAGTTCGCTGGTGAAACGGTTGAACAGGCGCTGACGCACCATATCGTTAATGGCGTTATTAGCACGCACCTGCACGGTTTCGTTGGTTTGTTCGAAGGCTTTACTGACGTGGCGGAAGGCATCAACCAGATCGCCTTCACTCATTTCGCCATCCATGCGCTCGCCGTTAAGGGTGGCGACGGCCAGTAAAAAAGCCAGACGTTCGGTCGGTAAAGTGACGGAAAAATCGTTCTTCCGCGCCCAGGCAACCAGTTCCGGTACAGTCTGGGAAAATTCACTCATAGTTCGTCCTTCTGAATGGGTTTCCGCGCTGTCACGTGGATATAACGCCCTAAACTTAAAAATGGCTCCTGCCGGCAATAACGCTGTTCCATTGCCAGCACCTCATCGAATCTTTCGCTCTGTTTCTCTTTATCGCGCATATAGTCATGGAATACGCGGATGCCGGCTCGTTGTTCAATGGTGAAGCCCAGTTCACGCAACCAGCCGTACACCTGCTCTGGATCGCGCGGATAGTCCGGCGACAGGGTTTTCCGTTTGCGCTTGCGCAAATCCGCCTGCAGATAGCCAAAATTGCCCAGCGTCAGCGTTCGCATGGTCAGGCCATGCAGGTTATAAAACATCAGTGACAGCACGCCACCCGGCGCCAGCGCGTCATACAGCGCCGCCAGCGCTTCCTGCGGCTGGGCAACCCACTCCAGCACAGCGTGAAACAATACCAGATCAACCGGCTTATCCAAATGTTGACCGACCATTTGCGCGCTAATTTGTTTGAATTGCATGTTTTCGCTCACACCTTTTTCGGCGGCATGAGCCTGCGCGCGCTGGATCATCTCTGCCGACAGGTCGCACAGCAGCACCTGGTGGCCGCGCGCCGCCAGTCCACAGGCGGTTTGCCCTTCGCCACCGCCGGCATCCAGCACCGTCAGCGGGCGCTCTGGCAGGGTGGTGAGTAACGCGTCCAGCTCCTGCCACAGGATGGCCTGACGAATACGCCCTTTGGTGGTACCGTAAATGTTTTGCGAGAATTTCTCAGCGATATCATCAAAGTTGCGATCCTGCATAAATAGCGGCTCCGGATAACTGCCGTGAATTAAGGGGCTATTTTGGCACACACTGGCGTAGAATGAACCTTTCACTCACCGCTTCGCCTTCAGGTGCTGTTTTTTCGGACAAAAGGAGTTAGTTTTTGCTACTTTTCACCCTCAAAAAAATCGTTGGTGGTCTGCTGCTGCCCTTGCCCTTCCTGCTGATAGTGATGGCGACTGGCCTTTTACTGCTGTGGTTTAGCCGCTGGCAGAAAACGGGCAAAATTATACTCTCTTCCGCCTGGATAATCCTGCTGTTAATGAGTCTGCAACCGGTGGCCGACCGCCTCCTGAAACCGATTGAAGATGGCTATCCCACCTGGAATGGCGGCAAGCCAGTTAACTATATCGTTATACTCGGCGGCGGCTATACCTGGAACCCTGAATGGGCGCCGGGCTCCAATCTGGTGGGCAATAGTTTGCCACGGCTGGTGGAAGGGGTGCGTCAGTGGCGCGATAATCCAGGGTCGAAGATGATTTTTACCGGCTACTCCTCTACCGATAATCCGGTCAGCACAGCAGAAGCGGGTAAACGGGTCGCCATGACTCTGGGCGTGCCCGCAGAAGACATCATTACCCTGGAGAAACCGCGCGATACCGAGGAAGAGGCGCAGGAGGTGAAAAAAGCGATTGGCGATCAGCCGTTCCTGCTGGTCACCTCCGCCAATCATATGCAGCGGGCGATGAACTTCTTCCATGCCGTCGGTTTACAGCCAATTGCCGCCCCTGCTAATCAGCTGGCGATCACCTCACCGCTCAACTGGTGGGAAAAAGTGCTGCCTGGCAGCGGCTGGCTTGGCCACAGTGAGCGCGCCTGGTATGAGTCGCTGGGCCGCCTCTGGCAATGGCTGAAAGGCGATGATACGCCCGCATCAGTAGAGCCAGGGCAGTAATCCTTCAGCGGCTGCGGCAAATTGCCGCCGGTTAAACTTGCCGGTATCAACGAGGGTGGCGATGGTGTCCCATAACAGGTACAGCCAGCGCCGCCCGATAAAGGCCTCAGCCACTGGCGCGTGTGCCAGATAACGGAACAGCAGCGACTCCGCCGCACCGCCATCCCACAAACGGAACAGTTCATATTCGCGCGGCGCCCACAGCATCGTGCCCGGATTCACCATTGCCAGCAGCAGGTCACTGCGCGCATCTTTCAGCATATTGCGCAACGTCACGTTGCCATGCACCAGCACACAACTGTCATCGAAATCACGAAACAGCTGCGGCAACTGTTCGCGGCTACGATAGAGAATACGCCGGTCATCATGGGTGAAATCCGGTGGCGTCAGATTACTCAGCGTCGCCCACAGCACTTCCACCCGCTGTGCATACCATGCCGCCCAGCGGTTTTCCTGCGTGCTGTCGACTGTACCAACCAGTCCATGACTGTCGATGCGGTGCCAGGCGAGCAGGCTTTCTACGATCTGCTGCTGCAATTCCGCCCAGCGTTGCGGCGTGCGCGTCGGCGCTTCCACCGGGACACCGCCTAAACGTTCAATCAGCAGGACTTCGTGCTGCGGTTTTTGCTGGCTGAGCACCACGCCATACACCGCAGGCAATCTGACATTGCCTTCACGCGCCAGCATCGAGAGCTTGTAAGCTTCGCGCGCCGCCATGCCACTGTTGCGGTAACATTTAGCCACCAGTGACATCGCGTGCCCCGCTTTGTCATACAGCGTAAACAATGTCGCGTAAGGTTGTTCAGAGACCGGCTCCAGCCGGCTGATGCTTTCGCCCAGCACCAGCGCCAGTTCAGCTCGTAACTGTTCCATTACATTACCTCTGTGCGCAATGAGGCTTTTTATCATGGGCGTGCTGAGCGGTGATTTCATCGGCTCAGATCAAAGATACGCTGGAAAAAACACAAATGAGGATAAAGAAAAGACGAGTTACCCGGTTTCTTCGACAATCTGCGTGAAAGACGGATAGAGGGGAAATGCGGGCGTAATGTCGCTTGCTCGCCCTCCCCCCATTTCATGGGAGAGGGCGTATCACCTTACTGCATGGCGGCGCGAACGCGCTGCAGATCGTCCGGCGTATCGACACCGACGCTGGGGATGGCTTTCGCGACATCGACGTGAATTTTCTCGCCGTACCACAGCACTCTGAGCTGCTCTAACAACTCAATTTGCTCCAGCTGGCTGGGTTCCCAGCGCACATAGCGACGGATAAAACCGGCGCGATAGGCGTAGATGCCAATATGACGCAGGAAATGATCGCCAATCGCCTGACGTGACTGGGCAAAACGGTCACGCTCCCACGGAATGGTGGCACGCGAGAAGTAGAGCGCGTAGCCCTGCGCATCACGCACCACTTTGACCGCGTTCGGGTTAAAGGCTTCTTCCGCACTGGTAATCGGCACTGCCAGCGTCGCCATACCCGCGCTGGCTCCCGCCAGATTTTCCGCCACCTGACGGATAATCACCGGTGGGATCAGCGGCTCATCGCCCTGCACATTGACGATGACCGTGTCATCAGCGAACTGATAGTGCTCAATCACTTCCGCCAGACGTTCAGTGCCGGACTGGTGATCGGCACGGGTCATACACACTTCACCACCCGCTGCGCGTACCGCATCAGCCACCTCGGGATGGTCCGTCGCGACAATCACCCGCTCAGCGCCTGATTCCCGCGCCTTCTCCATCACATGCACTACCATCGGTTTGCCATGGATATCCACCAGCGGCTTACCGGGCAGGCGGGTCGACGCGAAGCGCGCCGGAATAATGGCGATAAAACTCATGGATGGCTCTCTTCCAGGGTCATGGTGCGCGCTTCGTTTTCCAGCAGCACTGGAATGCCGTCACGTACCGGAAAAGCCAGACCATCAGGCTTGCAGATCAGCTCCTGCTGCTCTTTGTTGTAATAGAGTTTGCCGTTGCAAACCGGGCAAGCCACAATTTCGAGTAAACGGTGATCCATGGTTCCTCCGTAATGAACCCGGTAATATCAGAAACTACAGCATATCACAGCGCCAGCCCTCTCCCCAACTGGCTCGCAGTGCGTCTGGTGCGCGATCAATCACAATCTGCTGTGCGCCCTGCCAGCGGGCAAAATCGGTGATGGCGCGAGTAAGATCGCGTATCAGGCCGTCCGTCACTTTCACGCCCGCCTCGAGCCAGCAACCTTTTATCTGCAGCACCTGCTCCCTGCGCAACATTTTGGCGTCCAGACGCCCTTTCAGCGCGCCGCGATGCAGCACCGGCAGGACAAAATAGCCAAACTTGCGCTTCGCTTCCGGCGTATAGCACTCAATACGATAATCAAAAGCAAACAGTTCCAGCGCCCGGCGGCGATCCCACACCACCGGATCAAATGGCGACAGCAGTGCGGTATGGGTTGCCTGCAGCGGTTTTTCCAGCAGCGCTAGCAGCGACTGATGCAGATACATCGCGCCCAGCTGTTGCACATTCACCGCCACCACCTCGCCGCTTTCCAGCGCCTGCGCCAGCACCGCCTTAACCGGTGCTCGTTTGATTCGATAGTAATCCGCCAGCCACTCCGCGCGGAAAATACCAACGCTGCGCATACTGTTATGCAGCATCTGTTGTATCGCGTCCGTCTCACTCAGCAGGTGCAGGTCATCGTCCCAGTCGGGTAATACACGGGTGCGTAAATCATAAACCCGCTGAAAGTTACGTCGCTCCGTTACCATTAACTCACCGGCGGTAAACAGATTCTCCAGATGACGTTTATGCGGTTTCCATGACCACCAGCCAGGTTGATGACCTGGCGCGGTGGCAAAATCCGCCGAACGTACCGGGCCATAACGGGTGATATGCGCCAGTAGCGCCTCTATCTCCTGCGCATAATTCGCCACCCATGCGGCATTGTATTTCCAGCCAAGATTAGCCGGGTCAAGCATACGGTGACGCAGCAGTTTGTAATCTTCGACCGGAATAAAGCAGGCTTCATGCGCCCAGTACTCAAACAGCAACCCTTCGGCCAGCGTCTGTTCCAGCCACTGTTGCGGATACGCCCCCAGCCGGCTATACAGCACCAGATAAGGACTGCGTGCTACCACATGAATGGTATCAATTTGCAGCAACGACATGTTGCGGATGGTGGCCAGTACGTCGTGGTAACGCGCTTTGCGTTTCGGGGATTTTAGTAGCTGTTGCGCGGCAAGATGCAGCTTGCGGGCCGTCGCCAGAGAGAGGTCAAGTGCAGGCATCGTGGCATCCAGAAAAAGAAGATGCCATTAGTTTAGCGACTCACAATCATCAGACTGAAGTTTATTTCGCCAGAGCCTTAATTTTATCAAGCAGTTCCGTGGCAGCCTGCGCCGGTATGTCCGCATCAACGGGCAGATACCACCAGTTTTCAGCCGCAAACTGACGGCATTTGACTGCATCTTTTTCCGTCATGATCAACGCCTGACCTGTGGCGGTCAGCGCGCTCAGCTCTGCTTCGCTGTAGGCCTGATGATCGGCGAACGCCATTTCTTTTACCGGTGTCACGCCCTGCAGCCTCAGAGTAGCGAAAAAGCGTGGCGGATGACCAATTCCTGCCATCGCCACCAGCGGTGGCAGTTCAGCTAACGGTTTGCTCTGCCCGGTTTGCAGATTAATCGCCTGACCGGGTTGCAAACGCATCGCGATCTCGTTTCCCTGCGCCTCGCCACCGTTGACGATCACCGCATCGACGCTGGCCAGCCGTCCGGCGCGCTCGCGCATCGGCCCGGCAGGCAGCCACCAGCCGTTACCAAAGCGGCGCACACCATCAACCACCACGATCTCAATATCACGCGCCAGTGCATAATGCTGGAGACCATCGTCAGTGACGATCACATCAATATCGCCCCGCGCCTGCAGCGCCTGCACTGCGTCACTGCGACGCGGCGAAACCGCCACCGGAGCGTGGGTACGCTGATAGATCAGCACCGGCTCGTCACCGGCTGCTGCGGTAGGAGTGGTATCGTCCAGTAATAATGGATAGCGCTCCGCCTTGCCACCATAACCACGCGAGACAACGCCCACGCGCAGCCCCTGACGTTGCAGAGCTTCCACCAGCCAAATCACAACGGGTGTTTTTCCGTTGCCGCCAGCGGTGAGGTTGCCCACCACCACCACCGGCACTGAAGCACGCCACACTTTTCGCCAGCCAAGCTGATAGCTCAGGCGGATGGCGTGACTAATCAGCCCATACAACCAGCTGAAAGGCAGCAACAGCAGCCACAGCGGCGAACGACCACTCCAGATGCGTTCAATCATTGCCCAAACTGCATTTTGTGCAGCTGCGCATAAGCGCCCTGCTGGCCCAGCAACTGCTGATGAGTGCCACGCTCAACGATATGACCATCTTCCACCACCACGATTTCATCCGCCTTCTCGATAGTTGACAGGCGGTGAGCGATCACCAGCGAGGTGCGGTTTTTCTGCAGTTCATCCAGCGCCGATTGAATGGCGCGTTCGGATTCGGTATCCAGCGCAGAAGTCGCTTCGTCGAGGATCAAAATCGGGCAGTCGCGCAGCAATGCACGGGCGATAGCAATACGCTGGCGCTGGCCACCGGACAGCAGCACCCCGTTCTCGCCAATAACCGTATCAAGGCCATTATCCATTTTGTTGATAAAGTCCATGGCATGCGCCATTACCGCCGCTTTCTCAATTTCTTCGCGGCTGTACTTCTCGCTGCGGGCATAGGCGATATTGTTGGCAATGGTATCGTTAAACAGGTGCACGTTCTGCGACACCAGCGCCACCTGATTACGCAGCGAACGCAGGGTGTATTCACGCAGATCGTGACCATCGATCAGGATATCGCCCTGCTGCACATCGTAGAACCGCGTCAGCAGGCTGGCGAGAGTGGATTTACCTGAACCAGAACGTCCCACCAGCGCCACCGTTTTTCCTGCCGGGATAGCCAGATTTATATTGCGCAGCGCCGGATTATCGCGCCCCGGGTAAGTGAAGGTGACATTACGGAATTCGATATCACCTTTAGCACGTTCAATTTGACGTGTACCGGTGTCGGTTTCCTGCTCGCTGTCCAGAATTGAGAACAGGGTCTGGCAGGCTGCCATCCCGCGCTGGAACTGGGCATTAACGTTGGTCAGCGACTTCAGCGGACGCATCAGCGCCACCATCGAAGAGAACACCACGGTAATGGTACCGGCGGTCAGCGTTTCCATCACGCTTGGGAAGCTGGCGGCATAGAGCACAAACGCCAGCGCCATAGAGGCAATCAGCTGAATGATCGGATCGGAAATCGAGGAGGCAGAGACCAGTTTCATCCCCTGCTGACGCATCTTGTTGCTGACGGAATCAAAGCGTTTGCTTTCAATTTCCTGACCGCCAAAGATTAAAACTTCTTTGTGGCCTTTCAGCATCTGCTCAGCGCTGGTAGTCACTTCACCCATCGTGTTCTGCATGTTTTTACTGATGCTGCGGAACCGCTTCGAGACCAGACGGATCGCGAAGGAGACAATCGGCGCCAGTACAATCAGAATCAGCGACAGCTGCCAGCTGTAGTAAAACATCATGATGAACAGACCGATAATCGACGCGCCTTCACGCACTACGGTTACCAGCGCACCAGAGGACGACGCCGCCACCTGCTCAGAATCGTAGGTAATGCGCGACAGCAAAGTGCCGGTGGATTGCTGGTCGAAGAAAGTGACCGGCATGCCCATCATATGGCTGAACAGCCGACGGCGCATATTCATTACCACATTCCCGGATACCCAGGAGATGAAGTAACTGGAGATGAAACTCGATATGCCACGCACCAGCATCAGGCCAATCACCGCCAGTGGCATCCATACCAGAACCGAGCTGTCCGCTTTACCAAAACCATCATCAAGTAATGGTTTGAGCAGTGACAGCATGAGAGTATCGCCCGCGGCGTTAACGATTAGCGCAATCGCTGCCACAATCAGTCCAGCTTTATGCGGCGCAATCATTGGCCACAGGCGGCGGAATGTCTGCCACGTCGAGAGATCTTTATCAAGATGCATTATTAAACCAGCTTATGATGAAATAGCCGCTCATTCTACCTGGATTCCCTGGGTACGCCAAACCACTGATGGTACCAACGGGGCAATATTTGTTCTCTTAAGCCTTTGACTTGCCATTTCTCAGCACTAAATTGCACGCTTAACTGACCGGAAAGCGCAGTGTCGTGCCACTGGTAGCCATGCTGTTGATAGCGATCCATCACCTGTGCTACGGGTAAGCGCCAGGCGTTATAGCGTGCCACCGATGCCAGTGCAGCACGGCCCTGCACATTGCGCAGCAGCAGTGCGGTGGATGAAGTATTACTGCCGTGATGCGGCACCTGCACAATATCAGCTTTCAGCGCAGACTGATAACGCGCCACCAATGCCCGTTCAGCAGGCGCTTCGAGATCGCCGGTCAGCAGCACGCGCCAGCGACCATCTTCCACCAGCACCACACAGGAGTCGTTATTCTGCCCCTGCTGATTACCTGGTAGCGGCCATAAAACCTGAAAATGCAGCTGCTGCCACTGCCAGTGTTCCCCCTGATAACAGGGCTGATGAGGCTTATCTTTCAGCGCGCTGCGCACCGTCAGTTGCGGCCACGCCAGTTGCAGACTCTCCAGACCACCAATATGATCGAGATGCTTGTGACTGATAATCACCTGTTCCGGTTCTATCCCCTGCCAGCGCAACCAGGGAGTGATAACCCGCTTACCCGCATCACCGCCCGGCCAGCGGTTGCCGGTATCGTAAATCACCGCTTTGCCGCCACGGGAGATAACCACCGCCAGACCATGACCGACATCCAGCATATCCATGCGCCATTCTGACTGCGGTTGCGCCTGCCGCCAGTAAAACAGCGTGACCAGCAGCCCAGCCACTGTAAACGGCGATGATCGCCACCAGTGAAAACGCCAGACCACAAGAGCCAGCCAGTAGCCCAGACTGGCAATGGCCGCGGATTGACTTAGCGTCAGCCAGCCCGCAGGCAGCCATTGCAGACAGGTGATAACCACGGCCAGAGAACGATCCACCAGCCACCATATCGGTTCACTTGCTGCCACGGGAATTAACAGCGCCAGCAGAATCAGCGGTACAGCAACCAGCGACACCACCGGTACAGCGATCAGGTTAGCCAGCAACGCGCTAATACTGACGCCGTGAAAGATAAACGCCTGCAGCGGCATTAGCAGCAGCATCATCCCAATTTGCAAATGCAACAGTTGCAGCCACCACCAGCGTTTTCGCTGCGCCAGACTGACCGGTAACGGCAACCATTGATACCAGAACAATAACGCGGCAACGGCCAGCGCCGACAACCATAAGCTATCGGAGAGGATTGCCAGCGGGTCGAAAAACAGAATGGTTGCGATACAGATAGTCCACACCTGCCAGCCGCTACAACATATTCCCGCCAGGCGCAGCAGACACCATAGTGTCAATGCCAGCATGGCGCGTACGGCTGGCGGATTGGCGCCCGCCAGCCACGTATAAAGCAGCGCCATCAGCAGGCTGATAAACAGCGGATAGCGATAGCCAATCCAGTGTGCCGGAAAAAACGACTGCGTAGCGCGCGCCAGCAGCCAGCCGAACAGTGCCGCCAGACCTATATGCATCCCTGAAATTGCCATCAGATGGGCAGTCCCCGTTTCACGCCACAGTTCGGTGATATCCGTCGTCATGTCGCCACGTTCACCAAAAGCCAGCGCACTGATCACTGCCTGCCATGGCAGGTTCTGATAATAAGGTCGGGTGGCATCGATGACGGTTTGCCGCCAGCTGCAGGCTGAGTGTAGAGGCTGCGCCGCAAGAATACGCCCAGTTAAGGGGTTGTGATTCGCCAGCGCCTGCCGCTGGCGATCAAACTCGCCCTCATTCAGTCGCGCATGCACTGGCCTTAAGCGCAGCGTCATTTGCCAGCGCTGACCAACACAGACCTCTTCAAGAGCCGCGTCATAATTCAGGATTGCGGAAACAGGAGGAAAAACAGGTTGCTGATCCACACTCAATAGCCTGACCTGCACCCGCTCTCCGCCCGCCAGCAATTGCTCAACCTGCACTCGCGCCTTTACCGGTGCAGCAGTAAAAAACATTATTTGTTCCAGCGCCTGCCGCCCGGCCAGGCAACACCAGACAAACAGCAGCAGGGTAACCGCCGCTGCCTTGCAAAGGTTCCTGCGCCCTCGCAGCAAAAACAACGCCAGTATCACAAGGCAGGCCAGCAGGAAATCAGCAGGGAGTTCAGGCAACAGGCAGAGCGGCAGCGCCGCGCAGATCATCATCCATGAAAGCTGTGTCACTGAGGCTGCCATAACCCTCTCCCTGTTCATCTGAGCAGGCAGTGTGGCAAAAAATGAGCACTCATGCAGCGACAAAAAAGGAGATATGCGCGGTGTCTTCCGCGTTTAATGCAGCGTTACAAAGAATGGACAAAATGGTGCGTGGCGTTACGCAACCGTCAGCATCAGGCAAAAAAAAACGACACCCGTAAGTGTCGTTTTATGCTTTCCGCTTCGCGGCTGCTTAACCGTAGATATTTGCGCGATCGCGCAGCTCTTTACCTGGTTTAAAGTGGGGAACGTATTTACCTTCCAGTTCCACTTTGTCACCCGTTTTCGGGTTACGACCAGTACGAGGTGCACGGTAATGCAAAGAAAAGCTGCCGAATCCCCGGATTTCGATACGTTCGCCATCAGCCAGCGTCGTGGCCATGTGCTCCAGCATCTCTTTAACCGCATCCTCAACGACTTTCGCCGGAATATGAGTCTGTTGGCCTGCAAGTCTTTCAATGAGTTCTGACTTGGTCATAAATCCTCCGGTTAATCCCTATGGAAAAGGTTTTGACAGCTTACTACAGAATCCGGGTAACTTGCGCTACCCGGATGCTCAGGTCGATTACTCGCCTTTAGCAGCTTTGAATGCTTCTGCCATAGCGTTAGAGAAGTTACCTTCTTCCTGTTTGGTGTTAACAGAAGCGATGGCATCTTTCTCGTCAGCTTCGTCTTTCGCACGAACAGACAGGCTAACAACGCGGTTTTTACGGTCAACACCGGTGAATTTGGCTTCAACATCGTCGCCAACACTCAGAACCAGAGTTGCGTCTTCAACGCGGTCACGTGAAGCTTCAGAAGCACGCAGGTAGCCTTCAACGCCGTCTGCTAATTCAACTGTAGCACCTTTGGCATCAACAGCAGTCACTTTACCGTTAACAATAGCACCTTTCTTGTTCAGAGAGATGTAGTTGTTGAACGGATCTTCTGCCAGCTGCTTAACGCCCAGGGAGATACGCTCGCGCTCTGCGTCAACCTGCAGAACCACAGCAGCGATTTCGTCGCCTTTCTTGTATTCACGAACTGCTTCTTCTCCGGTAGCGTTCCAGGAGATGTCAGACAGGTGAACCAGGCCGTCGATACCGCCGTCCAGGCCGATGAAGATACCGAAGTCAGTGATAGACTTGATTTTACCTTCAACGCGGTCGCCCTTGTTGTGGGTCTCAGCGAACTGCTGCCATGGGTTAGATTTGCACTGCTTCAGACCCAGGGAGATACGACGACGTTCTTCGTCGATATCCAGAACCATTACTTCCACTACATCGCCAACGTTAACAACTTTGGATGGGTGGATGTTTTTGTTGGTCCAGTCCATTTCGGAAACGTGTACCAGACCTTCAACGCCTTCTTCGATCTCAACGAAGCAGCCGTAATCAGTCAGGTTGGTCACGCGACCAGTCAGCTTGGTGCCTTCTGGGTAACGCTTAGCGATAGCCACCCATGGATCTTCGCCCAGCTGCTTCAGACCCAGAGAAACACGGGTACGCTCGCGGTCGAATTTCAGCACTTTCACGTTGATTTCGTCGCCAACATTGACGATTTCGCTTGGATGCTTAACGCGTTTCCATGCCATGTCAGTGATGTGCAGCAGGCCGTCAACGCCACCCAGATCAACGAAGGCGCCGTAGTCAGTGAGGTTCTTAACGATACCTTTAACTTCCATGCCTTCCTGCAGGTTTTCCAGCAGCTGATCGCGCTCTGCGCTGTTTTCGGATTCGATAACCGCACGACGTGAAACAACCACGTTGTTACGTTTCTGGTCCAGCTTGATTACTTTGAATTCAAGCTCTTTGCCTTCCAGGTGCAGAGTGTCACGCACTGGACGCACATCGACCAGGGAGCCTGGCAGGAACGCACGAATACCGTTCAGCTCAACTGTGAAGCCACCTTTAACTTTGCCGTTGATAACACCGGTAACAGTTTCAGCACCTTCGTAAGCTTTTTCCAGCGTGATCCAAGCTTCATGACGTTTAGCTTTTTCACGGGACAGCAGGGTTTCACCGAAGCCGTCTTCTACTGCATCCAGAGCAACGTCAACTTCGTCGCCCACCTGGATTTCCAGTTCGCCAGCTGCGTTTTTGAACTGCTCTGCAGGGATTGCAGATTCAGATTTCAGGCCCGCATCAACCAGAACGATGTCTTTGTCGATAGCAACAACAACACCACGAACGATGGAACCCGGACGGGTTTCGATTTCTTTCAGGGACTCTTCAAAGAGTTGAGCAAAAGATTCAGTCATATTGATAATCTTCAGGATTCTTCAATTTAACGTCCACCTGACATCCTGACGGGTGGGGTTGTTTCACATGCCCCATGACATCCATATCACAGGGTTAAAAAATTCTGTTACGCGAGATTCATCGCGTCACGCGTGCGGCAAGCCGAGTTTTTCGCGTGCATATTGTAGCGCTTTTTCAATCACTTGCTCAATGGTCATGCTGGTTGAATCCAGCACCAGAGCATCTTTCGCCGGCACCAGCGGAGCAATCGCCCGGTTACGATCACGATCGTCACGCTCTTTTATCTCGGATAAAAGGCGCTCAAAGTTAACACTAAAGCCCTTCTCCTGCAACTGTAGCATACGGCGGTGAGCACGCTCTTCCGAGCTGGCATCCAGGAAGATTTTCACTGGCGCATCAACGAAGACCACCGTGCCCATATCGCGCCCGTCAGCAATTAAACCCGGCGCTTCGCGGAATCCGCGCTGACGACGTAACAGTGCTTCACGCACTCGCGGGAAAGCAGCCACTTTAGAAGCGGTGTTGCTGACTTCCTGAGTACGGATTTCCGCCGACACATCTTCGCCTTCCAGAATCACTTCCATTTCACCGTTGGTGGCCACAAAGCGCACATCCAGATGCGCAGCGATCGGCACCAGTGCCTCTTCCGACTCGATATCCACATGATGATGCAGAGCCGCAAGCGCCAGTACGCGATAAATTGCGCCTGAGTCCAACAGGTGCCATTGCAGTGCTTCAGCCATCGCTTTACAAAGCGTGCCTTTGCCTGCACCACTCGGCCCGTCAATGGTGATAACCGGGACTGTTGCCGTCATCTCTTTCTCCTGTCGTTCATCAGACCAATACCGCCGCGCATTATACGCTGCAATAGCCGCGATAGTTACCCCAAAGCATAAGCCCGGGCAAAATAAACAGGAGATTCAGAATTAAGCAGTGGGATGCCAACGACAAAACCAGCAGAAAAGTACCCGCCACTGCGAATGGCGGGTAATAAAGTTTAGGCCAGCTGGCTGATGCGCGCCAGTTGCTGGAAATAGTCCGGGAAGGTCTTCGCGGTGCATTTCGGATCGAGAATGGTGACCGGCGTGGAGGACAAGGCTACCAGCGAGAAACACATCGCCATACGGTGATCGTTATAGGTGCCGATTTCCGCATACTGAAGAGTTTCTGGAGGAGTGATACGGATGTAATCGTGCCCTTCTTCCACTTCTGCGCCCACTTTACGCAGTTCGGTCGCCATCGCCGCCAGACGGTCCGTCTCTTTAACGCGCCAGTTATAGATGTTGCGCATAACGGTAGTGCCTTTGGCGAACAGCGCAGCCGTGGCGATGGTCATCGCCGCGTCAGGGATATGGTTCATATCAAGATCGATGGCGTTCAGTTCACCGCGGCTGCAGGCGATGTAGTCATCGCCCCACTCCACGGTGGCACCCATTTTTTCCAGCACATCAGCAAAGCGAATATCACCCTGCACGCTGTTACGGCCAATGCCGGTCACACGTACAGTGCCACCTTTGACCGCTGCGGCGGCGAGAAAATAAGAAGCAGAAGACGCATCACCTTCTACCAGGTAATCACCTGGCGACTGGTATTGCTGGTTTCCGCGGATAGCGAAACGCTGGTAACTATCGTTCGTCACCTCGACACCAAAGGTTTTCATCAGATGCAGGGTGATATCAATATACGGTTTAGAGACCAGGTCGCCCTTGATGACGATGGTGGTATCCTGCGGCGCCAGCGGTGCAGTCATCAGCAGAGCGGTCAGGAACTGGCTGGATACGCTGCCATCTACCGCCACTTCGCCGCCAACAAAACCGCCTTTAATATGCACTGGTGGATAATCCGTCTGTTCCAGATAGTCCACGTTCGCCCCCCCCTGACGCAGTGCATCAATCAGATGGCCAATCGGACGCTCTTTCATACGCGGTTCACCGGTCAGTACAATGTCATTACTGCCCAGACAGAGCGCTGCCGCCAGCGGACGCATGGCGGTGCCGGCATTACCGAGAAACAGCTCCAGCGCCTTATCCGCATGCAGTGGCCCACCGTTACCGACCACTTCGCACAGCGTGCGGTCGGCAGAGAGCGTATAGCTGACACCCAGTGCGCTCAGCGCATTCAGCATATGTTTCACATCGTCGCTGTCCAGCAGATTGGTCAAACGCGTGGTGCCATTTGCCAGTGCCGCCAGCAGCAGCGCGCGGTTTGATACGCTTTTTGAGCCCGGCAAATTCACGGTGCCGTCGACGCGGGCGATGGGTTGTAACGTCAGGGATTCCAGCATGCGAAATCTATTCTCCATAAAACAATTGCAATGAAACCTCGCCAGGTTGGGAGGTTTCAGTAAGATCTTAAAGACAAAGCCGCCGGGTCTTTCGGGATACCCGGGGCGACCATTCTGCGGATCTCCGCGGTCAAGCCGCTCCGGTGCCATCGGGATGTGTCCCCTAATAGCTGGCTTTATCGGTCGCCTGTATGGCGTTATCGTTCTTCAGTTAGACGCGATTAACCATGGCGTTTTTCAAAGTCCGTCATAAATTTGGTCAGGGCCTGTACCCCTTCCAGAGGCATCGCATTGTAGATGGAAGCGCGCATGCCGCCAACCACACGATGCCCCTTCAGCGCATGCAGACCTGCGGCGAGAGACTCTTCGAGGAAGAATTTATCGAGTGCCGGATCTTTCAGCTGGAAAGGTACGTTCATACGTGAACGGTTGGCGATTGCCACACCATTGCGGTAGAAATCGCTCTTATCGATCAGGCCGTACAGCAGATCCGCTTTGGCCTGGTTACGTTTGTCGATTTCGCCAACGCCGCCCTGCTCTTTCAGCCACTTGAACACCAGCCCAGAGAGATACCAGGCGAAGGTTGGCGGGGTGTTGAACATGGAATCATTGTCCGCCAGCACTTTGTAATCGAGGATCGATGGCAGTTCCTGACGGGCGTTACCCAGTAAATCTTCACGCACAATCACCAGCGTCAGACCAGCAGGGCCGATATTTTTCTGGGCTCCCGCATAGATCACACCATAACGGCTGACGTCGATCGGACGCGACAGGATGGTGGAAGAGAGGTCAGCCACGACAATTTTGTCACCGAAGTCAGGTTCTTCGTTGATCGCCAGGCCATCAATGGTTTCATTCGGGCAGAAGTGCACATAGGCGGCATCATCGCTCAGCGCCCACTCGCTCATTGGAAGGATACCCGCCAGACCATCAATAGTGGTTTTGGCATCAATGACGTTTGGCGTGCAGTATTTCTGCGCTTCTTTAATTGCACTTTGCGCCCAGTAACCACCATCGACATAATCGGCGGTTTTCGCCTGTCCCAGCAGATTTAATGGCACCGCCGCAAATTGCGCACGCGCGCCGCCGTGGCAGAATAACACTTTATAACTGGAGGGGATTTTCAGCAGGTCACGCAGATCCTGTTCCGCTTCCTCTGCGACCTTAATAAACTCTTTGCTGCGATGGCTGATCTCCATGACGGAGGTGCCCAAACCCTGCCAGTTACACAGTTCCTGTTCTGCACGACGCAGTACTTCTGCCGGCAGCATTGCCGGACCGGAGCTAAAATTGAAAACCTGAGTCATTTCCCCTCACCACTGTCAGATCTATTGGTTATGTGTCTGCCATCGGTTTTATCACTGCCTCCGGGTTGCTGCAATCATTTCTCCGGCGGAGCAGCCCATTTTCCGTGACACGCCGCAACAGCTTGTAGGGCAATTGCAATCAACCACGATATTTTGTGAGGCGTCTTCCCGCTTCATGCATTTGTCACGCAATAAGATAATAAATATGGCAGGGTTCGCAGACGGGAAAAGTAATTTCCAGCCCTGCGCTGACGCAGAGGAAATTATTACGCCCGGATAGCGATTACGGCGCAAAACCCGTATCATTGCGCGCTTTCCGCACAACCAATCAAAAGTGGGCCACATGACTCAAACTTTTATCCCTGGCAAAGACGCCGCACTGGAAGACTCCATCGCACGCTTTCAGCAAAAATTACAGGATCTCGGCTTCAATATTGAAGAAGCGTCCTGGCTGAATCCTGTTCCGCATGTCTGGTCCGTCCATATTCGCGATCGCGATTGCCCACTTTGCTTTACCAATGGTAAAGGCGCCAGTAAGAAAGCGGCGCTGGCGTCTGCGCTGGGCGAATACTTCGAGCGTCTATCCACTAACTATTTCTTTGCCGATTTCTGGCTGGGCAACAGCGTAGCGAACGGTGATTTCGTTCACTACCCTAACGAAAAATGGTTCCCGCTGCCGGACGACAACACCCTGCCGGAAGGGATTCTTGATGCGCGTCTGCGTAAATTCTACGATCCGGAAAATGAACTGGGCGCCAGCGATCTGATCGATCTGCAATCCGGCAACGCCACGCGCGGTATTTGCGGCCTGCCGTTTACCCGCCAGTCAGATGGCCAGACTGTTTACATTCCAATGAACATTGTTGGCAACCTGTATGTGTCGAACGGCATGTCAGCAGGCAACACCGCGAACGAAGCTCGCGTTCAGGGCCTGTCTGAAGTGTTTGAGCGCTACATTAAAAACCGCATTATCGCCGAATCCATCAGCCTGCCAGCGATTCCGGCTGAAGTACTCAGCCGCTATCCGGGTGTGGTGGAAGCCATCGCGCGTCTGGAAGAAGAAGGTTTCCCTATCTTCGCTTACGACGCATCACTGGGCGGTAACTACCCGGTTATCTGCGTGGTGCTGTTTAACCCGGCCAACGGCACCTGCTTCGCTTCGTTCGGTGCGCACCCTGATTTCGGCGTGGCGCTTGAGCGAACTGTCACTGAATTACTGCAGGGCCGCGGCCTGAAAGATCTTGATGTCTTTACGCCACCGACCTTCGACGATGAAGAAGTGGCAGAACACGCTAACCTGGAAACCCACTTTATCGATTCCAGCGGTTTGATCTCCTGGGATCTGTTCAAAGATGACGCCGACTATCCGTTTGTCGACTGGTCATTTGCCGGCAGCACCGAAGAAGAATTCGCCACGCTGATGGCCATCTTCAACGCCGAAGATAAAGAAGTGTATATCGCCGATTACCAGCATCTGGATGTTTACGCTTGTCGTATTCTGGTGCCGGGTATGTCCGATATCTATCCTGCGGAAGATCTGCTGCTGGCCAATAACAGCATGGGCGCATACCTGCGTGACACCCTGCTGTCGCTGCCGTCAAGTGAGTGGGAAAAAGAGCAGTATCTCTCCCTGCTGGATCAGCTGGACGAAGATGGTCATGACGACTTTACCCGCGTACGTGAACTGCTGGGTATTGCTACCGGTAAAGACAATGGCTGGTACACGCTGCGTATTGGTGAGCTGAAAGCGATGCTGGCACTGGCTGGTGGCGATCTGGAACAGGCGCTGATCTGGACCGAGTGGACCATGGAGTTCAACAACTCCATCTTTACGCCAGAACGTGCTAACTACTACCGTTGCCTGCAAACCTTGCTACTGCTGTCGCAGGAAGAGGGTCGCGATCCTGTGCAGTACCACAATGCCTTTGTTCGTATGTACGGCAGTGATGCGGTGGAAGCAGCATCGGCAGCATTGAGCGGTGAAGCACCATTCTACGGCCTGCAAGCCGTGGATAGCGACCTGCAGGCATTCCCGGCGCATCAGGCGCTGCTGGGTGCTTACGAGAAGCTGCAACGCGCGAAACGTAATAACTGGAAGTAACCCCCGTGCCTGCAACCTGAAGTTACCCTTATCTCGCTGGTGACTTCAGGCAGGCCATAATATCTGCGCGATTCCAGTGTGATTGATTACCCACTTGAGTCGCGTTTTTTATTTTCTCTACAGAAGTTTATTGCAGTAACAACCCATTTGAAAAATAAAAGTTAATGGAAAGTAATTACCTGCCAATAATAAGCCATGGGTGTTACATTTCGGCTATATTTACGCCTTTTTTGACCCATATTGATTTTAGCATTACGTGTCTTTTTCAACTTTTTTTGTACAAATTAAAATAATTTTTCTCATTTAAAATCAATACCATAAACACACAAACCCTATGAATCACAGGGTTAAATACTGTTAACTACCCTGCGAATATGATCCACGTCAATTTGTACTTTATACTCCTTTGTTAGTATCAGGTTGCTGACAAATTTCAGGAGAACGTTCAGTGAAAGCTGACAATCCATTCAATCTCATACTCCCCGCCGCTACAGCGAAAGTCGCTGAAGAAGCCGGAGTGTATAAAGCGACCAAGCATCCCCTTACCACTTTCTTCCTGGCGATTACGGCTGGCGTATTTATTTCCATCGCTTTCGTTTTCTATATTACCGTCACTACCGGCAGCGGAACGGCGCCTTACGGCATGGCTAAACTGGTGGGTGGCATCTGCTTTTCACTCGGTCTGATGCTGGTTGTCGTCTGCGGCGCGGATCTGTTCACATCTACCGTGCTGATTGTGGTGGCTAAAGCGAGTGGTCGTATCACCTGGGGTCAGCTGGCGCGCAACTGGGTAAATGTCTATATCGGCAACCTGGTTGGCTGTCTGTTCTTTGTCGCCTTGATCTGGTTCTCCGGCGAATATATGGTGGCAAATGGTGGTTGGGGTTTAAACGTACTGCAAACTGCCGATCATAAAATGCATCACACCTTTATTGAGGCGGTTTGTCTCGGCATCCTGGCAAACCTGATGGTGTGTATGGCGGTATGGATGAGCTACTCCGGTCGTACACTGACCGACAAAATGCTGGCGATGATTCTGCCCGTGGCAATGTTTGTCGCCAGCGGCTTTGAACACAGCATCGCCAATATGTTCATGATTCCAATGGGAATTGTGATTCGAGATTTCGCATCACCTGAATTCTGGCAGGCCACAGGCGCAACAGCGGAACAATTCTCAAGCTTAAGCATCAGTAACTTTATTGTTGATAACCTGATCCCGGTGACTATCGGCAACATTATCGGCGGCGGTGTACTGGTAGGCTTAACCTACTGGGTAATTTATCTGCGCGGTGGCGACAAACACCACTAACCACAGTGCCGGAATACGTATCGGAACCGGTCGTGTCTCTTCCCAGCCGGTTCAACGCAAGAACTTCACAAAATAAGGTAGGTATCATATGTCCGATCTTAATAACAAACACTCCTCAGCCTGGGAATCTTTCGCCGCTGGTGAATGGCAGACTAGCGTTAACGTCCGCGACTTCATCCAGAAAAACTATGCACCATATGAAGGTGACGAATCATTCCTCGCTGGCGCGACTCAGGCAACCAGCGCGCTGTGGGACAATGTTCTTGAAGGCATCAAAATCGAAAACCGCACCCATGCGCCTGTTGATTTTGATACCGACCTCGCCGCGACCATTACTTCTCACGATGCGGGCTACATCAACAAAAGCCTGGAAAAAATTGTCGGTTTGCAGACAGATGCCCCTCTGAAACGTGCGCTGATCCCATTCGGCGGCATCAAGATGGTGGAAGGTTCCTGCAAAGTGTATGGCCGTGAACTGGACCCATCACTGAAAAAAATCTTCACCGAATACCGCAAAACGCATAACCAGGGGGTATTCGACGTTTATACCCCGGACATTCTGCGCTGCCGTAAATCTGGCGTGCTGACGGGTCTGCCGGATGCCTATGGCCGTGGTCGTATCATCGGTGACTATCGTCGTGTGGCCCTGTACGGCATCGACTTCCTGATGAAAGACAAGTTCGCCCAGTTCACTTCCCTGCAACAGGATCTGGAAAACGGCGTAAACCTGGAAGCCACTATTCGTCTGCGTGAAGAGATTGCTGACCAGCACCACGCGCTGCAACAGATTAAAGAGATGGCAGCGAAATATGGCTGTGATATCTCTGGCCCGGCGACTAACGCTCAGGAAGCGGTACAGTGGACTTACTTCGGCTACCTGGCTGCAGTGAAATCACAGAACGGCGCGGCGATGTCCTTCGGTCGCGTGTCTACCTTCCTTGATATCTATATCGAACGCGATCTGAAAGCAGGCAAAATCACCGAGCAGGACGCACAGGAACTGATCGACCACCTGGTGATGAAACTGCGTATGGTGCGCTTCCTGCGTACCCCAGAGTACGATGAACTGTTCTCCGGCGACCCAATCTGGGCAACCGAATCACTGGCCGGTATGGGCGTTGATGGCCGTACCCTGGTGACCAAAAACAGCTTCCGCTTCCTGAACACGCTGTATACCATGGGTCCTTCTCCGGAACCAAACATGACCATTCTGTGGTCAGAAAAACTGCCACTGAACTTCAAAAAATACGCAGCGAAAGTTTCTATCGACACCTCATCTGTACAGTATGAGAACGATGACCTGATGCGTCCTGACTTCGACAACGATGACTACGCTATCGCCTGCTGCGTCAGCCCAATGGTGGTCGGTAAACAGATGCAGTTCTTCGGCGCGCGTGCAAACCTGGCGAAAACCATGCTGTACGCGATTAACGGAGGCGTGGACGAAAAACTGAAAATGCAGGTCGGTCCGAAAGAAGCACCAATCACGGATGCGGTGCTGGATTTCGATACCGTGATGGAACGCATGGATCACTTCATGGACTGGCTGGCAAAACAGTATGTCACCGCCCTGAACATCATCCACTACATGCATGACAAATACAGCTACGAAGCGTCACTGATGGCACTGCACGACCGTGACGTGTTCCGTACCATGGCATGTGGTATCGCTGGCCTGTCTGTTGCCGCTGACTCACTGTCCGCAATCAAATACGCCAAAGTGAAACCAGTGCGTGACGAAGATGGCCTGGCGGTTGACTTCGAAATCGAAGGTGAATATCCACAGTTCGGTAACAACGACCCACGCGTTGATGACATGGCGTGTGACCTGGTTGAACGCTTTATGAAGAAAATTCAGAAGCTGCAGACCTACCGTAACGCAACGCCAACGCAGTCTGTGCTGACCATCACCTCTAACGTGGTTTATGGTAAGAAAACCGGTAACACCCCTGACGGTCGTCGCGCTGGCGCACCATTCGGACCAGGTGCTAACCCAATGCACGGCCGTGACCAGAAAGGTGCGGTGGCGTCACTGACCTCTGTTGCCAAACTGCCGTTTGCTTACGCGAAAGATGGTATCTCTTACACCTTCTCTATCGTGCCAAACGCGCTGGGTAAAGATGACGATGTGCGTAAAACCAACCTTGCGGGTCTGATGGATGGTTACTTCCACCATGAATCCAGCATCGAAGGCGGCCAGCACCTGAACGTCAACGTGATGAACCGTGAAATGTTACTGGATGCGATGGAACATCCGGAAAAATATCCGCAGCTGACCATTCGTGTATCAGGTTACGCCGTGCGTTTTAACTCGCTGACCAAAGAACAGCAGCAGGACGTTATCACCCGTACCTTTACCCGATCACTGTAATCCAGCACAGTCTGTGTAAGAATCAGGGCTCCGGCAACGGAGCCCTTTCTCCAGACAGCCTGTTTTGCGAGGGGTTTATTGCCGATAATCTCTCGCAAAACAGACTTAAACCAGGCAGCGCAGACTGCTAACCCGTGAGCCATACGGGTTTACCATGGAGAACTCATCGCAATGCCAGCTATCGGTCGTATTCACTCATTCGAATCCTGCGGAACCGTCGACGGTCCCGGCATCCGTTTTATCACTTTTTTCCAGGGCTGCCTGATGCGCTGCCTCTACTGTCATAATCGTGATACCTGGGACACCCACGGCGGTCGCCAGATCACCGTGGAAGAACTGATGCGAGATGTGGTGTCTTATCGCCACTTTATGAATGCTTCCGGCGGCGGCGTCACCGCATCCGGCGGCGAAGCTATCCTGCAGGCCGAGTTTGTGCGTGACTGGTTCCGCGCCTGCCGTGAAGAAGGTATTCATACCTGCCTCGATACCAACGGCTTCGTCCGCCGCTATGATCCGGTGATTGATGAACTGCTGGACGTCACCGATTTAGTGATGCTCGATCTGAAGCAGATGAATGACGATATTCATCAGAACCTGGTCGGCGTCTCCAACCACCGCACGCTGGATTTTGCCCGCTACCTGGCAAAACGCGGCATCCGCACCTGGATACGTTATGTGGTGGTGCCGGGTTATTCTGATGATGATGAGTCAGCACATAAGCTGGGTGAATTTACCCGCGAGATGGGTAACGTCGAAAAAATCGAAATGCTGCCCTACCACGAGCTGGGTAAACATAAATGGATTGCGATGGGCGAAGAGTACAAGCTGGAAGGCGTGAAGCCGCCGAAAGCGGATACCATGGATCGGTTAAAAGGAATTCTGGAAGGGTACGGACATAAGGTGATGTACTAACTTAGCCTTCTCCCCCACGCAGTGGGGGACGTCGTTTTAGCTGAGCGGCGAAGATCAATGTTAACCGCTCACCCTCCCCAGCCCTACACCCACTGCCAGGGAGAGGATGTGATATCAGGCATGGGCAATCGGCGTAGCATGGTGATCGGCTTTACGCAGCAGCATCACCAGATAAACCACGCCCACCGCAGCAATCATTACAAACAGCAGATTATCCGAGTAGTGCTGCATCAGCATAGAGGTCATGCTCGGTCCCGCCAGACTACCGACGGTATAACTCATCAGCAACGCCTGGTTCATCGCTACTAACTCGTGGTGCGCCACCGTCTCACACGCCCAGGACATCGCCACCGGATAGAGGGTGAAGCCCGCACAGCCGAGCACAAACAGCGCTGGCGCCATCGCGGTACCGCTGAGCATCGCCACCGCCCCCACAACCATGACAAACACCTGCACACGCAACACCAGTAAACGGCCGAAACGGTCCGCCATACGGCCTACCGGCCACTGACCGACGATACCCGCACTGACCAGCAGCGCCATCCAGTAGCCGACGGTAGCGTCACTCATGCCCTGATGGGAAAGAAATAGCGGCATCAGGCCGTACAGTGAACCCAGCACGATGCCGGAAATAATGCAGCCATTGATGCCAAGGCGCGCACTGCGGCGGCGCAGCATCGCCCACATATGCCCGGACGGCGCACCTTCTTCGTTACCACTGGCGGTGACTCTGGTAAACACCAGCGGCAGAATGCCGGCGACAATCACCGCCGTCAGCCACGGCAGCACGCTCATCAAATGAGTAGGCACTTTGCTGACCAGCAACTGACCCAGCACCGTGGCGATGTAGTAAACAATCATATACGCGGCCAGCAGCTGGCCGCGATTGCGCACGGTGCCACTGGACATCAGCGCGCTCTCTACCACCACCCAAATCAGCGCACAGCCCATACCCGCCACGAAGCGCCCGAGACTCCACGCGAGAAAACCCTCGCTGAGACCTAACCACACCGTCGCCAGTGCGAACACGACCGTCGCCAGATAGTAGCTGTAATTAAAACCGAGGCGTCTGACACACCAGCCCGCCATCAGCGTACCGAGCAGGTTACCGGTGAAATAGGACGAACTGACTGCGCCCACCTGCCAGGTCGGCAGTTGATCGTGCGTCAGCCATAGCGGAACCAGCGTGTTCAGCACGGCAATAGCAATCGTCAACAGCAATAAGCCGCAGAGCAGCAAAATAACGGGGCGAGACCAGGTGGACATAACGGCAAGGGCCAAAATAACAGGAAGATTTTGCGCGCATATTGCCATTACGCTTGTTAATGTCAATGTGCAAAAATCGACCGCCGCACAATTTGCTGTTCAATGATTTAATTTTTTTATCTTCAAATAGTTATCGCCCGATGAGAGCGGGGTCACACAAAAAATATCCCTATGATTTTAAACATATTGCCTCATTCTCCGCGCCGGACAATCCATGATATTTATTACTGGTAAAAACCCAATACAATCCACGCAGCTGATGCCCCCTTGCGGGAGCACATTTCGCAGTTAACCACGCTGAGTCACTGGACCAGCAATTGCCTTAATCGCGTCAGCAACCACTGCAGCGCCGGATCCTTCTCCTGCCGTTTATGCCATAACAGCGACAGGTTAAAATCAGCCAGTTCCAGCGGCGTTTCACTGCTGCGCAAGCCATAGTGCTGTTGCCATCCAGCGGCCAGCCCCTGCGGTACGGTCGCTAACACCGGCATGCCCGCCAGCATCAGTGGCAGACAGGAAAAGTGTGGTGTTACATACCGGATACGACGCTGATAACCGCGCTGCGCCAGTTGCTCATCAAGCATGCTATGGTTTGCACCGCGATAAGAGACCAGCAGATGTTCATGGGCGACAAAATCGTCAATCACCAGCGGTGCATTGAGCACCAGCTGCTGCGGATGCCACAGTGTACGAAATCCCATCGTGGTCAGGCTCTCGCGCTGTAACCCGGCAGGCGTCGTATCAGCCACCGAAATCGCCACATCGACTTTATCCTGTTGTACCAGCTGTGCATCCTGAAAAGGATCGGTGGCGGTGATCTGCAGATTAACGCCTGGCGCTTCACGGGCAATCGCTGCCAGCAATTCCGGCATCAGCCAGCTCTCCACCCAGTCGCTCATCCCCAGGCGAAACGTGTGGCGATCGCTTGCCGGAGAAAACGTCGGTGACTGAAACAGGATCTGCTGCATCTGTTCCATCATCGGTGCCAGCGCCTCCACCAGCGACTGCGCACGTGGCGTCGGCGTCATCCCTTTCGCGCTGCGCACAAATAGCGGGTCCTGAAACATCTCGCGCAGGCGTGCTAATGCGCCGCTGACGGCTGGCTGACCAAGATGCAGCTTATCCGCCGCACGCGACACGCTGCCCTCCCGGTACAACACCAGCAGTACGGTCAGCAGATTAAGATCGACACGACTAAAATCATTTTCTCTGATGGTGTTCATTATTTTAATCGATTTGAATGATAGTGATGAGCGCAGGATACTCGCAGCCAGAGTCGAAGCACAACCGTTTATGAGGATATGATGAAATCACTACTCGCTCTGATCGCTATGATGACGTTTTCACCACTGGCGCTGTCCGCTGCTGTCACGCCGCTGGACCAGCAGGCGCCAGGCTATTACCGTATGACATTAGGCAAACTGCGCATTACCGCCGTGTCTGATGGCACCGTCACTGTGCCGCTCGATAAATTGCTGACCCATATTTCCCCGCAGCAGTTAAAGGACAGAATGGCGCGCGACGCCATGACACCGCAGGCCGAAACCTCAATTAACGCCTTTGTTATTGATAATGGCCAGCAGCAGGTACTGGTGGATGCTGGCGCAGGCGATCTGTTTGGTCATAACGGCGGTCACCTGCTGGAAAACCTTGCGGCCGCAGGTTATCCGGCGGACACCATTGATGCCGTGCTGTTAACCCATATTCATGCCGATCACTCCGGCGGCGTGTCGCGCGGCGGGAAACCGGCTTTCCCCCATGCCAAAGTGTATGTCGCCCACCAGGATATCGATTTCTGGTTAAACGCGAATAACAGTAACAAGGTGGAGGCCAGCCAGCGCCACACCTTTGCCGAATCGGAACAAACCCTGCGCCCGGTGATTGATGCCGGACAGCTGGTGACCTTTACCCCGCCAGCAAGCGTATTTGCCGGGATAAAAGCCGTGCCTGCCGCCGGTCATACCCCGGGCAGTGTGATGTATGAAGTTGAAAGTGACGGTCAGAAACTGGTGCTGTGGGGGGATATTATTCATGCCAAAGCTGTGCAGATGCCTGACCCGCATGTGGCGATCCATTTTGATGTTAACCAGGCGCAGGCAGTGCAGACGCGGGAGCAAGTCCTGGCGCAGGCAGCTCAGCAGGGATACTGGGTGGCGGCCGCACATATCGCCTTCCCGGGGTTCGGCCATGTACAGAAAGAGGGCAGCGGTTATCGCTGGGTGGCAGCGAATTACAGTACGCAGCTGGCGCATTAATCTTCGCGCTTTTGTTTGAGCATAAAAAAAAACCGCCGGTTTTCACCGGCGGGTTTTCTGTTGAGAAGCCCGATTTATCAGCCGATAAATTCCAGACCTTTCATATACGGACGCAACACTTCCGGCACCTGGATACGACCATCAGCCTGCTGATAGTTTTCCAGCACAGCCACCAGCGTACGGCCTACCGCCAGACCAGAACCGTTCAGGGTATGCACCAGACGTGGTTTCTTGTCAGTTTTGCTGCGGCAGCGCGCCTGCATGCGACGCGCCTGGAAATCCCACATATTGGAGCAGGAAGAGATTTCACGGTAGGTATCCTGCGCCGGCAGCCACACTTCCAGATCGTAGGTTTTGGTCGCGCCAAAGCCCATGTCACCGCTGCACAGCAGCACTTTACGGTATGGCAGGTTCAGCAGCTGCAGCACTTTCTCTGCATGGCCGACCAGCTCTTCCAGGGCATCCATGGAATCTTCCGGACGCACGATGTGCACCATTTCCACTTTATCGAACTGGTGCATACGGATCAGACCACGGGTGTCACGGCCGTAAGAGCCCGCTTCTGAGCGGAAGCACGGCGTGTGCGCAGTCATCTTCAGCGGCAGCGATTCCTCTTCCAGAATCTCGTCGCGCACCAGGTTGGTCAGCGGCACTTCGGAGGTCGGGATCAGACCGTAGCTGCTGGTTTCCGCCTCTTCCGCCAGTGGACGGGTGTGGAACAAGTCTTCACCAAACTTCGGCAGCTGACCGGTACCATACAGTGACGCCTGGTTAACCAGGTACGGAACAGAAGTTTCCAGATAGCCGTGCTGCTCAGTATGCAGATCGAGCATAAACTGGCTCAGGGCACGATGCAGATAGGCAATTTGCCCCTGCATCACCACAAAGCGTGAACCGGTCAGTTTCGCACCGGCAGCAAAATCCAGCCCGCGCGCCATCTCACCCAGTTCGACGTGATCGCGCACCGGGAAATCGAACTGGCGCGGCTCGCCCCAGCGGCTGATCTCCTGATTTTCGCTGTCATCTTTACCCAGCGGGACTTCATCCGCAGGCAGGTTAGGAATGGTCAGCGCATAATCACGAATGGTGTTCTGCAGGGTGTCCAGCTCAGTTTTGGCAGCGTCCAGGCGTTCGCCCAGAACGTTCACTTCCTGACGCAACGACTCGATATCTTCCCCGCGCGCTTTTGCCTGACCGATGGATTTGGATCGGGAATTACGCTCGGCCTGCAAACTTTCCGTTTCGACCTGCAGCACTTTACGACGCTCTTCAAGGGAGCGCAGTTGTTCCACATCCAGTTTAAATCCTCGGCGTGCCAGTTTTTCAGCGACTGCGTCTGGCTCGTTACGCAGCAGATTGGGATCGAGCATGCTTTTCCTGTGCTTATTGTGGTTGAGTTAACGAATGGGAGGGACGTATCCGCATCGCCGCAAATACGTTGAATTCCTTAATATACGCTACAACCTTACCGCAACGACTGGGTTAGCGGTAGCGTTTTGTCGGGCTATTTTGATCCTGTTCAGTAAGCCAGGCGAGCTTTTCACCAATTTTGCCTTCCAGGCCACGTGAGGTGGGCTGGTAATAGCGTGTGGCGGCCATTTGCGGCGGAAAATAGTTCTCGCCTGCGGCATAGGCATTCGGCTCATCGTGCGCATAACGATACTCCGCACCGAGGCCCATCTCTTTCATCAGCCTGGTTGGTGCGTTGCGCAGGTGTTCCGGTACATCGTAATCCGGGCTTTCACGCGCATCACGCATTGCCGCTTTAAAGGCGGTGTACACCGCATTACTCTTCGGTGCACAGGCCAGGTAGACAATCGCCTGAGCAATAGCGCGTTCACCCTCCGCCGGTCCTACACGGGTAAAACAATCCCAGGCAGCGATCGCCACCTGCATGCCACGCGGATCGGCATTGCCGACATCTTCCGAAGCAATAGCCAGCAGACGACGCGCAACATACAACGGGTCGCCACCGGCGGTAATAATTCGTGCATACCAGTAAAGCGCGGCATCCGGTGCAGAGCCGCGCACCGATTTATGCAGCGCCGAAATCAAATCGTAATAACGGTCGCCCTTGTTATCGAAGCGCGCGCTGCGCTCGCCCGATACCTCATTCAACAGTTGCGGCGTTAACACGCGTTTTCCGGCGGCATCACTCTCGGCCATATCGGCCATCATTTCCAGCGTATTCAGCGCGCGGCGGGCATCGCCATTCACCAGTTCGGCGATCATCGCACGGGTGTTGTCGGGCAGCACAATATCCTGCAGGCCGTAGCCACGCTCTTTATCGCTCATCGCCTGCTGCAGCACCTGTTCAATATCGGCGCTGGTCAGCGATTTCAGCAGATAAACGCGCGCCCGTGACAGCAGTGCGGAATTGAGTTCGAAGGAGGGGTTCTCGGTGGTGGCGCCAATAAAGGTAATGGTGCCATCTTCGATATGCGGCAGAAAAGCATCCTGCTGGCTTTTATTGAAGCGATGTACCTCATCGACAAACAGGATGGTGCGGCGACCGGCGTTGCGGTTCTGCCGCGCCCGCTCAATCGCCTCACGGATCTCTTTGACACCGGACGTGACGGCGGAGATACGCTCCACATCGGCCTGGCCGTAATGACCAATAATCTCCGCCAGCGTGGTTTTCCCTGTCCCTGGCGGCCCCCACAGAATCATCGAGTGCAGTTGACCAGCCTCAATGGCGCGCGGCAACGGTTTGCCCGGCGCCAGCAGATGCTGCTGCCCGATATATTGCGCCAGCGTCGCTGGCCGCATACGCGCGGCCAGTGGCCTGAACTCGTTATGGGAAAAATCCAGAGACAGATTACTCACTCACACCTCACTGACGCTGATCGTCAACCGTCACGCCTTTTGGCGGAGTGAAGGTAAACTTATCCGCGCCCACTGCGCCGTTTTGCTGCGCTTTCAGGCTGTATGAACTGCGCTGGCCATCCTGCTCAACTGCGCTGAACTGATTAATGGTGCCAGACGTCGAGACATTGATGGTGAATTGCTTCAGGTTGCCCGCCGGGTTTTTCGGCGTCAGCTCAAAGCTGTCACCCTGCTGCTTAATATTATACTGCTGCCAGTCGCTTGCCTGATTACGTGCAATCAGCATAAACGGCGTGTTGCTGGTAGCGTCCTTCAGCCAGCTGGCGCTCACCTGCTCAACAAAAGGATTATAGAACCACAGGGTTTTGCCGTCGGAAATCAGCACGCTCTCGTCCGGCGCAGTCATATGCCAGTTGAACAGGTTCGGACGCTGCACCCACAGTTCGCCTTCGCCGTCCTGCACCGACGAGCCGCTGGCGTCGGTGACTTTCTGCGTAAAGCTGGCGTGGAAGCTTTTCACTTTACCCAGACGTTGCTGTAAATCACCGGAAGCATCAGCCAGTGCACCGGCTGAAGTCAGCGCGGTCAAAAGGCAGCAGGAAAGTAATAGTTTTTTCATTACAACAGGTTCCTTTTTAAAACAACGGTCAACGGGCCAGGCAAGCCTGGCCCGTATTGGGTATTAAGACAGCGGAAAAGGCGATTTATTACATATCATGTGATGGCGGCGCCAGTACCTCACGGTTACCGTTGTGACCCGGTGCCGAAACGATGCCCTGCATTTCCATCTGCTCAATGATACGCGCGGCGCGGTTGTAGCCGATGCGGAACTGGCGCTGCACACCGGAAATCGACGCGCGGCGTTTATCCACCACAAAGGCCACCGCCTGATCGAACAGCGGGTCCAGCTCATCATCACCTTCAAGGCCGAGGCTGCCGTTTTCGCTATCCTCACCAGCCGTGATGCTGTCGATATACTGCGGACGGCCACGTGCTTTCCAGTCCTGCACCACCGCATGCACCTCTTCATCACGCACAAAGGCGCCATGCACACGGACCGGCATGGAGGAGTTCGGCGGCATATACAGCATGTCCCCCATCCCCAGCAGTGATTCAGCGCCGCCCTGATCGAGGATAGTGCGCGAGTCAATCTTACTGGACACGGTAAAGGCGATACGCGTCGGGATGTTGGCTTTAATCAGACCAGTAATCACATCCACCGATGGACGCTGGGTCGCCAGCACCAGGTGGATGCCGGCGGCACGCGCTTTCTGCGCCAGACGCGCAATCAGCTCTTCCACTTTCTTACCGACGGCCATCATCAGGTCAGCAAATTCGTCGACCATTACCACGATATACGGCAGTTTTTCCAGCACCGGCGGCGTGGTGTCCATGCTGTCGCCCGGTTTCCAGAACGGATCGGGAATCGGACGCCCCATCGCTTCCGCCTGCTTCACTTTTTCGTTGTAACCAGCAAGGTTACGCACGCCAAGCGCCGACATCAGCTTATAACGACGTTCCATCTCACCGACACTCCAGCGCAGCGCATTGGCGGCATCTTTCATATCGGTAACCACTTCGGTCAGCAGATGCGGGATGCCTTCGTAAACCGACAACTCCAGCATTTTCGGGTCGATCATAATAAAGCGCACGTCTTCCGGCGTGGCTTTATACAGCATGCTGATGATCATGGCGTTAACGCCGACAGACTTACCGGAACCGGTAGTACCGGCCACCAGCAGGTGTGGCATTTTCGCCAGGTCGGCCACCACAGGCTGACCGGAAATATCTTTACCCAGCACCACCGACAGCGGCGACGGGTTGTCGCGGAATTTGGCGCAATCCAGCACTTCACGCAGGTAAACCGTCTGGCGATGCTTGTTTGGCAGTTCGAGGCCAACATAAGGTTTGCCTGGAATCACCTCAACCACACGCACCGCCACTGCAGAGAGTGAACGCGCAAGGTCGCGCGACAGGTTAGAAATGCGCGCCGCTTTCACCCCAGGCGCCAAATCCAGCTCATAACGCGTGATCACCGGCCCCGGCGAGGTGCCGACGACTTCTGCTTTCACCCGGTAATCCGCCAGACGCGCTTCCACCAGACGCGCGGTTTGTTCCAGCGCGAACATATCCACCGGCTCTTCTTCTTCCGGCGGCGATGTCAGCAGATCCAGTGTTGGTAACGGCGTGGCCGGTTTCTGCAGCGGCTGCTCATGACGCATCAGGAACGGATGGATCAGGCTGTCCGCTTTCGGTTGTTGCGGCTGTGCTGGCACCGCATTCAGCGGCACAGCAGACGTCTGCTGTGCGCCATCAGGCTGTTGCCCTGCATATGGCTGCGGAGCAGCGGCAGGCTGTTGCGCTGCAACAGGTTGCTGTGGCGCAGCAGGCTGCGGCGGCACATAGCTCTGTTGCGGCACGCTGGCCTGCTGTGCTGCAGACTGCCAGCCGGCGGCAGGTTGCGGCTGTTGCTGATAAGGCGGTTCATCCTGCTCAGCAGCCGAATCCAGCGTAAACAGTGGTTCAACCGGGCCATTATCAACCAGTTCATCCATCGGCGAGAATTCAAAGGCTGCGGAGGTATCAAGGTTGAAGGTCGGGCCATCATCCTCGTCAGCCTGCTCACCGTAACGCTGATGCTGTTGCTCGGCGAACTGACGCGCCAGCATGGCCTGCTGCAGCGCTTCTTCATCCTCTTCGTCAGCGGCGAAATCGGCACCATAGCGCTGTTGCTGCTGCGCCATAAACGCTTCACGCAGATGTGATTCGGCAATCTGAGACTGCTGATTTTCATCCACGTCACCCACCGCTTCCACCGTACTCTGCGGCAGTGCTGTCTGCTGACGCTGCTGCTCTTCTTTCGCCTTCTCTTCCGCCATACGCTGCGATGGCAGCTTAATACCATAAGAGGCCATTTCGCGGCGCGTCGGCAATTTCACCGGATTCGGACGCGGCAACTCAGGACCAATACCCTGTTTGACCTGCGGATTGCCATCAGCATCGCTGACTGCACTGAACACGGGCATAAAGGGTGCAGCGGCGCCCGCCACTTGACCTGCTGCCGCCAGCGGTTCGCTGTTCGCTGGCGTAAAATCAAACGGGGACGGTGCAGCAGATGGCCTATCATGCCAGTTGCCCAGTTGTGGTCCGTCGTCCTCACCGGCCAGAGGTTGTACCGGCGCAGGCGTTTCCTGCGGCACGTCAAAGCGATACAGCGGCGGTGAAGCAGGCTGCGCTTCTGGCTGATAATCTGCCCGCTGCGCATCGTGCGCTGTCGGCACAGGAGCGGCGGCAAACGCATCAGCCTGCGACTGTACTGGAGCGGCTGGCGCAGCCGTTTCAGGCGCAGCATACTGCGCTGGCGACGGGTTCTGTGGATGGGCAGCTAGCAGTGCATCCGCTGCGGCGGCTGAAGAGTGAACAGGCGCGGCGCTTGCGGCGGCCGCAACGCCAGCTGCTGCCGCAGGTTTGGCAAACAGCGGGTCATGCTCATCGTCATCCTGTTCATCAGCCACAAGCTTCTTCGGCTTCGCCAGCAGGATGTCATCATCATCACTGTCCTCTGGCGCGTTTTTCAGCAGCGGCTTATCCTGTGGCTCGTCCTCTTCTTCGTGCCACTCGTCGTCACGGCGCGAACGATTGCTGGCGAAGGTCAGCACCCCCATCACCGCACCACCAATTTTTTCCGCAATCGTCAGCCACGACCAGCCGGTATACAGGGTCAACCCTGCAGCCCAGACGCACAGTAAAGTTAGAGTACCGCCCGCACCGCTAAAGTACGGCGCCATGGCATTGCTGACGAGGCTGCCGATCACCCCGCCAGAGGCGAAATACCAGATATCATCGGCGTTAATCGCCGCAAGGCCACAGGTGGTAATCACCAGCGCCAGAACGCCAATCAGCCGCAGGGCCACCGCAAAATAGTCGATATAATCCCGCTGATCGCGCTGGCGGAAGGTAATCCAGCATAAGCCCAGGATCACCGGGGGAATGGCATAGGCCATCACGCCGAAAATAAACAGGAGGGTATCAGCAAGCCAGGCGCCAACAGTGCCGCCAAGATTGTGAATAGGTTCATGCCAGGCGGTCTGAGACCAGCTGGGATCGGAGGCATTGAAGCTCAGCAAAGCCACCATCAAATAGACGGCGAAAAGAGCAACAATGATCAGCAGCGCTTCGAGCAGACGACGTCCGCTACTCAGTGGCTGCAGGGATACTTCTTTATCTTCTGTATATTCCTGGCTCAAGAGGACTCTCCAGGTGCCTGTAAACTTGGAAGGCAGCAGCGTCGGGCCTTCCCGACGCTGAACCTGTATGAATTCACAGGAGTGTACCGAACTCTGTCAGGTTTTGCACCTGCCCTGTGTTAACGCGTTTTAATAACTAAACGGTTACTTTGTTTCACTTCTTCCATGACCACATAAGTACGGGTATCGTTCACGCCAGGCAGACGCAGCAGGGTTTCACCCAGCAGTTTGCGGTAAGCTGACATGTCTGGCACTCGCGTTTTCAACAGATAGTCGAAGTCGCCGGAAACAAGGTGACACTCTTGAGTTTCCTCAAGTTTTTGCACGGCGGCGTTAAATTGTTCAAACACATCAGGCGCGCCACGATTCAGAGTAATCTCAACAAATACCAGCAGGGATGCATCCAGATAGTGTGGATTCAGCAGTGCGGTATAGCCCAGAATAAAACCCTGACGTTCCAGACGACGAACGCGCTCAAGACACGGCGTTGGCGATAAGCCAACACGCTTGGAAAGCTCGACGTTTGAAATACGTCCATCCTTCTGCAGTTCGTTCAGGATGTTACGGTCAATTCTGTCGAGGTCTTTCCCGGGGCGTTTTTTATTGTCTACCATTATTATTGTCTCTCTTAATTCCTTCCCTTAACCTGCCGCACCCTGCAAAACATCACTGTGCAGGGTTGTCTGAAGTGAAGACTGGTGTCTGTTGCTGATTTTTAGCGCCATCTGTATGACGCATGTTGTCTGTCCACACCATGCGTCATGACCAATGCCAGACTGAGTTTATTCGGAGAATTACACCAAAGCCGGGGAAAAAACCCGTAGTGCTGTCCTAAATACCCTCTGCTTCCTACAATGTTTTCGCAAAAGCGCAGCTGATTGTCAAAGTAAAACACACAAAATCAGTACAACATGCCAAAACGTCCGCTGCGTTACTGTTTTTTAATGACAATTTTGCCTTTATTGACTACTCACTCGCCGGTTAGCTGCTTATTTTTGCTGCGATTAATCCTGGCCCGGCGATCCATCGGTAAAATCTCTTGCACCAATTGCTAACAAAATTGCAGAACGCTTTTTTTGCGGCGCTAAATTCCCTACAATTCCCCGCAATGTTAAGCCAGTTAACAAATGAGGATCTGATGAGCACGGTCAAACACAGTAAATTATTAATTCTGGGCTCTGGTCCGGCAGGCTACACCGCCGCGGTGTACGCTGCGCGCGCCAATCTTAATCCGGTGCTGATTACCGGTCTGGAAAAAGGCGGTCAGCTGACCACCACGACAGAAGTCGAAAACTGGCCCGGCGATCCGAATGATTTGACTGGCCCGCTGCTGATGGAACGTATGCATGAGCATGCGGAAAAGTTTAATACCGAGATTATCTTCGACCATATCCACACCGTGGATCTGCAGAACCGTCCGTTCCGCCTGATCGGCGACAGCGGCGAGTACACTGCTGACGCGCTGATTATCGCCACTGGTGCATCCGCACGTTATCTGGGTCTGCCATCAGAAGAAGAATTTAAAGGCCGCGGTGTTTCCGCCTGCGCTACCTGTGACGGTTTCTTCTATCGCAACCAGAAGGTCGCGGTGATTGGTGGCGGTAACACGGCTGTCGAGGAAGCACTGTACCTGGCGAATATTGCCTCTGAAGTGCACCTGATCCACCGTCGCGATAGCTTCCGCGCCGAGAAGATTCTGATTAACCGTCTGATGGAAAAAGTGCAGAACGGCAATATCGTGCTGCATACTGACCGTACGCTCGAAGAAGTCACCGGTGACCAGATGGGCGTCAGCGGCCTGCGTCTGCGTCCGGTAAATGGCGACGGTGAAATCGAGCAGCTGGACGTCGCAGGACTGTTTGTCGCGATTGGTCACAGCCCGAATACCGGCATCTTTGCTGGCCAGCTGGAGCTGGAGAACGGTTATATCAAAGTGCAGTCCGGCATTCACGGCAACGCCACTCAGACCAGTATCCCGGGCGTGTTCGCCGCAGGCGATGTCATGGACCATATCTACCGTCAGGCGATTACCTCCGCCGGTACCGGTTGTATGGCCGCACTGGATGCGGAACGCTATCTCGATGGATTAGTTAAAAACGATAAGTAAGTTGTTAAAAAGCTGATCGAATTTACGCACGGCGACTGCTCTTTAGTCGCCTTTTTTTTTGCCACCATGTAACATTGCCCGCACTTATCGTGGGGTGCCGGACGGCTGCCCGTTTCGTTTTTCTGCAATAACGGCAACTGATGAACAAAACGCGTCAACAACAACTCACCCAGTGGTTGCGCCAGCAACGCGTCCATGCACGCCGCTGGTTACGTCTCTCTTCCCTGCTCGGCCTCATCAGCGCACTGCTGATTATCGCGCAGGCGTGGATTCTGGCCGAACTGCTGAATAATCTGATCGTGCTGCAGGTGCCGCGCAGCGCGCTGGTCGCCGATTTCGTGCTGCTGCTCGGCTGTTTTGCCGCCCGCGCGCTGGTCAGCTGGCTGCGGGAACGCGTCGGTTTTTATTGCGGCCAGGCAATTCGTCGCACGCTGCGTAAAAGCGTGCTGGATCGCCTCGATGCGCTGGGGCCGGCCTGGATTCAGGGTAAGCCAGCAGGCAGCTGGGCAACGCTGCTGCTGGAGCAGATCGAAGAGATGCAGGATTACTACGCGCGCTATCTGCCACAAATGTCGCTGGCCGTGCTGATCCCCTGCTTTATCCTTATCGCGATTTTCCCGATTAACTGGGCGGCTGGCGCTATTTTGCTGGCGACCGCCCCGCTGATCCCGCTGTTTATGGCGCTGGTCGGGATGGGTGCTGCGGATGCTAACCGGCGCAACTTCCTGGCCTTATCACGGCTGAGCGGCCACTTCCTTGACCGCCTGCGCGGGCTGGAAACCCTGCGCCTGTTTCACCGCGCCCGTGCGGAAACCGACAATATCAGCAACGCCTCAGAGAATTTCCGCAGCCGCACAATGGAAGTGCTGCGCATGGCGTTTCTGTCGTCGGCGGTGCTGGAGTTCTTTGCTTCGTTGTCGATTGCTATCGTCGCCGTTTACTTCGGCTTCTCCTATCTCGGCGAGCTTAATTTCGGCCACTACGGTGCAGGGGTCAGCCTGTTTGCCGGTTTCCTCGCACTAATCCTGGCGCCTGAGTTCTTCCAGCCGCTGCGCGATCTCGGCACCTTTTACCATGCCAAAGCGCAGGCGGTGGGCGCTGCAGATGCGCTGGAGACCTTCCTCAGCCAGAGCGATGACCTCACCGTGGCGCAGGGCAGTCAGAAACTGGACAGCAGCCAGCCACTGACGCTGGTGGCGGAACAGCTGATCATCACAGCACCTGGCGGCAGCGTGTTAGCCGGGCCACTCTCATTCACCCTGCAACCGGGTCAGCGCGTGGCGCTGGTCGGACAAAGCGGCGCGGGGAAAAGTTCGCTGCTGAATGTGCTGTCCGGGTTCCTGCCTTATCAGGGTTCGCTGACGGTGAATGGCATTGAGCTGCGCGAACTGGACAGCGCCGCCTGGCAGCACCAGCTGGCATGGGTGGGTCAGCATCCACAACTCCCGGCCGAGACGCTGCGCGATAACATCGTATCGGCACAATCGGTTGACGACGCGCAGTTGCAGCAGGTTCTCGCGCTGGCCGGGGTCGATGAATTCTTACCGCGTCTGCCGCAAGGACTGGATACGGAACTGGGCGATCAGGCCGCAGGTCTGTCAGTCGGCCAGGCGCAACGTATTGCCGTGGCGCGTGCGTTGCTGAAACCCGCACAACTGCTGTTGCTGGATGAGCCTGCCGCCAGTCTGGACAGTGACAGCGAACAGCATGTGATGCGTGCGCTGGATCTGGCCTCGCGCCAGCAAACCACGCTGATGGTCACCCACCAGCTCAACCAGCTGGCAAACTGGGATGAAGTGTGGGTGATGCGCGACGGCCAGTTGATTCAGCAGGGGCCGCATCAGCTGCTGGTCAGTCAGTCGGGGCCGTTTGCCGATCTGTTATCTCAGCGCCAGGGAGTTGTCGAACTATGAAAGCCCTTCTGCCGTTTCTGAAGCTTTATCGTCGTCACTTCTGGCTGCTGGCGCTCGGCATCGTTCTGGCGATCCTGACGCTGTTAGCCAGTATCGGCCTGTTAACGCTGTCCGGCTGGTTCCTGGCGGCCTCATCACTGGCCGGTGTGGCGGGTCTCTACAGCTTTAACTATATGCTGCCGGCAGCCGGAGTACGTGGCGCGGCGATAACCCGTACTGCTGCACGCTATTTTGAACGTCTGGTCAGCCATGACGGTACTTTCCGCGTATTGCAGCATCTGCGCGTGTTCACCTTCAGCAAACTGCTGCCGCTCTCCCCTGCCGGTATCGCCCGTTTTCGCCAGGGGGAACTGCTTAACCGGCTGGTCGCAGATGTCGATACTCTTGACCATCTCTACCTGCGCGTGATCTCACCGCTGGTGGGCGCGCTGGCGGTCATTGCGGTGGTGACCTTTGGCCTGAGTTTCCTTGATGTACAGTTAGCGCTTACTCTGGGACTGATTATGCTGCTGACGCTGCTGGTACTGCCGCCGCTGTTCTATCGCGCGGGTCGCCCGGCGGGCGAAGCCATTACCCGGCTGCGCGGCGATTATCGTCTGCAACTCACCCGCTGGCTGCAGGGCGCTGCCGAACTGAAGATTTATGGCACAGCGCGCCATTACCGCGCCCAGCTCGACATCACAGAGCAACAGTGGCAACTGGCGCAGCAGCGTCAGGCAAGTCTGGCGGGGTTATCGCAGGCGCTAATGCTGCTGATTAGCGGCGCAAGCGTCACCCTGTTGCTCTGGCTCAGCGCGGCGGGCATTGGTGAACTGACGCAACCCGGCGCGCTCATCGCCCTGTTTGTCTTCTGTACGCTGGCGGCCTTTGAAGCGCTGGCGCCGGTGGGTAATGCCTTCCAGCATTTGGGCCAGGTGGTCGCCTCCGCCCTGCGTGTCAGTCAGATCATTGAACAGCAACCGGCGGTGCAATTCAGCACACAGCCGGTGACGGCAGACGCTGGCGCCGCGCTGGCGCTGCACCATGTCAGTTTCAGCTATGCGAATGCCAGTCGCCCGGCGCTGAATAATCTTTCACTGAGCATCGCGCGCGGTGAAAAGGTCGCGCTGCTGGGGCGTACTGGCTGCGGTAAATCCACTCTGTTGCAGCTGCTGACCCGCGCATGGGACCCGGACAGCGGTAACATTACCCTTAACGGCATCCCGCTAAATGAGTGGGACGAAGCCACGCTGCGCGCCAAAACCAGCGTAGTCAGCCAGCGTGTGCATCTGTTCAGCCAGACGCTGCGTGACAACCTGCTGCACGGCGCGCCAGAGAGTGATGATGCGCGTCTGGTCGCGGTATTGCAGCAGGTCGGGCTGGGCAAACTGCTCGACAACGAGGAAGGTCTCAATGCCTGGCTCGGCGAAGGCGGGCGCCAGCTCTCTGGGGGTGAACTACGCCGCCTGGGCATCGCCCGCGCGTTGCTGCACGATGGTGACCTGTTGCTGCTCGATGAACCCACCGAAGGGCTGGATGCGGAAACTGAGCGGCAGATTCTGACGCTGTTGTGGCAGGTCAGTACGCACAAAACGATGATTATGGTCACCCACCGCCTGCAAGGACTGGAAAACGCCGATCGGATTTGTGTGATGGATCAGGGAGAAATGATTGAGCAGGGAAATCATCTGGACTTAATCGCACAACGGGGTCGATACTGGCATTTTCAGCAACGCTTTGCGCTATAGTGATTAAGCGTAGCTTTCTGGAGATGACACCTGACTATGAGACTGATTCAACTCTCACGCGAATCACTGCACTTCCCGCCGCCGGAGATGGCACTCAAAGAGCCAAATGGTCTGCTGGCGATGGGAGGCGATCTTAGTCCGGCGCGTCTGCTGAATGCCTATCACCGCGGGATTTTCCCGTGGTTCTCGCAGGGCGATCCGATCCTCTGGTGGTCGCCCGATCCGCGTGCAGTGCTGTTTCCCGATCAGTTTCATCTCAGTCGCAGTATGAAGCGTTTTCATCAGCGTTCTCCCTATCGTGTCACCTTAAATCAGGCGTTTGAAGACGTGGTTCAGGGCTGCAGCGAACGCGCCGAAGGCACATGGATTACGGCCACAGTGAAACATGCCTGGCTCAAACTGTTTAACATGGGCCATGCACAGTCGGTGGAAGTGTGGCAGGACGAGGAGCTGGTTGGCGGCATGTATGGCATGGCGCTGGGGCAGATCTTTTGCGGTGAATCGATGTTCAGCCGCAGTGAAAATGCGTCAAAAACCGCGCTGCTGGTGTTTAGTCAGCATTTTCGTCAGCAGGGTGGCAAACTGATTGATTGCCAGGTGTTAAATCCGCACACCGCATCGCTCGGCGCCAAAGAGATCCCGCGCGTCGCCTGGCTGGCATGGCTTAATGCGCTGGCAAAACAACCCGTTTCCGATCAGTGCTGGCACCAGCAATCGCTTTTTTAAACGCGATAACTGAGGTTTTCCACGCAATCAGTCAGAACAGTGCTATAATATGCGCGTTTGGTATGCCGTCCGCCGTTCGCTACACCCATTGCGAAGCGGAATTACCAGGCTGGGAATCTCAACGCACTCTTTCAGAACTGTTTTAGTCGTGCGAATGATGCAGAGTTAAAACAGATTCTTAGCCGGCAATTCCCCCGCTGGCGTCATCACCCCGAGAGTTATTTATCCGCCGCTCCGGAAAATCCGGTAGCGCGGAGTGTGCTGGTGATATCACCAACAATTGTTTACATAAGTCGTGAAATTCGGCATTATCTTGCCGGTTCAAAACTAAGGTAGTCCACCCAGAGGATTCGATGGCCAAAGAAGACAATATTGAAATGCAGGGTACCGTACTTGATACGTTACCTAACACCATGTTCCGCGTTGAATTAGAAAATGGACACGTGGTTACCGCTCATATCTCCGGTAAAATGCGCAAAAACTATATCCGCATCCTGACGGGCGACAAAGTCACTGTTGAGCTGACCCCGTACGACCTGAGCAAAGGCCGCATTGTCTTCCGTAGTCGCTGATATATCTGATTTCGTCTTGCTGTCTTCAATCAGCCAGAGATAAAAAAAGGCCGGATAATCATCCGGCCTTTTTTATTTGTGCTGATGGGAATTCCTGTGCACAGAACCGAAAGCCCTTCCCCCGCTTTGCGGGAGAAGGCTGGAGATGGAGGAAATGCCATCACTGGCGCCTGTTCCCCTCCCCAGCCCTCCCCCATAGCATGGGGAAGGGAGCAGTCCGATTAATGCACCGTACCCTCTTCCTTCATTTTCTGCGCACTCAGGAAGTGGTAAGTCAGCTGGTTTTCCTCTTTGTCCAGCGCGACTGAGACGGAGCCACCATCCACCAGTGAACCAAACAGCAGCTCGTTCGCCAGCGGTTTTTTCAGGTTTTCCTGCACCGCACGCGCCATTGGCCGCGCGCCCATCGCTTTGTCATAGCCTTTCACCGCCAGCCACTCACGCGCATCGTCAGTGACTTCCAGCGAGACGCCTTTCGCATCCAGCTGCGCCTGCAGCTCAACAATAAATTTATCCACCACCTGATGAATCACTTCAGTCGACAGATGTTTGAACCAGATAATATTGTCGAGACGGTTACGGAACTCCGGAGTAAAGATCTTCTTGATCTCTTCCATGCCATCGATGCTGTTATCCTGGTGGATCAGACCGATGGATTTACGTTCGGTTTCCCGCACGCCGGCGTTGGTGGTCATCACCACGATCACATTGCGGAAGTCCGCTTTGCGGCCGTTGTTGTCGGTCAGCATACCGTTGTCCATCACCTGCAGCAGCAGGTTAAACACATCCGGGTGCGCTTTTTCGATCTCATCCAGCAGCAGGACTGCATGCGGATGCTTGATCACCGCATCGGTTAACAGGCCGCCCTGATCGAAACCAACATAGCCCGGAGGCGCACCGATTAAACGGCTGACGGTATGACGTTCCATATACTCGGACATATCGAAACGCAACAGCTCAATACCGAGTGCTTTCGCCAGCTGAACGGTAACTTCGGTTTTACCAACGCCCGTGGGTCCGGCAAACAGGAATGAACCTACCGGCTTACGATCCTGGCCGAGACCCGCACGGCTCATCTTGATCGCTTCGGTCAACGCTTCGATGGCATTATCCTGGCCGAACACCAGCATTTTCAGACGGTCGCCCAGCGTTTTCAGCGTATCACGGTCGGTCGCGGAAACGCTTTTCTCCGGAATACGCGCAATACGCGCCACTACACTCTCGATATCGGAGACGTTAACGGTTTTCTTACGTTTGCTGACCGGCATTAACCGGCTGCGCGCGCCCGCTTCGTCAATCACATCAATTGCTTTGTCCGGCAGATGACGATCATTGATATATTTCACCGCCAGTTCTACCGCTGCACGCACCGCTTTGGCGGTATAACGCACATCGTGATGCGCTTCATACTTCGGTTTCAGACCGTTAAGGATCTGAATGGTCTCTTCGACTGACGGTTCCGTGATATCGATTTTCTGGAAACGACGCGCCAGCGCACGATCTTTCTCAAAGATGTTGCTGAACTCCTGATAGGTAGTGGAACCCATCACGCGAATTTTTCCGCTCGACAGCAGCGGCTTAATCAGATTAGCCGCATCGACCTGGCCGCCGGACGCGGCGCCCGCACCGATAATGGTGTGGATTTCGTCAATAAACAGAATGCTGTTGGTATCCTGCTCCAGCTGTTTCAGCAGCGCTTTGAAACGTTTTTCAAAGTCACCGCGATATTTGGTGCCAGCCAGCAGCGAACCGATATCCAGCGAATAGATAGTGCAGTCTTTGATCACTTCAGGCACATCACCCTGCACAATACGCCAGGCGAGACCTTCGGCAATCGCCGTTTTCCCCACGCCGGATTCACCCACCAGCAGCGGGTTATTCTTACGACGACGGCACAACACCTGAATCGCGCGCTCAAGCTCTTTGTCGCGGCCGATCAGGGGATCGATGCCGCCCACGCGAGCAAGCTGATTAAGGTTGGTGGTGAAGTTTTCCATACGTTCCTCCCCGCCTGCTTGCTCTTCGTTGTTAACCTGATTGTCGGAACTGGCTGCCGGGCCGGGTTCGTCTTTACGTGTACCGTGGGAGATGAAGTTCACCACGTCAAGACGGCTGACTTCATGTTTGCGCAGCAGGTAAGCCGCCTGCGACTCCTGCTCGCTGAAAATGGCGACCAGTACGTTAGCGCCGGACACTTCGCTGCGGCCGGATGACTGAACGTGGAACACCGCACGCTGCAGCACACGCTGGAAGCTGAGCGTCGGTTGCGTGTCGCGCTCCTCTTCTGTCGCAGGCAGTACTGGCGTGGTTTGTTCGATGAAGGCCTCGAGTTCCAGACGCAGAGCAACAATATCCACCGAACAGGCTTCCAGTGCCTCTCTGGCCGACGGGTTGCTGAGCAAAGCCAGCAACAAATGCTCGACGGTCATAAACTCATGACGGTGCTCACGCGCTCTGGCGAAAGCCATGTTTAAACTGAGTTCCAGTTCTTGATTGAGCATTAGGCACCTCCCCCAATTATCGCCTGTCAGACCACTCCCGAATGGAGCAGAAGACCGATCAGGCTTTTTCCAGCGTACATAGCAACGGATGCTCGTTTTCTTTCGCGTACTGGTTCACCATCGCCACTTTGGTTTCAGCCACTTCGGCAGTGAAAACACCGCAGATCGCTTTGCCGCGATAGTGCACCGTAAGCATCAGTTGCGTTGCACGTTCAACATCATAAGAAAAGAACTTTTGCAATACGTCAACAACAAATTCCATAGGCGTATAATCGTCATTGTTGAGTATAACTTTATACATTGAAGGCGGCTTGAGCCCCTCACGCAGTTTGTCTTCTGCAAGCTGCTCAAAGTTAAGCCAATCGTTAGTCTTTCCCATAGTAATCCGTCGTCATTGTGCGTTACATGCAGGTAATACATTAGCATGCGATTCAATAAGTTTAACACGCGTGCCGGGATGTCCAGCTCGGAAAAAAAATTCTCCGACTTTCTTCATACGCGACCTCCATCACAAAATTCGCAATAGCGTTAACCACCTCAAATTTTGAGGATTTCGTCGCCGTCTCCAGGGGCCATATGCTTGACGCTAAGGTCATTTTCTCTACATTGTACAGGCACAAGCTGATGCAGTTTTAATCAGCCGGGGCTCACAGCCAGAACACCTCACTCTAATTAAAATGTCTTGCGAGGGATCCAGAAGCATGGAGACGGGTACAGTTAAATGGTTCAATAACGCCAAAGGCTTCGGTTTTATCTGCCCAGTCGGTGGCGGCGATGACATCTTCGCGCACTATTCAACGATTCAGATGGATGGTTACAGAACGCTGAAAGCCGGACAACAGGTTCAGTTTGATGTGCATGAAGGGCCAAAAGGCAATCATGCCAGTCTGATTGTTCCGGTCGAGGTGGCGGCGGCAACCAGTGCCTGAACCACATCCTCACACATTCTGTACAACCCTGGAATAAAATGCCAGCCGCACATGCTGGCATTTTTTCTGTTCCGCGCTTACTGGCTATATTGGGGAACTTTTTCGCCTTTCAAGGTTGTCGCTAATCGGCCTGTCCCCGCGCCAGCCACAACACGCGCGCAAACATCTGCCGCAGCAGCGGGGGTACTGACCCTGTGCCGCGCGACGCCGCTTCCATCGCCACCGCAATCGCCAGCTCCGGTTTAGATGAACGCTGAATCGCTTTGGCGATAATACGCCGCAGAGTCATCGGCACCTGTGGCGGCAAATGGGCAATACGATGATAGACCTCGCTAAATCCCTGCTTATACAGAAAGTGCTCCATATCCAGTGCGGGTAACTGTGTCAGATGATCCTGCTCAGCATCGTACTGCGCTTCCAGCATGCTGCGGGCGGTATTGGCATATTTTTTCCCGGCGTCGTCGCCATCGGTCAGCACATGCCACTCGATTCCCATGCGGCGGGCAAACTTAATCAGCGGGCGCAGACCGGACTGGGCAAACTCGATGACTTTCACTCCTTCCGCCTCAAAATGATGGCCACACTGACGCGCCAGTTCGTTCATCACCCAGACTTCCGTTTCCCCCTCCACCAGTAACCAGCAGCGGGCAAACAGCGCAGAGGGACGGCTGAAGCGAATATGAAAGGCAATGCGTCGGCTGTCTTCGGCGTTCATACCGCCCGGCCCCAGACGCCAGGCGGCGACGCGCGCGGGCTCACGCACCAGGCGGCACACCTGCTCCATAGGAACCTGTGACAATAATATTGACGAGTTGGTGGTGGCGATTTTCTGCAGCGGCAGCAGATCGAGCCATCCCCAGGCGACCGATAACATAATCGGATGCAGGCGGGTTTCCGGGTCTTCCACCAGCAGCAATGGCCGCGCCTCCGGACCCAGCTGATAGGCGCCACGCGCCTGCGCCAGCAGGCTGAACATCTGCAACACTATCAGCTGACGGCTGCGGCTGTCGGCTTCGGCAATCATCTGGTTCAGGTTATTCAGGTAACGCCAGCCCTGCGGGGACTCGCGCGCCTGGTGTGGCACTCTGCTCTGCTCCGCCTCGGCAGGCTGCACGGTGAAATAGTGTTCCAGCAGCTGCTGCATCGTATGCAGCCCTTCGCGCAACGCATGATCGCTAAGATGCTCCGGACGAGCCACCAGATCGCGTGTCAGTGCATCAATCCGCCGTGCCAGCGCATCGATATCCGGTTGTTGTGTCAGCGGAGTATCATGGCGCTGACGCCGGGTAAAACGCGCATCGCGCAGGCGCAGCACCGGATGCAGGGCAACCAGCGCCTGCACCGCTTGCTGTGGCTGCGGCAGCGCCAGCCGTTGCTGATGTGCATCGAGAAACTGATGGTGTGTGGTGACCTGCTGGTCAGCATCCAGTTCGCCGCGCACACGATAAATAATCCGCTGCCAGCCATCCGCGCCGCGCTGCCACAGGTCGCTCAGGGCACGATAACGCGGCGCCTGATGCTCGCCAGGCTCGCCTTCCCGGAAGGTGAAGGTCACCTGCAACTGCCGGGCGCGCTGACTGAGATTACCAGGCGGGAAATGGAAGTCATGAAGGGTGAACTGATACAGCGCAGGCTGGGGCGAAAGCAGCAACGTCAGGGCATCCAGTAAACTCGATTTACCCCAGGCGTTTTCGCCAATCAGAACATTACTGTTTTCCAGTTGCAGCGCCAGACGATTCAGGCCGCGGAAGCCAATAATTTCGATGCTTTCCAGAATCATAGACGTCAGTTCCTCCGCTTTATCCTGAGCATGGTCGCAAGCGGCGAACAGGTCAAGTAATGGCGCTCGCAGATAGCATGTTATCGAGATATTTTCTCTGCACAACCGTCACACCCTTTCACACTTTTGCGTCCGTGCGTGGCACGGCGTCAACTACGCTTTTGTTCTGTTGCTGCTTTTTTCGCACTGATTATCGCGATTCAACATAAGGAGAAAAAGGATGAAACAGACCGTTGCGGCGCTGCTAGCCAAAACCCTGGAAAGTGCCGGGGTGAAACGCATCTGGGGGGTGACCGGGGACTCACTGAATGGCCTGAGCGACAGCCTGAACAAAATGGGCACCATTGAATGGGTGCCGACGCGGCATGAAGAAGTCGCCGCGTTTGCTGCCGGCGCAGAAGCGCAGCTGAGCGGTGAGCTGGCGGTGTGCGCCGGTTCCTGCGGCCCGGGTAATCTGCATCTGATTAATGGCCTGTTTGACTGTCACCGCAACCGCACGCCGGTGCTGGCGATCGCCGCCCATATTCCTTCCAGCGAAATCGGCAGTGGCTATTTTCAGGAGACACATCCGCAGGAGCTGTTCCGTGAATGCAGCCACTACTGTGAGCTGGTGTCGAATCCGCAGCAATTGCCGCAGGTTTTAGCCATTGCGATGCGCGAAGCCATTCTGAACCGTGGCGTGGCGGTGGTGGTCCTGCCGGGTGATGTGGCGCTGCAGGCTGCGCCGGAGGATGCCGACAGTAGCTGGTATCCGGCACAGCCAGCAGTTATCCAGCCTAATGCGCAGGAGCTGAGCAAACTCGCCGCGCTGCTCAACGAGGCGAAAAATATCACCCTGATGTGCGGCGCAGGCTGCGCCGGTGCGCATGACGAAGTGGTCAGGCTGGCGGAAACCTTAAAAGCGCCGGTGGTGCATGCCTTACGCGGTAAAGAACATATTGAGTATGATAATCCATACGATGTCGGCATGACCGGGCTGATCGGTTTTTCCTCCGGTTATCACGCCATGATGAACGCTGATACCCTGCTACTGCTGGGTACTCGTTTCCCCTATCGTGCTTTTTATCCGGCGGACGCCAGAATTATTCAAATCGATATTGATCCCAGCAGCCTGGGGGCACACAGCCGCGTGGATATGGCGCTGCCCGGCGATATCAGAGCCACGCTGAATGCGCTGTTGCCGCAGCTGGAAAACAAAACCGATCGTAAATTCCTCGATAAAGCGCTGGCGCATTATGCCGATGCGCGCAAAGGGCTGGATGAACTGGCGACTGCCAGTGAGCGCACCATTCATCCACAATATCTGGCGCAACAAATCAGCCACTACGCCAGTGAGGATGCCGTTTTTACCTGTGATGTCGGCACGCCTACGGTATGGGCGGCGCGCTATTTACGGATGAATGGTAAACGGCGTCTGCTGGGATCGTTTAATCATGGTTCCATGGCCAATGCGATGCCACAGGCGCTGGGCGCGCAGGCGCAGGATAAACAGCGCCAGGTCGTCGCCCTGTGTGGCGATGGCGGTTTCAGTATGCTGATGGGGGATTTCCTGACGGTGGCGCAGCTGCAGTTGCCGATCAAGATTGTGGTGTTTAATAACAGTTCGCTGGGGTTTGTGGCGATGGAGATGAAAGCCGGCGGTTATCTGACGGATGGCACCGAGCTGAAAAATCCGGATTTCGCCGCTATCGCCAATGCCTGTGGGGTAAAAGGTATTCGCGTCGAAAAAGCGCTGGAGCTGAATACCGCGCTCAAGCAGGCTTTCGCTCATGAGGGGCCGGTGCTGGTGGATGTGGTGACCGCCAGTGAAGAGCTGGTGATGCCGCCGGAAATCAAGCTTGAGCAGGCGAAAGGTTTTAGTCTGTATATGCTGCGCGCCATTATCAGTGGCCGTGGGGATGAAGTAGTTGAACTGGCGAAAACTAACTGGCTGCGGTAAAACAGAAGCAGAGTCGGTGACGGGCGCTGGGAAGTCGCTGTTTGTTCTGTGACCTGCTCAGGAAGGTCGCTGGGGGTTCAGTGACCTGTTCAGGGAACACGCTCAACTCCGGAAAGTCGCTGGGGGTTCAGTGACCTGCTCAGGGAACACGCTCAGCTCCGGAAAGTCGCTGTTCGCCATCCATGGCCACTCGGCCCGCGCCGTCCATGGCGCGGGACGCTTTCCTCCGCTGAGCGTGTTCCCTGCGCTTTAAGTTTTGGCGTTGCTGTCTGGTTTCAGATTTATAGTGCTTTTTATTGCTGCACAATAACGGCGCGAGCTGCTTTCCTCTGCTAACTGTGTTCCCAGAGCCAGGACCTGAATAATCAGGTCTGGAGTTTGTTTGCGCAACCGCAACCGCGCCTGTTTTTACTTTAAGGAGAATGCCAGTGATCGATTTACGCAGTGATACCGTGACGCGCCCGGGGGCCGCCATGCTGTCCGCGATGATGTCTGCAGAAACCGGGGATGATGTTTACGGCGACGACCCTACCGTGAATGCTCTGGAAGCCAAGGCCGCACACCTCAGCGGCAAACAGGCGGCACTGTTTTTACCGACCGGCACCCAGGCGAATCTGGTGGCGCTGCTCAGTCACTGTGAGCGCGGCGAAGAGTATATTGTCAGCCAGCTGGCGCATAACTATCTGTATGAAGCAGGCGGCGCGGCGGTGCTGGGCAGCATTCAGCCGCAACCGATTCTTGCGGCCGCGGATGGCACATTACCGTTGGATGTGGTGGCATCAGTGATCAAACCGGACGACGCTCATTTCGCCCGGACTAAACTGCTAAGTCTGGAAAATACCCACAACGGCAAAGTGCTGCCGCTGGATTATCTGCAGCAGGCGTGGCAATTCACCCGTGAACGTCAGCTGGCGCTGCATATTGATGGCGCACGTATCTTTAATGCCGCCGTGGCGCAGCGTGTTGAACTGGAAGCACTTGCCCGTTACTGCGATACGCTGACCATCTGCCTGTCAAAAGGTCTGGGCACGCCGGTGGGGTCACTGCTGTGCGGCAGCGCCGACTATATCCAGCGCGCGCGCCGCTGGCGCAAAATGACCGGCGGCGGGATGCGCCAGGCCGGGATCCTGGCGGCGGCCGGGCTATATGCGCTGCAGCATAACGTGGCGCGTCTGCAGGAAGACCATGATAATGCCCAATGGCTGGCGCAGCAGTTGCGCGAGATCGGCGCGGATGTTTCACACCAGGATACCAATATGGTGTTTGTCCGTGTGCCCGCTGAGCAGGCTGAGGCGCTGAAAAGCTGGATGAAGGAACGCAGCGTGCTGCTGAGTGCCGGGCCAGTTACCCGGCTGGTGACGCATTTAGATGTGGATCGCCATGCGCTGGAGCAACTGGTGGATCACTGGCGGGCATTTCTCGCGCGCTGATCGTGATGCTGGCGGGTTTCTGGCCGGGTATCAGGGCAAATAAAGGCACTGAAAAGTTCTTTTAAGGCCACAAGCAAAAGTGACTCGCAATGCTTTCCACTCCGGCCACAGAAGCGAATAACAGCACCGCACTGTCCCTTCCCCCGCCCTGCGGGGGAAGGTTAGGATGGGGGAGCTGGCATCTCCGGACACTCAGATGGCAGCTCCCCCTCCCCAGCCCTCCCCCATTTTATGGGGGAGGGAGCTGACCCGCTAAATCACTGAGCGACAGAGCTAAGCCCGTAGTTACCGCGTTACCCGACAGGAGACATAACCGCTCTTCCCGGCAACGTTCCCTCTTCATGAGCCGGCGTCAAACGCGCCATACTTCTCAACCAGCGCCTGCGCAATCGCCAGCGTTTCCGCATCCGCTTCACCACGATAATCCGCCGGGCGGAAGTGCATCTGAAACGCGGCAATCACTTTGCGTTGCTGCGCGTCACTCATCTGCATATTCACGTCATAGCCATAACTCGCCAGCACGGCCAGCAGTTCCGCCTGTGCGATCGGCTGTGATGGCGCACGCCCCTGCAACCAGAAGCGCACCCGTGGCGCATCCGGCCACGCGCCGAGCCCCTGTTGCGCCAGCTGCGCCCAGGGGAATAACGGGCCAGGGTCCTGTTTACGCTGCGGGGCAATATCACTGTGACCGACAATATTTTCTGGCCGGATGTGGTAACGCTGCGCGATATCACGCACCAGCGGCTGTAAGGCGGCAATCTGCGCCGGATGAAACGGCGTCCACACTTTGCCCGTCAGCCCGCGTGTATAACCGGTGTTAACCAGCTCAATGCCTACAGAAGTATCGTTAATGCGCGTGGCGCCGCGCCAGTAGCTTGGCCCGGCATGCCAGGCCAGTTGCTGTTCCGGCACCAGTTGCCAGATCAGCGGCTTGCCACGCTGCCGGGGAGGTTGTTCCGGAATCAAATAGTGCACGCTGACCTCACGATCGGTGAGCGTCGCCAGCGAACCGGAGAAATCCTCGGCGGTATAGTGGATCACCAGCACCTTCACTCTCGGCCGGGCGCCATAGGCCGCATGGCGCGTATCCAGGGCATAACCCGCACGCTGTTCAATACCGGAAGGAGAACAGGCGCTCAGCAGCAGCATCGCCAGCAGGAGCAGTGCATAACGCATCAGCGGGTTTTCACCGCCGTGCCGCTGACGCTCACCATCAGCATGCTGCTGTCTTTACCTACAGTTTCGTAATCAATATCAATACCAACAATCGCATCAGCGCCCAGCGCTTTCGCCTGCTCTTCCATCTCTTCGAACGCCAGCTTACGCGCTTTACGCAGCTCTTTTTCGTAGGCGCCAGAGCGGCCGCCGACGATATCGCGGATACCGGCGAAGAAGTCGCGAAAAATGTTCGCGCCGAGAATCGCTTCGCCCGTCACCACGCCACAATATTGCGTGACAGGTTGACCTTCGAGAGTGGGGGTAGTGGAAAACTGCATCAAATGCTCCTTTCTGCGTGATCGCCCGACAGGCTAAAAACCGTGGCTATACTTTATCCTAAAATGAAGACCAGCCAGTTAACAATAAGGAAACAGCATGAAAAATAAAGTCTTTGTCGTACTGGCGCCAGCGGCTCTGTTGCTGAGCGCCTGTACCACGGTGGAACCCGCTTACAAAGATATTGGCACGCGTGTGGGTCCCTGCGTAACAGGCGGCCCGGACAGTGTGGCGCAGGAATTCTACGATCTGCGTATTCAGCAGCCGAGCCAGGGGCTGCCCGATACCACCTTATTAGCCAAATATCGGCCTTATCTGAGTGATGCGCTGTACCAGAAACTGCTGGCCGCCAGTACCGCAGGCGAGAAGCGTAACGAGCTGAGCACGCTGGATCTGTTCTCCAGCCTGCCTGCCGGCGCGTCTTCCGCTGACGTTGCCGATGCATCCACGATTCCTAATACCGACGCGCGCAATATTCCGCTGCGCGTGCAGTTAAGCCGCGACGGTGATAAAGCAGTGAACTGGCAGGACGAAGTGCTGATGGTGCGTGAAGGCACCTGCTGGGCAGTAGATGATGTTCGTTATCTCGCCAGCTGGCCGCATACGGGTGGCGGCACACTGAGTCAGACGCTGGAAAAATAGTGCATTGTTAAGCGTGCCGTAACTATCGCGGCGCGCTTAACCGCACGACCAACGCGCTGCGCGGCTATGCACGGCATCTCTCTGTCGGCACCTGCCATGGCGTGCACATTTCGCCATCCTCCTTCATACCGCAGCGAAAACACAGGCTAAAGCGGCATTTGTTACCCCGGAAAACATCTCTGCTGTACCGCGCCAGACTTGCTTTACGCTATCTTGTGCTACGCTTTATTAACAATAGTTCCCATAAATAAATTTTAACGCACAATGATTGCATAACTATTCTGCCGACGTTAAGATTTGCCACTTTAATTGCTATTCAATTCTGGCGCATGAGTATTCAACTAAAAAATATTAACTGCTTTTACGGTCTCCACCAGGCTCTGTTCGATATCCAGCTGGAATGTCCAGAGGGAGAGACCCTGGTACTGCTTGGTCCCAGCGGCGCCGGTAAGAGTTCGCTCCTGCGCGTCCTGAATCTGCTGGAGATGCCGCGTTCCGGTACCCTGAGCATCGCCGGAAACAACTTCGATTTCAGTAAAACCCCGTCCGACAGCGCAATTCGTGAATTGCGTCAGAATGTCGGCATGGTGTTTCAGCAGTACAATCTCTGGCCACACTTAACCGTGCTGCAAAACCTGATTGAAGCGCCCTGCCGCGTGCTGGGACTGAGCAAAGATCAGGCACATGCCCGTGCGGAAAAGCTGCTGGATCGTCTGCGTCTGAAGCCATTTGTCGATCGTTATCCGCTGCATCTCTCTGGCGGTCAGCAGCAGCGTGTGGCTATTGCCCGGGCACTGATGATGGAGCCTGCGGTACTGCTGTTTGATGAACCCACTGCCGCGCTGGACCCGGAAATCACCGCGCAAATCGTCAGCATTATCCGTGAACTGGCGCAGACCAACATTACTCAGGTGATCGTCACCCACGAAGTGGATGTTGCCCGTAAAACCGCCAGCCGGGTGGTTTATATGGAAAACGGCTACGTGGTCGAGCAAGGCGATGCCAGCCGTTTTACACAGCCGCAAACCGAAGCGTTTGCCAATTACCTCTCGCACTGATTAGGGACATCATGATGAAAAAATTAATCCTTGCCGCCCTGTTAGCTGGCGTCAGCCTGAGCGCCGCAGCAGCGCAGACTATCCGTTTCGCCACCGAGGCTTCTTACCCGCCATTTGAGTTTGTCGATGCCGGCAACAAAATTCAGGGCTTTGACGTCGACCTGGCCAACGCCCTGTGCAAAGAGATTGGTGCAGAGTGCAACTTCACCAACCAGGCCTTTGACAGCCTGATCCCGAGCCTGAAGTTCCGCCGTTTCGATGCGGTCATGGCCGGAATGGACATTACGCCAGAGCGTGAAAAGCAGGTACTTTTCACTAAGCCTTATTACGACAACTCCGCCGTGTTTATTGCCCAGAAAGGCAAAGTGGCGGATGTCACCGCGCTGAAACGCAAACGTGTTGGCGTACAGAACGGCACTACCCACCAGAAATACCTGACTGACAAACAGGCTGGCGTGACGGTTGTCCCCTACGACAGCTATCAGAATGCTATCCTCGACCTGAAAAATGGCCGTATTGATGCCGTATTCGGTGACACCGCAGTGGTCAACGAGTGGCTGAAGCAGAATGAAAATCTGGCGGCCGTGGGTGAGAAAGTAACGGATAAAGCTTACTTCGGCACCGGCCTGGGTATTGCGGTTCGTCAGGGCAACACCGACCTGCAGGGCAAGCTGAATGCTGCGCTGGATAAAGTGAAAGCCGACGGCACCTACAAAACCATCTACAACAAATGGTTCCAGCAGTAATTAATTGATGAACGAACTTACTCCACTCGCAAGCGCCGCCGGGATGACCGTCGGCCTTGCCGTTTGTGCTTTAATCGTCGGCCTCGTGCTGGCGATGATTTTTGCCGTCTGGGAATCGGTGCGCTGGCGTCCGCTGGCGTGGATCGGCACCGGACTGGTTACCCTGTTTCGCGGCCTGCCAGAAATTCTGGTGGTGCTGTTTATCTATTTTGGCGCGTCGCAGCTGTTGCTGATCCTGTCGGACGGTTTCACGCTGAATCTCGGCCTGTTTCAGTTGCCGGTGCAGGTGGAAATCGAAAACTTCGACGTCAGTCCGTTTCTTTGCGGCGTGATTGCCCTTTCCCTGCTGTATGCCTCCTACGCCTCGCAGACGCTGCGCGGTGCACTGAAAGCCGTACCGGCGGGTCAGTGGGAGTCCGGCCAGGCGCTGGGAATGAAAAAAAGCGCGATCTTTTTCCGTCTGATTATGCCGCAGATGTGGCGCCATGCTCTGCCGGGTCTCGGTAACCAGTGGCTGGTGTTGCTGAAAGATACCGCACTGGTATCGCTGATTAGCGTCAATGACATCATGCTGCAGACCAAAAGCATCGCCACGCGTACCCAGGAGCCATTTACCTGGTATCTGATCGCCGCAGGCATCTATCTGCTGATTACGCTATTTAGCCAGTTTGTACTGAAGCGTATTGAACTGCGCGCCACGCGCTTTGAACAGGGAAATAGCTGATGCTGGAATATTTACCTGAGTTGTTCAAAGGGCTGCATACCAGCCTGACGCTGACCGTGGCGTCGCTGATTCTGGCGCTGATCCTGTCGTTACTGCTTACTGTCGTGCTGGCGCTGAAAGTGCCAGTGCTGAATATGCTGGTGAAAGGTTATCTCACACTGTTTACCGGCACGCCGCTGCTGGTGCAGATCTTCCTGATCTACTATGGACCCGGTCAGTTCCCCTCAATCCAGCACATTCCCTGGTTGTGGCATATTCTCTCCCAGCCGTGGCTGTGCGCCCTGCTGGCGCTGTCGCTCAACAGTGCAGCGTATACCACCCTGCTGTTCCATGGCGCAGTGCGGGCGATTCCGTCGGGCCAGTGGCAATCCTGCGCTGCGCTGGGTATGAAGCGTTCACAAACGCTGCGTATTCTGCTGCCTTACGCGTTTAAACGCGCCCTCTCCTCCTACTCGAATGAGGTGGTGCTGGTGTTTAAAAGCACCTCACTGGCCTACACCATTACGCTGATGGAAGTGATGGGCCACGGACAGCTGCTGTATGGCCGTACCTATGATGTGACGGTGTTTGCCGCTGCCGGTCTGATCTATCTGGTGGTGAATGGTCTGCTGACCCTGCTGATGCGCCTGATTGAACGACGGGCATTAGCCTTCGAGCAACGCAACTGATAAAAAGGCGAGAATCTCTCGCCTTTTTCATTATTTATACACAAATATTGCATACTCATTCATTTGATGGCATCTTGTCTGCAGCCCACAGGACCAGATAATGATAAAGACAGACAGGAGCCTGACCGATGAAAAAATTGTTCTCCACCGCACTGCTTACCGCACTGCTTGCCAGTGCGGCGTTTAGCGCCAGCGCCGCTGAAAAAATTCGTTTTGCCTCTTCCGCTACTTATCCGCCATTCGAATCGCTGGATAGTAACAATCAGATCGTCGGTTTTGATATCGATCTCGCCAAGGCACTGTGCGAGCAGATGAAAGCGGAGTGCACCTTTACCAACAATCCGTTCGACAGCCTGATCACCGCGCTGAAATTCCGCCGTTTTGATGCGGTGATTTCCGGTATGGATATCACGCCCGAGCGCAGCAAGCAGGTCTCATTCACCCAGCCTTACTACGCCAACTCTGCGGTAGTGATTGCGCAGAAAGGCAAGTTCAGCAAGCTGGAAGATCTGAAAGGCAAGCGTGTGGGTATGGAGAATGGCACTACCCATCAGAAATTTATGCAGGACAAGCACCCGGAAGTGACTACTGTCGCCTATGACAGCTACCAGAATGCGATTCTCGATTTGAAAAATGGTCGTCTGGATGGCGTGTTTGGTGATACGGCAGTAGTGAACGAATGGCTGAAAACCAACCCGAATCTGGCGACAGTGGGTGAGCATGTCACCGATGCGCAATACTTCGGCACCGGTCTGGGCATCGCCGTGCGTCCGGACAATAAAGCGCTACTGGCGAAGCTGAATAGCGCGCTGGAAGCGATTAAAGCTAACGGGACTTACCAGAAGATTAGCGACCACTGGTTCCCACAGTGATCGCAGTATCCTGGCTTCCCCCTGCTAAACGGGGAAGACCAGGATGGGGCAGCAAACAGCACGGAGTTGGTATGCTCCCCCTCCCCCCATGGTATGGGGGAGGGAGCATTAACCCACTCTTTTCAGCAGCGTCAGCACTTCATAGTGCGCCGTATGCGGGAACATATCGAACAGCTGTACTCGCTCAATCTGGTAATTTGTCAGCCGGGCAATATCGGTCGCCATGGTGCTGGCATTGCAGCTGGAGTAGAGAATATGCTGCGGCGCCATTTTGCTTAAATATTCACACAACTCAGCGCCAATTCCCCGTCGCGGCGGATTGACCAGCACCAGCTGCGGCACGCTGCCATTGGCGGTAGCGAACCGGGTGGAATCCAGCGCGGCAAACTGCACCTTCTCCAGTCCCATCAGCTCTGCCGAGCGACGCGCACAGGCAATCGCCTCGGCGCTGATTTCGATGCCGGTTAATGTCATCTCCGGCGTAGCGCAGTGCAGACCAAAACCGCCCACACCGCAGAACAGATCCCACATTTGCGTCACGTTCAGTTCACTCACCCAGTCACGGGCGGTAGCGTAGAGATCGGCGGCCACCTGCGGGTTGGTCTGGAAGAAACTTTGCGGGCGAATAAACAGCGGCACATGGTTCAGTCGCTCGGCCAGCGCCTGATTTTCCGTTAACGGGATCTCCACCTCACCTTCGAGGATCGCCATATGCACCGGCTGGATATTGGCGGAAATCACACTCAGCTGCGGCAGTTGCGCCTGCAGCCACGGTAGCGCCGCCTGCAGCTGCGCCAGCTTGCTGTGCGAACGCAGCACAAAGCGCAGCATCAGGGCGCCCTGCTGGGTGCTTTCAGTTAGCAGGATAAACTTCAGTTCGCCACGTTTGCGCGCCACGTTATAGGGTGTCAGTCCCGCCCGGGCGATAAACGGTTTCAGCAGGGCAAACACCTCGTAAAACGAGGCGGGATAGAGCGGGCAATCACTCAGGTCTGTTGGCGTGCCATCACGCTGCACCATGCCGAGCAGCGGGCGCTCAACACTGCCGCTGACGACCATTTTGGCTTTATTACGAAATCCCTGCGCTGCCGACGTCACCGGCGCGCGCCACTGCGCCACGTCTAGCGACGCTAACAGTTGCTGCAGATGGGATTGTTTGGCGGACAGCTGTTGGTCGTAAGGGATTTCCAGCCACTGGCAGGAACGACAGCGATCCGCTTCATAAAGCGCGCAGTGCATGATAAAGCCTGTGTAAAGTCAAAATGCGGGCGTGGATTGTAGCATCGCCCGTTACGCCTTGCGAAAAAACTTCCGGCTACTGGACGGGATAAACAGCAATAGCAGAATCAGCAGATCGGGAAACTTTTGCGTCAGCAGGCTATGCACAATTTCCATATTGCTGTCGCCATCAATACTGAAAATTTCCGGATAAATAGAGTTTATTGACGCCACCAGCATATACAGCATCACCAGCAGTTGCGTGATCACGTAGCCCCAGCGCCCGCGGTTACTGCCGCGCATCAGCACAATGGCGCAACGCAGTTCAATAAAGAAGACCAGCTGGCTGGCGATGAAAATCAGCGTCGAATCCCAGGCCTGAGCACTGCGGTGAACAAAGTCGGCGATTTCTTCATAACCCAATTCATTGGCCAGCAGCAGCACACTGAGACAACGCGTAGCAATAATCGCGCTGCCGGCAATCAATACCGGCACCGGAATCGCGGCGTGCGCTGCCATGGTGCTTTTCCCCGCTCTGAACACATCCGACATTCACCTTCTCCTGCACTGTGATCGACAGGAGCGACCGTTGATGGTCGCTCCTGTAAAGGTCATTCCCTTTAGTCACTATATTGGCAAAAGATTGTGTTATCAGCCACGTTTTGCTTTCTGAATATCGCGAATACGTTGCTTTTCTTTCTGCGCCATCAGGCGCCAGGCGATAAAACCAGCAATACCGACGACAAACAGGATCAGCGACGCCAGCGCATTGATTTCCGGGTTCATACCACGGCGCACCGAGGCAAAAATCTGCATCGGCAAGGTGGTCGCGCCCGGGCCGGTGACAAAGCTGGAAATCACCAGGTCATCCAGCGACAGGGTAAACGCCAGCAGCCAGCCGGTAACCAGCGCCGGGGCGATCATTGGCACCGTAATGACAAAGAATACCTTCAGCGGCGTGGCGCCGAGATCCATCGCCGCCTCTTCAATAGAGCGATCCAGCTCGCGCAGTCGCGAGTTGATCACCACCGCCACATAGGCGGTACAGAAAGTGACGTGCGCCAGCCAGATGGTCACCATACCGCGTTCCGCTGGCCAGCCAATGGCATGCCCCATCGCGACAAACAGCAACAGCAGCGACAGACCGGTGATCACATCCGGCATCACCAGCGGCGCGGTGAGCATAAAGGCGAAACCTGTGGAACCGCGGAAACGGCCAAAACGCACAATCACTACCGCAGCGAGGGTACCGAGCACCACCGCCATACTGGCGGAGAGCGCCGCCACCGTCAGACTGAGGCTGACGGCGCTGATCATCTCGTTATCCTGGAACAGCACGCGATACCAGTGAAACGAGAAGCTCTCCCACACCGTAACCAGCGGCGAACTGTTAAACGAGTAGACCACCAGCAACAACATCGGCGCATACAGCAGCGTAAAGCACACCACCAGAATCGCGGTGCGCCACGGCGAGCGAACGGCAGGAAGCGAACTCATGCTTTTTCCCCCATCTCTTTATTCTGATGCTTGTGGAACCAGATAATCGGCAGCGTCAGGATTAACAGGATGGTCACCGCCAGCGCCGATGCCACCGGCCAGTCGCGGTTGGAGAAGAACTCCTGCCACAACACACGGCCAATCATCAGGCTGTCTTTACCGCCCAGCAGTTCCGGGATCACATACTCACCAACAGCCGGAATAAACACCAGCATTGAACCGGCGATAATGCCGCCTTTGGTTAACGGAACGATCACCTTAAAGAAAGTTTTCATCGGGCTGGCGCCCAGGTCCAGCGAGGCTTCCACCAGTGAATAGTCAATACGCGTCAGTGCGGTATAGATCGGCAAGACCATAAACGGCAGATAGCAGTAGACGATGCCGATATACACCGAAATATTGGTGTAAAGGATCACCAGCGGCTGGTCGATCACACCTAACCACAGCAGGAAATGGTTCAGCACGCCGTTGTTATTCAGCAGCCCCATCAGCGCATAAACTCGCACCAGGAACGACGTCCACGACGGCAGGATCACCAGCAGCAGCAAAATATTGCGCACCGAAGGCTTGCTCTGCGCCACTGCCCACGCCAGCGGATAACCGATCAGCAGACAGATTAGCGTCGACACCGCCGCCAGCTTGATCGACTGCAGATAAGCATCCAAATAGAGCTCATCACCAGCAAGCTGGAAGAAGTTGGCGAAGTTCAGCACCAGGCTGAACTGATCGTCAGCCCAGCTAATCAGCTCGGTATACGGCGGAATGGCGCGCGCCACTTCGGCGAAGCTGATCTTCAGCACGATCAGGAACGGCAGCATAAACAGCAGGATCAGCCACAGATAAGGGACGGCGATCACTAGTTTGCGGCCATGCTTCATTAGCATACGCCCTTTCCACGACGCTTTTACCGTCGTGGTGGCAGGCTCATGCGCATGTTCAGTGAATTGGCTCATACTTCCCTCACCTATACCGTCAGAACCACACAGCTGTCGGCATCCCAGCAGAGATGGACTTCATCGCCCCAGGTTGGCGCGCCTTTGCGGAAGCGGTGGGCATTCTGCAGCTGCGCAGAGATCATCTGCCCGCTGTGCAGACGCACATGGTAAATCGACAGATCGCCGAGATACGCAATGTGCACCACTTCACCGACGGCAAAGTTATAACCATCTTCCGGCGGCATTTCGCACAGCATCACTTTTTCCGGACGCAGCGCGATATAGACCGGCACGTTATCCATCACCGAGGCGTCTGAATCGACTTTCAGCGGATGCATTAATCCCGGGCTGTCAATCACCAGGCCATCGGCCTGACGCTCGCGCAACAGTCCTTCAAACACGTTCACTGAACCAATAAACTCCGCGCTGTAGCGGCTGGTTGGGTGCTCGTAAATCTCCTCCGGCTCGCCAATCTGCTCGAATTTACCGCGATTCATAATCGCAATACGTCCGGCCATGGTCATCGCCTCTTCCTGGTCGTGAGTCACCATCACGCAGGTGGCGCCGACGCGCTCAAGGATATCCACCACTTCCAGCTGCATACGGTCACGCAGCTTCTTGTCCAGCGCGCCCATTGGTTCATCCAGCAGCAGTAATTTCGGCCGTTTGGCGAGGCTGCGTGCCAGAGCTACACGCTGACGCTGGCCGCCGGAGAGCTGGTGCGGTTTACGTTTGGCATACTCCTGCATATGCACCAGCGCCAGCATCTCTTCCACTCGGCTGGCGATTTCCGCTTTCGGCAGTCGATCCTGTTTCAGACCAAAAGCGATGTTCTGCTCCACCGTCATATGGGGGAACAGCGCATAGGACTGAAACATCATATTGATCGGGCGCTGGTATGGCGGCACATGGGACAAGTCCTGACCATCGAGCATGATCTGCCCGTGGGTTGGCGGCTCAAAACCCGCCAGCATGCGCAGTAAGGTCGATTTACCGCAGCCCGATGGGCCAAGCAGCGCAAAAATCTCGCCTTTGTAAATCGTCAGACTGACATCATCTACGGCGTGGTGACCCTCGAAAGACTTGGTCAGATTGCGGATTTCCAGCAGCGGCGTCAGCGCCTTTGCGGTTTTGTTTTGCGGACGGGGGATCGCGTCGTTCACTAACATTACTCTCCGGTGTGAAGCGGACCTTAAATGAGACAACAGAGGCCGGGATTGCGCCTCTGTTTTGTATCGTTCATCACTGCAACAGTGATGTTGGGTAACGTATTATCAGCTATGGATGACTGATGAATTACTTACCACTTTTAACTTTAGTCCATGCACGGGTACGCACACGGTCAAGTTTCGGATCCTGGACTTTAAGGATGAACAGTTTCGCCATCGCTTCTTCTGTCGGATAGATACCGTGGTTGTTGCGGATCTCAGGCGCAACCAGTGGTAGTGACGCCTTGTTGCCGCTGGCATAGAACACCTTGTTGGAGATCTCCGCCATCACCTTCGGCTCCAGCAGATAGTTGATAAACTGGTAAGCTTCATCAACGTTTTTCGCATCTTTTGGAATCGCGATCATATCGAAGAACGCCAGCGCACCCTCTTTTGGAATGCTGTAGGCGATATTCACGCCATTTTTCGCCTCTTCCGCACGCTGTTTCGCCTGCAGAACATCACCCGCCCAGCCGATAGCGACACAGGTGTTACCGTTCGCCAGATCGTTGATGTACTGTGAAGAGTGGAAGTAACGGATGTTTGGACGCAGTTTTAGCAGCAGATCGGTCGCTGCGCCGGAGTAATCTTTACCGTCGCTGCTGTTAGGATCTTTGCCGAGGTAATTGAGTACCGTGGCGAAAATCTCTTCCGGAGCATCGAGGAAAGAGACACCACAGCTTTTCAGTTTTTCCAGGTTTTCTGGCTTCAGCACCAGATCCCAGCTGTCGACCGGCGCATCTTTGCCCAGCGCGGCTTTTACTTTTTCGACGTTATAGCCGATACCGGTGGTCGCCCACAGATACGGAATAGAATATTGGTTACCTGGATCGTGCTGCTCTAATTTTTTCATCAGCTCAGGATCGAGGTTTTTGTAGTTCGGCAGTTTGCTTCTGTCGAGCGGCTGGAATACGCCGGATTGCAGCTGACGCGCAAGGAAGCTGGAGGATGGCACAACCACATCATAGCCGGTGCTGCCCGCCATTAGTTTGCCTTCCAGCACTTCGTTGGAATCGAAAACATCATAAACGACTTTGATGCCGCTCTGTTTTTCGAAATTCGGCACGGTATCCGCGGCGATATAGTCTGACCAGTTATAAACGTGCAGCGTCTTCTGTTCTGCCATCGTGCCGGCGGAAACCGCCATCACCACACCAGCAACCACGGCTGACAACCATTTTTTACGTTGGTTGAACATGTATTCCTTCCTCCTGAACAGGGTCAATCACAACTCTGCAGAACAAGCGGCGGATAGATGCGCTTTTCTGAGCATAAAGTGTAAAAACACAGGCATCCTACAATGAATGATTATTCATCGGGTCGTTAATAGAAAAAACCTATGCCCTCAATCATTAAGACACTGCGAATACAGCCATAATCTCAAGGATGACGGGCAGATACCTGTGCTGACGTTGCACGCAATATGCAGCCCCGCAAGAATAGCCCCACTGACCCACGCAGGCCAGCCCTCAGCGTAAAAAACGCCTTTTATCGATTATTTATGCGCGTTTCTTCTCAGTGATAGTTCAAATATGGCATAAGCCACGCGAAATATCTGGCAATTAAGGGCAAAATGCAGAATAAAAAATGGTGGGGCAAAAACGAAAAATGCCGCAAAAAGCGGCATCTAACCCTAAATAATTCAGGCAGCAGGAAGGCGGCAAGCTCGTGAATCCCCGGGAGCATAGATAACTATGTGACCGGGGTGAACGGGCGCAGCCAACGCATCTGCTGTTTGAAGTATGACGGGTATAATCAGTGGGAAAGGGGTTTAGTGCAACATCGACTGGCGGGTAACTGGCGCAGCGCGCTCATCCTCTTCCCCGACCATCAGCAAATTATTGGCAAAGGCTTCCAGAATCACCATCGAAATCTGCTCTTCGCTCTGCTTCATAAAGTGAGCAAACTGGCCCTGTGTCAGCCCGGCCGCTATGTTCATTGACTGGCAGACAATCAGTTTCGGCAGGTTGTCATCCTGAATATCGAGGAACGCTTTTACGGTCAGCGAGCTGGCATTGATCTGCGACAGATCAGCCACCAGCGGGATCAGCGCCGTCGGCTTCACTTCCGCCAGTGCCGAAAACAGAATCACATTATCGACAAGATCCAGCTTGGCATCGAAAACGCCGTCAAAGTTTTGCATATGCGGCAAATGAAGCGCCTGGCAGGCATCGCACTCAAACCAGGTAATGCTTTGCTGATCCAGCCAATGTCGTAATAAATCGACATCCGGAACAACGAGTGAATCCATTTTTGCTGCCTCATACCGCGAATAAAGAGCGCACAGCTTACGTAAAAAATGGTGCAAACACCACGCTGATGACGAAAATATGAATTCAGCCGCCCGTTTTCAGACAGAAGCCGGGCTGTGCGTGACGTTCAATCCATTGGATCATCAGGGTAGCGATATCGATACCGGTGATGCTCTCCACGCCCTCAAGACCTGGCGAGGCATTGACCTCCATCACCAGCGGTCCGCGATGGGCGCGTAAAATATCTACCCCGGCGACATCCAGTCCCAGCGTGCTGGCAGCTTTCACCGCGATTTCCCGTTCGCGAGCGCTGATCTCGACCGGCCTGGCGGTGCCGCCGCGATGCAGGTTGGAACGGAAGTCGCCCTCTTTCGCCTGGCGTTCGATGGCAGCCACCACTTCATCGCCAATCACCAGACAGCGAATATCGCAACCGCGCGCCTCTTTTATATACTCCTGCACCAGAATATGGGCATTCAGCCCGCGGAAGGCATCAATGACGCTTTCCGCCGCCTGCCGCGTTTCCGCCAGCACCACGCCGATGCCCTGGGTGCCTTCCACCAGTTTGACCACCAGCGGCGCGCCGCCCACCATATCAATCAGGTCGCGGGTATTGTCCGGTGAATCAGCAAAACCGGTCAGCGGCATATCAATGCCCTGGCGCGCCAGCAGCTGCAGTGAACGCAGTTTGTCGCGAGCGCGGGTGATCGCCACCGACTCGTTGAGCGGATAGCTTCCGCCCATTTCAAACTGGCGCAGCACCGCCATGCCATAGAAAGTGGTCGCCGGGCCAATACGCGGGATCACGGCGTCGAAATGCTCCAGCGGCTGGCCGCGATAGTGCAGCGCGGCGGCGGCCGGATCGATATTCATATAGCAGGAGAGCGGGTCGATCACCTCCAGCTGATGATCGCGCGCCTCCGCGGCTTCGCGCAGGCGTTTACAGGAGTAGAGCGTCCCGTCGCGGGATAAAATAGCAATTTTCACCGGCAAGCCTCATCAAGCCAGAATTAGCGGGTCGCCCATCCCTGCTGATGCAGGAAGTCGAGAATGAATGGGCGGCTCTCTTTAATAATGGTGCGCTGGATATGTGCGCTCCAGGTGTCTGTACGCTGGTTACTGTTGCGTTGCTGGTAGTAATCCAGCAGTTGCTGGTCATACTGATCCAGCACCGTCTGATCGAGCGGCTGGTAACGGTTTTCATGCACCAGCATCTGCGCTGGCATGCGTGGTTTGACGTCCGGTTGCTGATCCGGCCAGCCGAGGCACATCCCAAACAGCGGCAGCACATATTTCGGCAATGCCAGCGCATCGCTGACCGCGGCGATCTGGTTACGGATACCGCCGATAAAGACGCCGCCGAGGCCAAGGGATTCCGCTGCCACCATGGCGTTTTGCGCCATCAGCGCGGTATCAATGCAACCCAGTAATAGCTGTTCGGCGAGGCCGAGTTGCGCCTCCGGGCAGATCTGCAGATGGCGGTTAAAGTCGGCGCAAAATACCCAGAACTCTGCGGCTTCGGCGACGTACTGTTGTCCCCCGCTCAGTTCCACCAGCTTCAGCCGCAGGTCGCGGTCGGTGATACGAATAATCGAGGAGCACTGAATAAAGCTGGAGGTGGAGGCCGACTGGGCGGCGGCGATAATCGCCTCACGTTGCTCATCTGTTATCGGCTGGTCGCGGAAGGCGCGAATAGAACGATGCGAACGTAACAGATCAATGGTCGGCGTCATGGGAATCTCCGTGGTGAGTCGATGATTTTTTGGTGCGCGGGCGGCCAAACAGTTCCGGTGCCAGCGCCTGGGCGGTGCGCCACATCAGGGTGATGGCAGCAGGCAGCATCAGGGCAATACCGGTAAAGATCATCAGGGTTGCTGCGCCCTTGCCCTGCAGCGGGACAGGTAAGCTGAGCCACTGATTAACCGAGAGCATGACCAGTACCAGCATGATGATGCCCAGGACTTCCAGTATCAGCACCCATCTGGGTAGTTCGCCAAATTTGCGCATGTTGCTCTCCTGTTGCGGGAGCGATGTCGCCCTCCCCGCGTGGTTTCGCCCGGCATAGCGGGGTTTACGCCGCCTGCCTGGCAGTCGCGATGCCCTATTATACCCTAAATAATTCGAGTTGCAGGAAGGCAGCGACGCAGCGAATCCCGGGAGCTTACATCAGTAAGTGACCGGGGTGAGTGAGGAAAGCCAACGCATCTGCAACTTGAAGTATGACGGGGATAAAGCCTAATCCACGCCCTTTTGCATAGCCTGTACTAATCAGATTAACAGGCAATTCCTTCTTCCTTTCCACCAGCGAAGCGTGCATCATTAGCCCACTAAGCGATAAACTGTGACGATAATCACAGAACAGATTTTAACCCTGAGGAGTAACCTATGTTTGCAGTGATCTTTGGACGCCCTGGCTGCCCTTATTGCGTACGCGCAAAAGAACTGGCGGAAAAACTGACGGAAGACCGCGATGATTTTAACTTCCGCTATGTTGATATCCATGCCGAAGGCATTACCAAAGCTGATCTGGAAAAAACCGTAGGTAAGCCGGTTGAAACTGTGCCGCAGATTTTCCTCGATCAGAAGCATATTGGCGGTTGCACTGACTTTGAAGCCTACGCTAAAGAACATCTGAGTCTGTATCAGGCGTAATGGCCAGGCTTTAAATAAAAACCGGGTGAAAGCCCGGTTTTTTTGTTTGTAAAGCCGGCAGGGGAAATCGTCTGGGCGATCGGGATTCTCCGGGGCGCCCCTGGCGCGCACCTCCATGGGCAAGCCGTTCCGGTGCCATCGCTATGTTTCCCCGAATAATAAACGTTGGTTTCGTCTGGTGATGTCGTCCTGGCGAGCGGGGAGTCTGCTAACGCTCGCCCCGATGAAACATCGCGCGCCATAACATCACCACCAGTGCACCGGAGCCACACCAGAACAGCGCACTGGCGTACCACGCCAGTTCCTGCCAGAAACCGGCCCCGGCGACAAAACGGCTGTATGACAGCAGCAAACATGCCGGTATTGCCAGCAGCGCACCGAAGAGCGCCACGCTCAGCGGTGCCTGACGTGAGGTTAATCCGGACAATACGCCTGGCGCGACAAACAGCAACAACCCCGGCTGCACCCGCCCTTCCCCGGGGCGATCGATGGCGATACCATAACGCACGATAATAAATACCGCACAAAAAAGCAGGAGACAGGTCATTACGCCCGATAATCGGACGCCTTGCAGCAACATAGCGTATCCTCAGATGATTCAGTTAAAGCCTGTCGTTGAATTAATTTTCCCTTTAATTCAATAAAAAAGATAACGCCGAAAATTAAAAAATCGTGCTGTTTCTGGTGGCTGAAATATAAATAAATGATTAAAATAGTCGCGCTTTTATTTGCTCTCACTGGCCCTGTGATTTTCCGCGCGAGATAACCAGAACCCTGTCTGGAGGCAGATAAACGTTAGCGCATTAATTCACTTCTATCAACAAGTTACTGGTAAACAAGAAGTTAAGCCGTGAACATAAACGTCGCAGAATTGTTAAGCGGGAATTACATCCTGTTATTATTTGTGGTGCTGGCATTAGGTCTTTGCCTGGGCAAATTACGCTTAGGTTCTGTACAACTGGGTAATTCCATTGGCGTTTTAGTGGTCTCTCTGTTGCTCGGGCAACAACATTTCGCCATAAATACCGAAGCCCTTAACCTTGGTTTTATGCTGTTTATTTTTTGCGTCGGCGTCGAAGCGGGTCCCAACTTTTTCTCTATTTTCTTCCGCGACGGAAAAAATTATCTGATGCTGGCGATTGTGATGGTGGTGAGTGCACTGATCATTGCTCTTGGACTCGGCAAGCTGCTTGGCTGGGATATTGGTCTTACCGCTGGCATGCTGGCTGGCTCCCTGACCTCGACGCCAGTGCTGGTCGGCGCGGGCGATACGCTGCGGCAAACTATCGGTGATGCCAGCGTGCTGAACCGCATGCAGGATAATCTCAGCCTGGGTTATGCGCTGACCTATCTGGTGGGGCTGGTCAGTCTGATTGTTGGCGCGCGCTATCTGCCAAAGTTACAACATCAGGATCTGCCGACCAGTGCGCAGCAGATTGCCCGGGAACGCGGCCTCGATACCGACAGCGCGCGCAAAGTTTATTTGCCGGTGATCCGCGCTTACCGCGTCGGGCCAGAGCTGGTCGCGTGGGCGGATGGCAAGAACCTGCGCGAGCTGGGTATTTATCGTCAGACCGGCTGTTATATTGAGCGTATCCGCCGTAACGGTATTCTGGCTAACCCGGATGGTGACGCGATTCTGCAACCCGGTGATGAGATTTCGCTGGTTGGCTATCCGGATGCTCACTCGCGCCTTGATCCCAGCTTCCGTAATGGTAAAGAGGTGTTTGACCGCGATTTGCTTGATATGCGTATCGTGACGGAAGAGATCGTGGTGAAGAACAATAACGCGGTCAACAAGCGTCTGAGTCAGTTAAAGCTGACCGACCACGGCTGTTTCCTTAACCGGGTGATCCGCAGCCAGATTGAGATGCCGATTGATGACAGCATTATGCTGAATAAAGGCGATGTACTGCAGATCAGCGGTGAAGCGCGCCGGGTAAAAAGCGTTGCTGATCGTATCGGCTTTATTTCGATTCACAGCCAGGTCACCGATCTGCTGGCCTTCTGCGCTTTCTTTATTATTGGTTTGATGGTCGGCATGATCACTTTCCAGTTCAGCGGCTTCAGTTTTGGTATCGGTAATGCCGCCGGTCTGCTGTTCGCCGGTATTATGCTCGGTTTTTTACGCGCCAATCATCCGACCTTTGGTTATATTCCACAGGGCGCGCTGACGATGGTGAAAGAGTTTGGTTTGATGGTGTTTATGGCGGGCGTGGGACTCAGCGCGGGCAGCGGTCTGACGCACGGACTGGGTAGTGCAGGCTGGCAGATGCTGGCAGCCGGTCTGGTGGTGAGTCTGCTGCCGGTAGTGATCTGCTTCCTGTTTGGTGCCTGGGTGTTACGCATGAACCGCGCTCTGCTGTTTGGCGCCATTATGGGCGCACGCACCTGTGCACCGGCAATGGAGATTATCAGCGATACCGCACGCAGCAATATCCCGGCGCTGGGCTATGCCGGAACCTATGCGATAGCTAACGTACTGCTCACTTTAGCTGGCACATTAATCGTCATTATCTGGCCAATTTTCGCCAGCTAAAAAAAATTTATTAAATGTTGAGAACTTTTGTTTAGGGTCACAGTCTTAATAAGTGCCACTGCTTTTCTTTGAAATCCCCAAATTGTGGAGCCCGTTAACCTTTTGGTTAGCGGGTTTTTTTATAAGAATTTTCCGACTTACTCCACGCTTTTTTTCTCTGAGACAACAAGCTTCATTATGAGACGAAACTCTCAATCACCATTCACGTGTCATTAAAATTAAACAAAAACAAAACACCTGCGTCATTTAAGACAAAAACGCTTTATCCCTGCCCGTCACCCTTTTAGGCTATCCCGCTTGTTTTACTGATATTTTGGCCAGCCGGAGTGTGATAATGGAAGAACTGAACCAGACGCTTTTTCTCGCAATTAATGCCACACCAGCGTCGCCGCACTGGCTGCTGGCGTTCGCCACCTTTCTGGCGCGAGATCTGATCGCGATTGTGCCGCTGCTGATTGTGGCGCTGTGGTTATGGGGACCACGCGATCATGTAACCTCACAGCGTGTTCTGGTACTGAAAACCGGCATCGCCCTGCTCTACGCGCTGGCAATCTCCTGGTGCCTGGGTTCACTCTTCCCGCATCCACGCCCTTTTACGCTGGGTATCGGGCACCAGTTCCTTGAACATGCGCCGGACTACTCTTATCCCAGCGACCACGGCACCACTATATTTACCTTTGCGCTGGCGTTTTTGTCCTGGCACCGTCGCTGGTCAGGCGCCATCTTGCTGGTTGTCGGCGTCGCTATCGCCTGGTCACGCGTCTACCTTGGCGTACACTGGCCCATGGATATGCTGGGCGGCTTACTGGTTGGTATGCTGGGTTGCCTGTTCTCTCAGATGGCATGGCAATTCTATGGCGCGCCAATGCTACAACGACTCAGCCAGCTGTATCGTCTGCTGTTTTCTCTGCCTATTCGCAAAGGCTGGGTACGTCATTAATATCGCCAGGCCCGAAACAACCCGGGCCTGCTGTTATATTTCGTTAGCAATTTAATAACAATCTTCGCTTAATTAAACCGTTGCCCCCGTTGCGTTATTTATTGCGCAATCATTCATTCCCATCGCCATTAATCCTATCCTGTTGCGCAAGCTGGTTAATATTTAAACCAGCCATAAGTTGTTCTTATCTTATACCACTGATTTACATCGTATTAATTTTTCTTTCGCCTAAAAAACAGTCAAAAATGACGATATTTAATGACAGCGAAATTGGTGAAATACAGTGCTTACCACTGGCTCATCAGAATCACGCAGGACATAAACCAGACAAAAACTACAAACACAGATTAATGGTCTGGATTTCTTCACGCAGTTGTGATCCTGATCACCCGTTCTGACAAAACGAACGCTGCGCAGCGTTTATTCCGGTGGTAGAGTGTGCGCCATAAAAAATAGTGATGGTCAGAAACTGTCGCTGTGAATGAATAATTTTTTATTTCGGCACACTGGAGAAGTTCATGGAATCGTCTCAGACCGCTATTCTGGCGGGTGATCAGCAACAAAATGCCATGGCGTGGCGTAAAAGTGACACCATGTGGATGTTGGGTTTATACGGTACTGCGATTGGCGCCGGCGTTCTGTTCCTGCCAATTAATGCTGGCCTCGGCGGACTAATTCCGCTGATCATCATGGCGCTGCTGGCGTTCCCGATGACCTTCTTCGCTCACCGCGGCCTGTGCCGCTTTGTGTTATCCGGTAGCAAACCTGGCGCGGATATCACGGAAGTGGTGGAAGAGCACTTTGGTAAAGGCGCGGGTAAGCTGATCACCCTGCTCTACTTCCTGGCGATCTACCCGATTCTGCTGGTGTACAGCGTGGCGATCACCAATACCGTCGACAGCTTTATGACTCACCAGCTGCACCTGCAGTCACCACCGCGCGCACTGCTGGCGCTAATTCTGATTATTGGCCTGATGACCATCGTGCGTTTCGGCAAAGAGATTATCGTCAAAACCATGAGCCTGCTGGTATTCCCGTTTGTCGCCATCCTGATGCTGCTGGCACTGTGGCTGATCCCGAACTGGAGCAGCGCGATTTTCGACAACGTTTCCCTGTCCGGCAGCGGTAATGGTCTGGTGATGACGCTGTGGCTGGCGATTCCGGTGATGGTGTTTGCCTTTAACCACTCGCCGATTATCTCTGCCTTTGCGGTCGCAAAACGTGAAGAGTATGGCGACAACGCCGAAGCGAAAACGTCGCGTATTCTGGCGTACAGCCATCTGATGATGGTGGTAACGGTGATGTTCTTTGTCTTCAGCTGCGTACTGAGCCTGACGCCGGAAAACCTGGCGGAAGCCAAAGCGCAGAACATCTCGATTCTGTCCTACCTGGCAAACCACTTTAATACGCCGATGATGGCGTGGCTGGCGCCGATTATCGCCTTCGTCGCCATCACCAAATCCTTCCTCGGCCACTATCTGGGTGCGCGTGAAGGCTTCAACGGCCTGATTATCAAATCACTGCGTGGCCGTGGTAAAGAAGTCAGTGAAAGCAAGCTGAACCGCTTTACTGCCGTGTTTATGCTGGTGACCACCTGGATTGTCGCCACCTGGAACCCGAGCATCCTCGGTATGATTGAAACCCTGGGTGGCCCGGTAATTGCCGTCCTGCTGTTCCTGATGCCTATGTATGCCATCAACAAAGTACCGGCGATGCGTAAATACAGCGGTGCCGCCAGCAATATCTTTGTTGTGCTGGCAGGTCTGGTCGCGATTTCCGCGATTCTCTACAACCTGTAAGCCTGAACAACTGAGGCGGCAACTGCCGCCTCAAGTCACACACCCCATCCCAGCCTTAACCTCATACCACAATCAGGCCGATTATTCGGGGAAACATTCTGATGGCTCCGTAGCGGCTTGCCCGCGGAGGACCGCAGAATGGTCGCCCCGGGGTATCTCGATCAGCCAGACAACGTCCATCAAACAACGCTGTTGATTACGAGAACCACTTCCCAAACAAACCATCAATCTTCATCATCACAAAGTCCCAGATACGACTAAAGAAACCACCTTCCGGCACCTCCTCTAACACCACCAGCGGACGCTGCTCAATGGTCTTGCCATCCAGCATAAAATCAATCGTACCCACCTGCTGATGTTTCTTTAACGGCGCCTGCAACTGCGGTGACGTCATCGTAAAACTGGCCTTCAGATTCTTCATCTGACCTTTCGGAATGGTTAATGCCGCATCCTTCTCCACGCCCAGATTGACCTGCTCACGATCGCCAAACCAGACACGCTGGCTGGAAAATGCCGTATTGGCTTTCAGCGGTGTCACCGTCTCCCAGAAACGGAACCCCCAGGTCAGCAGCTTCTCACTCTCGCGAAAACGAATCGCATCGGTCTGCGCACCCAGCACCACCGAAATCAGACGCATATCCCCTTCCGTCGCCGAAGCCACCAGATTATTACCCGCTCCTGAAGTGTGCCCGGTCTTAATGCCATCCACCTTCAGATTACTGCTCCATAACAGACGATTGCGGTTCGGCTGCCGGATATTATTGAAGGTAAACTCTTTCTCTTTGTGCAGCGCATACTCTTCCGGCACATCGCGAATCAGCGCCTGGCCAATCAGCGCCATATCGCGCGCCGTACTGTACTGACCGGCGGAATCGAGACCGTGCACCGTCTTAAAATGGGTATTCTGCAACCCCAGCGCCTTCACATAGTTATTCATCAACCCAACAAAAGAGTCCTGACTGCCGGCAACATAATCCGCCAGCGCAATACTGGCGTCATTGCCGGACTGAATCACAATCCCTTTGTTCAGCTCGGAAACCGGCACCCGATCGCCGGGCTTCAGGAACATCAGAGATGACCCCTGCAACACCGGATTGCCGGTCGCCCAGGCGTCTTTACCGACTGTCACCATATCGTCGTTAGTAATCTTGCCGGACTTCAGCGCCTGACCAATCACATAACTGGCCATCATCTTGGTCAGACTGGCCGGATCGAGACGCTCATCAGCCCCGTTTTCAGTGAGGACTTTGCCGCTGGCGTAATCAATTAAAATCCAGGCTTTGGCATCAATTGCGGGCGCAGCAGGCGCCTGTTCGGCGGCGGAGGCGAAGGAAGAGGTCAAAAAAAATAAGGTAGTGCTGGTCGCCAGTGCCCGGACACTGACGTAAAGGCGAGTTTTGTTCATGGCAGGACCAGTGTATCCATATAAATAATAAAGGTTTCATGCTGTTATCAGACAACAATTAACCTAATACGCTAACCTTTCAGCAGCGGGAAAAAAACAGCATGACCGTAAAGTTATCTAGAGTTTATTAGATAATTCTGTACCCTGCCGCCGAATGCGCATGATTTAACCGCTTTTGCACCGACAGTGCGACCAGGTGAAATTCCGAATTTTCGCAGAGACGTTAAGCCCGTCATATAAATCCGTTAACCTGATACCAGCTTCCAGAGGAGAACGACGATGGATTTAGCCCTTTTTGACCTTGATGAAACCCTGATTTGCGAAGACAGTACCGGACTCTGGCTTCGCTGGCTGGTATCACAGGGCTTTGCCGCAGAAGAGTTGCTCGAACAGGAGCGAGTATTGATGGCGCAGTACTATCAGGGAACGCTGGCGATGGAGGAGTATATGAGCACCACGCTCTCGCCATTAGCCGGAATGGCGACACCCACCGTGGCGGGCTGGATCCGTCGCTTTATTCAGCGCGATATCCTGCCGCGCGTCTACCCTTCCGCCCGCGAACGTATCAGCTGGCACCAGCAGCGTGGGGATACCGTGATTGTGATTTCCGCCAGCGGTGAACATCTGGTCGAACCGATCGCGCAACACCTCGGCGCCGATGGCGCGCTGGCGATTGGCGTGGAGATTATCGATGGTCGTTACAGCGGCGCGACCTACGGCACCATGACTTACAAAGAGGGCAAAGTCATCCGCGTCGCCGACTGGAAAAAAGACAAAAGTTTCCGCCATACCTGGGCCTACAGCGATTCGAAAAATGACCTGCCGATGCTGGAGCATGCCGACCACGCCCATGTGATTAACCCGGATGAGTGGCTGCATCAGGAAGCGTTGACCCGCGGCTGGGAAGTGTGCCGCTGGGAGAAGTGAAATAAACGACCGGGTCAGCCTGCGCTGGCCCGGCTCTGTATTACAGCCCTACCTTCAGCAATTTACCGTCACGCTCATCGGTCAGCACATAGAGAAAACCGTCCGGCCCCACGCGTACATCACGAATTCGCTCGCCGCGATCCTGCAGCAGGCGCTGCTGCTGCACCACTTTCTCGCCATTTAGCGTCAGGCGAATCAGATTTTTTTCCTTTAACGCGCCGATAAACAGCGAATTTTTCCACTGCGGAAAACGGGCGCTGTTATAGAACGCCATACCGCTGATGGCCGGGGAAACTTTCCAGTAAAAAATCGGCTGCTCGGTGCCAGCCACTTCACTACCCTGCGATTCCGGCACTTTGCTGCCGCTGTAGTCCAGTCCCCAGGTCGCCAGCGGCCAGCCGTAATTTTTCCCCTTCGCGATAATATTCACTTCATCGCCACCGCGCGGGCCATGTTCGCTTTCCCAGATCTGCTGCGTCCACGGATTCAGCGCCACCCCCTGCGGGTTACGCAAACCGTACGCCCAGATTTCGCCGCGTGCGTTGGTGCGTCCGACAAACGGGTTATCCGGCGGAATAGCGCCATCGGCAGTCAGACGCACAATTTTGCCCTGTAATTTATCCAGATCCTGCGCAGTGGCGCTGTTAAAGTTATCGCCAAACACGATGTAAAGATAACCGTCGCGATCAAACACCATACGAGTGCCAAGATTAGCACCGGACGACAGTCCCTGCTGGCGCAGCACCACCTTAAAATCACGCAGCTGGCGGTTATCTTCACTCAGCACGCCATAACCGACCACCGCACCTGCGCCCTCTTTCCCCTCTTCGGTATAACTCAGCCAGACGCGGCGATTGCTGGCGAAATCAGGCGCCAGTACCACATCCAGTAAACCGCCCTGCCGTTGCGCCCAGACCTCAGGCACACCACTAATCGGTTGCGACAGACCGTCCTGTGCACTCCACAGGCGCAACTGGCCGGAACGTTCGGTAATTAGCAGGTGCTTTTCATCGGGCAGAAAGGCCAGCGACCAGGGGTGATCCAGTCCGTCCAGCAACTGTTCCACTTTCACCTGCGCCAGCGTCGCGCTGGAAAACAGCAAAGAGCTGGTGACCAGCAGTGTCGATAACAGGCGTGACATATGTTTCTCCTGAAAATATGGGCAGTTATAAACGTAGCCCCGGCTCGCCTGCGAGGATGGCATCTTTACAAAAAATTAATTAACGACCATGAGTAATAGGAGTAATAGGAGTAATAGGAGTAATAGGAGTAATAAATAGTGCAGAGCGGTGATGCCCTTCCCCATCAAAGGGAGAGCGCAGGCTGGCGGATTCCCTCCCCCATAAAATGGGGGAGGCGCAGGGAGGGGGAGCAGACGGCTGAAATACAGAATCGTTAGCAGGTGAAGAAGCCGTTAGTACCCGTTTTGCCGTTTCCTTCCCTGGCTGACAGACATCAGGAAATATTCCCGCCTTTTCATTTACTGCTCAATAGAACTCAGCAGCGCATTCTGCACCAGCTTCTGCGCTTTCAGCGGGTTTTGCTCCGCCTGCGCCTGCTGCAGCGCAGCAATATCCAGCTTATCCAGCGCGCGATAGATATGTTTCAGGAAGCGAATCGACAAATTCGCCGCTTCAACGTGATCTTCACGGAACGGGAACTGATCGAGCTGCCAGACGCCATCCCAGTTGTTGATTTTCAGCACATAGAAGAACTCAAAGATCTCCGTCATATGCACAGTGCCGACGACCAAATCATCATCCCAGCCGCGCAGGTTATCGTTGACGTCCATACCGAACAGACGACCACGGTCGATAATCAGCTGGGCGGAATCGGCAGGTGATTCACCGGCAAACAGCGCATGACCAAAGTCGAGCAGGATACCGACATTATCCAGACCAATGTCCTCAATACCCAGCAGGCTGCGCGCCGCGGAATCCCAGGTCATTTTCACCCGTGGTTCACGCGGTTTGTACTCGATGGCGAACTTCACATCCGGGTTTGCGCCTGCCAGTTCACGCATGCCATCCACCGCCAGTTTCCATAAGTTCTTATGATCCACCTGGAATGGATAGTCCCAGCCGTCCTGACCTGGCCACACTTTGACGTAGTTAGCACCCAGCTCACGTACTACGCTGGCAGCTTCATGCATCAGCTCGAAAGCCTGTTTACGCACCGCGGGGTCGGGGTTGGTAAATGCACCGCGCGAGAATTTACGCAGGTAGATTTCTGGCGTCACACCAATCGCTTTCAGCCCCGCCGCAGTCAGCGCCTCTTTGACCTGTGCGACGGTGACCCCTTCAGTAAAGGGGTATGGCACATCAACATAAGAGAGATCGTCTACCGTGCCAGCCAGCTTGATCTGCTCCAGCGTACTTAGCGCCGGTCCGTAGCCATCCACTGCATAACGATCAATGTAGTTGGCGAAGTGCCATAAACCAGCGCCGAATTTTGGGTAGTTGTAGTCAGTCATTGTCAGATATTCTCCAGATCAGCCTGTTAACACAAAACCATGGATTTACTTTTTTGAATATATATTCACACAAGATTATTTATTCATTGACTATGACCCAATTTCTTCCCGGCATCCATCGCAGGTTGAGGGAAAAGTGACTACTATCACATAATTTCCAGCGTAACTATCTGGCGACAAGGAGGGGAAATGATTCAGTGCAAACGCGTCTATGAGCAGGCGGAAAAAAGCGATGGTAAACGTATTCTGGTCGACAGACTGTGGCCACGCGGCATCAAAAAAACCGATTTGCAGTACGATGAGTGGTGCAGGGAGATTGCACCCTCTGCAGATTTGCGCAAAGAGTACCATGCCGGGACGATTGATTTCGCCAGCTTTAAAAAACAGTACAGAGAGGAACTCAGCCACGCCGGAGAGGATATCCAGCGTCTGGCGCAACTGAGTGAGACACACGCACTCACCTTGTTGTACGCGGCAAAAGATACTGAGCAAAACCATGCGCGGGTGCTGGCGAAGTATCTGCGCAACTATGCGGTGAAACAGGCGGAGAAACAAGCTGACAACTAACCGCCTTTGCGCGGCTTTACGCCGCGCATTGCTGCAGCTACTCAGCGCGCTGATTGCTTAGCCGCGGAGGACAATCACCATCATCGTGACAAAGGTGATCACGCCAAGCAGCAGAACCAGTACCAATACAGCACTGTTACAGGGCACGCGGTAATCGCCTTCCGGCATCGTCTTACGCGCTTTAAGCACCAGCAACGGTGGTAACAACACGCTCCAGATGGTCAGGGCAATCCCGGCATAGGCCATCGCCGGAATAAAGCCGTCCGGGAACAGCGCGCACAGAATGGCGGGTGGCGCATAAGTAATCAGCACCGCCAGACCACGCGATTTGCCATCTTTGCCCAGCCGCAGCAGATCCTTGATGTAATCTGACAATCCTGCCGTCGCCGACAGCAACGAGGCCGTCACCGCAAAGTTGGCAAAAATCAGGATAATAATTTTGATATACAGCGCATCGGCATCGTTGCGGAACGCCTGCAGGAACGCGCCAATATTGCCGCCGTTCGCCATCACGTCCTGAATCGCCTGTTTGCTGAGAATGCCCATGGTGATGACCAGCCAGAACACGTAAATCAGCAGTGACAGCGCCACGCCCCAGCACAATGCCTTAACGATTTTTTCCGCATGGCTGCGGTGATAGAGCTTAACCAGCGTCGGTACAGTGCCATGAAAACCGAAGGAAATAATGCAGAATGGCAGAATGAAAAACAGCTCAGAGAAGTGCGTGGCAGGTGGTGTGTAGCCTAACTTTCCCATCGTCACATGCGGCAACACGCCAGTGAAAGTGGCGAAAAAGGCGGTAAATTTTCCGGCAACCAGGAAAGAGACCACCCGCCCGAGCAAGATGCCGCCTTTCCATGCAATCGCCGCCACTACCAGCACAATGGCTAAGATGGCATATCTGCCGGGCGAAAAACCGGTAACAAACTGCACCACGTCCGCCAGGGCGGAAGAGGCGCCGGAGATATAAGCATAAGTGATCAGGTACAGCACAAAGGTCAGACTGATGCCAATCACCACGCTGACGCCAGGGCCGAGCAACTGTTTGGTAAAGGTGTGAAAACTGGTGCCGGAAGGAAACTTCAGATTGACTTCCACCAGCATCAGACCGGTGAACAGCATCAGCAGCGCGGAAAACAGCAGGATCAAACAGCCTTTCACAAACCAGACGTTTTCCAGCGCTACCGGGAGAGAGAACATACCACCGCCGACGGTGGTGGCGATGATTAACGCAACGCCATATACCACGCCGACATTTTTTTCTTTTTTTTCGTCCATAACCTTCTGCCACAGAAATAAAAAACCCGCATAAAAATTATGCGGGCTGTATTGTACAGGCTAACTAACTGCATTCAATGCCATTTTAAAACTGGGGTAAACTGATTAAGGCGCTCTCGCTGATACATAACAGAGGACAAATGAGCAGAAAATTAACCCTTGCCGTTTTATCGACAGCGCCATTCAGCCATATGTAGTCTGATGTTTTTTCCTGCGCGCCAGATAATCCTCATCCTGACGAATCTTATCCCAGCAGGCTTTGAAAATGGCAGCCGCAGCGGCTTTCTCTTCATTCAGCTGGTAAGGCAGTAACTGGCGATGAGCATCATATTTGCGGCCGCCTTTATGGTTGGCGTAACGCCGGGCGCGGGTGTAGCCCATCTGAATAAATTTACGCGCCATATCCATGCCGACAAAGTCATCCTGTTCACGGTAGGTTTCGAATAACGCCATAATTTTTTTCGCGGAAATGTCAGCAACTGCGGGGGTTTTAAAACGCCAGTGCGGCAGGATTTCACTTTTATAAGGCTCGACCATCAGCACGCCCTGCTCACCACGACCAACCTGATAACGTTCAGGATGCTGACGGAAGTCGATCCGTTTAAAATCCTGCTGATAATCAAATTCCTTCACGGCCAGACCTCACGGGAAAATAGTAAGCCTGGCACATAAATGGCGTCACGCGCTGGCGAAGCGTTACGCTACGCCAGCGCGGATACGTCAGGTTTTCAGCTTTGGATCGAGCGCATCACGCAAGCCATCGCCCAGCAGGTTAAACGCCAGCACTGTCAGAAAGATCGCCAGGCTGGGGAAAATCGCTACATGCGGCGCCATCACCATATCCGCACGCGCTTCATTCAGCATCGCGCCCCACTCCGGCGTCGGTGGCTGCGCGCCCAGCCCAAGGAATGACAGGCTGGCAGCGGAAATAATCGAAGTGCCAATACGCATGGTGAAATAGACCACAATCGACGATACGGTGCCCGGCAAAATATGACGCCAGATAATGGTCATATCCGACGCGCCAATACTGCGTGCCGATTCGATATAGGTCTGATGCTTGAGTACCAGCGTGTTGCCGCGTACCAGCCGGGCAAAGGCGGGAATACTGAAAATCGCCACCGCAATAATCACATTCGACATCCCGCTGCCCATAATCGCCACTACCGCTATCGCCAGCAAAATACCGGGAAAGGCGAACAGCACGTCGCACAGCCGCATAATCAGCCGATCCCACCAGCCCTCATAATAACCTGCCAGCAAGCCCAGCACGGTGCCGATCGCCGCGCCAATAGCGACCGAGAACAGCCCGGCCACCAGTGATAAGCGCGCGCCGAGCAGAACACGGCTGAAGATATCACGCCCCAGCGAATCGACGCCCAGCCAGTGCAGTGCCGATGGACCTTCGTTCAGCCGGTCATAATCGAAATAGTTTTCCGCATCAAACGGCGCAATCCACGGCGCCAGAAACGCCACCACCACCAGCAGCAGAACAAACAGTCCGGCAATCATCGCCACATGCTGACGGCGAAACTTACGCCAGAACTCACGCCACGGCGTGCGCACCTGATTTGCCGGTATCGTCGGCATCGCCTTTAGCGCCGCGTCACGTCGCCAGTTTTTCATTGCTTGTCCTTTTTAAAACGGCTGCAAACGTAAAGCACGTTGCCCTGTACATCATTTGTAGCGAATCGCCGGATTGATGGCGGCATACAGCATATCGACCATCAGATTGATCAGAATAAACTCCAGTGAAAACAGCAGCACTTCCGCCTGAATCACCGGATAGTCACGCATTTCTACCGCATCCACCAGCAGGCGTCCCATACCGGGCCAGTTAAACACCACCTCGACCACAATCGAGCCGCCCAGCAGAAAACCAAACTGCAGGCCCATCATAGTGACCACCGGGATCATCGCATTACGCAGCCCGTGTTTCACCACCACCAGCGTTTCGCGCACCCCTTTGGCGCGCGCGGTACGCATATAATCTTCCTGCATTACCTCAACAAAGGAGGCGCGGGTAAAACGCGCCATCACCGCCGCCACCGCAGCACCCAGCGTGATGGAGGGCAGAATGTAGTGTTGCCAGGTGTCTGCACCGACGGTCGGCAGCCAGCCCAGCTCGACGGAAAATACCTGAATCAGCAGCATGCCCAGCGCAAACGCCGGGAAGGAAATGCCGGACACCGCCAGCGTCATCCCCAGCCGATCCGGCCAGCGATTGCGCCACACCGCAGAGACCACGCCAATTGCCATACCAAAAATCACCGACCACACCATGCTGGACAGCGTCAGCCACAGGGTCGGCAGAAAACGGGCGGCAATCTCTTCCGACACCGGCCGCTTCGACACCATCGAATAACCAAAATCGCCCTGCAACACATTCAGCATATAGTTCCAGAACTGCTGCGGCAGCGGCAGATCCAGTCCCAGTTGCTGGCGCACCAGCGCCACCACTTCCGCGTCGGCATCGCGTCCGGCGATCAACCGCGCCGGGTCGCCCGGCAGCAGGTGGACAAACAGAAACACCAATACCGCCACGATCAGCAGCGTCGGGATCAGGCCCAGTAAGCGTTTAATAAAGTAATTCAGCATGCCTTATCCTGTGCGTCGCCGCGCCAGCCGTTCCCCAGCTGGCGCGGCCGCCATTACTTCAGATCCGCGTCTTCAAAGTTAAACGACGTATCCGGCATCATATAGAAACCGGTGAGTGATTTACTGTTGGCAGACACCAGTTTTTCCACCACCAGCGGTGCCCATGGATGCTCGTTCCAGATACGATCCTGAGCATCTTTATACAGACGTTCTTTTTCCGCGCGTTCGGTGGTTTTCAGCGCGTCCGCCAGATCTTTATCAACCTGTGGATTGCTGTAAAACGCGGTGTTAAAGATCGCTGGCGGCCAGGACGCGGTCGCGAACAGCGGCGTCAGCGCCCAGTCTGCTTCACCGGTCGAGGCCGACCAGCCAGTGTAGAACATGCGCACACCGCTCTCTTTCTGCCCTTTGCCTTCCACTTCCGCCGCACGCTGACCGGCATCCATCGCGGTGACCGTCACCTTGATGCCCACCTGCGCCAGCTGCTGCTGGGTGAACTGCAACACTTTCTGCGCGGTGCTGTGATTATGCGATGACCACAGCGTGGTGGTGAAACCGTTCGGGTAGCCCGCTTCTTTCAGCAATTCACGCGCCTTCGCTGGATCGTAAGCGATAGCCGGATAGGTCTGCGCAAAGTCGATAGCAGGCGGTACAATGCCGGTCGCTGGCGTGGCGTAACCGCTGAAGGCGACTTTCGCCAGCGCCTGACGGTTGATCGCATAGTTAATCGCTTCACGTACTTTCGGATTATCAAACGGCTTCTGCGTGACGTTAAAGCTGATATAGCGCTGCATAATCGACGGCGAGGTGACCAGATCCAGCTTGCTGTTTTTCTCCAGCAGCTTCGCCTGCTCGAACGGGATAGGGAACGCAAAGCTGGCTTCACCGGTCTGCATCATCGCCGCACGGGTGTTGTTATCCACCACCGGACGCCAGGTGATGCTGTCCAGTTTCGGATAGCCCTGTTTCCAGTAACCGCCCCACTTTTTTACCTTCACAAAGTCGGTCTGGTTCCAGGTAACAAATTCATACGGGCCAGTACCCACCGGGTGGAAGCCGATATCCTTGCCATATTTTTTCAGCGCCGCTGGCGAGATCATCGCCGCCGCCGGATGCGCCAGGATATTAATAAACGCAGAAAATGGCTGCTTCAGGGTAATTTTCACCGTGGTGGCATCCACCGCTTCCGTGCTGGCGATATTTTTAAACAGGTTATAACGCTTCAGGTGGCTGTCAGGATTGCTGGCGCGGTCAAAGTTGGCCTTCACCGCTTCGGCATTAAAATCGCTGCCGTCCTGGAATTTCACCCCCGGGCGCAGCTTAATGGTGTAGGTTAAGCCATCGTCACTGACCTCGTAGCTCTCCGCCAGCACATTAGTCAGTTTCATATCCTTATCGAAGCCCAGCAGTCCCTGGTAGAAGGACTTCGCCACCGTCTGCGACAGCGTATCATTGGCATCGTAGGGATCGAGGGTAGTGAAATTCGAGGCCACGGCAATCACCGCATCTTTTGCCGCCCAGGCAGGAAGCGCGGCGAAACCCGCGACCAATCCGGCGGTTACCAGCCACTTACGTGTATGTGGAATCGTCATCTTGCTGTTTCTCCTGTCATCCCTTGATAGGGTCTCTGCCCGTCATCGCTCCGGTTGCCGTAACCCGAATCATTCAGGGCAATGCAATAACGTCAGGCGCCGCTGATGGCATGGCGCGCAACATAATGTCCGGCGCCGACCTCAACCAACGGCGCGACTACCGGCTCATCCCCCAGCTCACGGATTGGGCTGGGCATTTCATCCACCAGCAGCGCCCGCTCGCGGCGGCGATGGCCGGGATCGGCCACCGGCACGGCGGACATCAGTTTGCGGGTATAGGGATGCTGTGGGCGTTCAAACACCGCCTCACGCGGGCCAATCTCGACAATTTGCCCAAGATACATTACCGCCACGCGATGGCTGATACGTTCCACCACCGCCATGTCGTGGGAAATAAACAGAAAAGCGATGCCGAACTCGCGCTGCAAATCGAGCATCAGATTGATAATTTGCGCGCGAATCGACACATCCAGCGCCGACACCGATTCGTCAGCAATCACCACTTTGGGATTGAGCGCCAGCGCGCGGGCAATGCAGATGCGCTGGCGCTGACCGCCGGAAAATTCATGCGGGTAGCGCTGCGCGTGTTCCGGCAGCAGCCCCACTTTCTCCAGTAGCCAGGCAACACGCGCTTGCGCCTCTGCGCCTTTCATCACGCCGTGCACCAGCAGCGGCTCCATAATGGAGAAACCGACGGTCAGGCGCGGGTCGAGCGAAGCATATGGGTCCTGGAAAATAAACTGGATATCGCGCCGCAGATGCGCCAGCTGATGGCCCGCCAGCCGATCGATACGCTGGCCGTCAAAGGTAATGGAACCGCCCTGACTCTCCACCAGCCGCAGCAGCGCGCGCCCGGTGGTGGATTTGCCACAGCCAGACTCGCCCACCAGCGCCAGCGTCTCACCGCGGCGCAGGTCAAAACTGACTTTCTCCACCGCATGCACCTGACGCCGCACGCGATTTAAGATCCCGCTGCGCATGGCGAATCGGGCAACCAAATCGCGCACCTGCAGGATCGGCGCTTCATCGGCCACTACGGTATCCTGCGGTAACGCCGCACTGTTTTCGCCATCATCCGCTAACGGAAATCTGGCGGGAAACGGCTGGCCGCGCATCGCGCCCAGCGTGGGCACCGCCGCCAGCAGCGCGCGGGTATACGCCTGCTGTGGCTGACGGAAAAGGGTATCCACAGGCGCGGTTTCGACGGTTTCGCCGCGATACATCACCTGCACACGATCGGCCATCTCCGCCACCACGCCCATATCGTGGGTAATAAAGATCACCGCCATCTGCATCTCTTTTTGCAGTACACGGATCAGTTGCAGGATTTGCGCCTGAATAGTGACATCCAGCGCGGTTGTCGGTTCATCGGCAATCAGCAGCGCCGGTTTGCAGGAGAGCGCCATGGCGATCATCACCCGCTGGCGCATGCCGCCGGACAGCTGATGCGGAAAGCGCGTCAGCACATTTTTCGCTTCGGGAATGCGTACCAGATCCAGCATGCGCTGCGCTTCGATAAGCGCCTGGCGGTGGCTTAATCCCTGATGCAGCCGCAGCGATTCGGCAATCTGTTCACCCACCGGAAACACCGGGTTGAGCGAGGTCATCGGCTCCTGAAAAATCATCGCCATATCGGCGCCGCGGATACGGCGCATCTGCGTCTGACGCGCCTGCGCCAGATCCAGCACCGCGCCGTTGCGACGGCGCAGCCAGATCTCGCCGCTGTCAAGGGTGCCGCCGCCCTGTTCAATCAGGCGCATCAACGCCAGCGACGTCACCGATTTGCCGGAGCCGGACTCACCAACAATCGCCAGCGTTTCGCCACGGTTAACACTCAGTGACAGTTCGCGCACCGCCGGAACCACCGTTCCCTGCTGACGAAAACTCACACTTAAATTATGTACCGCAAGCACCTGCTCTGCGGACAGCTGTTCCGCTGCTGTCGATTCGGACATCCCCTCTCCTTACGCTTCGCGATAGATCCCCACCACCGGGTCTTCACCGAGGTAGCCATAGCCGCGATACATTCCTTCGCTGTTAAACGGCAGCGCGACATTACCGTCGCGATCCACCGCCACCAGACCACCGCTGCCGCCGAGCTGCGGGATCTTTTCCATCACCACGCGATCGCTGGCCTGTTGCAGTGACAGCCCCGCGTACTCCATCAGCGCGGACGTATCGTAAGCCGCGAGAGTACGGATAAACACTTCACCCGTGCCGGTGCAGGACACCGCCACCGTGGCGTTATTAGCATAGCAACCCGCGCCCGCTAGCGGAGAATCGCCGACGCGTCCCACCTGCTTGTTGGTCATGCCGCCCGTCGAGGTGGCTGCCGCCAGGTTGCCGTGCAGATCACACGCGACGGCGCCCACCGTGCCAAATTTACGGTCGTTGTCCAGCGGGTCGCCGCTGGCGCTTTGCGACGCGCCATCATGATCGAGCAGCGTTTGCTGGCTGATCAGCGCACGTTGCAGCTGTTCCCGGCGCTCCGGGGTAGAGAAGAAATCGGATGCGACGGTTTCCAGCTGATGCTGGGCGGCAAAGGCTTCCGCCCCCGCGCCGATAAACAACACATGCGGGCTGTGCTCCAGTACCGCGCGCGCCGCCAGTACCGGATTACGCAGGTGCGAGACGCCAGCTACCGCGCCGACATCCAGCGTGCGGCCATCCATCACGCAGGCATCCAGTTCATGGGTGCCGGCATGCGTAAAGACCGAACCTTTACCGGCATTAAACAGCGGGCACTCTTCCAGCAGGCGCACCGCTTCGGTCACCGCATCCAGCGCGCTGCCGCCAGCGGCAAGAATCGCCTGCCCGCTGGCGATAATCTCAGACAACGCACGGCGATAATGTTGTTCTCTTTCGGCACTCATCGCGGCACGGGAAATCGCACCGGCGCCGCCATGAATGGCGATCACTGCTCTGCTCATAATTTTATTGCCCTGGCTGTCAAATCAGCATGAAAAACACTGAGTTAGGTAAGGTTTTTTAAAATTTCGGCAACTTTTCAATATAGGTAGCCAGCTTAGCAATGTAAAGCAATTGTTCGACTGCTGATAATAACAAACTGTTATACCCTGTATGCTTCAGGCTCCAGCGCCAGCCGCGCAGGGCTTCTTATCGCACGGATGATGGGGTGATCCCTCCTTCATTTCGCGCCATAATAAGCGCCATCTGAGCAATCACGAGCCGGTTAACCGGCTCGCTGTGGAGACATAATGGAACTCTTTACTGCGGGATTGATCTCCCTCGAAGACGCACGCGCCAAAATGCTGGCGCAAATTTCCCCGCTGGCGGACAGCGAAGTGGTGGCGATTACTGCCGCTGCAGGGCGCATCACCGCTGAAGCGGTGGTGTCGCCGCTGGATGTGCCGCCGTTCGCCAATTCGGCGATGGATGGTTATGCCTTACGCGCGGAAGATTTGGCAAATCAACAGCCACTGAGCGTGGCCGGAAAAGCCTTTGCCGGTGCGCCATTTACCGGCGACTGGTCAGCTGGCAGCTGCATCCGCATTATGACCGGCGCGCCGATCCCGGCGGGTGCGGCGGCGGTGGTGATGCAGGAACAAACCGAAAGCAGCGACAACGGCGTGCGTATTCTGGCGTCGGTTAACGCCGGTCAGAATATTCGTCTCGCCGGTGAAGATATTCGTCAGGGCGCCAGCGTGCTGGAGCCAGGCGTCAAACTGGGCGCAGCGGAGCTGCCGCTGCTGGCGTCGCTGGGTATCGGCGAGGTGCGCGTATTGCGTAAACTGCGGGTGGCGGTGTTTTCCACCGGTGACGAACTGCAGCCCGTCGGCGAGCCGCTGGCGCCAGGCCAGATTTACGATACCAACCGCTTTGCCGTGCGGCTGATGCTGGATACCCTCGGCTGCGAGGTGATCGATCTGGGCATTATCAAAGACCAGCCGGAAGCATTGCGCGCGGCATTTTTACAGGCGGACGCGCAGGCCGATGTAGTGATTAGCAGCGGCGGCGTGTCAGTGGGTGAAGCGGATTACACCAAACTGATGCTGGAAGAACTGGGCGAAATTAGCTTCTGGAAACTGGCAATGAAACCGGGTAAACCTTTCGCCTTTGGCCGGCTGGCGAACAGCTGGTTCTGCGGCCTGCCGGGGAATCCGGTCTCTGCCGCCGTCACCTTCTGTCAGCTGGTGCAGCCGCTGCTGGCGCGTCTCACCGGCCAGCAGGCAGACGCCCTGCCGCCGCGTATGCGCGCCCGTGCAGCCAGCGTACTGAAGAAATCGCCGGGCAGGCTGGATTTCCAGCGCGGGGTGTTCAGCCGCGGCGCGGACGGTGATTTACAGGTGCACTCTACCGGTCATCAGGGCTCGCACGTATTCAGCTCCTTCAGCAAGGCTAACTGCTTTATTGTGCTGGAGCGCGAACGCGGCACGGTGCAGCCCGGTGAATGGGTTGAAATCGAGCCGTTTAACGCCCTGCTGGGAGGCTGAAATGCAGGCTGAGCTGACAGACGAGGAAACCCTGCGTTATAACCGCCAGATTGTGCTGCGCGGTTTCGATTTCGATGGCCAGGAGAAGCTGAAAGGCGCGCACGTGCTGATTCTCGGTCTCGGCGGGCTTGGCTGTGCCGCCGCGCAGTACCTGGCTTCAGCCGGTGTCGGCTCACTGACCCTGCTCGATTTCGACACTGTCTCGCGTTCCAATCTGCAACGGCAAATCCTGCATACCGATGCGCAGGTTGGCGTGGCGAAAGTCGAGTCGGCGCGTCTGCGGCTCAGCGCAATTAACCCGCTGATCGCCATTCACGCCGTTAATGCACAGCTGGATGATGCCGCGCTGGGCGAGCTTATCGCCGCCAGCGATGTGGTGCTGGACTGCAGTGATAACGTCGCGGCCCGCGAACAGCTGAACCGCCTCTGCTTCGCCGCCAGAGTCCCACTGGTTTCCGGCGCGGCGATTCGCATGGAAGGACAAATCAGCGTCTTTACCTGGCAGGAAGATGAGCCCTGCTATCGCTGCGTCAGCCGGTTGTTTGGCGCAGAGGCGCTGAGCTGCGTGGAAGCAGGCGTAATGGCGCCGCTGGTCGGGGTGATGGGGGCGTTACAGGCGATGGAAGCAATTCGCCTGCTGGCTGACTATGGCAGCCGCGTGGCGGGCAAATTGTTGCTGTACGATGCGATGACGCTGGAGTTCCGTCAGCTGAAGCTGATGCGCGATCCGGCGTGTGAGGTATGTGGTAAAACGCAGGGATGTGGCTCGTAAAAGCTGGCGGGGATGGGGAACGACTGACGCTGAGTCGCTTGCTCCCCCTCCCAGCCTCCCCCATTTCATGGGGGAGGTGATGATGCTCCTTCCCCCGCATGACGGGAGAAGACCGGGATGGGGGAGCTGCCAGCTCCGTGCCTTTCAGGCTTAACCGTCAATCCCTTTACTGCGCAGGTAATCTTCGTAGTTGCCGGTAAAGTCGATCACCTTGTTCGGGGTAATCTCCAGCACGCGGGTCGCCAGCGAGCTGACGAACTCACGGTCGTGAGAAACGAAAATCAGCGTGCCTTCGTACATCTCCAGCGCCATGTTCAGCGCTTCGATAGATTCCATATCGAGGTGGTTAGTCGGTTCATCCATAATCAGGACATTCGGGCGCTGCATCATCAGCTTGCCAAACAGCATGCGACCCTTTTCACCACCGGACAGCACTTTGGCAGGCTTCCTGATATCGTCCTGGCTGAACAGCAGACGTCCCAGGTAGCCACGCACCACCTGCTCATCATCGCCAGCCTGCATCCACTGGCTCATCCAGTCGAACACGGTGAGATCGTTATCGAAATCGGCAGCATGATCCTGCGCGTAATAACCAACATTGGCATTTTCCGACCACTTCACCGTACCACTATCTGGCTGCGCATCACCAACCAGCGTTTTCAGCAGCGTGGTTTTACCGATACCGTTCGCACCGATGACCGCCACTTTCTCGCCGACTTCCAGCAGCAGGTTGAGCTTGCTGAACAGCGGGCCGTTATCGAAGCCTTTGGTCAGCGCTTCAATTTCCAGCGCATTACGGAACAGCTTCTTATCCTGCTCGAAGCGGATAAACGGGTTCTGACGGCTGGAGGCTTTCACCTCTTCCAGTTTGATCTTGTCGATCTGCTTAGCACGTGAAGTTGCCTGACGAGATTTAGAAGCGTTGGCGCTGAAGCGGCTGACAAACGACTGCAGTTCGTTAATCTGCGCTTTCTTCCTGGCGTTATCCGACAGCAGGCGTTCACGCGCCTGCGTCGCCGCCGTCATATACTCGTCGTAGTTGCCCGGATACACGCGCAGCTCGCCGTAGTCGAGATCCGCCATATGGGTGCACACCATGTTCAGGAAGTGACGGTCGTGCGAAATAATGATCATGGTGCTGTTACGCTCGTTCAGCACCTGCTCCAGCCAGCGGATCGCCAGCGCCTGCGAACGCTCGGCCCGCACCTCGACCGGCACCTGGTAGGTGGCGCCGCCGACGCGGCGGCTGCGGACCTCGATGCCCGGCTTGATGTTGTTGAGCGCATCGTGGAACACGCCCAGCGGGTCCTTCTTGGCGCGGGTCTCGACGGTTTCCATCGCCGAGTAGACGATGCCTTCCGCCACGGCCTTCTTGCCGTCCAGCAT